>Ga0255338_1000220_pt1 | contig 229842 bp, 210 predicted proteins | sample MeOH1_35cm_T4_19_FD_203715 | JGI IMG/M metagenome (GOLD analysis project Ga0255338, IMG submission 203715) | Sandy soil microbial communities from University of British Columbia, Vancouver, Canada - MeOH1_35cm_T4_195 | ecosystem: Engineered > Artificial ecosystem > Sand microcosm >...
GCACGCTGGAGGCGCGGCGCATCGAGCTCGCCAGCGCGGGCGAGATCGACAACCGGGGCGGCACGATCCGCCAGAGCAGCGCGGCGGCGCTGGGGGTGTCGGCGCCGGTCCTGAGCAACACGCTCGGCGGCGTGATCGGCGCGGAGGCGGTGGTGGCGGGGGCGGGCAGCAGCGAGGGCGCATCGGCCGGCGTACTGCCGGGCGCTTCGACAGGGAGCGGCAGCGGCAACACCGGCACGGCGGCATCGGGCACCAGCACGGGTGCCGGCATGGACAGCACCGCACCCTCCACGCCTGTTGCTGCACCCGCACCCGCACCGGGCACCATCACCGCCACAGGCCCCCTCCACAACGACGGCGGGCGCATCCTCGCGGGCGGCCCCATTGCGCTGAACACCCCGCAGATCGACAACACCGCCGGCCGCCTCGAGGTCGCCGACCTGGCCGTCGCAGGCCCGGCCTTCAGCAATGCCGGCGGCACGCTCCACGTCGGCCGCAGCTTCCAGGCCGAGGTCGGCCGATTCGACAACACCGGCGGCACGCTGCGCGCGCGCCGCCTCGACATCGCGGCCACGGGCGAGCTGATCAACCGCGACGGCACGCTCGCCAGCGACGGCGACGCGAAGCTCTCGGCCGGCGGCGCACTGGACAACACGCGCGGCACCGTCACGGCCACGGGTGCCTTGCAGGCCCGGGCGGGCGCCGGCATCGACAACACCGCCGGGACGCTGCGGGCCAACCAGGACATCCGCCTGGCCGCCGGCTCGATGGACAACAGCCAGGGCAGCGTCCAGTCGACACAGGCCGCAACACAACTGGCGGTTGCCGGTCACCTGCACAACACCGGCGGCACGATCGGCGCGGCCAGTGATCTCTCGGTGCATGCCGCCAGCGCGAGCAACAGCGGGAGTCTGCGCGCTGCCAACGACACCGCGCTGGCCGTGGCCGGAGCACTGGTCAACGACGGCAGCATCACGGCCGGGCGCCACACCGGCATCACCGCCGGCCGCCTGCAAGGCGGCACCGCCAGCACCTTGGGCGCGGGCATCCGCGACGACGGCAGCCTTGGCGCTGCCGGCGACCTGAACGTGACGACGACCGGCGCCCTGCTCGCCCGGGGCATCAATCTCGCGGCTGGCGACGCCTCGCTGCAAGGCGCCAGCGTCGACCTCTCGGCCAGTCAGAGCAGCGCCGCGAGCATCGCGTCATCGATGACACGCTGCAACCAGGTACGGCAACGACGGCAGTAACGGTCGTGTCAACGACGACCGCAATTCGAATGGCGCAAGCGTGCTGAGCCATTCAGCAAGTACGCGAAACCACGGTCTGGCAGAGGAGCAGACACCGCGCCAATTTTCAAACCCAGGGAGTAGTAAACAAATGAGAAAAGCAGAATCCGTATACAAGTGCATCACCCTGTTGGCACTCGGCGCATTGCACGGATGCGGCGGAGGCGGGGGTGGGGGCGCGGCGTACGTTCCGCCGCCCCAGGCCGCAATCAGCCCCAGTTCGAGCGCACATGACGAGGCGCCCGCGATCGACTCGACGACGACGTCAGGCACGACGTCAGTGGCCGGGGAACCGGCACCAGCTCCCGAGCCCGAAACCGCGCCGGCACCAACGCGATGTATCACCGCCCCGCAAGCTGGTTCCACCGCCGAGGTGGGGAGCGGCTTCGAAGGGGTGTGGAAGCAGCGGATTCCGGGTGGCTACTACGACGGGCTCATGGTGGTCGTCCCGGACGGCAAGGCCATCGGCTTTGACATCGGCACTGACAAGCGGATCGTCGATCACACCTTCCACGGCAGTTTCAGCTTCAGCGAGCCCGACGCGAGCTGGCAGATCACTTCAGGGAAGGCCAGTACCGATTTGTCCAACTGGATGTCGCTATCCGGCAGCGGCTCCTACACGCCAAAGGACGGCCTCAGCGGCACCTATGTGGTCGGCACCGATCCACAGAAGACGTTCGGGCCCTGGACCTACGATGCGTCGAACTCGTTGGCTGTCAGTCAGGCGCTTCTGGAGGGAACGTGGGGCAATGAATCCGACTTCAATGGATCCATCGTCGTGGAGGCCGACGGAACATTCACCGGTTCGGCACCGGGAAACGTGGTCGCCGGGGCCTGCGCACTGAGTGGAAGCGTGAAGTTGACGGAGCCGGGCACCGCCAAGAACCACCTGACCGCCACCTTCTCGGCCACAGGCGACGCACAGCCAGCAGCGAAACCCTGCTCCCTCTATTCATACAGGAGCGGCATCGGCGCAGTGATGGTCAATCAGACCAAGCGTGATGGCGGAGCATGTACCCAGTCCAAGCACTTGTACATCTTCCTCCAGGACGCGAATGGCAACGTCGCGAGCATCGGTTTCTCCAGGTGATGATTGGCGGCCAGCTCAAGTGATGACAACACCGAACATCATGACGGCCGGTCTGCAGCGGCGTTGGATCTCTTGCCGCCTCGCCCTGCTCACCCCACCTACACCGATGCCCACGGCATAGCCCAGCGGGAAATCAACGCATTCAGCAACCTCGCCCGCCCTCCACGGAAAGACCCGGGCAGGTTCTTCAGACAAAACGGGGCCACTTCTTCGATTCAGAGTCAGGCCCATCGTCCTGCCGGCGCTCCAGCCGCACCGCCAATGCTCGATTTGAGCACCACAATGCTGAGCAGACTGACTCCCGCCATCAGACTCAGATAGAGCCCGGGAGCCGCGGGCACGTTGCGCGCGACCATGGCCGCAAGGAGGAAGGGCGCCATGCCACCAAACAGGGGAACGCCGATGTTGTAGGCAACGTTCAACCCCGTCGCCCGATGCTCCTGCGGAAAGAGTTCCGACAGCGTTGCGGGAAGTCCGCCGAAATAGGCGGCCTTCCACAAGGCGATCCAGACAGTCGCCGCCAGAACGACCGACGGCACCGGGAACCGTTCAAGAAGCAGAAACAGCGGTACGCAGCCGACGCACAGCACAAGCGCACTCGGCAGCATGGCCGCCAGGCGGCCATACCTGTCCGAGAAGAAGCCGACGAAGGGCGGAATCACCGTCAGCAGGATGCCGGCAGCAAGTGTTGCCGAGTACCCGGTGAAGGCCGACGCATGGAGCGCGGTCTGGACGTAGGTGGGGAGATAGACGATCACGTACGTCGCGCTCGTCGACCCCATCATCAACGCGATCGCAAGGAGGATGGAGCGCTTCTGCGTTCGCACCAGGCGGCGAAGGCCATTGGAGGCAGCAGCCTCATTGCCGCTCGTGTGCCGCGTGTCATCCGGCAGGTGCTTGCGGATGTAGAAGCCGATGGGGGCAATCAGCAGGCCGAAGAGGAACGGCATTCGCCATACCCACTCGGCGGCCTCGCCGCCCTTGCCCGCACTCGCCAGAAGGATCCCGAACAGCGAAGCAAGCACGGTACTCAGGCCCTGGCTGGCGACCTGCCAGCTTCCCATGAAGCCGCGCCGGGCGGGAATGTGCTCGACCAGCATGGCGGTGGCCGCGCCGAACTCCCCGCCAGCCGAAAGCCCCTGCAGCAGGCGCGCGATGACCAGCGCCAAGGACGCAAAGATCCCGATCTGCTGGTAGGTCGGGGTGAACACGATCACCGCCGTTCCGACGCTCATGAGGGCAATGGACCAGGTCAACGCGACCTTCCGTCCACGCCGGTCCGCAAGTGCGCCCAACCACACTGCTCCGATCGGCCGGGCCACATAGGACAGACCGAATGTGCCGAAAGCCAGCAGCAATCCCGCCATGGGATCTCCGCCGGGGAAGAACTGCCGGGCGATGATGGGTGCGACGAAGCCGTAGACGGCAAGGTCAAACCACTCGAGGGCATTGCCAATCGAGGCAGCCGCGATCAACTTCCATGTGCCCTGGGGCAGGCGTCGAGATGAGTCATTCATGGGTCGGGTATCCGCAGAGGTTCGGGAGAGTGGGCAGGACGACGATCGCGGCTTTCATGCAGCGACCTCGGCCGCTTGCGCGTCGCCGGTCCAGGCGGTCGCGCCCGGCTCGCCCAGATCCCAGAAGATTCCGGCCATCAAGGCGAGCCCCTCCTCCACCAGGTTCATGAGGAGGTGTTCGTCCGGCGCATGTTGCCGGCAGCCCGGGTAGGAATGGGGAATCCACAGCGTCGGCAAGCCCAGCACGTCGGCGAAGCAGTCGTTCGGCAGCGTACCCGCGGCATTTGGAACGATGGAAGGCGGCACGCCCAGCGTCGTTCGCACAGAGTTGGCCGCCCAGACGACCAGCGGGTGCGAGGGGTCGAGGCGAGTGGCCGGAAAGTAGCCTCGCGCTCCCGCCTCCACGGCCTGGACTCTGTCGAGTCCGAGTTCCGTCAACCTGCGCTGAATCGCAGGCAGGAACTGACTGGGGTCGGTGTCCACGGTGTAGCGAATCTGGCAGCGTGCGACCGCCTTGCCTGGAATCGCATTCACCGGCTTGTCCGGCACACCCGCCCCCATGGCAAGGACTTCCAGCGCCGTCCAGGCAAACAGTCGCTCCGGGGACGTCAGCCCGGGCTCTCCCCAATCCGCGTCTATGGACGGAGCCCCTGGGCCCGGTTCGATTCGGCACGTGCTCAACGCGGCGCGTACGGGCTGCGGCACCTCGCGCGGCACAACGCCTTCGACCTCGATTCGACCGTCTTGAGAGACCAGCGCAGCGATTGCGTGCGACAGGAGCACGGCGGGGTTGGCAATCAGGCCGCCCCAATTTCCGGAGTGATGCCCGCTCTCACGCAGGTCGCATACGAGATCGAAGCTGTAGACCCCGCGAGTGCCAAGGAAGAACGTCGGCTGGTCGATCGACAGTCGCGGCCCATCGGAGCCAATCAGGAAATCCGCGCGCAGTTCCTCACGCGCTGACTCGCAGAACTCGCGCAGCCCCCTTGAGCCGACCTCTTCGCAGGAGTCGATGACCAGACGCACGTTGAACCCGAGATGGCCGTGTCGAGCACCGATGGCGGCGTCGAGTGCGAGAAGCAACAGGGTGTGCTGCCCCTTGTTGTCCGCGGTGCCACGCCCGTACAGACGGTCGCCATCCCGTCGAAGCACCCACGGGTCCCCTGCGTCCCGCCACATCCCCTCCATGCCGGTCACCACATCGGCGTGACCGTAGCAAAGCACCGTCGGCAAGGCGTCGGATTCATGCCTTGATGCGACAAGGATCGGCCCGGCACCCAGCGGGTTGGACTCGATGCGGGAGAGGAAGCCCATCGTCGAAAGATCCGCCTCGAGCGACTCCAGGTAGGCCCGGAGATCGGCGTGATGTGCGGCGTCCTGGCTCACCGTCCTGATCGCGACGCGCCGCCGCAGTACCGCCTCGTAGCGCCCGTCTGCCAATGTGGCGCGGGCTCGCTCGATCGCATTGTTTCTAGACATGAATATTTTTGCCGTGAAGTCCAAAGTGAGCGCAATGCTCCTATGGCTCCGGCATCCGAAGCAAACGAATGCTTTTTGGCCTGAAGCCATAATGTTTTTATGTCTAAACGCGTTGGACTTCCTCCTCTGGGCGCACTCTCGGCATTCGACAGCGCCTTTCGTCATGGCAATTTCTCAGGCGCGGCGGAAGAGCTCTCTCTCACGCCGGCCGCCATCAGCCACCAGGTTCGTCTCATGGAGGCCTGGGCAGGACGACTCCTGTTCGAACGACGCCCCAACGGCGTCGTATTGACCGAGGCCGGTCGCGCATTGGGCCAACGCGTTCAATCGCTGCTCGACGAAGTCATTGCGCTTGGCCCGCATGTGCGTGAGCAACGCGACCAGCAGCAGATCGTCGTCCGGTGCCAGTTCTCGCTCGCCGCGAAATGGCTGGCGCCCCTCATCGTCGAGTTTCGAAAGCAGCGGCCGGAATGCTCGATCGTGCTGCGCGCGGAACCGGCCATGTCAGATCCGCTCTCGGGTCGGGCGGACATGGCCATCTACTACCCCCGGACGGAGGACGGCAAGGGTGGAGTTCCCCTGGTCGGGGGACGGTTCGTGGTCGCAGCCGCGCCGGCACTGATGCGCTCGCTGAAGAAGCGCAGCGTCGACCCCGCGACCATTGCCAACTCCCCCCTGATCCACTTCGTTCCCAAGGATCGAGGCTGGCACGAGCCGGGCTGGTCGACCTGGTTCACACAGGCCGGACTCCCTGCCACGGTGCCGGCTGCGCGACTGACCGCATCGATGATGAACGTGGTCATAGACATGTGCGTCGCGGGCGGCGGCTTTGCGCTGGTGCATGAGGCCTTGGCCTTGCCCGAGTTCGGGGACGGCCGCCTGGTCGTCGCCAGCAGCATGGCCCTTCGAGCGCCGCACACCTACTACCTCACCGTCCGGGACTCGTCAGCCGTACGCCCGGAGGTGCAAGCACTCAGGCAATGGCTGATCGGCAATGCGATCCTCTGACCCTCGTCACCCCAAGCGCTCACGCAACACCGCCACCGCGCTCTCCACCGTCGTCAGCACCGGCAGGCCCACAAGCTCCCGCACCCTCGGCGCGGCACGCGCCATGCTGAACTGAGCCAGGGCCACCAGCTCGCAGCCGCGGTCCTTCAATCGCAGGGCCGCAGCGACGATCCTTGCATCATGGGCGGCCGTGTCTCCGGCATCGAGCGCGGCGAGCGCTCCCTCGGCGAGTTCGGTGTCGAGCCGAACCGCCTTCGGGAATTCGGGCGGCATGCTCTGCAAGGTGGGGCCGAAGGTGGCGATCAGGCCGACGCGCAAGCCGGTGCGCGCGGCCTCGTCGATCATGGCCTCGTTGGGCTTCAGCACCGGGATATGGGCATGCCGCCGCGCAACCGCCTCGATGCAGGGACCGAAGGCCGAGCAGGTGAAGAGAATGCCCTCGGCACCCGTGCCGACCGCATAGTCGGCCAATGTCACGAAGCGCCGGTGCATGGCCTCGTCGAGACCGTGGCCGGTGCGTGCGAGGTCCGCGGACAGGCTGTCGTCGAGCAGGTTCATCCTCACGACATCGGGCCAGTCGCGTTCGAAGGCCTGGTGGATGGGTGCCACGGAGTGGGCAAGCGCATGAATGAGGGCAATGCGAGGCATGAAAGCGGGAGAGTGTGTTGTTGCGGGTGGTTCGAGCTTTTAGCGCATCTCTGCGCCGTACCCGCCGTTCGTCAGTTCATCTTCACGTTGGCTTCGCGGATGACCTTGCCCCACATCGCACGGTCGGCTTCGATGAAGGCGGTGAATTCCGCGGGAGAGTTGCAGCGCAGCTCGCCGCCGTACTCGCGCCATCGCTTGGCCAGTTCCTCGGACTGGCAGGCCTTCTTCATCGCGGCACTGAGCTTCTCCAGGATGGCCTTGGGTGTGCCGGCGGGTGCGAGGATGCCTTGCCATGCGATCGGCGCGTAGTCGGGCAGGCCCGATTCGGCGAAGGTCGGCACGTCCGGGAAGCTCGGATGGCGCTGCTTGCCGGTGATGGCGAGCAGCTTGAGCTTGCCCGCGCGAATGCTGCTGGCGGCGACCGGCAGTCCGTCGAACATGAGCTGTACCTGTCCGGCCATGAGGTCGTTGTAGGGGCTGCTGCTGTTGTAGGGGATCAGGTTGGTCGTGACGCCCGCCGCGTTGTTGAACCACACGCCCGACAGATGCGAGTAGCTGCCGATGCCCGAGGTGGCGACCGTCATGGATTCGGACTTGTTGCTCTTCAGTGCGGCGACGAGCGCACGCGCATCCTTGAACGGAACACCGGGCGTGGCGATCAGGCCGGTGTTGAGCACACCCAGGAGGCTGACCGCGGCGAAGTCCTTTTCGGCATTGAAAGGCAGCTTCGAATAGAGGTGCGGCACCACCGAGAGTGAGCTGGTCGTGCCGACGTAGAGCGAATAGCCGTCCGCGGGCGCCTTGGCCGCCACTTCCGTTCCGATGATGTTCGAGGCGCCCGGCCGGTTCTCCACATAGAAGGTCTGGCCCAGGATCTTCGTCAGTTCGGCAGCGATCTCGCGGGTGTTGGCGTCGGGCCCGCTGCCCGCCGGGAAGGGGGCAATGATGCGGACCGCCTTGCTCGGGTAGTCGGTGTCGGCATAGGCCACGGCCGTGCTCGCGGCGATCCACACAGCGGCCAGGCCGGCCGGCAGCACTTTCTTCAGAACATTCATCGGTTTGTCTCCATGCAGGAATGCGTGCGGGTTGCACGGGCGTGGATCATACAAAAACATGTCTGATTGTCAAAATACGATAATTCAAATAATATTTGTCCATGCGATTCGATGAGTCGCGACCGATTTATCGCCAGGAGACATTCAGATGATCGAAAAACCCCGACTGAGCCTGCAGTTCAGCCATCTCGGCCTGTACGTGAACGACCTCCCCCGGATGGCGGACTTCTACAAGCGGGCCCTGCGTTTCACGCAGACCGACGCGGGTGACCTGGGCAGCACGCAGCTGGTGTTCCTCAGTCGGGACCCGGCGGAGCACCATCAGCTGGTGCTGGCGAGCGGACGTCCCGCCGAGCTCGGGTTCAACCTGATCAACCAGGTTTCCTTCCGCGTGCCCGACCTGGCCACGCTGCGCCGCTTCCACGAGCGCCTGTTGGCGCACGGCGCGCAAGACATGCAGCCGGTGACGCACGGCAACGCGGTCTCGATCTACTGCCGAGATCCGGAGGGCAACCGGCTGGAGCTGTTCATGGACACGCCCTGGTACTGCGACCAGCCTCTGCGCGAACCCGTCGATCTCTCCCAGCCGGACGAACAGATCCTGGCGCGCGCCGAGGCCATCGCGAAGCGCTTCCCCAAGTTCATGAGCCGTGCGCAATGGCAGGCCGACATTGCCCGCCGCATGCAGGAAGACCAAGGTGATTGAGCACGAGGCGCCGATCCACGACGTCGCCATCGTCGGACTGGGGCCGACCGGTGCGACGCTCGCGAACCTGCTGGGCGCGGCGGGCCTGTCGGTGCTGGTGATCGACAAGGAAGCCGATGTCTTTCCGCTGCCGCGCGCCATCCATTTCGATGGCGAGGTGCTGCGCATCTTCCAGGCCGCGGGCTTGCGCGACGATGTGCTCGCCATCTCGCGTCCCGGCATGCAGGGCATGCACTTCGTCAACGGCGCGGGCCAGACCATGCTCATCCGCGGCGGCACCGCGGCGCTGGGCCTGCACGGCGGCGCGAACAACTACTACTTCCACCAGCCGCAGCTCGAAGGCGTGCTGCGTGCAGGCCTGCGGCGCTTCCCGAATGTCGAGGTGCGGCTGCAGCACACACTGACCGGCATCGCGCAGGATGCCGACGCGGCGACGCTCGCCATCCATGACCAGCGCACAGGCGGCGACATCACGGCTCGCGCGCGCTACGTGGTCGGCTGCGACGGCGCCCGATCGCCGATACGCCGGCACATGGGCAGCCCGATGGTCGATCTCGGCCTTCGCCAACCCTGGCTGGTGTTCGATGTCGTGCTCGAACAGGCGGTGGACCTGCCCGACCACACAGTCCAGCACTGCGATCCTGCGCGGCCGATGACCTACTGCAACGTGATCGGCCCCCGTCGGCGCTGGGAAATCATGGTGCTGCCCGACGACGACCGCGAGGCCCTGGTCCAACCCGATTCGCTGTGGCGGCTGGTCTCGCCCTGGGTCCGACCGGGCCAGGCCCGCCTGGAGCGCGCCGCCATCTACACCTTTCATTCGGTCATTGCCCAAGGCTGGCGCCAAGGCCGGCTGCTGCTGGCGGGGGACGCCTGCCACCAGACCCCGCCCTTCCTGGGCCAGGGCATGTGCGCCGGCATCCGCGACGCGGCCAATCTTGCGTGGAAGCTCGATGCGGTGCTGACGCGCCAAGCGCCACCCGCGCTGCTGGACACCTACGAAAGCGAGCGCGCGCCCCATGTGCGCACGCTGATCGAGCTGGCGGTCAGCCTGGGCAACATCATCCAGACAACCGATCCGCAACGCGCAGCCGAGCGCGATGCGAAGTTCCGCGCCGGCCAGCCCGAGATCTTCGAGTTGCCGGCCACGCTGCTGGGCCATGGCGCATTCGATTCAGCGCCTGGGACCCCCGCCGGCCGGCCCTTTCCCCAGCCGCGGCTGGCCGACGGCCGCCTGCTCGACGAACTGCTGGGGCGCCGCTGCGCCGTGATCGGCCGCGACGACACGCTGGCCGCCGCCTCCCCGGCCACCATGGAGCGCTGGCGCCGCGCCGGAGCCATCGTCATCGACCAGCCCGAGCCTTCCTTGAGCGAGTGGCTCGATGCCCACCATGCCCAGGCCGTCGTGCTGCGCCCCGACCGTTATATCGTCGGCGTTGCGCGCACGGGCACAGATCTGGATCGCATTTCGCAATACCTGCCCGTCGCGCCATGACCCATCGGAGGAATCGGCGTGTCGGAAAAATCAATGTCCAGCCTGGGACGCATGCTCGGCGTGCTCGACTTGTTCGACGACACGCATCTCACGCGGACGGCGGAGGACATCTCGGCGGCGCTCGACGTGTCGCTGCCCACGGGCTATCGGTACGTCCGCCTTCTGCTCGAAGCCGGCCTCCTGCAGCGGGTGGAGAACTCGCACTACGCGCTGGGGCCGCGCATCATCCTGCTGGACCACTACATCCGCAAGGCCGACCCGGTGCTGCGCGAAGGCATTCCGGTGATGCGCGAGATGGTCGCCACCACGGGCTTCGACTGCGTGACCACCGGGCTCTTCGGGACTCAATTGCTCGACACGCACCGCGAAATGGGCGGCGCGCCGGCGGCGCTGGCCTACGGCCGGGGGCGGCCGCGTCCCCTCTTCCGCGGCGGTGCCGCGAAGGTGCTGGTGGCGAACTTCACCACGCCGCAGCTTCGCAAGCTCTTCGACGCGCATCACGGCGAGATCGTGCAAAGCGGCCTGCCGGGCGAATGGAGCGAGTTCCGCCGCTACTACTCGGCGATCCGCAAGGCGGGGCACTACGTGTCGAAGGGCGAGCTGGAGCCCCAGCTCGTGGCCGTCGCTGCGCCCATCCTCAAGGCGGAGGGCGGCGCCTGGGCGGCGCTCTCGATCGTGTTCGACATCTCGCGGCTGTCCATCGTCGACATGGACAAGCTGGTCCGGATCGTCACCGAGGGCGCGGCCCGGATCGGAGGACGACTCAAGTAGCACATCCCATTTTTTCACTGCAACTGACAGGCACACCATGAAACTCATCAGCTACCAATACAACGGCCGGGACAGCTACGGCGCCGTGCTCGGCGATCGCGTCGTCGACCTGCGCGAACTGTTCGGCGAGCGCGCGATCGACCTGAAGTCGCTGATCGCGGCCGACCTGCTGGCCGATGCCGCCGCCGCGGTCTCCACCGCGAAGGCCACACTCCCGCTGAACGAACTCCGGCTGCTGCCCGTCATTCCCAATCCCGGCAAGATCGTCTGCGTGGGCCTCAACTACGGCGAGCATGTCCGCGAGACCGGCCGCGAAATCACGGAGAAACCGACACTCTTCCTGCGTGTCGCCGAATCGCAGGTCGCCCATGGCGACGACATCATCCTGCCGCCCGAATCGCAGAAGCTGGACTACGAGGGCGAGATCGCCGTCATCATCGGCCGAGGCGGCCGCCGCATCTCCGAAGCCGACGCCTGGAACCATATCGCCGGCTATGCCTGCTACAACGACGGCAGCATCCGCGACTGGCAGACCGCCACGCCGCAATGGACGGCCGGCAAGAACTTCTGGCGCACCGGCGGCTTCGGCCCCTGGATGGTCACGCGCGACGAGATCGCGGACAACCAGGTGATGACGCTGGTGACACGGCTCAACGGCGAGGAAATGCAGCGCACCACGACCGACAAGCTCATCCACAGCATCCCGCGCCAGATCGCCCACATCTCCGCCTTCACCCCGCTCGTCCCCGGCGACGTGATCGTCACCGGCACCCCCGGCGGCGTCGGCGCCAAGCGCACCCCCCCCGTGTGGATGAAAGCCGGCGACGTCGTCGACATCGAGGTGGACGCCATCGGCACCCTGCGCAACGGCATCCGCGCCGAATAAGCCAGCAGCACAACGCCCCCTTCCGTGAACACCGCGGAACCGGCTTCGCCGGCCCGCCGGTGTTGCCCCCTGCAAGGGGGCTGGCGAAGCGACACGCAGTGCGCGAAGCCTGGGGGTGTGCCCAGGAACACCGCGGAACCGGCTCCGCCGGCCCGCCGGTGTTGCCCCCTTCAGGGGGTTGGCGAAGCGACACGCAGTGCGCGCAGCCTGGGGGTGCTCCTATCCACCACCGCCCGCGCCTTGAGCACGACGGGCCGGTCGACCATCCTGCCGTCGACCGCGACCGGCGCGCCACCGCTCGCCGCATCGGCTGCGAGCACGCGTTCGGCCCAGTCGATCTGCGCCTGCGTCGGCGAAAAGCCGGCGTTGACGATCGCCACCTGGCGCGGATGAATGCAGAGCTTCCCGCCAAAGCCCAATCGGCGGGCGCGCCTGGCTTCGGCCTCGATGCGCGCCTCGTCGTCGATCGCGGTGCTGACGCCATCCACCGGCGCGGCGAGCCCCGCGACGCGCGAGGCCAGCACCAGTCGCGAGCGGAAGAACAGAAGCTCCTCGTCGTCGCCTTCGATGTCCAGGTCGGCCTGGAAGTCGATCGAGCCGAAGACCACCCGCTGCACCTGCGGCGCGGCCGCGATGGCGTCCACCCGATCGATGCCGCGCGCAGTCTCGATCAAGGGCAACAGGGCGCACTGCGGCAGAAGCGCCGCGACGGCCTGGAGCACCTGTGCATCTTCCGCCTTCGGCAGCATGAGGGCGTCGACCTTCGCGTCTTCGCACAGGGCCAGGTCGGCGGCATGCCACGGTGTGTCGGCGCCGTTGATGCGCACGGCAATCGGCGGTGCGTTACCTTGCTCGCCAATCGCACGCGCCCGCAGCCAGCGGCCCAGCGCGGCACGCGCTTCGTCCTTGCGGTCCGGCGGCACGGCATCCTCGAGGTCGAGCACGATCATGTCGGCGCCGCTCTGGCAGGCCTTGCCGAAGCGCGCCTCCTGGTGGCCCGGCACGAAAAGCAGGCTGCGAGCCCGCGGATGCGAATCGAATGCCCGGGTCATCAAAAACTCCTCGGAAGGCCCAGCAGATGCTCGGCCACATAACTCAGGATCAGGTTGGTGGAAATCGGCGCCACCTGGTACAGACGCGTCTCGCGGAACTTGCGCTCCACGTCGTATTCGCAGGCGAAGCCGAAGCCGCCGTGGAACTGCAGGCAGGCATTGGCCGCCTCCCAGCTCGCCTTGGCCGCGAGGTATTTGGCCATGTTCGCCTGCGCACCGCAGGGCTCGTGCGCATCGAAGCGGCGGCAGGCTTCGTAGCGCATCAGGTCGGCCGCCTCGATCTCGATGTGGGCCTCGGCGATCGGGAACTGCACGCCCTGGTTCTGGCCGATGGGCCGGCCGAAGACCACGCGCTCCCGGGTGTAGGCCGTGACCTTGTCGATGAACCAGCGGCCGTCGCCGATGCATTCGGCCGCGATCAGCGTGCGCTCGGCATTCAGGCCGTCGAGGATGTACCTGAAGCCCTGCCCTTCCTCGCCGATCAGGTTCTCCGCCGGGATCTCCAGGTTCTCGAAGAAGAGTTCGTTGGTCTCGTGATTGACCATGTTCGGGATCGGCCGGACGCTCAGGCCCTTGCCGATGGCGTCGCGCAGGTCGACGATGAAGATCGACATGCCTTCGGATTTCTTCTTCACCTCGGCCAGCGGCGTGGTGCGCGCCAGCAGGATCATCAGGTCCGAATGCTGGACGCGCGAGATCCACACCTTCTGTCCGTTCACCACGTAGCGGTCGCCCTTCCTCACGGCGGTGGTCTTGATCTTCGTGGTGTCGGTGCCGGTGCCGGGCTCGGTCACGCCCATCGCCTGCAGGCGCAGCTCGCCGCTGGCGATGCGCGGCAGATACAGCTTCTTCTGCGCGTCGGAGCCATGGCGCAGCAGCGTGCCCATGTTGTACATCTGGCCATGGCAGGCGCCGGAGTTGCCGCCCGAGCGGTTGATCTCCTCCATGATCACCGAGGCTTCGGTCAGGCCCAGCCCTGAGCCGCCATACGCCTGCGGGATCAGCGCGGCCATCCAGCCGGCCTTCGTCAATGCCTCGACAAACTCGGCCGGGTAAGCGCGCCGTTCGTCGATCTTGCGGAAGTATTCGTTCGGGAACTGCGCGCAGAGGGCGCGCACCGCATCGCGGATGTCCTGGTGGGGGGATGAGGATGCGCTCATGGCTGCTGGAGTTGGATCGAATGACGGATGGCGCAGGTCCCGTGCGCACCGGAAGCGCCTGGACTCGTGCCGTGAATGGCCGACCCCGTGAATCTATAGCGCTGGCGCGCGCGCGGGTCTGCAATTGCAGAACCCACCCTTCGGCAAAGGCGAATCGCCAGGGCGGCGGCGCGCCATGGACTGCGGGCTACCTGTATGCTGCCGGCGCGAACAGTCGTCCGGCCGGCTCGCCGTCCGCGAAGAACGGACCGTGCACGGATCGGGCGAGTCGCACCAGGGCGCTCGCGAGGCGCCTCGGCAGACATCATGAATCAGGGGGAAAAAGCAATGAACGAAGCAGCGGAAGACCTACTTCTGGCGCCGCGCGTGAGCGGCATCTATCTCGACCACCAGGCCACCGAGCGGCCTCGCCCGCGAGCCATCGCGGCGGTGGCGACATTCATGGGCGAGCATTTCGGCAATCCGAGCGCCTTGACCCACGGGCGAGGCCAGCACTCGCGACGGCATCTGGAGCACTTCAGGAAATCGGTCGCGTCCTTGCTGGGCCAAGGCGGCGGCTCGCTGCTCTTCACCAGCGGCGCGACCGAGAGCAACAACCTGGTCATCGGCAGCGAAGGCAGCGTCGAAGGTGCCCATCTGGTCGTCTCGGCCGTCGAGCACAAGTGCGTGCTCGAAAGCGCACTGAGGGCGCGGAGCCTGGGCGCCAGGGTGTCCATCCTTCCGGTGGACGCCCGCGGCGTGGTGGACCTCGATGCGCTGAGAAAGCGAGTGGCCGAGGGCGCCACGCTGGTGTCGGTGATGGCCGCCAACAACGAGATCGGGTCTGTCCAGCCGATTCAGGACATCGCCGACATCTGTCGACGCGCGGGTGCGCGCTTTCACACCGACGCGGCTCAGGCCGTCGGAAAGATCGACATCGACTACTCCAGGCTGGGCGCGGACTACCTGACGCTGACAGCCCACAAGTACGGCGGTCCGCAAGGGATCGGCGGTGTCCTGTGCAGTGCTGGTGCCCTGGACCGCATCCGCCCCTTGCTGGTGGGAGGCGGCCAGGAGCGCGGACTTCGCGCCGGCACCACGCCGCTGGCGCTGTGCGCCGGCATGGCGGCGGCTTCGCTCGAAGTGAAGCAAGGCATGGCCATCGAAATCGAGCGCATGCGCGTCCTGCGAAACCGCCTGCTGAACGGGCTGCGCGCCGTGGGCCCCTACTTCCTGAACAGCGACGAGACGCGGGGACTGTGCAACAACCTGAATGGCGGCTTCGACGGCGTTCCGGCTGCCGCGCTGATCCAACGCGCTCCCCGCGTCCACTTCTCGGCGGGCTCGGCCTGTACTTCCGGTGCGTCGGACGCCAGCCATGTGCTGACGGCGATCGGCCTGTCGCCGGAGCGCATCGCGTCGAGCTTCAGGCTGAGCGTCGGGTGGAGCACCACCGAGGACGATATCGATGAAGCCCTGACGGTCTTCGAGGACGCCCTTCAGTCCCTTCGTTCGCGCAGCGCCATCATCCTTTGAGCGAGCCGCCGCCGCGGGTGATCGCTTCACGCAAGTCCGCCGGGACGTCGATGGCGCGATGGCTGTCGAGCGATGTCGTCACCAGCACCTGCCGCATGCGCATGCGCGTCTCGCCGTCGGCGCCGGTGCACTGGAGGCCGAGGGTGATCGAGCGCGCACCGAGCCGCTCGACCGCGAGGCCCAGCCTCACCCGGTCGCCCATGCGGCTGACGGCGCGGAAGTCGGCCTCGAGCCGCACTGTCGGCAGGCCGACGCGCCGGTCGATGACCAGCGCCCGGTAGCCGATCCCGAGCCCTTCGTTCACCCAGTCCTCGACCAGGCCGTTGAACATCACGAAGTACTGCGGATAGAAGACGATGGCGGCCGGATCGCAGTCTGAGAAGCGGATCAGCCGCTCGCGCGAGAAGGTGGGCGCCCAGGGCGCCGCTTCGGCCGAATGAGGAGCATCGCTCATGGCGTGTCCTCGGCCGCCGGCTCGCCGCGCATCACATGCACGCGCAGATGGCCGAGTTGCTGGTAGAGCTGGCGCACGGTCTTGCCGTCCAGGGCCGAGAACATCTCGAGCACCCATTGCTCGTGCTCGCGCGCCATGGCCTCGAAGCTGCGGCGGCCCTTGGCCGTGAGGCTGACGATCCATGCGCGGCGGTCGTCGGGACTCGCGGTGCGGGCCACCACGCCTTCGCGCTCCAGCTCGTCGGTCAGGCCGGTGACGTTGCCGCCGGTGACCATCAGGTAACGCGAGAGCACTCGCATCTTGAGGCCTTCGCGATAGCGGTAGAGCTGCGCCATGTAGTCGAATCGCGCCAGCGTGATGCCGAAGCGCTCGCGCAGCCGCTTGCGGATCTCGGCCTCGATCTGGGTCGTGCTCGCCAGCATGCGCAACCAGAGCTTGAGCACCGCATGGTCCTCGCTGCCGGCGCGCGCCTCGTGGCCCAGTTCCTCGGCGTCGCTCAGGGCGGCATGCGAAGGGTCGTTGTGCGTATTCATGTCACTTCCCCCCCCGACACCGAGATCGACTGGCCGGTGACCGACGCGGCGCCTTCGCCGCAGAGCCAGCGCACGGCATCGGCCACTTCCGCGGGTTGCACGATGCGGCGCTGCGGGTTGACACCGGCGAATTCGGCCAGCGCCTCGGCTTCGCTGCGCCCGGTCTTGCCCACCACATTGGCCACGCTGTTGCGCAGGATGTCGGTGTCGGTATAGCCCGGGCAGACCGCATTCACTGTGATGCCCTTGCGGGCCACCTCCAGCGCGAGCGAGCGCGTGAGCCCGATCACGCCATGCTTGGCGGCCGCATAGGCCGCGACATAGGCATAGCCCTTCTGGCCCGCGGTACTCGCGATATTGACGATGCGGCCCCAGCCGCCTTCGAGCATGTCGGGCAGCGCCGCCTGGGCGCACAGGAAGCTGCCGGTGAGATTGACCGCCAGCATCCGTTGCCACAGCTCGACCGAGGTCTTGAGGAAGGGCGCGCTCTCGGCCTGCCCCGCGTTGTTGACCAGCACCGCGACCGGCCCCGACGCGGCACGCAGTCCGTCGAAGGCGGCCTTGACCGCCGCCGGGTCGGCCACGTCCGCGACGGCGATGCCGTGGCCCGTGCCCGGCAATTCGGCCTGCACCCGCGCAAGCGCCGCGCGGTCGCGGCCGATCAGGCTCAGGCGCGCCCCCTCGGCCGCGAGCGTTCGCGCGATCTCCGCGCCGATGCCGCGCGCGGCGCCGGTGACGACGACATGGCGATCTTTGAGAACTTGGGTCATGGAAGCTGGTTCCGGATCAGGTTGAACAAGGCGGCGGCCGAGAACTTCAGCCGCCGCGTGGCAGTGGCGCTGCGCCTCAGCGCATCAGCCGCCCGCCGTTGAGATCGAGGGTGGCGCCGGTGGTATAGGCACCCGCATCGGACGCGAGGTAGACCACCGCCGCCGCCACTTCGGCCGGCTCGCCGAAGCGGCCGAGCGGAATGCCGGCCTGCACGGCGCCGCGGCGCGCATCGTCCAGCGCGTCGAGCACGGGACTATGCACCGCCGCCGGCGCAATCGCATTCACGGTGACAGCGTGCGGCGCGAGCGCCTGCGCGAAGGAGCGCGTCAGGGCCACGATCGCGGCCTTGGACGCCGCATAGTGCGCACCGGTCGCGGGACTGGCCTGCTGGCCGGCGATCGAGGCCATGTTGACGATGCGCCCCTGGCCGCGTCCGCGCATGTGTCGGCCGGCGATGCGGCAGCCGAAGAAGCAGCCGCGCAGATTGACGGCCATCACCTCGTCCCATTCGCCGGCCGTGATGTCCCACAGCGATGTGGAAGGTGTGAGCGCGGCGTTGTTGACCATCAGGTCGATCGCACCGAAGCGCTGCACGGCCGCCTCGAAGCCGCGCGCGAAAAACGTCTCGTCGCGCACGTCGAGCGGGATGGCCTCGGCCTCGTGGCCCGCGTCGCGCAGCCCGGCAGCCGCCGCCTGCACCCTGCCGTCGTCGATGTCGGCGAGCATCACGCGCGCACCCGCTTCGCACAGCCCGCGCGCGATGGCGGCGCCCAGTCCCTGGCCGGCACCGGTCACGAAAGCCGCGCGTCCGGCGAGCGAGAAGATGGAAGGCGATGCGTCGGCGACGGCCATGCGGGAATCCGGAGTTCAGGTCGCTCAGGCCTTGGCGGCGGGGCGAGTCCCCGGTCCGCGGTCCCAGGTGCCCGCGCTGACACCGCGCTCGCGCAGCTTGTACTTCTGCACCTTGCCGTTCTCGGTGCGCGGCAGGTCGTCGAGCACATCCACATAGCGGGGGATGGCGAAGTACGGCAGGCGCTCCTCGCAGAAGCGCACGAGTTCGGCCGGATCGACACGCTGGCCGGCGCGGGGGACGAGCGCGGCCATGACCTCGTCCTCCGCCAGTTCGGAACGCACCGGAAAGACCGCGCAGGCGCCCACGCCGGGATGGCTCTGCAGTACCTGCTCGACTTCGAAGGAGGAGATGTTCTCGCCGCGCCGGCGGATCGCGTCCTTGATGCGGTCGACGAAGCGGAAGGCGCCGTCGGCATCGCGCACCACCCGGTCGCCGGTGTGAAACCAGAGATTGCGCCAGGCCTCGACGGTCTTCTCCGGCATGTTGAAGTAGCCGCTGGCGAAGGCATAGGGATCTTCTGCGCGCAGCAGCAGCTCGCCGGCAACTCCCGCGGGCAGTTCGACATCGTCCTCGTCGGCCACGCGGGCCTGGAAGCCGGGCCGCAGCCAGCCCATCACGCCGCCGCGCGGCGAATCGGGCGCGGTGGCGATGGCGAAGTTGGTTTCGGTCGAGCCATAGCCTTCGAGCAGACGCACGCCGGTGCGCGCGAGAAAGGCCTGGCCCGCCACCGCCGGCACACCCGGCCCGAGGCCGATGCGCACGCGATGGTCGCGCTCGTGCGGGCCTTCGGGCTGCGCGAGCAGGATCGGCACCATCGCGCCGAGCAGGTACACCACGGTGGCGCCGCATGCGCGCATGCCGGGCCAGAAGCCCGAGGCCGAGAAGCGCGATTCGAACACCACCTCGCAGCCGGTGATCGCAGCCTGCGCGAAGGTGTTGAGCGCATTGATGTGGAAGAGCGGCAGGGTCGTGCACAACACATCGTCGACGCCGACACCCAGGACCTCGGCGCTGTTCACGCCCCACCAGTAGTACTGCGCGTGCGGACAGACCACACCCTTCGCCGGACCGGTGGTGCCGGAGGTGTAGAGGATGGCAAGCGGATCGCCCGGCTGGACCGCAGCCGGCGCCATCGCTTCTCCGCCCTGCGGATTCGGCCGCAGGCGCACGCCCTCGGGCGGCTGCCACGCGGCGGGCGCCGCCCCGTCATCGCCGCCGACCACCCAGACCTCGGACAGCTGCGGCATGCGCTCCAGGTCGGCGGTGCGAAGGCGTTCGAGGTACGGGGCCTCGATCATCAGCAGCTTCGCCTCGCTGTTGGCGAGGAAATAGCCGATCTGCGGCCCCATCGACGCCGTATTGATCGGCACCAGCGAGGCGCCGAGCCATCCGCAGCCCAGGAAGAGCTCGAGGAATTCGATGCAGTTGCCGCACATCACGGCCACGCGGTCGCCGCGCCCGATGCCGGCCGCCCGCAGGGCCGATGCGCGCCGCGCCGCGGCCTCGGCCGCATCGCGATGCGACCATTGACGCCCGGCGATCCGCAGCAGGGGACGCTCGCCGAACTGCGCCGCCTGACGCTGCAGCATGGCCGGCAGCGTGCGCGAAGGCGGCGGCAGCACGCGGGTCTCAGTCCTCGTCGTCGTCATGGGTGGCACCGCCGAGGTAGGTCGCCTGCACGCGCGGATCGCTGGCCAGGTCTTCCGACGCACCGGAGAGCGCGATCTCACCCGTCTCCAGCACATAGCCGTGGTCGGAGCTTTCGAGCGCGGCGCGCGCGTTCTGCTCGACCAGCAGGATCGACACGCCGTCGTCGCGCAGCTTGCGCACGATCGCCAGGATCTCCTGCACGATGAGCGGCGCGAGCCCGAGGCTGGGCTCGTCGAGCATCAGCAGGCGCGGCGCCGACATCAGCGCGCGGCCCACGGCCAGCATCTGGCGCTCGCCGCCCGACAAGGTGTCGGCACGCTGGGCACGGCGCTCCGCGAGGCGCGGGAAGCGGTCGTACACGGACTGCAGGCGCCGCTTGAGCCCGTCGCCGCGCAGGCGCTTGGCGTAGGCGCCGAGCTGCAGGTTGTCGAGCACGCTGAGCTCGCCGAAGAGCTCGCGCTTCTCGGGCACGAGGCACAGGCCGCGTTCGACGCGCGCCTCGACATCGAGGCCGTGCAGATCCTCACCCTCGAAGCGCAGCGCGCCCTTGCAAGGCAGCAGGCCCATGGCCGCCGCCAGCAGCGTGGTCTTGCCGGCGCCGTTGGGACCGATCACCGAGATGATCTGCCCGGGATCCAGGCTGAGGGAGACGCCGCGCACCGCGTCCACCTGCCCGTAAGAGACGTGCAGGTCGCCGATTTCGAGCATCGCGGTCATCGGGCCTCCTTGCGTGCGCAGGGCATGGTGCGGGCAAGCGTGGTCATACGGTGCTCCCCAGGTATGCGGCCTGGACGCGCGCATCCGCGCGAACCGCCGAGGGCACGCCCTCCACCAGTTTGGAGCCGAAGTTCATCACCACCAGGCGATCCACGAGTTTCATCACGAAGTCCATGTCGTGTTCGACGATGAGGATGGTCACGCCCTCCTCGCGCAGCTTGCGCAGCAATTCGCCGAGGGCCATCTTTTCCTTGCGCCGCAGGCCGGCCGCGGGTTCGTCCAGCACCAGCAGCACCGGGTCGGCGGCCAGCGCACGGGCGATTTCCAGAATGCGCTGCGTGCCCAGCGGCAGGCTGCCGGCGAGTTCGTGGGCGCGATCGCCCAGGCCGATGCGGTCGAGCTGGTGTTGCGCCTCCTGCAGGATCTGGTGCTCTTCGGCGCGGTCGAGCCTGAGGCCCGCCTTCAGCACACCGGTGCGCGTGCGCGAATGAGCGCCGAGCGCGACGTTGTCCAGCAGGCTCATGTGCGGCCGCAGCTTCACATGCTGGAAGGTACGCGCGAGGCCGAGCCGCGCCACGGCACGCTGCGGCATGCCGGAGATGTCCCGGCCCAGGAAGCGCACCTGCCCCGCGCTCATGGGCGCGGTACAGGTCAGCAGGTTGAACATGGTCGACTTGCCGGCGCCGTTCGGCCCGATCAGGCCGACGATCTCGCCGGCCTTCACATCGAAGCTCACGTCGTTCACCGCGACCAGGCCACCGAAGCGCTTGACCGCGCCGTTGACCGACAGGATCGGCGAGCCGCGCTCCGGCAGCGTGCGCCGCGAAAGCGGCTCGACCGGCCCGGAGGCCTCCCGCGTCGGCGCCGCCGCGACGCGCCCGCGCGTCCAGCGCCGAACGAAGCCCATCAGCCCGCCGCGCGCGAAGTGCAGCAGCAGGATGAAAAGCGTCGCGAAGGCCACCGATTCGAGCTGGCCGGCACGCTGTGTCAGCAGCGGCAGCAGGTCCTGCAGGCTGTTCTTCAGCACCAGCACCAGGGCCGAGCCGACGAGCGCGCCCACGAGCTGGCCGAGACCGCCCGCCACCGCCATCAGCAGGTACTCGATGCTCGCGCGCACGTCGAAGGGCGACGGGCTGACGAAGCGGTTCATGTGCGCGTAGAGCCATCCCGCCAGGCCGGCGAAGAGCGCGGCCGTCACGAAGAGCGTGAGCCGCACGCGGTAGGCATCCTCGCCGACGCTCGCCAGCAGGGTCGCACCGCCGCGCAGGCTGCGAATGGCGCGCCCCGGCCGCGAGGCGAGCAGGTTGCGGCTGAAGAGGAAGGCCAGCCCGACCAGCGCCCAGATCAGGTAGTAGATGGCGCGCGCATCCGCCAGCGACCAGCTGCCGATGCGAAGCGGCGGAATGTTCGACAGCCCCGTGTGGCGCCCGAGCGCATCGACATTGCCGAACAGCATCGCGATCGAGAGTCCCCATGCGATGGTGCTGAGCGACAGGAAGTGGCCGCCGAGCCTCAGGGTGAGCATGCCGATCGCGAGCGCAGATGCGCCGGTGAGCACCAGCGCGAACACGAGCCCGAGCCAGGGCGAGAGGCCCTGCGCCGTGGTGAGCCACGCCGTCGCATAGGCGGCGACGCCGACGAAGGCGGCCTGCCCGAAGGAGGTCGCGCCGCCGATGCCGGTGAGCAGCACCAGGCCGAGCGCGACCAGGGCGCCGATGCCGATGTCGTTGAGCAGGGAGATCGTGAAATTGCTGGCCACCGCCGGCGCGAGCGCCAGCAGCGCGATGACGATGACGACGATCCACTTCGACTGAAAGACTGCGGAGCGGGTCATTGCCTTGCCTTCCCCGGGATTTGCCACTTGGCGGGCTGCGCCACCCTTCTCCTGAAGGAGGGGGCGGGCGCCTTCTGACGGCTGTGCGGCACTCATTGGTCCACCTCGTCTTCTTCCTCTTCGGAGTGCACGCTCATGTACGAGCGCAGCATGAGAACCGGGATCAGCAGGCTGAAGACGATCACATCCTTCATCGCGCCGCTCCAGAAGGACGCGAAGCTCTCGACCACGCCGACAGCGAGCGCGCCGATGGCCGTGATCGGATAGCTCACAAGGCCGCCGATGATCGCGGCGACGAAGGCCTTCAGGCCGATGATGAAGCCGGAGTCGTAATACATGGTGGTCACCGGCGCGATCAGCACGCCGATCATGCCGGCGAGCAGCGAAGCGCTCGCAAAGGCCAGAAGCGCGGTGCGCGCCGGCCGGATGCCCACCAGCCGTGCGCCCACGCGGTTGACCGCGGTGGCCCGCAGCGCCTTGCCGGCCACGGTGCGTTCGAACACGAGGAAGAAGAGCCCGCTGAGCACGATGGCCGAGCCGACCATCAGGATCACCTGGCCGCTGACCGAGAAGCCGTCGCCCAGCGAAAGGGTGCCGCTGGCCAGCGGATTGGTGCGCGAGCCTTCGGGGCCGAAGAACAGCAGTCCGAGCCCGGAGAGCAGGAAGTGCAGCGCCAGCGAGACGATGAGGAAGACCAGCGCCGAAGCATCGGCGATGGGCTGGAACACGACACGGGCGAGCGTGGGTCCGATCGGCAGCACCAGGAGCACGCTGACCGCGATCTGCACCGCGGACGGCACACCCGCACCGGCCGCGAGCCAGGCCAACGCGCAAGGCACGAGCGGCAGCACGCCCCAGGCGAGCAATGCCTTCGGAATGCGGCGCGACTCGCCTCGTCGCACGAGGCTGCCGATCTCGGTCAAGGTCGCGAGCACGGCCAGCACGATCACCAGCCCGATGGTGGGCGGGACGCGGCCGGTCTCGAAAGCCGCCAGCGTCAGCGCGGAGAAGGCCGCGATGTCACCGAAGGGCACGAACACCACCCGCGTGACGGAAAAAATCAGCACCAGCCCCAGTCCGGCGAGCAGGTAGACGGCGCCGTTGGCGAGTCCGTCGATGCCGAGGATGAGGGCCACGTCCCATGTCATTGAGGAATCCTCCGTGTGTCTTCTAGTCGGCCGCCGAAGCGGCCTTGCGATGCGTGCCTTGCCCGTGCATCAAGGCACGAGCTTCCACTTGCCGTTGTCGAGCTTGACGATCACGCGCGCGCGATCGTCCACGCCATACAGCTCGCCCGGCTTGAAGTTGTAGACGCCGTGGGTCCCCACCACTTCCTTGGTGCTCACGATCGCATCGCGCAGCGACTGGCGGAATTCCGGCGTACCCGGCTCGCCCTTGGCGCGCGCGGACGCGTCGATGAAGACCAGCCAGCCGTCGAGCGAATAGGCCGAGAAGGCATCGCTGGTCGGCTCGTTGTTGACCTTCTGGAACACCTGGCGGAAATCCATCGCGATCTTCTTGGTCGGGTATCCGTCGGGCAACTGCTCGGCGACGATCACCGGGCCGGTGGGCATCAGCGCGCCCTGGCCGGCGGCACCGACCACACGCACGAATTCCGGATTGATGAGGCCGTGCTGGCCGTACACGGGGCCCTTGAAGCCGCGTTCGGTGAGCGCGAGGAAAGGCAGCGCGCCGGGCGTTCCGGCACCGCCGGTCATGACCGCGTCGGGGCGCATGGCGAGCAGCTTGAGGATCTGGCCGGTGACCGACGCATCGCCGCGTGCGTAGCGCTCGTTGCCCAGCACCTTGATGCCGGCAGCAGGCGCCGACTTCATGAGCGCGTTGTAGACCAGGTCACCCCAGGCGTCGGAGAAGCCGATGTAGCCGACGTTCTTCACGCCGTCCTTCTTCATGCGCTGCACGACCGCGTCGATCATGAGCTGCGTGGGCTGGGCGACGGTGACGACCCAGGGGTTTTCGGCCGGATCGACCTGGAGGGGTGTCAGGGCGATCATCGGCACCTTGGCATCGCGTCCGACCTGCGCGATCGCGATCGCGGAGGGCACGCCGGAGGTGCCCATCAGCACGTCGACCTTGTCTTCCTCGACCAGCTTGCGCGCATTGCGGGCGGCATTGCTCGGGTCGGAGCCGTCGTCGAGCACGATGAGCTGGATCTTGCGACCTTTGACTTCGGGCTTGTATGCAAGCGCCGCCTGCATGCCCTTGGCGTACGGCACGCCGATCGACGAGTTGGGGCCGGAGAGCGAAACGCTCAGCCCGACCTTCAGATCGGCCGCGAGCGCCGTGAACGCAAGGCCGGCGCCCAGCGCCGCCGTGAGCGCGCTGCGCGTCAAGGTCTGCATCAAGCTCTTCATGTCGAAACTCCTGGTGGGTTGGAATGGGTGAGCGGATCGCTCAGATGAACAATTGAATGGCCGGCAGCGCGCGGCCGGCATTGAGAAGATCGACCCGCTTCTGTCGAATCGCGAAGCCGTCTTCATGCGTGCGCTGGAGCTGGTGGCGAAGGGTGCCGGCCAGCATGACCTGCGCATCGCCTTGCGCCTCGATATAGAGAAAGGGGGTGCGCAGAACGAGTTCTCCGCCGTCGCGGTCCTCGTGCTCGATCGTCGAACGCTGCAGCACATGCTGGCAGCGGCAGGCCGGATGCAGCGAATGCGCGCGGGGATTCTTCAGCCTCTCGACGCGCAACTGCAGCAGCAGGCGGTCTTCGTATGCGATCGAGTTGTGCTGGATCGGGTCGATCTGTGCGGCACCGAGCAGCGGCACCCAGTAGCGGCCGTCTTCGGTGAACAGGGCCAGCCAGTCGTCGAAGCGGCCGGCATCGAGCAGCGCCGCCTCGGCGGCGACGAAGTCGCAGGGATCGGTCACGCGGACACCTCCGAGGCCGGCGCCATGTATTTCGCCCAGGCGCGAAACTGGTTGCGCATCAGCAGTTCGTTGGTCCCATTGGTGGTGATGGTGGACGTCTGCAACTCGGCGGGATCGAAGTCGCGGTGCAGGCTGACCCATTCGTTGCCCTCGGCACGCAGGCCCCGCTGGATGCTCTCGAACAGGCGCACGTCGTCGTGCGCGACCACGGACATGGGCGAGAACACGAGCCGGTTGTAGCTCATGGCGCGCTCGAACAGCAGGTCCGGCGCACCGGCCGCGCGGAAGCTCCAGGCTTCGATCAACGTGCGGTCGGCCGCCAGCGGACGGATGACGCGGATCGCCTGAGGCGAGCCCTTGACCGACAGGCTCGGGAAGAACACCGAGTTCTGCGGCGAGCGCTGCAGGATTTCCGTCGCACGCTCAGGACCATGTGCCGCGCGCATGGCCGCCTCGTAGTCCGGCAGCTGTGCGTAATTCGAGTGGATGCTGAAGTTGACGCCGAGCACGCTGTGACCATTGGCGAAGACGCGCCCGCCCATCTTGTCGAAGAACTCGTAGCCGGAGCCGAAGGGCAGGATCTGCTCCATCGCCATCGGCTTGGGTGCGTCGGGCGCCCGGCCCTGCCACAGCGCATTGGCGGCCTGGGTGGCGGACTCGTGCGTGGACATGGGATGCACCGTGTCGTTGATGTTCTCCAGGTACATCTTCCAGTTGCAGTGGATGATGTTGCGCAGCACGCCGCCGCCGACCGTCAGCCGTCCTTCGGGGGAGCGGTCGACCATGTTGTCGATGGCCTGGAGCACCTCGCCGAAGTACTCGTGGAAGCCCGGCCCGTCGGCCGACAGCCGTGCAAAGACGAAGTCGCGGTAGACCTCCACATGCTCGATGGCGGCCAGCCCCCGGCCTGCTTCGCATTCCTTCAGGCGCGTGCCTTCGTAGCCGCTCTTGATCGGGATCGCGAGCGGCGCGCCGTCGAGACGGTAGGTCCAGGCGTGGTACGGGCAGCGGAAGAACTTGCCCGTGTTGCCGCACTCCTCGCTGACCAGTTCCGCGCCCTTGTGGGCGCAGCGGTTGTAGAGAACGCGCACGGCGCCGTCGGCCTGGCGCACCATCATCACCGGGCGGCCCGCCAGTTCCAGCGACCAGTAGTCGCCCGCGTTCGGCACCTGGCTTGCATGACCCACGTAGAGCCACGTGCTGGCGAAGAAGCGCTCCTGTTCGAGTGCGAAGAGTTCTTCGCTGAGGTACACATCGCGATGAACGCGATCGTCCTGCACGAGGGCGCGGATGGCATCGGGCCGGTCGCGGTAGGTGGTCATCGGATGGCGGACGTGTTCGGGTCGAAGGGACTCAGGGCACCAGCTTCCACTGGCCCTTCTCGCTGCGCACGATCACGACGGCGCGTTGGTCCGAGCCGTAGCGGTTGTCGGGCTTGAAGTTGTAGATGCCGTGGGTTCCGACCAGCTCCTTGGTGCTCACGATCGCATCGCGCAGACCGGTGCGGTACTGCGGCGTGCCGGGCTCGCCCTTGGTGCGGGCGGCCGCATCGGCGAGCAGCAGGTAGGCGTCGTACGTATAGGACGAGAAGGCATCGGTGGGCAGTGCACCGTGGACCTTCTGGTAGGCGCTGCGGAAGTTCATCGAGACCTTGCGGATCGGGTTGTCGGCCGGCAGCTGGTCGGCGACCAGCACCGGGCCGCTGGGCACCTGCAGGCCTTCGATGGCGGCGCCGCCGACGCGCACGAAGTCGGCATTGATGAGGCCGTGCGTGCCGTAGATCTGGCCCTTGTAGCCGCGCTCGGCCAGCGCGATGTAAGGCAGCGCGCCCGGCGTTCCCGAATTGCCGGCGAAGACCGCGTCGGGTCGCGTCGAGACGATCTTCAGCACCTGCCCCGCCACGGAGGAGTCGCTGCGCGCATAGCGCTCGTTCGCCACCACCTTGATACCCGCGGCGCCGGCGGCCTTGACGAGGGAGTCATAGGCCAGGTCGCCGAGCGCATCGGAGAAGCCGATGAAGGCCACTGTCTTCACGCCCGACTTCTTCATGCGTTCGACGACGGCATCGACCATCAGCGGAAAAGGCTGCGAGACGGTGACAGTCCACTCGCCTTCGGGGCCTGGGATGGTGACCGGTGTGGGCGAAATCAGCGGCGTGTTGAACTCGCGCGCCACGGCGGCGATGGCCATTGCACCCGGCACGCCCGAGGTGCCGATGAGCACGTCGACCTTGTCCTCCACCACCAGCTTGCGCGCATTGCGGCCGGCGGTCGTGGGGTCCGACGCGTCGTCCAGCACGATGAGCTCGACCTTGTGACCGGCGAGCACCGGATGCTCGGCAATGGCTGCGCGAATGCCCTTCTCGTACGGAATGCCGAGCGCCGACACCGGACCCGACAACGAACTGATGAAACCGACCTTGAGATCGGCCGCCATGACCTGCGCGGCCGCGAGAGCAAGCGCCGTGGCGCCGAGGAGATGAGAGAGTTTGCGCATCGTTTCAGTCATTCAATGGGTCGACCCTCGACCCGTTCCACACGAAGCGGGCAAGCCTGGGGGAGTGGGCTTGCCCCAGGGGTTACTTCACGAGTTTCCACTCGCCCTTCTCGAGCCTGACGATCACACGCGAGCGCTCGTCGGAGCCATAGCGATCGTCGGGCTTGAAGTTGTAGACGCTGTGGGTGCCGACCAGCTCCTTGGTGCTGACGATCGCGTCGCGCAGCGCCACGCGGTACTGGGGCGTGCCGGGATCGCCCTTCGTGCGCGACGCGGCATCGAGTGCGAGCAGCCAGGCGTCGAAGGAATAGGCCGAGAAGGCATCGGTCGGCACCGCGCCATTGGCCTTCTGGTAGGCGGCGCGGAAGTCCATCGAAACCCTGCGGATGGGGTTCGACTCCGGCAGCTGCTCGGCCACGATGACCGGACCGGTGGGCGCGAGCAGGCCGTCGACCGAGGCGCCACCGACGCGCACGAAGTCGGGGTTGATCAGGGCATGCGTGCCGTAGATCTGGCCCTTGTAGCCGCGCTCGGCCAGCGCGAGATAGGGCAAGGCGCCGGGCGTGCCGGAGGTGCCGGTGATCACAGCATCGGGACGCAGGGCGACGATCTTCAGCACCTGGCCGGTGACCGATGCGTCGGCACGCGCATAGCGCTCGTTGGACACGACCTTGATGCCGGCCGGGACGGCGCTCTTTTGCAGCGCGTCATAGACCAGATCGCCCCAGGCATCGGAGAAGCCGATGTAGCCGACCGTCTTCACGCCCGATTGCTTCATGCGCTCGACCACGGCGCTGACCATCAGCGGTGCGGGCTGCGGCAGGGTCACCATCCATGCGCCCTCTTCGCCCGGAAGATTGGCATTGGCGATGGAGATCAGCGGTGTCTTTGTCTCGCGAGCCACGGCAGCGATGGCCAGAGCACCGGGCGAACCGGCGGTGCCGATGATGACGTCGACCTTGTCTTCGTCGATGAGCTTGCGCGCGTTGCGCGCGGCGGTGGTCGGATCGGAGGCGTCGTCGAGCTGGATCAGCTGGATCTTGCGGCCGTTCAATTCCGACTTGTAGGCGACTGCTGCCTTCATGCCCTTGTCATACGGGATGCCCAGCGATGAGACCGGACCCGAGAGCGAGGTGATGAAGCCGACCTTGAGATCGGCAGCCGCCGCACTCGCGGCCGCGAGCACTCCGAAACCGGCGGCCACGGCCGCATGCACACAGAGACGGGTGAAAAGCTTCATGCAGGACTCCTGACGTTGTTGCGATCGGGGCAAGGGTCGCCAGCGGCAACCACATGAAATGTGAAATGTTTAGGTGTAAACAATGCTAGCGGCACGACGATGCGATGACAAGGGAAAGAACGATCAATTGGCATCGTGCGCGAGTGATGCACCGCTACAGGGCCAGACTGCCCACGCTGGTGCCGCCGCACACATAGAGGACCTGGCCAGTGACGAAGCTGTTGGCCGGATCGGCAAAGAAACGCACGGCCCGTGCCACATCGGCCGATTCGCCGAGCCGCTTGACCGGCACTGAAGCGGCGAGCGCGCGTTCTTTCTCGCTGCCCGCCTCGACGACGTCGTAGAACATGTCGGTGCGAATCGGCCCCGGCGCAACGACGTTGACCGTGATGCCATCGGCGGCCAGCTCGAGCGCCCATGTGCGCGCCATGCCCAGCATGCCGGCCTTGGTGGCCGAATAGTTCGTGCGCGTCGCGAGGCCCAGCGCCGCACGCGAGGACAGCAGCACCACGCGGCCGAAGCGGCGTGCGCGCATGGTCGGCAATGCGGCCTGCACGAGCTGAATGGCGCAGCCCAGGTGCAGGTCGACGAGAGCGTCGAGATCGTCGAGCTTCACCTCCGGCAGCAATGCAGGACGAATCACGCCGGCGTTGTGAACCACCGTCGTCACGTCGAAGCGTTGCACGAGTTCCCGGACCGCCTGCCCCGTGGCCGCGCGATCGCTCAGATCGACTTCGATGCTGTGCAGCTTCGGATGGTCGATGTCCGCGCGGCGCCGCGCGAGCGACACCACCTCGTAGCCCTGGGCCAGCAGGTCTTCGCAGATCGCCTTGCCGATGCCCGCGCTGCCACCGGTAACGGCGGCGACCTTGCCGGCCGTGCTCACGGCCGGCTCTCCACCAGCGCGAGGACGCGCAAGGGGCTGCCACTGCCCTTCTCGATCTTGAGCGGCGGGCAGATCAGCACCGCACCAGCCGCCGGCAGCAGGTCGAGGTTGCTGAGGCACTGCAGGCCATAGCGTCCGGCGCCGTGCATGTAGTAGTGACAAGGATAAGGCGGACGCAGGTGATATCCCTGTCCGGCATCGGTGCCGATGGCCTCCGAGCCGAAACCGAGCACATCGCGCTGCTCGACCAGGAAACGCACCGCCTCGGCGCTCGGGCCCGGCGTGTGCTGCCCGGTCTCGTCGAAGTTCTGGTACGCCTCGGGATCGTGCCGCTTCGACCAGTCCGTGCGCATCAGCACCCAGGCGCCCTTGGGGATGCGACCGTGCTGCGCCTCATAGGCTTCGATGTCTTCCACCGTCAGCAGGTAGTCGGGATCCGACTTCACCGCTTCGGAGCAATCGATCACGCAGGCCGGCGCCACGAAGTGCTGCACGGGAATGGTGTCGACCGAGTTGTTCGGCAGGTCGCGCCCCGAGATCCAGTGGATCGGCGCATCGAAGTGCGTTCCGGTGTGCTCGCCGCAGGAGAAGTTGTTCCAGTACCAGGCCGGTCCGCGCTCGTCGTAGTTCGACACCTCCTCGATGCGAAATGGCCAGCACTGCCCCATCTCGGGTGGCAGCGCGATCTGCGGAAACTCGGGCGTCAGCGTCTGCGTGAGATCCACCACGCGGATGCGGCCGCCCGCCATGGCGCCCACCAGGGCGCCGAGAATCTGGGCACTGGAGAGTGTGTCGGTCATCGTTGTCATTGCGTTCCTCCAGCAGCCAGTTCTCGTTCGAGCACCTTGGGGTTGTCGCGCCAGCGCTCCAGCCATTCCTGCGCGACATCACCCGGATAGACATCCTCGACGCCGTCGCGCAGCGCCTTGACGATCGCATTCGCGAGCGCGCTCGGCGCCAGCTTCGGCGGCGGCGTGTGCTGGTTCCACTCGTCGTCGATCGGTCCGGGGAAGACATTGATCACGCGGATGCCGGCCGGACGCATCTCGGCACGCAGGCACTGGGCCAGCGAATGCGCTGCCGCCTTCGACGCGCTGAAAGTGCCGTGCGGAGGGAAATTGCTGAGCGCATAGACGGACAGCAGGTTGACCCAGGCCGTTGCGCTGGTCACGCCGTCGGCCGAGCGGCCCTTGAGCGCCGGGCCGAACTCCTGCGCGAGGCGCAGCAGGCCGAAGTAGTTGATGTCCATCTCGGCCTTGGCGACATCGGTGCCGCGCCGCGTGCCGATGCCGAAGCTGCGATGCACCTCGGCGTTGTTGATCACGATGTCCACCTTGCCGCCGATCTCGCCGGCGAGCTCGGTCACCGAGCGGCCGTTGGTCAGGTCCAGCGGCACCAGCGTCACCTGCGGCAGGGCGGTGATGTCCTCGAGGCCCCCGAGTTTCTTCCAGGGTTCGGCATGGCCGACCCAGACGATGTCGGCGCCGGCCTTCACCAGCGCCCGCACGATCGCCTGTCCGACCTCGGTCTTTCCGTCGGTCACCAGCGCCTTGCGGAATTTCGGGTCGCTGGTCATTTCTCTGAGCATCTTGTCGTCGGCCATATGGGCACTTCCTTCCTTCGGGAGTCCGATCAGCACGGCCTGGCCCGCGCGGTCCAGCCGTGCACCCACGCGCACGCGCACGGGCGCATCGCCCACTTCGCCATGCAGGTGGACCATCAGCGTCGGGCCTGTGTCCAGACGCACCAGGCCGAGCCGCCACGGCAGGCGCTCGCGGAAGAACAGGTCGTTGCTGTGATGCAGCGTGGTGCTGCTGAGCAGTTCGCCTTCGCCGTCCTGCTCGCGCCAGTGCAGGCGCGGCGAGAGGCACCGGTGACAGGCTTCTCGCGGCGGGTATTGCACGGTGCCGCAGTCCTCGCAGGTCTGCAGCTCGAAGCGGCCTTCGGCCGCTGCTGCGGTAATGCCCAGCGCCACGCGGCCGCGCGCCCACGGCGGCAGGTTCATCTGCCGTGTGCGCAATACCGGGTTCTTGCGCTTGGGGCGCATCAGGGGCATGGTCATCGCGCCACCTCCGGGTGATTCATCTTCATGTCGGCCTTCCCAGGATCACGGCGCCGGTGCAAAGGCAGCGGTCGTAAGTGACCATGCCGAATCCGGCGACCAGTCCCAGTCGCGCATCAGGGACAGCGCGCGGCCCCGCGGTATCCGTGAGTTGACGGATTGCCTCGGTCATGCCGAGAAAGCCGCCCGCGGCGCCCGCCTGGCCGGCCGAGAGCTGGCCGCCACTGGTGTTGTTCGGAAAGCTGCCGTCGCTGGTCATGCGATTCGCGCGCACGAAGGCAGCACCCTCGCCCTTCTCGCAGAAACCCAGGTCCTCGAATTGCATCATCACGATCACCGGGTAGTCGTCGTAGGTCTGCACGAAGTCCAGGTCGGCAGGCTTGGCGCCGGCCTGCGCGTAAAGGTCGTCGCGGTCGACGAGCCAGCCGCCTCGGATCATCACCGGGTCTTCCGCATACGCGTTGTGCCTTTCGATCGCGCCACGGATCACCACGTGGGCCAGGCCCAGGTCGCGCGCACGCTCCTCGCTCATGACCAGAAAGGCCTCGGCGCCGGCGCAGGGCATCACGCAGTCGAACAGATGAATCGGGTCCGCGATCGGACGTGCCGCCATGTACTCCTCGAGCGTGAGCGGCTTCTTGAACATCGCATGCGGGTTGTTGAGCGCATTGCTGCGCTGGTCGACCGCGATACGGCCGAAGTCTTCGCGCGTCGCACCGAAGGTACGCATGTAGTGCGCGGTGATGAAGGCGAAGATGGAATTGGGCCCGCCCGATCCGTACGGATAGGTCGCATCGCGCGCGAAATTGCTGAAGCTCCCCAGCGTCTGCCGGAAAGAATCGACATGGTTGGTGTCGGCCGCAACGCAGGCGACCACCTCGGCGTCGCCCGATTGCACGGCACGCGCCGCGCGGCGCAGGCACATCACGCCGGAGGCACCGCCCGTGGGCACATGATCGAGCCAGCGCGGCGACAGACCCATATGCTGCGTGACGCCGACGGCGGTGTCGGGCACGAGCGAAAAGCTGCTCACGCACAGGCCGTCGATCTGTGCCTTGGCGATACCGCTTTCGCGCACCAGCGTCTCGATGGCCTGGCCCAGGAACCAGTGCGCGCTGCGCGTGGAGTAGCGCACATAGGGCACGGTGACGGGCACGGCAACGGCCACGCCCTCGTAGGAAAGACGGCGACGAGGGTTTGCCATCTCAGCCCTGCCTTTTCTTCATGGTGCGGGTGTCGATGCAGTGCACCTGCCCGGGCAATGCGTGCGCGAGTTCGCGCAACTGTCCGCGCTGGATCTTCTGCGATGCGGTGAGCGGCAGCGCGTCGACGAAGGCCACGTAGCCCGGCGCCTTGTAGTAGGCGAGCTGCGCGAGCGCATGCCGCACGATGCCGGCCGCCAGCTCGGCGGGCGACGAGCGGTCGGCGTCCTCGCGCAGCACGATGCAGGCGAGCACTTCATCGCCGCGCACCGTGTCAGGCGTGGCGGCAACGGCCGAAGTCTTCACTGCCGGATGCTGGTTCAGCACGCTCTCCACCTCCACCGCCGAGATGTTCTCGCCGCTGCGGCGAATCACGTTCTTCTTGCGGTCGACGAAGTACAGGCTGCCTTCGGCGTCGCGCCGCACCATGTCGCCCGTGTGGAACCAGCCGCCGGCCCAGGCTTCGAGCGTGGCCGGTTCGTCCTTGAGGTAGCCGGAAAAGAAATAGCGCTTCGGGTCGGGGCCGGCGGAGCGCACCAGCAGTTCGCCCGGCGTGCCGTCCGGCGCGTCGCGGCCTTCATCGTCCACCAGACGGATCTCGACGAAGTCTTCGCAGCGGCCGAAGCAGCTGGTGCCCACGTGGCGTGGCTCGTGGTTGGCCATGATGCAGCCGGCGGCGCCGGTTTCGGTCATCGCCCAGGCCTCGACCAGCGGGAAACCGAAGCGCTCCTCGAAGGGCGCGTGGTTCTTGCGGTCGACACCGGCGCCGAAACCCCAGCGGATGTGATGCTCGCGGTCCGACGGCAACGCGGGCGCCGCCAGCAGCATGGCCGGCATCACCCCCAGGTAGTGCGCGATCGTGGCGCCGCTTTCGCGCGCGCTTTGCAGCCAGGTCCTGGGATGGAATCGATCGAGCTGCACCAGGCAGCCGCCCGCGACCAGGACGACCATGGCCGAGAAGGCCATGGCATTCACATGATTGAGCGGCAGCGGCGTGATGATGCGTTCGCCATCGCGCTTCACGCTGCACACGCCGTCGAGCCCGGCATACCACTCGCCGGCCCTCAGGAAATAGGCGTTGTCCAGCATGCAGCCCTTGGGCCTGCCGGTGGTGCCGGAGGTGTAGAGGAGCGCGCATTCGGTGCTCGCGCCGATGGCCTCGCCGGCGCGGGGCGCTGCGCTGGCGGCCGGCGGTACCTCGGCGGCCTCGGGGCCCATGGTCGCGAATGGAATCCCGGTGGTCGCCGCGGCGGCGCGCAGGTCCGCAGCCCGCTCGGGCAAGGTGACTGCAAGGCCGATTTCGCTGTGACCGATCAGGTAACTGAGTTCGGCCGAACGCATCTCGGCATTGATCGGCACGACGCTCACGCCCAGGGCATTGAGCGCGAACCAGTGAAAGAGAAAGGCCGGCCGGTTCTCCAGCAGAAGGCCGACCCGGTGACCATGCCCGTAGCCGGCGCGCGCATAGGCGGCGCGCAGGCGCTCGACTTCGGTGGCCGCCTCGCTCCAAAGGATCGGTCCGTGCGCAATGCCGTAGGCGGCGGCCGTGACCGTTTCGGTGAACAGGAACTCCGCCCCGGGCGTGCGCGCGGCACTCGCGGCGAAGGCATCGTGAACAGTGGCGTGCATCGGATCGCCTAGATGAAGAGTTGCACCGCCGGCAGCGCCGCGTCGCAGTTGAGCAGGTTCACGCGCTTGAGCGTCATGCGCAGCACACCGTCCTGCACCGTGAGGTAATGGAAGAAGGTGCCGACGTGGAACTGGAGCTCGTCGCCCTGCGATTCGGTGTAGTGGAACTCGGTGCGAACGACGAATCGATCGCCATCGGCATCGAACTCTTCGACGGTGGGCGTCTGCAGCAGGTGGTGGCAGCGGCTCGGCGGCTGCTGCGAGAAGGCGCGCGGGCTCTTCAGGCGCTCGATGCGCAGCTCGCGCAGCAGCTTGTCCTCGTACATGTGCGAGGTGTGGTTGATGCCGTCCTCCTGGTCGGGAATCAGCGGCACCCAGTAGAAGGCATCGTCGGTGAAGAGCGCGTTCCAGTCTTCGTAGCGCCTGGCATCGAGCAGACGAGATTCATGGACGACGAAGTCGATGAGGTCCTGGCGGCTCACGCCGGATCTGGAGCGGTCGGCGTGCATCACATGGTCTCCGTCATGTAGCGGGCCCAGTTGCGGTACTGGTTGCGCATGGGCAGTTCGCTGGTGCCGATGGTGGTGACTTCACCGCTGCCGGTTTCCTGCGGATCGAAATTGCGATGCAGGCTCACCCAGTCGTTGCCGCTCGCGTGCAGCCCGGCCTGAATGCCGCGGTAGGCCTGCAGGTCATCGTGGCCCACCACGGAGAAAGGCGAGTTGATGAGCCGGTTGTACATGGTCGTGCGCTGCAGCAGCTCGGGCGGCGCGCCCTTGAGCCTGAAGGTCCAGCTCTCGACCAGTGTCTTGTCGACCGCGATCGGCTTCACCACCCGGATCGCCTGGATGGCACCCTTGATCGTGAGGTTGGGGTAGTAGACGGTGTTGTGCCGCGCCATGCCGAGGATGCGCGCGGTACGCTCCTCGCCATAGGCGGCCTTCATGGCGTCGTCGTACTCGGGGATCGCCTTGTACTTGCTGTGGATGCTGAAGTTGACGCCGGTGAAGCTGTGGCCGTTGTCGTAGGTCCGCACACCCATGTCCTCGAAGAACTTGTAGTCGGACATGAAGGGCACGAACTGCTCGATGGCCATCGGCTTGGGCGCATCGGCCGGCTTGTCGGCCCACATGCTCTTGGCGGTGCCGGCGGAGGACTCGTGCGCAACCATCGGATGCATGGTGTCGTTGAGGTTCTCGACGAACATCTTCCAGTTGCACTGGTGCATGAAGCGCAGGCAGCCGCCGGCGATCTCGAGCTCGCCCTCGGGTGAGCGGTCCGCCATGTTGTCGATGGAACTCAGCGAGTCGCCGAAGTAACTTTCGAAGTCGGGGCCGACATCGTTGATCTTGACGAAGATGAAGCCTCGGTAGCTGCGCACGTTCTTCACCGTCACGAGGCCCTTGCCGGCCTCGCACTCGTGCAGTCGTGTGCCTTCGTAGCCGTTCTTCAGCGGAATCGACAGCAGCGCGCCATCGGTCTTGAACGTCCAGGCGTGATAGGGACAGCGGAAGAATTTGCCGGTGTTGCCGCAGGGCGAACTCACCAGGCGCGATCCCTTGTGCGCGCAGCGGTTCATCATCACGCGAACCGAGCCGTCGCTGTGACGCACCACGATCAGCGGACGGCCCCCGATGTCGTTGCTCAGGTAGTCGCCCGGCTTCTGGATCTGGCTTTCGTGGCCGACATAGTTCCAGGTGTTGGCGAAGAAGTGTTCCTGTTCCAGATCGAACAGTTCCGCGCTGGTGTAGAGATCGCGGTGCACGCGGTCCGGTTGCACCAGTGCGCGGACCGCGTCGGGATTGCCTCTGTAGGTTGTCATCGTGTCCTTCCTCACATATCGAGCACCAGGCGCGGCCCCTTGGCGCGCGAGATGCAGATCTGCATCACATTGCCCTCGGCCTTTTCGCGCGCCGTGAGCACGTAGTCGCGGTGGTCGATCTCGCCGTCGATCACCGGGGTCGCGCAAACGCCGCATTCGCCGCGCTTGCAGTCGAACATCGGGTCGCAGCCATGCTCGATCAGGCAGTCCAGAATGCTCTGGTCGGCCGCGACCGTGAAGCGCTGGCCCGATTGCGCGAGCTCGACCTCGAAAGGATGGTCGCCTTCTTCCACCGCCGGGGTGGTGAAGAGCTCGAAGTGCACGCGGCCATGCGCCCAGCCGCGCGCCTGGGTCTGCACCAGCACGGCATCGAGCATCGGCTTGGGTCCGCAGACATAGAGCCGGTCGTCCGGCGGCATATCATCGAGCAGCGCGCCGATGTCGAAGGATCCGCCCTGCTCCACGTCGGCGTGGACCCGCAGGTCCTCGCCGAGCAGTTCGCCCAGTTCGGGCAGGAAGGCCATGAGGTCGCGGCTTCGGCCGGCGTAGTGCATGCGCACCGGCAATTGCTCCGCGCGGCGTGATGCGGCCATGCTGGCCAGCGGCGTCACGCCGATGCCGCCGGCGAGCAGCACGGTGCCGCCCGGGCCGGTGTGCAGCGGGAAGTCATTTTTCGGCGGCTCGACGGTGAGCGAATCGCCTTCACTCAGGCGCTCGTGCATGAAGCGCGAGCCGCCGCGGCCTTCGCTTTCCTTGCGCACCGCGATCACGTATTCGGTCGGCGTGCCGGTGGCACCGGCGCGCGGCGCGAAATTGATCAGCGAGTAGTGGCGCCAGTCCTTGCTTCCATCGGGCAGCACGACCTGCACACGAATGTGTGCGCCGGCCCCGTAGCCTGGCAACACGCCGCCGTCGACGGCGCGCAGGCGGAAGCGCTTGATGAGCGGATTCAGGTCGCGCACCTCGGCGATGCGCAATTGCAAAGTGGCAGGCGGGGTGGACATCGATGCGCTTCCTCGGAGGGTTCAGGCCAGCGCATGCTGGGCCAGGGCCGCGCGCAGCTTGTTGCCGTGCTCGTCGGCAAGCGCGGCATCGCGCAGCTCGCGCAAGGTGGCGGGCGCAATGGCGGTGCCGGCGCGCTGCAGGGCCTCCATCACGGTGTCGTAGTTGCGCTGGCCGCGCTCGTGGGTGTCGCTGTAGCCCTTGACCAGCCGCTGGCACTGCGCGACTTCGATCGCGAGCTCGGGGTTGCGCATGCCGATCTCGCCGATGCGGCGCAGCCAGTCCTCGATGCGCCGGTTCTCTTCGGCGTAGCGCAGGGTGGAGCGGCGCCAGCGCTTCATCCACGCGACCGTGCGCAACATCAGGTAGCCGCGCAGCGAATTGGTCTGGATGACGCGGCCGTGTTGCGTGAGTCGCTCCACCCAAGCGCGCGGCAGGCTCGAATTCATCAGCCAACGGCCAATGCCGCCGGGCAGGGTTTCGCAGATTTCCTGCAGGCGCGGATGCATGTATTCGTTGATGGCGAGCACCTGGCCCTCCTGCACGCGCGCTTCGCCGCGCACGCGCTCGAAGCGCGTGGAACGGGTCTTGAGAGCCGCGACGCGGGCCGTGTCCTCGTAAGACATCCACAGCGCGAGATGGCGTGCCGTCTCGCGCAGCAGGCGGCCGTCGGGGTCGCCCGGCAGCGCGGCGATCGCGGCCACGCGGTCGAGGTAGAGGCCGGCGTAGTCCGTGTCCTGGTAGTCGATGAGGCGACGCACGCCTTCGAGCAGGATGGACTGCGCCGCTGCTGGAAAGGCGCGCTGCACGCGTTCGACCAACGCGCGCACGGCGGGATGCCGTGGCTGGGGTGCGGCGGCAACCTGCACGGGCGGCGCCTCGGGCGTCTCGCCGCCCTGCGCGCGCGTGAACGCGGCGCCGAAGGCCTTGAGGCTCGGCTTCACGCCGACGCCTCCGCGTTCGATGGTGGCTTCGAACTGCGCGCGGCTGAAGGGCAGCACGCCAGCACCGGCAAGGGCGCCGAAGAGCACGGCGCTGATGACGCTGCCGGAGGATTCGGCGGCCTCCGCCATGTCGAAGCGGATGAAGCGCTTGGCGGCGCGCTGTGCGTGCGCGACCAGCTCCTTGGCATCGACCCGCCCATCGCCCATCGCGCTTTTTTCGGCGATGGAGTAGACGCGATGCGTCGAGGCGATCAGCGTGGTTCGGTCGCGTGTGACCAGGCCACGCTGAACCGCGCGGCCGGCTTCCATGAGTTCTGATGCGAGCACCACGTCGACATCGCCCGGCAGGGGCATCAGGGCCAGCACGGGCCGGGCGCGATCGGCCTCGGCCTGGGCGAGCGGGTAAAGCTCGACGTAGTAGATGGTGGCGCCCGTGCGCTGGGCGACGCCGGGTACGGAGGTGGTCTGCGCGAGATAGCCATTGGCCTCGCCCATGTCGACAATCCAGTCGGCAAGCACGCCACCGCCTTCGCCGCCCATGGCGAGGATCGCGATCTTGATTGGTTGATGTGGCATCGAAGTGTCGGAATTCAGAACGCGTAGTCGGCACGCCGACGGGCTTCGGCGCGTTGCAGCCAGCCGATCACGGTCGCGCGGACGCGCTCGCGCAGGCGGTCCCAGCCACTCGGATTGCTGACGATCTGCGCCTTGTAGAAGGACGGGCACAGCACCGCCGCATGAGAGACCTCGCCGCAGACGCCGCAGCCGACGCAGCTGTCGAGCACAGCCGCCACCGGATCGGTGCGCAGCGGATCGGGGTTGGGCTTGATGGACAGCGACGGGCAGCCGGACAGGCGGATGCAGGAATGGTCGCCGGTGCAGGTGTCGGAATCCACGCCGAACTTCTCGCGCACCGAGCGCTTGCCTTCAGCGATCGCCTTGCGCACCAGCGGCTTCTCGCGCCGTTGGCGGTTGAGCATGCACTCGGACTGGGCGATGAGGACCTTGGGCCCGCTCTCTTTGGTGGTCAACGCCTCCTTCAGTGCGTCTCGCATGCCGGCCACGTCATAAGTGCGGCGCAGGGTACGCACCCAGTTGACGCCCACGCCGCGCACCGCGCGCTCGATCGCGTGTCCGGTGCTGCGCGACACATTCTTCGCCCGCGAAGACAGGATGTCCTGGCCGCCGGTCGCCGAGGTGTAGTTGTTGTCGACGACGATGGTGAGGTTGTCGCTGCGGTTGAAGACCGCGTTGGCGACGCCGCTCGTGAGACCGTTGTGCCAGAAGCCGCCATCGCCCATCACGGAGATGGCACGCTTGCCCGCCGGTGCATTGAGGGCGGCCGCGCCCGCGGCACCCAGGCCGTAGCCCATGGTCGTGTTGCCGATGTTGAAGGGCGGGAGGATCGAGAACAGATGGCAGCCGATGTCCGCGCTCACGTGGTGCGGGCCCAGTTCGCGTTCGACCAGCTTCATCGCACTGAAAATGGGGCGCTCCGGGCAGCCGGTGCAAAAGCCCGGCGGGCGGGCGTGTACGCTGTCGCCGAGCGGCCGCGAAGGCTCGGCGATCTCGGCCACCGCCGTGAGCGGGATCACCTTGCGCACAGGCTCGGGGACCGGCAAGGGCTGAAGGCGTCCATAGCGTTCGCAGAACGCACGCGCACCCTTCAGCAGTTCGAGCGCGGTGTATTCGCCGGCCACGGGCAGCAGGTCCTTGCCGTGCAGGACCGTCGTCGATCCCGCCTGACGCAGGATGGTTGCGAGGTTCTGCTCGATGAAGTTGGGCTGCCCCTCTTCCACGACCATGACGGCGCGCTTGCCTTCGCAGAAGCGGAGCACTTCGCTCTCGATGACGGGATAGGCCACGTTCATCACGTAAAGCGGGATGCGCGTGTTGCCGTACACGTCGGCCAGTCCGACGCGCTCGAGCGCGCGGATCATGGTGTTGTAGCTGCCGCCCTGGACGATGATGCCGATGTCGTCGGCATCCGCCGAGAAGAATTCGTTGAGGCCGCGTTCCTCGATGAAACGCACGGCGGCGGGCCACCGGTCCTTGACCTTCTCCTGCTCGTGCAGGAAGCTGGCCGGCGGCAGCACGATACGGCTGACGTCGCGCTGCGGATGCTCGAGCGCATCCTTGAGCGTGAAGCTCGCGCGCTTGTTGTCGCCCGCGATGAACTGGCCGTGGACGTGGCAGGCGCGGATGCGCAACTGCAGCATCACCGGCGTGTGGCTGGCCTCGGACAGTTCGAAGCCCTGCTTGACCGCCTCGACGATGCTCGGAAGGTTCGGGCGCGGGTCGAGCAGCCAGATCTGCGACTTCATCGCGAAAGCATGGCTGCGCTCCTGCATGATCGAAGAGCCTTCGCCGTAGTCCTCGCCGACGATGACCAGTGCGCCACCGGTCACACCACCCGAGGCCAGGTTCGCCAGCGCATCGGACGCCACATTGGTGCCCACGGTCGCCTTGAAGGTCACGGCGCCGCGCAGCGGGTAATTGACCGAGGCCGCGAGCGTGGCAGCGGCAGTGGCTTCGCTGGCGCTGTTCTCGAAACGAATGCCCTGCTCCGCAAGGATGTCCTGCGCGTCGGCCAACACATCCATCAGATGAGAGATGGGCGCACCCTGGTAGCCGGCCACATACGAAACCCCTGACTCCAGCAGGGCCTTGGTGACGGCCAGAATGCCTTCACCCCTGAATACTTCTCCGCCAGAAAGCCTCAGCTTCTTGACTTCCTCGACGAACGATCGCTCAGCCATTGGGCCCTTTCTTGTCCGCATTGACAGGGTTCCCTGCGGAAACCCGGTCTCTATAATGTTGACAACTGAATGTATTCACAATCATGAATAACCCTAGACATGCAAGCAGCGTGCCCACCGCACCCCGGGGAAATTTCATGAACGACGAGCAAGGAAGCGCACCTCGCTTCGTCGACGATTACCTGCCAGCGCTGCTCGCGCAGGCCAGCCAGTTGATCTCCTCCGAGTTCCACGAAGTGGCGCGGCAACACGGTTTCTCGGTGTCGGAATGGCGGGTGATGGCTTCCTTGGCGGGCGGCAAACCCATCAGCATCGGGCAGCTTGCGCAGGTGACGGTGACCAAGCAACCGACCGTGACGCGCCTGCTCGATCGCATGGAGGCACGCGGCCAAGTGGAACGCCTGCCCCATGAAAGTGATCGGCGCATTACCTTGGTGCGCATCACGCAAAGTGGTGCGAAGGCAGTCGAGCGTTTGATGGAACTGGCACGCGAGCATGAGTTGCGTGTGCTCGAGCCCTTCGGACTGGAACGTGCCGAAGAGCTCAAGCGCACGCTGCGCCACATCATCGAACTGCATGCGCGCATCCCCGGCGAAAGCGCCGGCACCGAGGAATGAACGCGGGCGGCTCAGCCGCCTGACACGAGCACCGCGCGGCCGCGATGACCGCGTCGGGTGATCCAATCCAGCGCCTGCGCAGCGTCGCCGAGCGCGAAAGTGTGCACCTCGAGATGCAGGCGCCCGTCTGAAAGCCGGGCGAGCAATTCAGGCGCCGCGGCGCGTCCTTCAGCCTCGCGGCGGAACATGTTGAGCGGCAGAAGTGCGACATCGCGCTGCAGAAAGTGCGCGATATCCAGCGAAAGCGTTTGACCGGCGGTGTAACCCACCAGGACTGCACGCCCGCCGGGCCGCACACAGATCAGCGCGGCGGCGAGATGCGCGCCGCCGACGGTATCGACGAGAAGGTCTGCCGACAGGCCCTTCAGCACAGCATCCGGATCGCGTTCGACGGCGATCACCCGCGTTCCCTTCGCAAACCGATCCGCCTGCGCCCTGCTGCTCACGACGGCCGTGACCTCGGCGCCGGCATCGGCCGCCAGTTGCACGGCCAGCGAACCCACCGCACCCGTGGCACCGGTCACGAGGACATGCTCGCCAGCACGCACCCGCGCCACTCCGTGCAGGGCAACCCAGGCCGATGTACAGGGCGAGAAGAAGGCTGCGCCCAGCGGCGCGGGCACCGCGTCGGGCAGCGGCGCGATGGCCTCGTCCGGTGCGTCGATCAGTTCGCACCAGGTTCCATCGGAAACGGTGCCAAGCCCGGCGCCACGCAGCCAGACGCGTTGGCCGGGCGCATACCGATCGCTGGCGACGACCACGCCCGCCGCCTCGACGCCTGGTGTATACGGAAAGGGCGGATGCCGCAGGAAACTTCCGCGCCAGACGGTGCGGTCAATGTGCCCCACGGTCGCAGCATGCATCTGCACGATCGTGCGTCCCGGCCGTCGCTCGGGCACCGGCACGTCTTCCAGCACGGGTGCCGCATCGAAGGCATGGATGCGCACGGCCTTCATCACGGCAGCGTCCGCAGGAAGTCGAGCACAGCGTGCGCGAACTCTTCGGGCATCTGGTCAGGCAGGGGGACCATACCGCCGACGATGTCGACCACGCGGGCCTTCGAAAGATGCTGCTTCATTTCCTCCGCATGTGGCGCAGCGAACGGGTCGTCCGCGGCGCGAATGATGAGCGCAGGTTGAAGGACCGCGCGAATGCGATCCTCCATGCGATAGGCGGCGACGGCACGGTGACCGTCTTCGACGCTGCCGCTCGCCTTCATCGCATCGAGAACGAAGGCCTGAAGCAGATCGGGCCGCCCTTCCGGATAGAAGCCCTGGCGTCGCTGCCACAGCGCTGCGAGATGACTGCCATCGAGGCTCGGTTCGACTTCGTCGATCGGCGGACGCTCCGCGCGAGCCCGGCGGAAGGCGTCATCCGTGTAGGGAGTGGACGAAAGCACGAGCCCGCGCACCAGACCCGGGCTGGAGGCCGCCAGCTCCACGGCGATGACGCCGCCTGTATGGTGACCCACGACATCCACGCGTTCGATGCCGAGATGGCGCAGAAGCTCGTGCGCGACGCCGGCCCATTGCTCGATGCTGGTCTGCCCGCGACATGGCGCCGAATCGCCGAAGCCGGCCGTGTCCATCGCGATCGCCCGCCGTTCCATGCCGATCAGCGGGAGGACCTGCCGATACTCGGTCCAGCTGCGCGGCGACTGATGCAGCAACAGGACGGCCGGCGCCTTCGGGTCGCCGCATTCGGCGTAGTGGACCTGTCCCACCGACAGATCGGCAAAGGCACGGCGGATGGTCATTCTCGCGTCCCCGAGGCGGGCGCCCGCCACAAGCCAGCATGCTTGAGCATGCCGAGTGTCCGCGACAGTACGTCGCGCCGGTAGGCGCCGACGTCACGCCCCTCGTATTCGTAGAACCCGCCGCCGGTCTTGAGGCCGAGCCGGCCTTCCTCGACCATCCGGTCGACGATCGCAGGGGCAGCATAGCGAGCGGCATCGATCGAAGCCGACATCTCCCGGCTTGCATGATGAAGGATGTCGCAGCCGCCGAAATCGATGAATTCGACGACGCCGAGAGCCGCGAACCGAAGACCGAGGCCATAGCGCGTGGCTTTGTCGATTTCCTCGGCCGTGGCGGCGCCCTCCTCGATCATTCGCGCGGCCTCGTTCATCACCAGCGCCTGGAGGCGCGGCACGATGTAGCCGGGCGATGGGCCGCACACTACCGGCAGCTTGCCGATGTCCTCCATCAGGCGCTTCGCGCGCGCGAGCACCGTGGGATCCGTGGCCGGATGGCAGCTCAGTTCGACCACCGGAATCACATAAGCCGGATTCAGCCAGTGGATGTTGAGGAAACGCTCGGGTCGATGCACCAGTTCGGCCAGTTGCGTCACCAGAATGCTGCTGGTCGTGGAGGTGAGGATCGCATCCTCGCTGCAGTGCGCGTTGATCTGGGCGAACGCGTCGCGCTTGGCCTCCATGGTCTCGGGCACGCCTTCGAAGACCAGTTCGGCCGCGGCGAGCGCAGATGGCGCGTGCGCCGCGTCGACATACTCGACGCGCCCGGCGATCGCAGCAACCTGCTCAGCATCGAGCACGCCCAGTTGAGCCAGGCCCGACAGGCTGGCTTCGATCTCGGCCTGCGCTTCAGTGCGCAGCTTGCGCCAGGCATCTTCGCCGCGCGGTCGCAGGTCGATCAAGGCGATTCGATGGCCGGCGTAGGCAAACGCGATCGCGATGCCCCGGCCCATGCGCCCCGCACCGACGGCGGCGATACGTGGCATGGCGTCAGTTGCCATCGTGAAGCTTCTTCTTGAGCTGGGACGGCGTCAGATCGGCCAGCCCCAACGCTTCGAGCGTTCGTGGACCACGGCGCAGATCGCGGCCGAGAAAGCCGCCCACGATGGCGAGGAGGCCGTGCGCGATGGGCGCATCGACGCCGACGAAGCGCGCTGCCGAGGCAAGGAAAGCCAGTCCCATCTCGGTGTCTTCGGTAACGTAGCGGTGCGCATAGAGGTCGATGTTCTCGCGCCAGTCTCCCGACTTGACCAATTGCTTGTGCGCGTCACCGTACATCCATTGGTCGTTGTTGTAGTGGTCAGCGAGTGGATAGTGGGGAGCAGTCTGGCCCAGAGCCGCGCGCACGGCGATGCGTTCGAGGTCCAACCGATCGGTCACGTCGCGGACGGCACGTTGGGTGCCTTCGTTGTGGATGTCCCAGCGTTCGAAATGCTGGAGCGGCGCAGCGTTCATCACGATCAGAGGTGGATGGATCACCGGGCCGGCGTTCATCAGCGCGCCCGACAGAGCATCTCCGCAACCGTGCACGCTGGGAAAAGCCTTGCGGATCACTTCGATCGCCTGCGGCTCCTTGCGCGCGGGATAGACACCGGTGGGCAAGCGGATCGCACGAATCGTCACGTTCACCTCGCGCTCGCCGTGCTTTCGCGCGAGATAGGGCAAGGTGCCCGTCTCTGCCCACGCCACGTCGGCGCGACTGCCGGCTTCTGCCACCCGCTGGGCCATGACATAGCTGCCGAAGGTGCCCGGGGGCAGAAACACCACCTGTCCGTCGACCAGATGCGGCGCCATGGCGCGGGCGATGTCCTCCTGCGCAATCGCAGGGGTGGGAATCACGATCAACTCGGCGCCGCGCAGCGCTTCGCCGATATCGGCCGTCGCCAGCGCAATGCCGATTTCGCGCGCGCCTGCAACGTCTTTCAGAATGATCGAGCCGGCTTTCACGACAGGGTCGAGCGCAGCCGCATCGCGGCGCCACAGACGCACCTCGTGATCGGCTTCCGACAGGTCCGCAGCCGCCGCATACGCGCCATGGCCGCCACCGAGAATTGCGATTTTCATAGTTGACAGTGATAGGAATGGTGGGGTCGCGCAGACCTTCGCCGCGGATGCAACGGGGTCGGCACGGCAATACATTACTTTTCAACTGTTCAAGTGTCAATTAAATAGATGCCTCTCGCATGACGCTTGGAGCCCATCGTGGGCTCCCCAACGGACAAAGGCCCGCCCTCTTACGAGGGCGGGCCTTTGTTCGACTTCCGGGTGGCTGTGGGGCACCACCCACTCAATCAGCGGCTGGGCTTGAATCCACGCTTCTGTTGTGCATCGCGAGGAGCGAAGGCCTTGCCGCCGCGCGAAGAGGACGCGTCACCACGCGCACCTGCATTTCCGGCCCTGGCCGGGCTGTCGCCCCAACCGGGCTTTCGGCCAAATCCCTCGTCGCGCGCGCCGAAGCGCGCATTCGCTGGCTGTTGGAATCCGCCGCGCGACGCCGGAGCGCCCGCGCCGCGCGGCCCCCGCTCGTTGAAACCGCTGGCACCGGCGTAGCCGCCTGCATTCCCGGCCCGGTAGCCACCGCCAGGTCGGCGATCGCGCGATACATGATCGCGGCCGCGGCCATCACCATGGGGACGCAACTGAGGCGCGCGCTGCTGCGGCTCCAGGCCGGGGATGACCTCGGACTTGAATTGTTGCCGGCTGTAGGCCTCGATATCGGCCAGCCGCCGCCTGTCGCGGAATTCAGCGAAGGTCACCGCAAGGCCATCGCGTCCAGCGCGGCCTGTCCGGCCAATGCGATGGGTATAGTCCTCGGCCTTCATCGGCAAGCCGAAATTGAAGACGTGCGTGATGGTCGGAACGTCGATGCCACGCGCCGCCACGTCGGTGGCCACGAGGATCTGCACCTGGCCCTGGCGAAGCGCCATCAGGCGACGGTTGCGCAGCCCCTGGCTCAGCGCGCCATGCAGTGCCACGGCGCTGAACCCATCCTGCTGCAGGTCATGCGCCAGCTCGTCGCATTCGACCTGGGTACTCGCGAACACGATGGCCTGGTTGATCTGGGTGTCGCGCAGCCAGTGGTCCAGCAGCTTGCGCTTGTGCGGCGGGTTGTCGGCCCAGAACAGCACCTGCTTGATGTTGGCGTGCTTTTCCTGCGGACTGTCGATGGTCACGCGCTGCGTCTCACGCATCACGCGCTGCGCCAGTTGCTGGATGCGCGGCGCGAATGTCGCGCTGAACATCATCGTTTGCTGGCGCTCGATGGTCAGTTGATTGATCTCGGCAAGATCGTCCGAGAAGCCCAGATCGAGCATGCGGTCCGCCTCGTCGACGACAAGGAATTTGACCTGGTCGAGCTTGATCTGCATCGAGCGCTGCAGGTCAAGCAGGCGGCCCGGCGTGGCGACGACCAGATCGGCATTCTGCAAGCGGGCGATCTGAAGCTGGTAGGGCATGCCGCCCACGACATTGGCGATGCGAAGACCTCGGCAATGCTTGACCAGGTCGATGGCGTCATGCGCCACCTGCTGCGCCAGTTCGCGCGTCGGGCACAAGACGAGCGCGCCCGGCGTCGCCGGCTTGAAGTTGCGCGACTGGGTCGGATCCTTCCGCTTGGGCTTCTTCGGCGGCGCTTCGCCGCGCGCCGCCGCCTCGGCCGCAAGCCGCTGGAACTCCGCCTTGGCTGCAGCCTGGGCTTCCGCCTGGCGCTGCAGCAACGTGTGCAATACGGGCAGCAGGAAGGCTGCGGTCTTGCCGCTGCCGGTCTGACTGGAAACCATCAGGTCGATGAACCGGGTGGCGCCGTTCGCGTCGCTCGTGGCGGACATCGCACGCGGGATCACCTGCTCTTGTACAGGCGTCGGATCAGTGAAGCCCAGGTCTTCGACGGCGGCAATCAGTTCGGGCGCGAGGCCCAGCTTGATGAAGCCATTGGGCGTCTTGGGCCCGGCCTCTGCCACGACAGGGTCAAGCGCCTCGAAAGTGGCGGCAGCATCGGCCGAAGTGTGGAAATCGTGCCCGGAGGCAAGTTCATTGGATTGCGCAGGCGTGAATTCGCCCTGCGCTTCGAAAGCGTCGGTCATAGGAAATCTCATACGCGAGGGTCGCCGTGAGCGACACCCCGTCGGGTGGTAGACAACATCCACCATCCGACGACGTTCGGCCGGACCCGTGTCCGAAGCCGCGGCCCGTTCAACCGGGCGCGATGTGCAAGATTGGGAGATGCAAGAAGTGCTGTCTGGGGCGGATCCGGCTCAGCCCGGGAGCACACCAGCAGCGAAGCCGCGAATTATCGCATGTCCTTGGGGTTTTACCTAGTCCCCAAGGCGCAGGAATGTTTCGCGATAGTGCGCGAGCTCTTCGATCGACTCATGGACATCCGCGAGCGCCGTATGGGCCTGCTGCTTCTTGAAGGCGTTGTACGCGCTCGGCTTCCAGCGTTTGGCGAGCTCCTTGAGCGTGCTGACGTCCAGATTCCGGTAATGGAAATAGGCCTCCAGCCTGGGCATGTACTTGACCAGGAAGCGCCGGTCCTGCCCGATGGTGTTGCCGCACATCGGCGAGCCGTTCTTCGGCACATAGCGCGAGACGAACTCCAGCAATTGCTGCTCCGCCGCAGCTTCGTCGAGATTGGATGCCTTCACCTTGTCGATCAGCCCGCTGCGGCCGTGGGTGCCCTTGTTCCATGCATCCATCCCATTGAGCACTTCGTCGCTCTGCCGGATGACCAGCACCGGGCCATCTATCCGCGGCGTGAGATCGGGCCCGGTCACGACAATCGCGATTTCGAGCAAGCGTTCCTTCTCGGGGTCCAGGCCGCTCATTTCGCAGTCCAGCCAGACGAGGTTCTGGTCGCTCTTCTTGAGCGCGGACGGCGGCGGCGTGGTGGTTTCAGTTGATTCGGGCATCGGACGATTGTCGTCGATGCCCCTGCGCCGATTCGGGCCTCGGCTTCGAGGCAGGATCACGCGACAGAGCTGCCGGATGGTCCCGGCAGTCACGGGGCTACACTCGACCGCCATGTCCGCTTCACTGCCTTCCTCGCTGGCGCTCACGCTCGCTTTCGCCATCGCGCTGGTCGCGGGATTGATCGTGAAATTCTGGCTTGCGACGCGCCAGGTGCGACATGTCGCGCGACACAGGAACGCAGTGCCCGAACCGTTCGGACGGGCCATCACACTTGCGGCGCATCAGAAGGCCGCCGACTACACGATCGCCAAGACACGCTTCGGCATGCTCGAGACGAGTTGGAGCGCGGCGCTACTGCTCGGCTGGACCCTCCTGGGAGGCCTGGATATGCTCAACCGCCTCCTGATCGGCTGGATCGGCGGCGGCATGACCCAGCAACTGGCGCTGCTCGCGGCCTTCGCGCTGATCAGCGGGCTGCTCGAGCTGCCATTCGGCCTCTGGCAGACCTTCGTGCTCGAAGAGCGGTTCGGCTTCAACAAGATGACATGGCGGCTGTGGCTTCTCGACGCAATCAAGGCCCTCGTGCTCGGCGCACTCATCGGACTGCCGATCGCCGCCCTGATCCTGTGGCTCATGCATGCGGCAGGTGCGCTCTGGTGGCTCTGGGCCTGGGGTGTGTGGGTGGGGTTCAATCTCCTGCTCATGCTGGTCTACCCGAGCTTCATCGCCCCCCTTTTCAACAAGTTCAAGCCCCTGGACGACGACGCGCTGCACTCACGCGTGACCGCACTCATGCAGCGCTGCGGCTTCGCTGCCAAGGGATTGTTCGTGATGGACGGCAGCACGCGCAGCGCACATGCCAATGCCTACTTCACCGGGCTGGGCGCCAGCAAGCGCGTCGTCTTCTATGACACTCTGCTGCGCCAGCTCAACGCCAGCGAAGTCGAAGCGGTGCTCGCCCACGAACTCGGGCATTTCAAGCACCGGCACGTGATCAAGCGGATGATCGCCATCTTCGCGCTGAGCCTGGCCGGTTTTGCACTGCTTGGCTGGCTGGGGGCCGAGACATGGTTCTATACCGGGCTGGGCGTGCAGCCGAACATGTCGGCGCCCAACGACGCGGTGGCGATCCTGCTGTTCATGCTGACGGTGCCGGTGTTCGGATTCTTCGTCGCCTGGCTGCCGGTTCGCATCTCGCGCAAGCACGAGTTCGAGGCCGATGCCTATGCCACTGCGCAGACCAATGGCGCCGACCTCTCCGCGGCGTTGCTCAAGCTCTACCAGGACAATGCGTCGACGCTGACACCCGACCCCGTATTCGCGAAGTTCTACTACTCCCATCCACCCGCCCCCGAGCGTCTTGCGCGCCTGGCCACGGCATGATTCGAAAGCCGACGATGAGCAGCATGCTGAAATTCAAGGATTGGAAGAACTACACACGCCGCGCGCTGAATCCGGCGGAGATCGTCGCGGCCCTGGCCCGGCTGGAGGGATGGACGCTCAGCGGCGACGGCATCGACGTCGCCATTGAGAAGACCTACACCTTCTCGAACTACTTCGAAACCATCGCCTTCGTGAATGCGCTGGCCTTCGTGGCGCATCGACAGGACCACCATCCTGACCTGTCGGTGTACTACAACCGCTGCATCGTGCGGTTCTCCACGCACGATGTGGGCGGCATCTCGACCACCGATTTCGACTGCGCCGCCCAGGCGGACGCCCTTCTCGCCAGCTGATCGCCGGGACTTATTCTTGGCCAAACAGGGCGCCCCCGAGTCTCTTACCGCGCTGCGCGAAGGGCTGATCGTCGCGAGCCACGGCCGGCACTTCATGGTCGAGACATCCGACGGTGAGCGGCGAATCTGTCACCCGCGCGGCAAGAAAAGCCAGGCTGTCGTCGGGGATCGTGTCCGTTGGCGCCCGAGCGAGGACGAGGGAAGTATCGAAGACATCCTGCCGCGCACGAACCTCTTCTTCCGCCAGGACGAGATCCGGACCAAGTCCTTCGCCGCCAATCTCGACCAGGTGCTGATCCTGATCGCGGCCGAGCCGGAGTTCTCCGAAACGCAGCTCGCACGCGCCCTCATCGCTGCGTCGGCCGAACGCATCACGCCGATCATTGCCCTCAACAAGAGCGATCTGGTGGAGGCCTTCGAGAGAGCCTGGACAAGGCTCGCCCCCTACCGGCGCATGCATCATGGCGTGCTGCCCTTGTCACTCAGGGCCTCAGCGGAGGCGGATCGCCTCGAACTCGAAAAGCTGCTGGCCGGCAAGACGACCCTGGTCCTCGGACCTTCCGGTGCCGGCAAGAGCACCCTGATCAACCTGCTGGTACCCGGCGCGCTGGCCACGACCGGCGAAATCTCGCAGGCACTGAACTCCGGCAAGCACACGACGACCAGCACCACCTGGTACTGGGTGGACGAAGCACGACGCACGGCCTTGATCGACTCGCCCGGCTTCCAGGAATTCGGCCTGCACCATATCGCCCCGATGCAACTGGCTCAGCTCATGCCCGACATCGGCGAGCACGCCACGTCCTGCCGCTTCTATAACTGCACCCATCTTCACGAACCCGGCTGCGGCGTGATCGCAGAAGTCGAGACTGCCGACAGGCCGGGCGCCATCAGCACCTCGCGCTATCGCATCTACCGTGAGTTGTTCGAGGAACTGGGGCGTACGCGCTATTAATGATCAGCGCGGCTGCGCGCAGCCGAGAATGGCGGCGAGCGATTCGACAAGCACCGAGCATTGCTCCCGCGTGCCGATGCTGATCCTCAGGTATTGATCGATGCGCTGCTGCCTGAAATGACGCACAAGCACGGCGCGCTCCCGTAGCAGTGCCGCCAGCCGGCCCGCATCGTGCGCCGGATGCCGCGCAAACACGAAGTTGGCTTGCGAAGGAAGCACCTCGAAGCCCATGTCTTCCAGTTCCAGCACCAGCCCCTCCCGCGTGTGGACCACATCCTTGCGCGTCCTGTCGAACCAGGCCTCGTCGTCCAGCGCCGCAACCGCGCCGGCGCTCGCGAGCCGATCGATCGGATAGGAGTTGAAACTGTTCTTGACTCGCTCCAGAGCATCGATCAGCGGCCGCTGACCGCAGGCAAAACCCACGCGCAAGCCGGCGAGCGAGCGCGACTTGGACAGCGTCTGCACGACAAGGAGATTCGGATATTCGTCAATCAGGGGCAGCGCGCTGTCGCCGCCGAAATCGACATAGGCTTCGTCCACCAGCACCACGCGATGCGGGCAAGCCGCCAGCAACCGCCGGATCTCCGGCAATGGAAGGCCGATGCCCGTCGGCGCGTTCGGATTGGCGATCACGAGTCCCGCGCATCCCTGCCCGGCGCGCGTGACGAAGGCGTCGACATCGATGCGCAATCGGGCATCCACAGGCATCTGCTCGCAGGCAATGCCGTAGAGCCGCGCATACACGCGATAGAAGCTGTAGGTGACGTCCGGGATCAGAAGCGCCTCGGCCTGCTGGAAGAAGGCGAAGAAGGCATGAGCGAGCACCTCGTCGGAACCATTGCCGGCGAAGACCTGCGCGCTCGAAAGCCCATGGCGACGGGCTATCGCTTCCCGCAGCATGATCGACTCGGGATCGGGATAGCGCTCGAGGCCGCTTTCAGCCGCTCGCCGGATCGCCTCGACCGCACGCGGCGATGGCGGATAGGGGTTCTCGTTGGTGTTGAGCTTGACCAGGTTCGCGATGCGCGGCTGTTCACCAGGAACGTAGGGATCGAGTGCCGCGACCTGCGGACTCCACTGACTCGGGACTTGGGACAAGACCGGTTTCTCCATTCAGCCCAGTAGCCGGGCCAGGGTGAGCAGTGCCAGAAGCACCATCCACATGACGACCGAGCGCCAGACGAGCCCGACCACGCTGCGCAGATGCGCGGGCTCCGGCACGCGACCTGGTGTGCTGCCGCCATCGACGTCGCGTTCGCTCGCGATCGAATCACCCGCCTGCGCACTGGGCAGCGGGTCAACCTGCGGCGCGAGTTTCAACGCACCTCCACCGAGGCGCACATTCAGGGCGCCCGCCGTGGCCGCAAGGATCACGCCATCGTTTTCGTTCGGAAAGCGGTCGGCGTCATTGCGCCAGCAGTCGATCGCTTCCTCGAAGCTGCCGACCACCGCAAATCCGAGCGCCGTGATGCGCGCGGGCAACCAGTCGATCAGCGCCCAGGCACGATCGGCCGCCTGCTGCACCCACACGCTGGAGGGCTGGATCGAAGCGCCATTCTTGTGTGCCCAATAGCGCGACACGAACTCGCTCATCCGATAGAACACCGCCCCGGCCGGCCCGAGCCCCATGGCCGCCAGCACCGAGAACCATGCGAGCACACCGAACACATGGCGATGCGCGGCGATGACCGAATGCTCGATCACATGGCGCACGATCTCGCTGCGCGGCAGGTCGGCCGCATCCACACGCTGCCAGCGCGCGAGCAGGGAGCGTGCGAGCGCCTCGTCGCCCTCGTCGAGCGCGTCGCGAATGCCGGTGAAATGATGGCTGAACTGCCGGAAGCCGAGCGTGACATAAAGGATCGCGATGCTCCACAGCACGGCAAAGGGCAGCCCAAGGGTGAGGATGAGCAACCAGTGCACGGCCAGCGCAAGAGCGGTGGGTACGAAGACCGCGAGCGACCAGGCAACCCAGCCGTGATGCGGCTTGCCGGCGTCGAAATTCCGGCTGGTCCAGCGCGTCCAAGCGAGCACCGCGCCATACACCGGGTTGTGGTAGGCGAGAGGCCGCACCTGTTCGATCAGCAGTGCGCACAGGATCGCAAAGAAGCTCATGCGGCGATGATAGCGATTGGCCTTGTCGCGCCGCCTTCGATCAGGCGGAGAGAAAGCGGTAGAGGTTGCGAAGCATGCCGGCCGTTGCACCCCAGACATAGCGCTCGTGCGGTCCATCCTGGTAGGGCATCGACAGCCATTCGCGCGATCTCACGCCGCCTTCCACCAGCGCATGCCGCCTGTGATTGGCAGGATTCATCAGAAAGGCCAGCGGCACTTCGAATGCGTCCGCCACCTCGTACGGATTGAGCGTCAGTTCGAAGCCGGGGCGGACGAGGGCAACCACCGGCGTGACGACGAAGTTGGTGACGGTGGTGTAGGTGGGGAGACTTCCGAGCACCTCGATGAACTGGGCCGAAAGACCAACCTCCTCCCAGGCTTCGCGCAGGGCCGCAGCAGCAATATTGGCATCTTCCGGATCCACGCGGCCACCCGGGAACGCGACCTGCCCCGAATGGTTCGACAGGTGCGCGGTGCGCTCGGTCAACAGAACGGTGGGCTTGTCGCGGGTGACGATGGGTACCAGCACGGCGGCCTGCGCCGGCGCGCGATCCGTCATCTTCGGTTCGCGGCGCAATTCCGGAGTCCAGTCACGCGGTGATGCAAACCGCGCACGCAAGGCATCGGCGCCAAGCTCGGATTCGGGCACCGCCGGCAGCGCGCTGTCGATACCGATCACCGGCACCTGCCGCGGATCGAGAGATCGCGGCGTCGGCGGGACGATGGCATTGATGGTGTCGGCGGGATCTACGCTCATGGAATGAAGATGGGGGTCGAGGTGGTCGTCAAGCGAAGTGAGGTGGTGTTCGAATCCGTCGCGATCCGGAGGCCCGGACGGGGCAGTGGCGCAACCGGCATCGCGCGGCGGCAATGAACCCCATCGTCAGGCCCAAATGCAAAAAGCCGCCATGAAGCGGCGGCTTTTTGCATGACAAGGAGCACTCGCTCTTCTTATTGAGCGGCTGCTGCCGTCGACTTGCCCGGCAACTTTTCCTTGATGCGAGCCGAGCGGCCGCTGCGTTCGCGCAGGTAGTACAGCTTGGCACGACGCACATCGCCGCGACGCTTGACTTCGATGCCGGCGATCAGCGGGCTGTAGGTCTGGAAGGTGCGCTCGACGCCTTCACCGCTGGAGATCTTGCGCACCGTGAAGCCGCTGTTGAGGCCACGATTGCGCTTGGCGATCACCACGCCTTCGTAGGCCTGGACGCGCTTGCGGTTGCCTTCAACCACGTTGACGCTGACGATCACGGTGTCGCCCGGCATGAAGTCGGGGATGTTCTTGCCGAGCCGGGCAATTTCTTCCTGCTCGAGGGTCTGGATGAGGTTCATGGTTTCCTGAAATGGATCTTGCCCGCGCTGCACTAAAGGCGTGTACGTCGCTTCCAGGGTCTGGAAACAGGCCACGCGGCCGGGTAGAGGATCGGGGAACCGGGGATTATAGCGACTTTCGAAGCACTGCTTCGTCCGCCGCGCTGAGGCGTCCCGCCCTGCGTGCGGCCTCGATCAGGTCCGGACGCTTGCGCGCGGTCACGACCAGCCGCTGGTCGCGTCGCCAGCGTTCGATCTGGGCATGATGGCCGGACAACAAGGCTGCGGGCGCACCCAGTCCGTTCCAGTTCTCGGGCCGGGTGTAGTGAGGACAGTCGAGCAAACCATCAAGCGCCGGATTGAAGCTGTCCTGGACATGGCTTGCCTCGTCGCCGAGTACGCCCGGCTGCAGGCGGGCCACGGCATCCAGCAGAGCCATCGCGGCCACCTCCCCGCCCGACAGCACGAAGTCGCCAAGGCTGACCTGGTGCGTGACCCGCGTATCGATGAAACGCTGATCGATGCCTTCGTAGCGCCCACAGACCAGCACCGCGCCATCCCCGGCGGACCAGCGCTCGACAGCCTCGTGGCGCAGGACGTCCCCGATCGGGGAAAACAGGACGACAGGCGCGGCAGCGCCGCGTGAGGCCAAGGCGGCATCCAGGCAGGCCGAGAGCGGCTCCGCCATCATGACCATGCCCGGTCCGCCACCGAAGGGGCGGTCGTCAACACGACGGTAATTGCCTTCGGCAAAGTCGCGAGGGTTCCACAGCACGACCTCGACCTGTTTGGATTCGTACGCCCGGCGCGTGACGCCGCACGTCAGAAAAGGCGCGAACAGCTCCGGGAACAGGGTAAGAACGTCGAAGCGCATCTTGCGCGCGACCCAGCCGGTCAGTAGTCCGGCTGCCAGTCGACGGTGATCCGCCGGCCGGCCAGATCGACCTTGTCCACGAAGGCGGACACGAAAGGCACCATGCGCTCGACCGTCTTGTCGCCCTCCTGCGCATCCAGCACCAGCGTCGTCTGAGGGCCGCTCGCCATCAACTCGCGAACCCGGCCGAGCATCACGCCCTCGCGGTTCACCACCTCGAGGCCGATCAGATCGACCCAGTAGTACTCGTCGTCGCCCGCCGTCGGGAAGCTGGAACGGGGCACGAAGACCCGCGCACCTCGCAGCGCCTCGGCAGCGGTGCGATCGGGCACCTCCTCCGAGGAGGCGACGATGCAATCGGAATGTTCTTTCGCCTCCCGGATCGGGAGACGGAAAGCGCCGCTGCCGGCCGCGCCTGGCGGCTGCAGGAACCAGCGCTTGGATGAGAAAAGCGCCTCGGGCTTGGCGCTATGGGGCAGGACCTTGAACCAGCCCTTGATGCCCCAGGCATCGGCGATGCGCGCCACTTCGATGGCATCCGCCGGCAATTCGGCGGCTTCGAGCGTGGGCAGCATCGCCGGGCCGGCGGATCAGGCCGCCGCTTTGGGGGCCGCAGCAGCGGCTTGCTTGATCAGACGGACCACGGTGGGCGAGGCCTGGGCACCGACGCTCTTCCAGTAGGCCAGGCGATCCTGGGCGATGCGGATGCTTTCTTCGTTGTCCTTTGCGATCGGGTTGTAGAAACCCAGACGCTCGATGAACCGGCCATCGCGACGCACGCGCTTGTCCGACACGACGATGTTGAAGAACGGACGGCCCTTGGAGCCGCCGCGGGAGAGTCGAATGACGACCATGATTTATCCTTCGGGTGGTGCAGCAAACCCGCAAGGTTCGCACACTGAATTCCTTCAGCGTCGAGACACGCGACTAGGCCACCCGGCCAGCGCACGCTGAAAAGCCCGCGATTATAGCCCGCACCTCCTTTCGCTTTCCAGTCAGCGCAGCAGCCCGCCCCCTTATGACCTCCATCCGCCCCAGCCGGGACGAAGACATCCCGGCCATCACCGCCATTTACACCCACCATGTCCTGCACGGGACGGGCACGTTCGAAACCGAACCCCCTTCGGCCGCGGACATGACGGCACGCCGCGCCGACGTCCTGTCGAAGAAGCTTCCGTACCTTGTGGCAGAGCGCGATGGGCAGGTGCTCGGCTTCGCCTACTGCAACTGGTTCAAGCCCCGGCCGGCCTACCGCTTTTCTGCCGAGGACTCGATCTATCTCGCGGATGCCGCGCGCGGCCAGGGTCTCGGCGGGCAACTGCTGTCGGCCCTGTCCGGGGCCGCGGAGGCCGTCGGGGTGCGCAAGCTCATTGCGGTCATCGGCGACTCGGCCAATGCCGGCTCGATCGGGGTGCATCGGAGCCAGGGCTTCACGCACGTGGGTGTCCTCAAGGACTGCGGCTGGAAGTTCGGCCAGTGGCTCGACGTGGTCCTGATGGAAAAGGCGCTCGGCGAAGGCAGTTCCACGAAACCCGAATGAAAAACAAGACCCTGGCCGCCTGGCTGGCCTTCCTCGGCGGACCGATCGGTCTCCACTGCTTCTATCTGCGCGGCTTTTCCAGTGTGCTTGGATGGCTGCTGCCGATCCCCACCGCACTCGGCCTCTATGGCATCGAGCGCGTTCGTCTCTACGGACTGGACGACCCCTGGAGCTGGGTGCTGATGCCCTTGCTCGGCTTCACGATCGCGGGCTGCGCGCTCGCCGCGATCGTCTACGGATTGATGGCGCCGGAAAAATGGAACGAGCGCTACAACCACGGCTCGGCCAACGACACGGATGCCGGGCAGACCGGGTGGCTCACCATCGGCGCTGTCGTGCTGGCGCTCCTGTTCGGCAGCACGGTGCTGGTTGCAAGTCTCGTCTTCAGCTTCCAGCGCTACTTCGAGCACCAGATCGAGGAAGGCAGGAAGATTTCGCAGTAGACGGCCTTGCCGTCAAAGCACCTGGATGCCGATCCAGTAGGCGATGGCCGCCACGAAGGCCGATGCCGGAATGGTGAAGATCCAGGCCCACACGATGGTCCCCGCCACCCCCCAACGGACGGCGCTCGCACGCTGAACGGAACCGACCCCGACGATTGCGCCGGTAATCGTGTGCGTGGTCGACACCGGGATGCCGAGCGCGGTCGCCAGGAAGAGCGTCAGCGCGCCGCCGGTCTCGGCGCAGAAGCCGCCGACGGGCTTGAGCTTGGTGATCTTCTGCCCCATGGTCTTCACGATGCGCCAGCCGCCGAACATCGTGCCCAGCGCGATGGCGGTATAGCAAACCACGATGGTCCAGGTGGGGGGCACGTCCTCACCGCCCGCCGCGTAGCCGGTCGCGATCAACAGCATCCAGATGATGCCGATCGTCTTCTGCGCATCATTGCCCCCATGCCCGAGGCTGTACGCCCCGGCCGATACCAGTTGCAGCCGGCGGAACCAGCGATCCACGCGCGAGGGCGTCGACCGCCTGAACACCCAGGCAACCACGACCATCATCAAGGATCCGAGCACGAAGCCCAGGAGAGGCGACACGAAGATGAAGGCGACCGTCTTCCAGATGCCCGACGCGACCAGCGACCCCGAACCTGCCTTGGCAATGACCGCACCGACGATTCCCCCGATCAACGCGTGGGAGGAACTGCTCGGAATGCCGTAATACCAGGTCAGGAAGTTCCAGCTGATGGCGCCGACGAGCGCGCCGAACACCACATGCACGTCCACCACGCCCGGATGCACGATGCCCTTGCCGACCGTTGCCGCGACGCTCAGGTGGAACACGAAGATCGCGACCAGATTGAAGAAGGCCGCGAACACGACCGCCTGCGCGGGCTTCAACACACCCGTCGAGACCACCGTCGCGATCGAATTCGCCGCGTCGTGAAAGCCGTTCATGAAATCGAAGGCGACGGCCAGCGCGACCAGCACCAGCACCACCCACAGGGCGACTTGAACAGTAGCCATTCGAAGTCCGCTGTCTCAGGAGTTCTCGAGGACGATGCCCTCGATCACATTGGCGACGTCCTCGCACTTGTCGGTGATGGTTTCCAGCAACTCGTAGATCGCCTTGAGCTTGATCACCTCCCGCACATCGGGCTCTTCGCGAAACAGCTTGCTCATGGCGCTGCGCATCACCCGGTCCGCATCGGATTCGAGCCGGTCGATCTCCTCGCAGGCCTTCAGGGTGGCCTCGGCCGTGGCGGGGTCCGCGATCTTGCCGAGGAACCTGACCGCTTCCTTGACCCGCTCGCAGCACTTCACGCTCAAGGTCGTCAGCCGCGAAATCTCGTCCGTCATGTGCCGCACGTCGTACAGCGCCATGGTTTCGGCCGAGTCCTGGATCAGGTCGGCCACGTCGTCCATCGTATTGATCAGCTTGTGGATCTGCTCCCGGTCGATGGGCGTGATGAAGGTCTTGTGAATGAGCCGGTTCACGTCATGCGTCACGCGATCGGCGGCACGTTCCGCATTGTCGACATCACGGTTGTACTGTTCACGCAGGTGAAGATCGTTGTAGTGCGTCACGAGTTGCTCGAAAGCCCGTGCCGCCTCGACGATGCGGTCGGCGTGCTGGTTGAACATCTCGAATAGGTTCCCGTCGCGGGGCAGCAGCTTGCCGAACATGGCGCTCTCCTGGATTCTCGGCAATCACATGCGTGTGACACCATCGTGAAAAACCGCGCAAGTGTAATGGGCTCAGCCCGCCGACCGTTGCGCAGTGCCGCGTCCGGACGGCTCTCAGAGCCGATCGATGCGCTGCTGCGAGACGGCCGCAAGCCTGTCGGGTGCAACCTGATCGGGCGCAATCTCGGCCAGCGGAACAAGCACGAAGGCACGTTCCATCATGCGCGGATGCGGCAGCGTGAGCGTCGGCGTCTCCATGACCGAGTCGCCGTGGGTCAGCAGATCCAGGTCGAGTGTTCGCGGCGCGTTCCGATAGGGACGCTCGCGTCCGGCGTCCGCCTCGAGCCGCTGGAGTTCAGCCAGGAACGCCAGCGGCTTCAGCAAGGTTTCCACCTGGACCACCGCGTTGATGAAATCCGGCCCCCCTGCATCGACCGGAGCGCTGCGATAGAGCGAGGAGCGCGCCACCACCCGGGTGTGCGGCAAGCGGTCCAGTGCGTCGATCGCCCTTTCGACCGCCGTCCTGGCATCCCCCAGGTTGGCGCCAATCGCGACGTACGCGCGCGCCGTCATTATTCGATGGGGACGCCGGCGCCCTCACCACCGCTGCGCGGCTTGCGCCGGCGCCGGCGCTTGCGCGGGGCAGCGGCGACATCGCCCTCAGGTTCGGGACCACCCGCCTCTGCGACATTCGTCGCGGCCTGCGGGGCCTGCACGGGCGACGCCGCACCCGCGCTGCGTGCCGGCGCGCGCTGACGCGTGCGCTTGTGCTGCTCGTCGCGCACCTGGTCCAGAAGATCCTGGCGACGCATGTCGTCGGCGATGCTGAATTCCTGCCACCATTCGGCGATGGCCTCGCCGACCTCGCCCACATCGGCGCGCAGCCGCATGAAGTCGAAAGCCGCCCGAAAGCGAGCCTGCTCCACCAGGCTGTAAGGCGTGGCGCCTGTGCGCTTCTCGAAGCGCGGCTGCATCATCCAGATCTCGCGCATGTCGGCCGCCAGCTTGCCGCGGCCCGAAACGTCACCGATGCGCGCATTGAACACATCGTCGATCGCATCCTGCAGGGCCGGGAACGGCGGCTGCGGCCGCTGGCCGTTCCGGCCTTCGGTGCGAGCGGCCCAGCCGTCACGAACATCGGCCCACAGGACACAGGCGAGCAGGAAGCTCGGCGCCACGGGCTTGCCCTCGCCCACGCGCCGGTCCGTGTCCTGCAGCGCCGCCTTGACGAATAGCTGGTCGGCACGCTCGACCACCACGTCGAGCAGCGGATAGATGCCTGTGGCAAGCCCCAGCTTGCGCAACTGCTCGACGGTTGCCACCGCATGCCCCGTCTGCAGCAGCTTCAGCATCTCGTCGAACAGCCGGCTCTGGGGGACGTCGGCCAGAAGGCGGCTCGACGCCACCAGGGGCGCCGCGGTCTTGGGTTCGAGCGTGAAACCCAGCGCCGCCAGCTTGGCCGAAAAGCGGATCGCGCGAATCACGCGCACCGGGTCTTCGCGGTAACGCGTGGCCGGGTCGCCGATCATGCGCAGCGTGAGCTTCTTCGCGTCGCGGATGCCGTTGTGATAGTCGACCACGATCTGGCTCGCCGGGTCGTAGTACATCGCATTGACGGAGAAGTCGCGCCGCGCCGCATCTTCTTCCTGTGGTCCCCAGACGTTGTCGCGCAGCACGCGGCCGCTCGCATCCACTGCGTGCTTCATGCCCGCGAGCTCGCCCTTGCTGGTGCGCTCGTTGCCGGCCACCTGTTCGGCATCGGCGCTCTCCAGGTAGGCACGGAAGGTCGACACCTCGATCACTTCATGCTCGCGGCCGCGTCCGAACACGACGTGGACGATACGAAAGCGGCGCCCGATGATGAAGGCACGCCGGAACAGTGCCTTCACCTGCTCGGGCGTGGCATTGGTCGCCACGTCGAAATCCTTGGGTCGCAGGCCCAGAAGCAGGTCGCGCACCGCGCCTCCGACGACATAGGCCTCGTAGCCGGCGCCCTGCAGCGTCGTGACCACATTCTTCGCGCGCTCGTCGACCAGCGCCGGATCGATGCCGTGCTCCGACACCTCCACCTCGCGCCGTTTGCCGAATCGGGCCTTGCCGCCGGTCGCGGCATGACCGGATTTACCGAGGAGTTTGTCGATGAGTTTTTTGATCATTGGGAGAGAGGGTCAGGCGACGCGGCGCCTCATTCATTTTCGAGCATCGAGCGGATCAGCGGGATCGTGACGGCACGCTGGGTCTGGAGTGCGTAACCGTCGAGCTGCGTGAGCAGTTCCATCAGGCTACCGAGATCGCGGCTGAAGCGATGCAGCACATAGTCCAGCACTTCGTCCGACAACATCAGGCCGCGATCATCCGCCGCCTGGCGCAGCACGGCACGCCGCTCGGCTTCGCCGAGCACCTGCAACTGGAACACGTGGCCCCACCCGAGGCGCGTGCGCAGGTCCTCGCGCAGCCTCAGATCCGCCGGCGGGAGCGCGCCCGCGGCAATGACGCCGCGCTGCAGGCTCTGGGCATTGACGAACCAGTTGAAAGCGGCGTGCTGCTGCACCGCCGAATAGAGATGGACATCGTCGAGCAGCACCGCCGCCCAGTGTTCGTCGAACTCGGGCGGGTCCTTCATGGTGGCATCGAGCCACCCGACGCTCGCCCCCTGCTCGCGCAGACCGTGGCGCACCGCCTCAAGGAGGTGGGTCTTTCCGCTGCCGCTTTCACCCCACAGGTAGGTCGGCACCGGCGAATGCAGCGTCGCCGATCGAGCGTCTCCCACCCAGAGCGACAGATGCCGCAGCGCCGGCTCGTTCGGGCCGGCGAAGAAGCCAGCGAGGGTCGGACCGGGCGCGAGACCGATGTCGAGCACAAGCTGCTTCATGCCATGGCCGCCGCGAGCGGCTGGAATAGCGCGGATGACGCGAGAGATGGGTTCATGGAACAGGGCGAGGGGCGGCCCTTAAAATCGTGGGGAATTCTATCGGCCCGACCGCCTCGGTTGCCGGCGTCATTCTCCTCTTCCCTCTGACCCTCCCTCCTTACGACCGGTCCGCCATGAACTCCAACACGCCCACTCCGCTCAGCTACAAGGACGCCGGGGTCGACATCGACGCCGGCGATGCCCTGGTCGACCGCATCAAGCCGCTCGCGAAAAAAACCCTGCGCGAAGGAGTGCTCGCGGGCATCGGCGGCTTCGGCGCCCTCTTCGAAGTGCCCAAGCGCTACAAGGAGCCGGTGCTGGTCAGCGGCACCGATGGCGTAGGCACCAAGCTCAAGCTCGCCTTCGAGTGGAACATGCATGACACGGTCGGCATCGACCTGGTGGCCATGAGCGTCAACGACGTGCTGGTCCAGGGCGCCGAACCGCTCTTCTTCCTTGACTACTTCGCCTGCGGCAAGCTCGATGTCGACACGGCCGCTGCGGTCGTCGGCGGCATCGCGCGCGGCTGCGAACTCAGCGGCTGCGCCCTGATCGGCGGCGAGACCGCTGAAATGCCGGGCATGTACCCGGCCGGCGAATACGACCTCGCGGGCTTTGCGGTCGGCGCCGTCGAGAAATCGGCCATCCTCACCGGCCAGAACGTGAAGCCGGGCGATATCGTGCTTGGACTCGCCTCGGCGGGCGTTCACTCCAACGGTTTCAGCCTGGTCCGCAAGGTGATCGAACGCGCGGGCGGCAACCTGCCCGCCACGCTCGACGGCAAGCCCTTCCGCGAGGCGGTGATGATGCCGACTCGGCTGTACGTCAAACCCGTGCTCGAAGCCCTGAAGAAGCACCCGATCAAGGCCCTGGCCCACATCACCGGCGGCGGCCTGCTGGAGAACATCCCGCGCGTTCTGCCCGAAGGCACGGCCGCGCACCTGCGCAAGGGCAGCTGGCCGCAGACCGAGCTGTTCGCCTGGCTTCAAAAGGTGGCCGGCATCGACGACATCGAGATGAACCGCACCTTCAACAATGGCATCGGCATGATCGTCGTGATCGAAGCGGCTGAAGCCAAGGCCTGCGCCGACACGCTGCGTGCCGCCGGCGAAACGGTGCACGAGATCGGCGTCATTGCCGAACGTGGAAGCGCCGCCGCCGTGGTCGTTGCCTGAACCATCCGTATCGCGTGAGCGAGCCACCCTCGATCTCGACCCGCAGCGTCGCCGCCGTCAGCTATCTGCTCATCGCCGGGGCCTTGCTGCTGATCATGTGGCAGGGCCTGCTGCCAGGGCTGCTGACGGTCTGCATCGGCTTTCTGGCGACTCGCTCGATTGCGCGCGTTCTCCATGCCGGCGCGCAAGCATCCAGGCGAATCGGGGACAAGGATCGCACCTGGGCGATGACGCCGCGCGCGCCACGCATCATCGGTGCGGCATTCGTCATGCTGGCGCCTCTGGGGCTTCTGGTCATCGGACTCGCACAAGCGCGTGATTTCGTCCTTGATGCCCCCGGTCAGTACCAGGAACTGCTGGACTTCGTCGCGCGCACGATCATCGAACTGCGACTCAAGCTGCCGACCGACATCGGCGCCTATCTGCCCGAAGGCGTCGCGGAAGTACAGAACATCGTCGCCAACTACCTGCGTGCACAGGCCGGCGCACTGGCAACCACCGGCCGTGCATGGCTGGGCGGCTTGCTGCTCGCCTACGTCGGCCTGATCGTGGGGGCGCTGGCCGCGATCGGCGCGCCCTCTTCCATGCGCGGCCCGCTGGCGACGCAATTGAGGCTGCGCATCACGCGCTTTGGCGAGGCCTTCCGCCAGATCGTGGCCGCCCAGTTCTGGATCGCGGCCTTCAATACCCTCCTGACGTCGGGCTTCCTGCTGCTCCTCCTGCCGACGTGGCACCTGGAACTCCCCTACACGCCCGCACTGATCACGCTCACCTTCCTGGCGGGACTGGTGCCGATCGTCGGAAATCTCGTATGCAATGCGGTGATCACGCTGGTCGGGCTGTCCGTCTCGCCGGTCACGGCACTCGCCTGCCTCGCGTTCCTGATCCTGATCCACAAGGCCGAATACCTGATCAATGCCAAGGTGGTCGGAAGTCGCACGCAGATGACCGTCTGGGAGCTGCTCACCGCGATGTTCGTCGCCGAAGCCGTGTTCGGCCCCGCCGGGCTGGTGGCCGCACCGCTCTTCTACGCCTACCTGAAGAAGGAATTGCACGCGGCGCACCTCGTGTAGCCCGCGATGTCCTGAAATGATCGATCCCGGTCCTGGAAGGTCCGGACGCTGCGCTTGCCACGCTTTCAAAATCGGGGGCATCATCCACCACCCTCCATCAGGAGTTGCCCCATGAAGAGCTGTCTGATTGTGATCGATGTCCAGGAATCCTTCCGGCATCGCCCCTATTTCGCCTCCGCTTCCGCCTCCGTGCCGCCCTACCTCGCGGCACAGAATGCGCTGATCTCGGGATTCGCGGCACGGGGTATGCCCATCGTCCGGGTCCTTCACACCGATGGCCCGGCATCCGCGGACAACGCCTTCGCACTCGAGTCCGGCCATGTGCGCCCGCTCGAAGGCCTCGCGGAATTCGACGAAGCCGCACGCTTCCTCAAGCGTCGCCACAGCGCTCTGGTGGGGACCGGACTGGAGGTATGGCTGACCCAGAACCACATCGGGCGACTGGTCATCAGCGGCATCCGTACCGAGCAGTGCTGCGAGACCACCGCCCGGCATGCCTCCGACCTGGGCTGGCAGGTGGATTACGTGCCCGAGGCCACGCTGACCTTCGACATGGTCCAGCCCGATGGCAGACCGCTGTCCGCGGCGGACATCAAGGCACGCACGGCCACGGTGCTCGCCGGTCGCTTCGCGGCCATCTGCAGCGTCGACGAGGCTTTGGCACGGACCGTGCAGCCCGCCACGGCCAGCGCATGAACAGGGGGCCGTCGACGCTGCGGATTGCGATCCTGGTGTTCGACGAGGTCGAGGCACTCGACCTCGCCGGACCCTATGAGGTGTTCACGACCGCCAGCCGCATGCACAGCCGAATGGCACCGTCGGGGGCTGCCCCGCTGTTCGAGGTGGTCTGCGTCGCTCGCACGGCTGAGCCGGTGCGGCTTCGCGCCGGCCTGCGCATCCTGCCCGACTTCACGCTGGTCGACGCACCCTCGGCCGATGTCCTCATCGTCCCGGGCGGCGTGGTCGATGGCCCGATGGCAAGCTCCGACACCGTCGACTGGATTGCACGCGCCAGCCGCGACGCGAAGCTCACGGCCTCGGTCTGCACAGGCGCATTCCTGCTCGCCCAGGCAGGCGTGCTGGTCGACCAGCGCGTGACGACGCACTGGGAAGACCTCGCCGACCTCAAGGCACGATTTCCCGCTCTGGCCGTGCTGGACGGCGTGCGCTGGGTGGACGAAGGACAGATCCTGACTTCCGCCGGCATCACGGCGGGAATCGACATGAGCCTGCATCTGGTCGCACGGCTCGCCGGAGACGATCTGGCCCTGCGAACCGCCCGCCAGATGGACTTCGCATGGACGAAAGACGCGTGAGCGACCCGGCGCCGATCCGCGTGGTGTTTGCGCTGCTGCCCGACAGCCTGATCCTCGATTGGGCGGGCCCGGCGGAAGCTCTGCGAATTGCCAACCAGTTGCTTGTGGCGAGCGGGCACGCGCCGCGCTTCGAGCTTCGGTTCGCTGCACCCGAGCCGACAGCGCCCACGTCGGTGGGCGCGATGCTCACCGGGCTCGCGCCGCTGCCGACGACCTGGACGGGCCCGGCATGGGTGATTCTGGTGGGATTGCCGGGCGACACGGTGAAGGTCGACAGCGCACCGGCACGTGCACTGTTGCACTGGCTACGCGGCCTCCGGCTCGAAAGCGGGCAGGTGGAACTCATGACCGTCTGCGCCGGCACCTTGCTTGCGGCCCATGCCGGACTTCTCGCCGGTCGGCGCGCCACCACGCACCACCAGCATCTGGACGAGTTGCGCAGTGTCGAGCCGCGCTGCGATGTGGTCGCCAACCGGGTCTTCGTGCTAGATCCACCGGTCTTCAGCAGTGCCGGCGTCACCACAGGCATCGACCTGATGCTGCACCGCATTGCCCAGGTCTGCGGCGAAGCCCTCGCGGCGCGGGTGGCGCAGACCATGGTGGTAGCCATGAGGCGCGGACCGCAGGATCCGGAACTCTCGCCCTTCCTCGCCTACCGCAATCACCTGCATCCCGCGCTGCACCGGGTGCAGGATGCCGTCAGCGAACAGCCGCAAGCAGCCTGGACGGTGCCGCGCATGGCGGCGGTGGCTCACACGTCCTCGCGCCATCTCACACGGCTCTTCGTCGAGCATGCGGGTGTCGCGCCCTTGGCCTATCTGCGGCGCCTGCGGCTTGCCAGCGCGCAATTGGCCCTGCAGTCGGGCGCCAATGTCACGCGCGCGGCCGAGATTTCCGGTTTCGGATCGGACACCCAGTTGCGTCGCGCCTGGCACCAGTTCGGCCTGGCGGGCTCGCCCTCCGCCGCTCAGAGGTAGGCGCAGAAGCGCAGGACGTGACCGTCGGGTTCGCGAATCGCGAACTCGCGCAGCCCCCAAGGCTGAGACACGGGCGCCTCGACCACCGTCACGCCGCGCTTCAGATAAGCGGCATGGAGTCCGTCGAGGTCATGCCCGACATGAATCACGATCTCGCCGCGCCACGGCGCGGCCTCGCGCCGACCGCATTGCCACAGGCGGATATAGACCGGATCGCCGTAAGTGCGATCGCCTTTCTTCACACGCGCATAGCTGGGCGGTTCGCCGGCGATGAAGTCCAGTTCGAAGCCCAGCACATCGCAGAAGTAGCGCGCGGCACGCGCAGCATCAGCGACGGGAAGGACGGGCTGGATCCCGTGGAACTGATGCAAGGTGCCAAGGTCGGCAGGCGGCCGCAGCGGATGGAGACCGGCCCCGGAAAGCGGGTCCCGCCCTCCTGGCGGCGGCCTGGACACGGTCAGCTTTCTGCACGGCGCAAGGCCGCGACGCGTTCGGCGATGGCATCGATGTCGAGTGCGTCTTCGGCGTGGGCCAGGTAGGTCTCGAGGTCGCGCACAGCCAGCGCGCAATTGCCCTGTTCCGCATGCGCGAGACCACGGTCGCGGTATTCGCTCCAGGCCTCCGGGAGAAGCGCGACCAGGCGGTCCTGGACGGCGATGGCGCGCTGCCAGTCTTCCTGCGCGCGATGAATTTCCTTCAGGTTGCGCAGCATGCGACCGATGATCTCCCGCGGGGTCGCGGGCTGCAGATACAGGCCGAGCGGAACGTCGAACTCGCCGACCAGACCATTGCTTCGCTTGTAGGGTTCGAGTCGCTCGCTGAGTTCCTCGCGAGACAGGGATTTGCCGGTGAAGGGGTCGATCACCACCTGGCCTTTGGGCAGCGTCACCTTGAGCATGAAGTGGCCCGGGAAACCCACGCCGCGGGCGTGCAACCCAAGTCCCTGCGCCAGCTCCATCCACAGGACGGCCAGCGAGATGGGAATGCCGCGGCGAGTGCGCAGCACGGCATTGAGATAGCTGTTGTCCGGGTCGTAGTAATCGTTGACGTTCCCGCCAAAGCTCAGGTCGTGGAAGAAGAACTGGTTGAGCGCGCGCAGGCGCTGCAGGGGTGCCGCATCGGCGGGCAGGCGCCGCTTGAGGCGCGCGAGCAGTTGGTCGACGTCGCCCAGCACCTGCTGGACGTCGAGTTCGGGATATTCGTCCTGCGCCAGGCTGGCGGCCGCCTCGAGCAGCGGGAACTGCTCATCGCTGCGGACCAGTGAATCGAAGTATTCGAGCGCTGTCGGCGCCGAGAAACTGAACGTCATATGCCTTTGTAGAGGAGCGGGCGAAGAGCGTCAAGGCGCGGGCGCCGGGTGCGGTTTTCAGTGTCGCACGAAGCTCCGGAGCTTGACCCCCACGACCGACAGCACGGCGAAATAGAGGCCCGCGGACGCGGCGATCATCGCGGCCAGCAGGCCGATGCGCCGAAGGCGATCCGCGCGAAGCCCGACCCAGTCGAAATGCCGAGCCCCCCACACGAGCAAGACGCCCAGCACCGCAGCCGCCACCAGCACCTGCAGAAGGAACTTGCCCCACCCCGGCTCCGGGCGGTAGCTCTTTCGACGGATCAGGCCGACCAGCAGCCAGGCCGCATTGATCAACGCGCCGATGCCGATGGTGAGCGTCAGCGCGGCGTGCTGGAGCACGGGCACGAGGACGATGTTGAGCAGTTGGGTGAGCACCAGCACAGCGACCGCAATCAGCATCGGCGTGCGCATGTCGTGTTTGGCGTAATAGCCCGGTGCCAGCACCTTGATGGCAACCAGCCCGAGCAGACCGACGCCATAGCCCACGAGCGCCGCGGTGGTGCGCTGCACATCCAGAGCGCCGAAGGCGCCGTTGTTGAAAAGCACCGCGACCAAGGGCTCGGAGAACACGAGCAGCGCCACGGCGCAGGGCACCGACAGCAGCACGACCAGGCGCAGGCCCCAGTCGAGCATCGACGAATATCGGGCGTCGTCCTTTGCGGCGCGCGCGGCGGCGAGCTGAGGCATCAACACCACGCCGAGCGCCACGCCGAGCATGGCAGTCGGGAATTCCATCAGCCGGTCGGCATTGGTGATCCAGGTCACGCTGCCGGTGGCGAGGTGGGAAGCGATCTGCGTGTTGATGAGCAGCGACAGTTGCGCGACGCTGACGCCAATCAATGCGGGAAGCATGAGGCCCGTGATCCTGCGGGTTCCGGGATCGGCCCATGCGGCACGAATCGCGCGGAGACTGGCGCCGATGCGCGGCAACATACCCAGGCGGCGCAGCGCCGGAATCTGGAGCGCGAGCTGCAGCATGCCTCCCAGCATGACGCCGATGCACTGCGCATAAATGGGCTCGATGCCATGGCGGCGAAACAAGGGCGCGCCGGCAACGATGGACAGGATCAGCGCCAGATTGAGCAAGACCGGCGACGCGGCCGGCACGGCGAAATTGCGCCAGGTGTTGAGGATCCCTCCGGCCAGCGCCACGAGCGACATGAAGCCGATATAGGGGAACATCCAGCGCGTCATCACAACCGCCGCATCGAAACCCCGCGCATCGAGCCCGCTCGCCATTGCCCAGACCATGAGCGGCGCGCCGAGTACGCCCAAGACACAGAGGATCACCAACGTCCAGGTCAACAGCGTGGCAACGTGGTCAACCAGGTGCCTGGCGCCCGATTCGCCCTGCTCTGTCTTGCAGGCCGCCAGCACGGGCACGAAGGCCTGGCTGAAGGCCCCCTCGCCGAACACGCGCCGGAAGAGGTTGGGAATGCGAAATGCGACGTAGAAGGCGTCGGTCATCGCGCTCACGCCGAAGACCGAGGTCATGAGCACATCGCGGACGAGCCCCGTCACACGCGAAGCAAGCGTCAGCAACGAGACAGTGGAGGCGGATCTGAACAGGGACACAGGCGGCAAGTGTAGGGGCCCGCGCGTTCCCTTTCGGCCGCGCCCCGCCGGGATTCAGCGCTCGCCTATAATGGAGGGCTTTGCTGCATCATCCCCAGACACCCAAGGAATCATCCCATGGCATCCTCCAAGCCGAAGAAAAAGAACCCGCGCCTCGCGTCGGGCCGTAAACGCGTCCGTCAGGACACCAAGCTCAACGCAGCGAACACCTCGCTGCGCTCGAAATACCGCACCGCCGTCAAGAACGTCGAAAAGGCTGTCCTGGCCGGCGACAAGACCAAGGCGGCCGAGCTCTTCGCCAAGGCGCAGAGCGTGGTCGATACGGTCGCCGACAAGGGCATCTTCCACAAGAACAAGGCTGCTCGCGACAAGAGCCGCCTCGCGGCCAAGGTCAAGAACCTGGCCCTCGCGCCTGAAAAGGCCGCCGCCTGAATTTATCGGGCAAGCCCGGATCGGTCCGCCGGTCCGCCGTTTGATCGGGGTGCGCTGCAGCAAATTGAAAAACCGCCTTCGGGCGGTTTTTTCATGGGTGCTTCCGGCCCGAACGGGGTGTCCGGCGGATAAGAGTCCGCCTGTCGGCCGGGTGCCGGGGGCGCTGCGCGCCAAACGCAACTAGCGCGACGCTTTCGATGGCGAAGGCTTGACTTCGGACGCCTGCGCATCGGGGACGAGGCAGGCCTCGACCACCTGCAGATTGTTGTCCTTGGCGAAATTGAGGCAGAAATCCCAGGCCATCGGCTCCGCGTCCCGCAAGTCGCTGTTCACCACCACGCACTTGACGCCGTTCACGACCGTCGGCACGCACCACGGCGAATAGTTCAAGTGACTGCCCGGCTGTGGCCCGCCAGGGCGAAAGGAGCACATGACGCCCGCGAGCCTCTCTGCCCAATCGCTCGGGCGAAACGTCCGGCCATCCTTGGTGATGCCCTGGATAAAGATTTCTTTGGCGCTCGGGGAAACCATGAGTTGCGGGGGAGAAGCGCAGGCACTGCTGCGCCGCACAACGGATTCTATCCGGGGGTCCCCGAGGCAACCGGCGCGGGGTCATTGCTGTGATGCGCAATCCTCACTGAAGCCGTCAAAGCGCACGCCTAGAATCCGCCTTCCCTTTCTCGGAGAAACGCATGAGCGCCAATGTCGTCCCCTCATCGCCCCACGTCATGAACACGTATGGGCGCCTCCCGATCGCCCTGTCGCATGGTCAGGGTTGCCGAGTGTGGGACACCAACGGCCGTGAATATCTCGACGGCCTCGGCGGCATCGCCGTCAATACGCTGGGGCACAACCATGCCGAGCTGGTCCCTGCACTCCAGGACCAGATCTCCAAGATCATCCACAGCTCCAACTACTACCACGTGCCGGGCCAGGAGCAACTCGCGGCCAAGCTGACCGAGCTGAGCGGGATGACCAACGTCTTCTTCTGCTCGACAGGCCTGGAGGCCAACGAAGCCGCGCTCAAGCTCGCGCGCAAGTTCGGCCACGACAAGGGCATCGAGCGGCCCGAAATCGTCGTCTACGAGGCCGCGTTCCACGGCCGCAGCATTGCCACGCTGTCGGCCACCGGCAATCCCAAGGTGCAGAAGGGCTTCGGCCCTCTGGTCGAAGGGTTCATCCGTGTCCCGCTGAACGACTTTGGCGCGCTCAAGAAGGCGACCGAAGGCAATCCGAACGTGGTCGCCGTATTCTTCGAGACCATCCAGGGCGAAGGCGGCATCCATCCGATGCGCTGGGAGTATCTGCGGCAGGTGCGCCAACTGTGCGACCAGCGCGACTGGCTGATGATGATCGACGAAGTGCAATGCGGCATGGGACGCACCGGCAAGTGGTTCGCGCACCAGTGGGCGGACATCAAGCCCGACGTGATGCCGCTGGCCAAGGGACTGGGTTCCGGGGTTCCGGTCGGCGCGGTGATCGCCGGTCCGCGCGCCGCGCATATCTTCGGACCAGGCAACCATGGGACGACCTTCGGCGGCAATCCGCTTGCCATGCGTGCCGGCATCGAGACCATCCGCATCATGGAGAAGCACGACCTGCTGGGCAATGCGGCCAGGGTCGGCGCGCACCTGAAGGCAGCGCTCGAGCGCGAACTCGGCAGCGTGGCGGGCGTGACCGAAATCCGGGGCCAGGGCCTGATGCTGGGTATCGAGCTCGGCCGCCCCTGCGGCGCGCTCCTCGGTCGCGCCTGCGAAGCCGGCCTGCTGCTGAGCGTGACCGCCGACAACGTGATCCGCCTCGTGCCCCCGCTGATCCTGAGCATGGCGGAGGCGGACGAAATCGTGTCTATCCTTGCGCCCCTGGTCAAGACATTCCTGACGGAGCCTCTGGCATGAGCACCACCCCCACGCTGCGGCACTACCTGCAGTTTTCCGATTTCGAGGCAGACGAGTACTCGTACCTCTTCGCGCGCGCCGCGCTGATCAAGAAGAAGTTCAAGGCCTACGAGAAGCACCAGCCGCTGGTCGACCGCACGCTGGCAATGATTTTCGAGAAGGCTTCGACCCGCACCCGCGTGAGCTTCGAGGCGGGCATGTACCAGCTGGGCGGCAGCGTGGTCCATCTCACGACCGGCGACAGCCAGCTCGGCCGCGCCGAACCCATCGAGGACAGCGCGAAAGTCATCAGCCGCATGGTCGACCTGGTGATGATCCGCACCTTCGAGCAAACCAAGATCGACGCCTTTGCCAGCCAGTCGCGCGTGCCGGTCATCAACGGTCTGACAAACGAGTTCCACCCCTGCCAGATCCTGGCGGACATCTTCACCTACATCGAGCACCGGGGTTCCATCGCGGGCAAGACCGTGGCGTGGGTCGGCGACGGCAACAACATGGCCAATACCTGGCTGCAAGCCAGTGAAATCCTGGGTTTCAAGGTGCACGTGAGCACGCCCAGCGGCTACGAGGTCGACCAGTCGGTCGCCGGCATCCGATCGGCCGACAGCTACGAGGTCTTCCGGGACCCGATGGAAGCCTGCCGTGGCGCCGACCTCGTCACCACCGATGTCTGGACCAGCATGGGCTACGAGGCGGAGAACGAGGCGCGACGCGCGGCTTTCGCCGACTGGTGCGTGGACACCGAAATGATGCGCGTCGCCCAGCCCGACGCCCTCTTCATGCACTGCCTGCCTGCCCACCGCGGCGAGGAAGTCGAGGCGGACGTGATCGACGGTCCGCAATCGGTGGTCTGGGACGAAGCCGAGAACCGGATGCATGTGCAGAAGGCCCTGATGGAATACCTGCTCCTCGGCCGTCAGGCCTGACCCTCGCGCGCAAGCGCCGTGCTGTTGGAAATAACCGACACCACGACCTCCCGGACGGCGCTACCTTCGCGCCATGAACCAACGCCTCTGGGATATCTCGCCGCCGGTGCATGAGGGTGCGCCGGTTTTTCCTGGCGACACACCCTACCGCCAGCACTGGGCCGCCACCATCGCGCCCGGCTGCCCGGTCAACGTCAGCGAAATCACGCTCTCGCCGCATGTCGGCGCCCACGCCGATGCGCCGCTTCACTACGACCCCGAGGGCGCGACGATCGGCCGCGTCGACCTCGCACCCTACCTCGGCCCCTGCCGGGTGATCCACGCCATTTCACGCGGGCCCCTGATCGAGTGGGAGCACATCGCCCACGCCCTCACGGACCTTCCTCCGCGCGTGCTGGTGCGCACCTACGAACAGGCCCCCGTCGATCGCTGGGACGGCACGCTCGCCGCCTATGCACCGGCCACCATCGAGCGATTGGCAGCCCTGGGCGTGACGCTGGTCGGCATCGACACCGCCAGCATCGATCCGGCCGACAGCAAGACGCTGGAGAGCCACCAGGTCGTCCGCCGCCTCGGCATTCGGGTACTGGAGAACCTCGTGCTCGACGACGTGCCCGAAGGCGACTACGAACTCATCGCGCTGCCGCTCAAGCTGATCGACGCCGATGCCTCCCCCGTTCGCGCAGTGCTACGAGAACTTCATTCCACCCGAACATGACACTCGACGATTGCAAGCGCCTCGATGCGCAAGACCCGCTCGCAACACTGCGCGGCCAGTTCCTCCTGCCGGAGGGCGTGATCTATCTCGACGGGAACTCGCTGGGCGTGCTTCCCAAGGCCACGCCGGCGCGCGTCGCCACCGTCGTCGCCGACGAATGGGGAGAAGGCCTGATCCGCTCATGGAACAGCGCCCACTGGTTCGACCTCCCGCAGCGCATCGGCGACAAGGTGGCGCGGCTGATCGGCGCCGCGCCGGGCGAAGTTGTGTGCACCGACAGCACCTCGATCAACCTCTACAAGGTCTTGTACTCGGCGCTGACACAGGTCCTGCAGCGGGACGCCGACGCCGGTCGGCGCATCGTGCTGAGCGAGCGCAGCAACTTTCCGACCGATCTCTACATCGCCGAGTCGCTGTGCCGCGAGCGCGGATTCACGCTGCGCCTGGTCGACGCCACGGAACTCGAAAGCGCACTCACCGATGAGGTGGCCGTGCTCATGCTCACGCATGTCAACTACCGAACCGGCGCCATGCATGACATGCGCGCCGTGACCGCCGCAGCGCACGCTGCGGGCGCGCTCGTCGTGTGGGACCTCGCGCACAGCGCGGGCGCAGTGCCGGTGGCGCTCAACGCGAGCGATGCCGATTTCGCGATCGGCTGCGGCTACAAGTACCTCAACGGCGGCCCGGGCGCACCGGCGTTCGTCTGGGTGCATGCGCGCCATGCCGGCCGCTTCGAACAACCGCTGTCGGGTTGGTGGGGCCACGCAGCGCCTTTCGAGTTCACGCCTCACTACCGGCCAGCCTCCGGCGTAAGCCGCTACCTGTGCGGGACCCAGCCCATCATCGCGCTGGCCGCGCTCGAATGTGGCGTGGATACCGTGCTGGCAGCCGATGCACTGTCCGGGCCCGGCACTGGAATGGCCGCCCTGCGCGCCAAGTCCCTGGCCTTGACCGACACCTTCATCGCCCTGGTCGAAGCGCGCTGCCCGGGTCGCTTCACGCTCGTCACGCCGCGCGAGCATGGACAGCGCGGCTCGCAGGTCTGCCTGGCGCTGCGCGATGGCCGTGAAGGCGCCTATGCCATCGTCCAGGCCCTGATCGCGCGCAACGTGATCGGCGACTTCCGCGCCGGCGATGCGCAGATGCCGGACATCCTGCGCTTCGGCTTCACGCCGCTCTATCTCCGCTTCGAGGATGTATGGAATGCGGTCGAGCACCTCGTCCAGGTCCTCGAGGCCGAAGAATGGAAGCGCCCGGAATTCAACCAGAAACTTGCGGTCACCTGATATGCCAAAGAGCACCGAACAGATCGTCCACGACGAAAAGGCGCAGCTCGATTTCAGCGCCTCGATGAGCTACGGCGACTACCTGAGCCTCGACACCGTGCTCAATGCCCAGCATCCGCGCTCGCCTGCGCACGACGAGATGCTCTTCATCGTGCAGCATCAGACCAGCGAACTCTGGATGAAGCTCATGCTGCACGAGCTGCGCGCCGCCATCCGGTGCGTAGCCGAAGACGAACTCCAGAGCGCATTCAAGATGCTGGCGCGGGTTTCTCGCATCATGGAGCAGCTCGTCCACGCCTGGGACGTGCTGGCCACGATGACACCACCGGAATACAGCGCGATGCGGCCCTACCTGGGCAGTTCGAGCGGATTCCAGAGCTGGCAATACCGCTGCATCGAGTTCGCGCTCGGCAACAAGAACGCCGCGATGCTCAAGCCCCACGCGCATCGCCCCGACCTGCTGGCCCAGGTCGAGCAGGCATGGCGGGCCCCGTCGCTCTACGACGAGGCTCTTCGTCTTCTCGCACGCCGAGGCCTCCCCCTGCCGTCGGACCACGTGGAACGGGACTGGTCGACGCCTTACGAGGCAAGCGACGAGGTCGAGCAGGCATGGCTTCAGGTCTACCGGGATCCGAAGAAGCATTGGGATCTCTACCAGCTTGGCGAGGAGCTGACCGACCTGGAAGATGCATTTCGCCTCTGGCGCTTCCGCCACGTGACCACGGTCGAACGCGTGATAGGGTTCAAGCGTGGCACCGGCGGGACCAGCGGCGTAAGCTATCTGCGCAAGATGCTCGACGTGGTGCTGTTTCCCGAGATCTGGAAATTGCGGACCGATCTCTGATTGCCAGGGGACAGGCGGCACGTCGGAGATTCCATCGACAACACGGCAGGAGGTGGGCCAATGAGTGAATTCTTCGGTGACGACGAACTCGAGCGCCTGCGGCAGCACGGCATCGTGCTCTTTGCACGGCGCGTCATCTTCGACGCGCAGCCGCCAATGACGCAGGCGCGGATCGCCGAGGTACAGGCCGCATGCGGAGGCCCGATCCCAGCGGAGTTGCTCGACTTGTGGCGCGTCACCGCGGGCGGACGGCTGGACTACGACCTCCGGCTGAACATGAACGGCAGCGAGGAAGCCATCGACTGGCGGTGGCTGTTCTGGCATGGCGGCGAGGACGGCAACGACTTGCAGCTTCGGATCGACCACGAAATGGAGGGCGCGCGCCAGGCTGACGCGGAGGCGAGCTCCGTAGGCGGCCCGCGCTGGGACGGCAAGCTCACGCTGCTCCCCATCGGCGGCAATGCGGAGGCCGATCGCATCTATGCTGTCGTGGAGCCGGGTGCCGACCATGGACACGTCCTCGCCTGGAAGCAGGGGCTGCCGACCGCCTGGCCGCACGAGATGCACGAGGACGGCATCACGACCATTGCGAGCGACCTGTGCGCTGCCTTCGAATCACTGCATCTCGACGAAGACCCCCTGGCACCCGCCGGCGACTATTTCACCGGCCGCGAACTGCTCGAATTCCTCGACCTGCGCCATGAGGAGCATGGCCTGGATCTCGAACTGTCTGACAAGCTGATCGACTTCTATCGCCGCGCCATCATCGACTGGCGAACGCCGCTCGCCGAAGGCACGCTGGCGCAGGAAGGCCCGCTCGCGCGCGCGGCGCTGCGTCATGCGATCGCCACCGATGATGCGGCGCTGGTCGAACGCCTGGCCGCCGCCGGCGTCGCGCTCGACGGGCCGCTGGATGCGAACACCCTCGCCACCGACCTTGCGCTCAGCCACGGGGCTCACGCGGCGGCAGAGGCCCTCGTCCGGGCAGGCGCACCCGTGCCCCATGACGCGCTTGACTGCATCGACAGCGCGGTGTCACCCGAGCTGGCCGAACTGCTGCTGGCCCGCGGCGCCACGCCGACCGTACAAGCCATCGTCGAATGCGTGGCCTGCGGCGCGCCGGCCGCGGCGCGCCTGATCGCAGCCGCCTACGGCAAGACACATGAGGACCTTCCGCAGGCTTTCGCGGCCTCACGCGACGCGATGCTTGCGGAACTGGAAGCCTCGATCGAGGAAGTGCGCGCGGGTCGGCTCAGCCATTACCTGGGCGCCGTCGGCCTCACCAAGCGCGCCGATCACCTGCTGAGCTTCAGCCTCTGATCGCCGTTCAACCGCCGTAGAGCCAGGGCAGGTCGAGCAGACGCACTCCCAGTGCGCGCAACGCCGCGTCGCGCCCCATGCGCAGGACGCCTGTGGCATGGAAGATCTCGCCATTGCGCCGCGCGCGCGCCTGAACCTGGCCGTTGCGTGCCCATCGCGACTTGGCGTAGCGGTTCAGTGCGGGCGGTATCTGGTCGGATGCGCAACTGCCCAGCGCGTCCGCCAGCGCCGTTGCGTCTTCGATCGCCATGCCTGCACCTTGTGCGAGGTAAGGCAGCATCGGGTGCGCAGCATCACCGACCAGCGCCACCCGCTCGCTGGCCATCTGCTGCGGTCCGGTGAGCGGCGCGCGGTCACTGAGCGTCCAGGTGCGCCATGAGGGCACAGCCTCCAGCACCTCCTGCAGCGCCTTGCCCGTCCGGCCGACGGCGGCCTGGAGCGCGGTCAGGCTGCTGGCCTGGTTCCAATCGCGTGCATCGCCCGCCGGCGCCGCTTCGGCCAGCACGACGACATTGAGCGCTTGTCCGGCGCGAACCGGGTAGGTGACAGCATGCAGGCGGGGCCCCAGCCATACCGTGACACAGGCGCTGCGCAATGCCGCGGGCAATGCCGACTGGTCGAGCAACGCACGCCATGCGGTATGACCGGTGGCCCTCGGCGGGTGCGCATCGCCCACCACCAGTTCGCGTGTGCTGCTCCAGAGGCCATCGGCGCCGACGAGCATGTCACCTTCCCACGCATGCGCGTCGCTGCTCGCGGCACACACCGTTCCGCCGCGCGCCACCGCCTGGGTGATGCGCACGCCGCTGTTGAGCGAGACCCTGCCGATCGCGCGCGCGGCCGCCAGCAACGAGGCGTGGAGGTCGGCGCGATGAATGCACAAGTAGGGGGCGCCGTAGCGCCGCCGCATGGCGTCCCCGAGCACCATGCGCGCGATCTCGCGTCCCCCGATCGCGTCGCGCACGACCAGCGCCTCGGGTTCAGCGGCAACGCGCGACACCGCGTCGCCGACTCCAAGCGACGCCAGTCGGCGCGTGACATTGGGCCCGAGCTGGATGCCGGCGCCGACCTCCCCGAACGTTTCGGCCTGCTCGAAAAGATCGATGAGATGGTGACGACGCGCCAGCGCCACTGCACTGGCCAATCCCGCGATGCCTCCGCCTGCAATCAGGATGTGGACGGCCATCCGATCTCAGGAAGACCGCGTCACGGAGGCCTCTCCGCTCGAAGCCACCGGTTTCGACGTGGTTGCACATCCTCCGCAACTTTCGCATGCGCCGCAGCCTGCCGACTTTCCAAGTGACGCGGCCAGCTGCCGGGCGCGCTCCTCGTCCACCAGGCCCGCGCGCTTCGACCCCGCGGCGAACCAGCCGGCCGCGACGCGACGCCAGTTGCCGGGCATCCAGTGCCACATGGCATACAGCGCCGCCAATCCCACGATGAGGCCGACCACGATCTGTTGTGTCATCTCATGCTCCCGTCATGGCCAGGGCTACCCGATATGTGATCCAGCAGGCGCCGTAGGCGAGCGAAAACAGATAGCCCGCCATGATCCAGACATAGCGCCAAGACCCGGTTTCACGCTTGACCGCCGCCAAGGTCGAGACACACTGCGGCGCGAACACGTACCAGACCAGCAGCGACAGGGCCGTCGCCAGCGACCAGCTTCCGCCAATCAGAGGTGCGAGCTGGCCCGCCACGTCCTCGCCGGTCGCGGAGAGTGCATAGACAGTTCCCAGCGCGCCGACGGCCACCTCGCGCGCCGCCATGCCGGGCACCAGCGCAATCGAGATCTGCCAGTTGAAGCCGATGGGCGCGAAGACGTATTCGAGGGCACGACCGATGATCCCGGCGATGCTGTATTGAATGGCCGGCCCGGTGGCCCCTTCCGGCGGCGAGGGAAAGGTCGAAAGGAACCACAGGAGGACGGTGAGCGACAGGATGATGGTCCCCACGCGCTGGATGAAGATCCATGCCCGTTCGTACAGACCATGCGCCAGATTTCGCAGGTTGGGCCAGCGGTAGGCCGGCAACTCCATCATCAGCGGCGAGTGCTCCTTGTTGTGGCGGAATCGCTTCATGGTCCAGGCAACGGCCATGGCCGAGACGATGCCGAACAAGTACAGCGCGAAGAGCACCACTCCCTGAAGGTTGAAGACACCACCGACCGTACGGGCCGGGATGAAGGCGGCGATCAGGAGGGCATAGACAGGCAGGCGCGCGGAGCAGGTCATCAGCGGCGCGATCATGATGGTCGTCAGCCGGTCGCGCCAGTGGTTGATGGTGCGCGTGGCCATGATGCCCGGAATGGCGCAGGCGAAGCTCGAGAGCAGCGGAATGAAGGATCGTCCCGACAAGCCGACGGTTCCCATCACCCGGTCGAGCAGGAAGGCCGCGCGCGGCAAGTAGCCCGAATCCTCCAGTACCAGGATGAACAGGAACAGGATCAGGATCTGCGGCAGGAACACCAGCACCCCACCCGCGCCGGCAATGATGCCATCGACCAGAAGACTGCGGAGCATGCCCTCGGGCAGCAGATGGCTGATGAGCTCGCCGAGGGCGGTGGTGCCCTCCTTGATGGCGTCCATCGGGACGCTGGCCCAGCTGAAAACTGCCTGGAACATCAGGAACAGCGTGACGGCGAGCACGAGCATGCCCCAGACGGGATGCATCACGACGCGGTCGATGCGATCGCTGGCGGCGAGGCTGCCCGCCGGCTCGCGCACTGCCAGGGAGAGGATGCGGCGCACCTCGCGCTGCGTCGCAAGCACATCGTCCAGGCCTGGCGGCTGCCAGTCGCTGGGTGCCGCGGATGCCACAGGCGCATCCAGCGCATCCAGAAGGCCGCGTGCGCCATCCGCATGCACGCCGACCGTCTCGATGACCGGCATGCCCAGCTCGCGCGAGAGCACCGAGGCGTCGACTGCGATTCCCTGCTTGCGCGCCATGTCGGTCATGTTGAGCGCGACCACCATCGGCAGGCCGAGTCGCCTGGCTTCGAGCACCAGGCGCAGGTTGAGCCGCAGATTGGTCGCGTCCGTCACGCAGACCAGCAACTCGGGCAGCGCCTCATGGCTCCTCCCGGTCACCACATCGCGCGTCACGGCTTCGTCCGCCGACAGCGCATTGAGGCTGTAAGCCCCCGGCAGATCAAGCACGTACACGCGCCGGCCGGAAGGCGTGCGCAACATGCCCTCCTTGCGCTCGACCGTCACGCCTGCGTAGTTGGCGACCTTCTGGCGACTGCCCGTGAGCAGGTTGAACAGGGCCGTCTTGCCGCAGTTCGGATTGCCCAGCAACGCGACACGCTCGGGCGGACGAACGGAAGCGGCCGCATCGGGCCGAAAGCTCAGCGCTGCTTCAACCATGGTCAGGCGCTCCCGGCGTCACGCGAATCAGCGCGGCCTCGTGGCGACGCAGCGCGAAGGTGGTATGGCCGAGCCGCACGGCCAAGGGCTCGCGTCCGGGCACGCCGCTGGCGACGATGCGCACCGCCTCGCCGGGTACGAAGCCGATTTCGGTGAGCCGCAGGACCAGGTCGCGATCCTCAGGCGAGTCGGGCCGCAGGACGTCAAGCACCGTCGCCCACTGATGCTTGGGAAGCTGATGAAGGCTGATGGCGGCCGAGGCCGCACCGGAAATGGTGGTCACCCGCAGAATCCAGATTTCAAAAATGAGAATTATTCTCGAAACGGGGACATTTGGGTTGATTCAAGCAAAGAATCCCGCACGCGCGGTGGGCATCTCGGGCCTGCCGAGGCCCGCGCCGGGGCACCCTGAAGGGACCGCCCCGGCCTTGCCGGCGCGCAATTGCCGGGCGTCGAAGCGCCTCAGCCGGCCAAGAGCTGTCGCAGCACGAAAGGCAAGATGCCACCGTGCTTGTAGTAGTCGACCTCGATCGGGGTGTCGATGCGCAACCGCACCGTCACTTCCTTCCGGCTGCCGTCGGGGCGGTGAACGACAAGCTGGACGTCCTTCTGGGGCTTGAGTTCGCCGCCAACGACCACGTCGATCGTTTCCTCGCCGGTCAACCCGAGGCTCTGCCAGGAGTCCGAACCGAGGAACTGCAGCGGCAGCACCCCCATCCCGACCAGGTTGGCGCGATGGATGCGCTCGAAGCTGCGCGCCACCACCGCCTTGATGCCCAGGAGCTGCGTGCCCTTCGCGGCCCAGTCGCGCGACGAACCAGTGCCGTACTCCTCGCCGCCGAAGACGATGGTGGGCACGCCCTGCTCCATGTATTTCATCGCGGCGTCGTAGATGAACATCTTCTCGTTGCCTGGCTGGAAGAGGGTCACGCCCCCTTCCTCGCGCGAGCCGTCTTCCTTGGGCGGAATCATGAGGTTCTTGATCCGCACATTGGCGAAGGTCCCGCGCACCATCACGTCATGGTTGCCGCGGCGCGAGCCGTAGCTGTTGAAATCGGCCTTCTGCACGCCATGCGCCTTCAGCCAGATACCGGCGGGCGAGCTTTCCTTGATGGAGCCTGCAGGCGAGATGTGATCCGTGGTGATCGAATCGCCGAACAGCGCCATGACGCGCGCCCCCATGATTCCAGCGTCGGTCGCCTCCGGCTTCAGCTTGAAGTTCGAGAAGAAAGGCGGCTCGGCGATGTAGGTGGACGCAGGCCAGTCATAGACCTGCCCCTTCGTGCCCTTGATGCTGCTCCACAGCTTGCCCGGGTTGTCCTTGATCTGCTCGTAGTTCCGGCGGAACGCCTTGGCGTTCATCGCGAAGCGCAGGCTTTCGTCGATCTCCTTCATGCTGGGCCAGATGTCGCCGAGGTAGACATCGCGGCCCTTTCGGCCCTTGCCAACCGGCTCGGTCATCAGATCGACCATCACGTTGCCGGCGATCGCATACGCCACCACCAACGGCGGCGAGGCGAGGAAGTTCGCCTTGATGTTCGGATGGATGCGCGCCTCGAAATTGCGATTGCCCGACAGCACCGCCGCCGCGACCAGTTCGTTCTTCGTGATGACTTCGTTGATCTCCGGCGTGAGATCACCCGCATTGCCGATACAGGTGGTGCAGCCGTAGCCCGCGAGGTAGAAGCCCAGCTTCTCGAGGTAGGGTAGCAACCCGGCCTTCTCCAGGTATTCGGTGACCATGCGCGAACCGGGCGCGAGCGAAGTCTTGACGTGCGGCTTGACCTTCAGCCCCGCCTCCACCGCCTTCTTGGCCAGCAGGCCGGCCGCCAGCATCACGCTCGGATTGGAGGTGTTGGTGCACGAAGTGATGGCCGCGATCAGCACGTCTCCATTGCCGATCGTCACCTCGCCCTTGGGCGCCGGCGGCGCCGACGCGCCCACGTGGGCGGCGGCCTTGGTGGAGCGGTTGGCGACCATCTCGACCTCGTCGCGCGGTGCGCCAGCCGCCGGGGCAGCCACTTCCTTTTCGCCAGCGCGCCCACCATGCGGAAGCGCAAGGCGCAGCTTGAGCTTGTCCGCGGGCTGGTTGAAGCCGTTGGCCTCGTTGGGCAGGCTGTACAGCTCGGAGAACTTGCCCGCGAGGCGCCCGAGATCGATCCGGTCCTGCGGCCGCTTCGGTCCCGCCAGGCTGGGCGACACCGTGCCGAGATCCAGCTTGACGATCTTGGTGTACTGCAATTCACCCGGCGCGGGCATCCCGAAGAGCCCCTGGGCCTTGTAGTACGCCTCGAAACGCTCGACTTCCTTGTCGGTCCGCCCGGTGCCCTTGAAGTACTCCACCGTCATTTCGTCGACCGGGAAGAAACCCATGGTCGCGCCGTATTCCGGCGCCATGTTGCCGATGGTCGCGCGATCCGGCACGGCGATGGATGCCGCACCGGGACCGAAGAATTCGACAAACTTGCCCACGACCTTTTCGCCGCGCAGGATGGCGGTGACATACAGCACCAGGTCGGTGGCCGTCACGCCTTCGCGCAGCTGGCCCGTGAGTTCGAAGCCCACCACGTCCGGCGTCAGGAAATACACCGGCTGGCCCAGCATCGCCGCCTCGGCCTCGATGCCGCCAACACCCCACCCGACCACGCCGACGCCGTTGATCATGGTCGTATGGCTGTCGGTCCCCACCAGCGAGTCCGGGTAGTAGACGGGCGGATCGCTCTTGTCGTTCGGATTCTTGTAGACGCCCCGCGCGAAGTATTCGAGATTTACCTGGTGCACGATGCCGAAGCCCGGCGGCACCACGCCGAAGGTGTCGAAGGCCTGCATTCCCCACTTCATGAACTGGTAGCGCTCGTTGTTGCGCTGGAACTCGAGCTTCATGTTCAAGTCGAGCGCCTTCGGCGTACCGTAGTAATCCACCATCACCGAGTGATCGACCACCAGATCGACAGGCACCAGCGGCTCGATGGTCTTGGGCGACTTGCCCTGCGCAGCGGCCACGCTGCGCATCGCGGCGAGATCGGCCAGAAGCGGGACGCCGGTGAAGTCCTGAAGAACGACGCGCGTCACGACGAAGGGGATCTCCTCCGTGCGCTCCGCATTGGGCGCCCAATTGGCCAACTGCTCGACGTGCTCCGCCGTGACCTTCTGGCCGTCGCAGTTGCGCAGCACCGACTCCAGCACGATGCGGATGGAGACCGGCAGCTTGTTGACGTTCGGGTACTTCTTCGCGAGTTCCTTGAGCGACCAGTATCGGCCCGGCTTGCCCGCAGCTGTCTTGAAGGTCTTGAGCGTCGATGCGAAGGCATGCGCCGGTGCTTTGGCCATAGAGGAACTCCTGTGAATCGTGGATGCACCTGCAAAGATAGCAGGGTTCAATGACGTCGGCTGTAGTCTGAGCGCGCAGCATGCCCGCCGCCGCCTGGTCCCGGGCGCGAGCCGCAGATCGCTGTGCCCCCCGGTTGATGACTTCAGAGGTCATGGCCATCGCGCAAGGTCTCACTAGGATCGCGAACATGAACATGCCCAGCACCCCGCCGACGGCCGCCGACCCTTTCGGCACCCATCTGCGCCACTGGCGCCTGCGCCGCCGGCTCAGCCAACTCGACCTGGCCCACGAGGCGCAGGTATCGACCCGCCATCTGAGCTACGTCGAGACAGGGCGGGCCGAGCCCAGCCGCGAGATGGTCCTGCGGCTGGCCGAGCGGCTCGAAGTTCCCCTGCGGGAGCGCAACGCCCTGCTGGTGGCTGCCGGCTATGCACCCATGTACCGGCAGCGCTCGCTCGACGACCCGGCGCTCGCTGCCGCGCGCAGGGCGGTCGATCTGGTGCTGAAGGGTCACGAGCCCTATCCCGCGCTGGCCGTCGATCGCCACTGGAATCTGGTGGCCCACAACGCCCTGGTGCCGATGCTGATGGCCGGCGCCGCGCCCGAACTGCTGAAGCCGCCGATCAATGTCTTGCGGCTCAGCCTGCATCCCGGAGGCCTGGCACCCCGCATCGCCAACCTGGCGCAGTGGCGCGCGCATCTGCTAGAGCGGCTGCAGCAGCAGATCGCCGCCACCGGCGATGCGGTGCTCGTCACCCTCCACGAGGAACTCGCAGCCTATCCGGCGCCCGCGGTCAGCCACGATGTGGCGGCGATCGGTGGCGACCTGGGCAATGTGGTGGTTCCGTTCCAGCTTGTCACCGACGGCGGCGTGATGAGCTTCATCAGCACGACCACGATCTTCGGCACGCCGGTCGACGTGACCTTGCAGGAACTCGCCGTGGAGTCGTTCTTTCCTGCGGATGCCGGCACGGCAGCGGCATTGAGCGCACTCGCGGCGGCGACACCCGCCTGAGTCCGTCCGGCGTCCGGCCATCTCGCTCTCACATGAAAAAGCCCCGCCAAGGCGGGGCTTTTCATCGGGCGCCGCAATGGCGCTGCATCAGGCGGCGACAGTGTCCGCCACGTCCTTGTACTCGTCGATCTTGTCGAAGTTCAGGTACTGGTAGATCTGCTGGCTCGCCGCATCGATCACGCCGACATTCGCCATGTATTCCTCGCGCGTCGGGATCTTTCCGAGCCGCGAGCAGATGGCGGCCAGCTCGGCGCTGCCGAGATAGACGTTGGTGTTCTTGCCCAGGCGGTTGGGGAAGTTCCGCGTGCTGGTGGACATCACCGTCGCACCTTCGCGCACCTGTGCCTGGTTGCCCATGCACAGCGAGCAGCCGGGCATCTCGGTGCGCGCACCCGCGTTGCCGAACACGCCGTAGTGGCCTTCTTCCGTGAGCTGGTGCGCGTCCATCTTGGTCGGCGGCGCGATCCACAGCTTCACCGGGATATCACGCTTGCCTTCGAGCAGCTTCGAGGCCGCGCGGAAGTGGCCGATGTTGGTCATGCACGAGCCGATGAAGACTTCGTCGATCTTCGCGCCGGCGACGTCCGACAGCGTCTTCACGTCGTCCGGGTCGTTCGGGCAGGCCACGATGGGTTCGTGGATATCCGCCAGGTCGATCTCGATGACCGCGGCGTAGTCCGCATCGTCGTCGCCCTTGAGCAGCTTCGGATCCTTCAGCCAGGCTTCCTGGGCCGCGATGCGCCGCGCCAGGGTGCGGCTGTCCGCGTAGCCTTCCGCGATCATCCAGCGCATCAGCGCAATGTTGCTGTTGATGTACTCGATGATCGGTTCCTTGTTCAGGTGGACCGTGCAGCCGGCAGCCGAACGCTCGGCCGAAGCATCGCTCAGTTCGAAGGCTTGCTCGACCTTGAGGTCCGGCAGGCCTTCGATTTCGAGGATGCGACCCGAGAAGATGTTCTTCTTGCCCTTCTTCTCGACCGTGAGCAGACCCGCCTTGATCGCATAGAGGGGAATCGCGTTCACCAGATCGCGCAAGGTCACGCCGGGCTGCATCTTGCCCTTGAAGCGCACCAGGACCGACTCCGGCATATCCAGCGGCATCACGCCGGTGGCGGCGGCGAAGGCGACCAGACCCGAACCCGCCGGGAAGCTGATGCCGATCGGGAAGCGCGTATGGCTGTCGCCGCCCGTGCCGACCGTGTCGGGCAGCAGGAGCCGGTTGAGCCAGCTGTGGATCACGCCGTCACCCGGACGCAGCGAAACACCGCCGCGCGTCGAGATGAAGTCGGGCAGTTCGTGGTGCATCTTCACGTCGACCTTCTTCGGGTAGGCCGCCGTATGGCAGAAGGACTGCATCACCAGGTCGGCACTGAAGCCGAGGCAGGCGAGGTCCTTGAGCTCGTCGCGCGTCATCGGGCCGGTGGTGTCCTGGCTGCCGACGGAGGTCATCCGGGGCTCGCAATAGGTGCCCGGGCGCACGCCCTGCCCCTCGGCCAGACCGCAGGCGCGGCCGACCATCTTCTGGGCCAGCGTGAAGCCCTTCTTCGTATCGGCAGGGCTGACCGGCAGGCGGAAGAGCGTCGACGGCGACAGGCCCATCGCTTCGCGGGCCTTCGCGGTGAGACCGCGGCCGATGATGAGAGGAATACGGCCGCCAGCGCGGACTTCGTCGAAGAGCACGTCGCTCTTCACCTTGAACTCGGCGATGACCTTCCCGTCCTTCAGCGCCTTGCCTTCATAGGGACGCAGCTCGATCACGTCGCCCATGTCCATCTGGCTCACGTCGAGTTCGATCGGCAGTGCGCCCGCGTCTTCCATCGTGTTGTAGAAGATCGGCGCGATCTTGCTGCCCAGGCACACGCCGCCGAAGCGCTTGTTGGGAATGAAGGGAATGTCTTCGCCGGTGAACCACAGCACGGAGTTGGTCGCACTCTTGCGCGACGACCCGGTGCCGACCACATCGCCCACATAAGCGACCTGGTGGCCCTTTTCCTTCAGCGATTCGATGAACTTGACCGGACCGCGCTTGCCGTCTTCCTCGGGCGTGATGCCCGGACGCGCGTTCTTGAGCATGGCCAGCGCATGCATCGGAATGTCGGGACGCGTGGTCGCGTCGGGAGCGGGCGAGAGGTCGTCGGTATTGGTTTCGCCGCTGACCTTGAACACAGTCACGGTCAGGCTCTGCGGAACCTCGGGGCGGCTGGTGAACCACTCGGCGTCGGCCCAGCTCTGGAGCACAGCCTTGGCGTTCGCATTGCCCTTGTCCGCCTTTTCCTTGACGTCGTGGAACTGGTCGAACATCAGGAGGGTTTTCTTGAGGCCCTCGGCCGCGACGGTGCCGATCTCGGCGTCGTCCAGCAGGTCCACCAGCGGGCCGATGTTGTAGCCGCCAAGCATGGTTCCGAGCAGCTCGGTTGCACGGGCGCGGCTGAGCAGCGCACTTTTCTCGGTTCCGTGGGCCACGGCCGCGAGATAGCTCGCCTTGACCTTCGCCGCATCGTCCACGCCGGCAGGCACGCGGCTCGTCAGCAGATCCAGCAGGAAATCGGCATCGGCAACGGCCGGCGCCTTCATGAGCTCGATCAGCTCGGCGGTCTGCTTCGCATTGAGCGGCAGCGGCGGGATGCCGAGCGCGGCGCGCTCGGCGACATGGTCAAGGTAGGCTTTCAACATCTTTTTTTCTCCGTGAACACAAATGGGCTGCGGCTCGTCTCCTCGAAGCAAGAGCCGCGCCCCCGAATTACTGTTTCTTGGCGACCGGTGCGTCAGCACCTTCGAACAAGCTCTGAGGCGGGTTCTTCTTCATGTCTTCGGCGAACTCCACCTGCTTGGCGGCCTGGCATTCATCGGCCAGCCGCTGCCCCTGCTTCTGGCTCATGAGCATCGACTTGTTGCCAAGCTGAAGCCACATCGCCCCGGCCTGCGGGTCTTCGAGGCGCACCGCACCGGTCCGGCTTTCGACCGGATGCATGCGGTAGTGCGTGTTGGCCAGCACGAGATTGAAGAAGCCCGGCTTCTTCTCGTCGGCTTCGATGCTGACGCTGGCGCCGAGCTCGCACTTGATCGTGCCCGTGTAGACGCGCTCGGCGACCTTCAGATCTTCCGCCGAGAGCGTGACGTTGATGTCGTCGCTGATCGGCTGCCTCTCTTCGACGCGCTTGATGATCCGCTTGGGCACCACCTTCTGCGCAACGGCCTTCGCCTTGGCCTTGGCCCGTTCCTTGAGGGGCGGCTTGGCCGGCGCGGCCGCATCGGTGTTCTGTGCCGCGGCCGCCAGCGGCAGGGCAATGGCAACGGCGGCAATCAGCGCAATGGTCTTCATGGAATCGAATCTTTCGGATAGGTGAATCAGGACTTGACTGGCGCAAACCAGACCTGCGCCTCGGGAGGCAGATGACGGCCGGTGGCATGCGCTCGCTCGAGGACCTGCCAGAAATGGCGGTAGCTCGCGCGATCGTGCAATGTGCCACCGATACTCACCGGCGCCCAGGCGGCACGCTCTGCTTCGATGATGATTTTTGTAGCGATTTGAATCTGGCCGTCATCCGGGGCGAAAGCCTCGAGGATGGGTCGTATCTGATTCGGATGGATGCTCCACATCCGCGTGTAGCCGAACTCGCGTGACGCCTTCCTCGCGGCGGCACGCATGGCGTCGATGTCGTTGAATTCGGTCACCACGCAGTGCGAGGGCACCTTGCCGTGCGCATGCGCGGCCGAGGCGATGTCGAGCTTCGCCCGCACCACCAGGGGATGGGCGAACTGGCCGCTCGCGCCCATGCCCTCGGCGGGAATGGCGCCGCCGTGCGCGGAGACGAAATCCATGAGACCGAAACTCAGGGACTGCACCCGAGGATGGGCCGCGATATCGAAAGCCCGATGCACGGCCAGCGGCGACTCGATCAGGACATGCAGCGGCAGAGCTTCCGCGCCCGCGGCATCGAGCGCCTCCACCGCCTGGCGCACGTCGTCGAGCGATTCGACTTTCGGCACCATGAGATGGGACAGGCGATGGCCCGCGCGACCTGCGATGGTGATGACATCACCCGCAAAGGCCGGATGATCGACCGGATGGACACGGGCGCCGACACGCATGCCCGGCGCGGCCGCCAGTGCAAGCTCGACGACCAGCGCAGCATGCTCGGCCTCGCCGCCCACCGGAGCGCCGTCTTCGCAATCCAGAGTGGCGTCGAACACGCAGGCGCCGAACTCCGCGGCCATCTCGGCCTGGAGCGCGAGACTCTTGCGCATGCGCGCTTCCACGCCGCTGTAGTGGTCGCACACCGGCAGCACGACAGCACCGGCTTGCGCGCCGAGAAGAACATCGCGCGGATGAAGCGACGAAAGCTTCGCGGACGCAACGGGCGCGCGTGTCGAGGGAGAAGAGTTCGGTGCGTTGCTCATCGAGCCTGACTTCATGACTTGCGCTGCGCCACGATGAACATGCGCGGGAAGGCCAGCAGCAAGCGGCCATCGCTCCGCTTGGGATGGGCCAGCGCGATGCGGCGCTCGTATTCGGCCAGGTAACCGTCCCGCAATTCGGGCGTCAGCCGGTCGACGAAAGGCCGGAGCCCCGTTCCACGCAGCCATTCGACGATCGCCGCCGGCGACGCCATCCGATGCTGGTAAACCGTGTGCCACACATCGACATTCGCAGCCTCGGCCGCGAGCAAATCGTAGTAGCCCTGGATCGGCAGGAGGGGCGTGCGCAGCTTCTCGGCATCGCCGATCGCCTCGGCCCAGGGCGCCTCGGCGGCGACCTCGCGCATCAGGCGATGGGTGGATTCCTGGTGGTTGTCCGGCATCTGGATGGCCAGAACGCCACCGGGCGCGAGGGCTGCGAAGAGCCGGGGAATCAGCGCTTCGTGATCGGGCACCCACTGGAGGGCGGCATTGGCGTAGATCAGATCGGGCGCCTGCGCCGGCCGCCAGGTCGCAATGTCGCCGAACTCGAAGCGCGCCTGGGGCAGGCGCTCGCGGGCGCTCGCGAGCATGGCTTCGGAGTTGTCGATGCCGAGCACCGACGCGTCCGGGAACCGCTGCACCAGCAGCTCGGTGGAATTGCCGGGTCCGCAGCCGAGGTCGACCGCATTCGCGATCCCGGCGAGCGGAACACGCGCCAGCAACTCCTGCGCCGGCCGCGTACGCTCATCCTCGTAGCGTCGGTAGAGCGCGGGATTCCAGTCGAGCATGCCGGAGCGCAGCGAATTACAGGAGATGGGCGACGCCGGCCTGCTCTTCCTGCAGTTCCTTCAGGGTCTTGTTGATGCGCTCCTGGCTGAATGCGTCGATGTCGAGGCCTTCGACCACTTTGTATTCGCCGTTTTCGGTGGTGACCGGGAAGCCGAAGATCACGTCCTTGGGAATGCCGTACTGGCCGTCGGACGGGATGCCCATGGTGACCCACTTGCCCTTGGAGCCCAGGGCCCAGTCGCGCATGTGGTCGATGGCGGCATTGGCTGCCGAGGCGGCGGACGACAGGCCGCGCGCATCGATGATGGCGGCGCCGCGCTTGCCGACCGTCGGCAGGAACACGTCGGCGTTCCAGACCTGGTCGTTGATCATGTCCTTGACGTTCTTGCCGCCGATCGTCGCAAAACGGTAGTCGGCGTACATCGTCGGCGAATGGTTGCCCCACACGGTGAGCTTCTCGATGTCACCGACTGCCGTGCCGGTCTTGGCCGCGATCTGGCTGGCGGCACGGTTGTGGTCCAGGCGCAACATGGCGGTGAAGTTCTTGCGCGGCAGGCTCGGCGCGCTCTTCATCGCGATGTAGGCATTGGTGTTCGCCGGATTGCCGACCACGAGCACCTTGACATTGCGGCTCGCGACCTGATCGAGGGCCTTGCCCTGTGCCGTGAAGATCTGGGCGTTGGCGGCCAGCAGGTCGGCGCGCTCCATGCCTGGGCCGCGCGGGCGGGCGCCCACCAGGAGCGCATAGTCAGCGTCCTTGAACGCCACGAGCGGATCACCTGTGGGGATCACGCCGGCCAGCAGCGGGAAGGCGCAGTCCTCGAGCTCCATGATCACGCCCTTCAGCGCCTTCTGGGCCTTCTCGTCCGGAATCTCGAGCAGTTGCAGGATGACGGGCTGATCCTTGCCGAGCATTTCGCCGGAAGCGATGCGGAACAACAGGGCGTAACCGATTTGGCCAGCGGCGCCGGTGACGGCAACGCGAACGGGCTTTTTGCTCATGGGATAACTCCAGGAAAAGTTGGATACGGTGCGCGGCCGCGAACGGCGGCCGCCGGAATCGGGCCGGGCGACGACACCCCGGCTTCGAAGCGCGCATGATTTTATGCCGAATCGCGTTTGGGATGGCGCCTGTCTTATGTCTTATATAAGATGTCGGCCTGTCGCACCCGCGCGGTGCGCCGATGCAATACATGAGCACGCCCCCCAACGCCGCCACGGACCCCTCGACGCCGTCGTTCAGTCCCCTCTATCAGCAGATCAAATCGCTGATCCTGCAGAGCCTGCACGCCGGCGAGTGGAAGCCGGGTGAACCGATCCCGAGCGAGATGGACCTGGCCGCGCGCTTCCGCGTGAGTCAAGGCACTGTGCGCAAGGCGATCGACGAACTGGCCGCCGAGAACCTCGTGGTCCGTCGGCAAGGCAAAGGCACTTTCGTCGCAACACATGCCGAGCAGCATGTGCAATACCGCTTCCTCAGGCTGCTACCAGACAGCGGCGACCTGGACAGCGAAGGCCCCGCCGAGCGCAAGATCATCGACTGCCGCCGCCAGCGCGCGACCGCCGACGTGGCGCGGCTGCTCTCGCTGCGCACGGGCGACGCGGTGCTGCAGGTGCGCCGCGTGCTCTCCTATCGCGGCACGCCGACCATTCTCGAGGACCTCTGGCTGCCGGGTGCCCCGTTCAAGGGCCTGACCGCCGAACGGCTCGCCCAATGGCACGGCCCGATGTATTCGCTCTTCGAGGCGGAGTTCGGCGTGCGCATGGTGCGCGCCGAGGAAAGAATCCGTGCAGTGCTGCCCGATTCGTCGCAAGCCGCACTGCTGTCGGTCGATACGACAACGCCGCTTCTGAGCGTCGAGCGCATTGCACGCACCTATCACGACACGCCGATGGAGCTGCGCCGCGGCCTCTATCGGACCGATACGCACCACTATCGCAATGAATTGAGCTGATCCATGAGAACACTGCGCTGATACCGTGCCGCCCGAACCAGTGCATCGCACACGCATTTACACAGCATCCGAGCGAAGCACTGCGATGTCCCCGGGGCCGGCATGCCGCGCGATGGTGCATTGCAATACAATTTTTCGTTGTTTGCATTTTTGCCAAAGAACGAAGCCGCCCCTCTAAAAACACCGAAAGCCCCCCACATGACAGAGCTGGCCACCCCACCAAGACCGACGCGGCGCGAGTTCCGCAACATCAACGCTTTCAAGGATCTGACGACCTACCGGCTGCCGCCCGCGGGCATCGTGTCGATCCTGCACCGCGTGAGCGGCGCGCTGATGTTCCTGCTGATGCCGTTCATCATCTGGATGTTCGACACGTCCGTCTCCTCCGAAATCTCCTTCGCCCGCTTCAAGGCCGCCTTCAACAGCGGCCTTGGTTTCGTTCCGGGCTGGTTCCTGAAGCTGGTGGCGCTCGCGCTGATCTGGGCTTACCTGCACCATTTCATCGCAGGGCTGCGCCATCTGTGGCTCGACATGAACCATGCCGCTGTCAACAAGGAGTTCGGCAAGAGCTCGGCGCTTGCCACCCTCGCGATCAGCATCCTGCTGGCCATCGTGCTCGGCGCGAAACTGTTCGGTCTGTACTGAGAAGGAGCACTCCATGTCTGTGAACTACGGCTCCAAGCGAATCGTCGTCGGCGCGCACTACGGTCTTCGCGACTGGCTCGGCCAGCGCGTCACCGGTGGCCTGATGGCGCTTTTCACCATCGTCCTGCTCGCACAAGTGTTGCTCACGCGCGGGCCGATCGGCTATGACACCTGGGCCGGCATCTTCGCCGCGCAATGGATGAAGGTCCTGACCTTCGCCGTCATCGTCTGCCTGCTCTATCACGTGTGGGTGGGCATGCGCGACATCTGGATGGACTACATCCAGCCCGTCGGCATCCGCCTCTTTGTTCAAGTATTCACGATCGTCTGGCTTGTGGCGTGCGCGGGTTGGGCCATTCAAGTGCTCTGGAGAGTTTGACCCATGACCTACACCAAAGAAAACATCACTAAGCGCAAGTTCGACGTCGTCATCGTGGGCGCCGGCGGTTCCGGCATGCGTGCATCGCTCCAGCTCGCGCGCGCAGGCCTCAACGTGGCGGTGCTGTCCAAGGTCTTCCCCACCCGTTCGCACACCGTGGCTGCGCAGGGCGGCGTGGGCGCCTCGCTTGGCAACATGAGCGAGGACAACTGGCACTATCACTTCTACGACACGATCAAGGGCTCGGACTGGCTCGGTGACCAGGACGCCATCGAGTTCATGTGCCGCGAAGCGCCGAAGGTGGTCTACGAGCTGGAACACTTCGGCATGCCTTTCGACCGCAATCCGGACGGCACCATCTATCAGCGCCCCTTCGGCGGACACACGGCCAACTATGGCGAAAAGCCGGTGCAGCGCGCCTGCGCGGCAGCGGACCGCACCGGCCACGCCATGCTTCACACGCTCTATCAGAAGAACGTCGAGGCCCGTACCCAGTTCTTCGTCGAATGGATGGCCCTCGACCTGATCCGCGACGCCGACGGCGACGTGGTCGGTGTGACGGCCCTCGAAATGGAAACGGGCGACCTGCACATCCTGCAGGCCAAGACTGTCCTTCTGGCGACCGGCGGTGCGGGCCGCATCTTCGCGGCATCGACCAACGCCTTCATCAATACCGGTGACGGCCTGGGCATGGCCGCGCGCTCGGGCATCCCGCTGCAGGACATGGAGTTCTGGCAGTTCCACCCGACCGGTGTGGCCGGCGCCGGCGTGCTGCTGACGGAAGGCTGCCGCGGCGAAGGCGCGATTCTGCTGAACAGCAATGGCGAGCGCTTCATGGAGCGTTACGCGCCGACGCTCAAGGACCTGGCTCCCCGCGATTTCGTTTCGCGTTCGATGGACCAGGAAATCAAGGAAGGTCGCGGCTGCGGTCCCAACAAGGACTATGTGCTGCTGAAGCTCGACCACCTCGGCGCCGAAACCATCCACAAGCGCCTGCCCTCGGTCTACGAGATCGGCATCAACTTCGCGAATGTCGACATCACGAAGGAGCCGATCCCGGTGGTGCCGACCATCCACTACCAGATGGGCGGCATTCCGACCAACATCCACGGCCAGGTGGTGATCCAGCGCGGCGACGACAACAACGCCGTGGTCAACGGCCTGTATGCGGTCGGCGAATGCTCCTGCGTGAGCGTGCATGGCGCAAACCGGCTGGGCACGAACTCGCTGCTCGACCTGCTGGTGTTCGGCCGTGCGGCGGGCAACCACATCGTCGAATTCAACGACCGGCAGAAGGAACACAAGCCGCTGCCCGCGGACGCCGCGGACCGCACGCTCGAACGCCTGAACCAGCTCGAGTCGTCGACCTCGGGCGAGTACGCTCAGGAAGTGGCCGGCGAGATCCGCTCGGTGATGCAGCAGCATGCCGCCGTGTTCCGCAAGCAGGCAACCATGGACGAGGGCGTGAAGAAGATCGCGGCCGTGCGCCAGCGCGTGGCCAACGTCACGCTCAAGGACAAGTCGCGCGTGTTCAACACCGCCCGCATTGAAGCGCTGGAGGTGGACAACCTGATCGAGGTGGCCCAGGCCACGATGGTCTCCGCCGCCGCGCGCAAGGAATGCCGCGGTGCCCACACCGTCGAGGACTACGAACGCCCGGCGGACGATCCCGTCGCGCCGCTCGGTCGTGACGACGTCAACTGGCTGAAGCACACCCTCTGGTACAGCGAAGGCAGCCGCCTGTCCTACAAGCCCGTCAAGCTGAAGCCGCTGACGGTCGACTCCGTGCCCCCGAAGGTCCGCACGTTCTGAGAACACATACAAGGTCATCACGATGAAGCGCACATTCCAGATCTACCGCTACGACCCGGACAAGGATGCCAAGCCGTACATGCAGACGATCGAGGTCGAACTCGACGGTCACGAGCGCATGCTGCTGGACGCCCTGCTGAAGCTCAAGGCGCAGGACCCCTCGCTGTCCTTCCGCCGCTCCTGCCGAGAAGGCGTCTGCGGTTCGGATGCGATGAACATCAACGGCAAGAACGGCCTGGCCTGCCTGACCAACATGCGCACGCTCCAGGGCACGATCGTGTTGAAGCCACTGCCGGGGCTGCCGGTCATCCGCGACCTGATCGTGGACATGACCCAGTTCTTCACGCAGTACAACTCGATCAAGCCCTATCTGCAGAACGACACCAATCCGCCGGAGAAGGAGCGCCTGCAGTCGCCGGAAGAACGCGAGGAACTCAACGGCCTGTACGAGTGCATCCTGTGCGCGAGCTGCTCCACGAGCTGCCCTAGCTTCTGGTGGAATCCGGACAAGTTCGTCGGCCCGGCCGGCCTCCTGCAGGCCTACCGCTTCATCGCCGACAGCCGCGACAACGCGACCGGAGAGCGCCTGGACAACCTCGAGGATCCCTATCGCCTCTTCCGCTGCCACACCATCATGAACTGTGTCGACGTGTGCCCGAAGGGTCTCAACCCGACGCGCGCCATCGGCAAGATCAAAGAGCTGATGGTTCGCCGCGCCGTCTGAAGAATCTGCGCCTCATGAACGCCACCGACGACCTGCGTCAACCGATCAGTGCATCGGCGCTGAGCAAGCTGAAGTGGCGTTGCCGGCGCGGACTGCTAGAGAACGACCTGTTCATCGCCCGCTTTTTCGATCGCCACGAAGCACACATCACCCGCGGGCAAGCACAGGCCATGGAGACATTGATGGACCTGTCGGACAACGATCTGCTCGACCTTTTGCTCCGCAGAAAGGAGCCCGAGCCCGAATGGGCCGACGCCCAAGTGATCGATCTGTTGCAGCTGATGCGCACCGATGGCGCACGAAATCTCTCCTCCTGAACATTTCTTTGAAAGTCACCTGAAATGAAAGCATCCGACACCAAGGCCACCCTGTCGTTCAGCAACGGCGGACAGGGCGTCGAGCTACCGATCTACAAGGGCTCCATGGGTCCCGACGTGATCGACATCCGCAAGCTCTATGCGCAAACGGGCATGTTCACCTATGACCCGGGATTCATGTCGACGGCGTCGTGCCAGTCTGCCATCACGTACATCGACGGCGACAAGGGCGAACTGCTCTACCGCGGCTACCCGATCGAACAGCTCGCGACCAACTGCGACTTTCTGGAAACCTGCCACCTGCTGCTCTACGGAGAGCTGCCGGACGAAGCCCAGAAGAAGACCTTCACCAAGCTCGTGACCAACCACACGATGGTGAACGAGCAGATGCAATTCTTCCTGCGCGGCTTCCGCCGCGACGCGCACCCGATGGCCATCATGACCGGCCTGGTCGGCGCGCTCTCGGCCTTCTATCACGACAGCACCGACATCAACAATCCCAAGCACCGCGAGATCGCGGCGATCCGCCTGATCGCCAAGATGCCGACGCTCGTGGCCATGGCCTACAAGTACACGGTGGGCCAGCCCTACATGTACCCGAAGAACGAGCTGAGCTACGCCGGCAACTTCCTGCACATGATGTTCGCCACCCCGTGCGAGGAGTACAAGGTGAGCCCGGTGCTCGAGCGCGCGCTCGACCGCATCTTCATCCTCCATGCCGACCACGAGCAGAACGCCTCGACCTCGACCGTGCGCCTGTGCGGCTCGTCGGGCACCAACCCCTTCGCGGCGATCGCTGCCGGCGTGGCCTGCCTGTGGGGCCCCGCACACGGCGGCGCCAACGAAGCGGCGCTCAACATGCTCTACGACATCCAGAAGGCTGGTGGCGTCGACAAGATCGGCGAATTCATCAAGCAGGTGAAGGACAAGAATTCGAACGTCAAGCTCATGGGCTTCGGGCACCGCGTCTACAAGAACTACGACCCGCGCGCCAAGCTCATGCAGGAAACCTGCAGGGAAGTGCTGGGCGAGCTGGGCCTCGAGAACGACCCGCTCTTCAAGCTGGCCATGGCCCTCGAAAAGATCGCCCTCGAGGACGAATACTTCGTGTCGCGCAAGCTGTACCCCAACGTGGACTTCTACTCGGGCATCGTCCAGCGCGCGATCGGCATCCCGGTGCCGCTCTTCACCGCCATCTTCGCACTCGCGCGGACGGTGGGTTGGATCGCCCAGCTCAATGAAATGATCGGCGACCCCGAGTACAAGATTGGCCGTCCGCGCCAGCTCTTCGAAGGCTCCGTGAAGCGCGATGTGAAGCCGATCGCCAGCCGCTGAACGGCCCCGACGCTCACTTAAGAAAAGAAAAGCTGCCCTCGGGCAGCTTTTTTTCTTGGTACACCCCGATCCGGCCGGACCGACCGTGCAGTGATCGACTCATCGTGCTCCGGCATCGAAGACATCGTGCATCGCGATGACCATACCCTCGAATTAGGAAGAAAATAGCGGCCTCCATCTCCGAACGAGATGCCGACCGCATGATTTCCTCAGAACGCAACTTTGCTCGCCGCATCGACCTCACGTCCTTGCAACTGTTCGTCGCCGTCTGCGAACTCGGCAGCATCGGGCGCGCGGCGGAACGTGAATTCATCGCGGCGTCGGCCATCAGCAAGCGTCTGTCGGACCTCGAAGCCACGCTCGCGACCCCCCTGCTCTATCGCCACGCGCGGGGGGTGGACCTGACGCCGGCCGGCGAAAGCCTGCTGCATCACGCTCGCTCGGTGCTCTACAGCCTCGAACGGATGCAGGGCGAACTGAGTGAATATGCGGACGGCGTGCGCGGCCATGTGCGGGTGCACGCCAACATCTCGGCCATCATCCAGTACCTGCCCGAAGACCTGGGCGCATTCGCCCGCGCGCACGACGCGATCAAGATCGATCTGGAAGAACACCTGAGCAGCGAGATCGTCCGTGCGGTGCAGGAGGGCGCGGCCGATCTGGGCATCTGCCACGTGGCCGAGGACGCCACCGAACTGCAGACCCGCCCCTATCGCGAGGACACCCTTGCATTGATCGTTCCGGCCGGCCACCCCCTGGCCGGCCGCGGCGCCATCGACTTCGTCGAGTCGCTGGATTTCGATCATGTGGGTCTGCACACGAACAGCTCCATCTATGTCGCGCTGCACCAGGCCGCGCTGGCGTCGAATCGTTCGGTGAAACTGCGCATCCATGTGACCGGCCTCGACGCGATGTGCCGGATGATCGAAAACGGCCTGGGCATCGGTGTCATGCCAGGCCACGCCTTCGAATTGATGCGTGGCGGCATCGGCCGCAATCTGACCCGCGTCGAGCTGACAGACCCCTGGGCCGCCCGCGAGATCCGGCTCGTCGCACGCGATTTCTCGACGCTGCCGGTGGCCGCCCGCACGCTGGTCGAACACCTGCAGGCATCCGCGGCGGAGTGCCATCAACGCCGCGCCGCATAAGACAATCCATTCCCCACGAAAGAGAAGAGACCCCATGGCACGCACGCTCTACGACAAGATCTGGGACGAACACGTCGTCCATACCGAGGAAGACGGCACCGCGATCCTGTATATCGACCGTCACCTCGTGCACGAAGTCACCAGCCCGCAGGCCTTCGAAGGCTTGCGCGAGGCAGGGCGGAAGCTGTGGCGCGTCAGCTCCGTGGTCGCCACGGCCGATCACAACACGCCGACCACCCACTGGGAAATGGGCTACGACGGCATCGCCGATCCGATCAGCAAGGAACAGATCACCACGCTGGACAGCAACATCCGCGAGTTCGGCGCCGCGGCCTTCTTCCCGTTTCTCAGCAAGCGCCAAGGCATCGTGCACGTCATCGGCCCCGAGTCGGGTGCGACGCTGCCCGGCATGACCGTCGTGTGTGGTGATTCGCACACCTCGACGCACGGCGCCTTCGGCGCACTGGCGCATGGCATCGGCACGAGCGAAGTGGAGCACGTGATGGCCACGCAGACGCTGCTCGCCAAGAAGGCGAAGAACTTGCTCGTCAGGGTCGAGGGCAAGCTGCCTGCGGGCTGCACCGCCAAGGACATCGTTCTCGCCATCATCGGCAAGATCGGCACGGCGGGAGGCACCGGCTACACGATCGAATTCGCCGGCTCCGCCATCCGTGACCTGAGCATGGAAGGCCGCATGACGGTCTGCAACATGGCCATCGAGGCCGGCGCACGCGCCGGGCTGGTGGCGGTCGACGACAAGACCCTGGCCTACGTCCAGGGGCGGCCGCTCGCGCCCACCGGCGTGGAGTGGGACCAGGCCGCAGCCTACTGGAGGACGCTGCATTCCGACCCGGATGCGCACTTCGATGCGGTTGTCGAACTCGACGCCACGCAGATCAAGCCACAGATCACCTGGGGCACCTCGCCCGAAATGGTCGTCCCCGTGGACGGACGCGTGCCCGATCCTGACAAGGAAAAGGATGCCAGCAAGCGCGGCGCCATCGAGCGCGCCCTGACCTACATGGGCCTCCAGCCCAACAAGCCGATGAACGATATCTTCGTCGACAAGGTCTTCATCGGCTCCTGCACCAACAGCCGCATCGAGGACATGCGCGAGGCCGCCGCGATGGTCAAGAAGCTCGGCATGAAGGTGGCGAAGAACGTCAAACTCGCGATGGTGGTGCCGGGCTCCGGCCTGGTGAAGGAGCAGGCCGAGCGCGAAGGCCTGGACCAGATATTCAAGGCCGCTGGTTTCGAATGGCGCGAACCCGGCTGCTCGATGTGCCTGGCCATGAATGCCGACCGCCTGGAGCCGGGGGAACGCTGTGCCTCGACCAGCAATCGCAATTTCGAAGGCCGGCAAGGCGCCGGCGGCCGCACGCACCTCGTCAGCCCGGCCATGGCAGCGGCCGCCGCCGTGCACGGCCACTTCGTCGACGTTCGTCAATTCGCTTGAATAGGAGTGCCCGCCGTGCGGGGCATGGCGGCACAACCGACCAGAAAGAGCATCATGCAGAAATTCACCGTGCACAAGGGCCTCGTGGCGCCCATGGATCGCGAGAACGTCGATACCGACGCGATCATTCCGAAGCAGTTCCTGAAGTCCATCCGCAAGACCGGCTTCGGCCCCAATCTGTTCGACGGATGGCGCTATCTCGATACGGGCGAGCCGGGCCAGGACCCGAAGTCACGCAAGCCGAATCCCGATTTCGTCCTGAACCAGCCGCGCTATGCCGGCGCCTCGATCCTCCTGGCTCGCCGGAACTTCGGCTGCGGCTCCTCGCGCGAACATGCACCCTGGGCACTGGACCAGTACGGTTTCCGGGCCATCATCGCGCCGAGCTTTGCCGACATCTTCTTCAACAACAGCTTCAAGAACGGCCTGCTGCCCATCGTCCTCAGCGAACAGGAGGTGTCGCAGCTGTTCGACGAAACCTTCGCCTTTCCCGGTTACAGCCTCACCATCGACCTGGAGCGCCAGCGCGTGGTCAAGCCCGACGGCTCGGAAATTCCCTTCGAAGTGCAGGCCTTCCGCAAGTACTGCCTGCTCAACGGACTGGACGACATCGGCCTCACGCTGCGGCACAAGGACAAGATCGCCGCCTTTGAAGCCGAGCGCCTGGCGACCAAGCCGTGGCTCTCTCACCAGTTGATCGCCTGAGGCGAAGCACCCGAGGGGCGGTCACGCGCCCTCTTCCCACTCCCCCTTGCATACGACCCACATGAAAATCGCAGTTCTTCCCGGTGATGGCATCGGTACGGAAATCGTCGCGGAAGCGATCCGCGTCCTCGAGTCGCTGGACCTGTCCTTCGAAATGGAGCACGCGCTCGTCGGCGGTGCCGCTTACGAAGCTCACGGCCACCCGCTGCCAGAAGCCACGCTCAAGCTGGCCAAGGAAGCGGATGCCGTTCTGTTCGGCGCGGTCGGTGACTGGAAGTACGACACGCTGGAACGCTCGCTGCGGCCGGAGCAAGCCATCCTCGGCCTGCGCAAGAACCTCGGCCTGTTCGCCAACTTCCGTCCCGCCATCTGCTACGAGCAGTTGGTCAGCGCATCCAGTCTCAAGCCGGAACTGATCGCCGGGCTGGACATCCTGATCATTCGCGAACTGACCGGCGACATCTACTTCGGCCAGCCTCGCGGCCGCCGCACCGCGGTGGACGGCCATTTTCCCGGCACCGAGGAGGCCTTCGACACCATGCGCTATTCGCGCCCGGAAATCGAACGCATCGCGCACGTCGCCTTCCAGGCTGCGCGCAAGCGCGGCAAGCGAGTCACCAGCGTTGACAAGGCCAATGTGCTGGAAACCTTCCAGTTCTGGAAGGACATCGTGACCGAGATCGGCAAGCAGTATCCCGACGTCGAGCTCGAGCACATGTACGTCGACAACGCGGCGATGCAGCTGGTCCGCGCCCCCAAGAAATTCGACGTGGTTGTCACCGGCAACATGTTCGGCGACATCCTCTCGGACGAAGCCGCCATGCTGACCGGCTCCATCGGAATGCTGCCCTCGGCATCACTCAATTCGAGCAACCAGGGGCTCTACGAGCCCAGCCACGGCAGCGCACCCGACATTGCCGGCAAAGGAATTGCCAACCCATTGGCTACAATCCTGTCCGCTGCCATGATGCTTCGCTTTTCCCTCAACCAGCCCGAGGCGGCCGACCGGATCGAGTCGGCCGTCAAGCACGTGCTGGCCCAGGGCCTGCGCACGGCAGACATCTGGTCGGCGGGAACCACGAAGGTCGGCACCCGCGAAATGGGCGATGCCGTGGTGGCTGCCATCACCAAAAAGACGATTACCGGCTAACCGCAGCCCGATTCGTCACGCCCTCCCCGGCTCTGACGAGCCGGGCTCAAAAAGAGCAACTTTCTTTTTTCACAAGGGCAAACTGAAATGGCGTACGCAACTCAACCTCTGGTCGGCCTTGTCGGCTGGCGCGGCATGGTCGGCTCGGTCCTCATGGACCGCATGCAGGCCGAAGGCGACTTCGGACTGATCGAGCCCGTTTTCTTCTCCACTTCCAACGCCGGCGGCAAGGCCCCGGCGATGGCGAAGAACGAGACCACGCTGAAGGACGCCCACGATATCGAGGCCCTGAGGAAGTGCGACATCATCGTCACCGCACAGGGTGGCGACTACACCACCGAAGTCTTTCCCAAGCTCCGTGCCGCCGGCTGGAAAGGCCACTGGATCGACGCAGCCTCGACGCTGCGCATGAACGACGACGCGGTCATCGTGCTTGATCCGGTCAACCTCAACGTCATCCAGGGCGCCCTGGCCAAGGGGGGCAAGAACTGGATCGGCGGAAACTGCACCGTGAGCTGCATGCTGATGGGTGTGGGCGCGCTCTACAAGGCCGGCCTGGTCGAATGGATGACCAGCATGACCTACCAGGCAGCCTCGGGCGGTGGTGCGCAGCACATGCGCGAGTTGCTGACGCAGTTCGGCACGCTGAACAGCGAAGTCCGCGCGCTGCTGGACGACCCGAAGTCCGCGATCCTGGAAATCGACCGCAAGGTCCTGGCGCGCCAGCAGTCGCTCAGCGCAGCGGAGACGGCCAATTTCGGCGCCCCGCTCGGCGGAAGCCTGATTCCCTGGATCGACAAGGACCTGGGCGACGGCATGAGCAAGGAAGAATGGAAGGGCGGCGCCGAGACCAACAAGATCCTGGGCCAGGGTGCCGGCTTCGGCACGGCCGCCACACCGGTGGACGGCTTCTGCGTGCGCATCGGCGCAATGCGCTGCCACAGCCAGGCGCTGACCTTCAAGCTCAAGAAGGATGTGCCGCTGGCCGAGATCGAGGCGATGATCGCCGCGGACAACGAGTGGGTGAAGGTGGTGCCCAACAACCGCGAAGCCACGGTGCGTGAACTCACGCCGGTGGCGGTGACCGGCACGATGTCGATCCCGGTGGGACGGCTGCGCAAGCTCGCGATGGGTCCGGAATATCTGGGCGCGTTTACCATCGGCGACCAGCTCCTGTGGGGTGCTGCGGAGCCGCTGCGGCGCATGCTGCGCATCCTGCTCGACGCCTGATCAGATGCCGGGGCCATGGGCCAGGTGGCCCGTCGTTGCTGATCAGCAACGGAAGCTGCATACCGAAGTTGGTACGTACTGGATAGATCGCGCCTGTCGCCTTGTCAGTGCAGGGCCTTGATGTTAACGTCCCCTTACACTTTTGGGCCGACCTGCCCTCTACCAGCATGACACGACATCCGTTGCCTGCGGCCCGCTCTTCGGCCACCCGTCAAGTCCCGACGTCTTCCGGTGGCAATCAGCTTTCCCTGGTCAGTGCTGCCGTGGCGCTGGCTCTGGGCATGTTGGCCAGTGATGCGTCCGCGCTGGCACTCGGGCGATTGAATGTCCAGTCCGCCCTGGGCCAGCCGCTTCGTGCCGAAATCGAAGTGACCGAGATCGCGCCGTCCGAGGCGGACGGCCTGAAGGTCGGCATGGCGTCGCCGGAGGCCTTCCAGGCAGCGGGCGTGCCTTACAGCCCGCTGCTGGCCGACGTGCGCGTCGCCCTGCAACGCAGGGCCGATGGCCGCTACGTGGTGCGACTGTCGAGCAATCGCCTGCTTAACGAACCCTTCATCGACCTGCTGCTCGAGGCCAACTGGAGTTCGGGCCGAATCGTGCGCGACTACACGGTGCTGCTGGATCCGCCCACCACCCGCCAGGCGGCCGCTCCCGTCGCGCCCACCGCGCCCCAGATCAGCGCTCCAACGCCACGCACCACCGCCCCCGAAGTCGCCCAGGCGCCTCGTCGCCAGCGCGTGGCTCCGGTCACGGCCCCGGCTGAGGCCGGCACGGTCCGCACCGAAAGCAGCGACCAGCAGGTGACCGTGCAGCCCGGCGACACAGCCGGCAAGATCGCCAGCGCCCACAAGCCCGCCGACGTGTCGCTTGACCAGATGCTGGTGGCGATGCTGCGCGCAAATCCCGGCGCGTTCATCGGCGGCAATGTCAATCGGATCAAGGCCGGCACGGTGCTCGATCTCCCGGGCGCTGCCGCAGTCGCTGCGGTGCCGCCGGCAGAAGCGCGCCGCACGGTCACGGCGCAGAGCCAGGATTTCGGCGACTATCGCCGTCGCCTCGCCGAGAACGCGCCGACCTCTCGCGTCGAGCAGGCCGATCGACAAGCCTCAGGCAAGCTGCAAGCCAACGTCGAGGACCGCAATGCGGCAAATGCCGCCGCCGACAAGCTCAAGATATCGCAAGGCGGCGCGACCGGTCGAAGCACCGAAGAGCAGATAGCCCAGGCGCGCCAGGCACAGGAAAGCAGTGCACGCGTCGCCGAATTGTCGAAAAACATCAACGAGTTGAACAAGTTGCAGGCTGCCAGCGGCACCAGCCCGTCGCCTGCACCCGCACCCGCACCCGCAACTACTCCCGCGGCTGTACCGGCGCCTGCGGTGACTGCTCCGGCCGCGGCCGGCGGCACGGCTGCAGGCAGCGCATCCGCCCCCCCTGCAACGGGCGCCTCGGAGCCTTCGGCGACCACAACGCCCGCGGCATCGCCGCAGCCCGCTGCATCCGCCCCGGCTCCGGCGGCTGCGCCCTCCGTCGCGGCTGCCAAGCCTCCCGCCAGGCCCGCTGCCCCAGCACCGGCACCCGCAGCGGAGAGCAGCTTCTTCGCCGACCTGCTCGACAACCCGCTGATGGCCGGCGGTGCTGCGCTGATCGCCGTACTGATCGGCTTCCTTCTCTACCGTGTGCTCGGACGCAAGCGCCGCGACGCGGGGGACAGTGTGTTCATCGAGAGCCGCATCCCGAAGGATTCCTTCTTCGGCGCCAGTGGAGGCGAATCGGTGGATACGAAGAACCGGGGCAACTCGGTCGTTTCATCGATGTCCTATTCGCCCAGTCAGCTCGACGCAGGTGATGTGGATCCGGTGGCCGAAGCCGACGTCTACCTGGCCTACGGTCGAGACCTCCAGGCCGAGGAAATCCTGCGCGAGGCCCTGCGTGTGAACCCGGAGCGCATCGCCATCCACCTGAAGCTGCTCGAAATCCACGCCAAGCGCCGCGATCTTCGTGCTTTCGAGGCACTCGCCGCGGATGTACACAAGCTGACGAGCGGCACCGGCAATGACTGGGCGCGGGTCGCAGAGATGGGCAAGGAGCTGGACCCCGGCAATCCGCTGTACGAAACAGGCAATCGCGGTGGTGTTACCGCCGCCGAAGCGGCTGCCTTCGCCGGTACGCTGGCCGCCGCCAGCGCGGCGCCCGTGCCCGCGCTGGAACCTGTCGCTGCACCGCCAGTGGCGGAAGCGCCACCGCCGGCCTTCGTACCTTCGGTCGCACCGCTGGATTTCGACCTCGATCTCAGCAAGCCGCCGACACCTGCCGCCACCGCGCCGGCGCCCGTCAGTGCCAGCCTGCCGCCAGTGCCGCCGATCCAGGTTCCGACTTCCTTCTCACCGAGCGCACACGAACTGCCCCGCGTGGCGGCGATGGCGCCTGCGCTCAACGGCAACGCCGCATCCTCACACCCGGTCCCGAAACTCGACCTCGCCAACGATTTCGACACCGCGCCGGCCGCCCTCGAGCCGACCAAGCACGCAACCCCCGGCATGGATTCGGAGCTCACCCAGCCGGCCCCATTGCGCGCGGCCCTGCCCGGTGATTCCGGCTTCATCGAGTTCGACATGAGTTCGCTGGCCGGCCTTTCGAGCCGCAATCCTGGCGATACCCAGCGCGGCCGTCTCGAGCCGATGGAAGAAAGCGGCGAGAACCCGCATGCGATCAAGCTGTCGCTGGCTCGCGAACTCAAGGCGCTGGGCGATGTCGAGGGCGCCCGCTCGCTGGTCGAGGAAGTGGCGGCCGAGAGCACCGGCGACATCAAGGCCGAGGCCAAGCAGTTGCTAGGCCAGCTGCGCTGAGCGGCCGCCATCATGCCGCCCATCCCGTCGTGAGGCTGGCCCTCGGCATTCGCTATAACGGCCAAGCCTACGACGGCTGGCAGAGTCAGCCCTCGGGCCGCACCGTCCAGGACAAGCTGGAAGCGGCGCTAAGCGCCTTCGCAGCGCAGCCGATCCGCACGCTGTGCGCGGGCAGAACCGATGCCGGCGTGCATGCGCTGATGCAGGTCGTGCACTTCGATACCACCGTCGAGCGTGCCCCTTTCTCCTGGGTACGCGGCACCAATCGCTTCCTGCCTGAAGACATCGCCGTGCAGTGGGCTCAGCCCGTGCCGGACGCCTTCCACTGCCGCGCCAGCGCGCTGACCCGCCGCTACCGCTATGTGCTGTCCCAATCACCGGTACGCCCGAGCCTCGATGCCGGTCGGGAGGGCTGGTCGATGCGGCCGCTCGACGCTGACGCAATGCATGCCGCCGCCGCGATGCTGCTGGGGCGGCACGATTTCAGTTCATTTCGAGCCTCGGCCTGCCAGGCCCTCTCGCCGGTCAAGGAGCTGCGGCACATCACGATCACGCGTCTTGGCGAATCCGATCGATGCCACTGGCACTTCGATTTCGAAGCCGACGCGTTCCTGCACCACATGATCCGCAACATCATGGGATGCCTGGTCCGTATCGGCCGCGGCGACCAATCGCCGGAATGGATGAAGGAGGTGCTGGAGGCGCGAAGCCGCCTGGTCGCAGCGCCCACGTTCTCGCCTCATGGCCTGTATTTCCTTGGCCCGCTGTATGCCGCCGAGTGGGGTTTGCCCGCCGAAGCGACGATAGGTGCGGATCGCGCTGCGTATGATGGCCCCCCATGATGATCAGGCCTGCCGGCGCACGCACCCGCATCAAGATTTGCGGACTCACGCGTGAGGAAGATGTCGATGCCGCCGTCGACGCAGGCGCCGACGCCATCGGCTTCGTGCTCTATGCTGCCAGCCCCCGCGCGGTGACTGTGGAACGTGCCGCCGAGTTGGCGTCGCGACTGCCCCCGTTCGTCACGCCGGTGCTCCTGTTCGTCAACGAGCCCCCCGTCCGATCGACTGCCGCGCTCGCTGCGGTGCCGGGCGCCATGGCGCAGTTCCACGGCGACGAGACACCCGAGGCCTGCTGGGACAGCGTGGGCCGCGGCCGCCATCGATTCCTGCGCGCCGCACGTATTCCCTTGGGTGCAGCCGGCGCGGCCTTCGACCTCGTAAAATACGCCTCCGATTTCACCCGCGCCAACGCCATCCTGCTCGACGCCCACGTCGAAGCCTATGGCGGTGGCGGCAAGGCATTCGATTGGTCACTCCTACCACCCGTCGTCGACGCTCACCTCGTCTTGAGTGGTGGGCTCACACCTGCAAACGTGGGCGATGGCATTCGTCAGCTGCGAGCGCGCTGCAGGTCGCTCGCCGTTGACGTAAGTTCCGGTGTCGAGGCCTCCAAGGGGATCAAGGACGCCGGAAAGATCCGTGAATTCGTGGCCGCCGTGCGTGCGGCCGATGCCTTGTCCTAGCCAGCTTCGCGTCCCGGTCGTCGGGCGCCAGCCGGCCCAACGATCGATATTCCATGAAGACCTACCAGCAACCCGACGCCAGAGGCCATTTCGGCATCTATGGCGGCACCTTCGCCAGCGAGACGCTGACCCACGCGATCAACGAGCTGCGCGACGCCTACGCGAAGTACAAGGACGATCCGGAGTTCCAGTCGGAATTCCGTTATGAGCTGGCCCATTTCGTCGGGCGCCCCTCTCCCGTCTATCACGCAGCGCGCACCAGCCGCGAAATGGGCGGCGCTCAGATCTACCTCAAGCGCGAGGACCTCAATCACACCGGCGCTCACAAGGTGAACAACACCATCGGCCAGGCGATGCTGGCTCGGCGCATGGGCAAGCCGCGCATCATCGCCGAGACCGGCGCGGGCCAGCACGGCGTGGCCACCGCCACGATCTGCGCGCGATACGGGCTGGAGTGCGTGGTCTACATGGGCAGCCAGGACGTCAAGCGCCAGAGCCCGAACGTCTACCGCATGAACCTGCTCGGCGCGACGGTCGTCCCGGTGGAGTCCGGCAGCAAGACGCTGAAGGATGCGCTGAACGAGGCCATGCGCGACTGGGTCACGAACGTCGAGAACACCTTCTACATCATCGGCACTGTCGCCGGTCCGCATCCCTATCCGACCATGGTGCGCGACTTCCAGAGCGTGATCGGCAACGAGTGCGTCGAGCAGATGCCGCAGATGCTCTCGGATCAGGGCCTCGCCGGGCAGGGAGGGATCGGCCAGCCGGATGCAGTCGTGGCCTGTGTAGGCGGCGGCAGCAATGCGATGGGCATCTTCTACCCGTACATCCCCTTCGAGGGCACGCGCCTCATTGGCGTGGAGGCAGCCGGCGAGGGGCTGGACAGCGGGAAGCATTCCGCATCCATCCTGCGCGGAAGCCCGGGCGTGCTGCACGGAAACAGGACCTACCTGCTCCAGAACGAGGACGGCCAGATAACCGAAACGCACAGCATCAGCGCCGGCCTCGACTACCCGGGCGTGGGCCCGGAACATGCCTACCTGGCGGATATCGGACGGGCCGAATACGTGGGCATCACCGACTCCGAAGCGCTGGCGGCCTTCCACTATCTGTGCCGGACCGAGGGCATCATTCCTGCCCTCGAATCGAGCCACGCGGTGGCCTATGCGATGAAGCTCGCGAAGACCATGCGGCCGGACCAGTCGATCCTGGTCAATCTTTCGGGCCGCGGCGACAAGGACATCGGCACCGTCGCCGACTTGTCCGGCGTCGACTTCTACGACCGCCCCTCGATGCGCGGCCTGAGCGTGAAGGGAGGCAAGGCATGAGCCGCATCGCTGCCGCATTCGAACGCCTGTCGCGCGAAGGGCGCCGGGCGCTGATTCCGTATGTGACGGCCGGCTTCCCGCAGGCCGACATCACGCCGGCGTTGATGCACGGCATGGTGGAGGCCGGCGCCGACATCATCGAGCTGGGTGTCCCTTTCTCCGACCCGATGGCCGACGGCCCGGTGATCCAGCACGCGGGCGAAGCCGCCCTGGCGCTCGGCGTCGGCATGAAACAGGTGCTCGCGATGGTCGCCGACTTCCGCCAGAAGGATGCAGCCACACCAGTCGTGCTCATGGGCTACGCGAACCCGGTCGAACACTACGACCAGACCCACGGCAATGGCGCCTTCGTGCGCGATGCGGCCGCGGCTGGCGTGGACGGGTTGCTGGTCGTCGACTATCCGCCCGAGGAATGCGAAGCCTTCGCCGCCGAGCTCAAGTCGCACGGCATCGACCTGATCTTCCTGCTGGCGCCGACCAGCACTGCGGAACGCATGGCTCAGGTCGGCCGCATCGCGACAGGCTATGTCTACTACGTCTCGCTCAAGGGCGTGACGGGCGCGGGCCACCTGGACACCGAAGCGGTCGGCCGGATGATTCCGCGCATCCGCGAACACGTGAAGCTGCCGGTCGGCGTGGGCTTCGGAATCCGGGACGCGCGAACAGCTCAGGCCGTCGGCTCGGCCGCCGATGCCGTCGTCATCGGCACCCGGATCATTCAACTGATCGAAGACCAGCCGCGCGAAGCCGTGGTGCCGAAAGTGCGCGAATTCCTGGCCGAAATCCGCCAGGCCCTCGATGCCCTGCCCGCCGCGACGCCCAAAAGCGCGGCTGGCCGATAATCCTGCCCGAAGAGAAGGAGCCCCCCAATGAGCTGGCTTGAGAAACTGCTGCCCCCGAAGATCGCCCCCACGGATCCGAGCGAACGCCGCCAGATGCCTGAAGGCCTCTGGATCAAATGCCCGAGTTGCGAAACCGTTCTCTACAAGACCGACCTCGAGCACAACCAGAACGTCTGCCCCAGTTGCGGCCACCACCACCGTATCGGCGCACGTGCGCGGCTCGACGCCTTCCTGGACGCCGAAGGCCGCTATGAGATCGGCCAGGAAGTGCTGCCGGTCGATGCGCTCAAGTTCAAGGACAGCCGCAAGTATCCGGAGCGGCTCAAGGAAGCCCTGGAAAACACCGGCGAGACCGATGCGCTCGTCGTCGTTGGCGGCTCGGTGCACAGCATCAACGTGGTGGTCGCCTGCTTCGAATTCGACTTCATGGGCGGCAGCATGGGCAGCGTGGTCGGCGAACGCTTCGTGCGCGGCGTCGAGACGGCAATCGAGCAGAAGGTGCCCTTCATCTGCTTCACCGCGACCGGCGGCGCGCGCATGCAGGAAGGCCTTCTGTCACTGATGCAAATGGCGAAGACCAACGCTTCGCTCACGCACCTGGCAAAGAAAGGCCTGCCCTACATCAGCGTGCTGACCGATCCGACGATGGGCGGCGTGAGCGCCGGCTTTGCCTTCGTCGGTGATGTCGTGATTGCGGAGCCGAAGGCGCTCATCGGCTTTGCCGGTCCGCGTGTCATCGAATCCACGGTGCGCGTGACGCTGCCCGAGGGCTTCCAGCGCGCCGAGTTCCTGCAGACCAAGGGCGCCATCGACTTCATCTGCGATCGGCGCGAGCTGCGCAAGACGATCGCCAATACGCTGGCGATGCTCCTGCGGCAGCCGGCCGACGCCGTGCTCTGAAGAAGGGGCTGCCGCCCGGCCTCCTCGGCCTCAGCGGCCGAGCGAGATGGCCGAAACCATCAGACTGCCAAGCACGATCGCCAGGACCTGCAGCAACACGATGGCGGCAAGCGGCGACAGGTCGACCCCACCCACCAGGGGAATGAAGCGCCGCAGGGGCCGCACCAGCGGGTCGGCCAGCCGCTCGATCAGGTCGTGCAGCATCGACGACGCATTGGGCACCCAGGACAGCACCGCATAGACGATCAGAAGGGCCGTGAGACCCGAGACCGCAAGCTGCAACAGTCCGATCAGCGAGACCAGCGGCAGGATGGCCGCCTGCCCCAGGCCGCCCAGGAGCAGCCACAGCACAAGAAACTTGGCCATCACCAGCAGCCAGGCCGCGATGGCGCTCGCCAGATCCCAGCGCCTGACCGACGGCACGATGCGGCGCAAGGGCAGCACGATCCAGTCGGTGATGGCGAACACAAAGCTTCCCAGCGGATTGCCGAAAGGCACCCGGTGGTATTGCATGTAAAGACGCAGAAGGCAGGCGCCGCCCAGAAGGCCGACGATCACATCGAGCAGGAACGAAGGGATCTGGTAAAGCATGGCGGGCTGTCGTGAACGGACTGCGATCATAGCCACGCGGGGCGACGGCTCCGCGACGCGCTGCCACTTTTGAAGGCATCGGCCGGCAGGCCACGCCAGTTCGACGATTCGCGGTGATGCCCACATGCTTTTCCACAGCCTTGTCCCGGTTTGCAGTGGATAAGGCCGCAGACACCGAACCTCGCGGGGCCACATGAGTATTGAGTGGCGCCACGCGCCCGCCGCAGGCGGCCGACGAAGCGGACAATGCCGCAACGCAATCCGCAGCACGCGCCCTTCTTCGGCGATACCGACCGTGACGAACATCCCACCGAGCGTCCCCCTGTTCCCGCTGGCTCATGTGCTCTTCCCCGGCGGCCTCCTGCCCTTGCGCATCTTCGAGGTGCGTTACCTCGACATGATCGGAAAGTGCCGCAAGTCGGGGACCCCGTTCGGCGTCGTGGCACTCACGCAGGGAATGGAGGTTCGTCGGGCGGGCGCCGAGACGGAGCGCTTCGCGGCCGTCGGCACCCTGGCGGAAATCCGTACCTTCGAGTCGCCGCAGCCGGGCTTGATGCACATCGAGTGCATTGGCACCCACCGCTTTCGCATTGCTTCGAGCGAGCTTCAAATACACGGCCTCTGGACCGCGGAAGTCGAAGCCCTTCCCGACGACCTGCCGGTCGAAATACCGGAGGATCTCCGCCACACCCGCGATGCATTGCAGCGCCTCATCCAGACCATCGAGGAGCGCCGTGACGGGAAAGACGCCCGCATGCAGCTGCCTTTCGCCGAACCCCATCGGCTGGACGACTGTGGGTGGGTTGCCAATCGCTGGTGCGAACTGTTGTCCTTGCCGGCCGAACTCAAACAGCGTCTGCTGGAACTGGACAGCCCGCTCATGCGCCTTGAACTGGTGAGCGACCTCCTCGCGCGCGCGGGGATCGGCAGCTAGGGCCGCCGCGCTACAAGTTCGATAGCACCGACCCAAGCACCGCCGCGCATTCAGAGAAGGTCTTTCGAGGACGGCCCGAGGTTAAAATCGAACGTTTCGCGCTCCCCGATACGCGCGCCCCGCGCCGCCCCCGATGTCCCACCACCTCACCCCTCACGTACCTGTTCACGCCACCTCGACAGCGCATCCCCCTTCTGCGGCGGTCGATGACAACCAGCTGATCGCCGAGCGGCGCGAGAAGCTCCAGGCGCTGCGTGCGATGCAAGCCGAGGGCAAGGGCGTCGCGTTCCCGAACGACTTCAAGCCGGAGCACCGCGCCGCGGCCCTGATCGCGGAATATGGCGATACGCCAGCCGAAACGCTGGAGGCGAATGCCATCCCCGTGAGTCTCGCCGGCCGGATGATGCTCAAGCGGGTCATGGGCAAAGCCAGCTTCGCGACGATTCAGGACGCGACCGGCCGCATCCAGTTCTACATCACGCGCGACGCGGTGGGCGAGGAAGCCTACGCGGAATTCAAGCGCTGGGACCTTGGCGACATCATCGGCGCCGTTGGAACGGTCTTCAAGACCAAGACCGGCGAACTCTCCGTCAAGGTCGCCCGGCTCCGGCTGCTGACCAAGAGCCTGCGGCCGCTGCCGGACAAGTTCCACGGCATGGCGGACCAGGAGCAGAAGTACCGGCAGCGCTACGTGGATCTGATCACCGACACGGCGGCGCGCGAGCGCTTCGCCGCGCGCAGCCGTGCCGTGAGCGCCTTGCGCGATTTCATGGTTGCCAACGGCTTTCTCGAGGTCGAGACGCCGATGCTGCACCCCATTCCTGGCGGCGCGAACGCCAAGCCTTTCAAGACGCATCACAACGCGCTGGATCAGGAGATGTTCCTGCGCATCGCGCCGGAGCTGTACCTGAAGCGCTTGATCGTCGGCGGCTTCGAGCGGGTGTTCGAGATCAATCGCAGCTACCGCAACGAAGGCATCTCGGTTCGGCACAACCCCGAGTTCACGATGATGGAGTTCTACGCGGCGTACTGGAACTACCTCGACTTGATGGACTTCACAGAAACGCTCATTCGCACCGTCGCCGAGAAGACGGCCGGTGCGCAGCTGCTCCACTACCAGGGCCGCGAGGTCGACCTGCGGCAGCCCTTCGAGCGACTCACGATTCGCGAGGCCATCCTCAAGCACACCGACGCCGGCCCCCGGGTCGACCAGGCCGCGTGGCTGATGCAGTCGCTGCGCAAGCTCGGCTTGAATGAAGAGAAGGACAAACTCTCGCAGCGCAGCCTCGCCGCCCTGCAGGTGATGTACTTCGAGGAGACGGTGGAAGAGAAGCTCTGGCAGCCGACTTTCATCATGGAGCATCCGACCGAGATCTCGCCCCTGGCTCGCGCCAATGACGAGCGGCCGGAAGTGACGGAGCGCTTCGAGCTCTACATCACCGGACGCGAATTCGGCAACGGCTTCAGCGAGCTCAACGATGCCGAGGACCAGGCCGCGCGCTTCAATGCCCAGGTGGAGGCAAAAAACGGCGGCGACGACGAAGCCATGTACTTCGACCATGACTTCGTGCGTGCCCTCGAGTACGGCATGCCGCCGACCGGCGGCTGCGGCATCGGCATCGACCGCCTGATGATGCTGCTGACGGATTCACCAAGCATCCGGGACGTGATCCTGTTTCCGGCGCTGCGACGCGAAAGCTGATCACGTTCGCGGCCGCGCTCAGGATCCTCGCGCGACCGGCAGCCTTTCCAATGCGCGCTGGTACGGCGGTGACTGCATGAGATGCGCCCAATCCAACGCCGGCGCCTTCGGAAGCAGGCTGCGCCGGCGCGCCTCGCTTCGTTCGGAGGGGTGCCAGCGGCCGCTGCGCTGCGCCGTGGCAAAGTCTTCCAGGAAGATGTCGAGCGCCGCGCCGCCCTCCACGCTCTGATTGCACAACAAGGTCAGATCGCAGCCCGCTTCGAGCGCGGCAACGGCGGCCTCCGAGTAGCTCAACAGTTCGCCGTGCATGCGGCGCGCAGCCTCCATGCTCAGGTCGTCGCTGAATACCGCTCCCTCGAAACCCAGCGTACCGCGCAAAACCTGCTGCAGCCACTTGGCGGAAAAGCCCGCGGGTCGATCGTCCACCTTGGGATAGATCACATGCGCAGGCATGACGGCGGCCAGCGTGCCCGTGAGCCAGTCGTAGGGACGTGCATCTTCCGCGAGAATCGCTCGAAGGCTTCGGCGATCCACCGGTATTGACACGTGCGAATCCGCCTTGACGAAGCCGTGCCCCGGAAAGTGCTTGCCGCAGTTCGCCATCCCGGCCTGCAACAGTCCGTGCATCACGCTTCGCGCCAACATCGCCACCACACGCGGATCACGATGAAAGCTGCGATCGCCGATCACGCTGCTCTCGCCATAGTCGAGGTCGAGCACCGGCGCGAAGCTGAAGTCGACGCCGCAGGCCCTGAGTTCGGAGGCCAGCACATGGCCACAGGCCACTGCCGCCTGCGTCGCGCGCATCGGATCACCCATCCACAGCTCGCCCAAGGTGCGCATCGATGGCAGCCGCGTGAAGCCATCGCTCCTGAAGCGCTGCACGCGCCCACCTTCATGGTCCACGCAGATCAGCAGATCGGAACGCAGGGCCTTGATCTGGCTGTTCAATGCGCTCATTTGCGCGCGGTCGCGCCAGTTGCGCCCGAAATGGATCACCCCCCCCACCCTCGGATCGGCAAGGCGCCGGCGATCGTCCGCCGTGAGTTCGGTGCCCGCGATGTCGATGACGAGCGGTGCGTGCGGGGTGAGAGTCATCATGAATCCTGCTCGACCACGACGAAGCTCGCCGCGTAGTCGCTTTCATCGGTCACGGTCACATGGGCGCGCAATCCCTGGGCATCGAACCATTCCTTGAGGCCACCGTGCAACACGATCACCGGCTTGCCGCCTTTGAGGTTCGCGATCTCGCACAGCCGCCAGCTCATCGGCATGCGCATCCCGAGACCGACGGCCTTGCTGAACGCCTCCTTGGCGGAAAAGCGCGTCGCGAGATAGCGCAGCCCCCGCTGGGGCCAGCGTGCGCTGCGCGCCTGCCAGACCGTGAACTCCGGATCGCTCAAGACCTTCCGGGCAAAGCGCTCGCCCTGGCGCTCCAGGGTTGCGGCGATGCGTCGGACATCGCAGATGTCGGTGCCGATGCCGTAGATCACTGGGCCTCGTCGATGCGGCGCAGGTATTCGCGGGTGGCTGCCGCATAGCCGATTTCGAGCGCATCGGAGACGAAGGCGTGGCCGATGGAGACCTCCCGAACACCGGGGACCGCACGCAGGAAGGCCGTCAGATTGTCGAGGCTCAGGTCGTGGCCGGCGTTGACCTCCAGTCCGGCCGCCTGCGCAGCCCGGGCAGTTTCGACATAGCGCTGCAGCACCGCATCGGCCTGGGCTGCTCCGCGCGAGGCGGCGTAGCCTTCGGTGTAGAGCTCGACACGGTCGGCGCCCACCGCCTTGGCGGCCGCCATCATGGCCGGCTCGGGGTCCATGAAGAGGCTCACGCGAACGCCGAGCGCGCGAGTTTCGGCGATCAACGGGCGCAGCCTCTCGGCGTCCTCGGGAAATCTCCAGCCGTGGTCGCTGGTCGATTGCGTCTCGCTGTCGGGCACGAAGGTGGCCTGGTGCGGGCGCAATTCGCGCACGAAGTCCATGAGATTGTGGAAAGGATTGCCCTCGATGTTGAATTCCGCGCGCGGCCAGTCCTTCGCCAATAGCGCCGACAGTTCCTGCACGTCGTGCGGCCGGATGTGGCGCTGATCCGGTCGCGGATGGACCGTGATGCCGTGCGCCCCCGCATCGAGGCAGCGTGTCGCGGCGAGGAGCACGCTCGGAATACCGAGCGGCCGCGTATTGCGCACCAGCGCGACCTTGTTGAGATTGACCGACAGGGCGGTGGACATCGAATGGCTCATAGGGCTTGCAGGTCTCGCATCATCTGCCGCGTGCGCAGCGTAGCAACGCCGCAATGGTAGTTGAGCAACGTGCGCAGCAGGCTGCGCAGCGCGCCATTCACGCCTGCGCACACGCGCAGGACCGACGTGAAAGGCGCGTGATCGTCGAGCGCGGTCTGAAGCGATTGCCATGCCGCGCCCGTCAGGGCGGCGGGCTCGTCGCTCGCCGCCTCCCGCAGGCCGGCTTCCGGCACCAGGGCATACCGCGCGTCGGGCGCGAGGGGCGCCAGTGTCAGGGTCTGGACGTCCAGCGCCGGCAGCAGCCCGACTTCGCGCAGCAGCAGCAGTTCGAAGGCGCGCAGCGCCGCGGACTGGGTCGCGGCCTGGGCGCCCGCATGCTCGCTGGCGAGGACCTGCACCACGGCCGCATAGGCATCGAACAGCGCCTGGTGCGGATCGTCGCGCGCCAGCAAACGCAGGAGCAATTCGTTGAGGTAGTAGCCCGACAGGAGTGCCTCGCCGGTGGGCATCACATGGCCGCCCACCCACTCGGCCGACTTCAGCGTGCGAATTTCGGCCTCACCGCTGAATCCGAGCTGGAGCGGCTGCAAAGGCAGGAGCACGGGACGGAAGTTGGAACTCGGTCGCTTGGCGCCCTTCGCCACCAGTGCGATGCGCCCGTGATGCCGCGTGAAGGTCTCGAGAATCAGGCTGGATTCGCTCCAGTCGTAGCGATGCAGCACGTAAGCGGGCTCATGGGAAATGCGGTGGGTCGTGGCCACTTCAGCCTTTCACGGCGGCCCCTCGGGCGCTCACTCGTAGCCGAAGGATCGAACGCGCGCCTCGTCGTCGGCCCATCCCGAACGCACTTTCACCCAGAGTTCGATGAACACCTTGGCATCCATCAGTTTCTCGAGTTCCTGCCGGGTTTCGGTGCCGATGCGCTTGATCCGCTCGCCCTTGTCGCCGATGACCATCGCCTTGTGGCCCTCGCGCTCGACGACGATCGTCGCCGCGATTCGGAGCAGTCGCTTCTGCCCCTTGCGCGCGGGCGGCTCTTCCTCAAACTTTTCGATGACCACGGTGGAGGTATAGGGCAGTTCATCGCCAGTGAGGCGAAACAGCTTTTCTCGCACCATCTCGCTCGCGAGAAACTGCTCGCTGCGATCGGTCAGTTCGTCCTCCGCGTACCACCAGGGCTGCTCGGGCAGGTATTTTTCGCAGATGTGGAACAGGCGCTCGATGTCCTTGGAATTCTTCGCCGACATCGGCACGATCTCCGCGAACGGATGCCGTTGCTGCATGGCCTGAAGCCACGGTGCGATCTCGGCGCGGCGATGCACATTGTCGAGTTTGTTGGCGATCAGGATGGCCGGAATACCCGGCCCCAGGAGCTTCATCACTCGCTCATCGGCAGGCGTGAAGCTGCCGGCCTCGACAACGAAAAGCACCAGATCCACGTCCGACACGGCGCCGAGCACGGTCTTGTTGAGAGATCGGTTCAGGGCGTTGCCGTGCACCGTCTGGAATCCCGGCGTGTCCACGAAGACGAACTGCGTCGCGCCCACGGTGCGCATACCCGTGATGCGATGGCGCGTGGTCTGGGCCTTGCGCGAAGTGATGCTGATCTTCTGTCCTACCAGCGCATTGAGCAGCGTGGATTTGCCCACGTTCGGCTTGCCGACGATGGCGACGAGCCCGCAACGTTGCGGAGCGGCGGCCGAGTCGGTGCCGACCGTCGCGGCGCCTGTCGCGGTCGGAGGGGATTGGTGAGCGTCGTTCATGGGGATTCTTTCGCGCCGCGCGCCTTGAGCCGGATCAACATCGCGGCCGCAGCGGCCTGCTCCCCGGCGCGGCGCGAGCCGCCGATGCCGCGCTCGCGGAAACCGAGGTCGGCCACTTCGCATTCGACATCGAAGGTCTGCTTGTGGGCCGCACCGAGGGTCCCGGTCACGCGGTAGACGGGCAGCTTCATTTTGTGACCCTGCAGCCATTCCTGCAATTCGGTCTTCGGGTCCTTCGCCGCGGCTTCCATGCGGGGATTGATCTGGACGGACTCGTAGAGACGATGGACCAGCGCCTGAGCGGCCACAAAGCCGGCGTCGAGGTAGACCGCACCGATCAAGGCTTCCAGCGCGTCGGCCAATATCGAGGGCCGGTTCGGCCCACCGGAACGTGCCTCGCCCTCGCCGAGCCGCAGCAGCGGGGACAGGGCCAGCTTGACTGCGAGCTGGTGCAACGTGTCCTGCTTGACGAGGTTCGCACGCACGCGGGACAGATCCCCCTCGGGGAGGGTCTCGAGGCGAACAAAAAGCAGGTGCGCAACCGCCAGGTTGAGGACCGAATCACCAAGGAATTCGAGGCGCTCGTTGTGATCGGCCGAAAAGCTGCGATGCGTCAACGCACGCTGGAGCAGCCGCGGGTCACTGAACCGATGTTGAAGTCGCGCCTGCAGGGCGACGAGGCCGGTGTCGGTCACGGCCGATCCGGCGCCGGTGCGACACGAAACGGAAGCGACTGCACGTCGGCACCTTGCAGCACGGAAAACACAGGCCGGGAACTTTGCATGTCAGTCGCCCCACCGCGCAAGGCACCGCGCACGCTGCACAAAGCTACCACCTGCCCGGCATGCACTGCGGAACCGGTCCGGCCGAGCCACAGGTGTTGCCCCCTGCAAGGCGGTGGGCAGCCACACGCAGTGGGCAAGCCTGGGGAATTGCTTCATCCTAGCGCGACTGGCCCTGGTATTTGAGCAGCAGGTAGGCCGGACCGAATAGATGGATCTGTCGTTCATAGGCGAAGGAAACAACGACCTTGTCACCGTCCTTTTTCACGTCCAGATCCTTGCCTTGCACCGACTGGAAGTCGTCGATGGCTTGCGCCCGGTCGAAGATCGCGCGGACTTCGGGCACTGTGGAGCCTTCCTTGGCCTTGTTCGCCGCCTTGGTGATCGCCTCGTACTCGATCAGCGTGGGAATGACCTGTGCGACGACCACACCCAGGCACCCGAGCACAGCGGCGACGAACAACAGTCCGATGAAAGAAATTCCGCGCTGGCGCCTATATCCAGCCTGCCACCTAAGCCTCATGCCCTCTTCCCCTTGAATGAAAGAACCGATTGCTATTGGAACGAACCGATGCGCTTCAAATCGCCGAAATTCATCCAGATGAAGAATGCCTTGCCGACGATGTTGTCGTCAGGCACGAATCCCCAATAGCGGGAGTCGAGCGAGTTGTCACGGTTGTCACCCATCATGAAATAGTGGCCGGCTGGCACTTTGCAGACCACCCCCTCGACACTGTAACGACAATTTTCCTGATTGGGGAAGGGCATGATCTCCGCCTCCGAAAGACCGGCGCGGCGGTTGTCGTCATTCAATAGTTTGTGTTCTTTCGCTCCGAGCGTCTCGGAGTATTCCTTGAGGTAGCGCATGGCTTCCTCATCGAAATAGTCGGGCACCGCGACCTTCGAAACAGGCTGACCGTTGATTGTCAATTTCTTGTTGATATAAGCCACCTCGTCGCCGGGTACGCCAACCACACGCTTGATGTAGTCCATGCTCGGCTTCGGCGGGTAGCGGAACACCATCACGTCGCCACGTGCCGGAGGTGTGCCCTCGGTGACCTTTGTGTTGAGGACGGGGAGTCGCAGACCGTACGTGAACTTGTTGACCAGGATCAGATCGCCGGTCAGCAGCGTCGGCATCATCGAACCCGACGGAATCTTGAAGGGCTCGAACAGGAAGGAACGCAGCAGGAACACGGCAAGGATCACGGGGAACAGGCCCGCAGTCCAATCCAGCCACCAAGGCTGCATCAACAGGCGATCATGCGCCGCCTTGGCATCCACCGTATCGACTTGCGTGATGCCCTGCCGCGCGAGCTGCTCGCGCCGCTCGACCAGGGAAACATCGAGCGCTTCCGCAGCGCGACGCCGGCGCGGCAGGAAGTACAAGCGCTCAGCCACCCAGTAGATACCGGTGACGACTGTCGCAAGGAATAGAAGCAGCGCGAAGTTGCCTTCGACCGCGCCGAAATACCAGGCGCCGATATAGCCCGCAAAGGCCGCAAGGATGAGGGATGTGAGAAATGCCATCTTTCAGTCTTCGACTTGCAGGATGGCGAGAAAAGCCTCTTGCGGGACCTCGACCGAGCCGATCTGCTTCATTCTTTTTTTGCCCGCCTTCTGCTTTTCGAGCAGCTTGCGCTTTCGGGTAATGTCACCGCCGTAGCATTTGGCGAGGACGTTCTTGCGCAGCGCCTTGATTGTCTCACGCGCAATGATGTTGGCCCCGATGGCGGCCTGGATCGCGACGTCGTACATCTGGCGGGAAATGATCTCGCGCATCTTGGATACGACGGCCCGGCCGCGGAACTGGCTTTGGCTGCGGTGGACGATGATCGACAGCGCGTCGACCTTGTCTCCGTTGAGCAGAATGTCGACCTTCACGACATCGGAGGCACGGTACTCCTTGAATTCGTAATCCATCGACGCGTAGCCACGGCTCACCGATTTCAGCTTGTCGAAGAAATCGAGCACGATCTCGCCAAGCGGCATCTCGTAAGTCAGCATGACCTGCCGACCGTGGTAGGCCATATTCATCTGCACGCCGCGCTTCTGATTGGCAAGCGTCATGACCGCGCCGACGTATTCCTGCGGCATGTACAGGTGCACGGTGACGATGGGCTCCCGGATTTCGGCCATGCGACCGACGTCGGGCATCTTGGACGGGTTCTCCACCATGATGACTTCGCCATCGCTCTTCACGACCTGGTAGACGACGCTCGGCGCCGTCGTGATCAGATCCTGATCGAACTCGCGCTCGAGGCGCTCCTGAACGATCTCCATGTGCAGCAGGCCCAGGAAGCCGCAGCGGAAGCCGAAGCCGAGCGCTTGCGAAACCTCAGGTTCGTAATGAAGCGATGAATCGTTGAGCTTGAGTTTCTCGAGCGCGTCGCGCAACGAGTCGTACTCGCTCGCCTCGGTGGGGTAGAGACCGGCGAACACCTGCGGCTGGATTTCCTTGAAGCCAGGCAGCGGCTCCGTGGCCGTTGCCGCGGCGCCGCCCGTTCCAGTCTTGATCTGGGTCACGGTGTCGCCGACCTTGGCGGCCTGCAGTTCCTTGATGCCGGCGATGATGTAGCCGACCTCGCCCGCCTCCAGAGACTGCCGAGCCTCATTGGCGGGCGTGAAGACGCCAAGACTGTCGGCGTTGTAGGCAGCGCCCGACGCCATCATCTTGATGCGATCGCCCTTCGCGAGCCGGCCGTCGACCACGCGAACCAGCATCACGACGCCAACGTAAGCATCGAACCAACTGTCGATGATCATGGCGCGCAACGCCGCTTCGGGATTGCCGCGCGGCGGCGGCACCTTCGCCACAATTGCCTCGAGGATCTCGTCGATGCCCATGCCAGTCTTCGCCGAACAGGGAATGGCATCGCTCGCATCGATGCCGATGACATCTTCGATCTCGGCCTTCGCGTTCTCCGGATCGGCTTGTGGCAAATCCATCTTGTTGAGGACCGGCACCACCTCCACGCCGAGGTCGAGTGCTGTGTAGCAGTTCGCGACCGTCTGTGCTTCCACACCCTGGCTCGCATCCACGACAAGCAGCGCGCCTTCGCAGGCAGAGAGCGAACGGCTGACTTCGTATGAGAAGTCCACGTGGCCCGGCGTATCGATCAGATTGAGGTTGTAGACCTGTCCATCGCGCGCCTTGTAATGAAGCGCGGCCGTCTGTGCCTTGATGGTTATCCCACGTTCTCTCTCGATGTCCATCGAGTCGAGCACCTGCGCTTCCATCTCGCGCTCGGCAAGCCCACCGCAACGTTGGATCAAGCGGTCCGCGAGCGTCGACTTGCCGTGGTCGATGTGCGCAATGATCGAAAAGTTTCTGATGTGATTCATCAAGGGGAACGCTTAAGTACTTGAATTGGCTTGGGCGCCGAGGGCAACAGCCAAGAAAAAAGGGCGCGTCCGCAAGAGACGCGCCCTGAACCAACAAGCAATGGCAACTGCAGTAGTTGGAACTTCATTGTAGGCAAAAAGGGGGGCGCGTACAGTCGGGCGAAGGGTTCACAGGCCTCGTTGCAGGTCAACAACAATGGAGTTATGAACAGCTTATCAACAGATTCGGTGGAATAAATCCTTAACAACTTGTGGGCGAACTGTGGAACGTCTCACCACGCCGCTGACACATCCCGCATCGTGAAGAAGGATGGGACGCTTATGCGACGATCGACCCTCGAGGCGCCCGCATTCTACCGAAAACAGTCATTAGACTTCTCACAGGTTAGTGCCCGCCAACGCTAAACGGGCGGCTCGCGGATCGAGATTTTTTCTATCGGCTGCAGCCAGGGAGCGACATGCCGGGCCGCGAAGGGCCCCAAACCCGACTGACGGCTGGGGCCACTTGACCAATGCGGGAATCAACGTGCAGGTCGAACCAAGGCGTACTGTGCCCAATCTCCCCTCCGGAACAGCAGGCTGACGGACTTGGCTCGATCGGCTTTTGCCAGGGCTCCTTCGAATTCCCTGACATTGCCCACTTCCGTGTTGCCCACCGCGACGATCACGTCGCCTTCGCGCAAGCCGGCTCTTGCTGCCGCATCGGAGGCGGCGTCGACCCGGACGCCGCCCTTGACCTTGAAGTCCTTCTTCTGCGCTTCGGTGAGATCACTGACCGCAAGCCCCATCGACTTGGCCGCAGCCGACGCCGATGATTTGGCGCTCGGTTCTTCACGCTCGCTGCTGCGGACCGGCTTGTCGGGTTCGATCTCCGCAATCACGACAGACAAGTCGCGCGAACTGCCACGACGGAACACGGTGACCGAACTCTTCGTGCCCGGCTTCGTGTTGCCCACGAGGCGCGGCAGGTCACTGGGCTTCTCGATCGACTTGCCGTCGAACTTCGTGATGATGTCGCCGGGCTCGATGCCAGCCTTCTCCCCCGGGGAGCCGGCTTCGACCCCACGCACCAGGGCACCCTGCGCCTTGCCAAGACCGATCGACTCGGCCACATCCTTCGTCACCTGATCAATCTGGACACCGATCCGCCCACGCGAGACGCGACCCGTCGCGCGCAATTGATCGCTTACCCGGATCGCCTCATCGATCGGAATCGAGAACGAGATCCCCATGAACCCGCCCGAACGCGAGTAGATCTGGCTGTTGATGCCGACCACTTCGCCCCGCATGTTGATCAGCGGCCCGCCGGAATTGCCGGGATTGATGGCGACATCAGTCTGGATCAGAGGGAGGTAGTCGCCAGTGTCGCGTTGCTTTGCGCTGACGATGCCGGCCGTCACAGTGTTCTCGAGCCCGAAGGGCGAACCGATGGCCATGACCCATTCACCGACACGAAGCTTGGACACATCCCCGACTTTCACGGCTGGCAAACCAGAAGCATCGATCTTGACGACGGCCACGTCGGTGCGCTTGTCGGCACCGACCAGCTTGGCCTTGAACTCGCGCTTGTCGAGCAGGGTCACCAAGACTTCCGAAGCGCCGTCGACCACATGCGCATTGGTCATCACATAACCGTCCGACGACAGGATGAAGCCCGAACCCACGCCGCGTGGACGCTCTTCTTCCTGCGGCTGGGGGCGGTTCGAGCGCGGGCCCTGACGCGGAATGCCTGGTATCGGCTGCCCGAAGAAGCGACGGAAGAACTCCTGCATCTCCTCGTCCATCTCGCCATTGCCCTGCTGCGTGACCTTTTCGACCGTTCGAATGTTCACCACGGCCGGGCCCACCTGGTCGACCAGATCAGTGAAGTCGGGCAAGGCTCGGTTCTGCGCGCTTGACGGAGCGGAAGGCAGCAGCGTCGCCGCCGCAAACGCGCCCGCAGCGAGGAACGAACGAACTCGGATTCCCTCGATCTTGAACATCATCACATTCTTCCCTTTGAGAGACTGGAACTACAACTTCACAACCAGGAGCAACAGGGTCGCGCCAATCAGCGCAAGCGGACCAGACTCTGTGCGAACGCATCGAGCGTCTGGGGCGGAACTTCGCCAACGACGGTCAACCACCAGTCACCATCCTTGTCGACAAGTCGACGCGTGAGCGTATAAGTGGCGCCGAGGGCGAGCAACACCTCGCGTGCAGGGCGCTGGGGGTCGTAAGGTTCGACGAATAGCGAGACCGTGGCAAGTCCATCCGAAAAGGTCCACTGCATCGTGTGGCCGGGCGCTTCACCTCCCATCGGACGCCGGTAGCAGCTGAGAGGTTTGAAGCCCGCAATCGGCTTCCTCAAGGTCCAGCCCTCCTTCGAAGCCGCGGTGCGTTCCAACTCGGATTTTTCGATCCGGTAGCCCGCGGTGCCGTTCATCATCTGGATCAGGGTCTGGGACTTGACGGGTGCATCGAGCTGCAACTCGGAAAACGCCGACTGCTCGATGACCTTGCCGTCGCTGTCGATGGTTTGCAGCTTCACGACAAGGCCGGATCGCCGTTCACTCCAGACGCGATAGCCGAACCGCAAGGCGTCGCGCGGCTCGACCTGCACCACGTCGGCGTCAAAACCTGCAACGCGATCTCTTCCGATTACGCGCACACCGTAGAAGTCCGCGATGGAAGAGTCGGGCGCCCCCAGAAGATTTGGAAACAGCTCGAGGTTCTCGCGCTTTTCGCTTTTGACAACCTTGACATCCGGAAGAAAGGTGACGACCTGGTCGTTGCGCCTGAAGGTGGAACGCGGCGGCCCCGACAACACTTCGACGCGCTCGATTTGGAGATCACCCTCGCACACATGCCAGATCCGCGCACTGGAAAGATTGCCGGCCGATGCAGAGACAACGAAGGTACCGATGTAGTTGCTCTTGCGGGAGGCCGCGTGCATGCGCTGCAGCCATTCCACGAGACTGAGGTTCGGGATCTCATCGCCCTGTGCGAGGGAGGCGGTCAAGGCGCCTCTGGCCGGCGTCGGACTTGCGACCTGCCCCATCGCCGCCTGCGTGACACACAGCGCAGCCGTGAGTACGACCAGACTGGGCGCGTAAATCGGCTTCTGGATGGTCATTGCATGCGAAAAATGGAAGCCATCAGCGCGAAGGCCCCTCGAAGGTGGCGTTGCGCAGGAACCCCGACGGGAGCTGGGATGCACCGCCCGCCTGCTGATGGGCTTCAAGCAGCTGATCGAGCCTCGGATCGCGCAGCATGATCTCCGGGCTACCGTTGCCGACGATGACCCGGCTTGCGGCTAGAGGAGTAGTCGCCGACTGCCCGGTCGGCGAGGAAGCAAGCGACGTGGCCGCAGCAGGCGCCTGCTGCTGTGCCAGCCGGGCGCCAGCATCCACGGCCCCAGGGGCGCTGATCCAGTTCCAGCCGATGGCCGCTGCGGCAGCCACCGAGGCAGCGCCCGCCAGGAGCTTCCAACGAAAGATCGGCTCGTTCGCAGCTTCCGGCCGCAGTCGAAGCACGGGCGTCGGTACCCGCGAGGCCACGACCGGCAATGCGGGCTCCACCGCCAGACGCGCCTGCAATCGGGACATGAAGCGCGACGTGTCGCTGCACCTCGAATGCTCCCCCGATCGCAACACATCTCCGACCAGATGGTAGGTCTGCCATGTCGAACGCAATTCCGCATCGATGCCGACCATCTCGAGAGTCTTCGTGAGTTCATCACCGCGCAAATGACCATCCACGAGCGCAGAAAGCTGCTCGCGGACCATGTTCGTGTTGTTCATCTCATCCACCTGCTTACCAACGCTTACCTGACTGGTTGTCAAGCAACGGCTTGACCCGTGCCGAAATGGCTTCGCGAGCCCGGAAGATCCGTGACCGCACCGTTCCTATGGGGCAATTCATCACTTCGGCGATCTCTTCGTAGCTCATGCCTTCGATCTCACGCAGAGTGACCGCCTGCCGCAATTCGGCCGGCAGCGCTTCCATGGCCGCTTCGACGGCCGCCGCGATTTCGTTGGCCGCCATCACCGACTCGGGAGTTTCTTCGCTCGTTGGTTCGTTTCCCGGCCTGTAAGTTTCATCCTCGTCGTCGGATGAGGAGCGCAGCGCGCTCTCCGACACGGTCGGGTCCCGCTTCAGATCAACCAGCGCCTTCTTGGCCGTATTGACGGCGATACGGTAGAGCCAGGTGTAGAACTGGGCGTCACCACGGAATTGGTGAAGCGCCCGGTAGGCCCGAATGAACGTTTCCTGCGCGATATCCTCGATCAGGTCGACATCCCGCACCATCCGGCCGATCAGCCGCTCGATGCGGCGCTGATACTTGATGACCAGCAACTCGAACGCCTTTTGATCGCCGGCAACCGTACGCCGGACCAGCTCAAGGTCGACTTCGCCTGGCTTGGGGCCTGCGGGAGGCGCACCGGCGACTCCGGTGTCCGGTGGCATGGGCGGTGGCGATGCCGTCATGAAACGCGGTGGTGGATGTCCGTGGCAGCCGCGGCGCGGGCCTCTGGGTTAGGTGAGCGGGACGAAGGGGCGCGCGAATATAGCGCACGCCGCAAATCCCCCCAGCGCTCTGGCATGGCCTGCCGGTCGAGCCACAGCCAGCGTGGACCCGCGCCACGGTCGACCAAGCCCACGAGCAGTAGCGATTGGAGGTCCAGACGCACATGTGCATGGACACCTGACGCACCATCCGGACCTGACAGTGCCCACCGATCACCATCGAAGCTCAACTCGGCGCTGGCGGTGCGGCGCCAAATGCCGAACCAGGCGCACAAACCCGTCACCGGCACGCTCGCAATGAGGAGCAGCTCACCCCAGCCATGAGTCCGCAGTGGAATGCACGCAGCCGACACGGCGCAGAGACCGGAGATCCAGAGAATCATCAGAAGTCGCTCCGCATTACGCGAGCGCCCCACCGGATAGCTTACCGATGGGGCACTATGCATCGGACGGATGCGAATCAGACGCGCTTGAAGACCAGCGTTCCGTTGGTGCCGCCGAATCCAAAGTTGTTCTTGACGGCAACGTCGATCTTCAGGTCACGCGCCTCATTGGCGCAGTAATCCAGATCGCACTCGGGATCCTGGTTGAAGATGTTGATCGTCGGCGGGCTCTTCTGCTCATGCACGGCAAGGATCGTGAACACCGATTCGATGCCACCAGCGCCGCCCAGCAAGTGGCCGGTCATGGACTTGGTCGAATTGACGACCAACTTCTTCGCATGGGCGCCGAAGGCGTTCTTGATCGCGTTGGTTTCGTTCAGATCGCCCAGCGGCGTCGACGTGCCGTGCGCATTGATGTACTGCACTTGGTCTGGCCTGATACCCGAGTTGGCGAGCGCCATTTCCATGGATCGCCTCGGACCGTCCACGTTGGGTGCGGTCATGTGGAAGGCATCGCCGCTCATTCCGAAGCCGGCGACCTCGGCGTAGATCTTGGCGCCCCGAGCCTTTGCACGCTCGTATTCCTCGAGTACCACCACGCCCGACCCCTCGCCAAGCACGAAGCCGTCGCGATCCTTGTCCCAGGGACGTGAAGCGGTACGGGGATCGTCGTTGCGCGTGGATAGCGCGCGTGCGGCCGCAAAGCCGCCGAGTCCGAGCGGCGAAACCGTGGATTCGGCGCCGCCGGCGATCATCACATCGGCATCGCCATACTCAATCATGCGCGCCGAGATGCCGATCGCGTGGAGCCCGGTGGTACAGGCGGTCACGATCGCGATGTTCGGCCCCTTGAAGCCGAACTTGATCGACACATGACCGGAGATCATATTGATGATGGACGCCGGAACGAAGAAGGGCGAAACACGGCGCGGTCCCCGGTTGACGAGTTCGGCGTGGGTTTCCTCGATCATGGGCAAGCCACCGATTCCGGAACCGATGTTGCAGCCGATGCGAACCGCATCCTCCTCCGACAAGGATTCACCCGTCGGCAATCCGCTGTCCTGGACCGCCTGGATCGCTGCCGCGAGCCCGAGATGAATGAAGCGGTCCATGTGTCGCGCTTCCTTCTCGGGGATGTACTCCTTGATGTCGAAGCCCTTCACTTCACCAGCGAACTTGCAGGCGAAGGCGCTCGCATCAAACTTCGTGATGGTGTCGATGCCCGACTTTCCAGCCAATAGATTGGCCCAGGAATCGGCGACGCTATTTCCGACAGGAGCGATGCAACCGAGTCCAGTGACAACGACGCGGCGTTTGGTCATGCCGGCAAACCTTTCTGGGAACACTGAAACTCTTGCATCGCCGCGAGCACCGAGGCCGCGGACTTCAAGGGCAGGTTTCAGTTCGGCCGATCAGGCCTTTTGATTCTTGGTGGCGTAATCGACGGCGTTCTGGACCGTCGTGATCTTCTCGGCGTCTTCGTCAGGAATTTCAATGCCGAACTCGTCTTCGAGCGCCATCACCAGTTCGACCGTGTCGAGCGAGTCCGCGCCGAGATCCGCCACGAAAGCCTTTTCGTTGGTGACCTGGGACTCTTCAACGCCGAGTTGTTCGGCAATGATCTTCTTGACACGTGCTTCGATATCGCTCATTTGGTTCCCTCTGAGGGTTGTAGGTAATCGGTGGATTTTAGCCGGCCGCATTGTGGCACTTGAGGCAAGGTCGCAGGGCTGCAGCCTTGCCCCTAGCGCTACATGTACATGCCGCCGTTGACGTGCAGTTCCTGCCCAGTCACGTAGCCGGCCTGGGGCGACGCCAGGTACGAGACCGCGTGCGCGACATCCGAGGCTTTGCCCAGATGCCCAAGTGGAATTTGCGCCAGCAGCGCCTGCTGCTGCGCTTCGGGAAGGTTGGCTGTCATGTCCGTTTCGATGAAGCCAGGCGCCACACAGTTGACTGTGATGTTGCGGCTCCCCAGTTCACGCGCAAGCGCGCGCGTCATGCCGGCCACACCCGCCTTCGCTGCGGCGTAGTTCACTTGACCGGCGTTGCCTGACGCGCCCACCACGCTTGTGATGTTCACTATGCGGCCATAGCGCTGCTTCATCATCGGCCGGATCACGGCACGGGACAAGCGGAAGACGGCCTTGAGATTGGTGTCCAGCACCGCATCCCAATCAGCGTCCTTCAATCGCATGGCCAGGGTGTCGCGCGTGATGCCAGCGTTGTTGACCAGGATGTGCAGCCCGCCGTAGACCTTGACGATTTCATCGATGAGTGCATCGACGGCCTGCCCGTCATTGACGTTCAGCACGCAGCCCCGACCGTCGTGCGCCTTCAGGGCGGCCGTGATCCTCGACGCACCCTCTTCCGTGGTGCCGGTGCCGATGACCTTGACACCGCGCTGCGCCAGTTCGATCGCGATTGCAGCGCCGATGCCGCGCGTGGCGCCGGTGACCAATGCCACCTGGCCTTCAAATTTCGGAGTACTCATGGAAAACCTCGGATGCCGCCGTTCAGGCGCCCAGCAATTGCCGCGCTTCGGCCAGGGTGGCAGGATCGTAGATCGATGCGGCGCCGAGTTCGGGCGCGATACGCTTGACCATGCCGGCCAGGACCCGCCCCGGCCCGCACTCCACGACGGCCTCGACACCGCGGCCTTTCAATGCCTGCACCGACTCGACCCAGCGAACGGGGCCGGCGGCCTGACGTACCAGCGCGTCGCGAATACGACCTGGGTCGCTCTCGATGGCCACATCGACGTTGTTGAGGACGTCGATCTGCGGCGCAGCCAGCGTGATCGCCGCCAATCGCTCCCGCAGCGCTTCGGCAGCGGGCTTCATCAGACTGGAGTGGAAGGGCGCCGATACCGGCAGCGGCAATGCACGCTTGGCGCCCTTGGCCTTGAGCACCTCGCACGCCTTCTCTACGGCGGCCTTGCTGCCGGCAATTACTGTCTGCATCGGGTCGTTGAAATTCACCGCCTCGACGACCTCGGCGCTTCCCGGACCGAAGGACGCGGTGGCCTCCGCGCAGCCCTCCTTCACCTTCCCAGCGTCCATGCCAAGGATGGCCGCCATGGCGCCCGCACCAACCGGAACAGCCCGCTGCATGGCTTCAGCGCGGAACCGAACCAGCGGAGCAGCCTGCGCCAACGTCAGCACCCCGGCCGCTACGAGCGCCGTGTACTCGCCAAGCGAATGACCCGCAACGACAGAGGGCGGCACACCACCCTCCGCCAGCCATGCGCGCCAGGCAGCGACACCAGCAACCAGCATCACCGGCTGAGTGTTGGTCGTCAGGGCCAGGGCCTCCTTGGGCCCCTCGTGAATGAGTTGCGCGACGTCCTGATCGAGCGCATCGGACGCTTCGCGCAACGTGGCGGTGACGGCCGGGTGATCGCCCCAGGCGTCGAGCATTCCGACCGCCTGCGAGCCTTGGCCCGGAAAGACGAAAGCAAAGGACTTCATCATGGATGTCTCCAATGGCGCTCCTGCCTACAGGCAAGGCGCTAGTAATTCAAAAGCACGGCACCCCAGGTGAAGCCCCCTCCCACACCCTCGAGCATCAAGATGTCGCCCTTCTTGACCTTCCCGGAGCGAACAGCAGCATCCAGCGCCAGCGGAATGGACGCAGCGGACGTGTTGCCGTGTTCGTCGACAGTGACGATCAGCTTGTCGTGGGGGATCTTCAGTTTCCGGGCCGTGCCCTCCATGATCCGGATGTTGGCCTGGTGAGGAATGAGCCAGTCGATATCGGAGCCGGTCATCTCGGCCTTTTTCAGCGTCGCTCGCGCTGCTTCTTCGAGCACCCGGACGGCGAGCTTGAACACAGCCTGTCCATCCATATGCAGGAAGGGAGTGCCCAGCACAGAGCCACCAGATACGGTGCCGGGCACGCAGAGGATGCCGGCATGCTTCCCGTCCGCATGCAGATCAGTGGCGAGTATGCCGGGCTCCGCACTCGCTTCGAGCACCACCGCGCCGGCTCCGTCGCCAAAGAGCACACAGGTGGTGCGATCGTTGAAATCCAGGATGCGCGAAAAGACTTCTGCGCCAACGACCAGCGCGCATTTCGCACTGCCGGTGCGGATCATGGCATCCGCCACCGTCAGCGCATAGATGAAACCACTGCAGACAGCCTGGAGGTCAAACACCGGACAGCCCGCAATGCCGAGCTTGTGCTGAAGAATGGCCGCGGAAGACGGAAACACCATGTCCGGCGTCGAAGTCGCGACGATGATCAGGTCCACGTCGCTCGTGGAGCGACCCGCAGCTTCGAGTGCGTGCCTCGCCGCGTGAACAGCCAAGTCGCTGCTCGTCACATCCGGATCCGCGAAATGGCGCGCGTGAATACCGGTGCGCTCGATGATCCATTGATCCGAGGTTTCGATGCCCCGCGAAGCAAGTTCCTTCGCCAGGTCGTCATTGGTCACTCGGCGTGGAGGCAGGTAGCTGCCAGTGCCGGTGATGCGTGAGTAAAGAGTCATCAGACGTGGAGCGCCGCCGCGTCGGCCGTTGCCGCTGGCGCCTGACGCGCCAGCAATGGCGCAGCATGAGCGATGCGGGCTCGCACGCGATCGAGCAGATTGTTGCGAGCGGCATCATAAGCGCGATCCAGAGCGTGCCCGAAAGCCACTTCGTCCGCGGAACCATGACTCTTGAACACGAGACCACGCAAACCCAGTAGAGCAGCCCCGTTGTACCGCCGATGGTCCAGCCGCTGTTTGAGCGCTTTTAGAACCGGATAGGAAATTATGGCAGCCAGTTTGCTGAACAAGCCGTTCGAATATTCAATGCGGAGGAAATCGACGATCATTGACGCCACCCCCTCCGTTGCCTTCAAGGTCACGTTCCCGACGAAGCCGTCACACACCACGATGTCCGTCGTACCCTTGAAGATGTCGTTACCCTCAACGTTGCCGTAGAAGTTCAAATCCTGCGAACTGGCCGCTTTTCGGAGCAGTTGGCTAGCTTTTTTGATCGTTTCGCTGCCCTTGATCGCCTCTTCTCCCACGTTGAGCAATCCGACGCTGGGCGACTCATTGCCGGTCAGGGCGGACACCAGGGCGGAACCGAGAACGGCAAATTGCAGCAAGTCTTCAGCGTCGCAATCAACGTTGGCGCCAAGGTCCAGCACCGTCGTCGCACCGCCCTTGCTGTTGGGCAACTGCGGAGCAATGGCAGGCCGATCAATGCCGTCGAGGGTCTTGAGCAGATAGCGCGCTATCGCCATCAGCGCGCCGGTATTCCCCGCCGACACCGCAGCCTGGGCAACCCCATCCTTGACCTGCTGGATCGCCACCCGCATCGAAGAGTCCTTCTTCTTGCGCAGGGCGATCTCGATGGGCTCATCCATGCCGACGACTTCACTGGCAGGCACCAGCTTGGCGCGGGGATGCGTGAAGTGGGAAAGCGCAGCGGGCGCGCCGACCAGGAGCAGACACGCATCCGCATGGCGCTCGAGAAAATCACGGCAGGCAGGCAGAGTAACGCTCGGCCCATGGTCGCCACCCATGCAATCAACGGCCAGCGTGATTGCAGCGCGGGAAGAAGCGGATGCGAGAGATACAGGCATCAAAACAAAGGCCCGACGCTACAGCAAAAGTAGCTTCGGGCCTTGGCCTTGGAATGAAAGTCAGGCTTCAGACTTGGTCTTGACCACCTTGCGACCACGGTAGAAACCATTCGGGCTGATGTGGTGACGCAGATGCGTTTCGCCAGTGGTGGGCTCGACAGCCAGACCGGGCACACCCAGCGCGTTGTGCGAACGGTGCATGCCGCGCTTCGACGGCGACTTCTTGTTTTGCTGGACGGCCATGATGGCTCCTGGAAGTATTCGGGTAGGTTGGTGGGCTGCGGGGCGGCACTTGAGACCTCGGCACCAGAGACTTCAAGTCGGTCCAAGTGGCGGCGCGCGCGAAGCCTTAAAGTATAGCCCAGATCCATCGCCGGGTGCAAACGCACGCATCTGCGTCCGCAATCAATCATCCCTTTGGTCCTTCAGCGCTTTCAACGCGGCAAATGGATTGGTCGCGGTCACGTCGGCGGCGTCGAAATCCGCGTCGCTGGCCGACAGCGGGACCGGATCCGGGCACACCTCATGTCGAGGGGTGATTGGAATTTCCATGAGCAATTCGTCTTCGATCAACGCGTGAAGATCGAAATCGCGCGCCGCAACAAGCACATCCTCATCTGAAGCCTCATCCTCAGCCGCTGCGGTCGCCTCGTCGCTGGCGAAGCGGAACCAGCGATCGACCGCCAGTTCGACATCCACCGGCTTCAGGCACCGCTGGCAAGTCAATGGAACCCGCGTCCGTGCAACCAGCCGCAGCCAGGGATCGGCGCCGCCCGCCGCCGCGCTGCGCAGTTCCCCCGTCGCTCGCCACTCGACGAGCAGCCCACCGTCCGAACTCGCGAGTTCGTTGCGAAGACGTTCATAGTTCAGGATCGGCTCAGACGCCGACAGGGTCGCCCCTGCCGCGGCGAAACCGGGCACATCGAGCCGGCCCGGGACAAATTCTCTGCTCATCCGTGGCAGTCTAAACCGCTCCCGCACAATCACGGACTATGCAACGCCCCGTTATCCTCGCTTCGACCTCCCGCTATCGCCGCGAACTGCTGGCGCGCCTGCGTCTGCCCTTCGAAATTCAGTCGCCGGAAGTCGACGAAACGCCACGCCCCAATGAAACGCCTCAAGCCCTCGCCGAACGGCTGGCCCTGGACAAAGCCAAGGCGGTCGCGCTGCGTTTCCCCGAAGCGATCGTGATCGGCTCGGACCAGGTGGCAGATCTGGCCGGAGAGCCTCTGGGCAAGCCCGGAGACCACGCGCGGGCAAGCGCACAGTTGCGCCGAATGAGCGGCCAGACTCTGATATTCCAGACCGCGGTCGCTGTGGTCTGCCAAGCCACAGGCTTCACGCAACGCGAACGCGCACCGGTGCGCGTCACCTTCAGGTCATTGAGCGACGAAGCGATCGACACCTACCTGAAGGCCGAACAGCCCTACGATTGCGCCGGGAGTGCCAAGAGCGAGGGCCTTGGCATCGCACTGCTCGACTCCATCGAGAGCGACGACCCGACGGCCCTGGTCGGGCTTCCACTCATCCGAACAGCAAAGATGCTGCGCGCTGCCGGAGTCGACTTGCTATGAACGACATACCGCGCGGGAGACTCTTCCTCGTGCCAGCGCCGCTCGACTTCGGCTGCGAGGAGCTGTCGCCCCTCGGCGACGTGATCCCGATGGGCACACTGCGGATCGCGGCGCAACTCACCCATTGGGTCTGCGAGAACGCAAAGTCCGCACGCGCCTATCTAAAGCGTATCGACGCCCTGATCCCCCTCGCGGCCCCCCTGCAAGCGCAACAGATCCTCGAACTACCGCATGAGGTCCACAAGAAGGGTGATCACTCCGGCCAATTCGACGCCCGGCCGCTGCTCGCTGCCGCGCTCGAAGGGCACGACATGGGCCTGCTCAGCGAAGCGGGCATGCCGGCCGTCGCCGACCCCGGCTCGTCGGTCACGCGCGCAGCCCATCAGATGGGCATTGAGGTTGTGCCACTCACAGGGCCCGCGTCGCTCCTGCTCGCGCTTGCTGCCAGTGGACTGAATGGCCAGAACTTTGCATTCGTCGGCTACCTGCCGCAGGACGCCGAGGCCAGAACCAGGCGTATCCGGGAACTCGAAGCCTTGGCATTGAAGACCGGCCAGACGCAGATCTTCATTGAGACGCCCTACCGCAACGCCACCCTATTGCAGGCGCTGACTCAGACCCTTCAGCACAACACGCGCCTGGCCGTCGCCCGAGGTCTCACGCTGGCATCCTCGAGCGTGCGCAGCGATACGGTCAAGGGCTGGCGCGCCCGTTCTCCGAGCGCCGAGGAGCGCACTCCGGCCGTCTTCGCGATCGGGCGCTAGATTGGCAGACGACATGCGAGAGGCCGACTCGCCCCCCCTGATCACGCAAGGGGATGCGCAGCCTCGGTACGCGGATCCGGCCTGGCTCAACGCAGGGCCGGCACGCCGCGCAAGGCGCGCACGCTCGCATCGCCAAACGCCGCGCCGAACTTCTTCGCCAGCCTTTCCGCCACGTTGTCATGGCGCGTGTAGTCGATGACCTCCTCGGCCTTGATGACCTCGCGCGCCACGAAATCGACATTCCCGAGCTGATCGGCCAGCCCCATCTGCACGGCCTGCTGTCCGCTCCAGAAAAGACCGCTGAAAAGGCCGGGCGCATCGGTCTTGAGTCGGTCGCCACGTCCACGCTTGACCACATCGATGAACTGCGCATGGATCTGATCGAGCATCTGTTGCGCATGCGCGCGCTGGGCATCGTTCATCGGGCTGAAGGGATCGAGAAAGCCCTTGTTCTCGCCGGCCGTCAGCAGCCGGCGCTCAACGCCGACCTTGTCCATCAGGCCAGTGAAGCCGAAGCCATCCATCAGCACGCCGATGCTTCCGACGATGCTCGCCTTGTCCACGAAGATCTTGTCCGTCCCCGCGGCGATGTAATACGCGGCGGACGCACAGGTCTCTTCGACAACGGCATAAATCGGCTTGTTGTACTTGGCGCGCATGCGCCGAATTTCGTCGTTGATGATTCCGGCCTGTACGGGACTGCCGCCTGGCGAGTCGATCAGGAGCACGACTCCCTTGGCGCCTTCGTCCTCGAACGCGGATTTCATCGCGGAGACAACAAACTCCGCGCTCGCATCGGCGCCACTGGCGATTTCGCCCTTGATCTCGACCACTGCCGTGTGGGCGGTCGACTTCGCGGTGGTCGGCGCTCCTCGCGAAAGCGCGATCCACACCAGCACGACGAAGAACGCCAGCCAGCCGACACGGACGAAAGTCTTCCAGCGCCGCGCAGCCCGTTGCTCGCGAAGGGACGCAAAAGCCAGCTTTTCAAGCGCCGCACGCTCCCAGCCGGGCTCCTGCGTCGGATCATTCTTGGACATGTTTCTCGGGGTTGTCACGGGTGGAACGGGCGCAGCGCGCTCGAAGGGCTCAAAGCCCTCCGGCTCCGTGCGGTCGGAATCTCTCATCTCAGAAAGCAGTGGGTTGGAGGTTCCAGGCAGTATGCCAGTGCACCACGCCTTCGCTCTCGCTCAATTCGATCTTGACCAGCGCGCCGCGGCACGGGCCACCTGCGCACTGCCCCGTGTCGGGCTCGTACACGGCCCCATGGGTCGCGCAGATGAGCCACCGACCGGTGTCGTCAAAAAAGCGATCGGGCTGGAAATCCATTTCCATCGCGACGTGGCTGCAGCGATTGAGATAAGCGTGGGGCAGCCCATCGAAGCGGATTGCAAACGCCCTGCAGGTCATCCCGCCATGCACCACATCGAATGGAACGGCGCGCCCGCCTTCCACCAAGTCTCCGGTGTTGCACAGGGGGATGCGCTGGTCCATCGGCGGATTGTCAGGCGTTGGCCAGCAGCCACTCGGTGAGGCCGGACACCGAATGCGCCACGTGAAGCGGCGCCAGGACCTCGAAGTTCTCCGCGGCGTGGGCGCCATAGCTCACGCCGACGCTCGCGCAGCCGGCATTGATCGCGAGTTGCAGGTCATGCGTGGTGTCCCCGATCATCAGCGTGCGCTCGGCGGGGACGTCCAACTCGTCCATCAACTCGAGGAGCATGCGCGGATGCGGCTTGCCGAAAGTCTCGTCGGCCGTGCGCGAAGCATCGAAACGGTCTCGCAGCGAAACCGTGGCAAGCGCCTCGTTCAACCCGCGGCGTGACTTGCCCGTCGCAACTGCCAGTCGGTGGCCTCGTGCCTTCAACACATCGAGCATCGGCAGCACACCCTCGAAAAGGACGACATCGTCCTGGTGTTTCAAGTAGTGGTAGCGGTAGCGTGCGCCCAGTTCGGCGTATTTTTCTCTGGGCACGTCCGGCGCCGCACGTGCCAATGCTTCGGCCAGGCCAAGTCCGATGACCCAGGCGGCATCGGACTCGCTCGGCTTGGCGCCACCCACATCGACGACCGCAGCCTGGATGCAACGCACGATGACACGTGTGGAGTCGAAGAGAGTGCCATCCCAATCGAAGGCAATGAGGTCGAATCGGCGGGGAGGGAAATCAGTCATGGGCAAGGGTCAGGTCACGGAGGAAGCAGCAAGCGCTTCGTGTGCGGCCGCCGGCAGGAGCGTGCTCAGCTCTTCTGGCAGGTCGGCCTGCAGGGACACGCGCTCCCCGCTGGATGGATGGTTGAATTGCAGCCGCCAGGCGTGCAGGAACATGCGCTTCAGCCCGAGCTTGTGCAGCGCACGGTTGCGTTCGAAGTCGCCATATTTGTCGTCGCCGGCGATCGCATGCCCGGCCGAGGCAAGGTGGACGCGGATCTGGTGGGTGCGCCCGGTCTTGATCGTCACGGCCAGGAGGGAGGCCGGCTGCGATCCGGGTGACAGCCGAAAACGCGCAAGCACCCTGACCAGGGTGACCGCCCGCATCGCATCGGGATGATCCTTGGCGACCACGCGAACGCGCCGCTCCCCGTCTTCGCCGGAACCCGGCGCCCCTGGCAGCAGGTACCTCGCAAGAGGCGCGTCCAGCACCTTCCTGTTGGCGGGCCAGTCGCCTTCGACCAGCGCCAGGTAGGTCTTGCCTGTCTCGCGCTCGCGAAACTGGTCCTGCAATGCTTTCAGAGCGCTGCGCTTCTTGGCTACGAGCAGAACGCCCGACGTATCCCGATCCAACCGATGCACCAATTCGAGGAAGCGCGCGGCCGGCCGCGCGCTTCGCAACTGTTCGATCACACCGAAGCTGACCCCGCTGCCGCCGTGGACGGCCACGCCGGCGGGCTTATCGATCGCCAGCATGGCTTCGTCCTCGTACACCAGGGGAAACTCGCGCGGGGGGGGCGGTGCCTCGGTGGCCTCCGACCTGATGGACAGGCGGACCGGCGGCAAACGCAGCACGTCGCCGGCCTCGAGGCGGGTTTCGGCTTGCGCCCGCCCCTTGTTGATACGCACCTCGCCGGAACGGATGATCCGGTATACATGGGTCTTGGGCACGCCCTTGAGGTGGCGGAACAGGAAATTGTCGAGGCGCTGGCCCGCAGACTCCGGGTCAACCGTCACATGGCGAACTTCCGGTGCCGCTCGCCCGGGCTTCGCACCTATAATGTTTGTTACCAGCGCGGTCATGTAAGTGCTTGATTAATCAGAAGTTTAGAGCACTGCACAAAGCGCTGTGAGGTCGATGCCGCTTTGATGTCGAACCTGCAGGCCACGCGCAAAGGCGCAAGGCGGCAGGCGCTGCTTCCAAGTCAAGCCGACGCCCACGAAACACCGATACGGAATACCCAGCCGGCAGGCTTGAAGCTGCCGGCGGATCGAAGCGAGAACCCTGTGTTGATGCTACTGATTCAACTGTGCCTGCGCTGGATGACCCCGGCGACCGTGCGCATTGAACCGAGGGTAGCGTGCGCCATCCCTGCGCCGGTTGCGGCCGATAAGGTCGCGAATCAACACCATATCGGGCTCGCGCCCATCCACGCGCCCCCTCCCCGGCCAACGTCGAGTTGACACTCGACCGGGCGACTGCGCTCGCGCGGCGGCCCGGACAGCCAGGGAACAGCGGCAATTCCTTCGTTTCGCGAAGCGTCGTCCGTGCATCGTAAGGTCCGTCATGGACCGGTTGGATACGTACACAAAAAAAGGACAACGCATCATGAAACGGATGCTGATCAACGCCACGCAGGCCGAAGAACGCCGCCTGGCAATCGTCGACGGGCAAAAGCTCCTCGACTACGAAATCGAAATCGAAGGTCGCGAGCAGCGCAAGGGCAACATCTACAAGGCCGTGGTGACGCGCGTCGAGCCGTCGCTTGAAGCCTGCTTCGTCGACTACGGCGAAGACCGCCACGGCTTCCTGCCGTTCAAGGAAATCTCCAAGCAGTACTTCGCCGAAGGCGTGTCGGCCAGCCAGGCACGCATCCAGGACGTGATCAAGGAAGGCCAGGAACTGGTCGTCCAGGTCGAGAAGGAAGAACGCGGCAACAAGGGCGCGGCGCTGACCACATTCATCTCGCTGGCCGGCCGCTATGTGGTTCTGATGCCGAACAACCCCCGCGGCGGCGGCGTCAGCCGGCGCATCGAAGGCGACGACCGGGCCGAACTCAAGGAGGCGATGGACCAGCTCGAATACCCGAAGGGCATGAGCATCATCGCGCGCACCGCCGGCATCGGCCGCTCGGCGCCCGAGTTGCAGTGGGACCTGAACTATCTGCTCAAGCTATGGGCCGCCATCGATGGCGCGGCCAAGAGCGGCAAGGGCGCCTTCCTGATCTACCAGGAATCCTCGCTCGTGATTCGCGCCATCCGCGACTACTTCAATCACGACATCGGCGACATCCTGATCGACACCGACGACATCTACGATCAGGCGCAGCAGTTCATGGCGCACGTGATGCCGGAGCATGCGTCGCGGGTGAAGCGCTACCGGGACGACGCTGCCCTCTTCAGCCGCTTCCAGATCGAGCACCAGATCGAATCCGCCTATGCACGCACGGTGCAATTGCCCAGCGGCGGCGCGATCGTGATCGACCACACCGAAGCCCTGGTGTCGGTCGACGTGAACTCCGCCCGCGCGATCAAGGGCGGCGACATCGAGGAAACGGCCACCCGCACCAATCTCGAAGCAGCGGACGAAGTCGCGCGCCAGATGCGGCTGCGTGACCTGGGCGGCCTGATCGTGATCGACTTCATCGACATGGACGAGTCGAAGAACCGCCGAGAAGTCGAAAGCCGGCTGCGCGAAGCACTGCGGCAGGACCGCGCGCGGGTCCAGTTCGGATCGATCAGCAAGTTCGGCCTGATGGAAATGAGCCGCCAGCGGCTGAAGCCTGCGCTGAGCGAGGGCTCGTCCATCCCCTGTCCCCGCTGTGGCGGCTCGGGCCACATCCGCGACACGGAATCGAGTGCGCTGCAGATCCTGCGGATCATTCAGGAAGAGTCCATGAAGGACAACACCGCGGCCGTGCACGTGCAGGTGCCGGTCGAGGTGGCTTCCTTCCTGCTGAACGAAAAGCGTCCGGAGATCGCGAAGATCGAGCTCAAGCAGCGCGTCACTGTGCTGATGGTCCCGAACAAGACGCTGGAGACGCCCAACTACAAGCTGGAACGGCTCAAGCACGACGACCCGCGCCTCGACCAGATCGAAGCCAGCTACAAGATGGCCGACGAAATCGAGGACCCGACCTCCGTCACGCGCCGTTCGCAGGAACCCACCAACCGACAAACCCCCGTGATCAAGGGTGTGCTGCCCGACGCACCGGCACCTGTTGTCGCGCCCAAGCCGGAGACGGCTCGAGCCCCCGCCGCAGCCCCTGTGCCGACGAGTGCTGCTGCATCACCTGCCGCTGCGGCGAAGCCGGCCGAGTCCGGACTCTTCGGGTGGATCAAGAGCCTGTTCGGCGCCACGCCGGCCCCAGCACCGGCGCCGGCCGAAAGCGCCATTCCGGTCGAAGCGCCCAAGCCGCGCCGCGAAGGACGCAACGGCCGCGATGCCGAGGCCCGTGGCCCGCGCGAAGGCGAACAGCGACGCGGTGGACGCGGTGAAGGCCGGGGTGGACGCGAAGGCGAGCGACGTGGCGGCCGGTCCGGCGAGCGGCGCGAAGGCCGGGCGGACGTACGCGAGAGCCAAGGGCAGAACCAGGTGCGCGAGGCCCGCGAGCCGCGCGAACCGCGTGAGCCGCGTGAGCAACGCGAGGCCCGCCCGCCACGCGAAGGCGAGCGCCGCCAGCGCGGCGAGCGCCGGGAGGCGGAGGCCCTCCAGTCGTCGAACGAGAACGTCGAGCTCGCCCTCGAGACGGCTGCGCTCAATCCGGCCGCGGACGAAGGCAATGCCCGTTCCGAGCGCGCGCCGCGCGGCCGTGGCGAACGGCGTGAGCGTGGAGATCGCAACGCCGAAGCAATGCGCGACGCCGATTCCGGAACTGGCCCGCAACAAGTCACGACCGCTCCGGAGCGCGGCCTCCGCGACGATCGTGAAGAACGCATGCCGCGCGGCGAGCAACGCGAAGGCCGACGCGAGCGTCGCCCTGAAGGCGCGCCGAAGGCTGCGGATCTGCGCCCGGCACTCGAGCCCTCGGTGGCAGGGCTCGAGGCGCCCTCGGAGGCTGGCGCCGGCATGCCAGCAGCCGACGCGACGCCGCGACGCGAGGGTGAGGAGCGCCGCGGCCGTTCGCGCGACCGCTACGGCCGAGACCGTCGCGAACGTGCTTCGCGCGAAGAAGGAAGCGCAGAAGAAGCCCAGGCAACCTTGCCGCTGGGAGTCGACGCCGGCCAGGAAGCCCCCTTCGAGAGCGCACGGCCGGCAGCCCGCCCCGAAAAGGTCGCCACGCCCTCCGAGCCGATCGTCATCGAGGCAAAGACACCTGCTTCGCGTGCGCTGCCCAAGATCCAGCCCTTCGAACTCCCCCTCGACGAGCTGGCGCAAATCGCGGAAGGCTCGGGCCTGCAGTGGATCAATTCCGACGCCGACCGCGTCGCCCAGGTTCGCGCAGCCATCGCGGCTGAACCGAAACCGGTGCACGTGCCGCGTGAGCGGCCGCCTGCGGTCCTGGTCGACGACGGCCCGCTGGTGCTGGTCGAAACGCGGCGAGACCTGAGCGGCGTGCGGCTGCCGTTCGAGTCGTCCGCATCGAACGCGAGCTTGCAAGGCTGAGCGTTCCGGGAGCCTGCCGGCTTCCGGTCCTCGACCCAAGGGGCGTCAGCCCGCAGACTGAAGCACGAAGGGAGGCCCAGGCCTCCCTTTTTTTGTGCCCCCGACCCGCCTGGACCGGCAACTGCCCGCCGCAGCCGCCCCCAACACCGGTCAGGCACGCAAGATTTGAATGTGTAGTTCTTTGGACTTCATGCCCGGCATCTGTGCGATTGAGGCCCGCAGCATGCGAAACCTTTCGTACAAAGTCACGAATTGTCGAACGGCGTGCACAAACAACACACTGGGTGGCGTTTGCATTAACATTTTGTCATACCAAAGGACTACACTCTGGAACACGATGTTGCACCGCATCAGTGGCGACTGATCCCCTTCCTTTCAGAGGAACAGCCTAGGCCATTCGGCGGAAGATGTACGGCTTTTGTTGACACGACAGCGGCTGCAGCATATGTTCAAATTCTTGCCGATAGTAGTAAAGAGTTACACTGGCGCGGTCATTGATTGAGGCCGCGCTCGTAACGGGGGATTTTCAAATGTTTCGTTCCGACTCGACTGTTCATACCACCGTGGTCCGACGCTTTTCCCCTGATGACGGAGGTCCGGCCGTCCCACCTGCGTACGCCCGGCCCCGCCGGCTCTCTCTTTTCGAACGCGCGGTGAAACGCGCGATCGACATCGTGGGCGCCCTCTTCTTCTTCATGGTGTTCGGCCCTCTCTACCTCCTGGTGGCATTGATGGTGGCGGTCAGCATGGGCCGGCCGGTCCATTTCTGGCAGAACCGCCTGGGAGCGAACGGCCAGCGCTTCCGCTTCTACAAGTTCCGCTCCATGGTGCGCAACTCCGAGGTGGTGCTGGACGAGTTCCTCAGCCGCAACGACATGGCCCGCACCGAGTGGGACACGTTCCAGAAGCTGGAAAAGGATCCCCGCATCACCCCCATCGGCCAGTTCATCCGCAAGCTCAGCCTCGACGAATTGCCGCAGTTCTGGAACGTGCTGAAGGGCGACATGAGCCTGGTCGGACCGCGCCCGTGCATGGAACGGCAACGCAGCCTGTATGGCCGCGGATGGGAACACTACTGCGCCATGCGCCCTGGCATTACCGGTCTCTGGCAGGTCAGCGGTCGCAATCGGCTGTCCTATGCGCGCCGCGTCGAACTCGACGTGGAATACGTGAGCAACTGGTCCCTCTGGCTGGACATCAAGATCCTGGTGCGCACCGTCGGCACCGTGGTGACGGGCGAGGGATCGAGGTGATCTCCTCGATCCAGCCTGTCGTCCTCTGCGGCGGCAGCGGGACGCGGCTATGGCCGCTCTCCCGAAAGACGCTACCCAAGCAGTTCGTCCCGCTGATCGGCGACAAGAGCCTGCTGGCCCTCACGCTGGAACGCCTGCGCCGGCTGAGCACCGAGATCACCTGCGTCGCTGCCGAGGAGCATCGCTTTCTCGTTCATGAAAGCATCGAGGCCGCGCAGGTCACGGGCAAGCAGCTTCTCGAACCAGTGGCCCGTAACACTGCCGCGGCCATGGCGGCGGTCGCGCTGTTGGCCGAACCCGACCAGCTGCTGCTGTTCGCACCGGCCGATCACCACATCCCCGACGCCGACCGCTTCGCTGCGACGATCCTCAAAGGCGTCCCGGCCGCACTGGCCGGCTACCTGGTCACCTTCGGGGTCGAGCCGACCTTTCCGAGCACCGCCTACGGCTATATCCGCCAGGGCGACAAGCTCGACGACAAGCTCGGAGCCGACGCCGGCCACGCGGTGGCGGCATTTGTCGAGAAGCCGGACGCATCGCACGCCGAACAGCTGCTGCTGACCGGCGGCCATCTGTGGAATGCCGGCATCCTGCTGGTGCAGGCCAGGGTGCTGATCGCCGCCCTGCAGGCGCATGCCGAAGACATTCTCGAGGCCTGCAAGGCTGCCACCTCGGCAATCGAGGCGGACGGCGACTTCCTGCGCATGGATGCCGCCGCGTTCGGCCACTGCCGCAGCCAGAGCATCGACTATGCCGTGCTCGAGAAGAGCGATCGCGTCGCCGTGATCCCCTTCCAGGGCCAGTGGAGTGACGTGGGCAGCTGGAATGCGGTCGCCGAACTTCACGATGCCGACGCGCAAGGCAACCGCATCAGCGGGAACGGCTTCGCAATGAATGCGAGCAACACCTTCATCCATGCGCCCAACCGCCCCGTCGTGGCCCTGGGCACCACGGACTTGCTCGTGGTCGATACGCCCGACGCGCTGCTGGTCGCGCACAGCGCGTGCGCCGAGCAGGTCAAGGATGCCGTCGCGCTCCTGACCCGGCACGGACAGAGTCAGGCCACCCGGCACCGGCGCATCCCGAGGCCCTGGGGTGCCTACGACAGCATCGACGATGGCGAGCGCTTTGCCGTCAAGCGACTGACCGTCAAGCCCGGCGCACGACTCGCGCTGCGCATGCATCACCACCGCAGCGAACACTGGGTGGTCGTGAAGGGCAGCGCACGCGTGACATGCGACGGCCAGGCAAAGCTGGTCCTCGAGAACGAATCGATCTACATCCCCGTCGGCGCCGTCTACAGACTCGAGAACGCGGGCAAGACGACACTTGAAGTGATCGAAGTGCAGACCGGCGGCTATCTTGGCGAAGACGACATCGTACGGATCGAGGACGAGCCACGGCCGGCCATCGACGGCGAGAGAAAACTGGCCTGATGCATCAACAACCACGTCCCGACACGGTCCTTCAATGAGCGAGCTACACAAGCGCATCTTCGTGGCCGGGCACCGCGGCATGGTGGGCAGCGCGATCGTGCGCTGTCTCGAGTCGCGGGGCTACGACAACCTCATCGTGCGCAGCCATTCGGAGCTCGATCTGACCGATCAGGCGCAGGTGCGCGCCTTCTTCGCGCACGAGCGGCCCGAGGAAGTCTACGTGGCCGCCGCCAAGGTCGGCGGCATCCATGCGAACAACAGCTACCCGGCCGAATTCATCTACTCGAACCTCATGGTCGAGGCGAACGTGGTCCACGAAAGCTGGCGCACCGGCGTTCGCAAGCTGCTGTTCCTCGGCTCGAGCTGCATCTACCCCCGCCTTGCGCCGCAGCCCATGTCCGAGGACGCACTGCTCACCGGCAAGCTCGAGCCGACCAACGAACCCTACGCCGTCGCGAAGATCGCCGGCATCAAGCTGTGCGAAAGCTACAACCGCCAGTACGGTTGCGACTTCCGCAGCGTGATGCCGACGAATCTCTATGGTCCCGGGGACAACTATCACCCCGAAAACAGCCACGTGCTGCCAGCCATGATCCGGCGTTTCCACGAGGCCAGGAATGCCGGCGCACCTTCCGTCGTCATCTGGGGCACGGGCTCGCCCAAACGCGAATTCCTGTATGTGGACGACATGGCGGCCGCCTGCGTGCACGTCATGGACCTGCCGCGTGACACCTACGCGGCGCACACGGACGTGATGGCGAGCCACATCAATGTCGGTACCGGCGAAGACCTCTCGATCGCGGAACTCGCTCGGCTGGTGGCCGAAGTCGTCGGCTATCGCGGCGCGATCGACTACGACACCAGCAAACCCGACGGTACACCGCGCAAGCTGCTCGACATCTCGCGCATCCGCGCGCTCGGCTGGAGGCCGAAGATGCCACTGCGCGACGGCATCGCACGCGCCTACGAAGATTTCCGCAGCGAAGAGCTCGTCGCCTGAGCGCGACCCGCTGCCATCCGATCCCCACGCATGCACGCTGCTTCCGTCTCCTTCATCCCGCCGGGCACCGGTGGCGTGCGGGACTACGCGTCGCTGATGAGCACAGCGCTCGACGCGCCCCTGGCCGAACTCGGGCCCGGCACCCCCATCGACGGGCTGTCGGGCGATCTTCTCTGCCTCCATTTCAGCGGGTACGGCTTCCAGAAGCGCGGGGTGCCGATGTGGCTGGTCAAGGCGATCCGCGAGCTGCGGCCGCACTACCAGCGCGTGGGCATCGTCTTCCACGAACTCTTTGCTCCGGCCGGCCCGCCGTGGGGCTCCGCCTTCTGGCTGAACGGTATCCAGAAGCGCATCGCGCGGGACCTGCTCGCGCTCGCGGATTTCTGGGTCACCAGCCGCGAGGAATCGGCTCGCTGGCTCCTCGAAGGCAAGACGCGTGTCGTGCCGCACCGGGTTCTGCCCATGTTCTCCACCGTCGGCGAGCCCGAGGCCGTCGACCTCCCACGCAAGGACAAGCTGGTCGTGTTCGGCAGCGCTGGCGTGCGGGCGAATGTCTACCAATGGGCCGACGGCGAAGTGTTCCGCTTCGCGGAGCGAAACGGGCTTCAATTGCAGGACATCGGGGCCCCCTTCGACACACAGCATCCGTTGTCGCAGCGGCTCGCGGAAGCCGGCGCCGTCATTCACGGCAAGCTTGCCGCCGAACAGGTGAGCGCCGCCCTCTCCGAGGCCCGCTACGGTGCGCTCGCCTATCCGGTGGACTATGTGGCCAAGAGCAGCGTCTTCGCCGCTTACTGCGCGCACGGCATGTGCCCCATCCTGCTGTCCCGCCACTACGAGACGCATGACGGCCTGGTCGCGAACCAGCACTACGCGGCCGGCTTCGAGAGCCTGGACCGCCACAGCATCGATCCGGCCGCCGTGGGACACGCGGCCCGCGCCTGGTACGAGCCGCATCGGCTGGCGGTGCATCAGGCGACCATCAAGACACTGGCCGAGGAGGCGGTTCGATGAACGATTTCCGCTTCCTGTGGACGCACCGCGAGCAGCCCGCGCTCCTGTCGAAGCGATGGCTGGTGGTCTGGGCCAAGCGCGCGCTGCATTTCCGCGCACTGCTCAAGATCCTCTGGAAGCGCCATCACTTCCGCGCGCGCGGCGTCCAGGTGGGCGAGTTGTCGATCCTCGACCGCTTCGACCTCAAGGGACCGGCCACCAACCTGCGTGTCGGCGACCACACCTTCATCTCGGGCTCCGCCGAGATCGTCACGCTCGACACCGTCACCATCGGCTCCCGCGTGGTCATCAACGACCGCGTGACGATCCTGACGGCCAGCCATCACGTCGGCGATCCCGGATGGCGCCTTTTCAAGAAACCGATCCAGATCGACGACTACGCGTGGATCGCCGTCGGCGCCACTCTTCTTCCCGGCGTGAAGATCGGCTATGGCGCCGTGGTCGGCGCGGGCGCGGTGGTGGCCAAGGACGTCCCGCCACTCGCCGTGGCTACCGGCAACCCCGCCACGATCCGGACTGACGCGCGGCCGCCCAACCTCTGCTACGACCCGGTCGCGCTGCTGCCGCCGTTCGAGGCATGGATCGGCCGCAACAAGGACAATCCCGCCATCGCCGGCGCTCCCCCCGTGCGCGGCGCCGAACCCCACTCATGAGATCCGTGCTTGTCACTCATCCGGGCCTGCAGCATTCGCACCAGCTCGCACTCGCCCTGCATGAGCGTTCGCTGCTGCAGTCCTTCTGGTCCGGTGTGCCTGTCGCTGCCGAGGGCGAGGCGCTGCCCTGGTGGTTGCCGGCAAAGTACCGGCAACGCGTGCGTCGCGTCAACATCCCCAGTGCGTTGCGCCACCATCCGGCGCGCTTCCAGATCGCGATGCGGATTGCCCATGCGCTGCATCAGGGCGGCACCAGTTCCGACACCACGCATCGCATCTTCCACTGGTTCGATGCCTGGGCCGCGCGCCGCGTGCTCAAACTCAAGCCCAAGGTCGTGGTGGCCTATGAGAACGCCGCCTACCACACCTTCAAGGCAGCCAAGATGGTCGGCGCGCGCTGCGTGCTCGACGCGGCGGCCTTCCATCACAAGGCGACAGCCGCGCTCACCGGCGAACGCGTCACGCCCTACACGCCGGAGATCAACCGCCGCAAGGACGAGGAAGTCCGGCTCGCCGACCTGATCCTGACCTGTTCGCCGGTCGCGGCCGAGAGCTACATCGCCAACGGCGTTCCCGCCAGGAAGCTGCGCCCGCTGCTGCTCGGCGCGGAGCCGCCGGCACAGGTCCCGGCCTGGACACCCGGCGAAGGCAGCCCGCGATTCGTCGTCGCCGGCACGCTGTGCCAGCGCAAGTCGACCGATCTCGTCGTCGCGGCCTTCAAGCGCCTGCATGCGGAGGGCCTGCGCTACGAGCTCGAGTTCATGGGCGGCGTCGGCGAACCCGCACTGCTCGATGAAGTCCAGTCGACGCCCGATGCGCACTACCGCCCCACCGCACCGCAAGAGGAGCTCTACAAGGTGCTGGCCCAGGCCGACTGCCTGCTGCTGCCCTCGCGCTCGGATTCCTTCGGCATGGTCGTGGCGGAGGCCATGGCCTGCGGCACGCCGGCCGTGGTCTCCACGCAGACGGGCGCCAAGGCGATGGTCGAATCCCATCCGGGCAGCGGATGGATCGTGGAGCCGGATGTGGATTCCATCCACGACACCTTGCGCCGCCTGATCGAGAATCCCGAGCTTCTTCGTGCCGCGCGCGAACCGGCGATGCGCTCCGGGCAGGACTTCTCCTGGACCAGCTACCGCGAGCGCGCCGGCCAGTTGATGGAGGACTTCGTTCAATGAGCACGCCGGCTGCCGCCCTGCCCTTCGCCCTCGCCCGGCGCAGCACGGTGAGTCGCGCGGGCTATGTCTTCATTGCGGTCTTCCTGACCGTCGTGCTCGAAGGGGCGGTGCGCAAATGGGTGGTCTCGTCGGCCACGCTGCCGCTGATCCTGCTGCGGGACCTGCTCGTCATCTACATGATCTTTCACGCCTGGGCGAACGGATCGCTGCGGCGCGAGAAGGCGATCACCGGCGTGATGCTCGGATGGTCCTGCCTCGTCGTCGCGTGGGGCCTGCTGCAGCTCGTCGGCGGGCAGAGTTCGCCGGTCGTTCTGCTCATCGGGCTGCGCTTCTGGCTCTTGTATCTCTGGTTCGGCGTCGCCGCGGCCGCGGCCATGAACGAAGCGGACTACCGGGCCGCGGTGATGGTCGCCGTCTCCACGCTGCTCCTGATGGCGCCGCTGGCCGTGCTGCAGCATTTCTCGCCGCCCGGCGCGCGCATCAACACGCAGGTCGAAGGCGGCGACGAAGAAGGCATCTTCGTCGCCGTGGCGGGTGTGGTCCGCACGACCGGCACCTTCAGTTTCACGCTGGGCTACTCGACCTTCTTCGCGCTCATGGCGCCGATCGTGTTCGCTGTCCTCGGCGCGAGGAAGAGAACACGCGTTCAATCGCTGTTCGTGATGGCGGTCTTTGTCTGCTTCGTCATCGGCAGCGTGGTCAGCGGCTCGCGCACGACCGTCATCTATTCGACCCTGATGCTGGCGGTCTACTTCCTGGGCCGCCTCTGGCTGGCCAAGGGCAAGGCCAAGGTGCGCGCCGCCTTCGCCGTCGTCTTCGGCGCGGTCCTGGTGGCGGTGCTGCTCTTCGCGTTCAGCGACGCGCTGGAGGTCACGAGCCAGCGCTTCGAACAAGCCTCCGAGAACGAGGACTTCTGGACCCGTGTGCTCACCATCTTCTTCGGCCAGCCCTCCACCTACGACAGCATCACCTGGCTTGGCGCCGGCCTGGGCCTCGGCTCCAACCTCGCGAGCTATGTGCGCACCGGCGACACCACCGTGTTCGCCCTCGCCGAAGTCGAGGCGAGCCGCATCCTGCTCGAAGGCGGCCTGATCGGCTATGCCCTCACCGCGCTCAAGGTCGTCGTCGTCGCCCTCGGCGTCGGCAAGAGCATCAAGCTCGCCTACCGCCAGCATTCGGCCTATCCGATCCTTCTGTGGATGACCGTGTCCCTCGCGATCCTGACCTGGTCGGCCGTGGGCCAACTCACCGCGCACGGCCTCCTGGGCCTGATGCTGGCTTTCGGACTGTTGGTCTTCCGGCATCCCACGGTCGACTTCTTCCCGCGGCGCGGCTCATCGGCGTGAGGCTTCTTCATCTGATCACATCGGTCGACCCTCGCGGCGGCGGACCGATCGAAGGCGTGCTGCGCATCCACGAGGCGCTGACCGCGCTCGGCCATCAGAGCGAACTCGCGAGCCTGGACGATCCGGCCGCGCCCTTCGTGAGCGCATGTCCGGCGCCGGTGCATGCACTGGGGCCGTCCGCATCCAGCTATCACTACAACGAGCGCGCGGTGCCCTGGCTGCGCGAGCATGCGCGTGATTACGATGCCGTCATCGTCAACGGCCTGTGGCAGTACACAGGCTTCGCCGCATGGCGCGCGCTCGACCACTCGGTCACGCCCTACTTCGTCTACACCCACGGCATGCTCGACCCGTGGTTCAAGCGGCGATATCCGCTCAAGCACCTGAAGAAGTGGCTGTACTGGCCATGGGGCGAATACCGCGTGCTGCGGGACGCCGCGGCCGTGATCTTCACCTGCGAGGAAGAGCGCCTGCTGGCCCGCCAGTCCTTCTGGCTCTACAAGGCGCGGGAAGTCGTGGGCTCGTACGGCACCTCGGCCCCACCTTCCGACGCAGAAGCACTGTCGGCCGGCTTCCTGGCCCGCTTTCCTGCGCTCGGCGGCAAGCGCCTGCTGCTCTACCTGGGCCGCATCCACGAGAAAAAGGGCGGTGACCTGCTGATCGACGCCTTCGCGCGCGTTTGCAGGAACTCGCCCCAGCTGCACCTGGTCATGGCCGGTCCCGGCGAGGAGGCCTTGGTATCCCGACTCCAACGCCGCGCCGTGGAACTCGGCATCGCCGACCGCGTGAGCTGGACCGGCATGCTCTCCGGCGACCTCAAATGGGGCGCTTTCTACGCCGCCGAGGCCTTCTGCCTGCCCTCGCACCAGGAAAACTTCGGCATTGCGGTGGTCGAAGCCCTGGCCTGCGGCAAGCCCGTGCTGATCAGCGACAAGGTGAATATCTGGCGCGAGATCGAAGCGGATGGCGCAGGCCTGGTCGGTGACGACACCGAAGCCGGCACGGTCGACACGCTCCAGCGCTGGCTCGCGCTGACGCCGACCGACGCGGCAGCCATGCGGGAGGCGGCCTTGCGCTGCTTCAGCCAGCGCTTCCAGATGCAGCAGGTCGCCGAGACGCTCATCCGGATCATCGGCGATCACTTTCCCGGCTCGTCCCGCTTCGGTCCCCTCGGTGATGCGCCGCACACGGGGCACAAGAACGCAGCCTGAAGGTCGATGAAGCTACTCGTCTACGGAATCAATTTCGCACCGGAGCTCACCGGCATCGGCAAGTACACAGGCGAGATGGTTGCCTGGCTCGCCGCGAGAGGCCACGACGTGCGCGTCGTGACCGCGCCGCCCTACTACCCCGACTGGGCCGTCCGCGAGGGTTACAGCGCATCGCGCTATGTGCGCGAGAACTGGCAGGGCGCCACGGTCTACCGTACGCCGCTGTGGGTGCCGCGGCGCGTGAGTGGTGCCAGGCGCCTCCTGCATCTTGCGAGCTTCGCCCTCGCCAGCGTGCCCGCCCTGCTGGCCCAATGGCGCTGGAAGCCGGACGTGGTGTGGATCACCGAACCTCCGCTTTTCTGCGCCCCCGCCGCGCTGGCCTTCGCACGACTGCGTTCGGCCAAGTCCTGGCTGCACATCCAGGACTACGAGGTGGACGCGGCCTTCGAACTCGGCCTGCTCAAGGGTCGACGGCTGCGGTCACTGGTTGCTTGGGGCGAGCGCAGCCTGATGCGGCGCTTCGATCGCATCTCGACCATTTCCCGGCGCATGCTGGAGCGCGCCAGCAACAAGGGATGCGAGGATGCGCGACGCATCTCGCTGCCCAACTGGGCCGATGTCTCGGCCATCCGTCCCTTGACCGCCGACAGTCCCTATCGCGCCGAACTGGGCATCCGCTCCGATGCGGTGGTCGCGCTCTACTCCGGAAACATGGGCGCCAAGCAGGGCCTTGAACTGCTCGCCGACACCGCGCAACTGCTCAAGGACCAGGCCGGCCTCGAATTCATCTTCTGCGGCAACGGCGCGGGCCGGGCCGAACTCATGAAGCGCTGCGAAGGACTCGCCAACGTGCGCTTCATGGATCTGCAGCCGGTCGAGCGCCTGGGCGATCTGCTCGGCCTGGCCGACATCCATCTCCTGCCGCAGCGCGCTGATGCGGCCGACCTGGTGATGCCTTCCAAGCTGACGGGGATGCTGAGCAGCGGTCGCCCGGTCGTCGCCGGTGCGCGCGAACAGACCGAACTCGGCATGGCGGCGAGCGAGTGCGGCATCGCCGTGCCGCCCGACGATCCGAAGGCTTTTGCCGACGCGGTGCGGACACTGGCCACGCAGCCGGCGCTTCGGCGCGATCTGGGGCTGCGCGCGCGCGCCTTTGCGGAACAGCGCTTCGATCGGGATGCCGTACTCGCGCAATTCGAGCGCGACCTGCACGACTGCATCGCGGGCCGGGCTGCGGCCTGAGACCGCGCGCCACGGCCCCCCCGGAGGCGCCGGGCCTCCGGCGGGTTACTACTGCTCCTCGGGCAGGATGCTCTCGTAGTTGTAGCTGGTGTAGCGGTAGCGGCCGTACTTGTAGGCCGCATAGGAGCGCCGGCCGAGGTTCATCCCATTCAGCAGCACCCCGGTGGCGGACCTGCCGCTCATCGCGAGGCGGCGCGTGCTTTCCTTCAGCTCGCCCATGGTGGACTGGTCCGAACGCGCGACCAGGAGCACCGTGCCGGCATGTGTCGCCACAGTCGTCGTATCCGCGGCGACCAGCACCGGCGGCGTGTCGATCACCAGCAGGTCGTATTGCTCCGACAGCTTTTCCAGCATGCTCTTGAACGAGTCCGACACCAGCAGCTCCGCAGGGTTCGGCGGCAGCTGGCCGGTGGCCAGGAAATCGAGATTGGGCACGACCTGCCGATGCACCGTCTGCTGAATCGTCAGGCTGCCGGCAATCAGTTCCGACAAGCCGCCATGGCGCTGCAGGCCGAAGTACTGGTGCGTATGGCCGCGCCGCAGGTCCGCATCGATCAGGAGCGTGCGACGACCGGCCGCGGCCATCAGGGCGGCGAAATTCGCCGAGACGAAGCTCTTGCCGACGCCTGGCGTCGGGCCGGAGATCAGCACACGATTGTTCGGCGACTCCAGCATCGCGAACTGCATGGCGGTTCGCAGGCTGCGCAGGCTTTCCACCGCCGGGTCATCCGGATTTTCGATGGCGAGCAGGCGCACGCCCGTCGCGCCGCTGAGCCTGCGCTTGGCGATGGCCGTCTGCGCATTGCTCATCGGAATCGTCGAGAAGACAGGCAGCCCGCTGTTGACCTCCACCTCATGCGGATCGCGGATGCGCTGCTCGATGAAGGCATTGCGGACGAACGCGGCCACCACGCCGAGGAACAGGCCGAGGGCCAGCGCCGCCGCGATGATCACCTTGCGATTGGGCTTCACCGGATAGAGCGGGACCACGGCTTCGTCCAGCACACGCACATTGCCGACCTTGCCTTCCTTCACCAGGCGCAGCTGGAGCGCGTTGTTCAGCAACGACTGGTAGAGCTCGGTGTTCACCTTCACATCGCGTTCCATGCGGACCGCTTCCTGCTGGATCGCCGGCAGGCCCTTGATGCGCGCCTGGATCTGGCCGATGTCCGACTGCAGCGCGGCAATCTGCGTGTCGAGGGTCTGGACCGACGGATGGCTGGCGGTGAAGCGGGCTTCGAGATCGCGCCGCTTCTGCTGCGCATCCAGCAGCTTGGTCTGGCGATCGACCGCCTGGGCGAGGATCAGCGAAGCCTCTTCCGTGAATGCCACCGTGCCCTTCTGGTTGCGGTAGCGGTTGTAGACCTCCTCCGATGCCTCCAGCTGCTTCTTGAAGAGCGGGAGCTGGACGTCCAGGAAGGTCAGGGTCTTCTGCGCCTCTGCCGCCTTGCGCTCGATGTTCTGCTTGACGTATTCCTCGCCGACCGCATTGAGCACACGCGTCAACTTGAAAGGATCGGTGTCCTGCAGGGAGACGTTGATGATGCCGGACGCCTTGCCGCGCTCCAGGAGATTGAGGCTGCTCTGCAGTCCGACGGTGGTCGGCAGCTTGCCGTTGCGGACCAGATTGAATTGCGCGCCGGGCTTTCCGGCCAGCTCGCGGACCAGCAGTTCCAAGGTGCCCGACGGGGTTTCGCTCTTCAGCATGGTGCCCACCGTGCCGGTCAAGGGCTGCGGCAGGCCGCCCCCCTCGATCGAATACTGGTTGTTGGCCTTCGCGGTGAGGATGAAAAGCCGGCCCTCCATCCGCGATGGGACATTGAACTCCGACACCCCGATGTGTTCCGTGCCCGACACATAGCCCTCAGTCCACAGGAAGCCCGGTTCCGACAGGCCGGTCGCACGCCGCGCCAGCCAGCCGCCGACCAGGGGGACATAGCGCGGAACTGCCTGAATGTAGAGCTTGGTCGCCTCGACCGCCTGGCCGGCGATCATGCGCGAACGGAGGATTTCGATTTCCGCGCTCGCCGGAGTCTTGATGTCCACCAGCCCGCCGGCTTCGCTGAGGATGCCCTTCCCGCCGGGCTCGGTGTCCTCGACCTGGATCACCAGGTTGGACTCGAACACGGGACGTTCGAGGAGCGCATAGACAACGCCCGCGGCGAGCACGACCACGGTGATGAAGGCGATCAGCCATTTGTTGGCCAGCAGCACTTCGATGTAGTGCCCGATGTCCAGGTCCTCCTCCTCCGTCGTGGCGGACGAGCCTGCTTGTGCCTGGGGTGTGAGAGTGGAATTCATCGACTGGATACTCTTGAAATGCGTTGAGCCCACTGCTGGGTCCCATCCTCGATCAGCGCCAGCGATTGCTCGAAGGCGATGCGACCGGCCCGGTACGGGTCGGGCACATCCCGGTCGCTGAATTCGCAAAGGCGGAACACCTTGCCAGCGGCGAAGAGATAGCGCTCCTCGATCGCGCGCCGCTGCTCGCGGTCCATCACCAGGATCAGGTCGGCGCGCTGGCACATATCAAGGCTGATCTGCTGCGCGCGGTGCTCGCCGATCGAGATGCCGCGCGCGCTCATGAGATCGCAGGCAATCGGATCCGGCGCACGGCCTTCAAGCGCCTGGAGACCGGCGGACCCGACCTCCAGCTCCGGCAGGACGCTGTGCATCAGGCCCGCGGCCATGGGGCTGCGGCAGATGTTCCCGATGCAGACGACGAGGACGTTGTGTATGGCCACGAAGACGATCCGCTCAAGGTGCGCCGGTGGTGGGAGTGGCGAGAGCGCGATACGAAGACGCGGTCGTGGCGGTCGGGAGAATCAGGTTCAGCACGCGATTCCACTGCACCAGCGGCACCGGATCGACATAGACCACATCCTTCGGGCGCAGCGCAAAGCCATCGGCCAACGCGATCGCCGTCGGCGTGCGCGCGTCCAGGTGGAAGATCGACTGCCCGCCCTTCGGCTCGTTGCGGATCACATAGATCTGGCGCGGATTGGCGGAAGTCAGGTTGACGCCGCCGACCTCGATCAGCGCGTCATTGAGCGTGAGTCGGCCGTTGCGCATCAGCACGCCAAGCTGTTGCGTGACCTCGCCCATCACCGTCACCTTGCCTTCGTCACGGCTATGGACGAACACCATGTCGCCGGACTTGAGCGGAATGCGGCCGGCATCGACGCCGGCCTCGCCCATCGCGAGGAGGTCCAGTCGGGTGGTCTTGCCGTCGCGCGTCAGGGAAATGGCCGAGCGATCGCCGGTGGCCGTGGGACCGCCCGCGCGATTGAGGGCCTCGGCCAGCGTCATCGGGATGTCCGTGAACACCAGCAGGCCGGGGTTGCGAACATCACCTTCGATGTAGGCACGCTTGCTGCGGAAAGCCTCGACCCGCACGCTCAATTGGGGGCTCTTGAAGACGCGCGACAGGCGCTGGACCAGCACGTCGTGCAGCTCCTGCACCGTCATGCCCCCGGCTTTCAGCATGCCCACATAAGGAAAACTCAGCTGGCCGGTATCGGACACGATGAAGCCCGGGGCCGGCGACACGCTGGCGACATCGGCCACCGTCGTGGCGGGGGTCGAGCTGAACACCATCTCGGGGTGGTCATAGACCACGATGCCGATCACGTCGCCCGCCCCGATCCTGTAAGGCTCGGCCTGCCCGATGAGCGCCTGCACCTCCGGCGAGACGCGGCTCTTGTCGACGGCCGCACGCTGGGCACGGATCAAGTCCGGCGTGATCTGCGTGATGGCGCCGGGCGGCGGCGCATCGGCGTCCGAGGTGGAGAAGCCCGAGGGTGACACGGCCTGCTCAGCATCATTGCTGGCAGAGCGGAAGCCCGGCGCGAGCGGAGCGCAAGCCTGCACCAGCAGCGCAACCGCACCCAGCACAGTGGCATTTAATAGAAAACGTTTCAAAACCAACTCCGCATCGTGACCCTGAAATGAATACTTTTGCAAACAGTTACGACTGTACATCAGGTAACGACCGGACTCAAACCCTTTTGTTGGCGTAGGCCATTCGCCAGAGCGAGCCAGGGAGGATGGTGCCGGAACCTCCGGCCGCCGCGGCTTCGAATTTGCGGCAATAGCGCACAGACAATAGGTGCGCTGCTAGCAATTCAGGAGCGCCCGGCACACTCCTGAATCGGACCTTGTGTCAGGGGCCTTCGGTTTGCGCTGCACGCTTCCACGCGGCGGATGCCTGGTCGACATCGTCGCGTGCCTCGGCGAGCTGCGCCAGCGCCAGCCATGCCCGGCGGTGCAGGTTGGCGTCTTGTAAGCCAAGCCCCGCTTGTGTGAGCAACTGTTGCGCCTTGCCCCACAGCTGCCGCTTCATGCAGACCATGCCCGCGAGGTACTGCAGGTTCGGATCGCGCGGATCGTTGCGCTGGGCCGATTCGATCCGCGCCAGCCACTCGGCGTCGACGGAATCCAGGCCCGCCTCGAGTGCCCGCACCAGCCTGACACGCAGCGGCTCCGCCAGGCTGCGCGGCTGGTCGATCATGCGCTCCCATACCGGCAACAGCCAGGCGCGGGCAATCGCAAGATCGCCTCGCAGGGCCACCATCCGCTGCGCCGCCTGGATCGCCACCTCCGGCATCTCGCGCTCGACAATCTCGAAATTGCCCCAGGCGCGCAGCAATTGGGCCGGGTCGTGCGCTCCGCCGATGAGTTCGGTCGCGAGCCCTCGCACGATGCTCTTCGCGGCAGCATCCGAAAACGCGCGGTGCTTGGCCAGCAGGCGCGCCGTTTCGAGCGCTTCGAGGGTCCGCCCATCCTGGCGCGCGGCCTTCAGGCGCAAGCGCAAGGCCAGGGTGCGCCGCTGCGCGCCCTGCGGGAGTTCCTCCAGCCGCGCCAGCGCGGCAGGCGCGTTGCGGTCATCCAGGGTCCAGCGCGCGGCACGCAATTGCACACCCTCGCGCGTCTCGGGGCTGGCGAGGACGCCGCGCTCCGCGCTTTCGTTGAGCGCATGCTGCAGATGCGCATCGCGCGCCGGCTTGTCCTGCAGTGCCTGGGCACTTTCGGCGGCCAGCAGATGCGCCATGACCCGCACCTGCAGCGCCTGGGGCACACGGCCGTCCAGCGCAGCCAGCGTGCGCTCCTGCGCCAGGGCCGCCTGGGCCGCCTTGCGGGCGCGGGAAAAACGGCCCGCAAGCAATTGCACCGAGGCATCGAGCAGCGCCGCGTACATGGCACGCTCCTTCTGCTGGAGCCGCCATTGCCGCGCCTGCCGGGGCAGGGCGAACAGCGCCGACAGGCCGCGCAGTGCCGCATACAGGAGTAAGAAGGCCGCGAACAGAAGAAGCAATACGAGGTTCAGCGACAGATCGACACGCCATGGCGGCCAGAACACGGTGATGGTGCCCTGGTTGTTACCCGCGAACAAAGCCACCGCCGCCGCGATGCCGAACAGCGCCAGAAGCCAGAGGGCAGCACGCATGGCCGGTCAGCGCCCCGCGGCGGCCGTCGCCAACGCGGCCAGGGTTTCGTCGATGCGCGGAGGCTCGCTGCTGCGCAGCTGTGCCTGCAATTGAGACAGCACAGTGGCGGCGACCTGGACGCGGCGCGAGGCCGGATCGAAATAGCGGTTGATCGACGCGGTGACCACCGCCAGCTCATTGCGCGCCGTGTCCGCCTGCCTCGACAAGAGCGCCAGCCGCGCATTGAGCAGCTTGAGCTTGAGGTTCTCGCGCAGGAAGAAGGCCTGTTCCGGCGCGAGCAGAACGGCCTCCGGGCGATCGATGCGGCCCACGCGCAGCAGCGAGCGCATCTCGCCGCCCACGATCATCAGAAGGCGCTTCCACCAGGGCGCGTCGACCGGCACCGGCTCGGGCTGCCAGGCATTGGGGCCCGCACCGCGCACCGCCACCGCATTGAGCGTGGGCAGATCGTCCACCCCGCGAATCAGCTCGTCCAGCTTCTGGAGTGCCTCGCCGTTGTCCGCACTCGCGGTGGTGCGAAGCCGATCGGCATCGCGCTGCATGGCGCGCTGCAAGGGAGTGAGCCGGGACTGTGCGGCACGCGCGATGCGCTGGTCGCCGGCCTTCAGCGCCGCCAGCAATGGCTGCACGTTCCCGGTGACCTGCGCCTGCTGCAGGGCGAGCCGGATCGCGGCATCGAGATCCACGACCAGGTTCTCGTCGCGCGACCGCGAGAGACTCTGCATGAGCTCCTCGAGCTGGGCGCGCTGCAGCGACACTTCCGCGACCCGGGTTTCGGTCAGCGCGAGGCGCGCGGCGGTGTCGCGCACGACTTCCTGGGCCTGGCGCGCGAGCGTGCGCGCTTCCATCGACTGGGCCAGCGCATCGGCGCTCTGGCGCGCGAGCTGCTCCTGCATGCCGCTGACCTTCTGCCAAAGCATGATCGTCATCACGAGCGCAGCCAACGCGATGACTGCGAGCGCGCCGACCAGAACCTTCATCAGCACGACCGCCGCCACGGACGACTGGGTGTGCAGCGAGCCCTGCACCGGCACGCGCGCCGGGTTTTCCTGCAAAGCTTCGTTCAAGGCCGGGGCGTCACTCATGCGAACGATTCTATCGACGCGATCATGGCCGGCAGGTCGGCGCGGCACACGCGCACCCGGCCGAATCCGGCGGCACGCGCGGCGTCGGCGATGCGAGGGTGTGTCGCGAGGGCGCACGCCGCATGCCAGTCGGCGCCGGGCATCGACGCGCGAAGGCAGGCGAGCGCCTCCGAACTGCTGAACAGCCAGATCGTTCCGTCTGCGGCCGCCCGCGTGGCCAGCAGCCGTTCGGCGTCACCGAAGGTCGCCGGAAGCCGGCGATAGGCCGCAACGTTGTCGCAGCGCCCGCCCGCCGCCGCGATTTCATGCGCCAGCCAGTCGCGCCCCGCCACCTGCCCCGCGGCATCGGCGCCGCGGACGATGAGAACACGCGTGCCCGGCTTCACCTGCGGGCGTACACGCGCCCACAGCGCCTCCGAGTCGAATTGCGTCGCATCGGCCGGCGGTGCATCGATCGCCGCCTCGGCCACGCCCGCCTCGCGCAGGGCACGCACGGTTCCGGGACCGGTCGCCCAGCAACGGGCGACGACGCGCCGTTCGCCGGCGGCGCGAAAGAAATACGCCACCGCCGGCGCGCTCACGAACATCAGGGCGTCGTAATCGGCCAGATGCCGCACGGCCCGCAGGAGGGGCGCCGAATCATCGAGCCCGTTGATCGCGATCAGCGGAAGTGCCACGGCATCCACGCCGGCGGCGCGCAAGTCATCCACCCAGCGACCCGCCTCGCGGGCGGGTCGCGTGATGATCGCTCGCGGCTGACTCATCGAGCTTGCTGCACGGGTGTCAGTGCGCGCCGGCCGCGTGCAGCATCGCTGCCGCCTGGCTGCCGAGCCGGCCGGCCTCGTCGAAATCGCCGGCCGGCCCGATCGCATGCACCTGCACCAGCGCGCGCCGGCCCTCGGGATCGCCCCAGGCCGCATCGACGCGCAACATGCCGTCAGGTTGCCAGCGGGCATGCGCGGCCAGCGGCATTGAACAACTGCCGCCCATCGCGCGGCTCACCGCCCGCTCGGCCGCCGTCGCGATCCAGTCGCTGCGGGAAGACAAGGGGCGCAGAAGTTCGACGAGATCGGCCCGGTCCGCACGCACCTCGATGCCGAGCGCACCCTGTCCCGCGGCCGGCAGCATGGTGTCGGGATCGAAGATCGAGCGGATGCGGCTTTCGAGACCCAGCCGCTTGAGACCCGCCGCCGCGAGCACGATCGCGTCATAGCGGCCCTCGTCGAGCTTGCGCAAGCGCGTATCGAGGTTGCCGCGGAGGGCTTCGATGCGCAGATCGGGCCGACGAGCACGCAGCAGCACCACGCGGCGCAGGCTGGAAGTGCCGACGACGGCCCCGACGGGCAACGCATCCAGGGACGCATGCTGCGGCGACACCAGCGCATCGCGCGGGTCCTCGCGTTCGAGCACGCAGGCGAGGTCGAAGCCCGCCGGCAAGTCCATGGGTACGTCCTTGAGCGAATGCACCGCGATGTCGGCGCGGCCTTCTTCGAGCGCAAGTTCGAGTTCCTTCACGAACAGGCCCTTGCCACCGACCTTGCTCAGGGAGCGGTCGAGGATCTGGTCGCCGCGCGTGGTCATGCCGAGCAGTTCGACCGCATGGCCCCGTTCTTGCAGCAATGCCTTTACATGTTCGGCCTGCCACATGGCCAGGCGACTTTCGCGCGTGGCGATCACGATGTTGCTCAAGACCGTGCTTCCAATGAGAGATGAGGACCTGCGGGATGCTAGCATGTTGCGCCGCAGCAACATAGCGATCTACCGCGCCGTCAACGAGGAGATGAGTGGAATGACGAAGCCCCCCGCACCCGTGTCGCCCAAACGTCGCTCCAGTGACGGCGATCAGCCCCTCATCAACGACATCCGCCTGCTCGGCCGCATTTTGGGCGACGTGATTCGCGAGCAGGAAGGCGAGGCCAGCTTCGAGCTGGTCGAGAAGATCCGCACGCTGTCGGTGGCCTTCAGGCGCGACGCGGACCATTCGGCCGACCGCACACTCAAGAATCTGCTCAAGAGCCTGAGCGCAGCCGAAACGGTTCGCGTCATCCGCGCCTTCACCTACTTCAGCCACCTGGCCAACCTGGCCGAGGACCGCCACCAGATCCGCAGCCGCACCGAAGCCGAGCGTGTCGGCGAGAGCGCCAAAGGCAGCCTCGAGACCGCGTTCGCGCGCATCCGCAAGGCGGGCGTCGCGCCGCAGGCGGTGGTCGACACGCTCGCCCGCAGTTATGTGTCGCCGGTACTGACGGCGCATCCGACGGAAGTGCAACGCAAGAGCATCCTCGACGCCGAACGCGCCATCGCGCAATTGCTCACCACCCGCGACGAGATCCGCTTGCGCCAGCAGGCCTTCGCCGGCACGAAGGACGCGCTGACCCCGCTCGAATTCGCCGACAACGAGACGCAGATCCGCACCCGCGTCACGCAGCTCTGGCAGACCCGGCTCCTGCGCTTCTCCAAGCTCACGGTGGCCGACGAGATCGAAAACGCGCTGAGCTACTACGAAGCCACCTTCCTGCGCGAGATTCCGCGCGTCTACGCCGAACTCGAACGCATCCTGGCGCAGGGCGGCAGCGTGCCCGCGATCGCACCCTTCCTGCGCATGGGGCAATGGATCGGCGGCGACCGCGACGGCAATCCCAACGTCACCGCCGAAACGCTCGAGTACGCCCTGCGCCGGCAGGCCGAGCTGGCGCTGCGCCACTACCTGACCGAAGTGCACTACCTCGGCGGCGAACTGTCGCTCTCGGCCACGCTGGTCGACGTGTCGGTGGAAATGCATGCGTTGGCCGAGCGCTCCCCGGACAAGAACGAGCACCGGATCGATGAGCCCTACCGCCGTGCGCTGACCGGCATCTATTCGCGTCTGGCCGCCACCCTGCGCGAGCTCACCGGCGGCGAAGCAGCCCGGCATGCCGTGGCGCCGCAGAACCCCTATGGCAGTGCCGAGGAGTTCCTGGCCGACCTGCGCACGATCGAGGAATCGCTCGACGAACAGCACAGCGCCTTGCTGGCGATGTCGCGCCTTCGGCCCCTGATGCGTGCGGTGGAGGTGTTCGGATTCCATCTGGCGACCGTCGATCTGCGCCAGAGCTCTGACAAGCACGAGGCCGTGGTCGCGGAACTGCTCGCCACCGCGCGCATCGAGCCCGACTATGCCGACCTCGCCGAGGAGGCCAAGCAGACGCTGCTGCTGCGCCTGCTCGACGATGCACGCCCGCTGCGGGTGCCCGACGCCGCCTACTCCCCGCTCGCGACGAGCGAACTCGCGATCTTCGCCGCCGCGCGCACGGCGCGTGCGCGCTTCGGCCATGCCGCGATCCGCCACTACATCATCAGCCACACCGAGACGGTGAGCGACCTGCTGGAAGCGCTGCTGCTGCAAAAGGAAGTGGGGCTGCTGCGCGGCACCCTCGACCACAACGCCACCTGCGACCTGATCGTGGTCCCGCTGTTCGAGACCATCGAGGACCTGCGCAATGCCGCCCCCATCGTGCGGGCCTTCTATGCGCTGCCGGGCATCCATGCGCTGATCCAGCGCTCGGGCGCCGAGCAGGACGTGATGCTCGGCTACAGCGACAGCAACAAGGACGGCGGCATCTTCACCAGCAACTGGGAGCTCTATCGCGCCGGCCTCGCGCTGGTGGCGCTCTTCGACGAGATGAATGCGGACAGCCCCGTGCCCATCCGCCTGCGCATGTTCCATGGACGCGGCGGCACGGTGGGACGCGGCGGCGGCCCGAGCTACCAGGCGATCCTCGCGCAGCCGCCGGGCACCGTGCGCGGGCAGATCCGGCTGACCGAGCAAGGCGAGGTGATCGGCTCGAAATACGCGAACCGCGAGATCGGCCGCCGCAACCTCGAGACTCTGGTCGCCGCGACGCTGGAGGCCACGCTGCTGCCGCCATCGAAGGCCGCGCCCGCCACCTTCGTCAACGCGGCGGCTGAACTGTCGGCCGGCAGCATGGCCGCCTATCGCAAGCTGGTCTACGAGACTCCGGGCTTCGCCGACTATTTCTTCAGCGCCACGCCGATCCGCGAGATCGCCGAACTCAACATCGGATCGCGCCCCGCCTCACGCAACCCCAGCCGCAGCATCGAGGACCTGCGCGCCGTGCCCTGGAGCTTCAGCTGGGGCCAGTGTCGCGTCACCCTGCCGGGCTGGTACGGCTTCGGCTCGGCGGTCGAACGCTTCCTCTCGGACGCGGCCAATCCTGCGGCCCGCAAGGAACGCCACGCCCTGCTTCGACGCATGTACGAGCAGTGGCCCTTCTTCCGCACCCTGCTGTCCAACATGGACATGGTGCTCGCCAAGAGCGACATGGCCCTCGCCTCGCGTTACTCGGAGCTGGTGGCGGACCGGAAGGTCCGGCAGAAGGTCTTCTCGATGATCGACGCCGAGTGGCATCGCACCACGGACGCGCTCTCGCTGATCACCGGCGAGAAACAGCGCCTCGAGGGCAACGCCGACATGCAGCGCTCCATCCGCCATCGCTTTCCCTACATCGATCCGCTCCACCATCTGCAAGTCGAACTGATGCGCCGCTACCGCGCAGGCCAGGCCGAAGAGCGCCTGCAGCGAGGCATCCACATGTCGATCAACGGCGTGGCGGCGGGCTTGCGCAACACGGGCTGACGGATGGACGGCATGCCCGCGCATGCCGGTCAAGATGCTCGCGACGACCCGCCCGAGGCCACCTCCGAGGCCACCTTCGGGGCCGCTCCGGGAACGATCGATGCAGGCCGCTCGCGCAAGGCCTCAGCCGCGCTGGGCTACACTCCGCGCCGCTTGCAGCCTGTGTACCTGGCTGCGCCGCCATCGGCAACGTGGCGAATACAACCAAAGGAAATCTGAGTGAACCGCATCGAGCTCGTCGAAAAAATCGCCACCGCGCATTCCGTCAGCAAGGCTGAAGCAGCCCGCATCCTGGAGACGGTCACCGGCTCCATCGTCGCGTCCGTGAAGAAGGGCGATCCCGTCCAGCTCGTCGGCTTTGGAACCTTCAAGCAAGTGGCGCGCGCCGCACGCTCCGGCTTCAATCCCCGCCTTGGCGAGAAGATCAAGATTGCCGCGCAGAAGGTGCCGAAGTTTGTTCCGGGCGCCGCCTTCAAGGCCGCCATCGACCCCAAGGCCGCCAAGCGCAAGGCGGAGAAGGCGGCTGCAAAGCCCGTGGCCAAGAAGGCTGCGCCTGCAAAGAAGGCCGCCGCGAAGAAGGCTCCCGCAAAGAAGAAGTGAGGCGCTGCGGCCAATGGCCGCGCACGACGAACAACGGCCCTTCGGGGCCGTTTTCTTTTTTCAGTGCGGAAGTCGAGGAGATCGCCGGCGGTGCTGCTTCCGGAATCACCGCGCTTCCTTCATGGCCTCGCGCACCGCAGCGAGCTGGCGGCGGGAGACGGCGACGGGCTCCGGCACGCCGTCGAGACGCAGCGCCCAGCCTTCGGCATCTTCGCCGTCGTCGTACTTTTCAAGCGCGCGGATCGCCGCCCGCGCGACCAGCGCGTTGCGATGCACCCGCACGAAACGGCCGGCATGACGTTCCTCGATGTCGGAGAGCGATCCGTCGAAGATGTGGCTGCGCTGCGCGGTGCGCACCGTGAGGTACTTGAACTCGGACTTGAGGTAGACCACCTCCGACAGCGGCACACGCTCGGTGCGTCCGCGCTCCTGGATCAGCAGGACATCCTCCGGACCTTCGGGCGTCGGCGGGCGTCGATCCCGGAGGTGGCGCTCGACCTTCTGCAGCGCCTGCTGCAGGCGCTCCGCGCGCACCGGCTTGGTCAGGTAGTCGACCGCCTCGAGCTCGAAGGCCGTGACGGCATGCGCCGCGTAGGCCGTGACGAAGACCACCGCCGGCGCACCGGGCCGGCTGCGCAGGCGGCGCGCCAGCTCGACACCGTCGAGGCCGGGCATGTGCACATCGAGCAGCAGGAGGTCCGCACGGATGCTCTCCAACTGCTTGAGCACGGCCTCGCCATGTGCGGCCTCGCCCACGATCTCGACGGCCGGCTCCCGGCAGCCGGACAGCAATGCGCGAAGACGCGAGCGCGCCAATGGTTCATCGTCGACGATCAGGGTACGAAGCGCAGGACTCATGATTCGGCAGGAATGGCGATGCGGACGCGATAGCAGTCCTGGTCCACGCCCGCGCTGAACTGCGCCTGCACATCGTGCAGCAGACGCAGCCGATCACGGACATTGGCCAGTGCGATGCCGTGGCCGCGCCGCAAGGGCTCCTCGGCCCAGCGCAGGGGCGGCAGGCTGTTGATGACTTCAACCACCACCAGGGCGCCGCGCCGCTCGGTGCGGATGCGCAGCTTCGCGCCTTCCGGGCTCGGCTCGACCCCGTGCTTGACCGCGTTCTCCACCAGCGGCTGCAACAGGAGCGGCGGCAGCCTCGCGGCACCGGCCTCGGCATCGATGTCCCAGCGGATGCGCAGGCGCTCGCCGAAACGCACCTGCTCGATCGCCAGGTAACGCTCGGCCAGCGCGATCTCGTCGGCGAGCGTGACCGACTCGCCCGGGTCCGCGAGCGCCTGGCGGAACAGCTCGCTCAAGTCTTCGAGCATGGCCTCGGCCTTGGCCGGCTCCTCACGCACCAGCGCGATCGCACTGTTGAGGGTATTGAACAGGAAATGCGGGCGGATGCGCGATTGAAGTTCCTGCAGGCGCGCCGTCGTCGCGGCCGGCGCGCGGCCGCGCGCGCGCAGCACCAGCACCCCCATCAGTGCGGCCGCGAACAAGGCGCCTGCGAGTGCGCTCGCCACCCAGGGCGCCTGGCCGACCACGCCGGTCAGGCGCAGCATGGCGCAACCGTAGAGACCCGCCACCGCGCCGAGCAAGCCGCCGCAGACGTATTGCAGGCGCAGCGGCATGCGTGCCAGCACCTTCTTGAGCGCGCAGGTGGCCAGCAGCCAGACCAGGGTGCCTGGCAGGGCCGCGCCGGTCACGGTGGCGCACAGCGCCAGCCAGTCAGCCAGGCCGGAGGCCAGGAAGAGTGTCACCACTGCCACCACCGCCTCGACGAAGAGCACGGCGCGCAGAACCACGCCGATCTGGCAGGCATCGAAAGCCGCCGCGTCGGCGCCCGCCGGAGCCCGCGGCCTGGCCCGGGCCGTCGACGATTGGGGCGTCGTGGTCGACGACGCGGGGGTGGCCGATAAAATCGACGAGTTGCGCATCACAGGAAGACTGGGTGACAAACCCATTATTGCCGCCCGAACGTTCCCCATGACCCAAAACCAACTCGACAAGAAATCCGAAGCCTGGTCCGCCCTCTTCTCCGAACCGATGAGCGAGCTGGTGAAGCGCTACACCGCCAGCGTGTTCTTCGACAAGCGGCTGTGGCAGGCGGACATCGAGGGTTCGCTTGCGCATGCCGGCATGCTGGCCGCCCAGGGAATCATCAATGCCCAGGACCACGCCGCCATCCAGCAGGGGATGCAGCAGATCCGAAGCGAAATCGAATCGGGCGCCTTCGAATGGAAGCTCGACCTCGAAGACGTGCACCTCAACATCGAAGCCCGCCTCACGCAGCTGGTGGGCGACGCAGGCAAGCGGCTGCACACCGGCCGCAGCCGCAACGACCAGGTCGCGACCGACGTACGCCTGTGGCTGCGCGGTGAGATCGACCTGATCGCCGGCCTGCTGGCGGACCTGCAGACCTCGCTGCTCGACATCGCGGAAAAGAACGTCGAGGTGATCCTGCCGGGCTTCACGCACCTGCAGGTGGCGCAGCCGGTGAGCTTCGGCCACCACATGCTGGCCTATGTCGAGATGTTCGCGCGCGACGCCGAACGCATGACCGACGTGCGCCGGCGCGTGAATCGCCTGCCGCTCGGCGCCGCCGCGCTCGCCGGCACCAGCTACCCGCTGGACCGCGAAGCGGTCGCGCACGCACTGGGCATGGAAGGTGTGTGCCAGAACAGCCTGGACGCCGTCAGCGACCGCGACTTCGCCATCGAATTCACCGCCGCCGCCTCGCTGGCGATGGTGCATGTCAGCCGCCTGAGCGAAGAGCTGGTGCTCTGGATGAGCCAGTCCTTCGGCTTCATCGACATCGCCGACCGCTTCTGCACCGGCAGTTCGATCATGCCGCAGAAGAAGAACCCGGACGTGCCCGAGCTGGCGCGGGGCAAGACCGGCCGCGTGGTCGGCCACCTGATGGCCCTGCTCACGCTGATGAAGGGCCAGCCCCTGGCCTACAACAAGGACAACCAGGAAGACAAGGAGCCGCTCTTCGACACCGTCGATACGCTCAAGGACACCCTGCGCATCTTCACCGAGATGGTGGGCGGCATCACCGTCAAGCCCGAAGCGATGGAAATCGCCGCGCTGCGCGGCTACGCCACGGCGACCGACCTCGCGGACTACCTGGTGAAGAAAGGCCTGCCCTTCCGCGACGCGCACGAAACCGTGGCCCATGCGGTCAAGGCTGCGATCTCGCACAAGGTCGACCTGTCCGAGCTGCCGCTGTCGGTGCTCCAGACCTTCAACCCGAACATCGAGAAAGACGTGTACGCCGTGCTCAGCCTGCGCGGATCGCTGAATGCCCGCAATGTGCTGGGCGGAACGGCGCCGGTCCAGGTCCGGGAGCAAATCGCCCGGCACCGGGCGCGTCTGGTCCGATTCGGCTGATAAGGGTATACCCGCACCGTTTGCAACCCTTGCTGCTGTTGGCCTTTCCGCTATCAAATAGATAGCGGAACGAAGTCATAGATCTTCCAAGCGCCTGGATCGGCCATTGGATATGTTCCAAAAAGTAAGAATGTAGTGCTAAAGTTTGGCACGCTTTGCGCTTGCAGAGCATGCCGGGTATTTCCCCGGCCGGAATCCGCAAACCGCCACCCGCGCCGTACTTCCATGGAAAAAGCAAGCTGCGTCGTTGTCATCCTGACCTTCAACTCCGCATCGATCATTCGGGAAACCGTGAGCGAGGCGAAGAAGGTCAGCCCGCACGTCTTTGCCGTGGACTCCCATTCGACGGACAGCACGGCGGCCGTTCTCGAAGAGATGGGTTGCACCGTCGTGCAACGCCCCTTCTCGAACTACAGCGACCAGCGCAACTGGGCAATCGATCAGGTCGAGAAGTCCTACGACTGGCAGCTGCACCTGGATGCCGACGAAGTGCTCGACGCGCAGTCCATCTCCGAGATCAACGCCATCCTCTCCGGCACGCCCCGCTTCGACGCCTACCTGATCCGCCGCCGCGACTACTTCATGGGCCAGATGCTGCGCTTCAGCGGCGTCAACCCCTGGCACCTGCGCCTGTTCCGTTCGGGGCAGGGACGCTGCGAGTCGCGCCTCTACGACCAGCACTTCATCAGTCCCGCCAAACCCGGCCGCATCCACGGCTTCATGCACGACAAGAATGCCGTGGGGCTGACCGACTGGATCGCACGCCACAACCGCTGGAGCGATGCCGAGGCCAAGGAAAAACTCGGCCCCGTCGCGCGATCGGACGAAGTGCTGAACGCCCGCCTGCTGGGCGACTCCCGCGAGCGCACCCGCTTCGTCAAGGGCATCTACTACAAGCTGCCCAAGGGCCTGCGTTCGTTCAGCTACTTCATCTACCGCTACTTCTTCCGTCTGGGTTTCCTGGACGGCACGCGCGGCTTCTACTTCGCCTTCTTCCAGGCCTTATGGTTCCGCATGCTCGTCGACGCGAAGATGTACGAGCAGCGCCACCCGCAGTCCTGAGCCGATTCCTTTATTCAACCGATTGAGTTCCCGCATGCGGAAATACAACGCCTCCAAGCGAATGCTCGTCACCGGCGGTGCCGGCTTCCTCGGCAGCCATCTGTGCGACCGGCTGATCGAGCAGGGTCACGACGTGCTGTGCGTCGACAACTTCTTCACCGGCACCAAGCGCAATGTCGAGCATCTGCTCGACCATCCGCGCTTCGAGCTGATGCGCCACGACGTGACCTTTCCGCTCTATGTGGAAGTCGACGAGATCTACAACCTGGCCTGCCCCGCCTCCCCCGTGCATTACCAGCACGATCCGGTGCAGACCACCAAGACCAGCGTGCACGGCGCCATCAACATGCTGGGGCTGGCCAAGCGCGTGCGCGCGAAGATCCTGCAGGCCTCGACCAGCGAGGTCTACGGCGATCCCGAGATCCATCCGCAGGTCGAGGCCTACTGGGGCCGGGTGAACCCGATCGGCATTCGCAGCTGCTACGACGAAGGCAAGCGCTGCGCCGAGACGCTCTTCTTCGACTATCACCGGCAGCACAATCTGCGCATCAAGGTCGTGCGCATCTTCAACACCTACGGCCCGCGCATGCACCTGAACGACGGCCGCGTGGTGTCCAACTTCATCGTGCAGGCACTGCGCGGCGAGGACATCACGATCTACGGCGACGGCCAGCAGACGCGCAGCTTCTGCTACGTGGACGACCTGCTCGACGCCATGTTGCGCATGATGGACACCGGCGACGAGGTGCCCGGCCCGGTCAACATCGGCAATCCCGCCGAGTTCTCGATGCTGGAGCTGGCCGACAAGGTGATCGAACTCACCGGCTCCAAGAGCAAGCTGGTGCGCCAGCCGCTGCCGGCCGACGACCCCAAGCAGCGCCGCCCCGACATCTCGCTCGCGCAGAAGGAACTCGGCGGCTGGACGCCGCACACGCAGCTGGAGGACGGCCTCAGGAAGACGATCGCGTACTTCGACCAGCTGCTCTCCGAACCCACGCCCACCTGATCCATGAACATCACCATCATCGGCACCGGCTATGTCGGTCTCGTCACCGGCGCCTGCCTCGCCGACATCGGCAACAACGTCTTCTGCCTGGATGTGGACGCGCGCAAGATCGCCACGCTCAACTCGGGCGGCATCCCCATCTACGAACCGGGTCTTGCCGAAGTCGTCGAAGCCAACGTGGCCGCCAATCGCCTGAGCTTCTCGACCGATATCGAGGCCGCCGTCGCGCACGGCGATGTCCAGTTCATCGCCGTCGGCACCCCGCCCGACGAGGACGGCAGTGCAGACCTCCAATACGTGCTGGCCGCGGCACGCAACATCGGCCGCTACATGAACGGCTTCAAGGTCGTGGTCGACAAGTCGACGGTGCCGGTGGGCACCGCCGACCGTGTCAGCGCCGTCATCCAGGAAGAGCTGGACAAGCGCGGGCGCTCCGACCTGCGTTTCTCGGTCGTGAGCAATCCCGAGTTCCTCAAGGAAGGCGCGGCGGTCGAAGACTTCATGCGGCCGGACCGCATCGTCATCGGCCATGCCGACGACGAGGACGGCCGCGAGGCCCTGGCCCGCATGCGACGTCTCTACGCCCCCTTCAACCGCAACCACGAACGCACGCGCGTGATGGACGTGCGCTCCGCGGAATTCACCAAGTACGCGGCCAACGCGATGCTCGCCACCCGCATCAGCTTCATGAACGAGCTGGCGAACCTCGCGGACCGCGTGGGCGCCGACATCGAAGCCGTCCGGCAAGGCATCGGCTCGGACCCGCGCATCGGCTACAGCTTCCTGTACGCCGGCACGGGCTACGGCGGAAGCTGCTTTCCCAAGGACATCCAGGCGCTCGCGCGCACCGCACGCGAGCACGGCCAGGCCCTGCGCGTGCTCGAAGCGGTGGAAGCGGTCAACGAGGATCAGAAACGCGTACTGACGAACAAGGTGCTCGCGCGCTTCGGCCATGACCTGAGCGGCCGCACCTTCGCGCTCTGGGGCCTCGCCTTCAAGCCCAATACCGACGACATGCGCGAAGCCCCGAGCCGCGTCGTGCTGGACGTGCTGCTGCGCGCCGGCGCCCGTGTCGTGGCGCACGATCCGATCGCGGTCGAAGAGACCCGGCGGGTGCTCCAGCTCGACTTTGCCGACGCCCCCCAGCTGCTGGAGCACATCAGCTTTGCCTCGGCCAAGGACCCGATGGAGGTTCTTGCCGGCGCCGACGCGCTGATCATCGTCACCGAATGGAAGGCCTACCGCAGCCCCAACCTCGAGCGACTCAAGGCCCTCATGAAGTCGCCGGTGGTGTTCGACGGCCGCAATCTCTACGAGCCTGCGACCATGAAATCCGCCGGCATCATCTACCAGGGCATCGGGCGCAACAGCTTCTGAGGTCCCGGCCGAGACGGCCCGGCGATTCGTGCGCCCCTGTCCGACAGGGCACGGGGTGCCGAGCCGCTACCATTGCGGTTCACGCCAACATGAATCCGCCGCCGTCTCCCGGACCCGCGACGCTTCGACCCACCGATCCCGCATGAAAGCCCCGGCCCGCCTCGCCGCCCTCTCCCTTGTCCTGCTGGCCACCGTCGCATCGCGCGCCGAAGCCGTGGCGCCCCCGGGCGGCGAAGCGCCCTCGCCGACCCATCGGGCCAGCTACGGACGCTGGCAGCACGAGCTCAACGCCTTCGCACGCGCGGACCGCGAGCGCCTGCCGGCGACCGACGGCGTGCTGTTCGTCGGAAGTTCCACCATCCGCATGTGGTCCCGCGTCGCGGAGGACTTCCGCGACCAGCCGGTGGTCATCAACCGCGGCTTCGGGGGATCGACGATGGCCGAATGCAGCCAGTTCGCACGCGAACTGGTCGTGCGCTACCGACCCCGCCTGGTCCTCGTCTACGCGGGCGACAACGACCTGGCCGAAGGACGCACCCCCATGCAGGTGCTCGAAAGCTTTGCCGCCTTCACGAACACGGTGCGCGCCGAACTGCCGGACACACGCATCGCCTACATCTCGGTCAAGCCCAGCCCCTCGCGCGAAGCGCTGCTGCCGCGCATCCGGGAGACCAACGACATCATCGCGGCCTATCTGCGCCGGCTGCCCGGAAGCGATTACATCGACGTGTTCACCCCGATGCTCGGCGCCGACGGCCGGCCACGCGCCGAACTGTTCCGCGGCGACCAGTTGCACATGAATGCCGAGGGCTACCGGCTCTGGCAGTCGGTCATCGCACCCCATCTGCCGCCGGCCTGACTGCGGCGCCACCTGCCGCGGCCGGGCGCCGCCTTCCCGTACGAAGGCGCGGACGCCGCGGCATGGTGGCCGCCCCAGCGTCATTCAGTGCGCCGTGGCGCCCTCAGCTGACCTGGATCTCGATTCGCCGAGGCTGCGCATGCTCGGCCTTGGGGATGCGCAGTTTCAGCACACCCTGCGCAAGTTCCGCGGAAACCTTCGCGGTATCCAGCTCCTTGCTCAGCGTGAAGACCCGATGAAAGCGCCCCAGGCCCACCTCGGTGTGGCTGGATTGCAGGCCCTCCGGCACGGACAGATCGGACTCCGCATCGATGGTCAGGGTGTCGCCCGTCACCTGCAGCGCGAGCTTGTCCCGGGAAACTCCGGGCAGATCGGCATACAGCGTGATGCCCCCGCTGTCCTCGATGACGTCCACCGGCGGCGTCAGCGCCGCATCGCTGTAGCGCGCCCCTTCCTTGCGGGCTGGATCCTCGGACTTTGCAACCGTGGATGTCTGGTTGGAGTTCATGGTCATCTCCTTCTCGTCACTGGATGCTGATGCGCCGCGGCAGGGCCGACGCCCGGCGCTGAACCGTGATGCGCAGCACGCCATCGCGACACTTCGCCTCGACCGCGTCGGGGTCGGCATCGTCGGGCAGGGTGATCACCCGGCGGAAAGTGCCCTCGAAGCGCTCGTTGATATGGATCGCCGACTTGGCATCGGCTCCGCCCAGCGGGCTCTTGCGTGCGCCCGCGATGGTCATGAGACCACGCTCCAGGTTGACCTCGATCGTCGAAGGATCGACGCCCGGGACAAAGGCGTAGATCTCCACGGTCTGCGCTGTGCCGCCCACGTTCAGGGCAGGAAAGCCGCTGCGGCCGAAGCCTCGGATAGTGGGAGACAGATCGAAAGCCTGCTGCATATCGCGCTGCAGGCGATCCATCTCGGCGAACATGTCGCGTGGAAACAGGGATCGATACATGGCGAAAACCTCCATTCGGATTGAACGGAACACCGGAGCCGGCCCCCGGCGCTTCCCGAACCCCAATTAGGAGCGCCTCCCGGGAAGTTCAAGAGCCCGTCGAAAGCACCGGGCGGCGACGATCCGGCACGCGCGGCGCGCCTACCTCGGCTTCACGGCCAGCGGTTGCCGCGGCCCGGGCCGATCCCCCCGGTCGTCCAGCCACAGGCTCACCCGCGCCACGCCGTAGAGCCCGGCAAACACCGTGCCGAGCAGCAGCACATCGCCCCACCAGGGCCGCGCCGTCTGGCTGTCGCCATAGACGGCGAGCACCGTCAGCACCGCGACCAGGTGCGCACAGAAGACCGGCAGCGAGGCCGAGCCCATGGCCTCCAGCCAGCGCAGGCGGGGGATGCGACGCAACAGTCCCGGACCGAAGCGGATCGCGAGAATGCCCAGCACGATCAGGTTCAGGATGCGCAGCGGCCCGAGCTGCCACTTGTCGAACAGCAGGTTGAGCTCGGCATCGCCGCCGAAGGGCGCCTGGCCATTGATGCCGTGGTGACGCCAGTACAAACCGTAGAGCGCCACGGCCGCCGCCACCCCCACCACCCAGCCGGGAAAACGCAGCGGCCGCGCATCGGGCGCATTGCGGCTCGCCCCCAGCCACAGGCCCGCGAACCAGAGGAACTGCCAGGCGAAGGCATTGAACGCGCCCATCTCGCGGAAAGGCACCGGAAAGCCGATGTGGCGAACAGCCTGCTCATAAAGCCATTCGCTGAAGCCGAACTGCGCCAGCACCCACAGCATGCCGCTCGCCGCCATCACGCCGGCCCAGCCATGCCGCAGGGCGAAGGCCAGCACCCAGGGGCTCATCAGCATGAAGAAGATGTACAGGGGCAGGATGTCGAGCAGCGCGGGCTCGTAGATCAGCAGCAGCGAATAGATGAAGCCTTCGTGCGGATCGGCCAGATAGAAAGACAGCAGGTTCTTCACTGCCGGCTGGTCGATGCGCAAGCCCACGGCCGTGATGACCGTGAACAGGAAGAGCAGCGTCGCGGCCTGCGCGAAGTAGACCTTGAGCGCACGGCGCCAGAAGGCCTTGCGCATCGCGTCCACACCGCGCGTGCGCGCGACCCGGCTGTAGACCAGCCCGGCAACGAAAGCCGAAAGCAGCACGAAGCCCTCGGCCGCCGAGACGAAGCCGAAGGGCTGGCCGAGCGGGTCCGTCAGGCGGGTGGGGAGGTGGGTGATGGTCATCAGCACGAGCATCAACCCGCGCAGCGCATCGATTTCCCAGAAGCGTTTCATCGGTCGGCGTGAGCTGTGAGACGGTACGCGCGAGACACGCACGACGAGCGCGTCATTGTAAGGAGACAGGCCGGCTCGGGACCGCAAGGCGCGGACATCCGCCTGACCTGCGCGCGGGGTCAAATAGGCTACGCTGCGCGCCAACGCGATGGAGGGAAACCGCTTGAGACGATCGACACTCGGCCTTTTGACAGCCGCCGCCCTGGCCGCGGGCGCCGCACAGGCATTCCAGATCACCAGCCTGACGCCGCAAGGCGAAGTCTCCCGCGTGCGCCAGGTGGTGGCCAGGTTCGACCAGGCCGCGGTCGACTTCGGCGACCCGCGCGCGCCCGCGCCGCTCGCAGTCGGCTGCGGCGATGCGCAGGCGGCCAGGGGCAATGGCCGGTGGACCAGCGACAGGCAGTGGGTCTTCGATTTCGAGAACGACCTCCCGCCCGGCGTGCGCTGCACCGTCACGCGGGTCGCGGACTTCAAATCGGCCGCCGGCGCCGAACTCACGGGACCGGCGCGCTACACCTTCTCGACCGGCGGGCCCTTCATCCGGAACTGGCGGCCGAGCTACGGGAAGATCGACGAAGACCAGGTGTTCCTGCTCGAGCTGAACGGCCCCGCCGCCGCCGACAGCGTGCAGGCCAATGTCTGGTGCACCGCCACCGGCATCGGCGAGCGCATTCCCGTGCAGCAGGTCGAAGGCAAGCAGCGCGCCGCCCTGCTCGAGGCCGCCGGCCGCGACAAGGACGCCGAGAAACAGCCCCAGCGCTTCCTGACCCTGCGCTGCAATCGCACGCTGCCGCCGGGCGGCCGCGTGCAACTGGTCTACGGCCAGGGCGTCGCCACGCCCTCGGGCGTGGCAAACAGGATCGAGCGGCGCCTGGACTTCCAGGTGCGCGAGCCCTTCGCCGCCTCCTTCAGCTGCGAGCGCGAGAACGCGCAGGCCGCCTGCCTGCCGCTGCGGCCGATGGTCCTGCATTTCAATGCCGCGGTCTCTCGCAAGCTGGCCGAGGGCGTCGTGCTCAAGGGCGGCGGCAAGAGCGTCGCGCCGAAATTCGACGAGCCCGCGAGCGACCCGGACGAAACCGTCGAATCCATCAGCTTCCCGCCGCTCTTCGCCGAGCAGGCGAGCTTCAGCATCGAGCTGCCGGCCGGGTTCCGGGATGCCTCGGGCCGCCCGCTGGCCGCGCCCGGCAGCTTCCCGATGAAGGTCGCGACCGGCCCGATGCCGCCGCTGGCCAAGTTCGCGGCCTCGCCCTTCGGCGTGGTGGAGCGGCTCGCCGAGCCGGGCGGCGTCGCACTCATGCCGGTGACCGTGCGGCGCGTCGAACCCGCGTTGCAGGTGCAGGCCCTCACGCCCGGCCGGGTCAGCGACATGAGCCCGAAGACGGACGCCGAGATCATCGCGTGGTTTCGCAAGGTGCGCCGCTACGACAGCAACAGCACCGTCGAGCGCAAGGAAGCGGCGCGCGACGTCAAGGGAGCGCTGCCGAAGGTCATCGACCCCGAGGACCGCGACCAGATCCAGACGCGCATGGTGTCGCTGCTCGGCGGCCAGGCCGGGGTCAGGACGCTGGACATGCCCAGGTCGGTCGATGGCGATCCCCGCCCCTTCGAGGTCGTCGGCATCCCGCTCACGCCGGGCTTTCATGTGCTGGAGATCGCGTCGCAGAAACTGGGCGATGCGCTGCTCGACGCGCGCTATGGCAGCGGGCGCACGATGTACGTGCGCACCACCGCCCTCGCGACCAACCTCGCGGTGCACTTCAAGCTGGGCCGCGAAAACTCGATGGCCTGGGTCACGACCCTGGACAAGGGCCAGGTGGTGCCGAACGCCAGCGTGCGCGTCTCGGACTGCCGGGGCAAGGAAGTCGCGAGCGGCAGCACCGACGCGCGCGGACTCGTGCGCCTCGCCGGCATATCGCCCGATGCGCCGAGCTGTGCCGGTGCCGATGAGTACGACGCGGGAGCCTACTTCGTCAGCGCGCGGGCCCGCGACGCCCAGGGCGTGGAAGATCTCGCCTTCACCTGGAGCGACTGGCAGCGCGGCATCGAGCCCTGGCGCTTCAACGTGCCCACCAGCCTCGACGCGCGCGCCGACCAGGTCGCGCACACGCTCTTCGACCGCACGCTGCTGCGCGCCGGTGAGACGGTATCGATGAAGCACCTGATCCGCACGCAGACCGGCCAGGGCTTCGGACTGCCAGACGCACGGCCCGACACGCTCGTCGTCACGCATGTGGGCAGCGGCCAGCAATACACGCAGCCGCTGAACTGGCGCCAGACCGCCACCGGCGGCCTGAGCAGCGAGAGCACCTTCGCCATCCCCCCGGCGGCCAAGCTCGGCGCCTACGAAGTCGAACTGCGCTACGGCAAGGACAACGAGCAAGGGGCCCGCAACGAGAGCACGGGCAGCTTCCGGGTCGAGGAATTCAGGCTGCCGGTGCTCGAAGGCCGCATCGCGCCCGCCGACAAGGCGCCGCTGATCACGCCTGCCGCGGTGCCTACCGAGGTGCAGGTCCGCTACGTCGCGGGCGGTGCCGCCGCCCGGCTGCCGGTGCGGGTGTCGGCGATGGTGCGGCCGAAGGCGCTGAACTTCGCGGACTTCGATGCCTTCAGCTTCTCGCCGCCCACCGGAAGCAGGACCGCCGAGGACGAAGCCCGCGTGGTCGCCGACAAGCTCCCGCTCACGCTGGACAAGGACGGCGCCGGCAAGCTCGTCATCGACAAGCTTCCGCCGACCAAGGCCACGCCGGGCGAGCTGCTGCTCGAAGCAAGCTACGCCGACCCCAACGGCGAGGTGCAGACCCTGCGCAGCGTGCAGACCCTGTGGCCCGCGTCGGTGATCGCGGGCATCAAGACCGAAGGCTGGGTCTCGACCCGCCGGAAAGTCAGCTTCCAGGCGCTCTCGCTCGACCTCGCGGGCAAGCCCCAGGAAGGCGTGACGCTCGATGTCCGCGCGGTCGCGCGCATCACCACCACCAGCCGCAAGCGCATGGTGGGCGGCTTCTACACCTACGACAACAAGACCGAGGTGAAGGATCTCGGCAGCGTCTGCAGCGGCAAGAGCGATGCGCGCGGCCTGCTGCTCTGCGAGGCCGAACTCAAGGAAGCCGGCGAAGTCGAGCTGATCGCCAGCGCCACCGACAAGGAAGGACGCGACAGCCGCGCCGCGAGCTCGGTCTACGTCACGCGCCAGGGCGAACTCTGGTTCGGCGGCGAGGACAACGACCGCATCGACGTGCTGCCCGAGAAGAAGAGCTACCAGCCGGGCGAGGTGGCGAAGTTCCAGGTGCGAAGCCCCTTCCGTTTCGCGACCGCGCTGGTCTCGGTCGAGCGCGAGGGCGTGATCGATTCGCAGGTCGTGCGGCTCGATGGCCAGGACCCGACCGTGACCCTGCCCGTGAAAGCCGAATGGGGGCCCAACGTCTATGTCAGCGTGCTGGCCCTGCGCGGCCGCCTGCGCGACGTGCCCTGGTACAGCTTCTTCACCTGGGGCTACAAGGCGCCGCGCGAGTGGTGGACCGCCTTCTGGTACGAGGGCAAGGAATATGTCGCGCCGACCGCGCTGGTCGACCTGAGCAAGCCCGCCTTCCGGCTCGGGCTGGCGGAGATCCGCGTCGGCACGCAGGCGCATCGCATCGACGTGAAAGTGACGAGCGACAAGCCCGCCTATCCGGTGCGCGGCAAGGCGCAGATCACCATCAGCGGCCGGCTGCCCGACGGCAAGCCCGCCGCCGGTGCCGAGGTGGCGGTCGCCGCCGTCGACCAAGCGTTGCTCGAACTGATGCCCAACGACAGCTGGAACCTGCTCGAATCCATGCTCCAGCGCCGCAGCTGGGGCGTGAGCACCTCCACCGCGCAGATGGAGATCGTCGGGCGCAGGCACTACGGCCGCAAGGCCGTGCCGGCCGGCGGCGGCGGTGGCAAGGCGCCGACGCGCGAGCTGCTCGACACCCTGCTGCTGTGGAATCCCGCCGTGGTGCTCGATGCCAGCGGCCAGGCCACGCTGACCGTCCCGCTCAACGATGCGCTGACGAGCTTCAGGATCGTCGCGGTCGCCGACGCCGGCACCGGCCTCTTCGGCACCGGGCAGACCACCATCCAGTCCACGCAGGACCTGCAGATCGTCAGCGGCCTGCCGCCGCTGGTGCGCGAGGACGACCAGTTCCGCGCCCAGATCACCCTGCGCAACACGACGCAGAAGGCCATGAAGGTCGAAGCGGCGCCGCGCGCCACCCTGCTCACGCTGGCGCCGCAGACCATCGACATTCCGCCGGGCGAATCGCGCGAGCTGGCCTGGAACGTCACCGCGCCCGCGCAGCTCGCCCAGACCCGCGCCGAAGCCATCCTGTGGGAGATCGAGGCGAAGGACACGCTCTCCGGCGCCCGCGACGCCCTGAAAGTGCGCCAGCGCATCGTGCCGGCCGTTCCGCTCGAGGTGCAGCAAGCCACGCTGGCGCAGATCGACGGGCCCTTCAGCCTCGATGTCGCGCCGCCGGCCGATGCGCTGCCCGGACGCGGCGGCCTGCGCCTCCTGCTGCAGCCCAGCCTGGCCGAAGGCCTCGGCGGGGTGCGCGACTGGTTCGCGAACTATCCCTACGCCTGCCTGGAGCAGAAGACCAGCAAGTCCATCGGCCTGCGCGACGCCCGGGCCTGGCAGTCCGTGGTGGCCCAACTGCCCGGCTACCTGGACAGCGACGGGCTCGCCAACTACTTCCCGCCGCGCGACGGCGAGGCTAACCGCGGCAGCGACATCCTGACCGCCTATCTGCTGGCCGCCACCGACGAGGCGGCCACGCTCGATCCCGCCTTCGCCCTGCCCGAAGCCGCGCGCGAACCGATGCTGCGAGGCCTCGCCGCCTTCGTCGAAGGCCGCATCCAGCGCGAGTTCTGGAGTCCGCGCAAGGATCTGGACGTGCGCAAGCTGGCGGCGCTGGAGGCCCTGTCGCGCTACGGCAAGGTCCAGGGCCGCATGCTCGGCAGCCTCACGATCGCGCCCAACCAGTGGCCCAGCAGCGCCCTCATCGACTGGCTGCAGATCCTGCACAGGGTGCAGGACATCCCGCAGCGCCAGCAGCGCATCGACGAGGCGACGAACGTGCTGCGCGCACGCCTGAGCTTCCAGGGCACCAGGCTCGTCTTCAGCACCGAGCAGGACGACTACTGGTGGTGGCTCATGGCCAACGGCGACGTGAACACCGCGCGACTGCTGCTCGCGACGATGGACGACCCAGCCTGGAAGGACGAGATCGCAAAACTGGCGAACGGCTTCATCGCACGCCAGCAGAACGGCGCCTGGCACACCACCACCGCCAACCTCTGGGGCGGCATCGCCCTCGAGAAATTCGCGAAGAAGTTCGAGGCGACGCCGGTCGCGGGCATGACCGCCGCCAGCCTCGGTGCATCCAAGGCACAGGTGGACTGGCGCAGGGTCGAGCGCATCAAGACCGGCGAACCGGAGGGCATGCCGAACCAGGGCCGCGCCTTCGGCGCTCCGGCGTCCCCGGGACAGTTGCGCAACAACGGCATGTTCCTCCCCTGGCCCGCCGCCCCGGCCACGCGCGACACCCTGCTCGTGACGCACAGCGGCGCAGGCAAGCCCTGGATGACGCTCCAATCGCTCGCCGCGGTGCCGCTCAAGGCGCCCTTCGCGGCGGGGTACGCCATCAGGAAGAGCGTGACGCCGATCGAGCAGGCGGTGCCGAATGTCTACACGCGCGGCGACGTGCTGCGCGTGACGCTCGAAGTCAACGCGAGCGCGGACATGAGCTGGGTCGCCATCACCGACCCGATCCCCGCCGGCGCGACCCTGCTCGGTTCCGGCCTCGGGCGCGACTCGCAGATCGCGACCCAGGGCGAGAAGCGCGCCGGTGCCGGATGGCCCGCCTTCGAGGAGCGCAGCTTCGAAGCCTTCCGCAGCTACTACGAATACCTGCCCAAGGGCGTTGTGAAGATCGAGTACACCCTGCGCCTCAACAACGTCGGCGACTTCGCGCTGCCGCCGAGCCGCGTCGAAGCCCTCTATGCGCCGGAGATGTTCGGCGTGCTGCCCAACGAGCGCGTGAAGGTGCAGGCCGCCAGATAGCCCGCGGGACTTGCCTGCCGGGGCGCCGCTCCGTTAACGTGGGCGGCGCCCTCGCATTCGCCGCCGCAAGGAGATGCCCCCCATGCCGTCCATCGAACAGATCCAGCAGGTCCTCGATCCGCTCTTCCCCGGGCTCATGGGGATACGCCTGGTCACGCTCGAACCCGAGCGCGTGGTGGGCGAACTCGAGGTGCGCCCCGATCTCTGCACCACCGGCGGCATCCTGCACGGCGGCGCCTCGATGGCTTTCGCGGACACGCTGGGCGCCGTCGGCACCTTCCTCCATCTGGGCGAAGGCCAGAGGACCACGACCACCGACTCCAGCACCAAGTTCATCGGCGCGGCGCGCGTGGGCACGCGGGTCGTCGGCGAATGCGTCGCGCTGCATCGCGGCCGCACGACCATGGTGTGGCAGACCAGCATCCGCTCGGCCGAAGGCAAGCTGTGCGCCGTGGTGACCCAGACCCAACTCGTGCTGGCATGAAGCTCTCGCAGGACTATGTGCGCTTTGTGCAGGAGCAGCTCGAAGGACTGCGGGGACTGCGCAGTGCCCGCCTGTTCGGCGGCCTGGGCCTGTCGGTGGACGGCGTGCAGTTCGCGATGATCATCCGCAACGGGCTGTACTTCGTGGTCGACGACAGCACGCGGCCGGCCTACGAAGCAGCGGGCAGCGACTGTTTCCGCTACGAGACCCGCGTGCGGCAGGTCGAGGTCCGGCGCTACTACGAGGTGCCGGGCGAATGGCTCGAAGACCGCGAGCGGCTTCTCGCGCTGGCGCGCGAATCGCTGGCCATCGCGCGCCAGGACCGGCCGGGCCATCCGGGACGTTCCGGCCCTCGGCCGGCACAATGAACCCGACAACACCAGGAGCAACCGAATGTCCATCGAACTCTGGCTCGCCTTCGTCGCCGCCTCCGCCATCCTGCTGATCATTCCCGGGCCGACCATTCTCACGGTCATCAGCTATTCGATGGCCCACGGGCGGCGCGCGAACCTGCCGCTGGTCGCTGCCGTCGCGCTGGGCGATTCGACGGCGCTGGTGCTCTCGCTGGTCGGTCTCGGCGCCCTGCTCGCGGCCTCGGCCTTCTGGTTCATGGTCATCAAGTGGGTGGGTGGGCTCTACCTGATGTACCTGGGGCTCAGGATGCTGCGGGCAGGCATCTCCCCGACCGAGATCGCGACCCGTGCCGCGCCCGACTCGCGCTGGCGCCTCTTCGCCAACACCTGGCTGGTGACTGCCCTCAACCCGAAGGGAATCGTGTTCTTCGTCGCCTTCCTGCCGCAGTTCCTCGATCCGCATGCCGAACTCACGCGGCAGCTGTGGATCCTGGCGCTGACCTTCGTCGCGATGGCGACGCTCAACGCCACGCTCTACGCCGTCTTCGCCGCCTCGGCGGGCCGGCTGCTGGCATCGCATCGCGCGCAAAGGCGCTTCAACGTCGCCGGCGGCTCGCTCCTGTCGATCGCTGGCGCGTGGGCGCTGCTCGCGAAGCGCGCCGCATGACCGAGGGCCGCGACATGCCAGAAGTGATCGGCATCGACCACATCTACCTCGCGGTGTCGGACATGGCCCGCTCCGAAGCCTTCTACGACCGCGCGCTGAGTGTGCTGGGCTTCCGGAAGAACAGCTTCGAGATCGGCGGCGATGCGCATGTGCAGTATTTCAACCGGCACTTCGGCCTGGTCCTGCGCCCCGCCCGCTCGGCGGCTTCGCACGATCCTTATTCGCCCGGACTTCATCATCTGTGCCTGCGCGTCGATTCGATCGCCGACGTCGCCGCCACGGCCACGGCCCTGCGCGCCGCCGGCATCGAGGCCACCGAAGCGGAACGCCACGCGGACTACGCGCCGGACTACTGGGCCACCTTCTTCACCGACCCTGACGGCATCCGTCTGGAAGTGACCAACTACCGCCAGGAGCGGCGCGAGCGCCACGACCGCTGGCAGGCCTGAGCGAGGCCCATCATCCGCAGCGCCACCCATCTCCTTCTCGTGTGCGTGCTGGCGCTGGCCTGCGCGGCGCCCGCCCTGGCGCTGCCGAGCTTCGACGACTGGCGGCGCGACTTCCGGCCCTCCGACACCCAGGTGCTGGACCGCGATGGCGCGCTGCTGCAGCGCGTGCGCACCGATGCGAGCGTGCGGCGCGGCCAATGGATCGCGCTCGAAGATGTTTCCCCGGCGCTGCGCATCGCCATGCTGATGTCCGAGGATCGCCGCTTCTACGAACACAGCGGCATCGACTGGCGGGCCGTGTCGGCCGCAGCCTGGGGCAATGTGTGGAACACACGCACACGCGGCGCCTCGACCATCACGATGCAGCTCGCCGGCCTCATGGACGAGACACTGCGGCACGCCAGCGGCGGACGCACCCTCGCGCAGAAGCTCGGCCAGACCATCGGCGCCGCGCAACTGGAGCGGCAGTGGCGCAAGGACCAGATCCTCGAGGCCTATCTGAACACCGTGCCCTTCCGAGGCGAGATCGTCGGCATCGACGCGCTGTCGCGCACCCTCTTCGGCAAGGCGCCGCACGGGCTGGATACGCGCGAGGCGGCGCTCGCCGCCGCGCTGGTGCGCGCACCCAACGCGAAGCCGGCGGTGGTCGCGCAGCGGGCCTGCGAACTGATGCGCGGCATCGAGCCCGACAGCCGGCCGGATTGCGAAGCGATGCAGATGTTCGCCAGCGCCTCGCTGCAGCGACGCGACTTCGATGCAAGCGAGGGCATCGCGCCGCATGCCGCACGCCGCGCGCTCAGGGAATCATCGGCACCCGACGGCGGCGAGATCCGCACCACGCTGCGCGCACCGCTGCAGCGCTTCGCGCTCGCCACGCTCACGCGGCAGCTGCGCGAATTGCGCGGACGCCATGTCGAGGACGGCGCACTCGTGGTGCTCGACAACGCCAGCGGCGAAGTGCTCGCGTGGGTGGGTTCGTCCGGCGAGCTGAGCCGCGCCTCGGAAGTGGACGGCGTGCTCGCGAAGCGGCAGCCGGGCTCCACCCTTAAGCCCTTCCTCTACGCGCAGGCGATCGCCGAACGCCGGCTCACCGCGGCATCGCTGCTGGAGGATTCGCCGGCGCAGATCGGCACGGCGGGCGGCCTCTACATTCCCCAGAACTACGACCATCATTTCAAGGGCCATGTCTCGGTGCGGACGGCGCTCGCGGCCTCGCTCAACGTGCCCGCGGTACGCACGCTGGTGATGGTTTCGCCCGAGGCCTTCGCGCGGCAGTTGCGCGCCGTGGGCCTTCCCCTGGCGCAGAGCGGCGACTACTACGGCTACAGCCTTGCGCTCGGCAGCGCCGAGGTCTCGCTGCTGACGCTGACCAATGCCTACCGCACCCTCGCCAACGGCGGCCGCTTCGGCGAGACACACCTGCTCGCCACGCGCGGCCGGCCGGCGCGCGGCGCGGCCGGCACGGACGACAGACGCGCAGTGGATCCGCGCGCGAGCTTCATCGTCGGCGACATCCTGGGCGACGCCAATGCGCGCGTGCGCACCTTCGGCCCCGACAGCCTGCTCGGCACCCGCTACTGGACCGCGGTGAAGACAGGCACCAGCAAGGACATGCGCGACAACTGGGCCATCGGCTGGTCGGAGCGCTACACGGTGGGCGTATGGGTCGGCAACGCCAGCGGCGCGCCCATGTGGGACGTGAGCGGCATCACCGGTGCGGCACCGGTGTGGGCGGCCCTGATGGACTTCCTGCATCGCCACGAACCCAGCCGCGCACCCCAGCCGCCGCCCGGCCTCGCGCAGCAGCGCGTGCGCTTCGGCGACGAGCTGGAAGCGGCGCGCGACGAATGGTTTCTCGCGGGCACCGCGCAGGCGCTCGTCACCCTCTCGCCGGAGAGCGACAAGGACCGGCGCGCGGCGCGCATCACGGCGCCATCGGACGGCACCATCATCGCGCTCGATCCGGACATCCCGCCCACGCGCCAGCGCGTGCGTTTCGAAGCGGAGGGGCACGGGCTGCGCTGGCGCATCGACGGCAAGCCGCTCGCGCACGGCGCGCAGGCGCAATGGCTGCCTTGGCCGGGACGGCACACGGTGGAACTGCTGGACGCCAGCGGCCAGGTGGCCGACACGGTGCGGCTGGAGGTGCGCGGCGCGGGCGTGGTCGCGTCCGCGGATCGCAGGCCCGGAATACGCTGACAGCGCAGCAGCCGGATCGCGGACATGATGGGCCGCGCCTGATTCCGGCGGGCCGCTCCCGAGCTTTAGGCACCGTGGTCTGCGATGATGCACCCCTCGTCGCACGCGTCGGGCGCCCCGCCCTGCATGCGTCGCAAGGACAAGGAGTCGACCATGACGCGAATCAACCCTTACGAGCTTGGCCTGGACAAGAACGCCGCCAACTTCGTCTCCCTCTCTCCCCTGAGTTTCATCGAGCGCTCGGCGCTCGTGTATCCGCAACGGACCGCCGTCATCTACGGCACGCAGCGCCGCACCTGGGCCGAGACCTTCGAACGCTGCCGCCGCCTGGCCAGCGCCCTGGCCCGACGCGGGGTGGGCGTCGGCGACACGGTGGCGGTCATGCTGCCCAACGTGCCGGCCATGTTCGAGGCGCATTTCGGCGTGCCGGCCACCGGCGCGGTGCTCAACACGCTGAACACGCGGCTCGACCCCGAGGCGATCGCCTTCATGCTGCAGCACGGCGAGGCCAAGGTGCTGCTGACCGACCGCGAGTTCTCGCGCGTGGTCGCCAAGGCGCTCGCGATGGTGGGCGACCGGCGTCCGCTGGTGATCGAGGTCGAGGACGACAGCGCACCGGCCGGCGATCGGCTGGGCGAGATCAGCTACGAGGAATTCCTGGCCGGCGGCGACCCGGCCCACCCCTGGACGCTGCCGTCCGACGAGTGGAACGCGATCGCGCTGAACTACACCTCCGGCACGACCGGCAATCCCAAGGGGGTGGTCACCCATCATCGCGGGGCCTACCTGAACGCGGCCAACAACGTGATCGCCTGGGGCCTGCCGAACCACGCCGTGTACCTGTGGACGCTGCCGATGTTCCACTGCAACGGCTGGTGCTTCCCCTGGACGATGGCGCTGGTGGCGGGCACCAGCGTGTGCCTGCGCCGTGTCGATCCGGCGCTCATCTTCCCGCTGATCCGCGAGCACCACATCACGCACATGTGCGGCGCGCCCATCGTCTACAGCCTGCTCATCAATGCGCCTGCCGCGCTGCGCGAAGGCATCGGGCACACGGTGTCGGGCCTGATCGCCGGCGCCGCGCCACCCGCCGCGGTGATCGAGGGCTGCGAGGCGATCGGCATCGACATCACGCACGTGTACGGGCTGACCGAGGTCTACGGGCCGGCGGCCGTGTGCGCCAAGCAGGAGTCGTGGGCGGACCTGCCGATCTCGGAGCGCGCCATGCTCAACGGGCGCCAGGGCGTGCCCTATCCGCTGCAGCAGGCGGTGGCGGTGCTCGATCCCGCAACCCTGCAGCCGGTGCCCGCCGACGGCAACACCATCGGCGAGATCTTCTTCCGCGGCAACGTGGTGATGAAGGGCTACCTGAAGAATCCCGCGGCCACCGAGGAAGCCTTCGAGGGCGGCTGGTTCCACACCGGCGACCTGGCCGTGATGCATCCGGACGGCTACGCGAAGATCAAGGACCGCAGCAAGGACGTCATCATCTCCGGCGGCGAGAACATCAGTTCACTGGAGGTCGAGGACGTGCTGCACCGCCATCCGGCCGTGATGCTGGCCGCGGTGGTCGCGCTGCCCGACGCGAAATGGGGCGAGGTGCCCTGCGCATTCGTCGAACTCAAGCCCGGCTCGCAGACGACCGAGGAGGAGCTGATCGAGTTCTGCCGCACGCTGCTGGCACGCTTCAAGGTGCCCAAGCGCGTGGTCTTCGGCGAACTGCCCAAGACCTCCACCGGGAAGATCCAGAAGTTCGTGTTGCGCGACCAGACGAAGGCCGCGAGCGCCATCGAGTGATCCGGCTGGCGGGCCCCGGGGTTGAACCCGGGCGCGCCTCAACGCATCGGCTCGTCCGAGCCGTCCAGATCGTCGCCCAGGCGCACGATGCTTTCGAGGTGGTAGCGCTCGACCTTGCGATACAGCGTGCTGCGCGAAACGCCCAGCGCGCGCGCGGCCTGCGTCAGATTGCCGTGGACGTTCTGCACCGCGCGCACGATGGCCAGCCGCTCGGCCTCCTCGAGGCTCGTCGAGGGCGCCGCCACCGGTGCCCCCATGCCGCCGCCGACCGCTGAAAGCAGTTCCTCGGGCAACTCGTCGCAGCGCACCAGCGCCTCGTTCGAGGTCAGGAGCAGGCTCTCGACCACGTTGCGCAGTTCGCGCACATTGCCGGGCCACGCATAGCTGCGCATCAGGGCCATCACGTCGGCGCCGAACATCCGGCCCGGGACACCGTGCCGCTCGGACAGGCAGCGGTTGAAATGATGCGTCAGCAGTTCCACATCCGACGCGCGCTCGCGCAAGGGCGGGACCCGGATGCAGGTGACGCTGATGCGGTGGTAGAGATCGCGGCGGAAGTGCCCGGCCTCGACCTCCTTGCGCAAATCGCGGTTGGTCATCGCCAGCAGGCGGACATCCACGCGGCGCGGCTTGGCTTCGCCCAGGCGGCAGATCACGCCCTCCTCCAGCGCGCGCAACAGCACCGGCTGGAGGTCCAGCGGCAGTTCGCCGACCTCGTCCAGGCACAGCGTGCCGCCGTGCGCCAGCTCGAAGCGGCCGGCGCGTCCTTCGTTGGTGGCGCCGGTGAAGGCGCCCCGCACGTGGCCGAAGAGTTCGCTGCCGATCAGATCCTTGGTCGTCGCGCCGCAGTTGAAGGTGACGAAGGGGCCGCTGCGCTCCTCGTCACCGTGGATGGCGCGCGCGAACAATTCCTTGCCGACGCCCGTCTCGCCGTGGATGAGAACGCCGACACGCCGCCCGCTGAGCTGCCGCGCCCGATCCACGGCCGCGAGCAGCGCCGGGCTGTTGCCCATCAGCTTGTCGAAGCTGCTGCGCGACAGATCGACTTCCGACCTGCCGGCGGCCGCGCTGCCCACGGAGCCTCCGACCACCGCGAACGAGGGAGGCGGCGGCGGCGTCAGCAGGCGCGTTCGCCTCGGCACCACCACCAGTGCACCGATGGTCCTGCCATCGGCCTTCACCGGATGCAGCCATTCGGGCCGCAGCCCCTCGGGCATCCGACGCGCCCACTCCTCGACCTCGCGCCCGGGATCGAGCCCGTGCAGCCGCATTCCGAGTCGGAATTCGGCGCCCGGCAGGCTGCCGTTCATGTGGATCAGCCGCCCGCTGCGATCGATCACCAAGGTCGCGGCGGCATCGCCCGCGCCGCCGAACTTGAGGGAGGCCTCGAGCAACTGGACGTGCTCGCGGCTGGCGCGTTCGGCCAGGACCGCCTCGATCTGCCGTGCCGCGGCCAGGGCCAGCGCCAGGTTGCTGCGCTGGTAGGTCGAAGGCGGCCCGGAGATGTCGACGGCGCCGAGGACCAGCTCCGTGCCGGGCATGAACACCGGCGCCGCGGCGCATGTCCAGCGCTTGATGCCTTCACAGAAGTGTTCGGCCGCATGCACCTGCACCGGCTGCCGCATCGCCAGCGCGGTGCCGATGCCGTTGGTGCCGACCACGCCTTCGTGCCAGTTGGCGCCCTCGATGAGGTGAATGTCCTGTGCCTCTTCCAGCGTGCGCATGTCGCCCGCGACATCGAGCACGACGCCGTTCGGATCGGTGAGCAGCATGATCGAGCCGGAATTCGCCAGCAGATGCGCCGAGGCCACGAACAGCCCCTGTGCCGCCCACATCATGTCCTGATTGCTGCGGCGCAACTGCTCCAGTGCATCGCCGTGCGCGGCAAGAGGCGCCGAGCGCGAACGCGGCTCGACGCTGGAACGGATGCTGCGCTGCCATGACGACAGGACCGTCTTGGACACGGCCGTGGCCGGCAGCGGCTCGCCGGTGACGAAGCGCTCCCACGCGTCCATCGTCTGCCGCTCGGTGGGCGGCTCCTGTGCTGCGAGGATCAGGCTGGCACCGCTCAAGGCGGCCGGCGGCTGACCCGAGGTGTACTTGGGATTGATAGTTGTCTCCTTCATCGCCTTACACCGCGCCCTTTGGCGTCGCTGTCGTGCGTTCAGCCTGCCGTCAGGCTCGCCCGCTCATGCCGTCGTTTTTGCCGATGGATTTTCCTCCGAACTGTCCGCCTGTGGATAGCGCGGTGTGAAGCACAGCGGCGCAAGGCCGATCCAGGCCAGCAGGACACAGCAAAGCACGGCCGCGAGGCCGAGGACCACGCGCACCAGGCTTCCGCCCGAAGGGCCGAGCGCCCGTGCCACGAGCCATGCGTTCAAGGCGATGATGACCAGCGCGGCCAGCCAGGCCAGGCACTGCAGCCACCGCGGGCTGGCAAACGCCCCCATGATGCGCGGCGCACTCGTGAAGCGGATCAGCGGCACGATCGCGAATGGCAACTGCAGGCTCAGCACCACCTGGCTGAGCACCAGCAACTGCAGCACGCCGTCGTCTCCGGCATGGAACAGCACCGCCACCGCAGGCACGATGGCAAGCGCGCGCGTGAGCAAGCGGCGCTTCAGGGGGCTGATGCGCAGCCGCACGAAACCTTCCATCACGACCTGCCCGGCCAGGGTGCCGGTGATCGTCGAACTCTGGCCGGCCGCCAGCAACGCGATCGCGAACACCGTCGCGCCAAGGGTCGTGCCCAGCAAGGGCGTGAGCAGTTCGTGCGCCTGGCGCAGTTCGGTCACCTCGATGCGCTGCGCGAAGAAGGTCGAGGCCGACAGCACGAGGATCGCGGCGTTGATGCAGAAGGCGATGTTCAGCGCCAGCACCGTGTCCAGGAAGTTGTAGCGAATCGCCTCGCGCCGGGCCTGGTCGGCGCCGTCGATGCGACGCGTCTTCACCAGCGACGAGTGCAGGTAGAGGTTGTGCGGCATCACGGTGGCTCCCAGGATGCCGATCGCCGCGAACAGGCTGGCCGCATCGAGCCGCGGAACCAGGCCGCCGGCCACTTCGCCCCAGACGGGCTGCACCAGCAGCATTTCCAGCCCCATGCAGGCGCCGATAGTGAGCACCAGGGTCGCCACCACGGCCTCCAGCTTGCGGATGCCGTAGTGCTGCAGCGCGATGATCAGCAGGACATCCAGCCCCGTGATCAACGCGCCCCAGGCCAGCGGAATGCCGAACAGCAGGTTGAGCGCGATCGCGCTGCCGAGCAGCTCCGCCAGGTCGCAGGCAATGATCGCGACCTCGCACAGCAGCCACAGGGCCACCGCGACCGGACGCGCGTAGTGCGCGCGGCAGGCCTGCGCCAGGTCCACGCGGCCGGCGATGCCCAGGCGCGCGGCCAGGGTCTGCAGCAGCATCGCGATCAGGTTGGACGCCATCAGCACCCACAGCAACTGGTAGCCGAAGCGCGCGCCACCTTCGAGATCGGTCGCCCAGTTGCCCGGATCCATGTAGCCGACGCTGACCATCGACGCCGGTCCGATGAAGCCCCACACGCGCCAGCGGTTCGGCATGCCCAGGCGCATGTCGATGCTTTGTTCGAGGTTCGTCATCCGGACGACTCCAGGCGAAGCGTCAGCCCAGCCACTGCGAGACGGCCCGTCCGATCAGGACAGCGAGCCCGCCGCCGCTGATGAACAGGCCGACCAGGTGCCGCGGGCGCCACTCGCGCGCGGTCATGCCCGCCCCAGCCGTTCCGCGCCGCCGCCGAGCGCCGGGCCGGCGGTCGGATCGACGTAGTCGGGCTTCTTCGCGATCAGCGTCTGGGTGGTCAGGATCAGGCCGGCCACCGACGCCGCATTGCGCACCGCGCTGTAGCTCACCTTCACCGGATCGATGATGCCGGCGGCGAGCAGGTCCACGAAGTCGCCGGTGCGCGCATCGAGGCCCACGCCGGGCTTGGCATCCAGCGCCTTGCGCATCACCGCCTGCGCATCGAGCCCGCAGTTGGCCGCGATATGGCGCAGGGGCTGCTGCAATGCACGCTGCAGCAGCCGGGCGCCCTGCTGCACATGGCCTTCGGTGCGGGAGATCAGCTCGTCGAGCGCCGCCGCCGCGCCCAGCAGCGCCAGCCCGCCGCCGGGCACCACGCCTTCGGCAATGGCGGCGCGCGCCGCGTGGATCGCATCCTCGATCAGATGCAGCCTGCGCTTCTGCTCGACCGGCGTGGCGCCGCCGGCCAGCAGCACCGCGGTGCCGCCGGAGAGCTTGGACAGGCGCTCCTTGAGCTTGTCGCGCTCGATGTTCTGCGGCGCGAGCTCGTACTGGCGCGCGACCTGCTGCCGCCGCGCGGCGATCAGGGCCGGATCGCCGGCGCCTGCGCTCACCACGGTCTGGTTCGACGAAATGCGCACCTGCCGCGCGCTGCCCAGGTCGCGCAGTTGCACGTCGGCGATGCTGCCCCCCAGGTCGCGCGCGATCACCCGGCCGCCGGTCAGGATCGCGATGTCCTCGAGCATCGCCTTGCGCCAGTGTCCGTACTCCGGCGGATGGATCGCGGCCACCGGCACGCCGCCCTTGTCGCGCCAGGCCAGCAGACTCACGACACAGGCCGGCGCGACCTCGTCCGCGATGATCAAAAGCGGCCGCTTCGCGTCCGCCACCAGCGCGAGGATCGACGCCACCTCGTCGGGCGTCTGGAGCCGCTGGTCGGTCATCAGGATGATGGGGTTGTCCAGCACCACCAGCATCTTCTCGACGTCGGTGATCATGTGGTGCGACAGATAGCCGCGATCGAAGGCCATGCCGTCGACCACTTCGAGCAGGGTCTCGACCGTCGTGCCGTAGTCCACATCGACGATCCCGTCGGCGCCGACGCGCTCCAGCGCCTCCGCGACCAGGTTCCCGGTGGCTTCGTCGTTGGCAGAGACCGCCGCCACCGCGCGCAGCTCCTCGGCGCCGCGCAAGGGCATCGCCGCCTTCTGCAGCGCCGCGATGGCCGCGACCACCGCCTGTTCCAGCCCCTCGACCAGTTCGACCGGATTGGCTCCCTTCGCGAGGCAGGCCAGGCCTTCCTGCACCAGCGCGTCGGCCAGCACGGTGGCGGTGGTGGTGCCGTCGCCGGCCACCTCGTTGGTCTGCTTCGAGACTTCGCGCAGCACCTGCGCGCCCATGTTCTCGAACGGGTCCTCGAGTTCGATCTCGGCGGCGATGCTGACGCCGTCGCGCGAAATGATGGGTGTGCCGAGCGGGCGGTCGATGACGACATTCATTCCGCGCGGGCCCAGGGTGCCGCGCACCGCGCGGGCCAGCTTGGCGACGCCGCGTCCGAGCGCCTGGCGGGCTTCGTCGTCGTGCAACATGATGTTGGGCATGGTGTCTGTCTCCTTGTGTTTTCAGCGGGGATGGCCGCGCGTTCAGTGCAGGGCCGGCGGCTGCGGGCGCCGCACGATGTGGATCGGATGCTCGACCGCTTCGCCGCCGTAGCGGGCGGCGAGCAGGCCGCGGCACAGTGCGCCGTTGAACTCGGCGTTGATGCCGACGCGGCGCACATCGCGCAGGTGGCCCGGCAGCGCCTCGGCGTCGATCGCCCGGCCTTCGGTGTCGACGAAGGCGCGCTCTCCGCCGCCGGCGATGGCGCGTCGCTCCACATAGCGTTCCACCAGGCGCTCGCCTTCGGCATCGAGCGGCAGGCACCAGAGCGACGCGATGTCGAGCGCGGCCAGCGCATCCGGCGCATGGCCCGCATCGATCAGGTGCTGCAGCAGCGCCGCCTGCCGGCGCTGGAAGGCCTTCAGGGCGAAGGTCCGGCGCAGCGCGTCGAGATCGCCCTCGGCCGCGCTGCCGAAACTCGCCTGGAAGCCTTCGCCCCGGCCCACGCCGTCATTGATCGCCTCGGCATACATGTGGTCGTGCAGCCGGACCTGCACCCGCGTGACCCAGGACAAGGCCTGCACCGCGCGGCGCATGTCGTCGGCCATCAGGAAAGCGAAGTTCGCGGCACACCAGTAGGTCGGCAGGCGAAAGCCGATATGCACCTCGCCTCCTTCCCGCAGCTCGACCTCGGTGACGAATCCGAGTTCGGTCACCGATTCGTCGAGTTCGGGGTCCATCACCGTCGCCAGGCAGGCATTCACCTGCGCGGCGGGGTCGGGTCTCACGCGGTCGGCGGCCATTGCGTTCAGGCCGCGACTGCGACCCGCTCCCTGGCAAGCAGGCGCTTCTGCGCCGGGATGTCGATGCCGTACAGCCGCGCCGCGTTGAGGCCCAGAATCTTCTTCTTCGCCTCCAGGTCGAGCGTGACGCCGGTCTCCTTCGCGATGCTGTCGGGCAGCTCGAAGGCCATGAAGTCCTCGATCAGCCAGTCGGGCGTCCAGATGCCGTAGTCGCTGCCGTAGAGCAGCTTGTCCGGCCCGAGCCACATCAGGAGCTGCGAGATCACATGCGCGAAGTACTGCGGCTGCTTGCGGATGAAGGGCAGCGCGACGGCCAGTCCGCCATGGACGTTGGTCTCCTGCGTCGCGATCCAGCAGAAGTCGTCCAGACGCGGCAGGCCGCAGTGCTCGACGATGAAGTTCAGGCCCTGGAAGTTGGTCGCGGCGTGGTCGATGTCGGCGACATCGAAGGCATCGCGGTCCAGCGGCAGGATCGTCGGGCCCTTGTGCACGTGGATGTTCCTCACGCCCAGCTTCTCGGCCAGGGCCAGGTACTTCTCGGCCCAGGGGTCGGTCAGCTTGTAGCCGCGGCTGTCGCCCTTCCACTCCGCCGTGTAAAGCTTCACGCCCTTGAGCTTGTGCGTCGCCGCCAGTTCCTCGAAGGCTTCGAGGCCGGCCGCCTCGTCGCGCGGGTCGAAGGCCCCGTTGACGATGAAGCGGTTCGGATACTTCGTCTTCAGCGCCGCATTCTGTTCGGTGGTGTTGAAGCCGTCGACGTAGAAGTCCTTCAGGTAGGTCGGCTGGAAGATCGCCATGTCGTCGTAGCCGTCGACGAACAGGTCGCGATAGAGCTGCTCGCCGCCGTAGCGCTCGAATTTCTCGCGCGGCCACAGCTTCTCCTTCGGGCTCAGGAAGGTGTGGTAGCCGTAGAAGCAGTTGATGAACTGCTCGCCGTGCACGTTGCGCTGGTTGGCCTTGCTGCCGTCCCAGTTGTGGACATGGCCGTCGATGACGAAGATCTCTTCGCCCGATGAGGTCTTGAACATGGTGTGTCTCTCCTTATTCGTAGGCCATCGCCTCTTCCATGTTGCCGAACAGCATCACGGTGTTTTCATCGATCATCACCATGCGCCCGTAGTGGGTGGAGGTGGAGATCTCGAAGAGGTGCGGCGTCATCTCGCGGCCGAGCGCCTCGGCGATCTCGTCCATCTTGAATTCGATGCGGCCCTCGCCGTCGATGCGGATCATCGCGGGCATGTAGGTCACGCGGATGCCGGGCTTCTTCGCCATCAGCTCGGCGATGGCGCGTGCCTCGACGCTGTCGTTCATCGTCACGCCGCACTGGTGGGAGATGGTCTCCTCGAACTCCAGGTCCTTGAAGGACTTGAAGATGTTGTCGTTGGCTTTTTCCTTGGCTGACATGGTGTGTCCTTGTCCTTGGTGGAGGTTGAATTCAGTTCGAGATCGAGGCCGGAAGCTGCAGGCCGAGCTGGGTCGTGATGGCCTTCATGCGCTCGACCGCGGAGGCATACGCGTCGTCGAACCGCGCCACCTTGGTGTGCGGAAGCGACCAGATCGGCTGCAGGTTCTTCGCAGCGTGGGCGGCCAGATCGCCGTAGGTCTTCAGCCAGCTGTTGAACAGCCCGACGTTGTGGGCCGAGTGCGTCGGATCGCTGACCAGCATGTGCAGCAGCTCGACCGCATTGGCCAGGTTGCGCAGGTAGTCGCTTTCGGCCGCGGAGACCACGGTGGGCGTGAGGAAGTCGTTCTGCGCGGCCGCGGCCTGCATGAAGAAGCCGCTGCGCATCAGCTCGCCGATCATGGGCTCGAACACGATGTTGACCGCGAAGTACTTCTCCAGGTAGTCCGTGGCGCCGCCGATGGTTTCGACGAGCTTTCGCGTCGGTTGCCAGATCGGGTCTTCCAGCCACTGCTTCTTGCCGATCTCGGCATCGAAGCCGGCGATGTCGACACCGATGTCCCCGAGATAGAGCGTCAGGTCCTGGGCGAAGCGCAGCTTGTACGACGAATTGGTCAGGATCGTCGAATTGATCATCTGCGTGTAGCCGTAGCGCTGCGCGTGCATGAGCGCCGTTCCCATGCCGAACTCCGCGTGCTTGTACGCGCCGAGGTGCTTCTCCAGCACCTTGACCCAGGTCTTGTCGAAGCGCGCCGGCGCGCCGGCGCGGCGGGCGTTCTCCACCGCCTGGGAGATCATCCCGACGATGGTCGACTGGCGCTGGTAGTGGGTGCGCTCCCATTCCTCGTCGACCGAGCGGTACTGGTGCCAGTCGGACGAAAGGGTCGCGGTCCAGTTCTCGGAGTAGGTGGGCGTGCCGTCGGCGAAGGAAATGATCCAGTCCTGCAGCAGATAGCGCTTGGGGTCGGGCTGCACGTCGAGGGTCATGTCCTCGTAGTGCGTCGCCTTGCGGCCCTTGGGGGTGTAGTAGTTGTACTTGCGGCTGTCCCAGCCGGCGAATTTCGCGGCGCCTGCGGCGCCGGATTGCGTGGGTGCCGTTTCGACTGTGGCAATGCTCATGGTGCTGTCTCCTTGGGGTTAGTGAACGAGCTCCAGCGTGCTGCCCGCCGGAGTGAACTTGTCGACATGGATGTGCTCCGGCGCGACGCCCAGGCGCTGCAGCGCGGGCAGGACGGCGTCGATCATGGGAGGCGGCCCGCAGGTGTAGGCATCGATCTCGCCGGGGAGCTTCTGTTCGCGCAGGATGCGTTCGACCGCCTCGTGCACGAAGCCGGTCTCGCCGCTCCAGGCATCCTCGGCGGTGGCTTGCGACAGCACCGGGATGAACTCGAAGTCGCTCAGTCGCTTCGCGACGTCGGCGAACTCGTCGAGGAAGAACAGGTCCTTGCGTGTGCGCGCGCCGTAGAAGAAACGGATCGGCCGCTGCTCGCCGCTCTCGATGTGGTCCTGCAGGATGGACCACAGCGGCGACATGCCCGAGCCGCCGCCGACCAGGACCATGGGCCCGGGCCGCTCCTCGCGGCGGTAGCAGCTGCCGAAAGGTCCCTTCACCTTCAGCGCCGTGCCGGGCCGCAGGGTGGTGTCGACCAGCGACGAGAAGGCGCCGTCCGGATACTTGCGGATGATGAATTGCAGCGTGTCCGGTGTCTTCTGCGTGCTGGCCATCGAGTACGAGCGGGTCACGCCGGCCTCGGGCACCGTCAGCTCGATGTACTGGCCGGCCCAGAACTTCATCGGCTGGTCGAGCTTCACCTCCAGCAGCCGCGTGTCGTGCGTCAGCGCGGTGACGCCGACGAGCACGCCGTCGAACTCCTTCACCGCGATCGAGCGACGCATCATGTCCTCGTCGTAGTTCAGCAGTTCGACCGTCAGGTCGCTGAAGGCGTAGGTGCGGCACAGCAGCACATGGCCGCTGTCGCGCTCGTAGTCCGGCAGCGCGAAGGTGGAGTATTCCTGCACTTCCGCGTCGCCTTCGACCAGGACGCACTTGCAACTGCTGCAGCGGCCCTCGCGGCATCCATGCGGAATGGCCAGGCCCTGGCGAAAGGCCGCGTCGAGCACCCACTCGCCCTCTTCCACCTCCATCTCGACGCCGACCGGCTCGAAGCGCACGGTGTAAATCGTCTTCTCAGACATGTCTGGTCCTTTGCTGCTTGCGTTCGCGGCTCCCCCCGGGTCGCGCAAGGCGCTCCGGGGAGAGGCCGCAGGCTCAGATCGGCTTGATCGTGAAGCCCTTGCGGTACTCGGCGATGTGCGCCTCGCGCGCCTCCGGCGTCATGGCGCGCAGCAGCGTCAGCGGGCTCTGGATCGTGTGACCCTTGACGTGGTCCAGCGTCCACATCTGCCGGTCGTCGAAGCGCAGGTGCGGCTGCGAGACCAGCGTCTTGCCGTCCGAACGCACGAAGCCGAGGTCCTTGATGGCATCGGCCAGGTCCCAGCCGTGGTAGCACTCCTCCCACTCGCGGCGCCCGCTGAAGCGGCCCATCGCCGGCGTGGCGCGGCCTTCGTACTCTTCGGCGAAGGCGACCTTGTGGGTCCAGCGGCAGAGGTCGGAGCAGTAGGTGTAGAGCTTTCCATCGACCTCGTCGACCACGATGTCCTCGCGGATCAGGCAAGGCACCATGCAGCTCCAGCAGCGGTGCGGATAGACATAGCCGTTCTCCTGGTCGAACAGCATGTTGGTCTCACCCGGGACGCTCTTCTTCGCATACCACTTCCAGAAGTCGCCGAACTCCGCGTACCAGCCGGGGTACTTGTGCTCGAACCATTCGAAGTCCTTGTCGGTCTGCGCCTCGATGCGCCAGAAGTTGACCGGCCAGCCGACCGCGAAGAACTGCGCCACCTTGTGCACGTAGTTCTTCTTGACGAGACGGTCCCAGGCCGCGCCGACGTCGTCGTGGTGGATCTTCACGCCGTACTTCTCGAGCGGCAGGAGGTAGGTCCGGTAGTAGTCCTCGTAGATCCACCGGTGCCAGAGTTCGGCGTAGGACTCCTTGTTCTTGTTGCGGTCGGTGGTGCCGTATTCGATGATCGTGCCGATCGCCGCATCGACGATCGCGTGGTTCTGCCAGAAGGCGTAGCGGATGTCGCGCTCCAGCAGCAGGTGGTTGTCGGGATCGTTGACCACCGACATCAGCAGCGAGTGCCCGTTGCCGATGTGGCGCGACTCGTCCGACTGCACCGACAGGAACACGGACGACAGGGCGTAGTCGCCGTTGCGCGCAGCCTCGGAGGGCATCGCGACGAAGAGGGTGTTGGTGAAGCCGGTCTCGGCCACGACCTGGAGGTAGATGTTCGCGGCGGTCAGCGCATCGCCGGTGAGGAAGCCTTCGGCGAACTGGCGGCCGATGGTGGTTGCATAGCACTTGCCGAAGGCCGCTTCGGTGATGTCGAAGCCGGCCGGGTCGATGTAGTTTTCCATGTACCACTTCTTCAGGTTCATCTGAATCGTGGAATGGCGGAACTCGTCGACCATCTGCATGGTGAAGCCGGTGCGCAGTTCCTCACCGGGGGCGAGACGGCCGAGCATCGACATCGAGCGCGCCGCAGAGATTTCCGGGAAAGGAATGATCGCCAGGAACAGCTTCATCCATTCGACCCAGCGCGGCTGCGTGTTGCGGAACATGTCGCCGCGCAGGGCGGCATCGAGCGCGCCGTAGACGCGGTTGTCCTTCTCCTCCTGCATCGGGAAGTAGGAGCGGAGCACCTGCTTCATCGGGTCGCGCGGGGCCTTGCCGATCTTGTAGTCGGTCGGAAAGGTCATCGCTTCCTGCACATAGCTCGGCTGCCAGCCGAGATCGGCGATGCGGCGAGCCGCCTCGGCGATGCTGATCCCCTTCTGAGAGGTGATCTTGTTGAGTGTCAAACCCACAGACATGCATATCTCCTTCAAGTGTTCAATTGCACCGTTGCTTCCATTCGCTCGAGTCGTGGCGGCGAAGCCGCTTCGGTCCGGGCGCATGCGGGCTCATGCCCCGCATCTCTCATAGCGATTGGCATGCCATTGCTCCAAATCCCTAGAGCCGCCCGTCCTTCCCAATGAAGACGGCATCGGCCGTCGAATGCGGTCCTGCGTCTCGTCGTGTTCTGGGACGGGCGGCCGCGTCGCTGCGTCCGAACGTGGGACACCGGCATGCATGGGGTCATCCCGCGACGCCGCACGCGACATCGCCGCCACGCCGATTCGGCATGCGGCACGCGTATCGACAACGGGGGGATCAAGGCGCGAGCGCATGGAAGGCGAGGTCGAAGTCGTCAGGTGCGTGCGGTGCGCAAGGCATCGAAGCGGGCATCGCATGAGGGCGCGCGCTCGCGCGCCTCAGGCGCTGCCGGCGTGCGCCGTGGACGGAGTTCCCTCCGCCTCGGCGCCGGCCTGCGCACGCGCCTCGCGCTCGGCGATGAAGCGCGCGGCCAGCACCAGCGCGCCCATCGAGAAGTCCTTGCCGTGGGCCGCGATCATCGCGTCCGAGAGCTCCGCGAGTTGCTGGAAGAAACGGTCCTTGCTGGTGGTCTCGTCGTCGATCATGGTGTGGTCTCCGTGGATGAGTGCTGCGTCTGACTGCGCGAACGGAACAGCGCCTGCGGCAGGCCCAGCCAGCCGAACACGCCTTCCTGCGTTCCAAAGGCGAGGCGGCTGCCATCGCCGGACCAGGCCAGCGCGTTCACCGCCCCGGCACCGGCGCCTTTGACGAACAAGGCTTCGTTCCTGCCCGGCTGGTTGAGCAGCACGGCCCCGTTGTGATAGCCCGCCGCGATCAGCGATTGCCGCGGATGGCATGCGACGCATGTCACCGGTGTCTTGCCGGCAATGCCGCACTCGACCGGCGGGGCCGCGTCCGGCGGATCGAAGCCCCAGCAGACCGGCCGCATGGCGCCGCTGGTGGCGAGGTAGCGGCCGTCATGCGAGAAGGACAGCGACAGCGGCTGCCCTGGATAGCCGCCCATTTCGATGTCGCCACCGTCGGCGACGCGCCAGCCATGCAGCGCGTTCTCCTGCATGCCGGTGACGAGGTAGCGGCCGTCCGGACTCCATGCCAGGGCGCGGTGATAGCCGGGCCACGCGAGTTGCCGCGTCCCGCTCGCTTCGGACCAGAGAGTGACGCCACCGCTGTGCGCAATCGCGAGCCAGCGGCCGCCGGGACTGAAGGCAAGCGAGGTCACGGACGCCGGCAGGTCGATGGCTTCGCCGCGGTCGGCGGCCATGCCATACACGCGATGCCCGCCGCCATACGCGCGCGTGCCTGCGCGGCTGCAGGCCAGCACGTCGACCCAGGCGCCGGGCGAGTGCGCAAGCACCGCCGGATCGCCGTTGCGCGGCACATGGACCACGCGCCCGTCGTCGCCGCCGGTGAGGAATCCGCCGCGCCCATCCGCGGCAATGCAGAGGCAACTGCCGGGATGGCAGGCCACGCGCATCGGCCGCGGGGCCGGCGCATCGGCCGCGGTCAGGGCGACGCCGCCACCCGGCCTGGCGTCGACGCGCGGGCCGCGCGGCCATCCCGCGTCGGCAACCGCGAGTTGCCCATCCCCCAGCGCGAATCCGACCGAGCCGCCATCGACATCCCAGGCGGCGCCGACCACCGGCGCACCGAAGTCCCAGGCGCTGCCCAGCAGGTCGAGCAGTGGCGGCGGGTTCACGGCAAGGCCTCGCAGGCATCGGCGAGGCAATGAGCGAGTTCGTCGCGCAGTTCCTCCGCATCCAACCCGCGGCCGATGAAGACGAGCCGCGACTCGCGCGTTTCGTCCCCGGCCCAGTGCCGGTCCAGGCCGCTGTCCACGGTCATGTGCACCGCCTGGAAGACGAATCGCCGCTCCTCGCCGTCGAAGGCCACGATGCCCTTCGCGCGCAGCAGATCGGCGCCGCGCTCGGTGACCAGCCGCTGCAGCCAGGGCAGGAAGCGGCTGCGTTCGAATGGCCGTGCAAAGCTCAGCGAGACACTGGCCACGCCCGGGCTGTGCCGGCCGGCCTCGGGCGGCCGGTACACATGCGCCCGCGGCCCGAGCGGGGCGGCACCGAGGCGCGGCACCGGCAGACGCAGCCGCTTGATGTCGAAGGCGCCCCGGTCGAGCAGCTGCTCGATCGGAATGTCGCCGTGCACCGAGTGCCGCAGCTCGACCATCGGGTTGATCTGCCGCACCGCGCATTCGGCCTGGGCCAGCATCCCGGTGTCGGCCAGGTCGGCCTTGTTGAGCAGCACCAGGTCCGCCTGCGCCAGTTGCTCGCCCGCTTCCGGCGCATCGCGCAACTCGGCCGCGAGGTGGCGCGCGTCGGCCACGCAGATCACGCTGTCCAGGCGCGTGTGCTGGCGCAGCAGGTCGTCGAAGTGGAAGGTCTGGACGATCGGCGCCGGGTCGGCCAGGCCCGTGGTCTCGATCACGATGCCGTCGAAGCCGCCGGGGCGCCGCACGAGGTTGCTCGCCACGCGCACCAGGTCGCCGCGCAGCTTGCAGCAGACGCAGCCGTTGTTCAACTCGTAGACCTCTTCCTCGGCGCCGATCACGAGCGAGCCGTCGATGCCGAGCTGGCCGTACTCGTTCACGATGACCGCGTAGCGCCGCCCGCCGGCGCCGCGCAGCAGGCGATTGAGCAGTGTGGTCTTGCCGGCGCCGAGAAAGCCGGTCAGCACGGTCACTGGAATGAGGGCCATCGCCAGGCTCAGGGAATCAGCACCGCACGGCCCTTGACCTTGCCGTGATGCAGGTCGAGCAAGGCCTGGTTCGCGTCCTTCAGTCTGTACTCGCGCGTCTGCAGATGCACCAGGCCGCGGTCGGCCAGCGCCATCAGCTCGACCAGCTCCGGGTAGGTGCCGACCAGGTTGCCGACGATGCTCTTCTCGGTGGTGATCATGTCGATGGTCGGCAACTCGATCTTGCCGCCGTAGCCGACGATGTAGTAGCTGCCGGCATTGCGCGTCATCGCCAGCCCCTTGGCGACGGCATCGCCCTCGCCGACGAAGTCGATCACCGCTTCGGCGCCCTTGCCGTGCGTGAGTTCGAGCACCTGCTCGAGTTCGCTGCCGTCGGCTTTCACCAGATGGTGGGCACCGCATTCCCTCGCGAGCTGCAGCGCGACATCGGAGCGGTCGACGATGATGATCTCGGCCGCGCACAGCGCCGCCAGCACCTGGATGCCGATGTGGCCCAGGCCGCCGGCGCCGATCACCACCGCGTATTCGCCGGGCAGCAGATGGCGCGAGGCCTTCTTGGCGGCACGATAGGCGGTGAGGCCGGCGTCGGTGTAGGGCGCCACGTCCTTCGGCGCCAGCGTCTTGGGCAGCTTGATCAGCGAGCGTTGACCGGTGCGCAGGTACTCGGCATAGCCGCCGTCGGCATTGATGCCGGGGAAGCGGCTCTCCTCGGCATGCATGTCGTCGCCGCGGCGGCAGGCGAGGCAATGGCCGCTGGTCACGAGAGGATGGCAGATCACGGCATCGCCGACCTTCACGCCGGTCACGGCCGAGCCCACCGCTTCGACCCAGCCGGCATTCTCGTGGCCCATGATGTAGGGCAGTTCGACTTCGACCTTGCTGCGCCAGATGCCTTCGACCACATGCAGGTCGGTGCGGCATACGCCGGCGCCGCCGATGCGCACGATGACGTCGGTCGGGCTCTCGATCTTCGGGTCTGGAACGTCTTCGTAGCGGACGAAGGCGCCACTGCTGAGTGACTCGTCGTACTGGTGCAGCACCGCGGCTTTCATGGCTTGTCTCCTGATGTTCGGATGGGATGGCGAAGGCAAGCAGTGGCCTTCGATGGACGCGGATGTTCAGCAACCCGTGTGCCATTCGCGGCGGCTTTGGGGGGCTCGCGTCCAAGCCCTTGATTTCGCTGGGAAAGCTGGCGGCGCCTGCGGTTTTCCCGGGGCCTTGCGAGTACTTCGGGTGTCGCGGGATCGGACGCCGGCCGCGGGGTCGCGCGCGGCCCCGGCGTCCCGATTTGCTACAGCGTTTTCCCTGCTTCCGCGCGGCCCCGCTCGTCGACGAGCATCCGATGCATGGTAGGTAGCGACATATCACCCGCGGCGCAGGCAAGCGTCGAACAATGGCCGGCCATGACGACGACGAAACACACCACACGCTCTCATCCGCATGCGCTCTGGAGCGCGATCGCACTGCTCGCCATCGCGGCCGCCGATGCCAATGCCAGCGAGGCCCTGGCGAGGAAGTACGGATGCCTGGGCTGCCACGCCATCGCGACCATGCTGGTCGGCCCGGCCTACCGTGACGTGGCCGCGAAATACGCCGGCCAGGCCGATGCATTGCAGACGCTGGAGAAGAACATCCGCCAGGGCGGCAGCGGCAAGTGGGGCGACGTGCCGATGCCGCCGCAGCCTCAGCTCTCCGAGGCCGATGCACATCGGCTCGCGGCATGGATTGCGGGCGGCGCGAAGTAGATGTGCGCATCGACGGCATCACTCCCGAGGGATTTCCCTTGTAGGTAGCTGGCTAGCACCAGCAGCGGCGAAGCGGCTGCAACACTGCGCGCACCTTCCGCCGGATGCGGTCGGTGGGACGAGACCGGAAACAAGGAGACACAACATGCGCGTGATCACGATTGCACAGACGTCCGCAGGCGTCACGGCTGCCACCGGCTGCGACGAGGAAAGCGGCGAGGTTCCCAAGCTGGACCTGCCCCTCGCGCGGCGCGAATTCCTCAAGGGCTCCGGCCTGCTCTTCGGCACGCTGGCCGCGGGTTCGGTGCTGGCCGCACTGGCCCCTTCCACCTCGTGGGCCGTGGAGCTCAGGCAGTTGAGCCAGGAAGAGGGCCAGTCGCTGATGGCCATGGGGCGGGTGCTCTACCCCCACAAGAAGCTGCCCGACGCGGTGTATGCGCTGCTGGCCAAGGATCTAGACGCCAAGGCCGTCGGCGCGGCCGATGCCGCCAGCATGCTGCGTGAAGGCATCGCGGCGCTCGACAAGGCCGCAGGCGGAAGCTTCGTGAAGGCCAAGCCGGCGAAGCAGCTCGCGGTGGTCAAGGGCATCGAGGGCACGCCTTTCTTCGACACCGTGCGGGGACAGTGCATCACCTCGCTGTACGACAACGACATGGCGTTCGCGGTCTTCGGCTACCCGGGCTCGGCCTGGGAAAAGGGCGGCTACATCACGCGCGGCTTCCAGGACCTGAAGTGGCTGCCCGCGCCTCCTGCCGCGGCGAGCCCTCCCCCCTACCTGGGATGACGCGCCCGCGCCACTCCACACACCCACGCAACGAACACACGAGGCAGGAGACAACAATGGCAAAGATCGAATTCGGCGACGACTCGGCCGTCGTCATCATCGGCTCGGGTGCCGGCGGCGGCACACTGGCCAACGAGTTGTGCCAGAAGGGCATCAAGGTCGTGGTGCTGGAAGCCGGCGCGGTGCAATCCAGCGCCACCTTCATCAACGACGAGTGGAAGGCATTCAACCAGCTGGCCTGGCTCGACCCGCGCACCACCTCGGGCAGCTGGCGCGTGGCCAAGGATTTTCCGGGTCTGCCGGCGTGGGTCTGCAAGACGGTGGGCGGCACCACCACGCACTGGGCCGGCGCGTCGCTGCGGCTGCAGGAGCACGAGTTGAAGGCGCGCACCACCTACGGCGAGATCAAGGGCGCCAACCTGATGGACTGGCCGGTGACGCTCAAGGAACTGGAGCCCTACTACGCCCGCGCCGAAGACAAGATGGGTGTCACGCGGACCAACGGCATCCCCGGCCTGCCGGGCAACAACAACTTCAAGGTCATGTACGCGGGCGCCACGAAGCTCGGCTACAAGCAGGTGCACACCGGCAACATGGCCATCAACAGCCAGCCGCGCGACGGCCGTGGCCGCTGCATGCAGTTGGGCTTCTGTTTCCAGGGCTGCAAGAGCGGCGCCAAGTGGAGCACGCTGTACACGGAACTGCCCAAGGCCGAGAAAACCGGCAATCTCGACCTGCGGCCCGAAAGCCATGTCACGCGCATCGAGCACAACGAGGCCGGCAAGGTGACAGGCGTCGTCTATTTCGACAAGGAGGGGAAGGAACAGCGCCAGAAGGCGCGCGTCGTCTGCGTGGCCGGCAACTCCATCGAGACGCCGCGGCTCTTGCTGCTGTCATCGTCCACCCTGTTCAAGGACGGGCTGGCCAACAGCTCGGGCCAGGTCGGACGCAACTACATGCGACACATGACCGGCTCGGTCTACGCCATGTTCAAACAGCCGGTGAACATGTACCGCGGCACCACCATGGCGGGCATCGTCCGCGACGAGGCGCGGCACGACACGCGACGCGGCTTCGCCGGCGGGTACGAACTCGAGACGCTGTCGCTGGGCGTGCCCTTCATGGCCGCCTTCCTGAACCCCGGCGCCTGGGGTACGGGGTTCGCGGAGTACATGGACAACTACACCCACCTGGCCGGGATGTGGCTGGTCGGCGAGGACATGCCGCGCGAAACCAACCGGGTCACGCTCAACACGAGCGTCAAGGACAAGTGGGGCAACGCGGTGCCCAACGTGCATTTCGATGACCACGAGAACGACATCGCGATGCGCGAGCATGCCTTCCGGCAGGGCCAGCGCATCTACGAGGCGGCAGGCGCCATCAAGTCCTTCCGCACGCCGCCCTATCCGAGCACCCACAACCTGGGCACCTGCCGCATGGGCGCATCGGCGAAGGACAGCGTGTGCAACGCCTACGGGCAGACGCACGACATCGCCAACCTGTTCATCAGCGACGGCAGCCAGTTCACCACCGGCGGCGCCGAGAATCCGACGCTGACCATCGTCACGCTGGCGATCAGGCAGGCCGAATACATCGCCGGGCAGATGACGGCCCGCACGATCTGAGCGCCGTCGACGACCGGAGGCCGGCATGTGTGAGTTCTTCGTGAAGGCGGACCCCATCCAGTACGAGCAGCGTTCGCGCACCGTGCGCATCCATGGCGTGCTCACCAGCATCCGGCTGGAGAACATGGTGTGGGACATCCTCGCCGAAATGGCGGAGGAAGAAGGCTGCACGACCAATGCGCTGATTTCGCTCTTCCACGACGAGATCCTCGCCCACCGCGGCGAGGTGCCCAACTTCGCGTCCTTCCTGCGCGTCACCTGCATGCGCTACCTGCGACGGCGTCTGCTGGCCTGCGATCAGGTGCGGCGCGCCGATGCGGAGCCCGTGCGCGGCGGCGCCAGGCTCGGCGTGACGCTCGCGACGGTGCCGTCGCCGCCGGTACCGGCCGCCGTCAGGACCGCATGACTCCCAACGCCCGAGAGCTATTGCAACCATGAGCTTCACCGAGATCCAGCCGGGCGTCTGCCCTCGGCCCAGCGATGCGTCGAGCGGCTTCGCGCTCAACCACTGCATGCTGCGCGTCAAGGACCCTTTTCGCTCGCTCGACTTCTACACGCGGATCATGGGCATGCGGCTCTTGCGCAAGCTCGACTTCCCGGAGATGAAGTTCTCGCTCTACTTCCTGCAGCAGCCGCAGCCGGGCGACACGCCGCCGGTCGACACCGGCGAGCGCACGACCTGGACCTTCGCGCAGCAGGGCATCCTGGAACTCACGCACAACTGGGGCACCGAAAGCGACCCGGCCTTCGCCTACCACGACGGCAACGCCCAGCCGCAGGGCTTCGGCCACATCTGCTTCTCGGTCCCCGACCTCGATGCAGCCGTGCGCTGGTTCGACGAGAACGAGATCGGCTTCGTCAAGCGCCCCGACCAGGGCCGGATGAAGGACGTCGCGTTCGTCAAGGATCCCGATGGCTACTGGATCGAGATCGTCGAGCCGGCGCGACTGGCGAACCTGGGGCGCTGACTCGTCAGGATGGGCGACGTCGGTTCGATGGGCTCTCCCCCTTTCCCTTTGAGAGCGCCCGTCATGCGGTGCGGGCGGGCTGACTCCGTAAGCGCGCATCACCCATGCCCTGCGCGCCGTACGAACCACCCCAACGCATCCACGGCGGCGGGCGGTGCGCCCTTGGCCGGCCGTTGAGGCACCGCCGAGCAGCGCAGCGCCACGCGGATCAGGGCTCGCGATTGTCTGAGCGAAGCGAGTTCGAGCGAGACCCCGCGTGGCGCGAGCAGCGCAGGGCAGCCCGAAGGGCCGGTGACGTCGGCCGGCCAAGGGCGCACCGCCCGCCGCCGCCGCGCCAACCACGCTCGAACACGCCTCAGCTCAAGTCCCCCGCCAGACTCGCCAGCACCTCCGGCGCAATACTCACGAACGCCGGATAGTTGGTATGGTCACACCCCAGCTTCACCCCCGCCCCCGCCCTCACCGCCGCCCGGGCCCCGTCGTCGAACTCGAAGCGCACGAAGTGAACCGCCGAGGTCTTCTCGTCGTTCTCCCGGTCCAGGTCTTCATCGGCGATCGCATAGATCCGGTCATGCCCCTCGACCTCGACGAACATGCGGTCCTCCACGCCGATGAGCCGGGCCAGCTCGCGCTTGCGCTCGTGAACGTCGGGATACTCGATCAGCATGGTCGCCTTCCAGTTGCTGCCGTCGGGCACGAGCGGCGCATAGGCATCGATCTCGCCCTGGATGCCCTCTTCATCGAAGATCTTCTCGATGTGCAGCATCTCCTGGATCTGGCGCCGGATCGTGCTCTCGTCCTCGAACTGCACGCTGATGTGCTCGCCCAGTTGCACCGTGCGCAACTTGCGGTGCGCAATGACGTCCGGCCGGCTGCTCTTGCGGATCTTCGCGTATGCCTCCAGCGTCATCAGGCTGTCTCTGGTGATGGTCATGTTCACTCCAGGCCGTAGGCCATGCGCACCAGGCTGAGCGGATGCTCCAGCCGGGCGGCCGGCAATGCGTTCTGCGCCATGCCCTGCGCGATGTGGTGGCCGGCCAGCGCGCAGTCGGAACTGATGAAATCGGGCCCATCCTTCGCCATGGCCTTGAAGACCGGCTTGCCGATCTTCATCGCGATCGGATGGTAGGCAGTCTTCACGCCATAGGTACCCGCATGGCCCGAACAGCGCTCGACCAGGTTGATCTGCACCGGCACGGTCTGGCCGATCAGCTTGAACATCTCCTCGGTCTTCCGGCCGATCTTCTGCACGCGGCCATGACAGGGAACGTGGTAGCTCACCTTGCCCAGGCCCGTCTTGAAATCCGTCTTCAGCAAGCCGTCCCTGTGGCGCGCCATGAGGTACTCGAAGGGATCGAACATCGCCTCCTGCACGAGCTTGACGTCGGCATCGTCGGGGAACAGCAGCGGCAGCTCCTGCTTGTACATCAGCGTGCACGACGGAATCGCCGTCAGGATGGCGTAGCCCTCGCGGGCGTACTTGGCCAGCACGGGAATGTTGGCTTCCTTGTGCTTCGCGACGCCGTCGAGGTCGCCGAGTTCGAGCTTGGGCATGCCGCAGCAGCTCTCCTTCTCGACGATGGTGTACTGGATGCCGTTGTGCCGCAGCAGCTTGATGAGGTCGAAGCCGATGCCGGGCTCGTTGTAGTTCACATAGCAGGTCGAGAAGATCGCGACCTTGCCCGGCGTGCGCTCGCCGTCCACCACCGGCGCGGCAGCGTCGTCCCTGGGGGCACTCCAGCGAAAACGCTTCGTGGCCAGGTCGGGCAGCCATGCGTCGGGATGCACGTGCAAGGTCGCGTCGAGCACCTTGCGCACGGGCTTGGTCTTGTTCAGCGCATTGACCGCCTGCACCACGATCGGAATGCCGGCGAACTGGCCGTGCGTGTCCGTCGAGGCCAGCAGCTTCTCGCCCGCGCCGACTTCACCGTTCTTGAACTTGATGGCCTTCGCACGCAGCATGGTGTGCGGGAAGTCCAGGTTCCACGGATGCGGCGGCACGTACGGGCACTTGGTCATGTAGCAGAGGTCGCACAGATAGCACTGGTCGACCACGCTCCAGTAGTCCTTCTTGGCCACGCCGTGCACTTCGCCATCTTCGGTGGCATCGACCAGGTCGAACAAGGTCGGGAAGGCCTGGCACAGGCTCACGCAACGCCGGCATCCGTGGCAGATGTCGAAGACGCGCTCCATCTCCTTTTCGCACGATGCCTGGTTGTGGAAATCCGGGTTCTTCCACTCGACCGGGTGCCGTGTGGGTGCCTCGAGGTTGCCCTCGCGAATCGTCATGGGTCGGTCTCCTCGCGAAATGGAAAAGCGGCTCCATCAACGAACAAGGGGCACGAAGCCCCCTGTCCGGTGAGCATCAGGAAGGTGCTCAGTCGACCAGCGCGTCGAGCGCCTTGGTGTAGCGGTTCGCGTGCGAGCGCTCGGCCTTGGCCAGCGTCTCGAACCAGTCGGCGATCTCGTCGAAGCCTTCCTCGCGGGCCTGCTTGGCCATGCCCGGGTACATGTCGGTGTACTCGTGCGTCTCGCCGGCCACGGCGGCCGCGAGGTTCAGCCGGGTCGAGCCGATCGGCAGTCCGGTGGCCGGGTCACCCACCGCCTCGAGAAACTCGAGATGGCCGTGCGCATGGCCGGTTTCCCCTTCGGCGGTGGAGCGGAACAGCGCCGACACGTCGTTCTGGCCTTCGACGTCGGCCTTGTTCGCGAAATACAGATAGCGTCGGTTGGCCTGGGATTCGCCCGCGAAGGCGTCCTTCAGGTTCTGCTCGGTTCTCGATCCTTTCAGGTCCATGTCAATCTCCTGTGGAGTGGTGGAATGCAAGATGAACCGTCGCTGCTTCCGCAGCGGCGCGCTAGGCAATCTAACTCACGGCCCTGCACCGTCCAAATACAAAGCCGCAATGAGGGCTATTGACACAAGCAATCGCATCCCGCTTGACGAAAGCCGCCTTCGACAGGTCCGTCCCGCTTGTCCCGCACAATGCGGCGCTTGCACACACGCATTATTGAAGGAGACATCGACGTGCCGCAAACCACCATCGGATTGATCGTCCCGCCCGCCGCCGGCCTCGTGCCCGCAGACGGCCAGGCGCTCTATGCAAACCGCGACGTGCGCTTCATCGCGCGCGGCCTGGCCATCCCGGGCATTTCGCCGGAAGGCTTCGACACGGTGGTGGACCGCATCCTGCAACTCGCCGTCGAATTGCGCGACGCGGGCGCAAAGGCGGTCTCGCTGATGGGCACCTCGCTGAGCTTCTACCGCGGCGCCGACTTCACCGACGACCTGCGCGAGCGCATGCGGCAGGCCACCGGCCTGCCCTGCACCACCATGAGCCACGCCATCGTCGCCAGCCTGCGGCATCTGGGCGTGCAGCGCGTGGCGGTCGCGACCGCCTATATCGACACCCTGAACGAGCGCCTGGTGGCCTATCTCGCGAGCCGGGGCATCACGGTCACGCACATCGAGGGCCTGTCCATCACCGGCGTGGAAGCGGTGGGCCAGGTGTCCGGCCGCACGCTCACCGAGCTGGTCGAGCGCACGGTCGCGGCCGATCCCACCGCGCAGGGCGTTCTGATCTCCTGCGGCGGATTGCTCACCCTGGACCTGCACGTGCCGCTCGAACACAAGCTCGGCCTGCCGGTCACCTCCAGTTCGCCGGCCGGCTTCTGGGACGTGATGCGGGTGGCCGGCCTCGATGCCTCCTCGCCGGGCTTCGGCCGGCTCTTCGCGCCCGATCGCGCCCTTGAACGAGCCGCTTGACCTGACCACGCTGCGCGTGGTCGTCGCGGCGGCGGAGCTCGGCTCCATCAGCGCCGCGGGCGACCGCCTGCAACTCGCCGTGGCCGCCGCCAGCGCCCGCATCACGACGCTGGAAGAAAACCTGGGCCTGCGTGTCTTCGAGCGCTCCTCGCGCGGCGTGCAACTCACGCCGGCCGGGCAGATGCTGGTGCAGCGCGGGCGCGAGCTGCTGGCGGATTCCGACCGTCTCTCGCTGGACCTGCACGACTACGCCAAGGGCCTGCAGGGCCATGTGCGCCTGGTCGCCAACACCTCGGCCGTGCTGGAGCTGCTGCCTGCACGGCTCGAACGCATGGCGCGCGAGCATCCGCTGATCCGCATCGACGTGGAAGAGCGCGGAAGCCGCGACATTCCCCTGCTGCTGCTCGAAGCCCGCGCCGACCTGGGCATCGTGGACATGGCGCACGCGCCGCAAGGCATCGCCTTTCGCGACTGCTTCGCCGACACGCTGGTGCTGGTGGTGCCCGCGGGCCATGCGCTGGACGGTATCGGCGCTGTCACCTTCGAGGACGCGCTGGAGGAAACCTTCATCGCGCTCGCCGACGGTACGGCCCTGTCCAGCCGGCTCATCGCGTCGGCATCGCTGTCGGGCCGGCCGCTGAAGGTGCGCATGCAGATGCGCAGCTTCGATGCCGTCTGCCGCATGGTCGCCGGCGGCCTGGGCGTGGCGGTGTTGCCGCTCGAAGCGATCGGCCCGCAACTCGCGAGCCTGCCGGTCCGCGTGGTGCGGCTGAAGGACGAATGGGCGGCACGCACGCACCGGATCGCGATTCGCAGCGAGGTCCCGCCCTCGCCCGCAACCCGCACCTTGATCGCCTGCCTCGAAGGCTGAGTCCGGGGCGTCCGAAGCCCCCTCCGAGGGGAAACCCTCGATTTCGCGGTCGGCGAAGGCGGTCTTCGCCGTGCGTTCTTGTGACGGCGTCGAGCCGCTTCCTACACTGCGCGGCGCACACCAAGGAGACACACGCATGAAGATTGCCCGCGTCGCAGCAACACCGCTGCACCTGCCGGTGACGGTGGAGGTTTCGGGACGCACGAAAACCACCTCGCTCTCGCTCTGCCTGGTCGACATCGAAACCGATGACGGCCGCATCGGCACCGGCATGACGGCCATCACCGAGGAGGAGGTCATTGCCTCGGTGGTCAACGAGGTCGCCGCGCACACGCTGGTCGGCATGGACCCGATGCGCCACGAGCAGATCTGGGAACGCCTGTACTGGCTGCTCAGCCCGCGCGGCCAGTCCGGCTATGCGAGCCACGCCATCGCGGCCATCGACCTCGCCTTGTGGGACCTCAAGGGCCAGGTGCTGGGCCAGCCCTGCTGGCGTCTGCTCGGCGGCGCGCGCGCCGAAGTGCCCGTCTATGCCACCTTCGGCTTCGCCTTCTTCGATCGCGACGAACTGGCGGCCGCCGCCCGGTCGTGGGTCGATCGCGGCTTCACGCGCCTGAAGATGACGGTCGGACACCACGGCCTGCAGCGTCGCGACGAGCCGCGCCCGCTGGACGCGCTGATCGCCGAGGACGTGCAGCGCGTCCGCGCGGTGCGCGAAGCGGTCGGCCCGGATGTACAGATCTACATCGACGCCAACTGCAGCCTGGACTATTTCCACGCGCTCTCGCTGGCGCAGCGCATCGAGGAATTCGGCATCAGCTTCTTCGAAGAGCCGGTGGCGCAGAACGACATTCCGAACCTCGCGAAGCTGCGAGCGAAGACCTCCATTGCGCTGGCCGCCGGCCAGAACGAAGGCCTCGCCAGCCGCTTCCGCGACATGCTGGTGGCCCAGGCGGTGGACGTGGTGCAGCCCAACGCCTGCATCACCGGCGGCTTCACGCAATGCCAGCGCATCGCGGGCATGGCCTCGGCCTTCAACGCACGCTTCGCCAACGGCGGCGCATGGCCGCATCACAACATGCATCTGCATGCCGGACTCGCCAACGGCTCGCTGGTCGAATACCACTCGGTGGCTGTCGATTGCTGCCGCCAGGTGTTCGACGAATTGCCCGTGCCGGACCATGGCATGCTCGCGCTGCCCGAAACGCCGGGCCTGGGTTTCGCGCCGAATCGCGAACGCGTGGCCGAACTGGCCAGGCGGCCGGGCTCGCGCGGCGTGGGCAAGGCCTGAGCCACTTTTCGTTCATGAAGAATTCCGGAGACAACTGACGATGACTGCATTCACCACCCGCCGCACCGCACTCGCGCTGGCCGCCGCCCTCCTGGCAGGCGCCGCCCCGCTTGCCGGGGCGCAGAGCTATCCCGAGCGGCCGATCCGGCTGCTGGTGGGCTACTCCGCCGGCGGCGGCGTCGATGCCATGGCGCGCCTGGTCGCGCCGCGCCTGTCGGCCCTGCTGGGCCAGCCGGTGGTGGTGGAGAACCGCGCCGGCGCCGCCGGGGTGATCGCGGGCGATGTGGCGTCCAAGGCCGCGCCCGACGGCTACACGCTCTTCCTGGCCGACAGCTCGACGCTGATCGCGCAGTACATGCAGGCCAAGCTGAGCTTCGACCCGATCAAGAGCTTCGCGCCGGTCGCCGGCCTGTTCAAGTCGCCGCTGATGATCGTCGGCACCAACGACTTCCCGGCCCGCAATCCCAAGGAGCTGGTCGCCGCGCTGAAGGCCCAGCCCGGCGCCATCTCCTTCGCCACCTCGGGCGTCGGCACGGTCCAGCACCTCGGCTTCGAGATGATGAAGGGCCAGACCGGCACCTTCGCGACGCACATTCCCTATCGCGGCGCCGCGCAGATCGTGCCCGACGTGATCAGCGGCCAAGTGCCGCTGGGCGTGGTGAGCGCCACCGCCGGCATGTCGCAGGCCAAGGCGGGCAAGCTGCGCGCGATCGCCATGCTCAGCAACGACAAGCTGCCGGGCGCCGAGAACGTCGCGCCGCTGTCGAGCGCCGTGCCCGGCATCGACGTCGCGCCGCGCCTCTTCCTGGTCGCACCGGCAGGCACGCCGGCGCCGATCATCGATCGCCTCGGCGAGGCGGCGCGCACCGTGATGAACGCGCCCGACCTGGCCCATGCCGCCGGGGTGCTTGGCGCGGTTCCGGACTTCCTGCCCGCGCCCGCGCTCGCGAAGGCGCTCACCGAGGAATCGGCGCGCTGGAGCAAGGTGATCCGCGATCAGAAGATCTCGGCGCAGTAGGCACGATGCCGCCCGTCATCACGAACATCGAGGACCTGCGGGTCCTGGCGAGACGGCGCGTGCCGCGCATGTTCTACGACTACGTCGACTCCGGCTCGTGGACCGAAAGCACCTACCAGGCGAACGAAGCGGATTTCCGGAAGATCCGGCTGCGCCAGCGCGTCGCGGTCGACATCGACCACCGCAGCACGCGCAGCCGCATGGTGGGCGTGGACGTGGCCATGCCGGTCGCGCTCGCACCGACCGGCATGACCGGCATGCAGCACGCCGACGGCGAGATCCTGGCCGCGCGCGCGGCCGAGAAGTTCGGCGTTCCGTTCACGCTCTCGACCATGAGCATCTGCTCGATCGAGGACATCGCCGCGGCCACCCGCCAGCCCTTCTGGTTCCAGCTCTACGTGATGCGCGACCGCGGCTTCATGGAGCGGCTCATCGATCGCGCCAAGGCCGCCCGGTGCGGGGCGCTGGTGCTCACGCTCGATCTGCAGATCATCGGCCAGCGCCACAAGGACCTGCGCAACGGCCTGGCCGTGCCGCCGAAGCTCACCCTGCGCAATCTCGCGGACATGGCCACCCGGCCGCGCTGGTGCCTGGGCATGCTCGGCACGCGGCGGCGCAACTTCGGGAACATCTTCGGCCATGTCGAGGGCATCGAGACCATGCGCTCGCTGTCGGAATGGACCAACAGGCAGTTCGACCCCACGCTCTCCTGGGCCGATGTCGACTGGATCCGCAGGCGCTGGGACGGCAAGCTGATCCTCAAGGGCATCCAGGACGTGGAGGATGCGCAACGCGCCGCGGCCTCGGGGGCCGATGCGCTGATCGTCTCCAACCACGGCGGACGCCAGCTCGACGGCGCGCCCTCCTCGGTCTCGGCGCTGCCGGCCATCGCCGAGGCCGTGGGCGAGCGCATCGAAGTGCACATGGATGGCGGCGTGCGCAGCGGGCAGGATGTGTTGAAGGCACGCGCGCTCGGCGCCAGGGGCGTCTACATCGGCCGCTCGTTCCTGTACGGTCTGGGCGCCATGGGCGAAGCCGGCGTGACGCGCGCACTGCAGATCATCCACCGCGAACTGGACCTCACCATGGCCTTCTGCGGCCATACCGACATCGACCGGGTGGATGCCGGCGTGTTGCTGCCGGCGGCGGGCTGATCCGGCGTCGCACCGCCGGGCGGCTGCGTGCTCAGTGGGCCGGGCTGCTCCATTCGGCCCGAATGAAGCCGTGGGCGACCAGAAGCCAGCCCATGGCCCATGCGGCGCCCAGCGCCCAGCCAGCCAGCACGTCCGTCGTCCAATGGACACCCAGCACCACGCGGCTCGCGCCCACCAGGAAAGCGGCAACGAAGGCGACCGCGAGGATGTACAGGCGCTCGCTCCAGCGGCCGCGCGTGTAGGCCATCAAGGCACCGATGGTCAGGAACACCACCGCCGACATGGTCGCGTGGCCGCTCGGAAAACTCATGCCCCAGGCGATGTAGTCAGCGGCTTCCGGCAGCGGCCGCGGACGCCCGAAAGCCGGCTTGAGCAGGGCCACGAGCAGCGCGCCGCTCGACGCCGAGACCGCCACCAGCAGCGCCGAGCGGGGTGCGGACAGCATCAGCAGGTAGATCGCCGTCGCCACGGTCACGAAGCCGAGCACCACGAAGCTTCCCAGGCCGCTCAGGTCGCGCATGACCTCCAGGAACCGTCGGTGTCCCTCATGCATCTGCCGGACGGCCTCCAGCAGGCGCAGGTCGAATCCGCGGGTGTCGCCTTCGAGGATTTCGCCGGCGAGCGCCGCGAAGCCGATCAGGAGCAAGGCCGCACCCAGGCCCGCGAGCAGGGGCAGGAGCAATGAACGCAAGCGGTCGACCCCGTTGCGCGACAGCACACCAGGCCGGCGGCGCGCGCCATCGGCGCCCGCCGCTTCAGGATCCGGCGCGGAAGAGGCGGGGCCGGGAATGCCAGGCGGCGGCGCATCGCTTGCGGCCGGCATGGATTCGCGGGCCCGGCGGGCTTCGTAGGTCTTCAGGTGAACATGCGCCACCTGCAACAGCGACAGGGCTTCGGCGCCGTGGCCGGCAGGCATGCGCCGACTCAGGAGGTCGCCCACGATATGGTCGGCCTCCACCGGCGCGCCGCGCTCGATGTCCTTGAACATGGAAGCGGTCATCGTCGAGCCCGGCCGGGTCAGCATGGCCCGGGCGCGCTCGACGACGTCCGGGCGCATGGCAAAGCCGTTCTGCGCCGCGATGGCCGCGCATTCGTCCACCATGCGCATCGCCAGCGCGCTGCCTCCGGCCTGCTCGATATCGCCCACGCTGGCGCGCATGAGGCAGGTCATGCCGGCGGCCGAGGCGATGAAGACCCATTTCTCCCACATGTCCTGCAGGATCTCCCGCGAGGCACGCGCGTCGAAACCCGCCTGCGCAAAGGCCGCTTCGATCGCCTCGATGCGCGGGGTGCGCGAGCCGTCCAGTTCGCCGTAGACCAGCACGTGCATGTCGTTGAGATGCCGGACCACGCCTTCGTCGTCGAGCGCGGCCGAGATCATGCAAAGGCCGCCCAGCACGCGTTCGTCGCCGAAGCGTGCCTTCAGCGCCTCCAGGTGGCGCATGCCGTTGAGCAGGGGAAGGATGGCGGTGTCCGGACCGACGGCCTTCGAGAAGGACTCCATCGTCTGCGCGAGGTCGTAGGCCTTGCAGCCCACCACCACCAGGTCGAAGGGCTCGCGGATGTCCTCGGCCAGCACCGAGGGCGGCGCCGGCAGATCCAGGTCGCCGAAGGGACTGCGGATCGCGAGCCCGGTTGCCGCGAGCTGCGCAGCTCGCCGAGGCCGCAGGAGAAAAGTCACATCGGCGCCCGCTGCCAGCAGCCTTCCGCCGAAATACCCGCCGAGCGCACCCGCGCCGACCACCAGAATTCTTCGCATGCCTTGCCCTCCGTCTCGGTCGAGACGTCCGGGCAGCTTACAGCCTCCCTACTTCACGACCATTTGCGTGAATGGCGGCAGATAGGCCTGTGCCGTCACCAGCAGGCCCATGAGGCAGGCCAGGGCGATCGAGTGGAAGAACACGTAGCGCAGGATGTCGCCCTCGTGATTGAACCAGCGCGTGGCGGTGGAGGCGACGACGATGGACTGGGCATCGATCATCTTGCCCATCACGCCGCCGGAGCTGTTGGCCGCGCCCATCAGGTTCGGCGACAGGCCGAGCTGGTCGGCCGCGACCTTCTGCATGCCGCCGAAGAGCACGTTCGATGCGGTGTCGGAGCCGGTGAGAGCCACGCCCAGCCAGCCCATCAGCGTGCCGAAGAAGGGATAGAGCACCCCGGTGTTGGCGAAGGCGAGGCCGAGGGTCGTGTCCAGGCCCGAATAGCGCGTCACGGTGCCCAGCGCGAGCATCAGCACGATGGTGAGCAGCGAGTACTTCACCAGGTTGAGCGTGCGGCCATAGGCGACGATGAGCTGGCCGACGCTGTACTTCGACACCAGCCCGCCGACGATGGCCGACAGCAGGATGCCGGTGCCGGTGGCCGAGAGCAGTGTGAAGGCATAGATCGCGCCCTCTGCGGTCGGCTTCGGCACGACCGGCGCGACCTTCTCGATCATGTTGTGCAGCCCGTCGATCGGGAAGTTGGGGGCATAGATGCCGTTGAGCCAGGTCTTGACCGAAGGCAGGCCCCAGAGGAAGACGAAGACGGTCATGATAGCCCAGGGGGTCCAGGCGCGGATCAGTTCGGTGCGCGAATGCCGCACGACGGGCTGGACACCCGCCACCGGCTCGCCGCTGTCGGACTCGTGCCCCTTGAGGGATACGGAGCGCCAGATCGTCCTGGGCCGCCACACGCGCAGGAAAAGGATCAGCGACACCATCGAGATGATGGCCGCGATGATGTCGACGAGCTCGGGGCCGATGAAGTTGGAGACCAGGTATTGCGGAATCGCGAAGCTCACCCCGGTCACGAGGACGGCCGGCCACACTTCCAGCATCGCCTTGCGGCCCGCGAAGGCCCAGATCAGCCAGAAGGGGACCAGCAGCGAAAAGAAGGGCAGCTGGCGGCCGATCATGGCCGTGACCTGCATGAGGTCGTAGCCGTGCACCTTGGCCAGCGTGATGACGGGCGTACCGAGCGCGCCGAAGGCGACCGGCGCGGTGTTCGCGATCAGCGACAGGCCGGAGGCCGCCAGCGGCGAGAAGCCCAGGCCGATCAGGATCGCGGCGGTCACCGCCACCGGCGTGCCGAAGCCAGCGGCACCCTCGAAGAAGGCGCCGAAGGAGAAGGCGATCAGGAGCAATTGCAGGCGCCTGTCCTCGGTGATGCCCGACAGCGAATCCTGCAGCACCTTGAAGCTGCCGTTCTGCTCGGCGAGCTGCTGGAGGAAGATGATGTTCAGCACGATCCAGCCGATGGGCAGCAGGCCGGTGATGCCGCCGAGGAAGGCCGCGCGGCCCGCCATGCCGGCCGGCATGCCGAAGGCGAACACGGCGATGACCAGCGCGCTCAGCAGCCCCAGCCCGGCCGCGAAATGCGCCTTGACGTGCAGCAGCCCGAGGCACACAAGCATCACGACCACGGGGATGGCGGCCAGGGCGGTGGAGACCACCATGCTGCCGAATGGGTTGTACGCCTGCTGCCAAGTCATCGGTCCCACCTCGTGTTGTGAAAATTTGTTAAGTAGCGGCGTGCGGATAATAGGCACCCCCGCGCCAACGAACAACCTAGGAGCATCCCACCCGTGCCCGACCTCTCCAAGATCACGAACATCGAAGACCTGCGCATCATCGCCAAGCAGCGCGTTCCCAGGATGTTCTATGACTACGCCGACTCCGGCGCGTGGACCGAGGGCACCTACCGATCGAACGAAGCGGACTTCCAGACGATCAAGCTGCGCCAGCGCGTGGCCGTCAACATGGAAGGCCGCTCGACCCGCAGCACGATGGTCGGGCACGAGGTCGCGATGCCGGTGGCGATCGCGCCCACCGGCCTCACCGGCATGCAGCACGCCGATGGCGAAATCCTCGGCGCCCGCGCGGCGAAGGCCTTCGGCATTCCGTTCACGCTGTCCACGATGAGCATCTGCTCGCTGGAAGACATCGCCGAGAACACCGACCGCCATCCGTTCTGGTTCCAGCTCTACGTGATGCGCGACCGCGACTTCATCGAGCGCCTGATCGAGCGCGCGAAGGCGGCGAACGTGTCGGCCCTTCAGCTCACGCTCGACCTGCAGATCCTCGGCCAGCGCCACAAGGACATCAAGAACGGGCTGACCGCGCCGCCCAGGCCCACGCTCAGGAACCTGATCGACCTCGCCGGCAAGCCCCGCTGGTGCATGGGCATGCTCGGCACCAGGCGCCGCACCTTCGGCAACATCGCGGGCCACGCGAAAGGGGTGAAGGATCTGTCGTCGCTGTCCTCCTGGACGGCGGAGCAGTTCGACCCCACGCTGAGCTGGGCAGACGTCGAATGGATCAAGAAGCTCTGGGGCGGCAAGCTCATCCTCAAGGGCATCATGGACGTGGAAGATGCGCGGCTCGCGGCGTCGAGCGGCGCCGATGCGCTGATCGTCTCGAACCACGGCGGCCGCCAGCTCGACGGCGCGCCCTCCTCCATCACGGCCTTGCCCGCGATCGCGGAAGCCGTGGGCACCGAGATCGAGGTCTGGATGGACGGCGGCATCCGCAGCGGCCAGGACGTGCTCAAGGCCCGCGCGCTCGGCGCCCGCGGCACCCTGATCGGCCGCAGCTTCCTCTACGGCCTCGGTGCCTTCGGCCAGGCCGGCGTGACGCGGGCCCTCGAAATCATCCAGCGCGAGCTGGACCTGACCATGGCCTTCTGCGGACGCACGCACATCGACGACGTCGATTCGGGCATCCTGCTGCCCGGCACCTTCTGACGACTCGCGGCGCCGCCCGACAGGGTCGGCGCCCGACAGCGTCGCACAATTGGCCTGGCCAGCCACTATCCCTACAACACAGGCACACGGAGTCCTTTCACATGCACACAGTCAGCTCCGGCGGCGCATCCGGCACCGCCGGTCAGCCCGCCATTCCCCCCACCTACACCAGCGACGAAAAACGCCACCGCATCTTCGCGATCATGGCGGCCTCGTCGGGCAATCTGGTCGAGTGGTTCGATTTCTACGTCTACGCCTTCAGCGCGCTCTACTTCGCGCCTTCCTTCTTTCCCAAGGCCGACCCCACGGCCCAGTTGCTGAACACCGCGGGCGTGTTCGCCGCCGGCTTCCTGATGCGGCCCATCGGCGGCTGGCTGTTCGGCCGCGTCGCCGACAAGTACGGACGCAAGACTTCGCTGTTGATCTCGGTCACGATGATGTGCGCCGGCTCGCTGGCCATCGCCGCGCTGCCGACCTATGCAGCCATCGGCGCATGGGCGCCATTCCTTCTCCTGGTTGCGCGCCTGGTGCAGGGCCTGTCGGTCGGAGGGGAGTACGGCACGACCGCCACCTACATGAGCGAGGTGGCGCTGCGCGGCCAGCGCGGCTTCTTCTCGTCGTTCCAGTACGTGACGCTGATCGGCGGCCAGCTTCTTGCCGTGCTGGTGATCGTGGTGCTCGAGCAGTTGCTCACCGAGGCCGAACTCAAGGCCTGGGGATGGCGAATTCCCTTCGTCGTCGGCGCCGTCGCGGCCGTGGTCGCGCTGCTGCTGCGCCGCACGCTGCACGAGACGCAAAGTGCCGAGTCGCGTGCAAACAAGGAGGCCGGCAGCCTGGCGGCGCTGTTCCGCTCCCACAAGGCGGCCTTCTTCACGGTGCTGGGCTACACGGCCGGCGGCTCGCTGATCTTCTATACCTTCACCACGTACATGCAGAAGTACCTGGTCAACACGGTGGGCCTGCCGATCAAGACCACGAGTTACGTGATGACCTGCGCGCTCTTCGTCTACATGTGCATGCAGCCCTTCTTCGGCATGCTCTCCGACCGGATCGGCCGGCGCAGCAACATGCTGCTCTTCGGGGCCTTGGGTGCGCTGTGCACGGTGCCGATCCTCACCGGGCTGCAGGCCGTCAAGAGCCCCGTCATCGCCTTCGTGCTGATCATCGTGGCCCTGGCGATCGTGAGCTTCTACACCTCCATCAGCGGCATCGTGAAGGCGGAGATGTTCCCCGCCGAAGTGCGCGCGCTGGGCGTGGGGCTTGCCTACGCCGTTGCCAATGCGATCTTCGGCGGCTCGGCGGAATACGTCGCGCTCGGCCTGAAGTCGATCGGCCACGAAACCACGTTCTACTGGTACGTGACGGCGATGATGGTGGTCGCCTTCCTGGTCAGCCTGCGCCTGCCTCGACAGGCCAGCTATCTGCATCACGAGCACTAGTTTCCTGCACGCTGGCCCTGCTCCTCGAGCAGCCTGTTGCGGATCGCGAAGGCCGCCGCCCCGGCGCGGTTGGCCGAATGCGTCTTCGAGAGAATGCTGCGCACATGGTTGGCGATGGTGTTGGGGCTGACGAAGAGTTCGCGCGCGATCTCGCGATTGCACTTGCCGGCCGCGACAAGGCGCAGCACCTGCGCTTCGCGTTGGCTGAGGCCGGCGGGATGCGGCACCTCGCCGGCCGCACGGAACATCGACTGCACCCGCTCGGCGGCGCCCGACAAGGCGCGCATGCCGAGCGCATCCGCTTCGCTCGCGGCCTCCTTCAATAGCGTCTGCGCGGCCGGCAGGTCGCCCGGCGCATTGCGCGCCAGAAGCATCCGCGCGTAGCCCAGCCGCGCATGGGCCAGGGCCGGGCGTGCCTTCTGGCGGGCGTTCATCGCGATCGCCGCCTGGAAGTGGGTCTGCGCCTCCTGCCACTGGCCCATCGCGGAGGCGAGCATCCCCAGAAAGGCGTCGGCCGCGCCGAAGCAGGCGATGGCCGTGCCGACCAGCAGGTTGTGCCCGCGGTACGGCGCCAGCAGCCGATAGAGCGCGGCCGCGCGTGCGGCATCATCCAGCGCAACGCACACCAGGACCAGGTAGACCAGGCTCGCCACCCACACGCCATCGCGCGGCAGCGCCTCGAAGCCCTGCTCCGCGATGCATTCGAACTCCGCTCGCGCGGCATCGAGTTGTCCGAGTTCGACGTAGATCAAGGCCAGGCCGGGCCGCCACACACCGCGTTGCGGCGTGTCCTTGACAAAGCGCCTGACCAGCGGGGCGACCTCCTGCAGGCGGCCCTGCTCTCGTCGAAGCGTGAACATCTGGACACCCAAGACGCCGGCCGCATCCATGCCGGGCATGCGGTCGCCGATACGGAAGGTGCGTTCTGCCAATTGCTCGGCCTCATCGAATCGGCCTTCGAACAGTGCGTGCATGGTCCGCGACGAGGTGGCGATGTAGCGGAAGAAAGGCTGCCGCAGTTCATCGGCGCCGCGCTCATAGCGCTCGATCTGCGGGCGCCAGGTCTCCATGTCGCCGAGTTCGAAGGTGTCGAACATGCGCCACGCCAGCGCGGAGAACATGAGCATGCGATCGCCTTGTTGCGCGGCGATCTGCATCGCCTCCTCCGCACTCGCCATGCGTTCGACGATGCGCTCCTGGTTCCAGCGCGCCGACTGGGTGGCCAGCAGCGTGGCGGCCAAGGTGCCCGGATCGGCGCAGCGCCTCGCCACACTCACCGCCTGCTGGTGCACTTTCATGGCCTGCCCTTCCTCACCGCTGAAGATGAGGGCGCGCGCGAGGGCGCTCAGCAGTTGGGCCTCGGTCGTGCGATCCTGCGGGCTCAGCGCCGCCAGCGCCTCGCGCAGCAGGCGCGCGGCGGATATGCCCGGCAGGCCCGGACACCAGCTCCCCATCTCGTAGCCCAGCGCTGCGCGCGCCAGTTCGGCCGCATCGCCGAGCCGGACGGCCATGCGCGCGGCCTGATCGAAGGCCTCGAGGGCCTGCAGGTATTCGCCGGCGCGCGTCTGCGCCTCGCCGAGCGCATTGAGCATGCGGCAGCGCGCGGCCGCACTTGCGCCCGGTCCGCCCGCGATCTCCATGGCCTGCAACGCCAACCGGTAGTAGCGCGCTGCTTCCTCGTGCGCCAGCAGTGCGTCCGCGCTCTCGCCCGCGCGCCGCGCATACTCGATGGCCCGCGTCGCATCACCGCCCGGCAGCGCGGCCGCGTAGTGGTGTGCGAGAACGGCAAGGCGTGATGGCGTGTCATCGTCGGGGCCAGCCTCGATCGCACGGCCGATCTTCAAATGCAGCCGGCTGCGCCGGGGCGGCGGTATCTCGTCGTACAGGGTTTCGCGAAACAGGGCGTGCCCGAAGCGGTAGTGTCCCGGCTCGTCGAGTGTCTCGATGACCCGCGATTGCAGGGCCTCTTCGAGCGCATCGGTGCATTGTTCTTCGCTCGCCGCATCGATCACCCGGCACAGGAGACCGACATCGAAGTCGCGGCCGATGACCGAGGCGCAGTCCAGCACATGGTTCGCGGCGGCGGACAGGCGATTGAGCCGACGGCCGATCACGTCCCGCACGCCTTCGGGAATGCATCGCATGGCCACGCCGTTTCGGTTCAGGGCCTCGATGCCGCGGCGCGGCGCGGCGGTGCCCAGTACCTGTTCCTGGACCAGCAGGCGCGTCATCTCTGCCACGAACAAGGGGTTGCCTTCGGTGTGGCGATGAATGGTGTCGGCCAGCGCGGGCGGGACGCTGCCGCCGCCGGCCAGTCGCATCATGTCCAGGGTGTGGTCTCGCCCCAGTCCGGTCAGCCGCAAGCGCTCGAAGGCCGGATGGCGCGCAAGGTCGCCGAGCGTCTCCGACAACGCATGTTGCCGCGACAGCTCGATGTCGCGGTAGGTGAAGAGCAGCAGCACCCGACTTGCCACCAGGTCCGGCGCGATGAACTCGAGCAGGCGCAGCGAGGAGGCATCGGCCCAGTGCAGATCGTCCAGCACCAGCAGCAGAGGTTGTTCGACGGCAGCGCGCTTCCAGAAGCCGGTGATCGCGTCGAACAGCCGGAATCGGGTCTGGGCCGGATCCATCATCGGCACCGGGACCGAGCCTGCGGACGATGGCTCGGCGAGGTCCGGCAGGATCTCGGCCAGCGGCGACGCCGCGTGCTGGAGCACGCGGTGGCGCGCGGCTTCGTCATGCGCGTCCATCCAGCCGCGAAGAAGCTGCCGCCAGGGCCAGTAGGGCGGCGCGCCGGGCTCTTCGTTGCAGTGCCCCCAGAGCACGTCCATGCCCCGGGCGGCGGCACGACGGGCGAGCATGCGCGCGGTGTGCGACTTGCCGATGCCCGGCTCGCCCGCCAGCGCCGCGATGCTGCCGCTGCCGGCGAGGGCCCGCGTCAGCCCCTGCTCGAGCAGCGCGAGCTCGTGCGCCCGGCCGACGAAATGCTCGCACGGCGCGGCCAGGCAGGACGATGGCGCATCGACCGATGGGCCGCACGCCTGCAGACGCTCGCCGCAGCCGTCGCAGAACAGGGCATCGGCCCGGCACTCACGACCGCATCGGGGACAGCGCACGGTCTTTCCTTTCCTGATCCGCGCGACGACTGTCTCAATGGGCGGCCTCGGGTCGAAGCTGGCTGACCTCGACCACCACGTCCGCGGGTAGCCCGGCCACGCGGGCCGCCTCGCGGATGGCCTCCGCGCTGGGCGCCTCGTAGAGACAGTAGGTCTTCTTCCGGTCGGCGGAAAGAAAGGAGAACAGCCAGTTGACGCCGACATCGGCGTTGACCCGCTGGATGTCGGCCACGTCGGCGGCCGCAATCTCCAGCGCCTGCGAAAACTCGCGCTCGATCAGGAATAGCGGCATATGGCCTCCTGTTCGGGGGGGATGGCAAGCCCCACCGCACGCCGAACATTGGGCGACAAATCCTCGAGATGGTCAATTCTGACCATCCCCCGAACGCAGGAGGGCATCGAAAAATGATCAGTCCGGCGGATGCCCAAGCGGATGGGGCTTCCCTAGACTGAACGGCAACTTCATCGAGGAGTCGTCATGCCCGACACCACGGATGTCCATAGTCACAAGAGCCAGTTGCGCGGCACGCTGCTGGAGCCCGGCGATGCCGGCTACGACGAGGCGCGCAAGGTCTACAACGCGATGATCGACAAGCGACCGCGCTACATTGCGCGCTGCGCGGATGTGGCGGACGTCATCTCGTGCGTGAACTTCGCGCGCGACCACGCCCTGCTGCTGGCGGTGCGCGGCGGCGGGCACAACGGCGGCGGCCTGGGCCTGTGCGACGACGGCTTCGTGATCGACTTGTCGGCGATGCACGGCGTACATGTCGACCCGGCGAAGCGAACGGTTCGGGCGGAAGGCGGGGCCACCTGGGGCATGGTCGACCATGCGACCCATGCCTTCGGCATGGCGACGCCGGCCGGGATCATTTCCACCACTGGCGTGGGCGGGCTGACGCTGGGCGGCGGCATCGGGCACCTGTCGCGACGCTTCGGCCTGACGATCGACAACCTGCTCGGCGTGGACATGGTGCTGGCCGATGGCCGCTTCGTCAGCGCCAGCGCCGAGGAGAACGAGGATCTGTTCTGGGCCGTTCGCGGCGGCGGCGGCAATTTCGGCGTCGTGACTTCCTTCGAATACCGCCTGCATCCGCTGTCGACGGTGGTCGCCGGGCCGAGCCTGTGGCCGATGGAACGTGCCGCGGAGGTGATGGCCTGGTACCGCGACTTCATCACGCAGGCGCCCACCGAGCTCAACGGTTTCTTCGCCTTCCTGACCGTGCCGCCGGTGGCGCCGTTTCCCGAGGCGCTGCATCGGCACAAGATGTGCGGTGTGGTGTGGTGCCACAGCGGCGATCCGGCGAGTGCCGAGCAGGCCTTCGCGCCGGTGCGCGCGATGCAGCCCGCGCTGCACGGCGTCGGCCCGATGCCCTATCCGGTGCTGCAAAGCGTGTTCGACGGGCTCTATCCGCCAGGGCTGCAGTGGTATTGGCGTGCGGACTTCGTCAACGACCTGCCGGACGAGGCGATCGCGCTGCACGTGCAGCATGGGGCGGCGATGCCGACCATGCACTCGTCCATGCATCTCTATCCGATCGATGGCGCGGTACATCGGGTCGGGCGCAAGGACACGGCTTTCAGTTATCGGGACGCGCGCTGGGCGTCGGTGATCGTTGGCGTGGATCCGGACCCCGCGAACCGGGAGCGCATCACTTCCTGGTGCAAGGGCTACTGGGACGCGCTGCATCCCTATTCGGCCGGCGGCGCCTACGTCAACTTCATGATGGACGAGGGCGAGGAGCGGGTGCGGGCGACCTACAGGGAGCACTACGACCGTCTCGCGGCCGTCAAGAAGCGCTACGACCCGGACAATCTCTTCCGCGTGAACCAGAACATCCGGCCCGCGGCCTGAGCGCTCAGGCCTCGGCTTCCCACAAGCCCGGATAGCGTTGCACGAAGCCCTCTTGGGACACCTCGAGCAAGCCCGCGTAATCGAAACGCGGCGCGGTGTACCAATACCCGGATTCGGCACGGCGCTCGTAGTGCTGCTTCAATTCGCTCAGGCCGCCGCCGGTTTCGAGTTCGAGCCAGGCGGCAGGGGCTTCCGAGCCTTCGCCCGGGGCGAGGTGAAGGCGCCTCAACTGCATCAGGTTGGTCGCGGGGGTGAAGCCCAGGTCCAGGTCGACGCAGTGGCCGAGGCCGGACACCTGGGCATCGTTGAGCTTCCAGCCGCCGTGAGGATCGCGGACGATGGACAGGTCGACCGCCTCTCCGCCCAGCCAGCCGCGCACCGTGCCCCATTGGGCATGCCAGGCGCCGTCGCAACGTACGCGGTAGTGCAGTTGCGCGGGCCGGCCATCCACATGCCGGAATGCCGCCGCGCCGTCGATCTGCCAGTTGTCGCCATTGCGCTCGAGCCGGCAGGCATCATGTCCCGGCGTGCCGACCCGGCGCCAGAGGACGGAAGCGATGGTGTGCATCAGTGGATGATGGCACTTGCGCCCGGCAACGCGCAACCTGTGACAGTTCCGTACCGCGGCCGGCGTTCAGGCCGCCAGCGTCCACAGCACGTAGAGGTTGGCTGCACACACCACGCCGAAGATCAGCCACGCGGTACGCCGCACCCAGGCCGAGTTGACGAAGACGCCCATCTGCGCCCGGTCGCTCGTGATCGCGACCAGGGGCCAGATCGCGAATGGCAGTTGAAGTGAAAGCACGACCTGACTGGCCACCAATAGCTTGCCCAGCGCGTGGTCGCCGAACCAGACGACGCCGATCAGCGCCGGCACGAGGGCACAGAAACGCGTGATGAAACGACGCTTCCAGCAGGGTATGTCGAGGCGGAGGAAGCCTTCCATCAGCACCTGCGCCGCGATGGTGCCGGTGAAGGTCGAGCTTTGACCCGCGGCGAGCAGCGCGACGCCGAAGAGAAGGGCTGCGAGCCCGGATCCGACCAACGGATCGAGCAGGTGATAGGCGTCCTGGATGTCGGCCACCTCGGTGTGTCCGGTCGCATGGAAGGCGCTCGCTGCAAGGACCATGATCGCCGCATTGATGACAAGTGCGATCGCCAGCGAACCGATCGTGTCCCAGCGCAGCAGGCGGATGGCGTCGCGCTTGCTCGACTCGTCATCGCGCACGGCGCGGGTCTGGACGATGGATGAATGAAGGTACAGGTTGTGCGGCATGACGGTCGCGCCGATCACGCCTACGGCCAGATACCAGAATTCGGGCTTCGCCATCTCGCGCGGCTGCGGGATGAGGCCGCCGAGCACGGCGCGAATGGGCGGCTGCACGAGGAGCATCTCGACCAGGAAGCAGATGGCGATGGTGCCCACCAGACCCAGCATGATGGCCTCCACCCGCCGGAAGCCCTGGCCCTTGAGGCCGAGGACGATGAAGGTGTCGAGCGCCGTCAGAAGGATGCCGGCGGTGAGCGATACACCCAGCAGCAGGTGGAATGCGAGCGCGGTGCCCAACACTTCAGCCAGATCGCAGGCAATGATCGCGAGTTCGGCCAGGATCCACAGGCCGCGCCGCACCGGCGGCGGATAGCGGGCGCGGCAATGCTGTGCGAGGTCCTGCTGTGTCGCGATGCCGAGCCGCATGGCGAGGAGCTGCAGAACGATCGCCATCAGGCTGGCGAGCACCACCACCCAGAGCATGGCAAAGCCGAAGGAGGATCCACCTTCGATGTCTGTGGCCCAGTTGCCCGGGTCCATGTAGCCCACCGAGACCAGCAGACCCGGGCCCACGAAGAGCAGCAGCCGCCGGAAGACAGGCAGGCCGGGCCGGATGTCCACCGTGCCGTGCACCTCGGACGGACAGAAGGGAGCAGTCGCGGTCTGGGGCAGTCGCCGCGTCAGTCGCGCAAGAGCTTGGAACATGGCCGCGCAAGTTTAGCGGCGGTCGCGGGCGCGGCGCGCTAGCATCGCGCATCCACGCATTCCGGTCATGCAGGCCCCACCCGAGACAACCCCGATCGCCCGTTCGCGGCCGCAGCGCGCGCTGGATGGAATCAGCGCCGCACTGATGCCGCTGGCCGTGGCGGTCACTGTGCTGCTCTTTGTGCAATGGCCTCTGCGTGATGTGGTCGGCTGGGGATCGACGCAGGCCAACGACCTGGCGCAGTGGCTGTTCGCGCTGTACGTGGCGGTTGCGATCAACCATGCGCGGCGGCGCGGAACGCACCTGGTGGCGCGGCCGGACCTGGGACCGGCCGACACCGGCCGGTTTCGGCGCCTGCGCCGCATCGGCGGCCCCTTGTGCGTGCTGCCGTGGGCCCTGTTCCTCACCATCAGTTCGACGCCGACTGTCGTGCACTCGGTGCTCGGGCTGGAGCAGTTTCCGGAGAGCTTCAGCCCGGGGTACTTCATGATCAAGATCGCCTTGATGCTGATGGGCGTGCTGATGACGGCGCAGGCCGCGCTCGACCTGTGGCACGCGCTGCGTGCCACGCAACGGGGATGACCGGCATGTCGATACCCTGGCGCTTCAGTCTTCGATGGGTCGCCTGACATGGGATGGTTCGGCCTGTTCCTTCTCGTGCTTGCCCTCGCACTGATGATGACGACCGGGTGGCCGACCTACGCGGTGCTGCTCGGCGTGTGCTCCGCCGGTACGCTGGTCGCCGTGGCAAGCGGCTCTGTCGACGTGGCAGTGCTCGGCAGCCTGCCGGACCGCATCGTCGGCTTGCTCGACCGCGACCTGCTGCAGGCCTTGGCACTTTACGCACTGGTGGGCGCACTGCTCAATCAATTGACCCTCGCCGGGAGTCTCTACAGCGGTCTGCACAAGCTCTTCGGCCGCCGGCTGCCGAGGGTCGCGCCGGAACTGGGTGGCCTGGGCCTCGGGCTTCTGCTGGCGCCCATGAATGGCTCTGTCGGCGCCAGCCTGATGACGCTCGCACGGACGGCCGGGGCGGAGTGGGCGGCCGAGGGCCGTCCGGCGGCGCGGCGCACCGCCATGATCGCCTTGGCCAGCACGCTGGGCGTGATCGTGCCGCCGTCGCTGGTGCTGCTTCTGCTCGGCGATGCGATGCTGCAGGCGCACACGGAGGGTATGAACCTGGCCCGGACGATGGGCCTGCCGCAGGCGGAGGCGGCGATTCGGGTCGTCAACACGCAGGACATCCTGCAGGCAGCTCTTGTGCCGGGGGCGGCGCTGCTGCTGTGCTGGGTCGCGCTTCTTCTGGTCACCGTGCCTCGCGGGCCGGTGGCCCGATCGCATGGCACGACGCGGCTGCTGAGGCGCGAGCGTATCGCGCTGTGCGTGGTGCCCCTGGTGATCGTGCTGCTGCTCTCGCTGGTCACGATCGGCCGGGTCCGTGCAGTCGAGGCAGCCGCCGCAGCGGGGGTGCTTCTGCTCGGATGGGGCGCCGCCTCCGGGCGACTGAAGCCGGCCTTGATGCGGCGGGTGCTCGATGATGCAATGGCGCTGACCGGGGCGCTGTTTGCACTCTTGCTGGCTGCGACGAGTTTTTCCCTGCTGCTGCGGGTGCTTGGCACCGACCGGTTGGCCGTCGAGCTGATGCGGCCGCTGGAAGGGCGGCCCGTGCTGGCCACGCTGACTGTCCTGCTCGTCATGCTCGCGTGCGCATTCGTGCTCGATGCCTTCGAGCTGATCTTCCTGGTGGTGCCCGTGGTCATGCCGCCTTTGCTGGCGCAGGTGGATGATGCGGCGTGGGTGGCGACACTCACCTTGCTCGCGCTGCAAGCGGGCTTTCTGCTCCCGCCCTTCGGCTATGCGGTGGTGCTGGCGCGCGGCCTGACCGTGCCGCGCCCTCCGGCGAAAGCCGTGTTCGCGGTGCTCCTGCCCTATCTGGTCGGCCTGTTCGCCGTGATGGCGTGGGTGATGACGACACCTTCGAGCACGCATTGGCTGCGCACCGCACCTCCGACCCTGGCGCCGGAAAAGACGTTGAGCCCCGATCAGATCGACGAGTTGATGCGCGAGATGGGGACGCCCCCCGAGGACGCGCCGCCCGAGGTTCCGCCGGCGGAGCGTTGAGGCCCGGCGCCTAACGCGCCGCCGCGAGACAATCACGGCCGTGAACCCGACCGAGCCGATCCGGCGTATTGCTCATCTCGACATGGATGCCTTCTACGCATCGGTCGAACTGCTGCGCTACCCGCAGCTCAAGGGGCTCCCGGTCGTGATCGGCGGCGGGCGCCGCAAGGTCGACGAGGCGCTGGGAAAGCTGCCGGAGGGCGCATCGCTGGCGGACATCCCTGTCGGCGCGTTTCCGCTGCTCAAGGACTACGCCGGGCGCGGGGTGATCACCACGGCGACCTATGCGGCGCGGCAGTTCGGCATCGGGTCGGCCATGGGACTCATGAAGGCTGCGAAGCTGTGCCCGCGGGCCATCATCCTGCCGGTCGACTTCGACGAGTACCGGCGCTTCTCTCGCCGCTTCAAGCAGGTCATCCTGGAAATCGCTCCGCTGATGGAGGACCGCGGCGTGGATGAGGTCTACATCGACTTCACGGACGTGCCCGGCGGGCAACGCGAAGGCGGTCGTGTGCTGGCTCGGCTGATCCAGAAGTCGATCTTCGTCGCCACCGGCCTGACCTGTTCGATTGGCGTTGCACCGAACAAGCTGCTTGCCAAGATGGCCAGCGAGTTCGACAAGCCGAACGGCATTTCGATCGTGTACGAGGCGGACCTTCAGTCCCGAATCTGGCCGCTGCCCTGCCGCAAGGTGAACGGCATCGGTCCGAAGGCCGACGAGAAACTGAAGGGCCACGGCATTCACACCATCGGTGAACTGGCGGCGCGAGACCGCGACTGGCTGATCGCGAATTTCGGCAAGGCGACCGGCGCCTGGATGCATGAGGTTGCCTGGGGGCGTGATTCGCGGCCTGTGGTGACCGAGAGCGAGCCGGTGTCGATGAGCCGCGAAACCACCTTCGACCGCGACCTGCACGCGGTGCGGGACCGCGCCGAGCTGGGGGCCATCTTCACTCGCCTGTGCGAGAAGCTGGCCGAGGACCTTCAGCGCAAGGGCTATGTCGGGAAGACGATCGGAATCAAGTTGCGCTATGACGACTTCAGGATCGCGACCCGCGATCAGACGGTTGAGGATTTCACATCGGATGCGGCGTCGATCCGTCGAATCGCCGGCCTCTGCCTGAAGCGCATCCCGCTGGACCGCCCTTTGCGTTTGTTGGGCGTTCGGGTAGGGACATTGGGGCGTGCGGATGCTCGTGGGGTGGAAGCGCAAACGACACGCGCAGCGGACTCGCGCGAGCGCGGACTGCGACGTGGCAGGGACAAGACACCGCCCGCAACTGCGTCGCTGTTCTAGCTACCGGCCCTTGCAATGAGGGGCATGCCGGCGTGGTCGAGCATGCGAGGACAGACGAATTCGAACTTGGTGTCTGCGTTTCTGTGTCCGGGAGAGTCGGGGGATGATTGAGTCCGCGTTGCCACTCGCGTCTAACACCATATCTGCTGGCTGAGCCGCAGCTTCTACGTCCACACGAACAGAGTATTTCACTGCTGTGGGTCACCTTGTAGCACCTCGGCATCGAGGGTAGGAGGTGGTGGGGGCCGCGCATATGGGCGGTTGCTGCCTGTGTGCAGATCTTTAGCGTCGGCCGGGAGTCCGCGCCGAGCGAGAGATGCTTAAGGCGCTGGCGATCGCAAAAGCAAAAGCAAAAAGCCCAGCCTGTGAGGGCTGGGCTTTTTGGGGCTGTAAGAGCCTGACGATGACCTACTTTCACACGGGAACCCGCACTATCATCGGCGCTGAGGCG
>Ga0255338_1000221_pt1 | contig 229804 bp, 187 predicted proteins | sample MeOH1_35cm_T4_19_FD_203715 | JGI IMG/M metagenome (GOLD analysis project Ga0255338, IMG submission 203715) | Sandy soil microbial communities from University of British Columbia, Vancouver, Canada - MeOH1_35cm_T4_195 | ecosystem: Engineered > Artificial ecosystem > Sand microcosm >...
GTTAGCAAATAAAGTTTTCATTACTTTTGGATTTTAATGATTAATACTTGTTCCTTATTTATTCTTGTTCGATGGTTTATCCCCCGAAACTCGAAAAGGTAACCCTGATGATCTCAAAAAAATGAAGAAATAATAATATTACACTGATGATCAATACTTTAAAAATAAGTTCAGCATTAATATTTATTATTTTATTAAATTCAACAAGACTATGCGCACAAAATAAAAAGCTGTCGAAAGAGGATAGTTTACAAATTGTTAATTACCATTTATCAGGAGTTAAATCTGGAAAGTTAGGAGACTTTGAAAAGGCGATATTTAACTTTGAACAAGTTTATTTTCTTAGAAGAAAAATCTTCGGAGAAAATAGTTTTAGGTTAGCTTCACCTCTCATTAACATTGGGATTCAGTATAAAAATTTGGGTTATCTCACTAAGGCAATAGATTATTATAAGAGAGCAGAAAAATTATACATTGATAAATTTGGAACTGATCATTCTGAGCTAGGAACGATTTATAGTAATCTTGGAAATATTTATAAGCTTCTTGGTGATTTTAATAAAGCATTTGAATATGAAAAAAATGCTCTGCGAATATTAAAGAATGATAGTATTAACTTGTATGAAAATTTCCAAATATCAAAATACAATATTGTTGAAACTCAGTTAAAACTGGGGAATAATAAAGAAGCTATCCGATTTGCACAAAAAAATTTAACTAGGACTACTCCTGAATTAAAAGCTCGATCATATGATCTGATTGCCTTGGCATATAAGAATGAAGGGCTATATGATTTGTCGGAGAAAAATTACCTCAGTGCGATCAAAAGTTGGATAAATCTATATGGGGACGGAAATGTAGAGTTAATATCTGAATACCTTGCCTACTCATCATTCTTAATGCTGCAAAAAAAATATGAAGAAGCTTTGATTTATTCTTCTAAAGCAAAATCAATAGTTCTTAATTTCTATAGCAAGAAAAGTACAAATTATGCTGAAGTATTAACCTCATTTGGTGATTACTACTATTTAAAATATTCAGAAGCTGGGCAAATTGATGATTTTCGCAAACTGCGAAAACAAAACTTAAACGAAGCCATTCAATATTATCAAAATGCAATAGTTGCTCTTGCAGACTCTTTTCAAATTAATGATCCATTTATTGACCCCCCCCTTAAAAATATAAATTCCGATATCCAGATGGTAGAGGTCCTTAAAAAGAAGGCCTTATCAATGGAAAAACTTGCGGATATATATCTTTCAGAGTTTGACAACAATAATTCATTGAAATATTTCGAAGCAAGTTTAAAATCATTATCAAATGCGATAACATTAATTCATAAACTTCAGATTGGCTTTGAAAACGAGGATAGTAAATTATTTTTATCTCAAAATCAGGAATCCACTTTTTATGAAGCAGTCAATATCGCTTACAAACTGCATAAGTTAACGAAGAAAAGTGAATATCTGACACAAGCGTTTGAACTATCTGAAAGAGGGAAAGCTTCCAATTTATTGGCCTCGATTAAAGATATGAAAGCCAAAGAATTTGGTGGAATTCCTGACTCATTATTGGAAAAAGAAAAAGATTTAAAAAATTATATCGCAAATTATACCTCTAAGTTATTCGAGGAAAACCACTCGTTAAATCCGGACAGCCAAAAAGTAAATCTGTATTCTTCCAAAATTTTCAAATACAATGAAGAATATAACCGGTTAGTTGATTCATTTGAGAAATTGTTCCCTCAATATTATACCCTAAAATATGAGAGTAAAGTTGTGGATGTTAATGAAATTCAGTCGAAATTAAGTACCCGGCAGGCTTTAGTTGAATTTTTTGTCAAAGAACCAGATTCTGATACAGCAAATGGAGAACTTTTCAGATTCGTAATAACAAAAGATTCAGCCAGCCTCTCTAAGGAAATCCTTACCTCAGAGTATTTGAAGAATGTTCAGACAGTCCATGACTTTCTGATCAATCCAAATTACATGGATACCCGAAAACAAGACTTTGTGAAATATTCATTAGCTGCCCACGATCTTTACAAAACTCTTTTGGAACAAGATTCGAGGAAGCTGAAAGACAAATCGCTGACAATCATTCCTCACAATAAATTATCATATATTCCATTCGACGCATTAATTTCACAAATGCCCGACACTAGTGTAATGAACTTTAGGAATCTTAATTATCTGATTCGGGAGTATCCTATAAATTATAGCTATTCAGCCACATTGTTATTTGATTACGCCAAAAACAAGAAAACTTCAAAGCAAAATCTGCTTATTTTCTCGCCAAGATATATTGCTGATGAGCCTAGACTGAGTGCCGAAAGCACAGTTCCTTTTTTCTTCAATCCGCTGCCAGGTGCTGAAGACGAAGTAAAGGGCATTTCAAAACATATGCGTGCCAATTCGTTTGTCGATCTATTGGCACAAGAAAATACATTCAAGGACAAAGCTCCCGAATATGACATTCTGCATTTGGCCATGCATACCGTTATTAATGATACGCTCCCAATGTTTTCGAAGCTGGTTTTTTCTCGTCCCGACCAAACATCCGGCGACGATGGATACCTTAACACTTATGAGATTTACAACATGAAATTACATGCCCGCTTAGCTGTATTAAGTGCCTGTGAAACAGGAACCGGGATGCTTCAAAAAGGGGAAGGTGTTATGAGTATGGCAAGAGCATTCATTTATGCCGGATGCCCGTCAATTGTAATGACATTGTGGCAAGTAGAAGATAAATCCGGAGCAAAGATCATGGATGATTTCTATAATTACTTGTCGAAAGGTAAACGGAAAGACGTCGCTTTACGAATGGCAAAACTGAAGCACCTGGAAAATTCAGATCCGCTAACTGCACATCCGCATTTTTGGTTAGGCTATGTAAACATTGGAAATCCGGATGCCATAAAAACCAGCAATGACTTTTACTTTATAATCCTCATTTTTGTATTTGCCCTATTGATCTTTTCCGACTGGTATTTCAGAAGAAAACGCAGGAAAAAGCGACTTTTATAGCAACAATCGATTAAGAAAAGACTCTTCTAATACAAAAAAAGGAAGCCTGCAATTCTAGCGAACTACAGGCTTCTGTCGGGGTGGCCAGACTCGAACTGACGACCTCCTGGTCCCAAACCAGGCATACTACCAACTGTACTACACCCCGATTAAAATTTTCATTAAAAATTATTGACAAACTCTATCGTCAATAAAAAAAGGGAACAACTGATATATTCAGTTTAACCCTTTTGTTTTGTCGGGGTGGCCAGACTCGAACTGACGACCTCCTGGTCCCAAACCAGGCATACTACCAACTGTACTACACCCCGATACAAACGTTTAACAATATTTAGCGCGGAGAGAGGGGGATTCGAACCCCCGGTACAGAATGACCCGTACGACGGTTTAGCAAACCGTTGGTTTCAGCCACTCACCCATCTCTCCAGAGCTTATTGCAGAATAATTAATTATTCCAGAATTTTCAAATTTTTTCCGCAAAATCCTTTCGGTTTTGCCTCCCATTCAGCCTTTGCGAATGTGCGTGCAAATATAGAACTACTTTTTTCTTTAGCAAAACAAATCGAATAAAAAATCGGGCAATTTTCAATGTTTTTGAGCCCTACTGAATAAACCATAAAATGTTGAAAGTTCAGGAAATTGGGGCTTTTCTACGGTTTGTATTTCATAAAGTTTTAGCACCAAAGAAATATAACTGCCAAGAATTCTGTAAATCAGCCACATATTAATAACATGTTATTAAAACCCTTGATTTTATTGGAAATTTGAAGGATGCAATCTATATTTGAGCCAGAAATCGTTCTGTCACATACGTCAAAAGATATTGTCCGCATTAATTCTACGTTTGGAAAATTCAACATTTTTAAATTGACCCGAGTAAGCTTTTGACTGCTAAAACAGGCCTAGTACCGCGAAAGCGGGAGTGACATTTGTTACCGTTGGAAGTTTGATCAGGCAGGCACTCAAATCCTATTTATCTGGGATTTTTACAATCGAATTAATGCGGATTTTTTTTGCCTTTATGATACCTTTCGAAGCACAATCGAATATATCCCCACCAACACGGCGAGCAATAAACTGATCCAACCTAAATAATCTCCAAATCTGACATAGAATGTTAGTGAATTGTTTATATGCAATCCGGAACTTAAGGCCAAAGATGTATTTTTCATTGTTTGCACCTGAATATTTCCCAGCTGATCAATTATCCCTGAAATACCTGTATTAGCGCTTCGAACAATACTTCGACGAGTTTCAATTGCCCGAACCCTTGAATATCCAAAATGCTGCCAAATTCCAGAAGCACCTTTCCACCAGCCATCGTTAGTCACTACAGCAATATATTGTGCACCATTTTCCACCAATTGCCTTACATGCCCACCAAATACTGATTCGAAACAAATAACTGGCCCAATATTTTGTCCGGATTCGCTGACCAGGTTCATTGGTTCTTTCCCCGAAGCCATGCCACCCTTTATTCCTCCGAGATCGAGCATTATATCAGGTAAGAAGGAAGAGTATTCGCCCAATGGCTCTTTTTCAACACCCGCAACCAATATATTTTTGTGACAGAATTGAACACGATTAGATTTATCCAACAGTATTGCCGAATTATACTGATCGAAATAATACTCTCCGTTCGCTGATTGCTGAGCTGTTGCTGAAATAACTTGGGTACTCCCAAATTTTCGCTGACTGATGGCGCCCGCAACAAAACTAACACGTGGAAATCGGTGAACAATGTGTTTGAAAGGTATTAATGATGAATCACTCAATGCGAGTGAATCTTCCCACATCGGAGGCAATGCGGTTTCAGGAGCCAACACTAAATCTGTCGTATCTGTAATTTTCGATTCCGTTAAGGCAACCAATCTATCAACTTGCTCCTTAACACTCATTCCTTTAAATTTCTCAGTATAAGGATCTATATTGGGCTGCACAACTACAACATTCTGAATTGCACCCTTCTCTGAATAACCAGAGTATAAATACAAAGACAACATTGCAGGAAACAATATTACTATCAAGGAAAGTACCATTGGCTTAGAAAACCAAAGTTTTAAAAGTCCTTGACTTTTCCTGATAGCATTAAAAATCAAAATATTTACAATCAATATCCACAGTGAGCCACCCCAAACCCCAGTATATTCATACCACTGAATAATTTCTACATTATTGGCAAGCCCATTTCCCAAGGTAAGCCAGGGCCATGGAAGTAAGCCGTGATGATTCAGAAATTCGTAAGCAATCCAGAAAACGACCAATGCGAAAAAACCTGATGCCTCACCCATTTTGAGTTGGACTTTACTCTTAGCCCACCAAACAATCGACATAAACAAGGCATTCAGCGAGGTAACGAACAACATTCCGGGGACTGAGACATAAGCAATCCACCAGGTAGAAAGTACATTCCAAATCAGGAAAGCTATAAAACCGAACAAAAAAGTTTGAGATATTCCTTGCGTTCTCTTTTGCTGAAAAATAAAATTATCGGCAAAAAGTAAAGGGACAAAAGCCACGAATAAAGTCCAGCCAAATCCGCGAAAAATCCAGGGGAAACTCAGCAATATTCCTGAAATTAAAGCAAGACAATACAGTTGTATCTTTCTCATCAGGAAATATCAGGTAATGGTAATAATGCCCTAACTCAAATTATTAATTACGGCAGCCGGATGTTTCTTTCCACCAGCACGGTCAAAAACAAATTCAATTTTGCCGGTTGACAAAGCCGCCCAGCCAGCCTGATTTACCAGGATTGGATTTCCATCGGCATTTTTCAGAATCAGGGGTTTATCCAGAAATGAATGTGTGTGTCCACCAACAATCAGGTCGGTAAATCTTGTTTGAGGAGCAAGAGTTTTATCACTGATTTTATTATGCTCGTACGATAAGCCTAAATGCGAGAGGCAAATTACCAAATCGCACTTATAATCGTGTTTTAAAGCGGCCTCCATTTGCAGCGCAGTTTGTAGTGGATCTAGATAACGTGTATTGCCGTAATTAAGCTTTCCAACCAACCCATCGAGTTCAATACCCAACCCATATATCCCAATTCTTATCCCTCCTTTTTCCAAGATAAGTTGGTTCTTAACCAGCCCTGACAAAACTGTATCAGAAAAGTCATAATTACTTGAAATCAGAGGGAAACTGGCATTTTTTGCGGCCGATAAAATATCTTCAAGTCCATTATCGAACTCGTGATTTCCAATGGTTCCGGCATCGTATCCCATTTTGCTCATGACTTTAACAATCAGGTTACCCTTAAAATAATTGAAATAAGGAGTTCCCTGAAACATATCGCCGGCATCGAGAAGCAAAAAGTTTGGGTTTTCTTTACGGCATTGGCTAATAATTGATGCAATTCGGATTAAACCGCCTTTCCCCGGATATTCAGCATGATCAGCAGGAAACGGATCGAGATGACAATGCATATCGTTGGTATGCATTACAGTTAGTCTTATCAATTCGCCTGAAGCAAACAATTCATTGGGTATAAGTCCAAGCGATAATGCTCCACTTCCAAGAAGCGCCTGTTTTAAAAAGTTTCGCCTATTGCTCATTGTAAATCCTCCCATCCTCATTATAATCGATTACCCCGCTATTTTTATACGTTTCAGTAAGAGATTGAATTAGCACATCCCTGATTTTTGCTTTGGTATTTATTTTTTCCAGCGGATTAATAAACATACTCATCTGATCGCCTCCATTTGCAATATAATCGTTGGTTACCAGCCAATACGATGCCTTTGGATCAACCGCCTTACCATCAATAGTCAACGTTCCAACAGTTTCGTTTTTAATTCCAAGCTTAAGTTTTGCAACACCCTCTCCTCCCCTTGCCGCAATTTTTTCAGCCATTTTCCGGACTGATTCTCCTGAAACTTTTATCATGACAATTTCATTTTCAAACGGCATTAATTCAAAAATATGTCCAACCGTAATTTCACCCTGCGGAAGCGAAGCCCGAAGACCTCCGTAATTGACATAGGCCACGTCGGGATGAATATTGAGATGCTGTTTTGCGCAGTAATCGCTGGCATAATTCAAAATAACATCCGAAACCAGATTAGTAAGTTTACTTTCCGGTTTCCCTTTTACCAAAGCTGAAGAAGTGACTCCTACCAATTTCTTCATATCATGATCAATACTATCGCGGTAAGGTTTTACAATCGATTCAGCAAGCGAATCAATACCCCCATTTTTAATTTCAACCGGAATGTTTTTCGTATTAATCTGACTTACTGTCAAATATCGTGAGCAGGAAAATAATGTTAAAAGGGTGCAAATACCAAGGAGAAGACGACGCATTGAATTATATTTAGAATTACATTTATTGATGTTTTTTAAGCGGCATAAAGCATAAAGATATAAACAAAATCAAACGAAAATCGTTTGATAAAAAAATTCATATTAGATGTACCTAAACATAAAACAAGCTTATTCAATCCCCAAAATAATTGTTTTTATCCTGGCGTTTTCTATGAATTTTCCGCTGTTAGCGCAGGAATACCAAACATTTAAAGCGCAGAAAGGCGATGGAATTTATTCAGTATTAAAACAAAACGGGTACCCTTATTCTGAATATGTAAACAAGTTTATTGAACTGAACAAAAACAAATTAGGGAAAGACAATGCGCTAATCATTGGCAGAAGTTACAAGCTCCCGCTACGGCCCGACTCATTGAGCACACAGCCTAAACCACAACCTAAAATTCAAACTAAACCCGAGCCAATTCCGGAGAAAACAGTCAACGAAATATTTGGCACAACTTACCGCGAAATCAATATCAAAAGCAAAGAACTTGCCGGCGCCATTTATTACCTGGAAAGTGGACATGGCGGACCTGATCCGGGTGCCATGGGAAGTTTAAATGGCCATAGTTTGTGCGAAGACGAATACGCCTATGATGTGACCCTTCGGTTAGCCCGTAACCTGGTTGAGCGGGGAGCCACTGTTTATATGATTATCAGGGACCCTAACGATGGCATCCGCGATGAACAATATTTGAATCCAGATAAAGATGAAGTTTGCTACCCAAACAGCGAAATTCCACTGAGCCAAGTTGCCCGCCTGAAACAAAGCACCGATGCAGTAAATTCATTACACGCTCAAAATAAAAAGAAATTTCAGCGGCTGGTAGTGATTCATGTCGATTCGCGCGACGAGAAGAAAAACATCGATGTATTCTTTTACTACGACAAACGAAGCAACACGGGTAAACGCCTGGCAAATACGCTTATGCAAACGTTCGAGAAGAAATATGCCATGCATCAGCCCAACCGGGGCTACTCCGGAAGTGTTTCTGAACGAAATCTTTATGTCATCAAAAATGCCTTAACACCAGCTGTTTTTATTGAGTTGGGAAACATCAACCATACGCGCGACCAGCAGCGATTGATTATTCCGGACAACCGGCAGGCTATAGCCAATTGGTTGCGCGACGGATTGATTGAAGATTTCAAAAAAAGCATCAAATGACCTCGCCTGTTTCCGGTGAAAAAATACTGATCCAGTTCGACGGAATCTGTATTTTATGCAGCAAGACGGTGAGATTTATTCTGAAAGCCGATCGGAGGAAAAAGTTTCAGTTCCAGGCACTTCAAAACACGAGTGACAACCAAGATCTCGAAACGATTATTGTTACGGAAGGCAAAAAAAAATTCACACATTTCGATGCAGTTCTGAAAATTGGGAAAGAGCTGGGCGGAATATACCGCACGGTCGCGGTTTTTTGCATTCTGCCTAAAAACTGGAGAAAGTCGATGTATTTATGGATAGCCCGAAACCGGTTTAGTTGGTTTGGAAAAAGAGAATCGTGCTATTTACCTTCTGAAGAAGAAAAAGACCGGTTTATTTAAAACTCGAAATCGTCGTTTTCAAACTGAATGTACCGAGCTGATAAATGACCGATCTGGCGGGCAAAATTGGTGATCATCTCCTGCGTTTCAGGTGTAATCTCCAAACTTTTAAGTTTCAGCAGCATAAACCCATAAAGCGCATTCAAGCAGACCGCAACTTCGTTGTTCAAGCCGCCTTTCGAACTAAGTTCGCTTATTGCACCAGCATTTAACTGGTAAAGCCTCACGTATTCCAGATCGTTTCGAACTTCAAGCATTTTAAGGTGAAACTCATTCAAATCGTTCACCAAGTTTACTAATACCTGTAAATGGCCTTTTTCCTGAACATGTTCCTTTTCCATCATCACAGCCAGATTGGTATACCAATCAATCAGCTCCTTTTTAGCAGCACCCTCCAAATTAAACCGGTTAACCAATTGCGTTTCGATCATTTCGGGATTAAACGAGCAGGCCCGAAGCGAATCTTCGGTTTGCCACATATACAAAATATATTCGGCAATGTTCGTTTTTCGTAATTCTCTGGCTATTAACATCAATTCAGGAGATTAGCTAAACATTAAAAAAATCATCCAGATCGCGGCGTTCTTTCTTGGTTGGTCTTCCAGTCCCTCTTTCGCGATTAAAAAAGCTCATATTTTTTTGCACCTCAAGGATTTCGAGCTCTGAGGCTGGTGTAGTTTCAACCATAAATTCGGGTACCAGTTTGGCGGCCATTCGGTTCTCGGTAAGGGCCAATACTTTATAACTTCGGGTAATCGGAGGACGGCGCAATTGAATGGTTTCGCCTTCTTTCAGCTCGCGCGAAGGCTTTACCGGCATACCATTAATGGTAACTTTTCCTTTCCGGCATTCTTCGGATGCCTGGCTGCGCGTTTTATACAAACGTACTGCGAAAAGCCATTTATCGATGCGAACGCCCTCGGCCATAGTTATTTCTTTTTATTAAAGAAAGTCATTGTTTGAGCAACTCCAATGGTAGCAAAACTTTTAATGATTTCGATTGAACTATCGATCAATGCCGGAAGTTCAAGTTTTTCTTCTCTATTCCATTCGCCCAGCACGTAATCAACCTGCTGACCGCGACCAAAATTATCACCAATACCAAAACGAAGACGGGCATAATCCTGACTTCCGAGTACCTGATGAATGCTTTTCAGTCCATTGTGGCCAGCATCGCTGCCCTTTGCGCGTAAGCGCAACGAACCAAGCGGAAGCGCCAGATCATCAACCACTACCAGAAGGTTTTCAATCGGAATATTTTCCTTTTGCATCCAGTAATTGATGGCCTTACCACTCAAATTCATATAAGTGGTAGGTTTTAGCAAAATGAGTGTACGGCTTTTAAATTTGTATTCTGCAACCCAGCCGTGACGCCCATCGCTAAAAACAATATTGGACGCATCTGCAAGAGCGTCCAATATTTTAAATCCTATATTATGCCGGGTATTTTCGTATTCTTTCCCCGGATTTCCTAGTCCTGCAATAAGATATTTCAAGACAAAACTAATTTAGTATGATTATCCTTTTCCTTTTGCAGCTCTTGCAGCACGTGTTACCATGATGGTTACAACCGGTACAGCTTTAGCGTTAAGGAATTCAAGGTTTTCGCGTTGAAGAGCGCCAACTTTAATACTCTGACCAAGATCCAGATCATCAACATTGATATTAATGGTATCAGGAAGATCTTTAGTTAAAGCTTTTACCTTCAAAGTACGAAGATTCAGTTTCAGTTTACCCCCTTTACGGATACCTTTTGCGAAACCTTCAGTTTTTACCGGAATTTCAATTTTAATTGGTTTTTTCTCGCTGGTACGAAGGAAGTCAACATGTAACAGTTTTTCTTCAACCGGATGGAATTGTGAATCCTGAATAATTGAAGGGTAAACAGTTCCGTCGATATCCAAATCAACCAAATATACGTTTGGTGTATAAATCAGCGGTTTAAACTCTTTTTCAGAAGCATAGAAATGGATTGGCTCGTCGCCACCATAAAGTACTCCGGGAACTAATCCTTCTGCACGAAGATTTTTGGAATCTTTTTTACCAAGTAATTCTCTCTTTGTGCCTTTAATCGAAATTGATTTCATTTTACTTTTTTTAAATATTAGATTATGGTACTCAGTCCTCCCTTTACGGTGAAAGGGCAAACAGCATGCATAACATGTGCCTTAGGAAAAAGCGGTGCAAATATATACAATTAACCGTAATACATCGAACTAATCGATTGATTTTTATAAACTCTTTCAATTGCTTCACCCATTGCTCCAGCAATTGGGATATATTTAATTTTTGCTGATTCTTCCTTTCCAGGAATTGAATCGGTAAAATAAACTTCAGTCAAGGCCGAATTCTCAATATTTTTGTAAGCTTTACCCGAAAGAACTCCATGAGCGGCAAAAGCACGAACGCTGCTGGCGCCCTTTTCCATCATCAGGTCGGCAGCCTTGGCAATTGTGCCGGCAGTATCAATGAGGTCGTCAACCAGAATAACATCTTTACCTTTTACGTCACCAATCAGAGTCATGCTGTCAACCACGTTGGCTTTTGCCCTCGATTTGTGGCAAATTACCATATCGGTTCCAAGCATTTTAGCATAGGTATTGGCTCGTTTTGTTCCACCAACATCAGGCGAAGCTACTACCAGATTTTTAAGCCCCATCTTTCCGATAAACGGAATGAAAAGCGAAGAAGCATATAAATGGTCAACCGGAACGTTGAAAAATCCCTGTATCTGATCAGCATGAAGGTCCATGGTAATCACGCGGTCGGCACCTGCCGCCGAAAGTAAATCGGCAATCAGTTTGGCACCAATTGAAACACGCGGCTTATCTTTTCGGTCCTGACGTGCATATCCAAAATAAGGAATAACGGCAATAATTTTGTAGGCAGAAGCTCTCTTTGCAGCATCAATCATCAGTAACAATTCCATCAGATTGTCAGCTGGCGGAGGAGTTGATTGTACAATAAAAACATGCGAACCACGAATGGTTTCCTCATAGCAGGGTTCAAACTCTCCGTCCGCAAAAATCGGGCAGGATGATTTTCCCAATTCTACGCCCAAACTTTCGCATATCCGTTTAGTCAGGTCCATGCTGTTTGTGCACGAAAAAATTTTCAGGGGATCTTTTCTTGACATATCTTCCGATATTTATTTTGAGTTGTTGGAATTGCCGGCAAAGGTAAAAAAAACTTGCTGATGTATCTTTTATTTATTTAATAAGTTCGTAACAACGACAAACCAATAAATTTAATGCACTAACAACAAACAAGTTAATCACGATTTATTTACATTCTCGATAAAAGAAATTATCTCTTCACGTCCTGTTCCTTCATGCGAAGAACTAACCAGTATTGGAGGCAATTCTTCCCATAACTTTTTAAGTTCCTTTGAATAAGCTTCCACGTTTTTGACAACCGAAACTTTACCCAATTTATCGGCCTTTGTGAAAATAATGGCAAACGGAATCTGGTTTTCGCCCAGCCAGGTTATAAATTCAATGTCGATTTTCTGCGCCGAATGTCTGACGTCAATCAATACAAACAGGCAATACAGATTTTCGCGGTGCAAAATATAATTGCTGATCAGTTTCTGAAACTTCTCTTTAGCCGAAATCGACACCTTGGCATATCCATATCCGGGCAAATCAACCAAATACCAACTTTCGTCGATAATGAAATGGTTAATTAATTGCGTTTTGCCAGGCTTTACCGACACCTTGGCCAAACTATTCTGACCAACAAGCATATTAACCAGCGACGATTTGCCGACATTCGAGCGGCCAATAAAAGCATACTCCGGACGATCGGGCGCCGGACACTTTTTGACATCGGTGTTGCTGGTTAAAAATCGGGCTTGTTTGATCATGAATTCAATTCAAAATATTTGGTGCAATAACTTTATTCCGATATTATTTGCCAATATACACTTCAAGCAATTTTGCCGAAGCAGAAACTGGTTTCAGGTGCACATTTTCGATAGAGGCCGGTATCAAAATTGTTTCTCCTTTCTGAATCAATTCTGAACCAGATTCTGTTTCAACAACTACCTCTCCGTCGAGGCAAATGTATATAACAAACGAATCGAGTTCATTGTAATCTTTTTCAACAACAGCATTAAGCTCAAGCACATTGGTTGTAAAATACCTGCAGCTTGCCAGCTCAACCGATTCGTTGGGTTTAACCTCGTAACTGGTTTTGTATTCAGGGAAAAGCGTATAATCAATGGCATCCAGGGCCAGATCAGTGTGCAGTTCACGCGTATTTCCCTTATCGTCGCGGCGATCGTAATCGTAAATGCGGTAAGTGATATCCGAAGTTTGCTGAATTTCGGCAAGCAAAATTCCTTTTCCAATGGCATGAACACGTCCGGCAGGAATGAAAAATACATCACCTTCCGACACTTCTTCAAAATTCAAAATATCAGTCAATTCTACATTTTCGAGCTTTTCAAGGTACTTTTCCTGATCAACCTGCTGATTGAATCCAGACTGAAGCTTAGCTCCCTCATCGGCCTGCATCACATACCACATTTCGGTTTTACCATACGAGTTGTGACGCTCGGCAGCCATTTCATCATCGGGATGAACCTGAATGGAAAGATCGTCGTTGGCATCAATAAACTTGATCAGCAATGGAAATTCGTTGCCATAAGTTTCAAAAACCTGGTCGCCAACCAAATCGCCCATGTAAACCTCAATCAGTTCGTTCAGGTTATTTCCGGCAAGGTAACCATTGGTAGCAACCGACACGTTGCCTTCCACGCCCGATAGTTCCCAGCTTTCGCCACAATTGGGCAATTTGCCAAAATCTTTGTTCAGAACTGTTTTTATTTTATTACCGCCCCAAATTTTATCCTTGTATATGGGCGTAAACTTCAGTGGATACAATCCTTCCATTCGTTAAAGAATAATTAAATTTATTTTTAAGCCGCAGATAAATACTCTGTGACCTAGAATTCGAAATCGACAGCAGCCCGTTCAACGGCATGTTGACCTATCAAATCGGCAACTTTTACATGCTCCGGATGAACACGGTAAACATCCAGATCGGCAACTGTTTCGAAATGTGAGATCAAACAAATATCATATGATTTTGCAGCCAGTTCGTAATTTACACCTACTTCGATGTGCTTCAATTCTTTTATTTTACCTGAAAGACCCAGCAAAGCATCTTCAATCGAGCTGATTGTATTCTGCTTCTCGCTTTCCGAGCCGTATTTTTTCAGTTTAAACAGTACAACATGATTAATCATAACAACAAATTTTATTTTTCTACTGCGAAGTTAACATTTTCTGACCTCTGTTTCACAAGGCGCAATTTTACTTATTGATATAGCCCGACACTTCATTATATTTGGAGAAAATATATTTCTATGCTAGTTATTGGAATTGCCGGCGGAACCGGTTCAGGAAAGACAACAGTTGTAAAAAAAATTATCGAGAACCTGCCGGCCGGCGAAGTTGCTGTTATTTCGCAGGATTCGTATTACAAAGACAACAGCCATCTTCCACTTGAAGAAAGGCAAAAAATCAATTTCGACCATCCGGCATCCATCGAATTTGAGCTTTTAGTCGAGCACATCAAAAAACTAAAAGTAGGCGAATCGGTTCAGGAACCCATCTATTCGTACCTAACCTGCACCCGCTCCGAAGAAACACGCGAAATAAAACCGAAATCAGTAGTAATTATCGAAGGAATTCTGGTTCTTTTTCCGGCTATTTTACGCGAACAAATGGGGATTAAAGTGTTCGTCGACTGCGACTCGGATGTGCGCCTTTCGAGAGTGATTCAACGCGATATCATTGAGCGGGGCCGGAATGTGCAGATGGTTTTGGACCGTTATTCCAAAACTGTGCGCCCCAGCCATATACAGTTTATTGAACCAACCAAGCAATTTGCCGATATCATCGTGCCCGAAGGAGGAAACAACCTGGTGGCTATTAACATCTTAACCAACTACATACAACAAAATCTCAAATAACATGCTCGAAACGATTTCTTCTGAAGATATTTTGTTTATCGACATCGAAACAGTTCCGCAGAGTGGCTCTTACACCGAACTTCCTGAACATTTTCAAAAGCTTTGGGATAAAAAATCGGTTTATTTCAGAGACGAAAACCAGGAAGCTGTTGATGTTTATGAACGGGCGGGAATTTACGCCGAATTCGGAAGAATCATTTGTATTTCAGCCGGAGTAATTATTCAGAAGAACGGCGAACGGTTTTACCGGGTGAAATCGTTTTACGATCCGGACGAGAAGAAACTTTTATCAGCTTTCAACGAAATGCTTGAAAAATTCACTTCCAATGCAGGCAAAAAGCTCTGTGCCCACAACGGACTTGAATTCGACTATCCATACATTGCCCGCCGCACGCTGATTAACGGACTTCGCCTGCCCCGAATCCTTGACGTTTCAGGAGCCAAACCCTGGGAAATAAAAGACCGGTTGCTCGACACACTCCAAATGTGGAAATTTGGCGACTACAAAAATTACACTTCGCTCGATTTACTCTGTGCCGTTTTCAATATTCCAACGCCAAAAGATGATATCGACGGAAGTCAGGTTGCCCAGGTGTACTACCACGATGGCGATCTCGACCGGATTATACGCTACTGCGAAAAAGACACACTGGCACTGGCTAATCTCATGTTACGGTACAAGGGCGAACCGATTATTCCTATTGAAAACTTGCTGATAGTTTAATCCTTCTGCAATTATGAAAAGGCTTCTTTCGCTCCTTTTGGTTTTATATTCCGTTTTTAACGCATTCTCGCAACCTCAGGTCGACAGTTTATTACAATTATCAAAAAGTGCTCCTGAAAAACAAAAGGCCGAATTGTATCTCGAACTTTCGTCCAAACTAAAAGCTGATACTGCAAAAAGTAATGCTTACATGCAAATGGCTTACCAGCTTGCCGTTAAAAACAAACAGCTTCCGTTGCAGGCCAAGGCTCTGTATTACCTAGGCGAAACAAAATTTAATTCTTCGGATTACCATTTAGCCATACCCGTATTTCAAAAAGCTCTTTCAGTTTACACAAAAGTTAATGACACCACCAGTGTTGTCAATTGCTATAAATTAATTGGGCTATGCTATTACAATATGGATCAGGGAGATAAAGCCATAGAGCAATTTATTGAAGGCATGAAAATGTGTGAACACGACCCCAGAAATACCGCGAAGCTGCTTTCGAATATTGCAATGACCCATACCAGGATGCGCAATTTGAACGATGCTATTTATTATTATCGTAAAGCGCTGGTTTTAAACTCTTCTATACAGAATCCTGAAGGCATGGCCGTAAATTACAATGGGTTGGGTGAAATATATAAAAGTCTCCATAAACCGGATTCTGCCCTTTTGAATTACCTAAAAGCTAAAAACTTAAATAAAAAAACAGAATTCCAAGCAGTTACACTATCAAACCTCGCTGGTATTTATATGAACGATCCTGACAGTGTGTATAAAGCCGTGGATTGTTTAAAACAATCATGGGCGATTTTCAGGCAATTGGGAATGTACCAATATGAAGCTGAATTCAAACAAGGAATTGGCATTATTTTATTTAAACAGGGCAAATACAAACCAGCAATTCAAGCACTTACGGCAAGTATTGAGGTAAATGATAAATTCAACCGGGGTTTCAAAATAAAAACAACTTCCTACAACCTGTTATCAAAAGTTTATGAGAAAACAGGCGATTATCAGGCTGCGCTCAAACACATGAAGCTATATATCCAGTACGCTGATAGTATGGCCCAGAAAGAAAAATACGATCGGTTATCGAATCTGGAAAAACGCTACGAAACGGAAAAGAAAGAGAATGAGATTGCACGGTTACAGGCGAAACAAGAATTGACCCTCATCCAGCTTAAGAAAAATAAACAGTTAAAACAACTTGGCATTACTGCCGCACTGCTCTTGTTGCTTCTCGTGTTTTTTGTTGAATTAAAATATCTCGATAAGATTAAATCAAACCGGATTCTGGAAGGGAAAAACAAGGTCATTGAAAAAAGTGAACAGGAATTACGCGTACTGAACGCTTCAAAAAACAAATTCTTTTCGATTATTGCACACGACTTAAAAAACCCGTTGCACAATGTCTTGGGATATTCTTATCTGCTGAATAATGACTATGAAAAATTTAAGGAAGAAGAACGTCGCAAATTCGCGGGCGATATTTATCACTCTACCAACAATATCTTCCGCCTGCTGCAGAACCTCCTTGAATGGTCGCGATCGCAAACCGGAAATCTGAACTTCTCCCCCGCCGTGGTTGAATATCAGCATGTACTCGACAACTCATTAAGTGTGCTGAAATCGCTGGCTGATCAGAAAAACATAGCAATCAAAACCAGCTATGATCCTGAATTAAAACTCTTTGCCGACCCGCTCATGATTGAGACCGTTTTGAGAAATCTGGTTAATAATGCCATAAAGTTTACTCCTGAAGGTGGAAATATCGAGGTTTCGGCCAAAGAGGCTGATGGACAGATATTAGTCTCGGTGAGCGATTCAGGAATAGGAATTTCGGAAGAAGACACTCAAAACCTATTCCGAATTGACTCAAAGGTAAAGCGAAAAGGAACAAACAACGAGGACGGTTCGGGACTTGGATTAATACTGTGCCACGAATTTGTGGAAAAACACAACGGGAAAATCTGGGTAGAAAGCACACCTGGCAAAGGCAGTGAATTCATCTTCAGCATTCCGGTCAAAGCCATTGCCTGACCAGAAAATCAATTGCTTATTATTTGTTTTGAAATACTCCGAAGCAAAAATCCCCGAAAACCTTTATGATTTTCGGGGATTTTTCTTCCGACTTCGGTCTTCCTGCTTTCTATTTCACAAGCATCTGACCAGCCAATATTTCAGCTTTTTCAGCCGAAACTAACTTTTCAACAATTTTTAGGGCAAACTGAATGGCAACTCCGGGACCACGACCTGTAATGATATTGCCCGACTCAACTACCGGAACCTGACGAATATCGGCACCTTTCAAATGACTTTCGAACCCGGGATAGCAAACAGCCTGCTTTCCTGCCAGAATCCCGAGATTGCCAAAAACAAGCGGTGCAGCGCAAATAGCGGCAAGTTGTTTATCTTCAGCTACAAATGTTTTAATTTGTTGTCTCAGGCCTTCGTGCGCATTCAGGTTTGAAGCCCCTGGCATACCTCCAGGCAAAACAATCATGTAAACGTCTGAGTAATCAACACTTTCAAATAGCTTATCAGCCAATACTTTGATCTGGTGAGCACCATTCACTTCAAGTTTTCCGGTTACCGAAACCGTCACAACCCTCAAACCGGCCCGGCGCAAAACATCGATAATGCTGATCGCTTCAATCTCCTCGAAACCATCGGCAAGGTGAACTGCAATTTTCTTATCCATGGCGTTTATTTTTTATTCAAAGATAATTCATACAACAGCGAAAACGGCTAATCGAAGAACTTATTCTGAAATAAATGGATGGCAATAACTCCGTAAATGCCGCTAACAGCTACAATTCCCATATCGACCCAATGATTTTTCAATTTAGCTTTTCGCACATAAAGCCATGCAAAATGCAAAACCAACAGCAACATATTGAAAAGCAACCAGTTTGTTCCCTTTGACGGAGTAAAGTAAAACCGGACAAACTTGCTGTTGTCGCTCTTCATAGACAATTGAGCCGGAAAAATCGATGCGAATATTTTGCCTTCCTGAAGTTGCTCTTTAGTTTTCCAAGATTCTGTAAATGTATCGACCAGCTGATAATCAGGCGACAGGGCATTGGCTTTGATGTGATCTTCTGCTTCAATAATAACCGTATAATTAAACAAATCGCCGTAAATCTTCAAGTCGCAAGTTGCCGGATCGTACCTGTCAACCGGCCACTTTATCAACTTATAGTCGTCTTGCGTCAGAATATAAATTTCATTTTTTCCTGAAACCAAATAGGCATAAAAGTCCTTATTTTTAAAATCAACACAACCGATATATCTGAAATTCAATCCATCAGGAATATCAACTTTTTTCACGAGCGGCTTGCCTTTGATCATTTTCAGATGGAAAAGCTGTTCTTTGGAGTCAACGATCAGATAACCTTCGTCGCACGATTTCCGCTGAGTTGGCAATCCGGATATCAATTTAGCCGGAAAAGAAAAGCCGTTATGAAACAATGCAGCCGAAAACATCTGACTTTTTTCTTCCAGAATTTGGTTTGTAGCCGCGTCAATAAAATCTACCCGCCATGTTATCCTGAAAAAATCTTCTGGAAGCTCCAGTTGGGCACGACCCGAACGGGATTCAAACAAAGGATAAAGCCGGGGAGCCGGAGCATCAACCTCATTGACTTTCAACCGAAAAAATGATTTTTCCCTCGAAACAGCGCGCATATCAAGTGCGGTACCGTTTATTGAATCGGGCAAAGTACCCGAGGCCAGAAGTTGCTTCGTAAACATCATCGGAAGCATTCTTTCGTATTCATCTCTTGAGCATTGATTGCCTTTTGCGTCAGTCCATTCTTTCTCTCCACGATTAATCATAAATTGCTTGCTGATGCAACTGTAGTGCATTATAGGTTTTCGGATTGGTTTTTCGAATACCGTCCAATACAACTTCGGAATAAATATAGCCAGTGTAATGACGGCTATAAAAATCATAATATACCTGCTGATTTTTTCCATTTTACATTTCCCCCTTTCTGAAACGATATGCCGAAAAAACGACAGCAATGCTCAACAAGACAGTCAGCACAAATAATCCTGAATTTGCAGGCCCATAAGCCGCAGTGCCAGCGGAAGCGAAATAAATGGTCAGAAAACAACCACCAACCAACGAATATAAAAAACGAAATACCCTGTTGGGTTCAAGAACAACGAGGGCCGCCATAAAGTAAGCGGCGAAACCGGCCAAAAGCCAGGGCAAAATAGTAATTATAGCATCAGCTACAATTTCGATCGGGAAATAAATCAGGCTAAAACCTGTAAATAATCCGCCAAAAATCAGGAATGCAATCAGCAAACTACCCGCTCCAAAAGCCTGCATTAAAAGTAATCCGTTGTTTTCGGCAAGCGGAAGATGGAAGGTAAGTTTGAGTCTTTTATTGATGGTTTCAGGTAAATATTGGGTAATAGCAATTACTAGTCCGCCAGCCAGTGGCACATATTTAAAAAGGCTGTAAAACTGATGTCCCTGAAAAAGCATAGTGTTCCAAACATTTTTGCCGCCAGTGAACGCAAAATTGTGCTTCAAAGTCAGAAACAGGTAACCGATGCATAAAATTCCGAGCAGCGTGTACCCGACAATAAACCACCTGATTTTCAACCATTCTTTATAAAAAACTGATTCCCACATCGGCTAATATTTTCCGGTTAAACCAATAAATGCGTCCTCAAGCCCCATTTTTACCTGAGCAAAGTTACTGACCAATATCTTGTTATCATCCAAATACTTTTTCACATCACTTTCCGGAGAGAAGGTGTACATCTCAACCTTATTCTTTACTTTTTCGATATTCATGATGAAGGGCTCTCGTTTCAGTTCTGTATCATCTTTATTAAGTTCAAAATCGAAACGTCTGAAGCTACCCATAAATTCGCTGACCGGCGACTGCACCAACACTTTGTTATAGTCGATAATCAGCACGTCGTCAATCAGCCGTTCCATGTCCTGAATAATGTGAGAAGTTGTAAATATGGTTTTGTTCTCAGCCTTGGCATATTCGCGCAGGTAGTCGATAAACAGGCGACGATAACCGGGATCGAGCCCCATCGAAAAGTCGTCGAGGATCAAAAGGTCGGGATCTTGTGCCAGAATGAGTCCCAAAGCCACCTGAGAGCGCTGTCCGCACGACATATTCGATATTTTTTGAGTCGGCGAAACATTCAATTTCGATATCAATTCCCAGTACGCTGCAGATTTCCAACGCGGATAGAACCGGGAATAAAACTTCTCAATCTGGTGAATATTCATAAACGAATACTGAATATGTCCTTCAATCAAAAAACCGATTCTCGCTTTGGTAGCCGGACTCAGACGCTGAGTATCTTCACCAAAAGCAAGGCAATTGCCGCCAGTTGACTGAAGAAACCCGTTGAGAATATTAAATGCAGTGGTTTTGCCGGTGCCATTCTTGCCCAAAAGTCCGAGTATGCTTCCTTCCTTCACCTGAAAATTCAGGTTTTCGAAGACCAGTTTTTCGCCGTAATAATGAGTCAGGTTATTGCATTCAATCACATTATTCATTTGTACTATTTTTTGCTTTACGTCTTAAAATCTGCGTATTAACATGATCTATTTTTCAAAGTATCCAACAAAATGGAATAGCCATTTATACATTTCCGGTTGATGTATGCATCGGCACGCATGGCTATTTCATATCCGGTTCGTTAAAAAATTAAACCTGTACTGATGCTAAAAACGGTGCGGTTCAGGCTACTTATTGAATGGTACCAATCAAAATCGGATTTTACGAAATACTTGCCCGCCACCTTCTTCAAAGGTAATTGATAACCGATTGAAATTCCGGGCGACACAAAATTTTTGGTTCGGAAATCAAATTCAGGAGCATAAATTTTCTGAACCATAAAATTAGTCACCGCCAGATTCTGTTCACTATCGAGGTTGAACCGGTATTTGAGCTTCATTTCTGCCGAAATATTCGATTCTCCCAGAGCAAACAGTTTCAGGAATGACGATTCGAACATCAAATTCGCATAACTCAGTTTCTGGTTGGGCAAATAATACTTTTCATCGAAGGCTGAATAGCTCAAACCTGACTGAAACAATGAGTTCATCAGGTTATTTTCATCTTTTTGCAGGAACTGGTAGTTGAGTTCAGCATTGGTTTGAAGCGAATAATACTTTTGCTCTTTCGCGTATGTAATCCAATGTTCCTGATCTGTTTCGCCCGTTTTTTCCAACCGCTGTATAAATTCAGTCCCCAGCCGGCTTGCAAAATTCAGGTCTGCTTTAATTCGATGAATCTTTCTCCCTTTATCAATAGAAAATACGTCCGTCAGATTCCAGTTTGTTCCGTCCAATCGTGCATCGTTTTTCACTGCTGACCACATGGCCAGGTTCCCTTTCCGCCCGTCGTCGATGGTTTGAATGGAATAAATATATTCTGAATACAAGAGATTGGAGAGTTTTCCGGTCTTCCACTCCAATTGCATTCCTCCGCCAAAGCGGTTCTGCTGATATAACCTGTAAAAAGAACTTGAAGCATGATAATTAAAAGTACCCGGCCCGTGCAACTGAAAAAGGGTTTGCTGAGCACCTTCTTCGACTACCGAAACATCGATATCTTCATTATAATAGCCATACGTGAGATTTGCTCCCAATTTAAACTGATTCTCCTTGAACAGCAATCCGGGTGAAATATTGGTCTGCAATACCTTATTTTCAGGCCGCGGATCACGGTTTTGTGAGGCAACACCAACCTGGTAATCAAAGCTTACGCCCCAATCAAGTTTGCTGTTTACCGGAGATGAGATTATCCCTTCCAGCTTAAAAAATTCCCGGTCGTAAGTGTCGTCACCAATTGTGTCGGCCAATAAATACGGATAATTCAGTACATGATCGTAAGTATTACTGAAATTCAGTCCCCTTTCTGAGCTTTTGCTGTAATTGAATGACCCGTAAAGGTATGTTTTGCTGATTTTTCGATAACTCTGCGAACTGAAATTGAACGCCTGATCAGTTTGTCCGTTGAAAACGGAATGAAAATCGCCATCAGCCCGGTCGAATTGAAGTTTCAGTTCGGATGGAAATAGTTCTGGCATTTGTGATAAACCTGCGGCATTGCCCGTTTGTAGCCACGAACTTTCAGATTCGATTTGGCGGAATGTCAGCAAACCATACGACTTTACAGCTCCCTGCCCTACAGCCTGGGAGTTCAAGCCAATGACCAATAGTAAGATGCTGACAATTAGCCTACTCATAAATCTTTGGTTTTGGATCAACATCTTTTAGAAAATCATTGGTCGAATTATTAGTATCCTGATAAACCACGCGTCCGCTGCTAATTCCCATTACTTTCCGGCGAATGCATTTCCCCGAATACGACCCAGTGGTGACGTAAGTGTAACCTGCATCCAATTCAGGAGGGAAACGTTTGTAAATGGCGTGAGCTTCATCCTCGACAGTTTCCACGGCATCAATCAAATATTTGCTGGCAATTTTGGCGTAATAGCTCGTGTCTGATCCTGACACAAACGGTTTATCAATTAAATTCTTTCTAATATATGCTTTCCGCTCTTCACTGGTATTCCCCGGAATTTTCGCAATGGCCAAAGCGCTTCCGCCCTGAACCCGATAAGTAACTTCAAAGGTCCGATTACCAAATAAATCCTCAATCAGATTGGGAACCGATGGGGAGTCAATGTCTTTATTGCTTATTCTGGGAACATAAAATTCGAAATCTGCATTGCCCAAATTAACCGGACTTGATGGATTTCCCTTCGGGTCGTCCCGATGGTTGATTCCATCCTGCGCAATGACAATACTTTTCCCTGGTTCAACCGGAACCTGAGTTCCATTTCCGGGAATTGTCCAGACCATTTTTACAACAATAGAATCCTTAATATTGCCCCACATATTTACTCCGGTTCCACTCGACTCGTGTTCGAGCACCGAAATCCCATCAGCATATTGTATTTCAGAGGTATTGTTGAATATTTCAAGGTATTGATCGGCATAATAGGCTTTTCCGGCCGGAGTGGTACTACCACTGTAATACACTTCTTTAATAACAAATGCACCAAATAAACTCTCGCGTGCCTCAACTGTTTCTGTTTTATTATCAAGTATATCGATATTTTTTTGCCCATTATAATAATGTTTCTTGCTTCCTATAGAAACTGAATGAGAAATGGTAACACTATAAAAACCTGGCTCTAATGACGAAAACTGGACTTTCCCATTTTTATCGGTTTTAGATTCAACTGCGTAGCCTTTTAGCTGATTGATTAAAGTAACTTTTGCCCCTTCCCTGTAATCTTGTAGAAAATTAGTACCAAAATCAACTACAAGGTTAACCGTATAGCTATGGTATTCAGGCTCTTTAAGGCACGAGCCCAACAGAAACAATAATGAGATGATCACAAGTAATTTCTTCATACTTACAACATTACTTTTATTTCAGCACCGAAATATACTGAAGGATTCCTTCGGATAAAAGAGCCTGCTCGCTGGGATTCATATTCAGGCCGGTAATTCAGGAAATTATTGACATAAAGACTCAGCTTCACGTTTTTCAATATTTCTTTCGACAACCTGAAATTGGTTTGAAGCAGCGGTGGCATTACTTCCCTGAGAGATAAATTCGGATTCCTTGGGATGACAAAATATTTATACGCCGGGTTTGTGCTCATCTCCTGCGTAAATTCTTTAGTGCTTCCGTCGGCATAAACCAGGTATATTGGCGTTTTTTCGTATTCGGGAAAGTAGTACATATCGTACCAGATCATCTGTACTGTGGTTGACAAAATCATTCTCAATTTGGGGAGTTGCGTGACCATCCTCAAATTAGTGTTCAGCCTTTCGCTGACTTTACTCTCGCCTGCCGGATAAACGCCAAAGTATAAATCAGAAGTTGCTGTTGAACCCGGCGGCTGAAATTGATACGGAATGGTGCTTTTGATGCGCTTTGTGCGTAACCACGCACCATCGAGCGTAAACGATGTATAAAGTGAATTTACTTTCCCAAAATCGAAGCTGAACTCTACGCCCGACTTTTGAGTTTCCTGATTATTAACTGGCACCTGATACGCAATCGGCAATGTCATAGCAACTTTATTCAGTTTTTCGGGATCAGGTTTTGTTCCCGGAGGTATGCCGTCGGTTTGGTATTTATTGTAATTCAGGAAGACGTAATTACTTGCAAAGCCAAATCCATCCGACAGTTTTTCGTTGAAAGCGGTGATCGTTGCACTTACTTTTTTGATCTTTAAAATGAGTCCCACTTCCATCTTCAGGTTTTCCGAAGGCTTTAATGCTGAGTTAGCCGGATCAAAAATTTTGGTATAAATAATTGACGTATCATAAACCGGATTGCCCACATAGTAATTCAAAGCACTCAAATCGAAATAAGCTTTATCGGGGTATAAATAATACAACGACGGTGACTTGAAGGTTTTGCCAATGCCAATCCTAACAGCCATTTTGTCGAAAACTTGGTTATTTTTCTTCGAAAGGAAACTATACTGGGCATTAAACCTGGGTTCGGCATAAAAGCCAATATCGCTTTTAAAAAGGCCAGCCGACTGAAAGTTATTCAACCGAAGCCCAGCCTGCATATCAAGAATAGTTTTGCCAAACATTACCGACAATTTATCTTCCAGGTAGACGGAATAACTCCGAAGTGCCGGAATATCTTTATATCTCCTTGGGCGCGAATTGTAGGTTGATACAAAAGGGGGATTTGAAATATCATACAGTTGTCCGGCGCCATTGTTGGCATCCAGGCGGTAATCAAAGCCATAAAGTACTTTGTTGAAAATTCCGTGGTGAAAATTGACAAACTTGTTTCCTGTGATTTGTAGAAACACATTTACCGGCTTACCGTCAACCTCGTATGTGGTGAACTGTTCCGATGGCAAAAACAATCCGGCATTTTCGCCTTCAGTATATGCCGTTGAAATCACCTGAATTCCGCTCATCGACCGGAATCGCTCCTCTCTGCTCTCCTGATGTGCGTACGACACTGAAAATGAATAATCCAGATTTGTCAACAGCTTCATTTTTGGCGACCATTTCCCATACATATTGAAGCGAAGTCCCCGCTCTTCCGATTCTATTTTCTCCCGGGCAACCATCGCATCCGGATCTGTTTTCGCATCATCAACAGTTCCAAACAGGCTTAATTTGGCATGGTAGGTTAATGGCGATTTTTGCTGATTAAATATTTTTGAATAACCCACCTCGGTCGTTATCCGGTTAAAACCCTTGTATTTGCTGCGTAAATCGTCAACCGACTGCAGATAATCGAAGTTAAAATTGATATTGCTTTGATTTGATTTCAGTTTAAATCCCTTGCCCAAAGTAAACTGCTTGATCTGGGCATCGGTTTTAAGCTTAACTTCCCATGGTGTGTATCCCGCTTTCGTTTTAATTACCACAGCTCCTGAAGTCAAATCCCCAAAAGTAACCGATGGAATTCCTTTAACAACTTCAACTGATTCAATATTATCCGTCGAAATTTGTCGTAAATCGATGCCCGAGCCAATCGTTGTGCTGAAGTTATTGTCCGGTCTGATAGTTGAGTACGCTTGCAGGTTCGCGTTATTTGATACCGGTGCCCCGTCAACCAGGATAGAAGCGCCCATTGAACTGTTATCATCCTCTCCAACCTCCCTAATCGAGACTTTTTGCACCGAACCAAAATCGGGATTGGATGAGATATTGCCTGGAAGCAATTGCATTACATCGGCAAGACTCGCTGGCTGAACATGCTCAATGGCCGCATTTTCGATGATTGAAGAAGTTGTAAGTCCGTTACTGTTTTTTGCCAACACGGTTATTTCTTCCATATCATAAGAAATCGGAACCATTTTTATCTCGATTCCGGGATTGATAAAAAGCGAAGGTTGGATTTTTTCGGAATAGGTTTCAAAGCCCAAAGACCGAATCTCAATGGTAATAAAAGGGATATCCGACGGCTTAATAATGAACGTTCCGGCTTCATCAGATGTTGTCCAGGAATCCGTTTCCAAAATATGTATTCCGGCAAGACTAACAGGCTCACCAGTCTTTTTGCTAACCAGCCTCCCGTGTATTACCTGCGAAGTCTGAGCAAAAACACTTGTTGCGAAAGCAATTAAATATAAAACATTAACAATTCTTTTTAGCATAAACAAGAATGAGAATGCCTGTTTTGCATTCAACCCTCCGAAAATACTATTTAAAAATAACTTTTTGAGTGTATTTTTTGCCCTCGATCACTGCTGCAATAATGTAAACACCTGGAGTAAACGAATTGTATTCAAAAGCACAATTTGAAGCTTTAGGTTCAGTAATGGCTACCAATTGCCCGTTAATATTATAAACCAGACAACGATCAATGTCACCATCAGCAGAAACAAGTTCCAATGCTGAATTACCGTATAAAACCCTCAGCGGATTTGGACGTTTCACTTCAGCTACAAATGTTTTTATATCGAGATCGACCACTGCAATTTTGTAAACATTTGATTTGCCCAAAACATAAAGTGAATCATTGAGAACTTTTCCTGCGGCATAAATGGCAACGCCCAAATTACTGTCTTTCCATGTAATGCCACCATCATTTGTAAATTTGTTCGCGTTAGTTGACCCGACCGACATAAACGAATTGTTATCCAGTGCAATAAAATCGAGTCCACCGGTAATTCCATTTAGTTTGGAAAAAGTATTGCCGCCATCGCCGGTAAAGAATACACCCTTGTTGTTTGAAGTTGAAAATAACACTTCATCATTCGAACGCATGGCTACCGAACTAACGATAAGGCTACTATCAGTTCCAACAGTAAGTTTAGGATATAAATCTGTAAATGTTTTTCCACCGTCAACTGTTTTCAGGAGGATTTTGTTGCCTGCAATGTATCCGGTTTCGCCCGAAAATTTAATTGACATCACTATTGAACTGCCAAAATCCTTTGTCACGGCAGTCCACAAATCTCCGCCATCGGTCGTTTTAAAAACCCTCGAATGTTTTGTCTCTGCTTTGGAAACCGAAACTGTATCAGACCAATCAACATACATGTAAGCAGTTTTGGTATCTACACATTCAATGGTATAATTGTCCATACCATAACATCCTGTCATCAGTGGATATTTTGAAGCATCAGTTGGAGTGTCTTTGCCAACATTTTTATTATTAAGCACTTTCCAGGTCTTCCAGGCATCCTCTGTTTTAAATATTAGTCCGCTCAAAAAAAAATCTTCTCCTGAAGGATAATCAATAAGCTTATATCGTCGCGTTGTGGTGTATCCGGCATTTCCCGAAGAATTAACACTCCTGAAATCATATTGCCCATCATTGATATACAATTCAGGAAGGGTAGCTTCAGTCCAGGTTATACCTTTATCTGTGGTTTTTTTTGCAATTTTATCATCGCCTATTAACAGCGCGTTACTGGCATCAAACAGGTACATTTTCTGAAGATTGGAGTTACTGGATACGATCGTTTTGGCTACCCATTTGTAATTCCCTGACTTCAGATCATTAACAGCGATTTTGTACAATGCCGAAGACCCTAAAGCATAAAGTGAATCATTAAAAATGCCGGGAATTTCGAAGCACGTTTTCCCGGGATAACAACCCACCCAGGTAGTACCTCCGTCAACAGTAGCCTTCGATGCTGTCGAATTACCCAGAACAATCGCAACTTTATCATCAAGCTTGAAAAGGTCATTTCCTCCTGTCAGTCCGCTGATTTTTGAGAACGTCAATCCATTATCCTGAGTATTATATACTCCAGTAGTTGTTAAAACATTAATGTCATTGCCTGAGAAGGAACGAATTTCGTTAATAAAGGCAGTTGTTCCGGCAACAGCAGAAAAGGCAGGAAAAAGATCTGTTGTTGTATCTGTTGCTGTAGACCCTTTCAAGAGAGTTTTATTGCCTCCCATATAAATATCGGTTCCAACCATTTTTATGGTCGTGATATAAGCAGAACCAAAGTCCGGAGTGATAGCTGTCCATTTTTCGCCTCCATCAACGGTCTTAAAAACAGCCGAATGAGTTTTTCGCGAGCCTGAAACAATTTCGTACCATTGGACATACACCAAGGCCGTTATTTCATTAATACATAAAACAGAATATGGATTAAGAGTTACGCATCCGGGCAAACTGGGATTTAACGAAGTACTTGTTCCTGTCCCTATTTTTGAAAGGTCCAACAGTGACCAATTATTTCCGCCATCAGTGGTTTTAAGTAAAACCCCATTTACATATACGTCGTCTTCTCCACCAGTTGGATTTTTTACTAGCAAGGTCTTTCGTCCAATCATATAACCAACGTTATTCCTTATACTGATGTCATTGAAATTATACATTGGGTTCAATAAACCGGCATCTTTCCACGATTGTCCCTTATCAGTAGTAATCTTGAACGTTTTCCCAAATCCGGCGATAACAGCAGTATTCTCATCATGGACACTCATTCCCTGAAGATTTTTGTCCTTGCTTATCTCCTTAACCTTCCAGTTAAAAACAGGATTCGATGTTTGAGAAATTGAAATAGCAGGAAGTAATAATGTCAGTAACGCTAAATAAACTTTCATAAACTCAATGTTTCGGCATGTTCTATTGCCTATTGCCCTACTCGTTGCCCGTAATGTGTTAAGTAAGTCCAAAATATAATCTCCTCCGTTTTGTTACTACTACTTTATTCTTAACCCTGGATAATTTATGTCGATATAGTTAATGGCTTCCTCTCTGGATTTAAAAATTTCGCCGTATTCTTCGTTCCAGCTGTCGCCCTTTTTAAAGCTGACTTTTTTACATTCAATCGTTCGATTTATAACTACATCTTCCAGCGCTTTCATTTTTATACCTTCGGGCTGAATGCTTACTACCTGAACGTTAACTTCCTTTATTCGTAAGGGTTTCCCGGTTAAATCACATACCATTATAATTCCGTAACATTTTAACCCCTCTTTCAGCCAGGGATCAAGCTTCTTATTAACATTTACAGTCAAAATGTTCGAATTATCCTCATACTTATACTGCTCGAGGATTTTTGTTTTATCACTTTGACCACAACCTGTAATGTTCGAAAACAGTAGTATACATGCAACAATCACAGTCGTTTGTTTTAAAAGGCCACACAACCGGTATAGGATTTGCTTATACATAAAACTTTATCAGATTTTTCGCCAATAGTTGGCAAATATAATATTAAAATTTCGCTCAACGATTAATAAAATTAAGCTATAATTTATCGTTATCCTTTATGAATCAATTGTAATCAATACTCCTTATTCCATTGACCAACAAACCTCTTAAACTACAATTCATCCTTCCTGAAAAGAAAAAAATGACCCACTAATGTGAGTCATTTCTACCAATAAAATCAACCTATATTGCGAACAAAAAACTTTGTTTATGCAGCGTAATCTTTTAATGATTTTTCAAGCTTCTTACGAGTAAAGAAAATACGACTCTTAACAGTTCCAAGTGGTAAATTCAAATCCTCGGCTATTTCTTTGTATTTGTATCCATCCAAAAACATATTGAATGGAACTTTGTACTCATCTTCAAGAGCGTTGATGCATTTAATGATTTCTTTCGAACTATAAATAGATTCGGGTGACGGATAGCTTTTATCCTTTGAAAATTTCAGATGAAAATCATTATTAGCGCCATCGAATGTATTTTTGGCCTTTACATTACGTCGATAATTATTAATAAACGTATTTTTCATGATCGTATAAATCCATGCCTTGAAGTTTGTATTTTGAGTGAATTTATCACGATATGTAAGAGCTTTAAGAAACGTTTCCTGAAGCAGATCCTGGGCTTTCTCCTGGTCTGAAGTCAGACTTAATGCATAGTACAACAACTTGTCCTGTAATCCTAAAAGTGCGGTGTTAAATTGAAGCTGTGTCATGGCGTTCGTTTTTTAGTTATTAATGTTAGGACAAATATATAGATTCAAATTCTTAAATAAAGGATTTTAATGTCTTTTATTCTTAGATATTTTTTATTGCTGATAAAGATTATTTATACCAAGAAATTTTGTCCAGATTTTATTCTATACGAGAGTTTACATAAGCTTGTTAGTCAAACGCAGCATGTTATTAAACAAATATTTATATCCAGGATTGTGCCGCTTTTAAAAAGTATTTTATGTATTTTATAGCAGGATAATTAGCCATTTCTGTTCACCTACCAAATAATTGTTACTTTAGCCGCCTAAATTTTCACTATTAGTTAAATGAAACAAACAAACAGATCCTTTCACAGGGCTACTGTGTTTACATTTAAACGTTGGGGAAGAAAGTCATATTCATTATTCAGTGTAATTAAAAAGCCGGTTCGCATTGGCGTTTTGCTGGCTGTTTACACCACTGTTTCCAATCCTGAATATGGATTTGCACAAACCGACACAACAAAAGTAAGCATGGAGTATAACCTTGACGAAGTCAAAGTTAGTGCCCAAAGAGCACCTGTTGCTTTCTCGCAGGTGGCACGGATTGTTTCCGTGATTGGCAGAGAAGAAATTGAGGCGGCTCCCGTCCAGAGTATCCAGGAATTGCTTGAATATGCGCTGAGTGTTGATGTCCGCCAGCGAGGTGTTCATGGAGTTCAGGCCGATATTTCAGTTAGAGGCGGCTCATTTGACCAAACGCTTATTCTTTTAAATGGCATCAACATCTCCGACCCCCAAACAGGTCATCATTCCTTAGATCTTCCGGTCAGTTTAAAAAACATCCAGCGAATTGAAATTCTTGAAGGCCCCGCTGCCAGAGTATTTGGCCCTAATGCTTTTTCCGGAGCTATCAATATTATTACAGGTTCCCTAGGTAAAACCAATCTAAAAGTCGATCTTTCAGCAGGGCAACACCAGCTTTTTGATGCCAACATCTCAGGAAACCTGAACAACGGAAGTTTCCACCAATTTATGGCTTTTAACCGAATCTCTTCCGACGGCTATATCGACAATACTGATTTCAAGACGTGGAATGGGTTTTACCAATCGAGACTCGATACTAAGCCAGGAACACTCGATTTCCAGATTGGCCACACGAACAAAGCTTTTGGAGCAAACAGTTTTTACTCGGCAACCTATCCCAACCAGTTCGAAGAAACTAAAACAACATTTGCATCAGTAAAATACGAAACGGGCACAAAGTTGCACATCAGCCCATCTGTTTACTGGCGACGCCACCAGGATCGGTTCGAACTGTTCCGGGATAATCCGGCCAGCTGGTATAAAGGACACAATTATCATCTCACTGATGTGTTTGGCAGCAACCTGAATGCCTGGTTTTCTTCAATTTTAGGAAAAACCGCATTTGGTGCCGAAATACGTACTGAAAATGTATGGAGCAATGTACTCGGAGAAACACTTACCAAGCCCATAGAAGTTCCAGGAGAAAATGGCCAGTTATTCACCAAATCATATTCGAGAACAACCATCTCCTATTTTGCCGAACATTCTGTTTATCTTGAAAAGCTAACGCTTTCGGGTGGAGCAATGACAAACTGGATTTCAGACCTTGGATTTGGCTGGAATATTTACCCGGGACTGGATGCTGCATATTCCATTTCCGAACATTATAAAATAAGTGGCTCGGTCAATTCAACACTCCGAATGCCCACATTTACTGATTTGTTTTACAGCGGACCAACCAATATCGGAAATCCCGATTTAAAACCAGAAAAATCAGTCACCTACGAGGGCAGCGTAAGAATAAACTACACAGGTTTTTCAGGACATGCAGGGATGTATTACCGACAGGGCAAAAATTTAATCGACTGGGTCAGAGAAAATGAAACTGAAAAATGGCAACCTCAGAACCTGACGCATATTAATTCGACCGGATTTGAATTCAGTGGAACTTTTTCCCCTGAGAAAATCTGGAAGAATAGTTTTCCAATCACCAAGTTCGGGCTAAATTATTCGTACACCACACTTGATAAAGAAAAAGACTACTTCTTTTCAAATTACGTGTTAGACAACCTCAAACACAAATTTGACGCTGAATTAGACCATAAAATCTGGAAAAAGCTGAAAGGCTCGTGGAGAGTGACTTATCAGGACCGAAACGGAATGCGCACGCAAACCGAATCGTACAAACCGTTCTGGCTGGTAAATACCCGCATCATGTGGAAAACTCCGGCAACCGAGATTTATGCCATGGCTTCGAACCTGTTTAATACAAAATATTACGACCATGGACCGGTGGAACAGCCCGGACGATGGATCAGTATCGGAATCAGCCATCAAATCAACTTCAAATAAAACTCGCTCCCGGTTCGCCGGGAGTTGTTTTTTACTTCGGGGAAAGTATTATCTTCGTGCCCTGAAAAAAAACAGAAGGTATGTTAAGAGGAATATTATCAATCAGTGGGCAACCTGGTTTATTTAAACTGGTAGCCGAAACGAAAAACAGTATCATTGTTGAGTCTTTACTCAACGGCAAGCGCATGCCAGCTTATTCAACATCTAAAATCAGCACATTATCCGACATCTCAATTTTTACTGAAACCGGAGAAATTCTGCTTACTGAAGTTTTTAAACGAATTAAAGAAAACGGTAAAACCTTATCGACGAAAGCATCTTCAAACGAAATAAAAGCTTTTTTTGAAGAAGTTTTGCCCGAGTATGACAAAGACAGGGTATATGTTTCTGACATGAAAAAAGTAATTCAGTGGTACCAGTTAATAAGCGATCTGAATCTTTTGGTTGAAACAGAAGACGAAGAAAAACAAGAAGAGGTAAAACCCGAAGAATAAATACTAAAAGCCGCATCAAAAATGCGGTTTTTTAGTTTTAAAACAGTCTTAACTGGCCAGGTGGTTGTTTTGTTTCTTTTTGTTCTTTCTTTTTCAGGAGAATCTCAAAAAGCTTAACCGTGGCCAAAGCATCGCCTGCAGCCCGGTGCCTTCCATTGATTGATATTCCCAACTCATCACAAATATTTCCCAGCGAATACGATTTATGCCCCGGTAGGAATTTTCGTCCCATCCGAACAGTACACATGGTTTTCCGCTGATAATCGTACCCCAAACGTTTAAATTCTTCCTGAATAAACCGATAATCGAAACTTGCATTGTGTGCCACGAAAATTCTATCCTGAGTCATTTCAACAATCTGCCGTGCGACCTCATAAAATTTTGGGGAATTTCTTACCATCTCGTTATTAATGCCTGTCAGACTGGCAATATAATCCGGGATATAACATTCAGGATTAATGAGACTTGAAAATGAATCAATGACTTCAAATCCATCATGAACGAATATGGCAACTTCAGTAATTTTACCATTAGCGGCTGATTGCCCAGTTGTTTCTATGTCGATTATGGCGTACAAATGCATTTTATTTTGAGTAAAAATACAATTAATGAGAGCATACACTATAACTCAAACAAAAAACAATTTAGACGTTAATATACAAATCGGAAGCAAGTTTAAATAAGTCATGTAGTTACTCTATTTCAATAACACTAGAAAAACCTACAAACCAAACAATTTAATTCTTAAAATTTAGATTAAAGAAAAAATCGATCTTTCACAAAATTATTGTCACTTTCAGGTAGGGTATTTCTAAGTTCGATGATATAATATTATATTACAGTTAATAAAGTATCATTTGTTGATTTATTCTGAAGAATTATGAACCAAATGTCCGGAAATTTAACGATGATTATTTTTCTGACGGGGCAAACCAACCTGCCGTCAAAGAACAAAAACAGACTAATAAGGTCGTATCCCCGTGTAAATATGTACAATTACAACAAAAACAATATTATTCTAAGGTTGTTTTACTATAAAATTGAAATAGCTAATAAATTTTTATATATTTAAGAAACTAAAATTTGAAACCATGAAAAAATTTCTACTTCTTTCATTATTAGTGGCATTCGCTGCTATTTCTAATGCTCAGACGGTCGACAAAAAATGGGGATTAGGGGTCGGAGTTGGTGCTTATGGTACGCTCAATAAATCAAGCATTGGTTTTATGCCCGAATTATACTTAAGCAGATATCTCAGCCCGCGGCTCGATCTTATGCTTAAAGGCGACATGGGGTTATTTAACTCTGATGTATCAAGTAATCTTGATTTATTTAATCCTTTTCTTAATCTGAGGTATAAATTGTCAGGCGAAAGCAAAAACTTCCGTCCCTACTTGTTTGCAGGACCAGGATTCCTTGCCGATAACTCGGAAACAGGATTAAACTTTGATCTTGGTATTGGTGGGAAGTACTACTTTAGCCCTGCCACGGCTTTTTATGTTGAAGCCGGCTATATCAATGGCATCGAAACAACTGTGGCTGGTAAAGAAACCAGAGATAATTTCTGGAAAGCCACGGTAGGTCTGGAATTCGACTTTGGGAAAACCAAAGATTCAGACATGGATGGCGTTTCTGATAAGAAAGATAAATGTCCGAATACTCCGGCAGGTGTTGCTGTTGATGCCAACGGTTGCCCTGTAGATACCGATGGCGATGGAGTTGCCGACTATGTTGACGATTGCCCAACAGTTGCCGGGTTAACTTCATTGAAAGGTTGTCCTGATGCTGATGGCGACGGTGTTGCCGATAAAGACGACAAATGTCCGGATACACCTAAGGGTGTAAAAGTTGATGCAAAAGGCTGTACTCTTGATACAGACGAAGATGGCGTTGCTGATAAAGATGACAAATGTCCGGATACACCTAAAGGTGTAAAAGTTGATGCAAAAGGCTGTCCTGTTGATACCGATGGCGACGGAGTTGCTGACTATTTGGACAAATGCCCGACAGTTCCCGGTGTAAAAGAAAATAACGGCTGCCCACGCGAAAAAACTGCAGAAGAATTGGAAGCTGAAAGAATGAAAATTGACCCTGTATACTTCGACACCAATAAGTCTGCATTCGCCGCAAGCGAAAAAGTAAAAATTGACAAGTTGATTAATTTACTGAAGGAAAACAGCAACTACAATGTAAATATTTCTGGATATGCTGATGCTCAGGGTTCTGATGCTTACAATCTTAATTTGTCGAAAAACCGCGTCAGCTCTGTTGTAAAATCAATTTTGGCAGGTAAGATTAAAAAGAACCGAATTACGCAGCAAAAAGGATTTGGCGAAGCTAATCCTGCCGCAACAAACGATACACCAGAAGGACGTGCATTAAACAGGAGAGTTGAGTTTGAAGTAGTGAAAAAATAAATTATTACTAATTATTATAAAAAACCTTATCAGAATTGATAAGGTTTTTTTATGTATATTTGTATACTAACTGATTCTATTATTCCGAATAAAATATTCACCAAAACGAAAAAACATGAAAAAAGTACTTCTACTATCGTTGCTTTTGGTCAGTTGTGTCCTAACTCAGGCACAGACCTCCGACAAAAAATGGGGGCTCGGATTGGGTGTAGGAGCATATGGAACAACAAATGATGCAAGTACAGGTTTGATGCCTGAATTGTATTTTAGCAGATACCTGAGTACACGGTTCGATCTGATGTTAAAAGGTGACCTGGGAGTGTTCAACTCCAAACTCACCAACGATCTCGATATGGCCAATGCCTTTTTGAATCTGCGTTTTAAACTTTCCAATGAAACCAAAAAATTCAGACCATATCTCTATGCAGGACCCGGGTTTCTGGCCGACAATTCAGAGAGCGGAATAAACTTCGATTTGGGGATTGGAGGTAAATATTACGTTGGAACCAATACTGCCCTTTATTTGGATGCCGGATACATTAATGGTCTCGAAAGAGCTCCATCACAACCTTCCCAGGATAATTTCTGGAAAGCAACTGTAGGAGTTGAATTTGATTTTGGGAAAACACCTGATGCTGATATGGATGGCGTTTCTGACAAAAAAGACAAATGCCCTAATACCCCAACTGGAGTTGCTGTTGATGTTAACGGTTGTCCGATTGACAGCGATGGCGACGGAGTGGCCGATTATATTGATGATTGTCCTACCGAAGCAGGTTTAACATCGCTAAAAGGTTGTCCGGATAAAGACAAAGACGGTGTAGCCGATAAAGATGATGCCTGCCCTGATGTTGCCGGAGTTGCCAGTTTAAAAGGTTGCCCTGATGCTGATGGTGATGGTATTGCCGATAAAGACGATAAATGTCCAAATTCACCAAAAGGCGTTAAAGTTGACGCAAAAGGCTGCCCAATTGATACTGATGGCGATGGCGTTTACGACTCAGAAGATAAATGTCCGACTGAGGCTGGCCCAAAAAACAATGGTGGATGCCCTGTAAAAGAGCCCGAAGTGAAAAAAGAAATTACTGCCGACCAAATCATTATTCAAAATATTAAAGCAACCCCAGTTCACTTTGTTTCAGGGAAGAGTTACCTCACTGATTATTCAAAAGGAATTCTTAATAAACTGATTAAGATTTTGAATGACGACAAAGCCAATATGGTTAATATGTTTGGTTATGCCGATAGTCAGGGATCTGATGAATCAAACCTGAAACTTTCGCAAGATCGGATCGAATCGGTAATCAGTTATCTGATTGGCAAGGGAATTGCAGCTAATCGTATTATTCATCAGAAAGCATTTGGAGAAGCTAATCCTGTTGCATCAAACGACACAGAAGAAGGTCGTCTGAGAAACCGCCGTGTTGAATTCGAAATTTTCAAAATGAAATAATTCAGGAACTATTATTCTGAAATAAAATCAAAAGCTCTTCCTGCGATTCAGGAAGGGCTTTTTTATTCATGATAAACAGAGAAAATCAATATCTTTGTCGCTCAAAATTTACAAAGCACATAAAAATGTCCATCGAACAGATAATCAGCGAAAAAATAGTTGAAGCCATCAGTCATTGCTATCAACAGCAAATCGACGGCAAACTCGTTCAATTACAAAATACACGGAAAGAATTTGAAGGAGATATCACGCTAGTGGTTTTTCCTTTCCTGAAGATGTCGAAAAAATCCCCGGAGCAAACAGCTGCTGAAATAGGCGATTACCTACAACAAAACGTTGATGAAGTTGAAAAATACAATGTTGTCAAAGGTTTCCTGAACCTGGTTATCTCATCGAAATATTGGGTTTCCATATTGAATTCGGCTAATGTTAATTCGAAATACGGAATTACAGAATCTACCGAATCATCGAAACTGGTTATGGTCGAGTATTCGTCGCCAAACACCAATAAACCTTTGCATCTGGGGCATATACGAAATAATTTGCTTGGCTTTTCGCTTGGCGAAATCCTGAAAGCAAATGGGCATAAGGTTGTAAAAACCAATATTGTAAACGATCGTGGAATCCACATTTGCAAATCGATGTATGCATGGAAAATGTGGGGAAACGGACAAACACCTGAATCTTCAGGCGTTAAAGGCGACCACCTGGTTGGCGATTTCTATGTGAAATTCGATCAGGAATACAAAAAGGAAATTGCCGAACTTATAGCACAGGGACAAACCAAAGAGGATGCCGAACAAAATGCACCTGCCATGCTTGGTGCCCGTGATATGCTCCTGAAATGGGAAGCCAAAGACCCTGATACCATTGGTTTGTGGACCATGATGAATCAATGGGTGTACAATGGGTTTGATGTAACATACAAGGAACTGGGCGTTGATTTTGACAAAATATACTACGAATCAGAAACATACCTGTACGGCAAAAATGAAGTTCTGAGAGGATTGAACGAAGGCATTTTCTATCAAAAAGAAGATTCGTCGGTTTGGGCTGATTTAACTGCCGAAGGACTAGACCACAAACTTCTCCTCCGCAGCGACGGCACTTCGGTTTACATGACTCAGGACATTGGTACAGCCAAAGAGCGCTTCCAGGACTACCCTATCGACAAAATGGTGTATGTGGTTGGAAACGAGCAAAACTACCATTTCCAGGTGCTTTCAATTCTGCTCGACAAACTTGGTTTCGAATTCGGGAAGGGGTTGCACCACTTCTCATACGGAATGGTTGAACTTCCGCAGGGAAAAATGAAATCGCGCGAAGGAACCGTAGTTGACGCCGACGACCTGATGGCCGGAATGATTGAAGTTTCTCGCAAAACATCGGAAGAATTAGGTAAACTGGAAGGCTACACTCCTGAACAGGCCGCCGAAACGCACAAAATGATTGCCTTGGGCGCGCTCAAGTATTTCATCCTGAAAGTTGACCCAAAGAAAAATATGCTCTTCAATCCGGAGGAATCGATTGATTTTAACGGGAATACCGGGCCATTTATTCAGTATACGTATGCCCGAATCCGATCGGTATTGCGCAAAGCAGCCGACAGAGGAATTGAAATTAATCATACTGTTTCCGGCGATTTACCTCTTGGCAGCAAAGAGCTTCAGTTAATCAAATCAATTTCGCAATTCCCGGTTGCGATAAAAGAAGCCGGCGAGAATTACAGTCCTGCACTGATCGCTAATTACGTTTATGAACTGGTGAAAGAATTTAACCAGTTTTATCACGAATTTCCGATCATTATTGAAGAAAACGCCGATGTGCGTAACCTTCGTCTGGTTATTGCCGAGACTGTAGGCCAAACCATTAAAACAGGCATGAAACTGCTTGGAATCGATGTTCCTGAACGGATGTAAAAAAGACTAAATTACTTATACGCCAGGCCCCGAAAGTCAAATCAGATTTTCGGGGCCTGCTATTTTTAGGAGACTAATTCACTAAAAAAACTCAGAATATAATTTTAGCTTTCAGGATATTTATGGCATTCAAGTTATTCGTCTGAATAAAATTTGGTTTCAGCTCATAAGCAGTCTTCAATTCTACTTCAGTGTCAGGAGTCCAAAGCTGGATAATTAAGCCGCTATCCTGAGCTCGTTTAACCTCATCTGCAGTTATAGTTGGCTCAGTAAAAATGCAGCTAATTCCGTCATAGCCCAGATTAACTGCATCGCGAATTTGCTGTTGAAAACTGACTTCCTTCAGCAAACAGACTTTTATATTGGGAATAGCTGCATGAATTTTTGCACAAAAAGTAGCATCGTAAACTTCAATAAACACCTGATTCTGGTGGTTATATGTAGCAAATACCTTTGCCAAACCAACTGCCATTTTTGAAAGATAACTGGCTTCACCGCCTATTCGGGTGTCATTAATCGTTTCAGATGAAAAATCGAGTTTGATGTGCATCGAGATATAAAAGCCAACCGGATCGGCATTCCAGTAATTGATTATTTCTTCAAGCTTATAGATGCGCGACAGTTTGGTTCCATCGCAAATCAATAAATTTTGGATTTCGCTGTCTTTTAAAAGTGGAATTGTGCCATGCAGATTCGCATCACAACCGGTATCGGCAATATCATTATCATGAAATAACCAAAGTGTTCCATCAAGACTCATTTGCACATCAACCTCTACACCATCAAGCTGTTGCAAACCATCCTGAACTGATGGCAAAGTATTTTCAATATGCAATGAATTGAACGGGCTGCTCCCTCCCCCTTTATGTCCAATTATTTTTACACCCAAATCCGGGTCTACAACCGGATCATTCCCTGAGTCGTTTTTACAACGGGTGATCAACAGGAGAAATAGTAAACCTATCGAAACGGCAGCTATTTGCTTTGATACTTTAAAAACTCGAGGTGCTCTTTTCTCAACATCATCCCTTTGTCTCATCTCTTCAATTTGAAATTTAAACTATGCGAAATGCATCTAAGTACACATCCGCACAAAACGATCGGAACCCTAATTCAGAAGAAACAGGAATAAATACAGTTTTCCTGATGAATTGGTTCAATCGACAGAGTAATTAGACAAATTGAAAATACGGCTGATGAAAGTTGAGATGTTACTTAGCTTTGCTTTTCAGTATCTCCTGATATTTGAACATCTCGTCGCGCAGGCGTGCAGCCTCGTAAAAATCAAGCTCTTTTGCGGCAGCTTCCATCTCTTTTTTAAGCTTGGCAATTGCTTTTTCAAGCGCAGGTATACTCATATATTGCACAACCGGATCGGCAGCCAGATTGGTTGGTTCGTCGCCACTGTAGGCTTTCGCCTTGGTACTCGTACTGCCATAACCAACAATCTCGCGACTGGCTTTTACAATAGCCGTCGGAGTAATGTTGTTCTCCTGATTGTACTTTAACTGTTTCTCGCGACGGTAATTGGTCGAGTCGATGGTGCGCTGCATCGAATTGGTAATTTTATCGGCGTACATAATTACCATTCCATTCAGGTTACGGGCGGCGCGACCTGCTGTCTGCGTGAGCGAACGTTCTGAACGTAAAAATCCTTCTTTATCAGCATCGAGAATAGCCACCAGCGATACTTCGGGCAAGTCCAAACCTTCGCGCAACAGGTTGATACCAACCAGAACATCGAATTCACCTTTGCGCAACTCTTCCAGTATCTGGATACGATCAAGCGTATCCACATCAGAGTGAATATATCGGGTTTTTACACCCATGTTGGCCAGGTAACCACTCAGTTCTTCGGCCATTCGTTTAGTTAATGTGGTTACCAAAACCCTTTCATTTCGCTCAATGCGCAAATGGACTTCGTGCATCAGGTTATCAATCTGGTTAAGGCTTGGACGAACTTCAATGATCGGATCGAGCAATCCTGTCGGACGAATTACCTGCTCAACCACAACACCTTCCGACTTTTCAAGTTCATAATCGGCAGGTGTTGCACTCACAAAAACAGTTTGGGAAACCACTGTTTCAAACTCGTCAAAAGTAAGCGGACGGTTATCCACTGCTGCAGGAAGGCGCCAGCCATATTCAACTAAATTAATCTTTCGGGAACGGTCGCCACCAAACATGGCCCGGATCTGAGGCAAAGTCACATGACTTTCGTCGATAATGGTTATAAAATCATCCGGAAAATAATCGAGCAAACAGAAAGGGCGGGTTCCGGGCAGTCGACCATCAAAATACCTCGAGTAATTCTCAATTCCGGGGCAATAACCCAGCTCACGCATCATTTCGAGATCGTATTCCACACGTTCCAGAATTCGCTTGGCCTCGAGAGGTTTCCCATTTTCATTGAAAAAATCTACCTGTTTCACCAAATCGTCCTGAATCTGCCTGATGGCCAGTTGCATCCGCTCTTTGGTCGTAACAAACATATTGGCCGGATAAATCACGGCCATGTCCAGATTCTCAATGGTCAAGCCACTTACAGGATCGAACGAACTGATTTCTTCCACATCATCGCCCCAAAAAACGACACGAAAAGCAATATCAGCATAAGCCGGATAAATATCTACACTATCACCTTTTACCCTGAAATTTCCACGGTTAAATTCCACCTCGTTACGCGAGTAAAGGGCATCAACCAGCTTGCGCAGGAATACATTCCGGCTTATAACCTCACCTTTATGCACTTGCGTAACATTGGCATGAAAATCAGCCGGATTTCCGATACCGTACAAACACGAAACCGACGAAACCACAATTACATCGCGTCTTCCGGAAAGCAGCGACGAAGTAGCACTAAGCCTCAGTTTTTCAATGTCTTTATTAATCGAAAGGTCTTTCTCGATGTAGGTATTGGTAACAGGGAGGTATGCTTCAGGCTGGTAATAATCGTAGTACGAAACAAAGTACTCAACAGCATTCTCCGGGAAAAACTGTTTCATTTCGCTGTACAGCTGGGCCGCCAGTGTTTTGTTGTGGCTCAATATCAAGGCAGGTCGTTGCACCGTCTCAATTACATTGGCCATCGTAAATGTTTTTCCCGAACCTGTAACACCAAGCAGTGTTTGAAAAGGCGCCCCATTGCTCAGCCCTTCGGCCAACTGGCTAATGGCTTCGGGCTGATCGCCGGTTGGTTTATATTCTGAGATTATTTTAAAGTCCATAGCAAATTATTTTCGGCCACAATGATTAATGTATAATCAATGGCAAGGCGTGCAAATTAGCATTTTTACTGATATGAGGAACTCAACCAAAGCCTTTCAACCTTTCTTTGTTGCCATATTAACAACAGAATAACCCACAATGATTGCATTAATTGATAAAACCAACAAATACCCAATTTTCATTCGCTCATTGCAATGTTCAAGACAATGTTTGGGGGCGTTTCCTCTTTGCCTTGCAATACCCATAATCATTAAAGATTCCTCATTCTGAATGGAGCGTGGCGGAATGAGGAATCCTAATCGTTAATAAAAATCACTTCAACCCCATCTTATAAGTTTCCAGAGCTCTGTTTCTGGCAAACGCATGATCAACAATAGGTCTTGGATAGGAAGCCGATTCAAACTCCGGAACCCATTTCCGAATGTATTTGTGTTGCGGATCGAACTTTTTAGTTTGGGCATCGGGACTGAAAACCCTGAAATATGGTGCAGCATCGCATCCCGAACCACTTGCCCACTGCCATCCGCCATTGTTCGAAGCCAGTTCAAAATCGAGTAATTTCTGTGCAAAATATGCTTCGCCCCAGCGCCAGTCAATCAACAAATGTTTGGTAAGGAAACTGGCCACCACCATGCGCACCCGGTTGTGCATGTAGCCCGTTTCGTTCAGCTCGCGCATTCCGGCATCAACCAGCGGATAACCGGTTTGCCCGGTACACCAGCGCTCAAAATCCTTTTCATCATTGCGCCATTCGATAGAGTCGTAAGCAGGTTTAAACGACTTCTCAGCGGCATGTGGAAAATGCCAAAGAATATCCATGTAAAAATTGCGCCAGATCAGCTCATTCAGGAAAACTTCGGAATGATTTAGTGCCAAATGAGTAAGTTTTCTGATTGAAATCGTACCAAAACGAAGGTGAATTCCTAACCGGCTGGTCCCGTTTTCAGCAGGAAAATCGCGGGTTTTCGCATAATTCCCAAGCAACTGTTCTTCAATTTCTCTTGAAGGAAATGTAATATTCTGGGCATTATATCCAATTTCATTCAGCTCCGGAAAATAGTCAGAAGAAAGGTGTTTCAGGTTAAACAAAAGTTTTTCACTTTCGAAAAAACGAATCGGTTGTTGTGCCAGCCTTTCCTTCCAGCGCTTGCTGTATGGTGTAAAAACCGTATATGGCGTGCCATCAGCTTTTACCACTTCATTCTGATGGAAAATAACCTGATCTTTCAGGCTCCTGAATTCAATTCCTTTTTCCTGAAGAAGTTTTTTCACCTTCTGATCGCGTAAAATTGCAGCTGGTTCATAATCGGTATTCGTAAAAACAGAGTGAATGGAATATTTCGTGGCCAGCCGTCCAAAAACGATTTCAGGAGACGAAGAATAAACCTGAAGGCTACTGTGGAATTTACGAAATTCGTGATTCAGCTCGCTTAAGCATTTGTGAATAAATGTCAACCGGGCATCGTTCGGATTGGGAAAATGCACCAAAATATCCGGATCGAAAATAAACACAGGCACAACCGGCAAACCGGCATTCAAAGCCTGAAAAAGGCCATGGTTATCGTCGATCCGCAAATCGCGCCGAAACCAAAAGATATTTACGTTTTCCATAAAAACTGTTATAAAATAATACCTGCGTAAAAACAACTATTCGTCCGATTGTTCAACTTTCACAACATCTAATTTTTCCGATTCCGAAACATTTACCAATTCCTTAAAAATCTGTTTCAAGTCGTCGATTCCCAATAATTCCCAATCTTTAAACTTAACCATTTTGCGAATACCAAAGCCGGTCATACAAATTGCCGTAGCTTTATATTGCTTGTCTATGTATTTAGTTATCTCATAGAAATCAATCTCATTCAAATCATTTATTACACTAATTCCAACTTGTTTTTCAGTCCGGTTAGGCATAAGGTTAAACAAATTAGCCTCCCAAAGGCAATAGATACGAACCTCTGCCAGACCATATTTTTCATAAACCGGAGGATTATACAGTATAATTTTAAACTCTTCCTTCAGCTCATCTTTAATCTTATTGAAAAACTTAACCTGGTCTCTGAAAAGATCATAGTTGGCGGACAAATACAACAACACCAACGAAAATGTTATAAGATGACCTACAATCACACAGGTTAGAAACAAATAAAAAACATCCATAACCGAGGTAAACTCGAATCGGGTAACGATAAATAACAGGGCAACCGTTCCTGTAGCATACGCTCCAATCAGCTTATACAGTGAAAGTATGGTTTGCTTATTCGCTTTAAAGTACTTATACATTTTTATGGGTTTAGAAATATACCATCAAGTTGTTGCCGCAAAAACAGCTGCATGCATCATTTGAATGGCATCCTGAACAGCTTTTGAAACAGGAGTTTCGGGCAGATTTTTCAAAAAACGACGAGCCTCTCTTCTCTGATACCTTTCAGTAAAAATACGCGAAAGCAAATTAGTTTTACCAACCATAATGGCCAGCAACAGCGAATTATCGTCGGGAATTCCTTTTCCCAACAAGGTATTTTCAACCTCTGCCCTAACATTTTCAACCAAATCGCGATCCATCAGGTAAACTTTTTCATACGGGATAAACAGTATTCGCTTTTCTTCGGTTCGAAGCACATTCTTCCGGACCAACGTTCGGATAAAATGCTTTTGTATTTTCCGGCCGCGCAGGTTAAAATATGATATCCAGTTTCTGAGTTTTCGATCCTTCTCCCGAAGCCTGATACGGTTCAGGAAAAACTCATGAACTTCATCATTCTGAGGCATTGGGTTGGCCAAATGAAGATGCCCGTTTTCAACCGTAATCAGTTCTTTATTCATGAGTTCAACAAAAACAGAACCGGTCAGCGTCATCGCCAAAACAGCCGAAGCATTTAGCAAAAGCCCCCCGTTTTTAGGATTAACCGCCAGACAAAACAATTTTTCGCTCAGTTTTAATGACCTTTCCATTTTGTTAAAGTTGAAAATTTGAGTTCTTTTATATCAACAATAAACATCAGTTAAATTTACAACTTTATATTATGAACAGGGGTTTTGCAAGCGACAATAATTCAGGAATTCATCCCGAAATTTTAAGTGCCATAGCTGAAGCCAACCACGGACATGCAGTTGGTTACGGTGGCGACGAAATAACAGAAAAAGCCATTCAGCGATTCAAACAGGAATTTGGTCCGCAAACCGAAGTTTTCTTCGTGTTTAACGGCACCGGCGCCAATGTTCTCGGGCTTTCAACCCTCACCCACTCGTTCAATTCAGTCATCTGTGCAGATACGGCTCACATTCAAACCGATGAGTGCGGTGCACCCGAAAAACTTACCGGTTGCAAACTGCTTCCGGTTGAAACCATTCAGGGCAAAATTTCGCCGGAAGGAATAAAGAAATATTTGCATGGATTTGATTTTGAGCACCATTCGCAACCCAAGGTTATTTCGATTTCGCAGGTTACTGAACTCGGAACGGTTTATTCGCTGGACGAAATAAAAGCAATTACCTCTCTGGCGCACGAGTACGGACTTTTTGTGCACATGGACGGTGCCCGTCTGGCCAATGCAGCGGTAGCGCTCGATCTTCCGTTCCGCACATTTACTGTTGATGCCGGCATCGATGTACTTTCGTTTGGTGGCACCAAAAACGGCATGATGCTGGGCGAGGCTGTTTTGTTTTTCAATCCTGAATTGACCAAACTCACCAAATACATCCGGAAACAAAGCATGCAGCTGTACTCGAAAATGCGTTTCGTAAGTGCGCAATTCCTTGCTTATTTCGAAAACAACCTCTGGAAACGAAATGCAACACATTCGAACCAGATGGCTCAACTACTGGAGCAGGAAGTAAAAAAAATACCTGCAGTTAAACTTACACAGGAGGTGGAAGCCAACGGTGTTTTTGCCATTGTTCCATCTGAGATTATTCCCCAGCTTCAGGAAAAATACTTCTTTTATATGTGGGACGAGCACCGCTCTGAAGTGCGCTGGATGACTTCTTTCGACACACAGGAGGAAGATATTTATCAATTTGCCGCATTAATTAAATCGCTGGTATAAATGCCTTTATTCGATTATTATCCGCGCAGGAATGATCAGGCCGACAAGGAAACTGAAAAGAAGATTTTCAAGTACAGTCTTCTGTTTTCAGTGCTGATTGTTGGCCTTTTATGGTTGGTAAAACTAACCGAGGATTATCTGGGCGCAGATTTAACCGAATACGGAATTCTACCACTGCAAATCGACGGATTGCGCGGCATCCTTTTTTCGCCGTTCATTCATAGCAGCTACGATCACCTGTTATCGAACTCCATTCCTTTCCTGGTATTGTCGTTTGCCCTGTTCTACTTCTACCGGAAACTAGCCTATCGGATTTTATTCTTCATTTACATTCTTTCCGGCATCTGTGTATGGCTTGGCGGGCGCGATTCATACCACATAGGTGCCAGTGGCATCGTTTACGGGCTTGCATTTTTCCTGTTTTTCAGCGGCGTATTCCGGAAAGACGCCAATTTGCTGACCATTGGGATCATTGTCGTTTTCCTTTATGGAAGCATGTTCTGGGGAATTTTCCCGATAAAACCAGGTATTTCATGGGAAAGTCATTTGTGGGGTTCGGCCAGCGGAGTTCTAATGGCCTATTACTACCGGAACCAGGGGCCGGTTCGCCCGGTATCGAGCTGGGAACATGAACCAGATGACGATGATGATGAAATATCCGAAGAAATTAACGAAGAAATAACTCCGGAAGATACAACCCGCAACGAAACTTAAGAACACACGGTGATAGACTAAATATTGAGGAAGTATGGAAAAAACTGTGCGAAGAAATCTAAACAATTCGATGCCATTAAGTGTCTATGTGGTAAATACCAGCGATTAAATCAGGTTCTCCGGCAAGTGATATGAGAAAAAATTCTAACTTTGCCACCCCATAATTAACCAGGTTCTTAAAACGATGATTAGCAGAAGAATAATTCGAATCAAAGTATTACAAATACTGTACGCGTTCTTTACAACTCCTGACACCTCAATCAATAATACTGAAAAAGAACTTTTTTTCAGTCTGCAAAAAACATACGATTTGTACCACTATTTGCTGGGTTTGGTTATCGAGATCGAAAAGTTTGCAGAAGAACGTATTGAAATGGGTAAAAAGAAACACCGCCCAACTTCTGCTGACCTTTATCCCAATACCCGTTTCGTTAACAACCAGCTAATCGGCCAGTTAAAAAACAATATTTCGCTTACCAAATATCTCGAAACGTCGAAGCTTACCTGGAATGGTGAAGAAGACTTGATCCGCAAATTATACCTTTCGCTTATCGAGCAGGATTTTTACAAAGAATACATGGCCGCTGCCCAAAACAGCTATGCTGACGACCGCAAATTGGTTGAAGATATTTTTAAATACCTGATTCTTGATAGTGAAGACATTGAATCGCTGCTCGAAGAACAGAGCATTTACTGGAACGACGACCTCGATTTTGTGGTGAGCATGATCCTGAAAACATTCAAGAAATTCAAGGAATTCAGTGACGAACGACAGGCCTTGTTGCCCATGTTTAAAGACGACGAAGACCGCCAGTTTGCCAAAGATCTTTACCGTAAAGTGGTGCTAAATCACACTGATAATGAGGTATTGATTAAACAGCATACCGTCAACTGGGACATTGAACGTATTGCCTTCATTGATAACCTCATCCTGGAACTGGCGCTGAGCGAATTCCTGTATTTCCCTTCAATTCCGACCAAAGTGACCATGAACGAATACATCGAACTATCGAAGTATTACAGCACTGAAAAAAGCCGCAATTTCATCAACGGGATACTCGACAAAGCCCTGAAAGACTTGAAAAAAGCGGATAAAATACATAAAGCAGGCCGTGGTTTAATTGGCGAAATGGAAGAATAATGAGTTTCAGGTTGTCCTTGTTCGGATCATTTTTGTTTCTGGTATTATTTACAGCTTGTAATTCAGGAAGACCGAAGTCAGAAACTACTGAAAAATCAGATGAATCAGGTGTCGCCAAATTTGTCTTTTCCGAAGAAATCCATAATTTTGGTTCGCTCAAGGCCGGTGAATTGGTTTCGTTTACTTTTATTTTCAGGAACGAAGGATCCAAAACGCTGGAGATTACCGGGGTTGACTCGGGCTGCGGATGTACGGAGGTTAATATTCCCAACAAAAGCATAGCTCCGGGCCAGGAAGGACAAATTGAAGTGATTTATAATTCGGCAGGCGAAGTTGGACGGCAGTTAAAAACGATAACCTTGTTCTCGAATGCCGAACCACCTCAAAAGCAACTCCTTATAAAAGCAAACGTTACCAACGAAATAATTGAATTAAACAGTTAAAATTAAAACATACACATGATGAATTATTTATTAATGGCCCAACCGGCAGCACAAGGTGGTGCTCAGCCCAATCCATTCATGTCATTTTTACCTTTTATCCTGATCATTGTTGTATTTTATTTTTTCATGATCAGACCACAGATGAAAAGACAAAAAGAAGTTGCTGCATTCCGCAACAATCTGCAAAAAGGCGATAAAGTAGTGACCACTGGTGGTATCTACGGAAAAATCGTTGAACTAAGAGACAATTACATATTGTTGCAGATTGACGACAATGTGAAAATTCGCGTTGACAAAAACGCAATCGTGAAAGATTCGTCTGATGTTCAGGCTGAAAAATAGTTGAAACTCAACTCTGAAATAAAGATGGGCCGGCAATTTGTCGGCCCATTTTTTTATATTTGAGGCCGTGAAGACGAATTGGGTATATCGGTTTGTAAAATACCTGAAAAAGATCTATTTCAGGAACGATAAGCGCGTGGCTGCCTATCTGGTTTGTGTTGCCATTGCCACCGGGTTCTGGTTTCTGAATGCTCTGAGCAAAATATATACTGCTGAGCTGATTGTCCCGGTTCAGTATTACAACTTTCCCAATAACAAAACTTTCTCCGGAAATCTGCCCGAAAAATTTGAAATGACCGTCAGGGCGCACGGCTTCACCATTTTAAGGCACAAGCTCAGCCTTATGTTTGGTCCGCTCGAATTCAATGTAAACGAAATGACCAACGACCGGATGACCGAAAACAAGCGAACCCGCTTTGCGTTCCCAACCCGGCAATTCCTGACTGAATTATCTTATCAGATGTCGAACGATATGGAAATTATCAGCATGTCGCCCGACACTTTGTTCTTCGGATTTGGTGAGCTAAGCCAGAAACGTGTGAAAGTAAAGCCTTTAGTGAAAGTAAACCTGAAGAAACAATACCAGATTTCGGGCGAGGTAAAAACCATTCCGGGCGAAATAATGGTAAACGGTCCGCAGCCGATGCTCGACACTCTTCAGTTTATATATACCCGAATACAGGAATTCAACAACATCGATAAAACAATAGAAGGAAAAGCAGAAATTGAACCCATAAAAGAATTCTTTTTCGACCGTCATACGGTCGATTTGGAAGTTCCTGTTGAAGAATATACCGAAGCTCAACAGTCGGTACCAGTAACTTTATCCGATGCTCCAGCCAAAGTTAAAGTCAAGCTTTTTCCGGCGCGCGTTCGGGTCTCCTTTCTGGTCGGATTAAGTCAATTCTCCGAAATACATCCTGAAGATTTCAAGCTGGAAGTATCGTATGCCGATATTGAAAAAGGTGCACAGCGCCTTACCATAAAATTGGCAGCAGCACCTCCGTTTCTTTACGATGTAAAAATTACTCCTGAAGAAATTGAATACCTTTTAGAAAACTGACACTATGCTAAAAGTAGGAATAACAGGAGGAATTGGCAGCGGGAAAAGCACAGTTTGTAAGGTTTTCTCTGTTTTAGGCATCCCCGTTTTCGAATCGGATAAAATAGCCAAAGAACTGATGAATACCGATGCAGAAATACACCGGCAGCTCGTTGACTTGTTTGGAGCCGCTGTTTACCTGCCCGATCACACCATCAACCGAAAATACCTGGCCGGAATCGTCTTTAATGATCCATCTTTACTGGCGCGGTTAAATACAATCGTTCATCCGGTGGTGCGAAAAACATTTTTCGATTGGTGCGAAAAACAGCAAACACCTTATATTATTCATGAAGCAGCCATTTTATTCGAAAGCGGCTTTTACAAAATGATGGACAAAACAATTACCGTTGTTACCAGCGAACGCGAAAGAATACAACGGGTAATGAAACGCGACGGGATAACTCCTGAAATGGTGAATGAAAGAATAAAAAATCAATGGAACGACCAGCAAAGAAAGGAACTGGCCGATTTTGTAATTGGCAACAACGACGATGAACTGGTCATTCCGCAAGTTATAGAAATTGATAAAAAATTAAGAGCACATGGCTAAATTAGGAAAATGGATTACCGGGGGCCTTGGATGGGCCATATTCGGGCCAATTGGTGGGATTGTCGGGTTCGTTGTCGGATCAGTGTTCGACAATACCCAGGTAATATACGGACGTCAGGAATATGAGCCGGGGCAACCTACTACGCAAGGTGGTTATATTATGAGCTTACTTGTGCTGGTGGCTGCTGTTATGAAAGCCGACGGGAAAATACTGAAATCGGAACTCGAATACACCAAACAGTTTTTTGTACGGTCGTTCGGACCAGCTGCAGCGGCTGAAGCAATCAAGATTTTGCGTGATCTGTTAAATCAGAGCATACCCGTTACCGATGTTTGCCATCAGATTAAGCAAAACATGGATCATCCCTCGCGCTTACAATTGCTGCATTTTCTTTTTGGGATTGCTGCCGCCGACGGTATTGTTCACGAAGCCGAACATAAGCTGATCAAACACATTGCCGAACACATGGGAATCAGCCAGAAAGATTATGAATCAATCGAGTCAATGTTTGTAGCCAATACCGATGCGGCTTACAAAATTCTGGAAGCCGAACCTACCGCAACCGACGATGAGCTGAAGAAAGCTTACCGCAAAATGGCTCTGAAATACCATCCGGATAAAGTACACTATTTAGGTGAAGACGTGCAAAAAGCAGCCCACGAAAAGTTCCAGAAAGTAAACGAAGCATGGGAAACCATAAAAAAACAAAGAGGAATTGTTTAAACACAAAACGAAAAAGCCTGCAATCAACTTGCAGGCCTTTTTGTGCTACAAAATAGAATAAATCCTCACGATGATTGGAAGTTTCGTGCAAATAGCTTTAATTTGTTCGTAAATTTACGAACAGAAATGAAGCAGAAAGATATCATATCTGAAGAGCAAAAAAAGCTGGCACGGTACGCCAAAGCCATGGGACATCCTATCCGGATTTACATTCTGGATTTACTCTCGAAACAATCGTGTTGCTATAGTGGCGACCTGACAGAAGACTTGCCAATCGTTAAATCGACCCTTTCGCAACACCTGAAAGAACTGAAAGATGCCGGCTTGATTCAAGGTGAAATTGAAGCGCCGCGAATTAAATATTGCATCAACCGGCAAAACTGGGAAGAGGCCAGACTGGCTTTCAGTCAGCTTCTCGACAAAAAAGAAGTGATTAGTTGCCAGTAAATCAGGAAAAATAAAAACCAAAAGTCAAATATCATGGAAATCAAAGTTTTGGGAACTGGTTGCGCCAAGTGCAAATCACTCGAAAAAGCAACCATCGAAGCAGTTAGTCAAGCCGGAATTGAAGCTACCGTGACCAAAGTTGAAGATTTTATCGAAATTATGAAACTTGGCGTTATGACAACGCCGGCGTTGGTTATCGACGGCAAAGTGCTCGTTAAAGGACGCGTGCCTTCGGTTGCCGAAATCAGCCAAATACTGATCAATAACCTTCAGGAAAACTAAAATTAAAACTAGAAATCATGAAAAAATTAGTTGTTTTAATACTGGCAATATGCTTTTCAGGAATCTTCGCAGCCAATGCTCAATCGGGTGTAAAGACATCAGGTATTGAAGTATATTATTTTCATGGAACTCACCGTTGTACCACCTGTAATACTGTTGAGAAGGTTGCCGAAGAGGCGCTGAAACAATATTATGGCGACCAGATTACCCTGCAATCGATCAACCGTGAAGAAGAAAAAAACAGCGCGCTGGTAAAGAAATTCCAGATTGCCGGACAAACTCTTTTAATAGTTAAGGGCAATAAAACGGAAGACCTGACCAACATTGCCTTTATGAATGCTGAAAGAAGCCCGCAACGACTGAAAACCAAGATTAAAGAAACGATTGAAAAAATGTAATTAATTACAAATTAAAGATTTACAATTAACCATTTTATTGAAGTTTCTTCAAATCAAAATCCATGGATTTTCTCCAGAATTTACTCGAAAACACACAGATTCCTTTATTCTCGGCCTTTCTGCTTGGATTAATGATGGCCATTAGTCCATGCCCGTTAGCCATGAATATTACGGCAATCGGGTTTATTGGCAAAGATCTGGAAAACAGGCGCCGGGTATTTTATAATGGACTGGTTTACACCCTTGGACATGCGATAAGTTATTCTGCCATTGGTCTTTTGTTTTATTTCGGGGCCAGCCAGTTTAAGCTTTCAGGCTTTTTTCAGGAGTGGGGCGAAAAACTGATGGGACCAGTACTGGTTGTTATTGGATTGTTCATGCTCGATATTTTTAAACTGAATATTCCGGGATCTGGCTGGATTAAAGAAAAGATGGAGGACCGCGATAACAGCGGTTTTGGTGGAGTGTTACTTATCGGAATGGCATTTGCACTGGCCTTTTGCCCGTACAGCGGCGTACTTTATTTCGGGATGCTTATTCCGATGACCATCAGCAGTCCTACAGGTCTTTATCTGCCTGTAATATTTGCCGTTGCAACCTGTATTCCTGTCATCTTTTTTTCGTGGTTTATTGCCTTTTCGCTCGGTTCGCTCGGTAAATTTTACAACCGTCTTAAAACTGTTGAACTATGGGTACGCCGCATTGTAGCTGTGCTTTTTATTGCTGTCGGTATTTATTACCTCAACATATTCTTTATCTGAAAAAAATTTGAACCTATTGTTCGTTAGTTTACGAACAAACCAGCATGTATGAAACAAAAACTAATTGAACTTAACGACAGGTCAAAAGGCATTCTAATACCGGCAATGCTTTTGCCATTGTGGGTTTTACTTTATTTTAACCTGCAAAAACTGGCCGACTTCGTGATTGACGATCTGGCCGGAATGACTGCAGGCAGCCACCTGACTGAAACTTTGCGGTTCTTTGTATTTGAAGTGCCCAAAGTATTGCTGTTGCTTGTGCTGATTATCTTCGGTGTTGGCATTTTGCGCAGTTACTTTTCTACTGAAAAGACGCGACGGATGCTCGAAGGAAAATCACTATTCACCGGCAATGTGATGGCCGCCCTGTTGGGTATTGTCACTCCATTTTGCTCATGCTCGGCCATTCCGCTGTTCCTCGGGTTTGTTGAAGCCGGAATTCCTCTGGGCGTTACGTTCTCATTCCTCATTGCTGCGCCCATGATCAACGAAGTGGCTGTGGTAATGTTGCTAGGCTTATTTGGCTGGCGCGTGATGCTTATTTACATTATTACCGGCCTTTTTGTCGCCATTCTCTCCGGATGGATTATCGGCAAACTGAAACTCGAGAAATACGTGGCCGAATGGGTTTACCAGGTGAAAACAGATCACGAAAACAGTGAAAATAAACAAACCACATTCCAGGAAAGAATAGATTATGCGTTTAGCGTAGTAAAAGAAATTTTTGGTAAAATCTGGATTTATATTGTTGCCGGAATTGCAGTTGGAGCTGGCGCACATGGGTATGTTCCCGAAGATTTTTTGAGCTCATTGCTTGGAAAAGAAAGCTGGTATGGGGTGCCTGTTGCCATTCTGATTGGCGTTCCGATGTATTCCAATGCTGCAGGAATCATCCCTGTAGTCAGCGTTCTGATTGAAAAAGGTGTTTCACTGGGTACAGCCCTGGCTTTCATGATGTCGGTCATTGCACTATCACTTCCTGAAATCATTATTCTGAAAAAAGTACTGAAAGGACAGCTGATTGCTGCATTTGTAGGAATTGTCTCATTAGGAATAATTTGTGTCGGATATATTTTTAATTACCTGCTGTAATTCTTATATTTAAAGAACTAAAACTAAATATCATGAAGACAAAATCTATAGGTTTTATTGGCGGAGGCAGGATTACCTGGATTTTTCTGCAGGCCTTTGTTAACAAAAAAGCAATTTTCGATTCTATCACTGTTTTCGATACCAATACTGAAACGCTTCAGACCTTGAAACTCAAGTTCCCGTTCATTCATGTTGTCGATTCAGCAAGCGAAGCCGCCCAAAAAGATATTGTCTTTCTGGCTTTACATCCACCGGTAATAGTCGAAACTTTAGAAAAAATCAAATCGGATGTCACCGAACAAACCATATTCGTTTCGCTGGCACCAAAAATAACAATTTCAAAAATTGCCAGCATATTACCTATTAAACAGATCGTTAGGGTAATTCCAAACGCAACATCAATTATCAACCACGGATACAACCCGGTGTGTTTTGCCCCTGATATGTCAGAAATACAAAAATGGTACATTTTGGAAATGCTTAACCTGTTAGGACATCCATTCGAAACTGCTGAAGAAAAACTGGAAGCCTACGCCTTGCTTTCGGCCATGCTGCCCACTTATTTCTGGTTTCAATGGCACGAACTGGAAGCCATTGGGACACAGTTTGGTCTGAGCAAAGCCGAATGTCGTGAAAGCATATTCGAAAGCATGAATGCCGCACTCAACACCATGTATCGCTCCGGAATGTGCCCCGACGAGGTAATGGACCTGATCCCGGTAAAGCCCATTGGCGAAAACGAAGAACAGATCAAGGCTATTTACCGTGAAAAACTAAATGGTTTGTTTCAGAAGATAAAGCCGTAAAAGAATCGATCAGGATTCCATCTTTTTGTATAAGATGGAATCCTGATAAGGTTACTTTATCTGGTAAGCCATCAGCGCATTTCCATGCCTGACATACAAAACACCGTTGGCAATTGCCGGATGTGCAAAATGCTCCTTCTCTCCTTTTGTAATTTTGAATTTACCCGCCACTTCAAGTTTCGAACCAACACCTTTAATCAGGTTCACATATCCGTTATCAGTATAGCAAATAAGCATATTGTCGGCCGAAATAAGATTTCCTTTCATACCGCTGAGTATTTCTGTTATCTGTCCGGTTTGTGTATCCAGAACTTTCAGTTTCTTATCTTCCGAAGAGGAATAAAGCCGGTCGCCAATCTTCACAAAACCGCCCAGAGCATTGCGCACGTTCCCGTTTCTCCAAACTTCTTTAATGCTTTTACCATCGTCTGACAGTTGCAGTTTAAATGCGCCATTCCCGTTCTCGTCGCCCGAAATGCTATAAATCGAACCATCGGCATAAATCGGAGTGTTGCAGTGTTCTCCTTCAAGTTTAACCGAATCTTCCTTGTGCGACCACAACAGTTCTCCGGTCTTGGCATCAACTCCCAACAGATATCCGTGCGAAACAGTAACAAAAATATTTAGTTCCGGATATTTGGTCAATTTATCCTCCATGGTACCGATTTCAATATTTCTTATTTTTCGTACGATTGACCGCTCAGGTAATCTAATCATCATTGGAGAGCTAAACGAAACCGGGTCACCAAGCGCTTTCGAGGTCCAGACTGGTTTTCCAGTCAACCGGTCGAGTGCAACAATGTTCGATTCTTTTCCTCCGGGATAGCAGTACACTTTCGTTTCGTCAACCAGCAACGACTCGGAATAACCAAACATATTTATGGTTCCTCCCAAATCAGTAACCATATTCACGGCCCACAGTTCCTTTCCTGAAAAGGCATCCAGGCAAGCAATGCGCCCCATTCCCGAGCAAACATAAACCAATCCGTCGAAAACAGTTGGAGTTGATCGGGCACCAGGAAAGTTGGCAGAATAACCTTCTCCAAAAAATTCCGGACCATTGGCATATTTCCACAGTAACTTGCCATTCAGGTCGAAGGCAAAAACATGTGCAACCCGATTAATTTCACCATTGACGAGCAGTTTGTCGCCAGCAATAACCGGAGAACTAAAACCAGCTCCGATTTCCTCGGTTGACCATAGTAATCCGGGACCATTTTCAGGCCACGATTTCATCAGGTTACTTTCAGGATAAATGCCTTCACGGTTTGGTCCGCGCCATTGAGAAACATTCTGACTTAAACTACTGTATGCGAGCACACAAATAAAAAATAAAACAGTCAGGAAGTGATTTGGTCTCATCGATTTTTGGGTTTGTAGCGGTTAAATATGTTAGGGCTCCGCATTTAGCTGATTTTATAACTCATTCGAAATTAAAGTTAAAACATGACAATAACATAACAAAATCCTTTAACAAGCATTAAGAAAACTTTTTAAATGGTGGAACTCATACACAAATGTATCTTTATGGGTATCAATTGCGTACATAAATTTTACATGAGCCAATATTAAACTTAACCATATGAAAATCCTATCAGCGTTCTGCCTTTTATTTTTATGCGCTTCCGGATTAATGGCGCAAACCGAATACACAGTGAAAATTGTGTATGTCATGAATAAAAGTCTACCTCCTACCTACACATTTAAAACCGATCCTGCAGTTGAAGGAGCAAAATATTACTGGTCGTTTGGCGATAATACCATTTCCGATTCGCCAGCACCGACACATGCATTTAAAGTCACTGATTCTTATTTGGTTCAGGTAAAAGTCACAAAACCTGATCAAACAGCTTGCTATGGAAAACTGGAAGCCAGATTCGAAGGAGGAACATCCACTCAAACTACCACCATACTTTCTGGGAAGGGGAAAGTGATCGATAAATCAGCCACTGCCGGCTGTGGATTGATGATTGCACTGGAAAACGGGACATACCTGATTGCAGCCGAAATGGTTCCCAACTTTCTTCTGAAGGCTGGCCAGTATGTTGAGATAGCCTATGAGCTGATGAAAGATAAACAGTCAACTTGTCCTCCCGGATTGATGGCCAGAATTCACAAAATTGCAGAGATTGTACAAACCGTTTGCAATGTGCCCATAAACTTTACCAAAAGCACTTCGGAAACAGGCACTTACACGTTTAAAACTGCAGAACAACCCATCGGCTCAAAATATTTGTGGTATTTTGGTGATCAGGGAACCTCTGTTGAACCCATTCCTACCTTTACCTTCAGTACTAACGGAACTTATAGCATTACACTAAAAGTTGTTGATGCAGCCGGAAAAGTTTGCACAAATATGCTAAGAACTGCCTTCGAAGGAAAAACTTCGCCAGTATTGTCGGGCAGAGGAAAAGTGAAAAAACTTGCGTTGGCGGGTTGCGATTTTGTTATCGCGCTCGAAAACGGGACCACATTAATTCCGGCTAAAATGGTTCCTGAATTTGTTCTGAAGGAAAACCAATACGTTGAACTTACCTATGAAAAGTTGGGCGAAAAAATTACCGATTGCCGGGAAGGATTTGAAGCAAAAATACTTACCATTAAAGAGATAACAACAAACACCGCATGTAAGGCATACTTCACTGCATCAAATCAAATGTGGTCAGATCCGGCTATGATGAAAAAAATTGTATTTGCCAATCAGTCGGTAGGCGACATTAAAGAATGCCTGTGGTATTTTGGTGATAACACTACCGGCACCTCAACTTCAGCCACCGTTACCCACGAATATGCAACCAGCGGCGAATACAAAGCCTGCCTGGTTATTACAACCGTTTCGGGCTGCAAAAGCGATTATTGCACAACTGTAAAGGTAGGAACCTCAACCAATACAACTACTAACTGCAGTTTCGATCTGGTCATTAAACCTAAGGCAGAAACTCCAAATACATTCGTGTTTTATGCTGTTAGCAAATCGGAAATTAAAACCTGGAACTGGAAATTTGGCGACGGAAAAACCAGTGATGCCCAAACTCCTGAACACGTATACGAAAAAACTGGTACTTACGAAGTTTCGTGTATCATCACAACTTCGGCCGGATGCACTTCAAGCCGAACAGTAAGATATACGGTTTTAACTTCGTCGCTGGCAAATTGCAAAGGTGCGATCAGCTTAATGCTGTTTGATCCAACTGACAACCAATGTAATGGAAAAGCAACAATCAAGCTATTCGACGAAAATGCCAAAGAAATCACCAATGCGTCGTATATCTGGTCTGATGGCAGAACAGGAAGTATCATCGAAAAGCTTTGCCCCGACAAAACATACACCGTTCAGGCCATCATCGAAGGTATTTGCCAGAAAAGCACCTCATTTACTATGCTTTCAAAACCCTTATGGAGAGCCTCGTCCATCAATGGGCTAAGTAATTTTACAGTTATTTCGCCTGTAGAAGGTATTGAATACGAGTGGAATATAGGTAACGAAATTGTACTGAAAGGGGCTGAAGTCAATTATGATTTTACAAACGATGGTATTTACAATGTAACACTAAAAGCCGTTAGCGGAGCTGATTATTCAGAGTATTCTCAGCAGGTTGTCGTGATGAAAAGTGTTACCGGAACCGACATTATTAACAAATCAGAGCTTAAAGTATTCCCCAATCCAGTGAAAGATGTGTTGAAAATCAGTTTCGGCAATCCGGTTAAAGGCAATTTACAGCTTGAAATTATGAATATTACCGGGAAACAGGTATTGACCAGCCTGTTGAGCGGCGAAGGATTCAACCAAACATCGATTGATGTAAAGAGTTTACACTCCGGAATTTATTTCGTTCGGATTACAGCCGGGAAACAGCTCATCAGCGATTATAAGTTCATCAAGGCAGATTAATGAAACAATACTCTGCACAAAATAAGCCCAGGCAAATACAATATTTGTCGGGGCTTGTTTTTGGCCAGCAACTTTAATCAAAATTTAATGACGCATATATACGTTATAAATTCAAATGACGTATTTTTACGTCGTAAATCGAAATACAATGGTAGTTTCTAAAACAGAACTTTTTGACACCAACCTTCAGACCAAGGCCAACCTGTTCAAAGCATTGTCGCACCCTGCCCGTCTGCAAATTCTACAATTTCTGGCCCAAACTAAAACATGTATTTCCGGAGATATTTCCGGAGAATTACCCTTGAGCCGAACAACAGTAAACCAGCATTTGAAGGAACTAAAAGATGCCGGACTGATTGATGGACATGTGGAAGGCGTGACAATGAAATATTGCATGAATGCAAGAAGAGTAAGAGAAATGAAAGCTTTATTGTCTGGATTTCTTGAAGAAATTCAGCTTCCTGAAGACTACAGTTGTCAATAAACCCATTTTCAAATCGCCAAATTTTTAAATTCAAAATATGAAAGTCCTTATCCTTTGCACCGGGAACAGTTGCCGCAGCCAGATGGCTCACGGTTTTTTACAGTCATTCGACCCAAACATCACCGTTTGCTCGGCCGGCACCCAGGCTTCGGGAAAACTTAGTTCAAAAGCCGTAGCAGTTATGAAAGAAGCCGGAATTGATATCAGTCACCACACGTCAGATCCGGTTGAAAAATACCTGAATGACGAATGGGACTATGTAATTACGGTTTGCGGGGGTGCCAACGAAAGCTGCCCGGCATTTATCGGAAAGGTGAAACACCGCCTGCACATTGGATTTGACGACCCAAGCCACGCCGTTGGAACCGATGAATTCATCTGGAGCGAATTCAGAAGAGTTCGGGATGAAATACGGGAAGCCTTCCTGAATTTTTATACCGAAAGAACCAGAGAACCTCAGCAATGATTTACAATATCATCAAAGTATTGCTATCGGCGGTAACCATTGTGGTCATCTCCGAAATCTCGAAACGAAGTACACTGGCCGGGAGTATTCTGGCCTCCGTACCTATTGTTTCGCTGCTAGCCTTTATTTGGATATACCTCGACACAAAGAATACCGCAAAAATTGCAGAATTGTCACAAGGAATTTTCTGGCTGGTAATTCCCTCACTGCTATTTTTCATCCTCTTCCCCATCCTACTGAAGAAAAACGTCGAATTCTGGCTCTCGCTGGCAGTATCGCTGGCGGTAATGATCCTGGGCTACTTTGCGATGTTGTTCTTGTTGAAAAAGTTTGGCATCAACATATAATTTTCCGATGATGAAAAAAGACTTAAAACTGATCGTTCAGCAGAAATATGGCGAGATTGCCAAACAAAGTGTACTGATGAATTCTCAATCATCTTGTTGCTGTGGAACTTCGGCTTGCTGCGGCGAAGTGGATTACTCCTTGTTTAGCGAAGATTATTCGGGACGAGAAGGATACAATCCGGAAGCCGACTTGGGGCTGGGATGTGGCTTACCTACCGAGTTTGCTGAAATCAGGAAAGGTGATTCTGTTCTCGACCTGGGGAGCGGCGCCGGAAATGATTGCTTTGTTGCCCGCGCGCTGACTGGCGAAACCGGTAAAATAACCGGCCTGGATTTTACCGATGCCATGCTCGAAAAAGCACGACTAAACAACGAAAAAATGGGCTTCACCAATGTTGAGTTTGTGAAAGGCGACATTGAAAATATGCCATTACCTGACTCTACTTTCGACGTGGTGATCAGTAATTGTGTTTTAAATCTTGTTCCCGATAAACAAAAAGCTTTTTCCCAGATTTTCAGGGTTCTTAAGCATGGCGGACACTTCTGCATTTCGGATGTGGTGCTTACAGGTGCCCTTCCAACAGGGCTTCAGGAAGCTGCAGAAATGTATGCAGGTTGCGTTGCCGGCGCTATTCAGAAAACCAATTATATTCAAATTATAGGGCAGTCTGGCTTTTCCGATATTCAGATTCGGAAGGAAAAGCAAATTGTCATTCCTGATGAAATTCTGGCAAACTTTCTTTCTACTGCCGAACTCAACAATTTTAAAACTTCAGGTACCGGTATTTTCAGTATTACAGTGACCGGAATCAAACATTCATAACAACATGAGCAAAACCAAACAACTTTCATTTTTTGACCGATACCTCACTCTTTGGATTTTTCTGGTGATGTTTGCAGGAGTTATTGTAGGTTTTGGATTACCCGAAATTTCTGGTTTTTGGAATTCGTTAAGCTCCGGAACAACCAATATTCCAATTGCAATTGGATTGGTCTTGATGATGTATCCGCCGCTGGCCAAAGTGAAATACGAAAAATTGCCACTAGTTTTCAAGAACCTGAAGTTACTTAGCTTATCACTCACGCAAAACTGGATTATTGGCCCGCTGGTCATGTTCGTTCTGGCTATCCTATTTCTGCACAATCAGCCGGGGTTAATGGTCGGTGTCATATTGGTAGGATTGGCCCGATGTATCGCCATGGTGCTGGTTTGGAATGACCTTGCAAAGGGTGACACCGAACTGGCTGCCGGATTGGTAGCTTTCAATGCCATTTTTCAGGTATTTCTGTATTCAGTTTATGCCTATGTTTTTATTACCATTTTGCCACCGCTGTTTGGTTTAAAAGGCGCTGCTGTTGAAGTTTCGATTTCAGAAATAGCAATTACTGTATTGATTTATCTGGGAATACCTTTTGCCGCCGGCTTGATTTCGAACCTGGTTCTCCGCAACTGGAAGGGAAGCGAATGGTACTTTTCGCAGTTTATTCCTAAGATTTCCGTGTTAACACCAGTTGCATTGCTGTTCACCATTTTTGTGATGTTCTCGTTGAAAGGCGAAAAAATTATCGAACTGCCAATGGATGTTATTCGTGTTGCAATACCTTATACCATTTACTTCGCATCCATGTTTTTCAGTACCTTTTTTGCTGCCAAATGGATGGGCGAAGGGTACGAAAAATCAACAACAATGGCATTTACCGCCGGAAGTAACGACTTTGAACTGGCCATCGCTGTTGCCATCGCCGTATTTGGCATTAACTCGCAGGCTGCTTTTGCAACTGTAATTGGCCCTCTGGTTGAAGTACCTGTAATGATTGTATTGGTGAATGTGGCCTTCTGGTTAAAACGAAAATATTTTACCACAGATTAAATAGCCGCATTTTAATAGGTTACTGCTACATAAGAAAAGGAAATGTAGCCTTGCACGTCATCGCCGGTGAAGTTCCCATCCCGGTGGAATTAAAATTTTGGCAATTTTCATTCTTTTTACCAATTGATAATAATTACTTTTACCCTTCATAATGGATACACTTCGAACAGTTACAGTCACCCGGTACATGCAACCCCTCAGGGAAGGTGGTTCACTACCCGCATTGGCCGAAGCCGATGATGACTTCAAGTATGTGATCAAGTTCAAAGGCGGAGGGCATGGGGTAAAAACGCTCATTGCTGAATTGATCGGAGGTGAGATTGCCAGGGCGCTGGGTTTAAAAGTGCCCGAGCTTGTTTTTGCGGAGTTGGATGAATGCTTTGGCCGTTCTGAGGGAGATGAGGAGATTCAGGATCTTTTAAAAGCAAGTCAAGGCTTGAACCTGGGGTTGCATTTTCTATCAGGTGCTTTCACCTACGATCCGGTAGTGACTAAAATAGACCCACTTCTGGCCTCCAAAATTGTATGGCTTGATAGTTTGATTACCAATGTTGACCGTTCGTTCCGGAATACAAATATGCTCCTCTGGCACAAAGAATTATGGCTGATCGATCATGGGTCCTGCCTGTATTTTCAATATAGCTGGGAAGGTTGGGAGAAGAAAGCGGTAAGTCCATTTTTGTATATAAAAGATCATGTTTTGCTTCCACAGGCAACCCAAATGGACGAGGCAGACCGGATTTGCAGGGAACTGATTACTGAAAACAAAATCAGGGAAATCGTTCAATTGATTCCCGACGAATGGCTTCAATGGGAATTACAGGACGAAACACCCGAGCAATTAAGAACCATATATTTCACTTTTTTAAGTAACCGTCTAAATTATTCAAACCAGTTTATTCAAACCGTCCAGGATGCAGCAGAAACATCAATATGAATATGCCATTGTACGGGTTGTTCCGGTAGTTGAACGCGAAGAGTTCGTCAATGCCGGGGTGATCTTATTCTGTAAAAGGGAAAAATTCATTCGAATGAAGTACCACCTATCACAGGATAAGATACTTATGCTAAAGTCTGACGCGGATATGGAAGAGATCCGCAAAAATCTGGAGGCATTTCGCATTATCGCCGACGGAGAAAAAGGGGGCGGACCGATTGCATCATTGGATCAGGCCGAACGTTTTCGATGGCTCAGCGCGGTGCGCAGTGCATCGATACAAACCTCCAGGCCCCACACTGGCCTTAGCGCCGACCTTGAAAAAACATTCAATACCCTGTTTAATGAAATGGTAGGGTAACTAAATTGAGGACTTTTATTTGGTCACCTCTTCAAAATGCACCAGCGACCAGTCAATCATCATGTTTAAAACCGGGATAAGAGTTTTACCCGTTTCAGTCAGCGAATATTCCACCCGCGGAGGGATTTCAGCATACGCTTCCCGAATCAAGAAATGATCCGCTTCCAATTGTTTTAATGTACTCGAAAGCATTTTCTGCGAAATGTCGGGAATAGCAGCCATCAGTTCCTTATACCTCATCTTTTCTTTTCCCTGCAGGTTTACCAAAATCAAAAGCGACCATTTGTCGCTAAAACGGCTCAGTACATTTCGGATCGGACAAGTTGGGTAACGCAAATCCAATTCTCTCATATTTTTTGCTTTAAATTCGCTTCAAAAATAGAATTAATCTCTAAAAGAGAGTAACACCCAATTAAAATTATTACCACCTGAAAAAATCTTTATATAAATCAGAAATTTCATCACAAACAATTAACTGATAATCAATAATTCTAACCATCTAGGTGCGTTACAAACCTGATTGCACAATGTTTAAAAGCTACCTAAATTTGATTTGTAATCTTAAAAATCAACGGAAAATGAACAAATTAAATTTACTAAACAGCTGGGCTGGTATTAAAGAATATTTTGCCCCAAGAAGTGCTCAGGGTTATTTAAACGCTAATCGGATGATACTTGCTACCTCAGGTGCTGGTTCTGCTTGCGGTTCAACTGATGGCGATGCAAAACCATCGGCTTGCGGCGCAGGTGATGATCAACCAAAACCATCAGCATGCGGAGCTGGTGACGATCCACAGCCAAAACCATCGGCCTGTGGCTCATCGTGCGGTAGCGACGGCAAGTAAATAATCAAATAAATCCCGGCTGGAGAATTTGCCAACCGGGATTTTCAAATTTTCTTCCTTTAAATAAATCTCATGGAATATTTCGCTTTTCAATGGCACATTACCGATAGCTGCGACCAGCGCTGCCTGCACTGTTACATTTTTTCAGAAAACAATCATTTCAAACTCAAGGAAATGTCGTGGGACGAAATTGAATCGGTTTTCGAAAACTGTTTGGACATGTGTCACAAGGCAAACCGCGTTCCTTATTTCTATATCACCGGCGGCGATCCCATTTTGCACAGCCGTTTCTGGGATTTGATGGAGCTTTTCAAGTCGAACAAAATTGCTTTCTCTATACTTGGTAATCCATTTCATTTGAACGATGAAGTGTGCCAACGGTTAAAAGAATGTGGCTGCGAGCGCTATCAGCTTTCGATTGATGGACTGCGCGAAACGCACGATGCCATTCGTAAACCGGGATCGTTTGATACCACGCTTGAAAAAATTAAATGCCTGCAAAACGCCGGAATTCGCTGCGCCATTATGACCACCGTTTCGGGAACAAATATTTCTGAAATGCCCGAAATCATTGATCTGGTGGTGAAGCACAAGGCCAATGTTTTCGCCTTCGCCAGATACTGTCCGACCAGTTCAGAAAAAAGCACTCACCTTACTCCTGAACAATACCGTGATTTACTGGAAATGTGCTGGCAAAAGTTCGAGCTTTATAAAGACAGTGGTACCAGTTTCAACCTGAAAGATCACCTCTGGACACTTTTCCTTTATGAAAAAGGTCTGTTCACCATTCCAGAAAACCTGAATGAGGAAATGATTTACGACGGGTGCAACTGCGCCAATTGTCACCTCACCATTTTACCCAAGGGCGATGTGTATGCCTGCCGCCGGTTTGAGAGTAATGTCGGCAATGTTTTCAACGAAAAGCTATTCGACATTTTCACTGGCGACAACATCAACCAATACCGCGATTACGAGAAATTCGAGAAATGCTCGAAATGCGAATTGAAACGATTTTGCAGGGGATGCCCTGCGGTAACTTATGGCTATACCGGAAATTTCTACGGAACCGACCCGCAATGCTGGAAACAAATTGTCGCCTAAAACATCCAAAATGAAAGCAGTTGTATTGTACAAAACATGTTCTCCTGAAGAACTAACAATCAGCGAAATACCTGTTCCCGAAGTAAAACCAGGTTGGGTGCTGATAAAAGTAAAGGCGTTTGGATTAAACCGCTCGGAACTGATGATGCGCGAGTATGAAGGAAATGCACCTTACATCAAACTGCCACGGGTACTTGGCATTGAATGCGCGGGAGAAATCGCCGATGCTTCGGATAGCGCATTCCGGAAAGGCCAGAAAGTAGTAGCGCTAATGGGCGGTATGGGTCGCAGTTTCGATGGCAGTTATGCCGAATATACTTTAGTCCCGACCAAAAATACGTTTTCAGTAGAAACTGATCTTGACTGGACAGAATTAGCTGCCATTCCTGAAACTTATTTTACGGCGTATGGCTCACTTTTTAGTTGCCTGCAACTTTCTCCTGAAGATGTTTTACTCGTTCGTGGAGGAACCAGTGCTGCCGGATTAGCCGCTATTCAGCTTGCAAAAAGTGTTGGTGCAACCGTGCTGGCTTCAACCCGGAAAGAAAACAAGCGCGATCTTTTGATTTCGCAGGGCGCTGATCACGTATTAATTGATGATGGCACATTAAAAAGCCAGTTGTTCAAGCTGTATCCCAATGGTATCAACAAAGTTTTGGAATTGATTGGCCCGGCAACACTGGCCGAATCACTGAGCATAGTCCGGCTTCATGGAATTGTTTGTGTTACCGGAATCCTGGGAAAGAAAGGTACAATCGAAAATTTTTACCCGATTAAAGATATTCCATCCGGAGTTTACCTGACCGGTTTTTCGAGCAATTACCCGACTCAAAAAATTATCGACGACATATTCAGTCGAATCAAAAAACATAAACTACAGCCAGCCATAGCCAAAGTATTTGCCTTATCTGAAATAGGTCAGGCACACCTGCTGATGGAAAACAACGAAGCAAACGGAAAGGTGGTTATCAAACCCTAATTCCAGATAACATCAATTATAGGTTATCCAACTCTATGAACAAATTATATTCATCAGCAAATTTTAATACCCCAACGCATCCATCAGTTTCTCGTTCAGCCTGCGGTTTTTGCCCTTGAATGGGTGGCAGTGAATGTGAATAGCCGGATTAAAATTCAGTTCGATAATGGCATAATTGTCGTTAGCCGCTTCAACTGAAACATCCGGAATAATCATATCCAGTCCGGTGATGACCACATTTAGCGCTTGGGCTGACCGAACCGCAATTTGCTTGTACGAAGCGGGAATGTCGTCGGTAAAATCGATGCTGTCGCCACCGGTGCTGATGTTCGAATTTTCACGTAGATAAACTACCTCACCCACTGCAGGAATAGTCTCAAAATCTTTGCCTTGTTGTTTCAGGAACATCGCTTCTGATTCTTCCAGCCTGATTTTTTCAAGCGGAGTTCGGTAGCCTTTTCCACGTAACGGATCCTGATTCTTGAGCTCGACAAGCTCACGGATTGTTCTCATTCCATCTCCTGTTACATTGGCCGGAACACGGTGCAAAATACCCACAATCTCGTTGCCAATCACAAAAAAGCGAAACTCTTTTCCGGCGATAAATTCCTCAATCAAAATGGTCATATCGTGTTCAAAGGCAATATCCACAGCCCTCAGGTAAGTTTCCTCATCCAAATTTACTTTCAGGATGGTAATGCCCAATCCAAAATTGGTTTGATTCGGCTTAATCACCACCGGCTTTCCCCGATGAAACATGAAGTCGGTTTTTGCCGCATCGGCGCTGGTATATTCCAGCCCTTTCGGAACGCGGATTCCATGTTCTTCCAGAATTTTCTTGGTCACCAGCTTGTTTTCCATTGCCAGAATGCTGGCGTAATTATCGAGCGAAGTTTTGGTGGCCTGTTTCACATACTGCGTGTTTTCCTCCTTTTTCAGGCGCACAAAATTCTCTTTCCGATCGAGTATTTCGAACGAAACGCCGCGCTTTACAGCTTCCCGCAGCAATAACTGGGTCGACAACTCCATGTCTTCCAACCCATGAAACTGGTAACTTTTGTCGCGGCTATTGGCCAGGTATTCGTTCGCCTTTTGAGTGTGAAACGGCACATATCCGTCTTTCACGACACCATTCAAAACTTCGTAAACTTTACGATTTTCAGGATTCTTAGCCAATTGCAGTGCCTCATTCAACGAGTGCATATTTCCCGAGCGATTAATTCCGGCTTCCTCATATAATCGAATGATTTGCTGAATAATCGTTTGTGCTTTGTGCCAGACATTCTGCCGTTCTTCATCCATCAGAAAAGGAGTACTGTTTAGCCCATAAAGTGCAACTCCGGTATGGTATCGGTTGGCCTGCGCCTGAACTTTCGGGCCGAAATCATCGGGTTCATCGGTCAACAAACCGTACAAGGCCAGGGCATGCAAAAAATGAAGTGCTTCAGTCGAAATTCCTGCTTTTTCTGTTGGATCAATGTCGATGCAGCGGAATTCGAGGTACGAAATATGATCGGGACTCTTTACAAACTTTGGACGAACGGCTGAATACAATTCTTTGGACGCTGCAATTTTACCATCTTTCACCATTTTATCGATACTCGATTGGTAAGCCTGAACCGAACTGTAATCGGGATACAAATCGTCGAAATTGCGGTATCCGTAGCAGCTGTTGCGGATGGAAAGTGCAATCACATTCTTGTCGACAGGGTAAGGCGACATTTTGCAACGAAGTTCGAACGACGGATCGACTACCGGGCTACAACCGTAAAGCAACACATACAACCAGCGCAGACGCAACAACTGCCGGGCGGTTTTCAGGTAAATTTCATCTTTAAAATCATCGAATGAAATTGCTGTATTTGCCTTCATGTAAAGCATTTTAAGCAATTTATCGCTGAAAGAAAAATTAAAGTGGATGCCTGAAAACAACTGATTTTTTGGGCCATACTTTTGAGCCAAAAACTCACGATACTCGCGGGCTTCGTGGCCATCGTCGTCGTAACTGGCAATCGGTATCTGTTGATCGGAAGGCAAAATGGGCGGAATACTTTGCGGCCAAAGCAATTCGTCGCCCAGCTCCAGACTAACGATATCGTGTATAGTTTCCAAAAAACCGACGGCCTGCGGAATATCCGAAAGTGGCGGTGTGATCATTTCCACCTGACTTTCTGAAAAATCAGTAGTAACATACGGATGCCTCAGTTTATTGCCAAAAACTGCCGGATGAGGCGTCAATGCCAGTTTTCCTGTGCTATCGACACGCAAATTTTCCTTTTCGAGGCCAAATAAACCTTCGAGCCAAATGTTGCCTTTGATTGAATTGAATGCAAATTGTTTCATGTTAACACTTTTATATGAACCACATAGTAAATAGGCCACATAGTTTCTATTGTGCTCTATGTGCCTATGTGGTTTTCAGCTTTCTGTTTTCTGATAAATGCTTTAAAAAGAACGACAAACAGCGCCGAAAGAATTGTTCCTTTCAACATGCTGCTGATGCTTATGCTCCACCATACCGACGACAGATCGTTCTGCCACAACTGAATAAATGTCAGTGCCATTGGTATTCGTAAAACGGTTAAGGCTATACCGGTTATAGCCGGAATATTGGTTTTTCCCCAGCCAAAAAATGCGCCGGTTGCTACCAGTTCCAAAACCATAAACAACTGCGAGTAGCCCAGAATTACGAGATATTCGGTACCCATTTCCAAACTTTCACGATCGTTCAGGAAAATGGAAAACAACGGTTGAGCAAACACAATCAGCAATACCGAAGTTGCTGTGCCCAAAATAAAGGCAATGATCATGCCCGACCGAAAAGCCTGACCTTGTTTCCGGTAATCGCCCGCCCCATAAGCCAAACCCGAGATGGTTGATATGGCCGATAAAAATCCGCCGGCAGTCATATACGAGATGGCTTCAATCTGGATACCGACTTTCTGTACCGCGATAGCCGTTGGCCCCCAGGTACTGATAATTCGGGCCATGGAAATAGCCACAATGGTAAACGATACCCGCTGAACCGTTGGACTGACGCCCAATCCAATAATTTCATGAAGCAGCGAACGGTGAAATGTCGCTCCAACCGGGTTTAAATCAGGTGCCTTTTGCAGGCGTCGGTAAAACAGAAATGTTCCCAGCGCCTGAGCAATAATGGTTCCTGCGGCGGCTCCCTGAATACCCAATCCTGCATGAAAAATGAGCAAATAATCTAGCAAAATATTCGTAGCCAAAGCAGTTGCGTTGATCCGGAAAGGCGATTTGCTGTCGCCGGCTCCAATGAAAACACTGGTAAAAAAAAGGTTTTGAAAGGTGAATGGAACGACTAGTCCGACAAGGACAAGGAAATTGGTCGCCGCCTTTTCGATTTCCGAATTATTGAGTTTAATCAGCCCTATCATCTCTTTTCCAAAAACAAACAAAACGACATAATAAATCAGCGCCAAAAGAATCAGCGCGAGAATGCCGCTTCTGACGTAATCTTTCGACAATTTAGGATTTCCGCTGCCAATAGCATGCGAAACTTTTATTCCGGCACCAACAGTAAGCAATGCCGAAATGCCCCAACCCAAATGCATAAAAAAGCTGGCAGAGCCAACTGCAGCTACGGCATTGCTTCCCAGCCGCCCAACAAAAATCATATTGATGAAATTGTAGGCCATGGTCATAAACGACGAGCCGATTACCGGCAGAGCCAGTAAAATAATCCGCTTCAGCATGGCAGTCTGGCTTTGCGATGACTCAGAAAATTCTGTTTTTAGAGATAATTGCATGAAAAAAAATCAAATACAAGTAATAGACGCAGCAAGTAACAAACAGACGCAACGAATTCCAACAAAATTCAATCTTTATTAAACAGAAATATACGAAGTGACTCAATTTGATTAAATTAGCTAAAACAAAAAACATGAACCGACTTTTCTTTTTGACCTGCATATTAGTCTTTTTTGGCCTGCTTTCATGTGATATAACAGAAGAACCCACCGCTTCCGGAGATTTTCCTACGTGGATTAACCGTAAAATCAATGAATTAAGCACAAAGACGGGAGAATCGTGTGAAAATATCTGGGTGATGGTTTACGAAGTACAGGGGAAACGCTATTACAATATTGACTATAGTTATTCATCATGCAGCGATTGCAACCTTTATGATGCGAATGGGAATCGGGTGTCTTCAGGCGTATTGGCTAACCCCAACGAAACTAAAATAATAGACACAAGGCCCGGGTGTGTTAAACCAAGATAAATATTTGGAAAGCTAGAACCTTTTGATCATGAAACATTTATCAATCCTTATCCTTTTTGCTTCTATAATCATTCTGGGTGCCTGCAAAAAAGATGATAATTCAGTAAACGACCAATTTCCAACCTGGCTTCAAACAAAAATTACCGAATTGACCTCAGAGCAGAACATTTGTAAATATACTGATGTAACAATCAGTGAGTATCAAGGGAAAAGATATTATGAAGTATACTGTGGAATTTGGTCGTGTTACCATTGCCAGCTGTTTGATGAAACGGGTAACCGCCCAACCTGGGACAGCGATGGGTGGAAAGACTTCTTTGCCAATCAAAAAGTGATGAAAGTTCTTCCTGCCTGCCCGTAAGCACTTAAAAATAAAAGTCTCTATATTTTTTGCTTTGCATAAACCTTTTTTGCATAATTCCTGTTTATGCAAAGAAATGCCAAAATGAAGGTCCTAACTACTTTTGCCTTTTTACTTTACACATTTTTCTTTCTAAATCCGGCATTCGGTGAAAACAACGCCCGTATTCAGGAAATTCTGAATGCCAAAGCCGACTCGAACAAGGTTAAACAATTGAGCGATTTGTGCTGGAACTACCGGTTCAAATCGGCCGATTCAGCATTGATTTTTGGGCAACAGGCCCTTCATCTGGCTACTGAAATTAATTTTCCTAAAGGAATTGCTCAGGCTTACAACGATATGGCTATTATTTATATCGACAAAGCCAATTTCCGTAGCGCTACCAGTTTTTTAAATGAATCGATGAAGATCAGGCAACAGATGAACGATTCGGTGGGGATAGCCGCTATTTATAACAAACTGGGTATTATAGCTCAAAAGCAAGGCAGACTGAAAGATGCCCTCCAAGACCAGATTGATGCCCTGAAAATTTATCAAAACCTCAAACTCGACAAATACACAGGTTACACCCTGAACAACATTGCCATCATCCACCAAAATCTGGGGAACTACGAAAAAGCACTCAAATTTCATCAAAAAGCATTGGATTACCGTATCAGCCTGAAAGATCAGGAAGGTGAAGCTACCAGCTACGGAAACATGGCCAATATGTTTGCCCGAATGCATGATACGATACAGGCCATCAACTTTTACGAAAAAGCCATTGCGTTGTCGCGTGAGCTGAAAAAAGACGAGCTTATTAGCGCCAACCTGAGCAACATCGGCAACATATATATGGCCCGAAAAGATTACCGGAAAGCGCTTGATCTGTTCAATGAATCACTGCAAATCAAAGAACGGTTGGGCGATTCAAAAGGAATTTCCTCTACCCTGTCGCGCATCGGTACTGTTTACACCGATACCCGACGCTATAAAGAAGCGGCTATTGCTCTTAACCTGTCGTTAAAACTGGCACAATCGCTCGATGTAGTGGAAGAAGAGTTGAGTGCCCTGCTCGAACTGGCCAAGCTGAAAGCACTGACCCAGCAAACCGACAGCTCGTTTACACTGATGCGGCAATATATCGTTCTGAAAGATTCGGTTTACGATAACCGCCTGAAACAGCAAATTCTGGATGTTCAAACACAATATGAAACGGATAAACTGGAACAGGACCTATATCTTATGAAAAAGGACAAAGAAGTAGCCGAAATCAAGCTGCATCAGCGCAAAACCGAAATATGGCTGCTCATTTTCGTAATTATTTCGATCACAGGAGCCGGAATTTTCCTGTTTTACCGCCACCAGCAGCGGCAAAAAGCTGTCGCCAACGCCGAGCGTATAAAGGAACAGGAAGCACGTATTAATGCCGTATTTCAGGCACAGGAAGAAGAACGCCGCCGCATTGCCAAAGAACTACACGATGGAATTGGCCAAACATTGGGCGCCATTCGAATGAATTACCAGGGATTGGCTCAAAAAATTGACAAACCGGAATTACTTCCTGAATTTCAGAAGGTAGAAAAAATGCTGAATAATGCTGGATCTGAAGTGCGCAGTATTTCGCACCAAATGATCCCCAAAGAGCTGGAACAATTTGGACTGGTTCCGGCCGTGGAAGGTATGCTGAACTTGCATTTTGAAAGTTCGCCGCTTAAAATTCAATTCGAGCATTCGGGTTTTGCCGAACGCATCGGGCAACAAATAGAACTCGCACTTTTCCGCGTTTTACAGGAATTAATCAGCAACATTATTAAACATTCGCAGGCCACGCAAGTATCGGTTCAGTTGCTTAAACTTCAGTCGCATGTTGTTTTAAATGTTACCGACGACGGCGTGGGATTTGATGTGGAAGGCAAGGAAAAAAGCGGCATTGGCCTGCTCAATATGGCCAGTCGAATCGATGCCATAAAAGGACATTTACGCTTTGAATCGACGCCCGGAAACGGCACAACAGTAACTATCAGAACACCCATTGCATGAGCAAAATCAACGTACTTTTAACCGACGACCACCAGATTATTATTGACGGGCTGAAATCGCTCCTGAAAAATCAGGAAGAAATAAATGTAGCTGCCGAAGCAAAGAATGGACGTGAAGCTTTACGCTTTCTCGACCTTATTTCGGTTGACGTTTTGCTAATGGATATTGATATGCCGGTGATGAACGGAATAGATACGTTAAAAGAAATCAGGAGGCAGAACAGCAAGGTAAAAGTTGTCATTCTTTCGATGCACAACGAAGCCGGAATGATAAAAAGCCTGATTGATTTAGGCGCCAACGGTTATTTGCTTAAAAGCTGCTCACAAAACGAACTAATTGATGCCATTAAAAAAGTGGTATCAGGGCAATCCTATTTTTCGTCGGATGTTACGCTGGCCTTACTAAAACCTTCAGCAAATCAAAGTCAACCAAACGAATTAATCACCGATCGGGAAACCGAAATCCTGAAACTGATTGCAGCCGGCTTTTCGAATAAGGAAATTGGCAACCAGTTGTTTATCAGTCACCGCACGGTTGACACCCACCGCACCAACCTGATGAAAAAGCTCGATGTAAACAACATCGCCGGGCTAATCAGCTATGCCATCCGAAATAGGATAGTGTAATTAGTTTCAAATTCCAGGTTACAAGTTTCAAGTCTCTCCTCGATATGCTCCACCAATCAAGGAGCGATATTTCGTACTTCTGTCCTCGGGCTCCGGACTTCAAACTTTCCCAATATACGGTAAAAGTCGTAGACAATTACGAAAATCACTGTATTTCAGACCCACTTATCCTAATCTAATTTTGACAGTGTAATTGCTTACATACACTTCAAAACCTCAGTCAGACAACTTTACGAGATTATCATAGAGTTTTCGGTCAGGCTCCAATCACTGAGGGTATTTTGAGTTAAAAGCAATTACACTGACGGAAGCTCTGTGTTTTTTAAACCTCTGAAAATAGAACCGATGAAGTGGACACTATTTGTATTTCTGATTGTGGCAACACTGAAAATTCCAGCCCAAAAGGCTGATACTATAGAACGGAAAGAAGAAGTGATCAAACAAGCGAGCCTGGAGCTCGATCAGGCGATGACTCCTCCTGAAGGTTCACTCTACAAGTTTGGCCAGAAAAACTACATCACTGGTGAATACACTATGCAGCTCACTCTGCGCAACAAAGGACAAGTGGTGTCGGTGTTCGTTGCCGATAAAAAAAACTGGAATATCCCTTCGCAAAACAGCCTGAAAGACAAATTACTCGACTTTCAGTTCAGTTTTAAAATGCCAAAAAACAAGGATTATAAATTCAGCTATACATTCAAATTTTAAAATCGATTGACTATGAAAAAACTTTTAACCTTCGCAACACTGGTACTTTTTACATTCGTTGTAAAAGCACAGGAAGACATGTCGATTGTTTGGGAAACCAAACTCGGACATCAGATTCTGCACTCGGGCACTTCGCTCGAAGGTGAACACAGCTACGCCGCATCCGACAAGGAAATCTCTCTGTTCGACAACAAAACAGGTAAAGTTCTTTGGGAGAAAAAATTCAGTGAAATTGCTCCCAAATTGCATAAGATCGACGAGCTCATTCCCTTCTGGGATTCAAACACTATCTTCCTGTTCGACCGCAAATTAGGTAAAGACCAAATTGCCTGTATGGACCTGGAGTCTGGAAACGTACTTTGGACAACCGACAAATACCAGGACGTTACTGACGAATCGGTTACATACATTGGTGAAGAAGATTGCTTTGCAATTGCGCTAAAAAAAGAATTGGTATATATCCGTGCCCGTACCGGAGAAGAACTCTGGAATACCGAAAAATTCAGAGGTGTGGTTGGTCAGTACTATTTTGATGGAACAAACCACACGCTTACAATGGTGAATTTTGTACCATCGCTTTTAGGCGCACTCTTCTCGGGATTGAAAAACCAGATTGCCAAAATTGACCTGAAAACCGGAGAAATTCTGTGGGAAAATACCTATATAGGCCGGGCCGAGCGCAAAGTAATCTCGAAACAATTTATCTATAGCCTTGATGTAAAAAATGATAAAGTATTTCTTCGACTGAACGGAATGCAGGTGTACGACTATAAAACCGGCACAAAAGTGTGGTCAGCTGCTTACGATTTTACACCTGAACACATTGTGGGAAAACCCCTTGGGGCCAAAGTATTTGGCGTTTATGGCGCAGTTGCTGATCCGGTTATTGTTGGCGAAGACGTTTATGTGCTCGATATGCAAAGTAGAAGCAAACAGTATGTTAAAAAATACGATCTGAACACCGGAAAACTATTGTGGACTTCTCCTGAAATTAAAGATGCCAAAGCCATTCCAGGTCTGAAAGTTGTGGGCGACAAAATTCTGCTTCAGATTGGCGGTATCGTTGAAAAACAATACATGAAAGTTACCCGCACTGCCGATCAGGTTATTACAGAATATGTAATTGACTTCGACAACATAAATCCGTGCGGAGTACAGGCGTTAAATGCCTCCGACGGTAAGTTGGTTTGGGAATCGGAACGTTTCAGAAAAGGAATTACCAACATGATTACTTTTGGCGAAAACGTTGTGGTATGTAGTGGCAAAGCGTTGTACTCGCTCGACCTGGCAACCGGGAAAGAAAAATACGAATCGCCGGTTACCAAAGGCGGTGTTGGTCTGGCAACTCAGATTCAACCTTTCAAAGACGATGTAATTGTTGTGGTGGGCGAAAAAGGGGTTTCAACTTTTAGCGCTGCATCCGGCGAGGTAATCAATTCCGGAAAATACCGCACATCGAGGTTCGAAGACCGGGTTGACAATATCCTGGTTATGAAAACCGATAAAGCCGACATCGGCACTTTCGATCTGAACACATGCAAATACAAAGACTTTAAGGCTCGCACGGGTGCTATGACTACCCTATCGCGCGATGGAAACTACGTTTACGTGTACGAGAAAAAAGTAGTGACCAAGCTTAGCACCCATTAATCCTTTTTCTACCCCAAATCCCCGGCAACAGAGAACTTTGCCGTAATAGCAAGGTTCTCTGCTTTATAAGCATTTAGTGCGACTAACAATTAAAATCACCGAAACATGAATCGCAAAGTCATTTTCTCATTTCTCCTGATTTTGACAGGCACGATTGCCATTGCACAGGATAAAAATATATCGTTAAAATTCAACTTCGGAAGTTCGTTTTCGAAACCCCAAGACGATATTGGCGCAGTTGCCACCAAAGGCAAGGCGCTACAACCATCGGTTAGCGGCGAAGCAGGCTATTTTGTCGGATTCTCGGGGAAAACCTATTTTGGAATAAAAGTAGCAGGTGTAGCCGGATACGACATGGCCAATTTCCTTTCGAACGATCGGATTACCGAATTAAAAGTATCGATTCCCAACCTAAAAGCCCGCATTTATCCGTTTTCAGTTGGCGGACATTTCGATGAAGCACTTGAAAAATTGCTACCCACAGGATTACCATTCTTAATAGAAATACCTGTCTGGATTGGAATTTATGCCTGTCTCAACAGTTTGCATTTCGATTATGGCGTTGGATTTGGCAAGATCCTGGAAACCGATTATGCCGATACCGGATTTCAGGACGTAACGGTAAACCGAACCATGAAATATGTTGGTTGGGGAGTACAACCTCAAATTTACCAATCCGAATCGGGCCAATGGACAATGAATGCCGTTTTCGACTTCGGAAAATATTCGTGGACAAATGCCAACAAAGGGACCTCTTCATTTAAAAGTAACCAGTTAGGTTTTGGGGTTCAGTATAATTTTTAAATCCTTCTTGCAATGAAAAATCTATACTATATCTATTCAATGTTTACTTTAATTTTTCTGGTTTCGTGTTCCACGTCAGGAGATGAAGAGCCAGGAGGAACATCGGGCAGTACCATCGCTCAGGAAATCGATCCCGCCAAGAGTTTCTATTCCTCGGCAGGTGCAACCTATAAATTCCGACTGTATAGTATGCCTCCAACTGAAGGGCAAACAAGTAACAATAACAACCATGCTGCAAGTATCGACAAAATAATCGATGACAATGGCTTCATTTCTATCATTGCGGATTACTTGAATCCAGCCTTTTCAGGTCCTGGAGCTGTGATCAATTGCCAGGGCGACTATCTGAAGTCTCCGGAATCAAACTTTGTATCCTTCCAGAAAACCAATTTTACCGACGATTTTGAAATACTCGACAAAACCAGATTGGTTTCCTACCACTCTACAAGTGGAGCGCACGGGTCTTATGGATTTGCAGGCTTGCAGGTATTTGTGCACAATCCGGTGTATTTTTCAGGAGCAGTGTCGGCCAGTGCCAACCAAGGGTATATGTTTACCATCAATGACCGAAATTTTATGCTGAGCATGGGCCTCAATTCCAATTACGGCCACCCGATGCTGTACAATTACATCCCGACAACCTATACCTGGGCCGGAAATGTAGTTACAGCAATGGATTATATGCAGGGCAGCGGAGTAAATATCCCCACCACTAACGATGCCTCCAAAGCCGGTAATTCAGATAAAGTATTCTGGGCATGGTTAAGCTACAACACCAATCAGGATAACGGGAAAATAAACATTATCAGTTATAACGGCTCCAGTTTCAGCGCTGTAACATCGCTCGGCAACATTGGTAAAATTGGCCAAGGTTTGAGCATGTATAGCCATTTGATTACCCTGCACAAGAACCCGAATAACCTGAATAACCCATACTTGGTGGTGAAACACTATGATTCCGACGTTCTGGATATTTACAAATTTACCGGATCGGCCATTGAAGTAGTGAAAACCGGGGTAACACTTCCCGCTTCTATTCCAATCACTTCGGGGACTTTACGCATGTATAAGGAAATTAAGTTCTCGGGCAACAATGTTTACCTGATTACCGGAAACGACAAAAATCTTTACAAATTATCGGGTTCGACATTTGTAATTGATAAACCAAATTTAACCGTTGAGGGAGAGAAAATATCAGCCATCGAATCAACGTCAAACGGACTCCTGATGTCAGTGGTTAAGACACTTTTAACCAAACCTCAACCCAAAACCGTTTCCGATGTCGTTTTAATTTCAAACTAAAAGATTATGAAAGCAAAAACAATTGTCCTGATCGCATTACTTGTAGTTGGGCTTACACATTCGGTTTTCGCTCAAAACTCGGGCGCCAGCGAGGCAAAAACCGACGATACCGATTTACTTGATTTATTTGACGATGACCTTTCGGCATTTTCCGTTATGAAATTAGAAGGCGGCCTGTTCAAGGTAGAAGATTTCGATGGTAATAATGTGACAGCCGACGTTAAAGCGCTAAAAACTCCGAATAAAATGGACTTACTTTTTTACGAACAGAAGTCTGGATCCACTTCAATATGTTACGACTTCTACAACACTGAAACAAAAAACGAAGAATGGCTCGAATGCGACATTATTTCAACATCTCCAACCGGCTTACACTGGATTTTGTCGAATAATTTCAAGAGTTTTTACATCATTCAGAATGGTTTATACCTTGATATGGAAAAATTTAAACTTAAAGCCTCGCCTTCGAATCCGAACGAATACATCGTTCAGGAAAACGGGGTTGACAAGTATATAATGAAAGATTTAAAAGGCAAATCGCTCGATCAATTTTACCCGCTTGAACTTTTGAATCAATAGCTGAATATTGAATCAGAAAATAGCATCGTTCTCGAAAGAGGCGGTGCTATTGTTTTGCACGAGCAGGCTATTCCACGTAAAGCACCAATCCTTTCAGGTACTCGCCTTCGGGATGGTATATGTCAACCGGATGGTCAGCTGGCTGTACAAGCTGGTTTAAAATGCGCACTTTTCGTCCTGAAATAGCTGCTGCCGAGAAAACGGCCTCACGGAATTTATCTTTTCCAACCACCTGCGAACAACTGAATGTGAACAAAATTCCGCCAGGCGCAATTTGCTGAAAAGCTTTCAGATTAAGGCGTTTGTAACCTTTTAAAGCCTGAGGTAAAGCGCCAATGTGTTTGGCAAATGCCGGCGGATCGAGAATAATGAGGTCGTATTTATCTTTGTTTTTATCCATGAAGTCGAACGCATCATCCACAAAAGCTTCGTGGCGCTTATCGTCAGGAAAATTGAGCTGCACGTTTATATTGGTCAAATCGATGGCTTTAGCCGACGAATCGACCGAATGCACCAGTTTGGCGCCGCCGCGCATAGCATAAAACGAGAACCCGCCCGAGTAGCAAAACATGTTCAGCACATTTCGATTGTGCGAGTATTCCTGCACCAGTCGGCGGTTTTCGCGCTGGTCGACAAAAAAGCCGGTTTTCTGGCCTTCCACCCAATCCACTTTAAAACGATTGCCGTATTCCTGAACCTCAAAAACTTCTGATTTTCCAACCAGATAGCCATCTTTGGCATCGAGTTCGGCTTTGAAAGGCACGGTTTTTTCACTTTTATCGTAAACAGCAACGAGACGATCGCCCATTACCTCTTTAAGTGCTTTGGCTAAGGTTTCGCGAATCAGGAACATTCCGGCTGAATGAGCCTGCATTACAGCGGTTCCGTTGTAAAAGTCGATGATCAGTCCGGGCAAACCGTCACCTTCGCCGTGAACTAAACGGAATACGTTCGTTTCCGCATTGTCAACCAGGCCAAGCTTTACTCGAACATCATAGGCTTTTTCAAGTTTACTTTTCCAAAAAGCAAAATCAGGTTTTACGTTCTCAAACGAAAACACACGCACTGCAATGGATCCGGGCTGCACATGACCAAAGGCAAGAAATTCGCCTTGATTGGAAACCACTTCCACCACATCGCCTTCTTCTACCCTACCTTTAATTTCTTTGATTGCTCCTGAAAAAATCCATGGATGGAAACGCTGAAGCGATTGTTCTTTTCCGGATTTCAAAATAACCCGGCTGTATGTTTGACTCATTATTTATTGCTGATTGAGAGATTCGAAAATACGATGCGAAATCCAGGCATCGGTAGCAGCATAAATCTGCTGGGCTTCAGTTAAATCGGGCGCTTCCCAATTGGTTACCCGCTGTGCTTTCGAAATGCGGTAACCCAAAACTATTGCCGACAATTTCTTCAGGCTAAAATCCTGGATGCCGAATTCCTTGACATGATCCTGGAGTTCAATGAATCCACCAGGCTTGAAGTTATTAAGCTTTTGTAATCCTTTGATATCGTCGCGAATAGCAACTCCAATCTTCAGTATTTCAGGGCTTTCAAGTATATTTTTCAAGCCATTAGGCAACCCGATTTTATTCAGTCGGAATAAAAATGCCCGGTCGATGGTGGCCAATTGAAGCAAAGCAACCTCATAAACTACCCCTTTTTTGAATGCCGGCTTGGTTTCAGTGTCAAATCCCAGCATGCTCTGTTTCGAAAGGTATTCGACAGAGGCAAGGTAATCTTCCTTTGTCTCGACTAATGTAATTTCCCCTTCAAACTGAATGAGCGGCAATTCGGCTAATTCATCCTTATCAATGCTCTCCCTATACATCTTCTTTACTCTCCCTGAAATGAAAACCGGTCGTTTAGCCAATCCGGGTTCCTGTCTTTTTTCTTTGATTCAATATGTTGTTTTCCTCCTTTAAAGGAATCATCATCAGCTGTATTCTCAGCATAAATCAGGTTATGCAAAGCCCTGAGGCAATTCACCAGCTTTTGTCCCCAAATCTGGGCAAAATTCTGCTGGCATTCCCACAATGCCTGTTCCATCACCTCCTCATTAAGCGTGCGGAACGACATAACCATTTCTTTAATATCCTGGTAAATATCGGCTACATTTTCAGCAATGCTTGCAGTCAGTGCTGTTTCGCTGAACTGCATTCCGGGAACGAAAACTTCCTGATAATCGTCGCCAGCACCAGTATGTCCGGCAATTTTTTGCTGAATGATATTGTAATCGACCTCGGTTACGTACTTTTCAAGATCGTCTTCGGCTTCAAATTCAAATTCGGGAATTAAACTGGCTTTTATATAAAGAAACGGAAGCAGTTTTTGCAGCCGTCCCAGAAAATCAGCCGATTCCATTTCATCAGCACGTTCCAGAAAACTGCAAAATTCGTTGGCTACAGTAATAAATTCGATTACATTTTTCGAATACACCAAACTGTTCAATCCTTCGTCCCTCATGAAAATCGTTCTAAAAATCGAGCCAAAAGTACAAAGAATTTTTATTCTGATGGTTTAACTCAGCCAATTAATGCCAACGATGCACAATCCTTAATTTATCAGGAAACCAGATTATTGTCTTTTCTCCTCTTCCTCTTCGTCCTCATCTTTCCCGCTGTAACGTTTCGGATACTTTACCTTTTCTTTCATGGCATACCACAAAATGCGGTTGAAAAGCTGGTCGTCGCCCGAGTCAATACCATCAAACTGAGGCTCCATACTTTTTTCGGCATAACGCAATGCGGCGCCTTTCAACGCCGAAAGTGGCGGATTCATTTCATCGAGCGGGATCTGGTTTTTCAGAGATTGGAACGGAGTCAGATCGGCTTTCTGACTGAAACAATCGAACATGGGCTTAGCCGTGGCGTCCATGATATTCATGGGTTGCATGCCCAAAATCTGTTCAATGGTCCGAACCATCGACGGCTGATTGTAATTGGTGCGCAAAACCCCGCCGGTACGCGAATACGGACTGATTACCATTCCAACGGTGCGGTAGGCCGATACATGATCCCAGCCTGATTGCGAATCGTCTTCGGTAATAAAAACCACTGTATTTTCCCAGAAACGGCTTTTGGTCAGTGCTTCAATAATTTGTCCAAGCGCCAGATCGTTATCGGCCACCATGGCTCGCGGAGTTGGCAGACCTGGACGTGTCCCGCCTGTATGATCATTTGGCAGGGCCATAATCATCAGCTCGGGTAACTGATCGCCTTCCATCGCTTCGTACTTCTGCAGTTCATCGATAAAAGCCTTGGCTCGCAAAGCATCCGGAATTCGGTGATCGTCGTACGACGGATAAGTTGGACTCAAAATCGCCTCAACCGGTTTGATCGTGGTATGATTCGTAAATTCAAATTTTTCATTATTCAGGAAAGTCTGATAAATGCTTGTCCATGTATGTTTTTCATCGTACTGCGGCGTAGAGGCTTCTCCGTAAATTCGAACATTTTTACCATGTTTTACTGCATTATCCCACAAAAAGCCGGTTGGGGTATACACCAAAGCGTCTTCCTGAACATGCGGATAACTGCGAATCCAGGCGCGGACATCCTTTTCAACGTAGTCAGTAACAATTGAAGCATCAGTCCATTGGTGGCCTTCGGCCGAACATTTTCCGGAGACATAGAAATTATCGAGCAACATGTACTGGTCGACAAGTGCATGTGTGTTTGGTGTGACTTTCCGGCCAAAAATAGTCAGGGTTGAATCGCCATCGCCTTTCTTTACATCGCCCAAAATCTGGTCGTACGTGCGGTTTTCCTTGATAATATACAGAACATGTTTAAATACTGAAGGCTCGCCAATGCGTTCGGGGACACAAGCCGGAGCGATATTTTTGCGCGGCAGTTTCTCGAGCAAAGCCAACCGGAAAAGTTGGTTCGATTGCTCCACCGTTTTGGTATATTCCTTCAGTTGTTTGTCTTCGGGAACGGGGATAACCGAAACCATAGCCATTTGCCGGTGCGAGTTGTACGAAACTTTTCCAGAAACAGCATCTTCATTCGGAATTTTAGCACTCTCGCCTTCAATGTTAGCCACAAAAAGCTGATGTTTTCCTGTTTCGACGATGGCCCCGGGATACGCCCCTGTTGGAATAAAACCTTCCACTTCGCTGTTTTCTTCAGATTGACTTCCGCCTGATTTGCATCCCAGTTCAACAACAGCCAGCGCATTATCCATACCGTTGGCAACATAGAGTGTTTTACCATCTTTCGACAAACCCAAACCATTGGGAGAATCACCCCAGAAAGAGTTCTTCTCAGGACTTAGCCTAACCGAAATCGTCTCGGCAACCACATCCGTTCCGGTTGAAATCGCACTTACATTATCGCTGTTAGCATTCGAAACAAATACTGTTTTTCCGTCAGCGCTGGCAATTATGTCGTTTGGATGAAGCCCAACCACAATTTCTTTCAATACTTTACCGGTTGAGGGATCGAGCACCGAAACTGTTCCTTCACGGGTGGCACCTGTACGCGGATCAACTTTGGCACTTCCCCAGGGAACGCCAGCTACATTGGTATCCGATTTATCAGGAACCGAACCTGCCCAGTTTGTTACATATAATTTCCCATTTGCCATGGTTATTCCAAACGGAGCAACGCCAACAGGTGTTGACCACACCCGTACTTTTGTTTCCAGATCGAGCTTCACAACCTTATTGTTGCCATTCAAAACTACATACAGATAATTTTTACCTGATTCGTTTCTTGCCAGCACCTCGTTGACCAGGGCCGATCCGGCAGGCGCTTCCGTTTCAAAAAGAATAGTTTCCGAATTGGTTAAGTTCTGACCATCCCAGTTTGCGGAAATCACATATGAAACATTTTTGGTTCCTACTGCGCCCCAGAAAAGTTTGTATTTATCATTTTCATGAAGCCAGCAAATTCCGGAGAAAGTATTCATCAGACTTTGTCCCTGAATCAGCCCGGATAAAGGAAGATTGGCTGCAATTTTTCCCGTTTCGGCAGAAAGTACAACCACCTCATAGCGACCTTCAACAGCCACCCATTTTTCATCGGGCGACAAAGCAACATCCAGAGCATGATTTTCGAGCGATTTGTTTCCGAAATACACCTGCGACCCAGCCGGAGAAATCCAGCGGTTATATGGCAACAGGTTTGGATTATCGGTTGGCGACATCGTTTTGAAGTCGTATGACGATTCGTATTTGGCTTGTTCCTTGCTTTTTTTAGCTGACTGAGCAAAGGTTAGAGTTGCTATAAAAATGGCAAAGCCGATGGAAATAAGAAATTTGACAGTTTTCATTGAAATAACTTTTGGATCAGATAAAATCTGAAGTTGGTTAACAAAAATACGTCTTCATTCAAAACAACAATGCATAGTTCCCATTTTTCTGTTGCCAACACAACCTTCAGTACTAAAATATCATCTAGTATGAAAATTCCAACATTATGAAACTAATTTTTACCCTTCTATTTGCGTTCCTATTACTCGTTGGCTGCTCAAAAGACAATAATGACAACAAACAAATCTGCAATTTAGCTGATCCGCTCAATGAACTTGCCTGGTTGAAGGAAATTAAAAACTCGTTGTCCAACTGTTCCTGCCAAATATCTATCCTTCAGGCTACTTATGACAGGCAAACGGTCTTCTACACGGCAATGACTGATCCATTGTGCGATGGCGTTCAAACATACACACTTTACAATTGCGACGGGAAAGTTGTTGAAGTTATTCCTTCAGATAAAGTTCAGGCTTTTCAAACTAAAGTTACCGATGTAAAGAACCTGTACGTGTGTAAAAACTAGAATTTAAAGGGACTGCTATCCAAGCTTTTTCATCAGCCAGGCCATGTTTTCGCCCAATGTGCTCATTGTACGCATGCCTTCTTCGTCTTTCAGCACGTCGCCAATGGCACCACCAAAAGCAAAATTCCAGTAACTCGATCCGGGAACAATCATCTGGTTGATCAGGAAAAAATTGTTGATGGTTTCGAATGCATGTAGTGCACCACCACGGCGCTCAACAATTACGGCAGCGCCAATTTTGCGGCGCAGCAAATGGCCGTTTCCGCGAGTTACATAACCCGAAACATCGATCAGCGCTTTCATTTCGGTGGTTATGTCGGCAAAATATACCGGCGACCCCAGGATTATGCCATCGGCTTCAACCATTTTGGCAATCACTTCATTCAGAAAATCGTTCTTGATGTGACAACGCGAATCCTTTATCTCGCGACATTTTCCACAGGCAGTGCAACCATGAACCGGCTTTCCGCCCAGTTGGATAAATTCGGTTTCGATACCTTCTTTTTCGAGCTCTTCGAAAACGGTATTGATTAAAATACTTGTATTGCCCTTCCGTCGCGGGCTTCCGTTGATACCAATGACCTTCATATTTATGCTATTCTGCCACAAAGGCGCTAAGGCACTAAAAATAAATTGTAATTTACTTAGTGGCTTTGGGGCATTTTTTACTGATTAAACACGAACGAAATGATGTTGGCACCCATCTGTAACGCTTTTTGGCGAACATCTTCCGGATCGTTGTGCACCGAGCGATCTTCCCAGCCGTCGCCCAAATCGCATTGGTAATTGTAAAAGCAAACCAGCCGGCCTTTGTAAATCAGGCCAAATCCCTGCGCTGGTTTTCCATCATGCTCATGTATCTTCGGCAATCCGTTGGGAAACTGGTACTTTTGATGGTAAATGGGATGACTAAACGGAAGTTCGACGAACTCCAATTCAGGAAAAACCTTTTTCATTTCGCGACGGATAAACTGATCGATGCCATAATTATCAGTAATCTGCAGAAATCCACCGCCTTCAAGGTAAGTCCTTAAATTGGAAGCCTCAGCCTCCGAGAAATAAATATTACCGTGTCCGGTCAGATCCACATAGGCATAATTAAAAAGGTCGGCACTTCCGGGTTCAACTGTACCGGGTTCCGGGGCTATGTTTGTTTTCAGATTTTCGTTGCAAAAGGTGATCAGGTTAGGAACCGATGTCGGATTGGAATACCAGTCGCCTCCGCCATTGTATTTCATAACGGCAATCTTTACCGATGTGCCTTGCGCAAATGCCCACACCGGGAAAAAAACCAATAAAAAGAATCCAACTCTTCGCATATTTCTGATTTGCCTCAAAGATAGAAATTATGCATGGTTCCGGCACTTCAGTTATTTTGAAATTAACAGAAAGCTTCTTTTTATAAAATTGATGCTGTTTGAAATGAAATAATTACCAAATTTGCTGCAAACGCCTCCGAACCTAAACGATGTAGAAAATGTTCAGAAGTTTAAAAAATTAAAATCCCCAGATGAAAAATTTCACAACCCGCTCGCTGAATGTTCCGTTTCCGAAGCGTGATCCCCACAATGCGTTAGCCATGCCTGTATACGAATCGGTGGCTTTCGAATTTAATTCGTCGGAAGACATTGCAGCCAATTTTCGCGGCGAACTCCCAGCTCATGTTTATTCGCGTACAACAAATCCAACAGTTGAATATTTTGAAGCCAAGATAAAAGCATTGACCGGAGCACACCAGGTACTGGCAACTACATCGGGCATGGCCGCCATTTCTACCACCATGCTGGCCATATGCAAACAGGGCGATAACATTATTTCAGGCAAGAACTTGTTTGGACACACCATAGCGCTTTTCGAACAAAGTCTTTCGGCCTACGGACTGGAAACCCGCTTTGCTGACACCAATTTCCCTGAGCAGGTTGAAGCGTTGATTGACGAAAATACGCGTGCCATTTATTTTGAAACAGTAACCAACCCGCAACTCGAAATCTCCGATATTGAGCGTTTGGCTGAATTAGCCAATAAATACCATATTTTACTGATTGTTGACAGCACGATAACACCGCCTGTAGTTTTCAATTCAAAGTCACTGGGCGTTCATATCGAAGTAATGTCGACAACCAAATTTATTTCAGGCGGAGCCACTTCATTTGGAGGTCTGGTAATTGACAATGGATTATACGACTGGAAGAAAAATCCGAATTGCAGCGAGTTTGCCCAAAAGTTTGGGAATGATGCGTTCATTGCCAGGCTCCGGAAAAACTATTACCGAAACATGGGAACGCCAATGACTGCCCATACCGCCAATTATATGATTGCCGGACTGGATATTCTGGAACTGCGCGTAGAGCGATGTTACCAGAATTGTATGAAACTGGGTGAGTTTTTTGAAAATCACCCCAAAGTAACCCGAGTTGATTATCCCGGACTCAAAAATTCGCCGTATTATGACCTTGCGGTTAAACAATTCAACGGAGTTCCGGGAAGTGTGATGACTTTTGACCTTTCGAGTCAGGATGAATGCTTTCGGTTTATGAACCGGTTAAAAATCATTCGCCGCGCCACCAACCTGAACGATAACAAATCACTGATCATTCATCCCTACTCAACCATTTATACTGAATTCTCTGAAGATGACCGCATAAAAATGGGAATACGACCAACCATGATGCGTCTTTCGGTGGGTATTGAAGGAGCTGAAGATTTGATGGAAGACATTGAACAGGCATTAACCTAACCGATTATTTCAAATTTAACAGTCTATGAAAAAAACGCTGGCTCACTTCGCAGTAATTCTGTTGATTGTTCTTGGTTTTCAGGAGAAACCGGCAATCGCGCAAACTTACTGCAACCCGATAAACCTGAGCCGGCAGTTTTCGTCAGATTATTCTTCGGGAGAAGGCATAAACGATCCGACAGTTGTACTTTTCAGGGATAAATATTATCTGTTTGCTTCGAATGCCGGGTGCTACTGGTACTCCACCGATCTGCTCTCGTGGAAATTTGTTTCCGATACGAATATCCCGTTGGACGGGAAAGAACCAACTGCCACTGTTATTGGCGACTGGTTGTATTTCTTCACCGCATTTAACGGAACGATTTACCGGACCAAAGAACCCGAAAAAGGTAAATGGGAAGAGTATGCCCATTCGCCCTTGTTGGCCTTAGTTGGCGATTATGCCATTTTTACTGATACCGACGGGCGGGTGTACAGCTATTACGGCTGTACAAACAACACCGGGGTGATGTCGCGTGAACTCAATCCTAAAGACAAGCTTAATCCAATTGGAGCGCCAATCATTTGTCAGTTAAAGAAACCGTTGCAGAAAACTCTGAAGAAAACCAAAATCAGCACGGAAAAGGAAATTCCGGGAGTTTCAGGTTCGTGGATGACAAAATACAATGGAAAGTATTACTATCAATGCACCGAACTAAGTAAAGGATTCAATAAGTACAGCGATGTGGTGTACGTTTCCGACAGCCCCATCGGACCGTTTACTTATGCAGCCAACAATCCGGGTTCTTTGCTTCCCGAGGGTTTTGTCTCCGGAGGCAGCAAAGGGTCGACATTTGAAGACAAGTTTGGAAACTGGTGGCATATTGCTACCGTTACGATTTCTTCAAGCCGGAATTCACAACCAGCATTGGCACTCTTTCCTGCCGGGTTCGATAAAGAAGGAAACTTCTTTGTGAAATCAGACTTTGGCGATTTGCCGATTGTGATGCCCAAACAAAAAAACGAGAATATCGACCGGTTAGATCCGGAATGGGCGTTGATATGTGAAAAGGTTACAGCCGAGGCTTTCACCACTTCACCTTCGAGTTCAGCAATGTCGGCTATCGATTCGGATATAAATACATACTGGAGTGCCCGCTCGGGTAAAAAAGGCGAATGGATAAGTTTAGATTTAGGTTCGGAATGCACAATCAATGCACTTCAGATAAATTTTGCAAAGAACAAAATCACCAACAACCGGAGCGACAGCGTAAAAGCATACCAATACCTGGTTGAATACTCGCTGGATGGGAAAAACTGGAAGAAATTACTGGATAAAACGACCAACCTCGTGTACCAGCTAAATGATTATAATGAATTTAAAACAGCCGCACGGGCCAAATACCTGAAAATAACCAATTACAACGTGCCCGAAGGTGTTTTTGCAATTTCCGAACTTCGGGTTTTCGGACAGGGAACTCACCGTAAACCTAAAAAAATCAATGAATTAAAAGTAGTCAGGGATTATCGTGATCCGCAGGCTGTTAAATTATTCTGGAAGAAACAACCCCGGACAACAGGTTACAACATCCGGTATGGAATTGACAAAGAAAAGCTCTATCACAGTTATCGGGTATCAAAAAGCACCAGAGTGACCATACATTGTCCTGATAAAACCAAAGCTTACTGGTTCCAGGTTGATGCTTATAACGGAAACGGTGTGTCGCCCGGCAAACCCGTTCTTTGTCATTAACCGAGGATTATTCGTTCAGCAGATTAAAAGTATGGCAGGCAACCACGCCAGCAGTTTCAGTGCGTAACCGGCTATCGCCCAAACTAACCGGAACAAAACCAGCATCAATAGCCATTCTGATTTCTTCAGGCGAAAAGTCGCCTTCAGGACCAATTAAAATGAGATAATTTTCCCCAGTTTTTATGGCATTTTTTAGCAATTCACGGTGCTGTTCGTCGCAGTGAGCGATGAATTTTTGCCCTTCGAACGGTTGTTTTATAAATGTTGAGAATTTAGTCATCTCATCCAACAGCGGCAAATAAGCTTTCAGCGACTGTTTCATGGCCGAAATCATCACCTTTTCGAGCCTGTCATGCTTAATTTCTTTCCGCTCCGAATGGTGGCAAAGCAGCGGAGTGACCCAGTTAATACCTATTTCAGTAGCTTTCTCCAGGAACCACTCGATCCGCTCAATATTTTTGGTGGGTGCAATGGCCACATGTACTCCGAAATTCCGTAATCCGTAATTCAGCTCCGAACGAACAACTTTTACTGCGCAGCGTTTGGGATTCGGGTCGTCAATTTCGGCCTTAAAGAAACCACCCCGGCCATCAACCAACGTGATTTCGTCGCCCTTTTCCAACCGTAAAACCCGCACACAGTGCTTCGATTCGGTTTCGTCTAAAGTATATGTCGTTCCTGAAAGGTCAGGAGTATAAAAAATATGCATTGAAGAAAATTTAAACTGTTTTCGGAGTAAGGTGCATTGCAATTATTCCTCCACGGGCGGAAACATCAGTCCACTTTTCAACCGGAAAATCGAGCACAACTGTCGAACAGGTTGGCATGTCAGAATTGAAATATTTCACCAGGTTGTAAACCAAATAATAAACTGTTGGATTGTGCCCAAAAACAAAAACCGTTTGAACCGACTCCGGCAAATCCTGAAGCATTTCGACAAAACTCTGCGTGGTTAAGCCTTGATAAAGGATATCTTCCTTGCGAATTTTTGCTTTCTCATAATCCAGTTTTTTGCAAAATATTGAAGCGGTATGTAAAGCCCGTGTTGCCGGACTCGAAATTACCAGTTCGGGCTTTATTCCAACGTCGTTAAGCTTCTCTCCTATTTTTTCTGCATCGCTTTCCCCTCTGTCCGTCAGGTCGCGATAAAAATCGTTGTCGTAACCATACGGCACCGATTTGGCATGTCGAACAATAATTACCCTTTTCATCTGTCTGTAAATTGCTTTTTAATTGCCAGATGAAACTCGCCTATGCAGCCAAATTTACTTATGAGGAAATTGCTCATGGCTCGTTTCATCGCTTTCTGTTTACTGCAAATTTAATCTATTTTTAATGCCATTGAAACATTAAACTCAATGAGGTGAATTGGCTTATTGTCAGACACGCACATGCTGAACGTATCTAAATAACCTCGACCGAATCAGGCACTAATTTGTTGCCTTTTTAATCTCCAAATCGATGTGTTAATAATGCTATTCTATTGCTGAGGATTTTACTTTCTCAATCGGTAGAAACTTTTCCTTTCTTTTCCTGTTCAGAAAATTCCGTAGGGGTTCATCATAAAAAAACATAACCAGCCAGGCAAAAAACACCATCGCTATCGTTCCGATTCCAACGACCAAGAAAAGCTGTCCCCTCGAAGGATTTTGAGTGGTGTAGTAGTTTCCAAACCACCAGATAAAAGCATAGTGGGTCATATAAAGTGGATAGGAAATTTTACCCAGAAAGACACATAGTTTTTGGAGCGAACCAGACAATGTAGACCCGGCGCCAAGCGCTACCAGTAAAGGAAAATAAACCAATACGAGGAGTGACTCGACCAATCCGTTTTTAGCGATGCCTGATGTCATAAAAGCTGATGCGAGCAATAGCGACAGCACTATAAATCCCAATTTGTTTTTGATGATCCAACCCGATCGAAAAATGAATAATCCGGCTAAAAACGAATAGGCCATGCGAATTCCCCCATCAGCAAAAGTACTGCCATTCCAGCCTCCCAACAAATTACCTGCGCGGTAACTCACCCAAATAATCCCGGCGGCTGCCGGCAGAAGCAATATCCCCAGAACTCTTCGGGAAAGACGCACCAGAATGAATGCATAAAGAATATTAGCAATGTACTCCCAGAATAACGACCACGATGGTGCATTTAAACCAAAAAGGTTGAAGCCCCGCTCTTCCATAATGGGAAGGGGGATCAGCAACAGCGAGCTTACAAAAATCAGCGCAAGAGTCGGAATCGAGTATGCCTCTGTATGACCGGCCAAAGGATTAATCAATAGTCCGGCAAGGCCAATCACAGTACCGGCTACGACTAAAGGATGTAATCGAATGAGCCTGGAAGCAAAAAAAGCACGGGGCCCCATCAGCAGGAATCTGCTATCGTACGCATAAGCAATCACGAATCCTGAAAGGCAAAAGAAAAAATCCACGGCCAAAAACCCATGACCAATAAAGCTTTTCGTGAAGTCGGGATAAATCCACTCCAGGTAATGAAATACCACGACAGATAAAGCTGCAATCCCTCTTAATCCGTCTAAAATATGATAATGATTTTTGCTTTGTAAGCTGGTTCCCTCTGTAGAATAACTCATATTCGTTCAATTGTTCGGCACTCGCACCGACTACTTATTTTGGAAGTTCTTAATTCAAATCCCCAAACCTATACAAAACACCTTATATATCCAATATTCCGGGAAACGGATCGCTGAGAACTCTCTTAAAATACGTTTGTCCAGATTTTACCGCTTTTGATTTTCAGCTTACCGCAGATTAATCTATTTTTATTGCCGACGAAATACTACTCAGAATGAAGCGAATTGGCTTATTATCAGATACACATTGTACATTAAGTGCCCGCGTTTTTAAATTTTTTGAATCGGTTGACGAAATATGGCATGCCGGTGACATTGGTAATGTTGAAACAGCTGATAAGCTTTCTGCTTTCAAACCATTCAGGGCTGTTTATGGAAACATTGACGACCACATTCTGCGACGGATGTATCCCGAAAATCAACGATTTTTCTGTGAGGAAGTCGATGTTCTCATGACGCATATCGGAGGCTATCCCGGAAAGTATGAAGCTCGTGTTTCAAAGCAGTTTAAAATCAAAGCACCGCAGTTGTTCATCTGCGGACATTCCCACATTCTGAAGGTTATTTTCGACCCAAAGTACCATATGCTGCACATTAATCCGGGCGCCGCCGGGAACAAAGGATTTCACCAGGGTTGCACAGCCGTTCGCTTTGTAATCGATGGAAAGAACATCCGTGACCTGGAAGTGCTCCAATTTGAACGGACTGCCTTTCAGGAGATTTGATTGAAAATACAGCTAAGCAACAGGAACAATTTATTGCCGTATTTTATAAATCACTCACCCCACGTCCGCTGGCTGACGTGGGGTGAGTCAAGTTCGTAGGCCAATGGAAAATGCGACATTATTTCATTCTCGTTACTTATTTGGCTTCTTCAGAATCGAAATCGGTCACTTGTTGTTGTAAGCCTTTTATCCATTTGCCCCAGGTCCTTTGCGACCATAACAACATCTGAGCCACGACAATTAGAATACCTAACAGGATGAAACTTTTTTCTTTCGTGAAATGAATTACTGATGAAAAAAACACAAGAAAAGAGAGGCTGTATAAAAAAGAGCAGATCAGCGAAAAAGTAGCTAACTGCTTTATTCGTGATAGGTATTTTTCAAGCGAAACCTTCAGGTCGGAACCACTGATTTTCATTACAATTGAAACATACCCGATCATATCAGTCGCAATATACAAGAGCAAGCTAACCACCAATAAAGCATTTGCAAAAAATGGTTTCTGGTCGCCATCGAACCAGTCGTAGTAAACGGCTAAAAATAATGTAAAGAAAATCGTTTCGGCGACTAACTTTGTCATGATCCCTTTTAAAGAAGGGTGGTTCTTTATTTTGGTCATTTTCAGCAAATCGGCCTCACTTTTGAATGCGGTGTCGGCCATTTGCCATTCTGTTTTCAAATCGTTTAATTCCATTGTTCCTATTTTAAAATGATTTTCAATTTCGTTTTGATCCGGTTTAATCTCACGCCTACATTGTTTTCGCTTATCCCAACTATTTCGGCTATTTCCTGATAGGTAAAGTCTTCCAAATAGAGAGAAATCAGGGCTTTCTCCGGATCATTTAACTTCCGCAATGCCCAAAACAATCGTTCCGCGTTTTCTGAAACCTTATTTTCGGTAGAGGGATGGATTTTTTCCGGAAATTCTTCAAAATAATCAACTGCCGGTTTAGGATTCCGATAAATAGACAATGCTGTATTAAGGGTTATCCGGTATATCCACGAACTTATTTTTGATTCGCCCTTGAATGACGGATAAGATTTCCAGAGTTGATAAACAACCTCCTGAAACAGGTCTTCCTGGTCCTCTTTATGATCACGGTAAATTCTGCAAACCTTGTAAACGATTCTTTGATTGTCGTGAATTAATTTTACAAACTCTTTCTCCATACAACGGATATTTATAAGCTTTCTGAAATTAAGCTATTTAAACTATAAGTTGATTAATTCGCAGGAAAACTTACAGCCTCAATAAAAATGTTTGAAGATGGGTAAAAGTCTCAGCGACATATTGCTGATAATAACCGCCCAACGATAGCCAGAAGCGCCTCTTTTTTCAACTTTTTTCGTCCCTGTCTGTTTTGAAGTGAAAAACAAACACAAATGAACAGGTTCCTTTTCATTTTAATTCTATTCAGTATGTCAGAACATATTAGTTACGGGCAAACAGAGACTGCCACTTTCGGTGGCGGCTGTTTTTGGTGTACCGAAGCCATTTTTAAAAGCCTGAAAGGGGTTGAGACGGTTGAATCGGGGTATTCGGGCGGACATACTAAAAATCCGACTTACAAGGAAGTTTGCACCGGTGAAACCGGGCATGCCGAAGTTATTCAGATTACTTTTGATCCTAAAATCATAAGTTTCGATGAAATTCTGGAAGTTTTTTTTGAAACTCACGACCCCACTTCACTGAACAGGCAAGGTGCCGATTCGGGAACGCAGTACCGTTCTGCCATTTTTTATCATTCGCCTGAACAGAAAGAAAAGGCAGAAGCTTATAAAGCCCGTCTGAATAAAGAGAATGTTTTCAACAAGCCAATTGTAACCGAAATAAAGGCGTTCGACAAATTCTATAAAGCCGAAAACTACCATCAGAATTATTTTGCAAATAACAGGTCGCAGGGTTACTGCCAGTTTGTTATTGTGCCAAAAATCGAAAAGTTCAAAAAGATCTTTAAAAACAAACTTAAATAATCGATTATATGGCTCTAAAAATTACCCTTTTTCTCCTGGCCGGATTACTGTTCAACATCGGTACATATGCACAAAGAGAGTTTAAAACCAAAGGCGACGATACCACTTATGTTATGAAACGCTATGTCTTCATGCTACTGAATGAAGGACCTGTCAGAACGCAGGATTCAGTTTCAGTTGCAAAAATTCAGGAAGGGCACATGCAACACATTAACGAAATGGCAAAAACAAAGAAACTGGTTGCTGCGGGCCCATTTGAGAACGGAGGCAAGTACCGGGGTATTCTCGTTTTTGATGTTGATTCAATTTCGCAGGCAATCCGGATGGAATCAACCGATCCGGCAGTTGTTTCGGGCAGGCTTGAAATGCAAGCTATTTACTGGTGGGCAGCCAAAGGAACTAAACTACCTTAATATCAAAGCAATACAAGTAAATTCTGTTTTCAATGTGCTTCAATCTCTGACAAATATCAGAATTATCAAAACCATAATATGATTGATAATTTACTATCTTCGTCCGATAATCTACATTAACTGACTAATTTCAATCTTCGTTTGGACAATAGCCAACATATTGAATTGCTCTCAAAAAAAATAAGCCAAAACTCAGACCAGCAGGCATTTAAAGAGCTATACTTGCTTTACTTCGATCGGTTATACAAGTTTGCATTTTCAATACTTCATTCATCAGAATTTGCCGAAGAAGCAGTAAACGATGTTTTCTTAAATATCTGGCAAAAACGTAGCCGGCTAAAGACAATAGACAGCCTGACAAATTACCTTTACATCTCAACCAAAAACACATCATTCAATTACCTGAGCAAATTCAGGAAAGAAAGAAATACCACGCTCGATGAAGTGTTGGTGCGGTTTGAAGTAGATGAATTAACTCCGGAAACCGCTTTTTTTACTTCAGAAGTACGAACCGAAATAGAACAGGCCATCAATCAGCTTCCACCCAAAACTAAACTGGTATTTCAAATGGCCAAGGTAGAAGGTCTTAAGTACAAAGAAATTGCTGAAGTACTCAATATTTCGGTCAATACCATCGACAACCATATTGCCACGGCAATAAAGAAACTAAGCGTTGTTTTAAAAAATCTTTCGCCGGAAGATACAAACCTTATTCTTTTTCAGCTACTTATAAAAATATACAAAAATACGGCAACAATTAACCCAGTTTAACTAGTAGATTTTTCAGAAAATCTTGTCTTTATGTTTGAATTTCAACAAGCCATGGAAACCATTTGGAGCATTATCGGGAAAAAATTAGGAGGAGATATAACTCAGGAAGAGGAGAACGCTCTGAATGAATGGATTGAAGCATCGACCACAAACAAACAAGTATATTTTCGCATCAAGGAACTCTGGGACCACAAACAAGATCAAACAAACAATTCGCAGGCAATTGCGGCGTACGACAAGTTAATTAACCGGATCAGATTTGCTGAGGTAATTCAAACGCAATCCAGAGTTCAGCGGATTACCTCTCAGGTTAATCAATTTGTAAAGTATGCCGCAATTATTTTTTTCATTCTCTCCTTTGGCTTCCTCTCATATTACTATTTTACAGAAGAGAGTTCGAAGGATGAATTTTGTATGATTTCAGTTCCCAAAGGAAATAAATCGGAAATTGTCCTTCCTGATGGAAGTAAAATCTGGCTCAACAACAGCAGTAAACTGATCTATCCCAAGAAATTCAATAAATCGGAACGCAGGGTTGAATTAATTGGCGAGGCTTACTTTGAGATAAAGAAAAACGTGAAGGTTCCGTTTATTATAAAAACAACTGATGTTAGTATAAAAGTACTTGGCACCAAGTTTAATGTAAGCGCTTACCCCAACGATAAATTTGTTGAAACAACACTTATTTCGGGAAAAGTTACCGTGAACTCAAATGAAAATCCGGAAGTTGAGAATGATCTTAACCCAGGGGAAAGCCTGACCTTTGATAAAGTCAGCAATCATGTTACCATTTCGAGAGTTGACACCAAATTTTACACGTATTGGATGAAAGGCGAATTTGTGTTTAAGGATGAAAAATTTGAAACCTTAGCTAAACGTATTGAACGGATTTATAACGTTGAAATCATATTTGAAGACCCTTCGCTGAAAGAAAAAACATATACAGGTGACTTTAAGGTTGATGATAATATTTACAGTATTCTTGAAATTTTTAAGCGATCAACTTCAGAACCCATCGAATACATTACCGAGAGAAATAAAATTACCATCCGGAAAAAATAGTCTTTTGGCAACTTTTTTAATCATTCCTGCCATATTTATAGTTTATAAAACATTCCTATGTCCATTTTTGTGATGCCTTTTATCGATTTCAAAAAAAAAAATGGATATTTACAAGGATATAAACCTTGTGGTGTACTTTGTTGGCTATGCGAGTAAAGTTTTTGTTTTGTTTGTTCAGTATTCTCATTACGGTGAAGGCGTTTTCGCAGAAGCAAAGCATTTCGCTAAACTATACCGACACTTCCCTCGAGCGAATAATTCTTGAAATAGAAAAGCAAAGCGAATACCGTTTTTTCTTCGAGCAATCGGGCATTAACCTTCAACCCAAAGTATCAATTCAGATTCGCAATGCATCAATCGTTGAGGTACTTGAAAAGCTATTTGCAAATACCTCATATTCTTACCAGATTATAGACCGGCACATCATTTTATCGCAGGAAAAATCGGTGGCAGCAAAACCGCCGGTTGTTAGCACTTTCCGGAGTGTAAGAGGCATTGTTACCAATAAAAATATGGAAACAATTCCGGGAGTAACCGTAATAATTAAAAACACAAATACCGGAACAATCACCGACCGGTATGGTAATTTCAAAGTTGAGATCCCATTGGGGTACGATTCGCTGGTATTCTCCTATGTAGGCATGAAACGCGAGGAAATCGCAATCGGAAAGAAAACGCAGTTAAATGTCATTCTTGAACCCGAAATCATAGGAGTTGACGAAGTGGTGGTTGTAGGTTATGGCGACCAGCGAAAATCGGATCTTACAGGGGCAATTACAACAATCGAGGTGGATAATGCCCGCAAAATGCCTGTCGCAGGATTCGATCAGGCGCTACAGGGCAAAGCTGCAGGGGTACTTGTAACCTCAACATCGGGCTCTCCGGGGGGAGGAACAACTGTCCGGATCAGGGGTATCGGAACTGTAAACAACAATAATCCTCTGTTTGTCATTGATGGCATACCCACAGACGACATACGGTTCCTGAATATGGACGATATTGACAATGTGGAAATATTAAAAGACGCCTCAGCTACAGCAATCTACGGAAACAGAGGAGCCAATGGGGTCATCCTGATAAACACAAAAAAAGGAAGACCAGGTGCTCCTGTGATTACAGCCGATACTTATATCGGGATGAGTGATGTGTGGAAAAACCCCAAAATGGGAGATAGCAAGCAGTTTGCTGCTATAAATAACCTGGCAGTCAAAAATGGAAACGAAAGCGAGGGAAACGGTGCTTATAAGTATATTGAAGAGTTCAGTGATCCAAACAGCTTTAGCGGAGGCACCAACTGGTGGAAACTAATTACCCGCAAAGCGCTGGTTAACAATCATAACTTCTCCATCTCCGGAGGAAACGAAATGAACAAATATCTGATGAGCCTTTCTTATTTATCGCAAAATGGTACGATCAAAGGTTCCGAATTCGACCGGCTTACGTTCAGGGTAAACAATGAATACAAGCTTTCAGATAAAGCCACGTTTGCCTTCAATACCAACTTCAGCCAGGCCAACCGAAAAACAATTCAGGAAGACGATCTGGATGGAGGAATTGTTTTCACTTCCATAGTGCTCGACCCAATTACCTCTGGAAATGAGCGACCCGAAAACGATCCGATCCGTGTGAAATATGGCGAATTCTCACGATGGTACGAATCGGTTTACAGCAATAAATACAATCCGGTGGCACAAATTGGACGCTCGCTCAACTCCTGGATCCAACTGCGCTTCTTCGGAAATTTAACATTCAACTATACCTTCAACAAACACTTATCGTATAGGTCAATCTTTGGTACCGACATCCGTCGTTCTGAGTATAACAACTTTAACCCAACCTACTGGATGGACTCCGATTCGAAAAACGATGTGAATACGGTAAGCAAAGATCTTGGTAAAAACTCTGACTGGGTGTATGAGAATACGCTGACCTATAAAGGACTGCTTGGAAAAAACCACGATTTGACGGCACTTCTGGGAATGACCGTCGAAGGCGGAAAATATGAAGAAGTTTTATCATCGAAGCGCAATGTTCCCGGCAACGACGAATACCTCAGGTACTTAAGCTCGGCAACTACCGATCCGAATGTGAACGGTGCCGTTTCAGACTATGGTCTGTATTCATATCTGGGTCGCATTAACTATTCGTATAAATCAAGGTATCTGGTTACCGCATCGGCCCGTGCCGATGGTTCTTCCAAATTTGCGAAAGGAGAGAAATGGGGTTACTTCCCCTCCGTATCGGGAGGATGGCGCATCTCGAGTGAGAAATTCTTCACCAAACTGAACCTGCAGAAATACATGGACGACCTGAAGATCCGCCTTGGCTGGGGACAGGTCGGCAACCAAAATATTTCAGACAATGCTTTCCGGACATTAATAGCTGGAGGAAATACCCGCAGATATGTCTTTGATGAAAAGGTGGTACAGGGATATGCACCAATCAATCTGGGCAATAAAGACCTGACCTGGGAAACCACCGAATCGACCAATCTGGGTATCGATTTTATCTTATTCAAGAATAAAATCTCAGGGAGCATTGATTTTTACGACAAGCAAACCAAAAACATGCTGCTTAAACTACCGGTTCCATTGTCAGCCGGATTACCCGATTCGCCCTGGACAAATGCCGGCGACATTGAGAACAAGGGTTTTGAGTTCTCGACAACCTATCACAACAAATGGCGAGAGCTTAATTTTAGAGTCAACCTGAACGTTTCGGCATACAAGAATAAAATTCTATCGCTTGGCGGCGGCGAGCCCATTATGGGGGGCGAACAGCGATTGGGGTATACCACCAAAACAATGGTAGGCCATCCCATCGGCGAGTTCTTCGGATACGTGGTCGAAGGTGTATTCCAGAATCAAAAGGAAGTCGATGCCGCCAATGCATTATCATCTGAAGACATTTATTACCAGGACATCATGACCCGACCGGGCGATTTTAAATTTAAAGATCTGAATGGCGACGGACGCATAACTGGCGAAGATCGCACGTTTATTGGATCGCCCCATCCCGATTTCACCTATGGAATCAATTTTTCGGGCGAGTACCACCAATTCGATATCAGCATCTTTCTTCAGGGCAGCCAGGGTGGCGATATCTTTAATGTATTTAAATACTTTACCCACCAAAATACCGGATATTTCAATGCTCCGGCTGGCATGATTGAGCAGGCATGGCACGGCGAAGGCACCTCAAACACTCAATTCCAGATATCAGCCAGTACGGCCAACAACAACCTTCGGGCTTCGTCGTGGTATATCGAAGATGGTTCTTTTTTGCGAATCAAGAATCTTCAGATTGGATACAACCTCAACAAATGGTTTTGTAAAAAACTAGGCATCGCCGAATGTCGCATCTACCTGGGAGGACAAAACCTCTATACCTTTACCCATTACAGCGGACTTGATCCCGAACTTGCTGACCTGACCGGGAGTCCGTTAAACTCGGGTATCGATTTTGCCAAATATCCTCAGCCCAGAACAATAATGACTGGTCTGAGCATTAAATTTTAGACCCGAAAGACATGAAAAAGTGGTGGATACATCTTCTTCTCGTTATGTCGCTGGTTTCGGCCTGTGACCAAAGCTTTATTGATCGCCCCCAGCTTTCGGTACAAACGACTGATAACTTCTACAAAACCGAAGCCGATGCCATTAAGGCAGTAACTGCCGTTTACAACTATTTCCAGGCATATGATTTTGAGGTCGAAAAGTTCGAATTTGGCGATATCGCCTCTGACGACGCTGAAAAAGGAGGAGAATCGGACAACGACCGCCCTTTTGTGAAAGATCTGGAATACTTCAGGAGCCGCTCCGACAATCTGGCGTGCCGCGCCATGTGGAGTGTTTGTTTCTCGGCAATTTTTCAGGCCAACAACGCGCTGACCAACATTGCAAAAATTGATATGAATGAAGCCCTGAAAGATCGCTTATTGGGCGAAGTCTGTTTTGTGAGGGCTCACTTTTATTTCTACCTGATCAATCTTTTTGGCGATGTTCCATTAATCACCAAAACACTTTCGGCCAGCGAATACCATTTACCCCGGACGGCAAAAGCAACAATCTGGAATCAGATTGAATTGGATCTGATTTATGCCCGCGACCATCTTCCCCTCAAATCGGGTTATGCAAAAGCCGATTTGGGACGCATCAGCAAAGGTGCAGCACAGGCTCTGCTTGCCAATGTTTATCTGTTCCAAAAGAAATGGGCACAGGCTCAAAAAGAAGCTAAAGAGGTTATCGAATCGGGCGAATATCAGCTTCAACCCGAATTTCAGGATTTGTTCCAGGTAAAAAAGACTGATTTTGGTGTTGAGTCGGTCTTCGAAGTTCCACATATCAGTACCAATACCGGCTGGGGCGACCTAAGCGAAGGGACTGTAGTTCCGATCTTCTGCCGCAGCCGGAACTCCGGAGGCTGGGGTTTTAACTGCCCGACCTACGACTTGCTGGCCGAATTTGAGCCCGGCGATCCGCGATTGGTGCACACCTTGCTTTTCGATGGTGATATATTTGAAGGCGAAGTGCAATTCAACCAGTACAGCCCGTCGCATTTATGCTCCCGAAAAGTATTCCTGACTCCCTCTGAACGAATCGGCTTCGACTCGTCGGATGCTCCCTTTAACCTGAAGGTTATCAGGTATGCCGAAGTACTGCTTATTCATGCTGAAGCAGCCTGCGAAAATGGCGATTTTCAGGAAGCACTTACTTCACTCAATCGAATCAGGAAACGGGCACGTGAAAGCAGTGCAATCGACAAAAAAGCGACTTTTAAAAATGTAAATAAGTATCAGGTTTCTAAAAACCAGTACGAGAATTATAAATTTTTGAACTACAATTACTGGACATCAAACAGCGACAAGCAAAACTTATTACCCGACATACAAACCAGCAACCAGGCCGCATTACGACAGGCCATACGGCACGAACGACGGATTGAACTGGCCATGGAAAATAAACGGTTTTACGATATTATCAGATGGGGAGATGCCGAAAATCATTTTCACAACTTTGCTGAAAAGTGGAAAACTGGCAAAGGCAGTCAATTCAGGAAAAACATTAACGAAATATTCCCGATACCTCAGGATGAACTCGATTTAAATCCGAAAATGACACAGAACCCAGGCTATTAATTGGTAGGATGCGCTAAAACAAATAGTTTAGCCCCATGTAAAAGCCCGATTTTCCATCCTGTTTATCCACCGCCAAACCGTAGTCCATCGAAATCACGAAATTCTCGTTCATTGCGATGGCCAATCCGGAGCCAAATGAATAATGCATTTTTTCGGCATTTTTCCTGAAGAAATCCTCCGATGATTCGACTGTTGATGGAATATTTACCGGAATTTTTTTAGTCACTCGCCCAAAATCGGTAAATCCGTTCAGGCCGAGGTAAAAGTTATTCCGGATAAAATTGAAACGAACGAACTTCCACCGGGCTTCAATATTTCCATAAAACACTCCATCACCCACAACGCGGTTACGAAGAATCCCACGCATGGTTGAGCCTCCTCCCAAACCTTCAGAAGTAGCGCCTGTCATTATCGAGGTAATTACCTGCGATTGATAATAGAACGGTACTGTTCCGCCCAGAGTGGTTTGATAAGCCAGACGGTAAACCAGCGATAAATTATTAGGTATCAGGGTAAAATATTCCCGATGAATAATACTCAACTTCGAAAAAGAACTTTCGGCTCCAAGAATTCCGGGAGAAACTTCAATTACAGCTTCGTCCCAAACACCTTTCATTGGATTTGGCTTATTATCGCGCGTATCGAGCACAATTCCGCCCTTAAATGTCGGAACAAAACCGCCGTCAATTTCAGCTCCCTTTATAATTCCCCAATCTTTGTATTTCTGAAACAGGCCTGGTACATCAGGCAAAATCTTATCTTCCTTTTTTCCTTTGTTTAGCTTCTCGAGGTTTACATCTCCAACCTTGAAATTCTGAAAATTCCAACCTGTAATCCAGCGAAGGTGAGCTCCTGATAGTTTTCCCTGAATATCACCTTTAAAACGAAACAGCTTACGGTCGTATTTGTAATACATCCTTGTTTTGTAATTGTCCGACGAATCATCAGCCCAATCCTTCATGTAAACGGCGTCGTACCCATTAAATCCATAAAAATCGTAGGCCATATCCGAGAGGTAACTTAAATCGAAAGTAGTTTGCAATCCCTTGATTAACTGATCAGAATCGTAGAAAATGCGATTAATTCCGCTTCCTTTCGTAAAGCGCGAAACCTCGAAATAAAGTTTATGATTGTATTTAGGATAGCGGCTTCCATCTCCATAATTATACAAATCAACCAGCGCACCATACTGAAATCCCAAATCGGTATCGAACGTGATGGCCGGCAGCGCCCCAAAATTCCAATTTTTCTTGATTAACTCAGGCTGCTTCTCTGTCTGCGAAAAAACCGCCAGTGAAATGCACATGATACACGCGAAAAAGAGATTTTTTTTCATAGTAGGATGTTTTGGTAAATTAAAGTTAGCAAAATTAACAGTGCGGAACAGTAAGTTTCAATTAATTACTATTTTCGTTAACTCGAAAAAGTAGTTAAACTAAACCTAAACCATTGAAAATATTCTGTTTAATATTCGCAATGAGCGCATTTCTTATGACCGGAAATCAGCTTATTGCAACACCATCAGCGAAAGCCATAAGGATATCAACTCCTCCAACTATCGACGGGCATATAAACGAACCGGTATGGGAGCAGGCATATAAAATCGATCAGTTTGTACAACGCGAACCCAATCCGGGCGAGCCTACTTCTGAAAAGACAATCGTTTCAGTATGTTACGACAATAACTTCCTGTATTTTGCAGTAAAATGCTACGACGATCCGAAGAAAATTACCGCCAAGGAAATGGCTCGGGATGTAAGCCTTGGAAACGACGACCGGGTTCAGATTATTCTCGATACCTACCTCGACCACCGAAATGGTTACTGGTTCCAGATTGGCCCGCGCGGCTCGATTGGTGACGCGCTGATCAGCGAAAACGGTGCCTCGATGAACAAAGAATGGGATGCACTTTGGAATGGGAAATCGAGCATTAACGACGAAGGTTGGGAGGCTGAGCTGGCAATTCCGTTTAAAACCATTGGATTCGACCCTGGCAAAACCGTGTGGGGCATGAAACTCATCCGAAACATCAAGCGCAAACTGGAGGCATCGTACTGGCCTGTGGCCAACCTAAATACCTATCGTTTCCAGATTTCAGACTCAGGCCAGCTGGAAGGGCTGGAAGGCATCAGTCAGGGAATTGGTCTCGATATTGCCCCCTACCTGATTGGCGGAATGAATACCCTCCGCGGCGAAAAAAACGAGTACCATCTCGACGGCGGACTTGACATGTTTTACCAGATAACCCCCAGCCTGAAAGCCTCATTATCAATTAACACCGACTTTGCTGAAACCGAGGTTGACGACCGGCAAATCAACCTGACGCGTTTCAGTTTATATTTCCCTGAAAAGCGCGACTTTTTCCTCGACGGCTCAAATTACTTCAAGTTTGGAATTGAAGGTGACGATATTAATCCTTACCGCAATTCGGTAGCCCCATTTTTCTCGCGCCGATTGGGGCTTGATAATAACGGGAACATGCTTCCGGTGAATTATGCGGCAAAAATTACCGGTCAGCAAAAAAGCTGGAACATTGGAATGATGTACATAAGCGACCAGCGCGACTATGGAAATTCGAATCTTGCTGTCGGACGCATTAGCCATAATTTAGGGAAGCAGTCGTCGGTGGGTGTTATCGGAACCTGGGGAAATGCCCTTTCAAATAGCGAAAACATGGTCGGTGGATTCGATCTGAAACTGGCCACTTCCCATTTTCAAAAGAATAAAAACCTGGCATTCACACTTTTCGGACTGATTTCGGATACTGAAGGTAAAACCGACAATAATACTTCTTGGGGCGCCGATCTCTCCTACCCTAACGATTACCTGTCACTCAGCATGGGGCATTTCGAAATTGCTGAAAACTTCACCGCAGGAATTGGATTCGTCCCACGCAACAACATCAAAACTTCGTATGGAAACTTCTCGCTGGGACCACGGCCCAATAAATATGGCATTCTGCAACTTAAGACTGGTGCGGGATTCAGCTATGTAACCAATTTCGACAATCAGCTGGTTACACGCGAATTGAAACTATCGCCAGTAGGCATTCGGTTTAAATCGGGCGAAGAGTTCTATTATTCTATCAATCAGCAATATGAACTACTAACCAAAGATTTCGCAATTTATCCCGGATTTGTTATTCCGCAGGATGACTATACTTTTTGGTACCAAAATATCCAGTTATTGACGGCCGGGGGTCGAAACCTGGCCGGTTCGGCAAATTTCGGAACGGGCGATTTTTACAACGGCCGTAAAAGAGATTTGAAACTCACTGTTAATTACAAAGTTGCAGTACCGTTATACATTGGAGGAAGCTATTCGCAAAACCATGTTTTTCTGCCTGAAGGTGATTTCACGGCACAAATCTACCAGATGAACCTCAACTTATTGGTTAGCCCAACCATAACGCTTTACAATTATTGCCAGTACGACAATGCTTCAGGAAAAATGGGATGGCAATCTCGTTTTCAATGGATTCTGAAACCAGGAAATGAAATCATTCTGGCATGGACTTCGGGATGGACGCGCCCCGAGAGCAAATGGCTGATGAACGACAGTGCCCTTCGCCTGAAACTGAAATATAACATCAGATTTTAAATCCAGCCACGTAATTTGTAGTACCCAAGGGCCGTTAACTCGCGGGCAATGAGTATTTCGTATTTCAGGTGATTCCAGAACTGATACCTTAATGAAATACTGCCGCCCACATTGGGGATAAGGGTTTTATTCCCGCCCAATTCATCGTCCTTAAAAATGAGGTTGGCCTCCAATGCGTTCTCAAAAGCCGGAAGGGCATTAATCTTGGTGAAACCAGCCTTCTTAAACACAAGAATAGAACGCCGCATATGTTCGGGCGAAGTAACCAGTAAAAGAGACTTCTGTATTAACGATTCACCGTTGAGTTCGCGCATCTGAAGGGCTTCCATTCGGGTGTTGGTTCCAACATTTTCGTAAAAAATCCGATGTTTATCAATCCCCTTATCTATCAGTTCGGTCGCAATCAAACGGGCAGTGCTGTGAGCATCTGCAGTATCTCCTGGCGTAGCAATAACGATGCGGCTGTCAGGCAATTCTTTTGCTACTTTACAAGCATAATAGGCCCGCATCAGATTCGATTCGCTCGGCATTCCACCACCACCCAGCAGTACAATATAGTCGGGCTTCCCTGAAATTTTCGATTTGCTGGTGCCCAGCCAATAATATCCCCAAAATGGTAAAGTGGTAAAGCTTAAAACGATCATCACCAGAAACAACAATCCTAGTCCGGAAAAGAACCAGACTAAAACTTTGCGAATGACAGGCCCCAAATACTGTTTAGACATAACTAATCAATTTGTAAAAACCGAAAGTTAGGGAAATTCCGGCTGTTGCCAAAAGCAAGTAAATTTCTAACTTTAAAAATCCAGAATATGAAACACATTTACTTCATCATATTAGTCTTTGCAGCCATTTCGGGTCGGGCACAAACGGTAAAAGTTACTGCAGCCGCCGATTTGCGGTATGCTATAGACGAAATTGCCCGATTGTACATGAAAACCAACCCGGGAACAAATGTCGAAGTTGTGTTTGGCTCTTCGGGCAATGCCTACACTCAAATATCGAATGGCGCACCTTTCGATATCTATTTTTCAGCCGACATTATATATCCGCAAAAATTGAAAGAAGCCAGTTTGACCATCACCGAACCTAAATTGTATGCCATTGGTCGCATTGTGCTTTGGAGTTCAACCCTGGATGTTTCGAAGGGAATGGATGTGCTGAAAAACCCGAAAATTAAAATTGCTACGGCCAACCCTGAACATGCCCCTTACGGACAGCGTGCTGTTGAAGCATTGAAATACTATAAGATTTACGACCGGGTTGAAAAACAGTTATCGTTTGGTGAGAACATATCGCAGGCCGCACAATTTTGCTTAACCGGAAATGCGGAGGTGGGTTTGCTGGCCTTAAGTTTGGCACTTTCGCCAAATATGACCGACAAAGGGAAATATTATCTGATTCCTGCCGAAGCACACCAACCGCTGAAACAGGCTTACGTGGTGTTGAAACATGCAAAAGGGAACAAAACAGTATTCGACTTTTGCAACTTCATTGAAACTAAAGCAGCAAGAACGATATTTGAAAAATATGGTTTTACTTTGCCACAATGAACAAATTACCTGGGATAATTCGTAAGATTCAGCAATCGGGAGCCCTGATCCTGGTAGATGTGGACGTGGACGGACATTCCTTTTCAGCGATGCTCATCGAATCGGCTCAAAAGGCGGAATGGCTATCCGAAGGAAATTTCGTCGATTTAGTTTTTAAAGAGACAGAAGTTGCGCTGGCAAAGAATCTTTCAGGAATAATAAGCATGCGTAACCGGATGAAATGTTCGGTCAGGCATATCGAACGTGGTGAATTACTCAGTAAAATAGACCTGCAATTTCGGGGTTATACTATTGCGTCGGCCATCACAACCCGATCAGTCGATGCACTCAACCTGAAAGTAGGCGATGAAGTTGAAGCGCTGGTAAAAGCAAACGAAGTTTCGCTGATGAAGAAAATTTCAGATCGCAGCACTCAGTGATTTTAATAAATTCACGATTAACAATTTATAATTAACCATTCAAATTGGATCCACAATTCGCTCAAACCCTTTGGCTGACGCTGAAACTAGCTGTTTCAACCACGGTTATCCTGGTTGTCATCGGACTTCCGTTTGCGTGGTGGCTGGCTTATACCAAAGTCAGGATAAAACCTTTGATTGAAGCGCTGGTGAGTATGCCAATGGTTTTACCTCCGTCGGTTATCGGGTATTACATGCTGGTTGTTTACAGCCCGCGCAACTGGTTTGGCGAGTGGCTGGGTCGCGTTTTCGATGTCAGGCTGGCCTTCTCATTCGAAGGAGTGCTGATTGCTTCTGTGATTTTCAGCCTGCCATTCATGATTCAACCATTGCACAACGGATTGCGCTCGTTGCCCGACAGCCTGCGCGAAGCATCATACACACTCGGAAAATCGAAGCTGATCACATTCTTCAGGGTTTTGCTTCCCAATATAAAACCATCGGTTATAACGGCCGTAGCGCTTACGTTTGCTCACAGTATCGGCGAATTCGGAATTGTGCTGATGGTTGGTGGAAATATGCCCGGAGTAACACGAGTGGCCTCCATTGCCATTTACGACGAGGTTCAGGCCCTTAATTTTGAAGCTGCAAACCGCTACGCCCTTTTGCTATTCCTGACTTCACTCATATTGCTCACAGTCATTTACAGTGTCAATAAAAAATACGATTCATGGAAAATGATGTAATTTATATTGACATTGAAAAGCAGATGCTAACGGCAAACGGACGGGTAAACCTATCGGTAAAAACCACGATTCCGGCAGGTGAGCTGGTTGCTTTGTTTGGCGAGTCGGGTGCAGGAAAAACCACACTTTTAAGAATTCTGGCGGGCTTGATTTCTCCTGACAGAGGACAAATCAAATTTGGCGAAGTTGTTTGGTTCGACTCCGAAAACCACATCAACCTCCTGCCTCAGGACAGAAATATAAGTCTGATGTTTCAGGATTATGCGCTTTTTCCGAATATGACTGTGGAGCAAAACATCCGGTTTGCCCAACCGCAGAAACACCTTGCCAAAGTAGATGAATTGCTCGAATTGTTCGGGCTCTCCGAATTCAGGAAAAAGAAGTCCAATGGCTTATCGGGCGGACAAAAGCAAAGGGTGGCTCTTGCACGTGCACTGGCCCGTGAACCGCAGCTTTTATTACTCGACGAACCGCTTTCGGCGCTCGATGCTGAAATGCGGGCGACACTTCAGGAAGAAATTGAAAAAGCGCATCGTTTATCCGGAATAACTACCCTGATGGTGAGCCACGACCTGAACGAAGTTTTTCGACTGGCCTCACGGGTTATTTGCATCGAAAATGGGATTATCAGCCGGAGTGGAAAACCTGAAGAAGTTTTTTCGGACAACAGCATCAGTGGAAAGGTGCAGATAACCGGACAAATAGCCCGGATTGAGAGGCAGGATACGGTGAATATTGTTACTGTAATCTCGGGAAGCAACCAGATAATCAAAGTTATTGCATTCGACAGCGATCTCGAAAACCTGAAAATTGGCGACCGGGTAATGGTTTATTCGAAGGCTTTCAACCCAATCATCACGCGGTTAAATTAATCCTGATTTTATTAGCCGAGGTTCAGGAATAAAAAAAAGGCTGTCACATATTTCAGTGACAACCTTTTCGGCCGAATTGATTGATTTATTGCGTTCCTGATTTAAAGGAATTCTCTTTCGATTAAGGATTTGTAGTTGTTGTATTCGTCGTTGTGCCTGAGGTTGTTGTGCCCGTGGCAGTACTTACAATGTTAATATCCAAGGTAGTTGTTTCTTTTGCTTTCACAACTACATTATTTACTTCAACATCGGTATATCCTTCCTTGCTGACTGCTACCAGATATGAGGCTGCCGGAATGCCAATCATGGCGTAAGTACCGTCGGTATTGGTAACTGCCGAACTGTAAACCGTATCAGCCAACATAATCTCAACCAAAGCATCTTTAACCGGAGTGGTTACATTTTCGGTAACCTTGCCCGAAAGAATTCCGGTATACTGCTGGCACATTGCACGCAATACAGGTTTGAATATAAATCCTTTTATGCCTGCAGGTGTATTTGGGTTACCCTGTACCACAAACGATTTGTGAACATCGAAGTCGAGTACAATGGTACTTTCAATACCGCTTTCAATAACCAGATTAGGAGTAATCTTGATTTTCAGGCCACTGGATGAACCACTTGGAATTTTCAGGTCATAGCTTGTGCCATCTCTTAAAACGACTTCTGCCTTAGTTACATGCATACGCATAAAGTCATACGATCCGGGTTCGAGATCAACATTAGCCAACTCATCGCTAATCCCGTTTCGCAGCTTCAGCAGGTCAAATTCTTTTCCGGCACCTTCGTAAACAACTGTGTATACAGCCTTTGCATCGGCTTCTTCGGTAGTTGTAGTAGCTGTACCCGACAAGGTTGAGCGAATTTCAATTTTGTCGATGGTTATAAAAGTGTTTTTAACCATGCTTGAAGGGAACGGCGCATCGGTCAACAATACGGTAAGTGAGCCTTTTCCGCCTGCTGTTCCTACTGAATCATTTTGTGTACATGATGTCGCCAGTACTAGAATTCCGGCTAAAAACATCAATCCATTTTTAATTAAATTTTTCATGACTTTCTATTTTAGATGAATTTGTAACTTCATTGCTCAGCACCCCAGAAAACGAATCGCCCTAAAATTTCAGCTGAACAACCATAGTACCGCCGAATAAAAAAATACCCTACCTGAGATCCGAAAATTTTCTAATTTTTATACTCTGTTCTGTTTTCTTTTCTTATTCCGGATGGGGCAGGCCATTTAATATTCAACAGTCCCTACAAATTCAAAACGAGAAATTAACTCAGGAATTGCCGCTTTGTGCCAGATTTTAGAAAATCTATTCAATTCTTAAGCTTGTTTCCATTGATCATTCCTGATACAATGCCTTTAATACCGCGGTTTTCAGCAATAATTACCCCTGCCAGATGCACCACAATAAAAATATAAATGAGGTATTGCGCTATTTCGTGCAGGTTATGCAATACTCCCCGAAATTCGCGCGTAAATCCAAAGTTACGGCCAAAAGCCATCCCCAAACCGGTAAGTACCATGCAGAAAAGCAGTAAAAAGAAAATAGCATAGCTCAATCTAACCCTGAGGTAATGAGTATATTCTGCTTTATTATCGGCATTCTTCTTTAGTTCGATCGCCTTTTTAATCCGGCTTCGTACTTTTTCATCGTTTGTCTGGGTAAATTCGATTACGATTCGGGCCAGAAACAAAATTGCAAGTCCGTAACCAAGCAATTTATGCACATCCCACACTTTTTCCTCGTACTCGTGCGAAACAGCAAATGCCTGTTCTTCGGTTACGGTAACTCCTTTTTTCTGTAATTGTTCCTGAACAAGCTTTACATTATCGCGTGGCGACAATAAAGCTGAATTAAGTAATACTGTGATAATTGAACCGGAGATAAACAAAAATGTGAGCCAGTGCCAGAGTCGCAATGAGGCTGAATGACTTTGAATAAAAGGTGATTGACCTGATGGTGACGGAATAATTTGTGATGACATAAGTATTGTTTTATGAATGTTTATCCAACAAACAACCAACTGACAATTTGGTTTTTAATCGTTCAGAAAATCAGTATTTTATAGCATTATTTGTTATGTGCGAAGCTATATAGCAATAAACAAAAAATCCCGGCTGATTGACCAACCGGGATTCTTTCTATTTTTTTGCTTTGATTACTTCTTAACCGAAAACTTATAAATCGTAGTCGATTTCAGGGTTTCACCTGGTTTCAGCAAAGTATTCGGGAAATTGGCATGATGTGGAGAATCTGGATAATGCTGAGTTTCCAGACACATACCATTACGATAGTTGTATGCGTTTCCACGTTTCCCGATAATGTTGCCTTTCAGGAAATTACCGGTATAAAGCTGAACGGCAGGCTCGGTAGTGAAACATTCAAGGAAACGACCTGATACAGGTTCCAGAATACTTGCGCAGAAAGTCATTTCGTGACCATTCTGATCTTTATTCAGAATGTAATTGTGATCGTAACCACCACCCATTTTCAGCTGAGGCATCGGATCGTTAATGCGTTCGCCAACAGTGTGCGGAGAAGTAAAATCCATTGCAGTTCCGCGAATGTCAGCTATTTCACCGGTCGGGATCAAAGTTGAGTCGCCCACTGCGGTTGATGAATTGGCATCAATAACCAGTACATGATCTAAAATATCACCCATGCCTTCACCTTTCAGGTTAAAGTACACATGGTTGGTCAGGTTGAAGAAACACGGTTTATCAGTTGTAGCCTCGTAGTCAATCTTCAGGCCATTATCCTTAGTCAGGGTGTAAGTTACTTTTACATTTTTGTTACCAGGAAAACCCCACTGTCCGTCGGCACTTTGCAAAGTCATTTCAACCGCTGGGCCATCGGCCGTCTGAATTTCTTTGGCATCGTACACCTGACGATAAAAACTTTCGGGACCCGAGTGCAAACAAGCTTTGTGGTTGTTAACCGGCAACTGGTATACCTGGCCGTCGATTTCGAACTGTCCATTGGCAATGCGGTTAGCATATGGACCTACAACAGCACCTTGCCCTGCATCGCCTGTAACATACCCGTCAATTGATTTATATCCAAGAACCACATCTTCCAATGCACCATTTTTGTCAGGAGCAAAAACCGAAACGATTTTCGCGCCATAGTTGGTAAGGGTTACCATTATCCCGCCTTCATTTTTCAGAGTAAATAAAGTGGTCTTTTTGCCATTTACTTCTTTTTCAAAATCAGCCTTCGAGTAAACTGGCGTAAACTCTTTTTTAGGAGCCGAACACGAAACAATCATTCCGGCAATAAATAAAGCACCGATTAACTTTTTCATTGATTTGGTTGTTTAAAAATTTTTAGCATTTAGTAGGGTAAAGATAAGTGTTTGTATGACGCGCACCAAAATAATATCCCGACTATTAAATTAAGATCGTCACAAGATAGAACATTATTGCGAAAAGACACATTGTGAAAGCCCTCACCCTTCCATAAATTTGGCAGGTTTAAAGGGAAATACAAACCAAATAGAATATATTTGATAAGTAAGAAAATTATCGACTAGGAAACATGATAAAATCGATTATAAACCTACTCCTGATTCAAAGTTTTGTAGCTGCAATGTTTATTCTGCCAGCCAGTGCGGGCACTCCTGAAAACCCGAAACGAAAGGCATTGCGGATTGTTAAAAATAATGCCGACCTGACAGACAGCATTGGCCAACTCCTCGTTGTTTTTAGTGAGATCCCCGGAAGCAATTCGGCAACTCTGGTCGCGATGGAAAAGAAAGGCACCCGCTGGGTAGTTGCTCATGCACCCTTCCGGGCAGGAATCGGACGCAATGGATTTGCCAATCCCGGCAACAAACGTGAAGGCGATGGTCAGTCGCCATCAGGCCTTTTTCGACTCGGAAAATTATTCAGTTACGAAGAACATGTCAATACGGCGATGCCTTTCATCCAAACTACTGCGGAAGATAAATGGATTGACGACCCCAATTCGCCTGACTACAACCGACACATCAGGGGCTTAACCGAAGCTAAATCATTTGAGAAACTGAAAATAAGCAGCGACGAGTACAAATACTGCATGGTTATCGAGTACAACATGCAACCGGTAATAAAAGGGATGGGAAGTGCTATTTTCCTGCATCTGAGCCAGGGAGAAAATACCAATCCAAGCGCGGGCTGCGTGGTCATAACACCAAGCCACATGGAACGACTCCTGAAATGGATGAAACCCGAACTAAAACCGTCGATACTAATGGGTAACTACAATGTTTTAATGTCGGGATTATAAATTCCCTGCTTAAAATTTTCACCGTCCTGTTAAATTTCTTTACGTCTTGTCGAATATTCTCTCAGTCCTGTGGCTATTTTTATTATCCTGTTAATTTATTCAATCGTCCTGTTAAACAGGATGTCCTTCAGATCCTACAGGACAGCTATAAACTTAACAGGAAGACTATCTAACTTTACAGGATATGTAGAAAACTTAACAGGACGCCTCCAGAACCAACAGGGCCAGTGGCGACGCGAAAAGCGTGAGACTGAAGTTCCCGATTCAATCTGTTTTTTTACCAGCTTTTACGTCATAAATAGCGGAAATAAAAAAATCAGGATTCCACTTTCGTGAAACCCTGATTTCAAACTATTTTTTGACTGGTAGTCCTATTTCAATCCAAACTCTATTAATTCGCCCAATTTCAAATATTTGGCATACAGAACCTGGTATTTGGCTGCATTTGCAGCAATCGGGAAATAAGTAGTTTCAAAACCACCACCCATTTTCTTTTGAGCTTCAGCTGTACTTGAGTAAACACCTGCCACAACAGCGGCAGCCATTGCTGAACCCAGTGCACAAGCCTGTTCTGATCGAGCCACTTTTATTGGCATATTCAATACGTCGGCAACAATCTGCATTACGAATGGTGATTTCTTAGCTACACCACCCAAAGCAATTACGCCGTCGATACGAACACCTTCGCGCACAAAACGATCAACAATAGCTTTAGAGCCAAATGCAGTGGCTTCAACCAATGCACGGAAAATACGCGGAGCATCCGAGCCCAGGTTTAATCCTGAAATAACACCCTTCAGGTTTTGGTTGGCATCCGGAGTACGACGACCATTCATCCAGTCGAGCGCTACAATGCTGCTATCTTCAATCGGGATTAATTCTGCGGCTCTGGTCAGTTCGGGAATCAGTTTTGATGAAATTTCCGCAATCATTTTCTCCTTGGTAGCTTCGTCTATCGAAGTACTAGATGCAATAATCTGTTCAGCAGGCCACATCAGCACACGTTTAAACCAGGCATAAATGTCGCCAAATGCCGATTGACCGGCCTCCATTCCCAACATTCCGGGAACGATAGAACCATCCACTTGTCCGCAAATACCGCTGATCAATTTGTCGCCCACTTCTTCCATCGGAGCAATCAGCATATCGCAGGTTGAAGTACCCATTACTTTGCTCAAATAATAAGGTTCAATCTCGGCCCCAACGGCTCCCAGGTGAGCATCGAATGCGCCAACTCCAACTTTTACATTGGCTGGCAATCCCAGTTTTTTAGCCCATTCAGGAGTGATTGTTCCGGCAGCTATATCGCATGTAAATGTTTCTTTAAACAGGCGGTCTTTAAGCCCACTCAACAGCGGATCGAGTTTAACAAGGAATTCTTCTGTTGGAAGTCCACCAAAAGCTTCGTGCCACATGGCTTTATGACCAGCTGCACAACGCGAACGTTTCAATGTTTTCGGATTGGTGTTACCAGTTAATATGGCAGGAATCCAGTCGCAATGTTCCACCCACGAATAAGCAGCACGGTAAACACCTGCATCTTCGCGAATCACATGCAACAACTTAGCCCAAAACCATTCCGAAGAATAAATTCCGCCTTCGAACTTGGTAAAATCGATGTTCCATTTCTTGGCCAGTTCGTTAATTTCGTCGGCTTCTTTCAAACCAGTGTGGTCTTTCCAAAGCACAAACATGGCATTGGGATTTTCTTCAAATCCCGGAGTCAACGAAAGTGGTGTGCCTTTTTCGTCAACAGCAATCGGCGTTGAACCAGTGGTGTCGATTGAAATTCCAACCACATTTTCGGCTACTCCAGCAGGAGCTTTTTTCAAGGCTTCAACAATGGTATATTCCATTCCCTCCAGATAATCTTTCGGGTGCTGACGGAATTGATTGTTTGGAGCATCGCAATACATTTGTTTTTTCCAGCGCGGATATTCAAAAACTAAGCTTGCTACTTCTTCTCCATTTTCAACGTTTACGATGAGCGAACGAACAGAATCGGTACCATAATCGAGCCCGATGGTGTATTTTGCCTGAGTCATTTTATATAGTTTAAAGTTTAATGTTTGTTTTAAGTTTCAAGTTCCAGTTTAACTCCGTCACACTTGGAATTTGGAACCTGGAATTTGGAACTATTTTTGCCCGTAATAGGCATTTTTTCCATGTTTTCGCAGGAAATGTTTATCCAGAAGAACCTGGTCCATTTTCGTTTCAGGATTCAGGACAAAACTCCGGAAGGTCATTTTGGCAACCTCTTCCAGAACCACAGCATTGTGAACCGCATCGTCAGCATTTTTGCCCCAACTGAATGGCGCATGATTGTTCACCAATACTCCCGGAATCATGTCAGGATCGAGTCCTTTGAAAGTCTCAACGATTACTTTGCCGGTTTCGAGTTCGTATTCACCTTTGATTTCAGCCTCAGTCATTTTGCGGGTACATGGAACTTCGCCATAGAAATAGTCGGCGTGAGTAGTTCCAACTGCCGGAATACCTCTCCCCGCCTGCGCCCAACTGGTTGCCCATTCGGAATGAGTATGCACAATTCCGCCGATATTCAGGAAATTACGGTACAATTCGAGATGAGTTGGTGCGTCGCTCGACGGTTTCAAACTGCCTTCCACAACATGGCCTTCCAAATCAAGAATTACCATATCCGAAGGCTTCATCACATCATACGAAACACCACTGGGTTTAATGGCTACCAGCCCTTTTTCGCGATCGATTCCACTTACATTTCCCCAGGTAAAAATCACCAATCCGTGCTTTACCAAATCCAGATTGGCTTTCCAAACTTCTTCTTTTAATTGTTCGAGCATATTTCTTTTAGTTTCAAGTTCAAAGTTTCAGGTTTCAAGTTGTGAAAACACGACCTAAAGCGCTCAACGGTTTTATTTTACAGGCACCAAATACGCGGCAAAACCGCCTCCGGGAGCCATTTCAAATTTCACAACGTCGCCTTTTACTACATCTTTCGAGGTTCTCATTACTTTTTCAGCATCTACGCCTGATTCGGGATCATCCTGAAATGCAACTATCTTATATTTTCCATTTCCAAGGAAATCTAGTTTTATCTCTAGTGTTCTTGCCTCACTGTTATTCAATGTGCCAATAAACCACTCGTTTCCTGATCGACGCGCCGAAGTAATGTACTCTCCGATTTGTCCGTTCAAAATCCGGGTTTCGTCCCACATGGTTTTCACTTTCTTCAGGAATTCTTCGCCCAGTTGGCCTTTGTAGTTATCCGGATGATCGCAGGCCACCATTAACGGGCTGTCGAAAACAACGAACTCAGCCAATTGCATCGCCCGGGTACCCAAAACCTGAGCAGGTGTTCCATTCTGAAACTTCTCGGGTGTACGGTTCAGAAACCCTCCCGGAGTGAAATCCATCGGGCCAGCCAGCATTCGGGTAAAAGGCAATGTGGTAACATGCTCAGGAGTTACCCGCAACGACCACTTGTTGTACTCGTTACCCATAACGCCCTCGCGGGTAACCAAATTTGGATAGGTTCTCCGGAAACCATCCGGCTTATAAGCTCCATGAAAATCAACCATCAAATGATGTGCTGCCGCAGTTTTTACAATACGGTGATACCAGTTTACCATTTGCTGGTCGTCGCTGTCCATAAAATCGATTTTTACACCGGCAATTCCCCAACTCTCGTAGGTTGCACATGCTTTGTCCCAATCCGAACGATCGACATCGGTGTTATACAGCCAAACCCAGCATTTTACATTTTTGCTTTTGGCATAAGCAAGAATTCCGGGCATATCGATCTGGGGAGCTACTTTAGTAATATTAGCTTCAGGAGTATTGAACGGACCATACCATTGCCAATCGATTAGCTGGTAGGGCCACCCCATTTCTGAGGCCAAATCGATGTATTTTCTGATGGTTTCGTTGTCCATTTTCACTTCGCCACTCCACCAATGGTCCCAGGCGCACATGCCGGGTTTAATCCACGATGGATCGGTAATAGCACATGGTGGGTTCAAATTCATCACGATTTCCGACTCAACCAGCTTTCCGGGAGAATTGCCCAACATAATAACCCTCCATGGTGTTTTATGCGGAAATTTAAACTTCACTTTATCACCGTTATCGGGCTGTTTAGGCAAAGGCGACAAGCTTGACCGAACAGAAAAACCAGTAGCAGAATGCCCTGCTTTCAGGTACATTCCGGCATAATCATCAATTTCCGCTTCGGTAATTGCAGCATAACAATCGTCAGCCACTTTTACAGTCATCGGCAATCCAATCACCATTTGATCAGTAATTTCTGAAAGTTTCCGCTTGAAGTATTCGTTTTCCTGCGATGACCGGTATGATCCATGATTGGCTGCCCAACAATCGTGATCAGCCGTGAAATTGAATGTAACCAACTCGTCGGTAATCACATATTCGTGCTTATTATCGGGCCCGGTAAACTCGGTGCGAAAAGCTACTCCATCATCGTACGCCCGAAATACAAGGTTAAATGTTCTCCGTGGAAATTTCTTTTCCTGAAGCTGAATGGTCAGTTCATTGCAATTATTGACGATTGTTGACTGCCGCTTCAAAACCGGCTTCCAGATTTCGTTTATTTCTTTAGTCGAAGTTTTTAGCACAACAAAATCTTCTGCCAGTGGAGACGCCTGCCTGAATTCAAACTTGATAGTTGAATTTGTTACAACAGGTTTCCCATTAAAAAATACGCGGTAAATAATCTGCTTGCCTACCTCAAACCGGGCTTCAGCAACTGAATGTGGCGACACTACTGAGTATTGCGCCTCTACTGCCCAAACCGAAAACAAACAGAATAAAACCAAAAAAATTCGTTTCATTTTCCCGATAGTTAAGTTTAGTCGTTAAAGATCAACAGTTTTATGTGACTCAAAAATCACAAAATATAAAACGTAAAAATAACACTTATCTTTATATCTCAAACTTTTTCTGAAATCAGTGTAACGACCATTAAAAATAGATCTGAAAGTCAAGAGAATGAAAGGAAACTACTCAATTCATCTAAAATGGCTTAAATCAAATAGATTTAAAACTACTGAAACAATAAATTAACGTGAAAGGACAAACTATACCGTTTGAAAAACGTTTAATTCATGTCGTAAAACACAAGACACCTTACATAAAACCAAAATAAATGTCAGTCAATATACCGGAAACCGCAAAAAAACGAATCGTAATTATAGGAGCAGGTTTTGGAGGATTAAAACTAGCCAAGAAGCTTGTTGGATCGGGTTACCAGATTGTTCTGATCGACAAAAACAACTACCATCAGTTCCAGCCATTATTCTACCAGGTTGCCAGTTCTGGAATCGAACCCAGCTCTATCCTTTTCCCTCTTCGTAAAATATTTCAGAAACGAAAAGATGTTTATATCCGGGTAGCCGAAGTTTATTCTATCGACCCTGAAAAAAAAGAACTGCATACCAGCCTCGATGTGGTGTGGTACGATTACCTTGTAATTGCCACAGGTGTAAATTCGAATTTCTTCGGAATGAAAAACATGGAACAATTTGCCATACCGATGAAATCGATCTCAGAAGCCATGTCGCTGCGAAACCGCATTCTCACAAACCTCGAAAAAGCAGTGACCCTTTTCAACGAGTACGAAGATGAAAAAAAATCGCTGCTTAACGTCGTGGTTGTTGGTGGTGGACCAACGGGAGTTGAAATTGCCGGGGCCATTGCTGAAATGAAAAAATTCGTATTGCCAAAGGATTATCCTGACCTTAACCTTGATTTGATGCAGGTTAGCCTGGTTGAAGGATCGCCGGCTCTTTTAGCCAGTATGTCGGAGCATGCATCGGAGAAATCGTTATTTTACCTGAAACGACTGGGCATTAACGTATATCTTAACACACGTGTAACCGATTACGACGGAAGAGTTCTCAGCTTGGGGAATGGTGAAAAGATGAACACACAGTTGGTGATATGGGCTGCCGGGATTAGCGGAGTAGTTCCTCCCGGTATTCCTGAAGAATCGATTGGCCGCGCCAGACGCATCGTGGTCGACGAATACAATCGCATAAAAGGATTTGAAGATATATATGCTATTGGAGATGCTTCGCTTATGGTAACAGATGACACTCCCAACGGGCATCCACAGGTTGCTCAGGTGGCTATTCAGCAGGGCACAACCCTGGCAAAGAACTTTAAAGCCATGCGTAAAAAGGCACCACTAAAAGCTTTCAGCTACATCGACCGTGGTTCGATGGCAACCATAGGACGCAACCGGGCTGTTGCCGATTTACCATTCCTGAAATTTTCAGGATTCATTGCCTGGCTGACGTGGATGTTTGTACATCTGATGGCCATTGTCGGTGTTAAAAATCGTCTGCTTATCTTCATTAACTGGATGTGGAACTATCTTACCTATGACCAATCGTTGCGGTTGATTCTGTGGGCAGCGAGAAAAGATCCTAATAAAACAGTATCACATCCCGACCAGAAATAAAAAGGCCATCTAGACATTCGTTAATCACATCATGTCGAACTTCATTCCGCTATCTTGACAATCATCTCAAGCTCTCCTGTCAAGCGCATGTGGCTAAATTATCCCCACATTAGATTATACAATTTAGCGCCGATTGAAAACGTACTTTTATTTTAATTAATATAATCAATGTTATCATTTTTCTTTACTTTTGAGAAGTGACGCTGGGCTTGTAGGGAGGATCAATTTTAAGGAAACCTTATCGTTTTCAGGTGGATTAAAACTCAAGAAAAATCAGTTAAATCTATAACCTCCACACACATGAAACAATTTATTCTTCCCTTATTTCAAAATAATTTATTCTTAAATTCCAATACCGGCACGATAAACTAAAAAAAAAATGAAAACGAGATTACTTTTTGTCTGGTTATTGTCATTAGGAATGATAATAACCTCTTTTGCCCAATCAAATTACGCGCTCAAATTCAACGATACAGACGGTTTCGCCACTGCAACGATGAATACAGGCAATACCAACAGTACCATGACCATGGAGTTCTGGTTCTCGCCGGTTGCTTCACAGGCGGGTATCCAATATCTCGCTGATCTCCACTCTATCTCTGGTACAGACAGAAGACGGGTGATGCCTTTTTTGAACAATGGCATTATAGGCATCGATTGTGCACCGAACACCGGCAACGATAACAACGCCATAACCCAGAGCAGCGGCGTCACTGCCAGCCCCAATGTCTGGTATCACGTCACCGTTACCATCAACGGCTCAACGCTCAAGATGTATGTCAACGGCAAGTTGTACGTAACCACCAGCCTCACCGATACCTACGCCCTGACCGGAACGGAAGTGTTATCCCTGGCGACGGATTACGGGAATACAACCTATGCCAATATCAAGATTGATGAAGTCCGTATATGGAGCAGCGAACGGACGGAAGCCCAGATAAAGGGCACTATGTACAAGGAGCTTGCCGGTAGCGAAGCCGGACTGCTCTCCTACTACAAAATGTCCAACGGCGCTGGCGCTGCGCTTTCGGACAATCAGATAGCCGGTTCCTATGGTGGAACCTTGTCCGGAGGCTCTACCTGGGTGGCATCCGGCGCTTTTGCCGACAGCAGAAATGCCCTCGATTTTGACGGGTCTAACAATTACGTCGACTGTGGCAACAGCGCCAGTGTGCAACGAAATGGCATACAATCCTTTACTGTTGAAGCCTGGGTTAAACCGACGGGCTCGATATGGGTGGCAGCCGTCTCAAAGTTTGTTCATACAGCTTCAAAAGAGGGTTACAGCCTGGAGATATTCTCCGACAACAGAGTAGCCCTTCTTTACGGGAACAACTGGGCAGACTGGAATGCCACCACCTCGACCACCGCCTTGACACCAGGGGTCTGGAGCCATATAGCAGCTACCTATGACGGTGCCACGGTGCGGATTTATATCAATGGCAATCTCTCCGCGAGTGGTACCTGGACCAATGGAGTGACGGATTCAGGTTCGCCTCTTCTTATTGGCAGCAGGAGCGGCACTACTTTTTTCTCCGGGCAGATGGACGAAGTGCGCGTCTGGACCGTCGCCCGGACGGCCGCACAATTGCGCGAGAGCATGACCCGAACTTTGGCAGGAAACGAAGCTGGGCTTGCGGCGTACTACCGTCTTGACGAGCTTGATGGGAATACGGTGTACGATCTGACCAGCAACGCCAACAACGGCACATTGATCAACATGGACCCTGCAACGGATCGAGTGGCATCTGACGCCTTCACCACCTGGATCGGTGACAACAGCACCAGTTGGGCCGATGCAGCTAATTGGTCAAATGGGGCCGTGCCAACGGCGACCAGCAACGTCGGCCTTTATAAATGGGCGCTCGGTAATGAAGCAACCATCAGCGGCTCCCCCACAGTCGGCAATCTGCTCATATCTGCCACCGCTGTCACTACCTTAAGATCAGCCCTCACGGTAAACGGCAATCTCATCCTAGAAAAGAATCTCGACCTCAACGGGCAGGCCATAACTCTCGGCGCAACCTCATTTCTCCTGGAAGGAAGCGGCCGGGCCTTCGGCGCATCAGGCACCATCGCCACCACCCGGGTACTGAGTAACATCTCCGCTCTGGATGTCGCAGGGCTTGGCGCGAAAATCAGCATTGCCGCCAACATGGGGAGCACCACCATCACCCGCGGTCATGCCCAGCAAACCGGGGGGGGTAACGTCTCTATCCTCAGGTACTACGATATTACCCCAACCAATAACACTTCTCTCAATGCAACGCTGGTTTTCAACTATCAAGATGCGGAATTAAACTCGCTGACAGAGGGAAACCTAAGGTTATTCAAATCGACCAACAACGGTATAACCTGGACAAATGAAGGGGGAACTCTCAGCACGGTAAACAATACGGTTACCAAAACAGGAATCTACAGTTTTTCGAGATGGACGCTTGCCTTACAGGAATTCGGCATGCAATCACCAACAGTTACAACCCAGGCCGAAACAAACATTGGTTTTACTACTGCCACTGGTAATGGAAACATCACCAACTTAGGTTATCCTAATCCAACCGCCTATGGCGTTTGCTGGAATACAACTGGGACACCAACTACATCCGATAGTAATGTTGATAACGGAACAGCTTCAGCAACCGGAGCGTTTACTGCATCAATTACTGGTTTAACTGCTGGTACAACTTATTATGTAAGGGCTTTTGCCACTAACTCGGCTGGCACGAGTTATGGAGAAACGGTCAATTTTACGACATTAAAAGCATCATCAGTAACAACCCAAGCGGTAAGCAATATTTCGATTAACTCAGCTATTGTGAGCGGGAATATTACTGATCTGGGAGTATCTTATCCAACTGCCTACGGTTTTTGTTGGAGTACCAGCCCAAACCCAACAACAGCCAATAGTAAGGTAGATAAAGGTAGTATTTCGGCTACAGGAACATTTAATGCAACATTAACTGGATTAGAAACTTACACAACCTACTATATCAGAGCGTATTCAACCAATACAGCTGGTACCAGTTATGGAGAACAGATGTCGTTTACCACAAAGGGAATCCTTGCCGGTGTAGCCCTATATGAGATAAATGACATTGATGCAATCTCTGCTATCGGCAAATGTAGTATTACGGATTTAGGATTCCCTAATCCAACCGCTTATGGTATTTGCTGGAGTACCCAAACAAATCCAACCATGTTTAATGGTAAAATTCATAACATAGGAGCTCCTACAACAACTGGCGTTTTCTATGCTTCAATTTCCGGATTGGAACCCAATACAGTGTACTATGCCCGGGTTTATGCAGCAAATGCAGAAGGAATAGCATACAGCAATGAAATCTCATTTAAAACGACAAAATCTAATCCGGTTATTAGCTGGGATAATCCTTCTGATATCTTCTACGGAATGACACTGACTGATCTTCAGCTTAATGCAACAAGTAACGTGGATGGCTCATTAGAATACACTCCTGCAATAGGAACCAAATTAAATATTGGAGATGCCCAGGAGCTAAGCGTAACTTTTACACCCAAAGATCTGACTAAAAACGAGATTATCAGCAAAACTGTAAAAATCAACGTTCGTAAAGCAGTTCCAGTTATTGTTTGGGAAAATCCAAAAGACATCGTAACCGGGACTACATTAAGTGGATTACAATTAAATGCTACCTCAAATGTCGACGGAATTTTCATTTATGAGCCAACTGCCGGAGTTATACTAAATACCGGAGATGCTCAATCATTAACCGTAACATTTACACCTACCGATACGGAACATTATATTTCGACAAGTAGCACAGTAAAAATTAATGTTGTAATTAAAACAGGTACTGATATTAAAAACCAAAGTTTAATCAGTTTATATCCCAACCCTACATCTGATAAATTTTACATCAGTGGCACTGAAGACCAAGTCAACATTAAAATATTTAATTTGAATGGGAAATTAATATTCGAAAAAAGTATAGTTAACAAGGAGGCAATATCAGTAGAAAGCTTGCCTGCTGGCACATATTTAGTTGGCATTAATACCAAAGGAACTATGATATACTATAAACTAGTAAAAAAATAGTTGGCTGATTAAAGTATAAAAGTTTCTATAAATAGTCTGTTTTCATATAGACGTTGGAGTACTTTAAACAATAAAAATCCCCGGAAAATTATAATAATTTTCCGGGGATTTTATATTCAATGTATTTATATTTCTTACCAAATCACAGCCCTATCGGCTTCCTTAAGATACATGTAATCACCTTCTTTTACATCAAATGCCTTGTGAAATTCTGGCATATTGCGTAGTGGACCCAAAACACGGAAACGCCCCAGCGAATGAACATCTTCTTTGGTACGTCTAATGATTTCCTCGTCGCGGATATTCTGTGCCCATAGATGTGCGTAGGCTAAAAAGAAACGTTGATCCGGAGTAAACCCATCTATCGGTTTTTCATTACCAGTAGTAACTTTCTTAAGGGCATTATAGGCCACATTTAATCCGCCCAAGTCAGCAATATTCTCGCCGAGCGACAATGCTCCATCAGCTTTCATTGAATCAATTACTGTGAATTTATTGTATTGGTCAACCAATATTTTGGTACGCTCGTTGAATAATTTCGAATCTTCAGCAGTCCACCAATCCGCTAAGTTGCCCACTTTATCATACTGACGTCCTTGATCATCGAACCCATGAGTCATTTCGTGGCCAATGACAACACCGATTGCACCATAATTCACCGCATCATCGCCGTGCATAAAAAAGAACGGAGGCTGAAGAATGGCTGCAGGGAAAACGATTTCATTCATCGAAGGATTGTAATACGCATTAACCATTTGCGGTGGCATCATCCATTCAGCGCGATCAACCGGTTTATTTACCTTCCCGATCATGTGTTTGAAATCAAAGTTACGGGCCCTCAAAATATTGGCTACATACGAATCCGTTGATACCTCGAGTGCCGAATAGTCGCGCCACTTATCAGGGTACCCAATTTTTACGTTGATGGCAGCTAATTTGTCCTGTGCTTTGGCTTTTGTTACATCGCTCATCCAAGCCAATTTCTGAATGCGCTCACCCAAAGAAATTTTCAGGTTACCAACCAGATCCAACATACGCTGTTTTGCTTCCGCCGGAAAGTATTTTTGCACATACATTTGCCCAATGGCTTCGCTCAGTGCATGATCAGTTGCTCCCTGAACTTTTTTCCAGCGAGGACGGTCAGCTTTCTGTCCAGAAAGTGTTTCCCCGAAGAAATCGAATGCCTGATCAACAAAAGCCTTTGGAAGATAAGAATCCAAACTATTAATAACCTGCCATTTCATGTAAACCTTCCAATCGTCAACCGAAATTGCTTGTAGCATTTTTCCCAATTCGGTCATGAATGCTGGCTGACCTACAATAAATTCACCGGGATTTTGCAGTCCAATGCTCTGGAAATGTTTGTTCCAGTCAATTTCAGGAGATATTTTTTGTATCCCTGCCAAATCCATTTTGTTGTAAATTTTATGCGGATCCCGTTGTTCCAGCCGTGTCATCGAAACTGCAGCCATTTGCTTTTCGATATTATACACCGTTGATGCCTGAGATTTTGCAGTCGCTTCGTCCGACCCTGCCAACACAAACATTTTCTGAAGATGGACCAAATAGGCAGCTTGAATTTCTTTGCTGCGCTGATCGTCTTTCATATAATAATCGCGATCGGGCATTCCCAGCCCTCCCTGATAAAGATAGGCAACCACCATTTCTGAATTTTTCTGATCGGCATCGGAGAAAATCGAGAACATCGGGTATATCCCTTTTGTTTGAAAATCGGCCACCACCTTCATCACATCCAGTTTGCTGGTAATGGCATTTACTTGGTCCAACAGTGGTTGAACTGGTGTCAATCCTGCAGCTTCTATTTTGGCAGTATCCATGCCTGTGTTGTAGAAATCGGCAATCTTTTGGGCAACAGTTCCCGGTTGCTGCTTCGATAAAGCAATTTCTGTAATCAATTTCTGAACTTGTACCTCTCCGGTATCGGCCAACACATCAAATGAACCAAAACGACTTTTGTCGTCCGGAATAGGAAAGCGCTTTTTCCAGCCTCCATTGGCATAGTTATCAAAATCAGCGGCCGGACTGTAGGTTTTATCCATATCTGCCAGGTCAATAGCTTTCGATTTGGGAGCTTCCTGTTTGCACGACAAACTTCCCAGCAACAATGAGGCTAATAGTAATCGGTTTAAATTTCTCATGATTAAATATAATTTGTGAATATTCAGCTCTAATTCTATTTCTGAAAATAATTGGTAGCCAAAATCAAAAATGATTACAAAAAAACGTAAACTTCTGTTTTTATGCGCACATTATCAGTTAATTATTCTAAACATGACATGCTAAAAAACAGTAACACTCAAGCACTAAACATCTTAAAACCAAATATTTCCGCTTTGTTTTCCCATTCAAAAGGCGTAACTTAATATCAACTTTTAATCTGGTGACGAAAATGAGAATCCTTTTCCTTTGTACAGGGGGTAACTCGTGCCGAAGCCTGATGGCAGAAGCGTTTCTGAAACGAACAAACCATTCGCTGGAAGTTTTTTCAGCTGGTTTACATCCGGATGAAAATGCTGATCCAATGGCTGTCGAGGTTATGAATGAGATCGGAATTGACATCAGCAACATGAAGCCCAAAAGTTATCATGAATTTGAAGGAAAAGAATTTGATTACTTGATTACGCTTTGCGATGGCACCAAAGATAAAATCGATATGGTTAATATTCAATCAGAACACCATATTCACCTGGGATTCGAAGATCCGCGAAAAGCATATTGCACCGAAGAACAACTTATTTTCCTGTACCGCGATATCCGTGACGAAATAAAAAACGAACTTGACTATTTCTATAGCCGCGTTTTAGTTCGCGAACTGAAACACTAATCATTCATTCTTTATCAATTCATTTAATTCCGAACCCCAGTTATCAAACTTCGGATATTTTTTACCTTTAGGCCTGTATTTAAACCTAAAACCATGAATAAAACTGCCAAACAACTCACACTTTTAACAGCCCTTTTTGCCATTTTCGTAGCTTTTGCAGCAACAACTTATGCCGCATCGCGCGATTACTATCAAATTCAGGTATTTCGCTTAACCGGAAAAGTACAGGAAGAAAAAGTAGATAATTTCCTGAAAAATGCCTATTTACCAGCTTTACATCGTGCCGGAATTCAGAAAATAGGTGTATTTAAACCCATTGAAAGTGACACCACTGCCGGGAAACGCGTTTATGTGTGGATTCCGTTTACTTCACTGGAGCATTTTGCCAAAATTCAGGACGTATTAGCTGGCGACATGGAATATCAGGCTAAAGGCATCGACTTTCTTGGCGCACTTTACGATCAGAGGCCATTCGTGCGCAAAGAATCAATTTTGCTAAAGGCATTTCCTGATGCGCCAAATTACTTTATTCCGAATCACCAGACGACTCCTTCAGCAAGAATCTATGAGCTCCGCAGTTACGAGGGCCCTACTGAAAATCTTTTCCATCAGAAAGTAAAGATGTTTAATGAAGGTGGCGAAATCAAGCTCTTTAAGAAACTTGATTTTAATGCTGTTTTTTATGCTGAAGTGGTTTCCGGAAGTACCATGCCTAACCTGATGTATCTGACTACTTTTGCTGATATGCCAACTCATGATGCTCGCTGGGATGCCTTCAGGGCACATCCCGAATGGAAAACCATGTCAGCTTTGCCTGAATATCAAAACACAGTTTCCCGTTCAGTGAAACTGTTGCTACATCCAACTGATTATTCGGATTTTTAACCGGTTTGCATATAATTATACGGGGTTAATGCTTTTGATCCCCGCCTTTTTTAGGTATCGACAGAAAACTGGCAACTTGGAATTAACCAGGTATTTATGCTGATAAGCATATAATATTTTATGGATTAAATATTATATTAGTAAGAATTTACTAATTTGATATGAGAACTAACCTTTGCCTTTTTCTTACAGCTTTTTTGTGCTCAGTTGGTAGCTTCTTAGCAGCTCAGCCCGTCAATATCAATACGGCAAAGGCGATTGCCGAACGTCACTTGGCAACTATTAGTAAATCCTCACTGAAATCGACTGCAAGCAAAGGAAAGAACTTCCAATTTACCTCGGTAAAGGCGACGGTTGAGAATAATGATACCCTTTATTACATTCTGAATGATACGATCAATAAGGGCTTTATTATTGTTTCGGCGGATAAGCGTGCGTGGCCTATATTAGCGTATTCAACAGAAGGAAGTTTAAATGAAAAAAAACAACCTGATGCGTTTGTTGCCTGGATGGAGAAACGAAAAAAAGAAATTGAGTCCATAAAGCTGAATAATTTGCAACCTGATAGTGCAACAACTGCTTCGTGGCAAAATTTAAACCTTAAAAATTCAACTATTGAAGACACATCAGTCGAACCGCTTATTCAAACTCAGTGGGATCAGGGATGTTATTACAATTCCATGTGTCCTACTGATGCTCAAAGTCCATATTGTGGCCATGTTCCTACTGGTTGTACAATTACAGCCATGGCCCAGATCATGAAATATTGGAATTATCCAACAAAAGGAACTGGTTCATATTCTTATTCTCATCCAACTTATGGCAATCTTTCAGCTGATTTTGGCTCAACCATTTACCAATGGAACCAGATGCCCAATAACGTTACAAGCCAGAACGATGCTGTTGCCACCTTGATGTATCATTGCGGAGTTTCGCTTGAAACCGATTACAGTACTGGAGCCTCGGCCGCCTTTGATCCAAGGGATGCATTGATACAGTATTTCAACTATTCTTCAAATGTAATGGTGATTAATAGAAATGGGTTCACGACAAGTGAATGGATTAATATTTTAAAATCGGAATTACATTTACATCATCCAATCTGGTATTCTGGAAGTGGCTCGGTTGGACATTCTTTCATATGTGATGGATACAAGGATGCCGGTTATTTCCATTTCAACTGGGGATGGAGTGGCTTATGTGATGGATATTTCTATATCGACAACCTGAATCCACTCGACAATTATTTAGGCGAAAATCAATTAGCTTTAATACACATAATACCGGGAAGCTTACCTATTGGCTACAATGGTTTTTTCCTTACATCCAATGCCTTGGATGTAAACGTAAAAGGAGGCACCGCTACTGTTGATGTATGTTCCAGCATAAACTGGACAGCTTCATCTAATCAGGAATGGTTATCGCTCAATACAAATGCAGGAGTTTCCGGTAAAACAACACTTATCCTTACTGCTACTGAGAACCAAAGCGGGAAAGACCGTTCCGCAACAGTTACAATATCTGCTCCTGGTTTCGTTAATCAATTAATTACTGTTAGTCAGTTTACTACGGTTAATGTTTTACCAGGAGGCTTGTATGATTTAATATCAAAGAAAGCAACCTCAATTACAAAACTTACCTTGTCGGGGACCATTGATGCCCGTGATTTTAAGACAATGCGGGATGCTATGCCTGCCTTAACAGACATTGATTTAAGCGATATAACCATTGTTACTTATACTGGCGCTCAAGGAACAGTTAATCAATCAAGAACTTATCCGGCAAACGAAATACCTGATGACGCATTCTATATAATTCCATGTCAAGGACAGAATCTTCTTAAATCTATCATTCTTCCAGAAACAATTACATCAATTGGATCATATGCTTTCGGAAATAGCAAATACCTACCTACTATAAATATTCCTGCATCTGTAACTAAGTTGGGGGTACTGGCATTTCAATCATGTAGTGCTTTGATAAACGTTGACACAAACAATCCGAAGTATTCAAGTATTGAAGGAGTATTGTTTAACAAAGACCAAACAGCAATAATTCAATGCCCTATTTCAAAATCTGGAAATTACTCGATTCCTTCTTCTGTCACATCAATAGAGGGTAGAGCTTTTGATGGCTGTATTAAATTGAAAACAGTAACAATTCCTTCATCTGTTACTTCCATTGGAAGCTATGCTTTTATTGATTGCAGTGGATTAACGGCCGTATCAATTCCCTCATCAGTCATGTCGATCGAAAGTGAGGCCTTTCGAAACTGTAGTGCCTTAATAAATGTTGATGAAAACAGTTTAAATTATTCGAGTATCGACGGGGTTTTGTTTAATAAAACACATACAAAATTAATTCAATGCCCTACGTCAAAAACAGGAACATATACTATTCCGTCTTCAATTACTTCTCTCGGAAGATTTTCGTTTTCTGACTGTATCCATTTAACGAGTGTAATAATTCCGTTATCGTTAACAACAATCGAAATATGTGCATTCAATGCATGTAGCGGATTAACAAATGTTGCAATTCCTTCATCAGTCATTTCTATCGGATATGCTGCTTTTAACTGCTGCAGCGGGTTAAAAAGTATAAATATCCCATCCTCTGTTATTTCGATAGAAAGTACCGCGTTTTCAGACTGTAGCAAACTGAGTTCAATTTATGTATATTCTGTTTCTCCAATTAATTTAAATGCCTCGGCTGATGTATTTTATGGTATAGATAAAAACGCCTGTATATTGTATGTACCTTACGATTCAAAGGCATCTTTTCAATCATCCGACCAATGGAAAGATTTTAATAATATTGTTGAAATGCCAGGTATCTTTATTTCTGATCATACATTAGGAATGGATTCGAACGCTGGTAATGCTCAAATTACAATATCTTCTGCATCTAACTGGACGGCGGTGTCGAATCAACCATGGTTAACTGTTAGCCCGACAAATGGATCAGCAGGCAGTAATACGATCATATTTTCAGCAACTGAAAACCCTACAAAAGCCATCCGCACTGCGATGGTTAATATATCAGCGACAGGGGTAGCTTCACAAGTAATTACGATAACGCAGTATGGCAAAGTTGAAGTTACTGCGGGGAATTTAAAAACCATACTTGCAGGGCAATTATCTAGCATTACAAGCCTTACCTTGACTGGCATAATAGATGCACGCGATTTTAAAACTATGCGCGACGAAATGCCTGCATTAACTAATATTAATTTGAGCGAAGTAAAAATTGCTGCATATAATGGTTTAGAAGGTACTGAAGGTGCATATAATATATCTTATCCGGCTGATTGCATCCCAAATTCTGCCTTTTGTAATCAAAATATTACCAAAGCTAAAAATACCCTTAATTCCATCATCATTTCTTCATCGGTCACATCAATAGGAAATTCTGCTTTTAAAGATTGTGAGGGTCTAGCCTCCATTAATATCCCTTCATCACTTATTTCAATTGGCAATTATGCGTTTGAGAACTGTAAACGTATATCAGCGATAAACATTCCTTCGGCTGTTAATTCAATTGGGAAAGGGGCATTTATCTTTTTTTATGGATCAATAAATGTAGATATAAATAACAGCAAATACTCTTCTACTGAAGGAATCCTTTTTAATAAAACTCAAACTGAATTAATTCAAGTCCCGATGTCAAAAACCGGAAGCTACAATATACCTTCTTCGGTTACTTCTATTGGCGATTATGCCTTTATGTTCTGCAGCGGATTAACAAATATATCAATCCCTTCGTCAGTAACTTCTATCCGCGAAGGCGCCTTTTCCCATTGTATTGGCCTAACATCGATGAATGTTCCTTTATCAGTTACGTCAATTGAAACCTATACTTTTTCAGAATGCAATAAACTAATGTCCATATCTTTTCCATCTTCGATTGTTTCCATTGGTAATTGGGCTTCTTCGGGTTGTACCCAATTGACGTCAATCTACATTTATAAGAGTGCTCCACCTAATTTAGATAATTCTATTGATGTTTTTAGTCTTGTAAGTAAAACAAGCTGTATTTTGCATGTTCCATATGGTAGCAAAGCTTATTATTCCGTTGCTAGCCAATGGAAAGATTTTAGGAATATCGTTGAAATGCCTGGAATTTTCCTCTCTGAAAATTCTATAATAATGGATTCAAAAGCTGGAACTGCTCAAACATCTATATCTTCCAGCTCAAACTGGACTGCTACATCAGATCAAACGTGGCTGACTATAAATCCTTCAAATGGAACAGCAGGTAGTACTACAATCACATTCACAACTACAGCGAACACCAGCGAAGCAATCCGTACTGCAACTGTTGTTATATCAGCAAATGGCTTTGAACCACAAATGATTAAGATAACACAAAAGACTGGAAACACTAATAAAACTCCTGTGGCTAATGCTGGAACAGACCAAACAGTCGACGAAGGTTCAACCGTGACATTGGATGGAAGCTTGTCTTTCGATTCTGACGGCAACAGTCTAAGCTACAAGTGGACTTCGCCAGAAGGAATTTCGTTGAGTTCGACCACAGTTTCTAAACCTACTTTTATCGCTCCTGAAGTAATTAAAGATACGCCTTATATTTTTTCCCTACTTGTCAACGATGGATATGTTGATTCGCCTGTTATTGATCAGGTTTTGGTTATCGTGAAACAGGTTGACAAAGCTCCTTATGTAAGAGATTCAATAAAAAATATTTGCGTAAATAAGAGATCGCCTGATCAAATTATCAATTTAAAAAATGTATTTGCCGATGACGATTTGGATGATATCTTGAGTTACATTGTTATTTCAAATTCAAATGATCAGGTGGTTACGGCTAGAATCACAGGATCAGATTTAATTTTAAGTTTTTCAACAAAAAACATTGGGACATCACAATTAGAAGTCATTGTAAGTTCTAACGGAAAAGAAGCTCAAGCTAAATTCAAAGTGGAAGTGGATTCACCAACCGTAATTGGCACTAATATTATTGATAATCTGCTTGAAATCTATCCGAATCCAACCTCAGGAAAAGTCAAGCTCACATTTGACAAAATTCCAAAGGAAGGTATTCAGCTTTTTGTTACCGATTTTGCTGGGAAAATTATTTTGCAGCAATTTATTCAGGAAAATGAAGTGTTGGTTGATTTAAGTGGAAATGCTCCGGGTATTTACTTCATTAAAACAGATCAGGAGAATCTCAAGACACAAAAAGTAATATTGGAATAGGTTTATTGTTGATTTTATTGGTCATAATTATTAAAATATCTTATCCAACAGGTGATTTAATTATCTCTTATAACATTTTTATGAGGTCAAAAATCAAAATATTGTTTACGGTTCTTCTATGTTCAATTAATAGCTTTTTAATTGCCCAATCTGTTGATATTAATATGGCAACAGCCATTGCAAAAAATCACCTGTCAACTATTTATAAACCCTCGCTGAAATCGACTGCAAGCAAAGGAAAGAACTTCCAATTTACCTCGGTAAAGGCGACGGTTGAGAATAATGACACCCTTTATTATATCCTGAACGACACCATCAATAAGTGCTTTGTTATTGTTTCGGCGGATAAGCGCGCGTGGCCTATATTGGCGTATTCAACGGAAGGAAGTCTAAATGAAATAAAACAGCCGGAAGCATTTACTGCCTGGATGGAGAACCGTAAGAAGGAAATTGAGACCATCATAAAGAACAATCCTCAACCTGATAGTGCAACAACTGCTTCGTGGCACAATCTAAGTTTTGAAAATTCAAAGGTTGGAGAAACATCAGTAGAACCCCTTATACAAACTAAGTGGGATCAGGGGTGTTATTACAATTCCTTGTGCCCCACGGATACTCAAAGTCCATTTTGTGGCCATGTTCCAACAGGCTGTACAATTACGGCCATGGCTCAAATTATGAAATATTGGAATTATCCGACAAAGGGAACAGGTACACATTCATACAACCATTCAACTTACGGAAATCTTTCAGCCGATTTTGGTTCAACCACTTACCAGTGGAGCCAAATGCCAAACAGTGTTACAAGCCAGAATGATGCTGTTGCAACCTTAATGTATCACTGTGGGGTCTCACTTGATACGGATTACGGCCCGGGAGCCTCAGCTGCCTACGACCCAAGGGATGAGTTGGTTCAATATTTTGATTATTCTTCAACCGCCATGCTGGTAAATAGAGATGGTTTTACTACAAATGATTGGATTCAGCTATTGAAATCGGAATTGGATTTAGGGCATCCAATCTGGTACACTGGAAGTGGTGGTTTGGTTGCACATTCTTTTATCTGTGATGGCTATCAGGATGCAGATTATTTCCATTTCAACTGGGGGTGGAGTGGTTCTTCCGATGGATATTTCTATATCGGGAACCTAAATCCTGGCTGGTGGGGTTTTAATGAGAACCAATCTGCTTTACTAAACCTTGTTCCAGGAAATTTGCCTGATGGATACAGTGGCTTTTTCCTTTCTTCAAATGCTCTGGACATTGCAACCAAAGGCGGTACAACTTCTGTTGATATTTGTTCCAGTGTAAATTGGACAGCAGTATCCGACCAATCGTGGTTATCGCTCAATACAAATACAGGGGTTTCAGGTAAAACAACACTTACTTTGACTGCCTCTGAGAATCAAACCGGAAATGATCGTTTGGCTATCGTTACAATATCAGCACCGGGGTTCAGCGACCAATCGATAACAGTCAATCAGTTTACGAAAGTGATTGTTACGCCTGGTGGATTAAAAAATTTAATAGCTAAAAATGCAACAGCTATTACAAAATTGACACTATCAGGCACTATTGATGCCCGAGATTTTAAAACCATGCGCGATGCTATGCCGGCATTAACTGATGTTGATTTAAGTGAGGTAACAATTGTCGCGTATAGTGGTACAGAAGGACCATTGTCTCCTGACTACAGAACTTATCATGCAAATGAAATACCTGACAATGCATTCCCAATAGCTCCATGCGTAGGCCAAAATTATTTTAAATCATTCATTCTTCCCTCATCAATTACATCAATCGGAAGTTATTCCTTTTATAACTGCAAATTTTTAACTTCTATAAATATCCCGGCCTCAGTTACTAATATTGGAGTGAATGCCTTTGGAGGGTGCAATGCATTAATAAATGTTGATGCAGCCAATCCAAACTATTCGAGTATTGATGGAGTTCTGTTTGACAAAAACAAAACAAGCATAATTCATTGCCCAATTTCAAAAACAGGAAATTACACCATACCATCTTCGGTCACTTCTATAATAATATTTGCTTTTGAATCCTGTGAAAAATTATCAAGCATAACCATTCCAACGTCGGTAACCTCGGTGGAAGAATTAGCTTTTACTACTTGTAGTGCTTCAATAAATGTTGATGTAAACAACCCGAACTTTTCAGGTATTGATGGGGTTTTATTTAATAAAGAACAAACTAAATTAATACACTGTCCGGCCTCAAAAACAGGAAACTATATTATTCCCTCTTCAGTTATTTCTATTGAAAAATATGCTTTTATGCATTGTTACAGGCTTGAAAATGTATCAATCCCTTTGTCGGTCATTTTTATTGGAGATAACTCTTTTTCACAATGCTTGGGTTTAAAAACAGTAAGCATATCTTCGTCAGTTAATTCAATCGGAGTTAGTGCTTTTCACTCTTGCAAAGGACTGTTGGATTTGACGATTCCATTATCTGTTGCAAGAATAGGAATGGACGCATTTAACGATTGTATTAATTTGAGATCGATTCATTGCAATACCATTTCTCCGATAAATTTTACTCCTTACGTGACTATTTTCAGAAATTTAAACAAAAGCAGTTGTACTTTATATGTTCCCTATGGCTCAAAAGATTCCTATAAGTCAGCTCCTATATGGAAGGAATTTACAAATATCATTGAAATGCCGGGACTCTTTCTTTCGAATAATAATATTAGCATAGGACCAGAAATTAGTACTGTAGAAGTAGTTATATCTTCTAGTTCAGCATGGGCAGCTTCTTCAGATCAAACATGGTTAACTGCCGAGCATTCGTCTGGATCTTCTGGTACTGATACGATTACCTTTGCTTCAAGTGAAAATCCTACATCTGCTATTCGTTCAGCAACAATTACTATATCAGCAACAGGACTAACGTCACAAACAATTAAAGTGACCCAATACGGCAGGCTAGAAGTTACTGCGGGCAACTTAAAAACAATACTTGTAAACCAACTATCTGTGATCACAAGTCTTACTCTATCGGGAACTATTGATGCCCGTGATTTTAAGACCATGCGCGATGAAATGCCTCTATTAGCTGATATTGATTTGAGTAGGGTTAAAATAACCTCTTATTATGGCAATGAAGGAACAATTGATACAAATAATAACTTATATCCGGCAAATGGTATTCCTGGTTTTGCTTTTTACAATCAGAATACATATCTAGGTAAATCTGGTCTTAAATCTGTTATCCTTCCTTTATCTGCGACCACCATTGGAGTATTTGCTTTTAATTGTTGTTCTGATTTAACTACTCTAGATATTCCTTTTTCGGTAACGAACATCGGAGCGTTCGCCTTTAACCACTGTTCCGGTCTATCCATCTTTAATATTCCTGCCTCAGTAAATAGTATTTCTAATGGTGCATTTGGTTATATTAATGGCAAAATAACAGTGCATGAAAACAATACAACTTACTCTGCTATTGATAACATACTGTTTAATAAAAATCGAACAGAATTGATTCAATGTCCAATTTCAAAAACTGGGGAATATGTTATTCCTTCTTCTGTAAATTTAATAGGAGAAAGTGCTTTTGGATTCTGCATGGGATTAACGAAAATTACGATTTCATCGTCTGTAAAAACTATAAGACAGCAAGCCTTTTATATGTGTGAAAATTTAAATTCAATTTATGCTTTTCCTCTTCTTCCGGTCGATTTAGATTCATCGTTATATATATTTTGGGGTGTAGACAAAAACACTTGTACTTTATATGTACCCTATGGTTCCAAGCAAGCCTATCAGTCTGCCAGCGTTTGGAAAGATTTTACAAACATTGTTGAAATGCCGGGCTTTAAGCTTTCAGCAACTACAGCAAATATTAAAGCCGTTCAGGGAAGTACCTGTTCAATTGATATATCTTCAGACATTGCCTGTTCTGTCACTTCAAATCAAAGTTGGCTTAACGCAAGTCTTTTATCGGCAACCGGCAACAGTTCAATTACTTTTGAGGCAACAGAAAATCCGGAAAAAGTTTACCGCTCGGCAATGGTAACGGTTTCTGCCGAGGGAGTCGAGTCGCAAACAATTACAATTACCCAGGAGCCCAAAAACACTACTGGAATCGATCAGCTATCAAAAACCAGCGAGTTCAAGGTCTATCCTAATCCAACCAATGGAAAGATAAAGCTTATTTTTGAACGGATTCCTTTGAGCGGTATATCAGTAATAATAGATGATATTAGCGGGAAAAATTGCTTAAAACAAAAAGTACACGAAAATGAAGTGTTGTTGGATTTAAGAGGAAATGCTCCGGGTATTTACTTCATTAAAACAGATCAGGAAAACCTCAAGGCACAAAAAGTAATTCTAAAATAGAACCAACTAGATTGAAAATACTTGTCCTTCACTTATTGCTTCGGTATTAGGGAAGATTCTAATCGCTTCTTTCAAGATAGTTGTGTGATCTTTATATCGCGCTGAAAAATGCCCTACGAGCAGTTTCCAGGCATTAGCCTGTAATGCAACCTGGGCAGCATCTTCTCCTGTTGAATGGTAGGTGATTTGTGCCAAAGCTTGATTGTCGCTTGCAAAGGTAGCTTCGTGGTAAAGCAGATCAACATTCTGTATTGATTCGAGATACGATTCGTTGTAGCGGGTATCGCTACAGAATGCAAAAGTCCGTGCTTTGTGTTTGTTAGTTGTGAGCTCTGAATTGGGAATAATATGGCCGTCTTCGGTAATAAAATCGGCACCTTCTTTTATTGCCTGTCTGTTGCGAATCGGGATATTGTATTCTTTCAGCCTCTCAGGAATGAGATTGGGCAAAACTGGCTTCTCCTCGAACCTGAACCCACAGGTTGAAATCCGATGATCGAGCGGAAATGAATAAACCATTGCTGTTTTGTCTTCAAAAATCAGTTGTTCCTTTTTGAAATTCAACGGATGATAAACAATGCGAAAAGGAATCCCTTCTGTATAAAGAAATTTGATCTGAGGGTCGAGGTAGGCTTGAATTTCGGAATGAGCGAAAAGGTGCAAATCGACCGACCGACCGAGTAACGCAAATGTTGAAATGAGGCCAATTAACCCAAAGATGTGATCGCCATGAAGATGTGATATAAAAATATGGTTGATTTTGGAGAAACCGATCTTGTACTTCCGCATTTGCGTTTGTGTGCCTTCTCCACAATCGATCAAAAAAAACCGCCCACGTACATTGAGTACCTGGGCGGTTGGATATCTGTTTGATGTAGGCAATGCAGAACTGCTTCCGAGAATTGTCAGTTGAAATGGCATGGCTATAATCCGATAGGATCAGATTAAAGTTTTTCCTTTTCAATCAGCAGACTTACTGCTTCTTCTACAGTTTTGGTGATAATCAATACTGTATGAAGCATCGAAATCCTGATAATCTGCTCAACATCAGCCTGAAGTCCTGTCAATATAAATGTTCCTATTGCGTCTTCACAAAGGCGATTTGCAACCAAAATGGCGCTTAAGCCTGACGAATCACAGTACTCACAATTACTGACATCCAGTATGATGTTTTTCTCGCCGTTCGTATTTATCGCCACTAGTTCTGATTTCAGTTCAGGAGCATTATTTGTGTCCAATCTGTCATTCAGAACTTTAATGAGCGTATAGTCTGATATTTTTGATATTTCGAAATCCATAGATGCAATTTAAGGAATTCTGATGGATTTGTATCAATTTACCGACTAATTTTCTTTTTGTTCGTCAGCTTCCATCTGAGATCTCAGAGCAGCTAATTCAGAAATATCTCCAAGTGTTGTTTTTTCAGCGCTGTTGGCTTCTTTCACTTGTTTTACAGCTTTAGCAGTAGCTTTAGCCTGAGTTTTCCGTTTTGCTGTTTCTTCTGCTTTCTTCTCATCTTCGAACACTCTTGAGTGAGAAAGAATGATGCGTTTTGCAGCTTTTGAGAACTCAATTACTTTGAATTCGAGTTTTTCTTCAAGTTGAGCCTGGCTTCCGTCTTCTTTTACAAGGTGACGTGGAGTGGCGAATCCTTCAACACCGTAAGGAAGAGCGATTGTAGCGCCTTTGTCGAATAATTCAACAACGGTTCCTTCATGGATTGAATCAACAGAGAAAATAGTTTCGAATACATCCCATGGATTTTCTTCCAGTTGTTTGTGGCCTAAGCTCAAACGACGGTTTTCCTTGTCGATGTCAAGAACTACAACATCAATTTCAGAACCGATTGAAGTAAATTCTGATGGGTGTTTGATTTTCTTGGTCCAGCTCAAATCTGAGATGTGGATTAAGCCGTCAACACCTTCCTGAATTTCAACGAATACACCGAAATTGGTGAAGTTACGAACAGTAGCTTTATGTTTTGTTCCAACACCAAATACTGTATCGATATCTTGCCATGGGTCGTTTTTCAACTGTTTGATACCTAATGACATTTTGCGTTCTTCGCGGTCCAAAGTCAGGATCTGAGCTTCGATTTCGTCGCCAACTCTCAGGAAGTCCTGAGCGCTGCGCAGGTGCTGCGACCAACTCATTTCTGAAACGTGGATCAAACCTTCAACTCCAGGAGCAATTTCAACGAATGCACCGTAGTCAGCCATTACAACAACTTTACCTTTCACTGAGTCGCCAACTTTCAATTCTGAACCAAGGCTATCCCATGGGTGAGGAGTTAATTGTTTCAAGCCAAGAGCAATACGTTTCTTGTCATCATCGAAGTCAAGAATAACTACATTCAGCTTCTGATCCAACTCTACGATTTCGTTTGGATGAGTAATACGGCCCCATGACAGGTCGGTAATGTGGATCAAACCATCTACGCCGCCCAAATCGATGAATACACCGTATGAAGTGATATTTTTAACAGTACCTTCGAGTACTTGTCCTTTTTCAAGTTTAGAGATAATCTCTTTCTTCTGCAGTTCGAGTTCTGCTTCAATAAGAGCTTTGTGAGAAACAACAACGTTACGGAATTCGTGGTTAATTTTAACAACTTTGAATTCCATAGTTTTGTTTACATACATATCGTAGTCGCGGATTGGTTTCACGTCGATCTGCGAACCTGGCAAGAATGCCTCGATTCCGAATACGTCAACGATCATACCACCTTTAGTACGACATTTAATGTAACCTTTGATTACTTCGTCACGATCGAGAGCTTCGTTTACACGATCCCATGAACGCATAGCGCGTGCTTTTTTGTGCGAAAGGATCATTTGGCCTTTTAAGTCTTCAAGGCTTTCAATGTAAACTTCTACTTTGTCTTTTGGTTTCAGTTCCGGATTGTAGCGGAATTCGTTCAAGCTAACAATACCATCTGATTTGTAACCGATGTCAACAACGACTTCGCGTTTGTTCATCGAAATAACTCTTCCTTCTACTACTTCTTTTTCCTGAACAGTAGTTAAAGTTTTTTCATAAAGAGATTCAAGATCTTTTTTGTTTCTGCCACCAAAACCTTTGTCTTCTTCTTCCAAAGCGTCCCAGTCGAAATCAGCCGTTTCGGCAACAGCCTTGGCCTTTTTTGATACTTCTTTTACTGCAGCTGCAGGTGCTTCAACAGTTTCCTGTTGTTCGGGCTCAACTTGTGGGTTGAGATCCTCGGCGTTGTTTTCTACCATTTAATAATCAATTAATTAATAAGTTAGACATTATCTGAATAAATGCGCGGCAAAATTAAGACTATTCCGCTATAAAACAAAGCTTTTTAATTAATATTTCCTTTATTCTCAGCTGCTTTTCCGTTTCGAAAACACTCAAAAACCTAAATTGCAGAGATATTTAATCGGGAGAAATTCTTCAGAATAACTCCACGATTAACCCTCCATTAATGTAATAATCCTTATTTTTGATTCAATTATCAGTTTTTTTAGTATCAGAACTTAGCCTCATGAAAAGAATATTGGTTACAGGTGGTGCCGGATTTGTTGGATCACATTTGTGTGAACGCCTATTGAAGGACGGGAATGAAGTAGTTTGTCTGGACAATTATTTCACCGGGAAAAAACATAAAATTGTTCATCTGCTTGAAAATCCGTATTTCGAACTTGTACGTCATGATGTTACGATGCCTTATTTTATTGAGGTTGACGAAATATATAACCTTGCCTGCCCTGCCTCGCCGGTTCACTACCAGTATAACCCGATAAAAACTATTAAAACATCGGTAATGGGAGCAATAAATATGTTGGGGCTGGCCAAACGAATTAGAGCGAAAATTCTGCAGGCATCAACCAGTGAAGTTTATGGCGACCCGATTATTCACCCACAAACCGAAGATTACTGGGGAAATGTGAATCCGATTGGAATCCGTTCGTGTTACGACGAAGGCAAGCGTTGCGCCGAATCTTTATTTGTAAATTACCATTTGCAAAATGAAGTCCGGATAAAAATAATCCGAATATTCAACACCTACGGCCCTCGTATGGAACCAAATGATGGGCGTGTTGTTTCGAACTTTATCGTTCAGGCTCTTCAAAATAAAAACATTACCATTTTTGGTGATGGTAAACAAACCCGCAGTTTTCAGTACATTTCAGACTTAGTGGAAGGAATGGTACGAATGATGGATACCGGCGATGACTTTATCGGGCCGGTTAATATTGGAAATCCCGGAGAATTCACTATGCTTGAACTTGCACAACATATTATTGATCTTACCGGCTCAAAATCAAAAATTATTTTTCTTCCTTTGCCAGCCGATGACCCAACACAACGTCAGCCGGATATTACCCTGGCGAAAGAAAAACTTGGAGGTTGGGAGCCCAAAGTCCCGCTTCGGAACGGATTGATGAAGACCATTGAATATTTTGATCAGTTATTATCAGAATAAAATAAAAAACTCAAATATGAAAGGAATTATTCTTGCCGGAGGCTCTGGCACCCGGTTGTACCCCATAACCAAAAGCATTTCAAAACAAATTATCCCGATTTACGATAAGCCGATGATTTACTATCCGTTATCGGTTTTAATGCTGGCCGGGATACAGGAAATCCTGATCATTTCAACGCCAAAAGATATCCACTTATACCAGGATTTGCTGGAAGATGGCAGTCAGCTTGGTTTGAAGCTGGAATATGCCATACAGCCATCGCCCGACGGATTGGCACAGGCTTTTATTATTGGTGAAAAATTTATTGGCAACGATTCGGCCTGTTTGGTTTTAGGCGACAACATTTTCTATGGCTACAATTTCACGCCGATATTGGAAGATGCAGCCAAATTAAAAGATGGAGCCGTTGTTTTTGGCTATTATGTGAACGATCCTGAACGTTATGGAGTTGCCGAATTTGATGAAAACGGGAAAGTGCTTTCGATTGAAGAAAAGCCCGAAAATCCCAAATCGAACTACGCAGTTACCGGATTGTATTTTTACAGTAACGACGTAGTTAAAAAAGCTTTGGGGCTAAAACCATCAAAAAGAGGTGAACTTGAAATCACCGATTTGAATCGGCTGTACCTTGAAGAAGGCCGTTTAAATATGAAATTGCTGGGACGTGGATTTGCCTGGCTCGATACCGGAACCCATGAAAGTCTGATTCAGGCATCCAATTTCATCCATACCATCGAAGAACGTCAGGGACTGAAAGTTTCGTGTATTGAGGAAATCGCTTTTCTGAAAGGATATATAAACAAAGACCAGTTACTGAAACTGGCCGAACCGCTCAAGAAAAATCAATATGGTGAATATTTGATAAATTTGGCCAATCGAAAAGTCTTTTCGTTTTAAAAGAGATAAAAGAAGAATGAAGATAATTGAAACACCAATCCCGGGCCTCTTAATTATAGAACCCCGGGTTTTTGCTGATGAACGGGGATATTTTTTTGAAAGCTTCAGCAAAACCAAGTTCGAGGAGCATGGTCTGATTTCCAATTTTGTTCAGGATAACGAATCAAAGTCGCACTACGGTGTTATTCGTGGTCTACACTACCAGCTGGCTCCCTACGCACAAACCAAACTTATCAGAGTGGTTCGGGGAACTGTTTATGATGTAGCTGTGGATTTACGCGAAGGCTCTCCCACTTTTGGCCAATGGTACGGATTGATTGTGAGCGCCAGCAACAAAAAACAGTTTTACATTCCGAAAGGGTTCGCGCACGGATTTTCGGTGCTGAGCGAATACGCCATATTCTCCTACAAATGCGATGACTTCTACAATCCAAAAGCTGAACGGGGTATTCGGTTCGACGACCCAACACTGAAAATTGACTGGAAGTTACCGGCCGAACTGGAAGTGATTTCAGAAAAAGACAGGGTGCATCCTTTTTTGGCCGATGCTGAAATGAACTTCAAATTTGAGTAAAAATGGCTAATGTACTTATCACCGGGGCCAACGGACAACTTGGATCGGAAATCCGGAAAATATCCAATCAATATCCCGAACTGAAGTTTTCGTTTACCGATGTGGCCGAACTCGACATTACCCGTGCTGAAAAAGTAGCCGAGTTCCTTGCTGACTTCAAACCCGAATTCCTTGTGAATTGTGCGGCATATACTGCTGTTGACAAGGCCGAAACCGATGAGGCGACCGCCACTTTGTTGAATGCTACTGCCGTGGGCATCCTTGCCGAGCAATCAGCAAAAACTGGTTGTAAAATGATTCACATTTCAACCGACTACGTTTTTAATGGCAACGGCCCTCGCCCTTACAAGGAAGACAATCTGGTTAGCCCACAGTCGGCTTATGGACGAACTAAACTGGAAGGCGAAATTCTGTGTCAAAGAAATAATCCGGAGAGTATGATTATCCGTACCTCATGGTTGTATTCAGCATTTGGCAACAACTTCGTAAAAACCATGCTGCGATTGGGCAATGAACGGCCCGAACTGGGAATTGTGGCCGATCAGATTGGCAGCCCGACCAATGCAGCCGATTTGGCCAGTGCAATTTTAACGATAATTTCATCTGTGATAAACCAAACAAAATCATTTGTTCCGGGCATTTATCATTATTCCAACGAGGGAGTAGCCTCGTGGTACGATTTCACAAAGGCAATTTTTGAGATTGCTGAAATCAACTGTTTTGTGAAACCTATTTCATCCGAAGATTATCCGTCGCCCGTGCAACGTCCAGCCTACAGCGTAATGGATAAATCGAAAATTAAAACTACTTTTGGCTTGCAGATTCCCCACTGGCGGGACAGTTTTAAAACGTATTTTCAGACAAAAGAATAAAGAATATGGCTACGAATCAGGAAGTTTTAGACGCAGTAAAATTGAGAGCAGCAGAATGGCTGACCGATGTTTATGATGAAACAACAAAATCTGAAGTTCGCAGGATGCTCGACAATGAAGATCCGACCGAACTGATTGATTCGTTCTATCGCGATCTGGAATTTGGAACAGGCGGTTTACGAGGTATTATGGGCGCCGGAACCAACCGGATGAACATTTACACAGTAGGTGCAGCAACCCAGGGATTAAGCAATTATCTGAAACAGGTATTTGCCGGACAGGAAATAAAAGTTGCCATTGGTCACGATTGCCGCAACAACAGCCGTTTGTTTGCCGAATCGAGCGCCGAAATTTTTGCCGCCAATGGCATCAAAGTATTCCTTTTCGAGGACTTGCGTCCAACTCCGGAATTATCGTTTGCCATTCGCGAACTGGGCTGCCAAAGCGGTATTATTTTAACAGCATCGCACAATCCGAAAGAATACAACGGTTACAAAGCATACTGGGTCGACGGTTCTCAGATTGTTGAGCCACACGATGTAAACATCATCGACGAAGTATTGAAAGTAAAAGCTGCCGATATAAAATTCAAAGGCGATAAAAGCCTGATCAGCATAATGGGCGCTGAAATGGACAACCTTTTCCTGGAAAAAGTGAAGGGTGTTTCTATTTCGCCGGAAGTGGTTGAACGCCAAAAAGACCTGAAAATCGTTTACACTCCGATTCACGGCACAGGCGTAAAACTCATCCCAGCCGCATTGCGCAAATTTGGTTTTACCAACATCATCAATGTTCCGGAACAAGATGTTGTGAGCGGCGATTTTCCGACGGTGGTTTCGCCTAATCCGGAAGAAACAGCCGCATTGGAAATGGCCATTGCCAAAGCTGTTGAAACTGATGCCGACGTGGTATTGGCTTCCGACCCGGACGCCGACCGTATTGGTGTAGCTGTTAAAAACGATAAAGGTCAGTTTGTAATCCTGAACGGAAACCAGACCGCTTTGGTTTTCATCTATTACATCATCAGCAAACGCAAGGAAAGTGGAAAGCTTACCGGTAACGAATTCATCGTAAAAACAATTGTTACTACCGAGTTGATTGCAAAAATCGCTGAAAAGAATAACGTTGATTATTACGACGTTTTTACCGGATTTAAATACATCGCCGAAGTAATCCGCGACCTCGAAGGGCAGAAAGTGTACATTGGTGGTGGTGAAGAAAGTTTTGGATTTATGCCTGCCGATTTTGTGCGTGACAAGGATGCTGTTTCTTCTTGTGCACTAATGGCCGAGATCGTGGCTTGGGCAAAAGATCAGGGTAAATCGCTGTACGAATTGCTTTTAGACATTTATCTGGAATATGGCTATTCTCGCGAAAAAATGAAATATATCGTGCGCAAAGGCAAAACCGGAGCTGATGAAATCCAGCAGATGATGGTTAATTTCCGCACTAATCCGCCAAAAGTACTGGGAGGATCGAAACTGGAAGTAGTAAAAGATTACGAAACTTTGATTGCAAAAAATCTTCTTTCCCGGGAAGAGTCTAAAATCGATCAGAAAACAACCTCGAATGTGTTACAGTTCTTTACCGAAGATGGCACGAAAATATCGGTGCGTCCTTCCGGAACCGAACCAAAGATTAAATTCTACTTTGAGGTTGCAGCCGAATTGACAAAGCGCGCCGATTACGACGCTGTCGAAAAATTGGCCGACGAGAAAATTGAGGCAATTATGAAAGAATTAGATTTGTAATCTAAGTTGAATATTTAATAACTTAAACTAAATTAAATGAAAAGTGTATTGATTTCGGCAGTGGGCGTTTTGGCCTTTACTGCAACATTTGCTCAGGGAAGAACTGATTTCCCTATGAAACCGGAAATGACTGAAATCTGGGATCCGGAAATTACAGTAGTAACACCAGGAGAAGCGCCTCAGGATGCCCCATCTGATGCGATTGTTTTGTTTGATGGAAAAAATCTGAGTGCAGAATGGACTAATGCCAGCGGAGCAGAACCCGGTTGGAAAGTGGCCGATGGTTGTGTAACAGTTGCAAGAGGAACTGGCATTATTCAAACAAAACGTCAGTTCAACGATTTTCAGTTGCATATTGAATGGCGTACACCTGCTGAAGTAGTTGGCGAAAGCCAGGGCCGCGGGAACAGTGGCATTTTCCTTCAGGGACTATACGAACTTCAGGTTTTGGATAACTACAACAACCGTACATACCGCAATGGTCAGGCCGGAAGTTTCTACAAACAATATCCTCCATTGGTAAATGTTTGTAAAGGTCCAGGAGTTTGGCAGGTTTACGATGTTATATACACCGCACCTCGTTTCAACCCTAACGGAACTTACTTCACGCCTCCATACGTAACTGTATTGCAGAATGGAGTTCTGGTTCAAAATCATGTTGCTTTACGCGGACCAACTGAATACATTGGTATTCCTGAATATTTTGTGAAACCTCACGGTGCTGGTCCAATTCAACTTCAGGACCATGGTAATCCGGTAAGCTATCGCAATATCTGGATTCGCGAATTATAATATAATCGCTACAGCAAAGCTTTCTGCATTCAGGAAGCTTTGCTTTTTTCTAAAAACTGACGAACCACAAACAAATGACTTCACGCCTGAAGAATGTCTTCATTTTTCTCTTTTTATTTCTTCTCCCGTTTATAGGGCAAACCCAATCATTTACGTCATCCAATCTGCCACTGGTTGTAATTAATACCGGCGGGCAAGTTATTGTTGACGATCCCAAAATCATCGCCAACATGGGAATCATCTGGAATGGACCGGGCAACCGCAATTCGCTAAGTGATCCTATGAATAATTACAATGGCAAAATTGCGATTGAAATCCGTGGTTCGTCGTCACAAATGTTTCCCAAAAAAGGTTACGGATTCGAGACCCGCGCAACCGACCTTTCGGATATTGACGTGTCGTTACTTGGGATGCCTGCAGAAAACGATTGGGTACTTTATGCACCATATACTGATAAAACCATGATTCGCGATGTACTGACCTATACCCTTGATGCTACGCTGGGTCATTGGTCGCCTCGTTGCCGGTATGTCGAGCTTTTTCTGAATGGCAACTATCAGGGTGTGTATGTTTTAATCGAAAAAATCAAGCGAAATAAAAACCGGGTTGACATAGCCAAATTAACCCTGACGGATAATGTAGGAGAAGATCTTACCGGAGGTTATATCGTTAAAATTGACAAAACTACCGGCGGTGGCGGCGATGGCTGGTACTCAAATTACAGCAATGCCGTTGGAAAAACCTATTATCAATACGATTATCCCAAAGCAAAGGAAATCACCTCAGCGCAAAAAAGTTATATCCAGACATACATCCGGATGATGGAAAATGCGCTCTACAACGAAAATTTCAAATATCCGGGCAATTACCACGAATTTCTGAACGATTCTTCGTTTATCGACTTCATGATCATTAACGAACTAGCCAAAAACGTTGATGGTTACCGGCTCAGTTCGTACCTCTACAAAGGGAAAAACGACCTGGTAAATTGCGGCCCCATCTGGGATTTCAACCTCACCTACGGAAATGCCAATTATTATGAAGGTTGGGTCCCGACAGGCTTTCAGTATAAGGCTTACCTTGGGAATGACGGCTGGCAAAACCCATTTTGGTGGGAAAAACTGATGAAAGATCAGGCATACGTCACTAAATTAAAGAACAGATGGACCACTCTCAGGCAAAAGCAACTCTCCGACCAACGAATAACATTTGTTGTTGACAGCCTGACTAATTTAATTTCGGAAGCAAAAGATCGTAATTATCAACGCTGGGCCGGAGTGCTTGGGCAATACATCTGGCCGAATTATTATGTTGGAGCAACATACGATTCGGAGATCAGCTGGATGAAAAACTGGATCAGCCAGCGATTGGCGTTTCTCGACCAACAATGGCCCGGACAAGTTACCGGTACCGACAGTCCATTGGCATCCCGCTCATGTTCGGTTTATCCAAACCCGTTTTCTGATGAACTAACAATTCAGCTTAATCCTGAAATTTCAGGAAATGTTAATGTTGAAATCTTCAGTGTAAACGGGATGTTGGTTATGCAAAAATCATTTTCTGCTTCGCAAGAAAATGTTAGGCTTAATTTTGATGGGCAGAAGCGCCTCTCTGCAGGGATTTACCTGCTACAAGTGACCACGAACAACCACATTCTGCTTACCCAAAAGATTGTAAAAAAGTAATATCGACATTCTGCTATTCTCTGGCTAAATGGCCAAATGGTTAAATGGACAGTTATCGCCGTGCGAATGGTCAATGGTAAATTGGTAATTTGATTATCTTTGGCGCAACTTAAAAATCATCTTCATGCAGGAAAAAATTCTGATCCTCGATTTTGGTTCGCAGTACACCCAATTGATTGGCCGCCGCGTCAGGGAGTTGAATGTTTATTGCGAAATTTATCCTTTCAACCATTATCCCGCGATAGACGAAACCGTTAAGGGTGTTATTTTATCCGGAAGTCCGTTTTCAGTTCGCGATGCCAACGCGCCAAAACCCGATTTGTCGCTGATTAAGAGCAAAATGCCACTGTTGGGTGTTTGCTACGGAGCTCAATATTTGTCGCATTATTTTGGCGGTGAAGTTGCACCTTCCAACTCACGCGAATATGGCCGGGCCAACCTCGGATTTGTCGATAACTCAAATGCATTACTGAAAAGCATCAGCCAGAACACACAGGTTTGGATGTCGCACGGCGATACTATTGTGCGTATTCCGGAGAATTACGAAGTAATTGCCAGCACTGCCGATGTTGAATATGCCGCTTACCAGATTAAAGGTGAAGAAACCTACGCTATCCAGTTTCATCCCGAAGTTTACCATACCACTGAAGGAACCCAGCTTTTGAAAAACTTTGTAGTCGACATTTGCGGTTGCAAACAGGACTGGACGCCTGATTCGTTTATTGAAACTACTGTTAAGGAATTGAAAGCCAAATTGGGCAACGATAAGGTAGTACTTGGATTATCAGGCGGTGTTGACTCATCGGTTGCAGGTGTGCTGCTGAACCGCGCCATTGGCAAAAACCTCACCTGTATCTTTGTCGACAACGGATTATTGCGCAAAAATGAGTTCGAACAGGTTCTCGACTCCTATAAACACATGGGATTGAACGTGATTGGAGTTGACGCCAGCAAGAAGTTCTGGGATGATTTAGCTGGTGTTTTCGATCCGGAGAAAAAACGCAAAATTATTGGACGCGACTTCATCGAGGTATTCGATGTGGAAGCACACAAAATACAAGATGTAAAATGGCTGGCTCAGGGTACCATTTATCCTGATGTAATTGAATCGGTTTCGGTAAACGGACCGTCAGCCACCATCAAATCGCACCACAACGTGGGCGGGTTACCCGAAAAAATGCACCTGAAAGTCGTTGAACCTTTGAAATTGTTGTTCAAAGACGAAGTGCGCCGGGTAGGCAAAGCATTAGGCATTAATCCGGAGTTGCTCGGCCGTCATCCTTTCCCCGGACCAGGTTTGGGAATCCGTATTTTGAGTGATGTTACTCCTGAAAAAGTACGCATTCTGCAGGAAGCCGATGCCATTTTCATTGAAGGCCTGAAAGAATGGGGCTTGTACGATAAAGTTTGGCAGGCCGGCGTAATGCTGTTACCTGTTCAGTCTGTTGGTGTTATGGGCGACGAACGTACCTACGAAAACGTGGTTGCCTTGCGCGCTGTGGCTTCTACCGATGGAATGACTGCAGACTGGGTACATTTGCCCTACGAATTCCTGGCCAAAATGTCGAACGAAATCATCAACAAAGTTCGTGGAATTAACCGCGTAGTTTACGACATCAGCTCAAAACCACCGGCAACCATCGAGTGGGAATAAAGTCAACAAGGCAAAAGAAAAAGTATAAAATAAAAAGGAGGTTCAACAGAGCCTCCTTTTTCATTATCCCTTATTACCGTTCTCCTACCCTTCGAAAAACTCTTTGTTGAAATTCACCAAGTACAATCGCTCTGTGGGGCGGGTAAAAGCGGTGTATAACCAGCGCAAAAACTCAACATTGATCATTTCTTCTGTGAGATAACCTTGATCCACAAAAACGGCTTTCCACTGCCCGCCCTGAGCTTTATGGCAGGTTACCGCATAAGCAAACTTAACCTGTAAGGCATTGAAATAAGGGTTTTCGCGTACTTTCTCCCATCGTTTTTTCTTATTCCTGATGTCCTGATAATCTTCAGAAACAGATTCAAAAAGCTTCCGGTTTTGTTCGCTGGTCAACGATGCTGACTCGATGGCTAAAGTATCGAGTATGATTTTGCAGTCGATTTCTATTTCAGGATAGTCGACTAAACGAAGTGATACATTCGCAAACCTGAACCCGTACAATTCTTCATATTTTCTGATTGAAATGATTTCGGCAATGTCGCCATTAGCAATAAAATCGATCTTTTCGTTTTCCTCCAACCAGAAATAATTGTTTTTAACCACCATGATCAGATCGCCTTTCGAAATCTGTGCCTCTTTATACAAGATGGTACTGCGAATTCCGTCGTTGAATTTATTCGCCCGTTTGTTAGAACGCGTTACCACAATGGTTTCAAACAGCCCAAACCGATCGTAACACGTTGAGATTTCTTCGATCAAATCGCCTCCGCTGATTCGTCGGATATCGTTAAATCCTTCGCATTCCAAATGAAAATAACCTTCAAAAAAATCGCCTCCGGTAATCAGGTTTCTGATCATGGTAGCATTGTACAGAATTCCTGAATTTCGGTCCTGACGCACAACATCAGTAAGTTCGAAGTCGAAAACTTCCCGATCGTAAAATTCCAGCTCCTGTTTCGAAAGTGCCGGACTGATATCCAAACCAACCGGGGGAAGCTGAGCCGTATCACCAACCAAAATCAGCCTGCAGTTCTGGCCCGAATACACATATTCAATCAAATCTTCAAGCAATCGACCTGATCCAAAAATTGACGATTCAGCCGTGGTATTGGAAACCATCGATGCCTCGTCAACAATGAAAAACGTGTTTTTATTCAGGTTTTTATCCAAAACAAAACGCCCCATGCCGTCGCTTGACGATTGCTGGCGGTATATATTTTTGTGAATGGTGTAGGCATTTTGCCCGGAATAGCCCGACAAAACCTTTGCGGCACGGCCTGTTGGAGCGAGCAACACCGATTTGAATTTGAATTTATTAAATGTCTCTACCAATGCACTCAGCATGGTTGTTTTACCGGTACCGGCATAACCTTTCAGCAGAAAAACAGCATCAAAACCCGATTCAGCAATAAAATCAGCAAATTTCTGAGACAATTCCTCCTGCCCTTTTGTTGGTTCCTTCCCCAAATACCTGATTATTTCCGACTGAATGTGCTTTTTGATCATGAATTTCAAAATATCAAAACCAAAGATAAACCATATTTCGATTGAAGCTCTATAGAAATTTAAAGGCTCTGTCTATCAGAATATTCTTATTTTATGTTTCAATACTTCCGGATAAACTTTTTCGTTTTATTTAAAACAGCCTATCTTTACAAAAAAATCGGTAATGATCAATAATAAGAAAGTTGTAGTGGTTTTACCCGCATACAATGCAGCAAAAACGCTTGAGATAACCTACAGCGAAATCGATTTTTCGATTGTAGATGAAGTAATTTTGGTTGACGACAATAGTAAGGACGAGACTATTCAGGAAGCGCACCGTTTAGGAATTCATCACATTATAAGCCACGAAGTTAATAAAGGCTACGGCGGGAACCAGAAAACCTGTTACAATAAAGCACTTGAATTGGGAGCTGATATTGTGATTATGCTTCACCCTGATTATCAATATACTCCCAAACTCATTCCATCGATGAGCCATTTGATTGCCAACGATTTGTATCAGGTTGTTTTGGGGTCACGAATTTTAGGCAAAGGCGCCCTTGTTGGTGGAATGCCATGGTATAAATATGTGGCCAACCGGCTGCTAACCCTTTTCCAGAATATCATGATGAATGCCAAGCTCTCGGAATATCACACAGGCTACCGGGCATTTTCGCGCGAAGTTCTGGAAAAAGTAAACTACAATGCTAATTCCGACAATTTTGTGTTCGACAACCAAATGCTTGCCCAAATTTGGTATGCTGGCTACGAGATTGCTGAAATCACTTGTCCAACGAAATACTTTGAGGAAGCCTCGAGCATCAACATCAAAAACAGCTCGATTTATGGACTGGGGGTATTAAAAACATCGATCCAGTACCGGTTACAAAAATGGGGACTGGTAAAAAATAGAATGTTTTACAATTAGCAGCATGCAAGGCAAAGGATATTTTCAAATTGTTGAGAAAAATGAAAAAACTGTTTTCTATTCTGTCCTTATTATCAATATTGCTTTTCTCTTCTTCACACGATTTTATCCGTCGATGGATGGTCCTGCCCATCTGTATAACTCCAATCTGATAAAGCATCTCATTTTAAAGAATAATTTTCTATCCGGGTTTTATCAAATAAATTCCATTCCCATCCCAAACTGGATCAGCCATTTTATCCTATCAATCTCTAAGCTGATACTCCCGGGTTGGCTGGCAGAAAAACTTCTTTTGACCTTTTATATATCCGGAATGTCGATTTCTTTTCGGCAACTGGTAAAGACCGTAAAACCAGAAAATCTTTTGTTAAGTATTTTCATCTTTCCCTTTATATATTCGTTTCTTTTTCATCTTGGATTTTATAATTACGCGCTTTCTTTCGTCTTCTTTTTTCTAACCTTATCCTATTGGTTAACTAATTCCGACTCCATTAGTCTCAAGTCCTACGTAATTACCGGACTATTACTAACGTTAACTTATTTTTCAAATGTTCTCACTTATGGGTTTCTTGGGATTACTTTAGGATGCGTAGTTATCTATAAAGAGTTAGAGAAAAACAGTATTAACATTCGCCAGCTTCCTGAAGGCAGCCTGAGAAAATTATCTCGTTTAGCTATTAGTGCAGCTCCGAGCCTGATATTTTTATTTATTTTTTTTCAGAAAACAACATTTATCTCAACAACTGAGAGATATGAAACCACAGAACTTTTTAAATGGATAAATGATGTTCGATCGTTAATCGTTTTTGGTTATCAGGGAGAAGAAATCTATACCGAGCAATTCTTTCACATCATTTTAATTTTACTTGTTTTCAGTTTATTCACTGCTAAAAATCAATCAATTACATTAAACAAAACCACCATTTTAAAATATTTAATACTCTCATTCCCAATTTTCCTTACTCTTCTGCTTTTTTTTATCCTGCCCAACGGCGCAAGTGCAGGAATGATGTCAGATCGTCTTTGCTTATTGTTTTTTATTTATCTTTTGATCTTTGTTGCAACAAGAACTTTGCCTATCAAGATCAAATCCATAGCCACTTTTCTGATTGTTATACTTCATTTGACCTTATTAATAAAACATACTATAACAATCAGAAATCTGGACAAAGATGCCAGCCAAATCGTTGAATCAGCAAACTATATACAGGAAAACAAGATCGTACTTCCGGTTAACCTTTCTGATAATTGGCTGGAACCACATTTTTCAAATTACCTTGGTGTAGAAAAACCAATGCTCATTCTTGAAAATTATGAAACCGAGGTTGGCTGGTTTCCCCTTTTATGGAAACAAGATTCTCCTAATATTCAATTAAATGGACGGCCATCGGTAAGCGAATTAAAATGGCACCAGAGTGTAAGCTCAAAGAATAAGGTACAAATTGACTATATTTTTTTGTATGGAAATATGGCGAAGAAAAACGATATTCGATGGAAAGAGCTCAATGAGATCATATCATCCGAATTTGTGTTACGTTACGAATCCGAAAATAATTATATCCAACTGTATGAGAAAAAAATAATCATCAGTATAATATTATGAAGATTAGCCAAATACAAACAGGATTAATATTTGTACTACTACTTCTTGCTGTAAGTTGGCTTTACAACTATCAAACCATTCTATTTTATCCACCTTATTCCATTCATGCCTGGCGTCAGGCCGATTGCTTGTCTTTTGCACTTAATTATTTCAACGATAACCTTAATTTCTGGGAACCACAAATTAATGGGCTTGGCGATTCAGGTAATGGGAAAACGGTATCTGAATTTCCCATCATTTATTACACTGTTGCTAAACTCTGGAAGATTTTTGGACAAAAAGAATTCATATTTCGAACTATCAATATCCTAATTGTTTTCTTTGGATTATTCAACATATACCGATTAGCAAAAGGGGTTCTGAAAGATGGCTTTTTTTCGATATTTATTCCTCTTTTCCTATTTACTTCACCTGTACTCGTTTACTACACAAACAATTTTCTGGCTGATGCTCCCGCCATGGGACTTGCATTTTCAGGATGCTATTATCTATACAGATACATCACTACTTCTGAAAAAAGAGCTATAGTAATTGCCACTTTCCTTTTTCTTCTGGGAGGATTAATTAAAATTACTTCCCTGATTATTTTTTTCTCTCTTACCGGATTCCTTTTTGTTGAATTACTTTTTAATCACAGAAGTATCGATAGAGTCAAATTAAAAGGCTTTGCTATCGGAATTGCTGTAATTTTAATAAATATTACAGCCTGGTTTTTCTATTCGCGCCATTATAACTTAAGCAACAATAATAACGGAGGCTTCTTCCTGCAAAACATTTTTCCAATCTGGGAAACAACCAAACCAGAAAGGGAAATAATATTCAACAGTTTCTTCTTCACTCTATTACCATCATTTTTTAACCGAATTTCACTAGTCATTATTCTGTTCATATTCATTTCAATTCTTGTTTTTTACCGAAAAGTCCTCCGATTTCTTCTAATTGTATCCATTTTTTGTGTTCTCGGAGTAGTTGCATACTTTTTCCTGTGGTTTAAAGCTTTTGACGTACACGACTACTACACAACTAATTTACTGATATTTATACCACTAATACTTCTAACTTTTTTTGAGTTTTTAAATCGAAACTATCCAGGTATTTTTCATCATTTGGGATTAAAAATCACGTTGACCACTGTACTGCTTTTTTTGATTTTCCAAACTGCATTGAAAAACAGGATAAAATACGACACAAAAAAATATTTTGGTCGTGGAATTATATTAACGCAGAGTGAGATTGAAAACTGGGAATATTATCACTGGTACTATAACAATAATTTCAAAGCTTTCGAAACCATAAAACCCTATTTAAGATCGATTGGAATTCAAAGAACTGACAGAGTTCTCTGTATGGCTGATGCCAGTATAAATATTTCACTCTACCTGATGGACCAAAAAGGATACACGAAATACGGTTATGCCCGTTTTTCTGACAAGGAACGTATTGATTTTGCGATCAATCAAGGCTGCAAATATTTAATTCTTTCTGACGAAAATCTAAAACAATCTGTTGGTATTGAAGCTTATTTAACCAATAAAATAGGACAATATCAAAACATTAGCATTTACTCGCTGGCCAATATAAAACAAGAACCGAAATCGTTAAACCCGGAATAACTTCAACCAAATGAAAGAGCTGACTGCAAAATATTTGAACGAAAAGGCCTTTTTTTATTTGCTGGTTTTGATAGGTTTAGCCCCCTTGATCTTCACCAAATATTACCTGACATTGGATGGCCCGGGGCATATTTACAATGGCAACATCATCAAAGAATTGTGGTTAGGCTCCAATCCTGAATTTTATAATCTATTTAAGTTCAACCAACTACCGGTTCCAAACTGGATTTCGCATTTTCTGTTTGCCTGCCTCAACCTGATCTTTCCGGATTATATTTCAGAGAAGGTAATATTAGGTAGCTACCTGATCTTATTTCCTGTCTTCTTCCGTAAAATTGTTCTTTGGTTTTCTCCGGATAACAAGGCATTTTCATATCTGGGTGTTTTATTTGCACACAATCATCTACTCTACCTTGGTTCGTACAATTTAGTTTTTGCACTGGTTGCATTTTTTGCTACCAGCTATTTCATACTAAAGCATATAAATAAACTGAATATTAAGCAAGTACTTGCGCTTTCACTGCTTTTCCTGATTGTTTATTTTTCGCACATACTTATTCTATTGGTTACTATTGCAGTTGCCTTACTTTTACCTTTGGCTGCCCTTAAAATAGAAAAAGCTGAAAGAGGGTTCATTGTCTCGGGGTGGCATCTGTTTTACACCAAATTTAAAATTATCGGAATAGCGGTTTTGCCAACGTTACTATTGACTGCTATTTATCTCCTGAATGTTGATTCGCTTGAAGAAGCAGGTAGAATTAATCTTAATGAACTCCTGAAATGGATTTTTGATGTTCGTCCACTGCTTACGCTTTGCTATTGTGCCGACTGGAAATATTTTTCGCATGGACTTACAGCTCTTTTTCTCGTAATGATTGGAACCAATTTATTCTTTCTAGTTAAAAAGAATTGCATTTTCTCTGATAATAGTTTAAAGATCAGCGTTCCTCAACCAACATTCAGTTTGATTTGGTTTTTGTTGTTCGCGGTATTTACCATCCTTTTTCTGATTGTTCCCAATGCAAACATTTTGCCCGAGCGGCTCATAATCCTTGTGTTTTTATTCCTGTGTTTCTGGTTAGCAACCCAAACTTATCCGCGCTGGGTGCACAAATCGGCTATTTTCATAATCCTCGTTATACACATCGCATTTAGTTTCTATCACACACGCTCAATGAGGAGCACTTCTAACCAAATTAAATTAATGAAAGAAGCCTCGTTACATATTGAACCAGGAAGCCTTTTGCTCCCGTTCAACTACGCCTATGAAGGAAACTGGCTGCACATGCACAGTCCAGGTTATTTCGGAAGTGGCAAACCCATTGCCGTGATTGAAAATTACGAAGGACAACTGAAGTGGTTCCCTATAAACTGGAACATGGAGGGGAAATACGAGCTGTCTCCAATTAACGTTTGGGCCGCTGATAACAAAAAAATGATTGATCATTTCTATTCCAATGCCCAGAACCCAAATGTATTTTCTTTGCCTCAAAAAGACGGAAAAATTCAGGAAATTCCTTATGCCGTTATTTTTGGAAAAATGCCCGACGACTCTGATCCTGATTTCCAGAAGATAAAACCAATTCTTGACAAAAGTTATGAGCTGATCTTTCAGAACGGGTTCTGCTGGTTATATCGCTTAGGAAAAAATCAAAAAACTAATTGAGCTGAAACTTACGGGTGTTTCGAATCAACAAGTTATCGGCCTGCTGATAGATATTGTTGTCTGATCTGCGGATCAAAAATTCGTCAATCACATAATCGGCTTTTCGAAGCACATTATTTCGCATCGAGAATTTCAATAGAACATTGTCTTCCTTAATATTGATGTGGATTTCATACAAAGCCCATTCTTTATCGATAGCCCTTATGTACCGGTGTATATCCGAGTAAAAATAATCGATTGTTTGCCCATTGCCCCCGGTTTGCACCACCTCCACATTAAATCGAGGATAAGCATCGTGCCTAAAATCTTTTTGCCAGAACGAAGCCAGGTAAGTTTCACCTTTTTTTGCATTAAGAATTGGCTTTTCAAATAAGGTATTCCACTCCTTTACCTTCAATGCATGTGCTCCGGTGCCGGTATATGCGGTATTAGTCTCGTCATCATAATTCTGATAGTCCAAAAACGAAGTGGTATCGCTCATTAGAATATGCTCCTTCAGAACAAGCTTTTCGTATTTAGAATCCTCCAGAATTTGTTTGTGATAATGCATTGGTATCTGTTTTAAACTATCGTACGGCAAGCGGTATAAATCAAACAAATCATTGCCGGCTAGGAAGGCAGATGCTGCCTGAATCCGCTGCTCATCGCGATTGGGCTGATATCCTTTCATCACCATCAGCAAAATATCCTTATGGCTTTTAAAGTCTGCCAGTATATCGTAATCATGCAGAGGTTCCATCACCAGGGCATAATTACGGTAAGTCTGGCTAATGGAAGTCCTGCCCATCATTACCGCCGTTGTTGGCAAATGAGTCTTGATCGATGCAATCAGCGTATTTTCCAGCGAATTAAATCCCGGCTCAATCCAAATATTTTCTGATCCCACGTGGAAATATGGCATGGGCAAAATGGCCTGAAACTGGGAAACGTCAATCTGACCAACCCATTTGTTTTCAGGCAGTTGATTGCTTTTATCTTCAAGCAACGGTTTCGCATTATCGAGCCGGGGAGCCGTTGCTTTTATATTGTAGATGCCATCGACGAATAAAAATCCGAAAGCAATAATTGTAAGTGCCATTCGAATAGTACTTCGTCGTTGGCCGAGCCACACATACAACTGATAGAATACCAACACATTAATCACATAGAAGAACAACCACGAGAAACGCGAAAGCGCCCGCAACTGCCTGAAAGGTCCAATGTAATCGATCAACCAGTCCATTCCCATTACAAACGGAATTCCGAACGAAAGCAACAGAGCGACAAACGATGCCCAAAAGAAAGCAGTCAAAACAGAGTTGGAACTCACATTACAGAAAGCCTTTCGGGTAACTAATTTCTTCAGAAATAAAACCAAACCAATCAGAAAGCCTGAAAGCGCTGCAATACCAATAAATGCATAAGCTTCCCAATCGAGGTGATTAAACACACGAATGTATTTCGGAACAAAACTGTAAGGAGCTCCCGATGGCAACAATACACTCAACGGATGCGCCAAATAAGTCAAGAATCCGTAAGGGTGAGAGGTGCGATCTGTCATCGGATCGGTTGAAATCATGAGTATTTCGAGCAGAATAAACGGTACTCCTACTTGTAAAAACCAATGCAGAAGCGCATTTCGGCGGGCCGTCCAACTTTCGCTGAGCCAGTTTTTGGCAAAAAGCCAGTAAAAGGTCAGTAACAAACCATAAAATCCGATAAAATAGAGTTGCATGGAAGCGGCCAGAAATCCTACAATAGCAATTAACGTGGAAAATCCCCAGCCAGGTTTCCTCGAAAAGCGAATGATTAGGTAAAGCATCGCCGGAATCCAGAACAGGTGCGACAATGAGAAGTGTCCAGCCATTCGCCCAATTTGCGGCGACAACATACAAATGCCCACTGAAGCCAATGAGGCAAACCACCACGAAACACTTAATTCAGCAAATACCAAAAACAGGAAAATCGTTGCAATTAGCACTGAAAAGATCATTGACAGATTGATAATCCCGACAATATTTTTGCGAATATCAACCAGGTTGTTGCTTATCCATTTTACGGTATTGGTGAGCAAAGGCTGGTTATCGGTAAAAAACACTGATTCGCCATACGGATAATTCATCCCCTCAAACTTGAAATACGAAGAATCACAGTCCAGATGATAAATTGCCCCGTAATACGATTTGAAACCATCGCCTCCGGGTGCAAAGTAGGTTTGGTTTGGATTCCGGAGTATATTTCCGAAGAAAAAAAGGATGACCAGAAGCGCCAGAATACTGGTAAATAACAAGCCTTTTCTGAGATTATCCATTAACGTTATGATTTATTTCAATACAAATAAAACTATATTTACAGAAAAATTCGTATTCGCGCTATGAATAGTTTCCGGAAAATATCAGTCGTTGTGCCTTGTTTTAACGAAGAAGAAAGTCTGAATACTTTCAACGAAACACTGATCCGTTTTTTGCCCCGGAATTACGACTACGAAATTATTTACATCAACGATGGGAGCAGCGACAACACCTTTCAGGTGATCAGGGCTCTGGCAGAAAACAATCCAAGAATCAAATACATTTCCTTCTCGCGTAATTTTGGGCACCAGAATGCCCTTAAGGCGGGTTACGAATTTGCTTCAGGCGATTGCGCCATCAGCCTCGATGCCGACCTGCAACATCCTCCGGCAGTAATTCCTGAACTGATAAGCAAATGGGAAGAAGGGTTCGAGATTGTGAATACTATACGCCACGACCACCAAAGCATTTCCCTTGCTAAAAAAATATCTTCGGGATTGTTTTACCGGATCATGAAACGATTGTCGGACGTAAACATCGAAAACGGCATGGCCGATTTTCGCCTTATCGACAAAAAAGTACTTAGAGAATTGAAACGGTTTCAGGAAAATTACTTGTTTTTCAGGGGAATCATTCCGTGGATGGGATTTAAGCAAACTACCGTCGATTTTACAGCCAGCGAGCGTTTTGCCGGAACAACCAAATATACCTTCCGGAAAATGCTGAAATTCGCTACCACCGGCGTCACAGCCTTCAGTGTAAAACCCTTGCGGATATCGATTTACCTGGGCTCGGTAATTGCTTTACTAAGCTTCATTTACGGCCTGTATGCCATTTACATTCATTTATTTACCAGTCAGGCTGTAACCGGCTGGACCTCGGTAATCATCAGCGTATTGTTTGTTGGGGGCATTAACCTGTTGATGCTGGGCATTATTGGCGAATACCTCGGGAAACTCTTCATTGAAAATAAACGCCGCCCGAATTATTTGATTTCAGAAACCAATATTGAAATGTGAATGGTACAAGTACCAATCAAACCAATTCCAAAATAGCTTCACTTTTTTCTTATCAGCTTTATGGCTTCAGTTTTTCCTGAAGCGCTGATTCGGCATACAAGAATTCCTTCAGTGACATTTACAAAACCTGGATGAAGGGGATTCCAGCGGATTTCATGCTGTCCAGAAGTTTGTTGCCCGGCAAACAAAGTGCACAGCTTCCGGCCATTCAGATCGAAAACACAAATTTCTACATTTCCTGATTTGGCAAGGTAATACTGAATCGTGGTTTCTTCAGTAAATGGATTGGGATAAGCCTTGGCACTATATTTATCGGTTTTCGGATTTTCAATTACCTCGGTAATTGGTGCGCCATTGATTTTCAGATCGTCGAACCATATTTTGGCTGTGCCCAATGCACCATATTCAGCTATGATTTCGAACCGATCAACTGTTTTCCAATCGAATTTTCCCTGCGCATTGTACCAGATTCCGCTATCCCAGGCTCCGGTCTCAAAAAAGCTTTTCAGCGGAATTTTCAAGTGATGCCAAACTCCGTCCCAGGTCACTTTGGTTTGATCGATATCGTAACACATCCGCCATGGATGATCTCCTGCAGTTGTTGTTTTGGTATCCAGAAACCGAATCTGGAATTTTGTGCCGGGCGTATCTCCTTTCACCCATAAGTCTAGTTCATAATTGGCAGCGGCCAGTTGCGAGAGGTCTTTATCAGGCTTGAAATTGAAGCCCGGCCCGGTATATTGATTGCTGCCTGTCCAGTAAATGGCATATTTTCCTGCCTGCGCACCCGCAGAATAATAGTCGATTGTTCCATTTCCGGCACTTCCCGATTCCAACACCGCGGTGGCAATATAATCGGTATAAATATCGAATGGTTTTGTTTCCGGAGTAATAGAAAACGAACTTTGTGTCGGAACATTAAGTCCTAAACTTTTAAGGATGTCCGGATCCAAATCGTAATCGAACAATTCGTTGCTGCCTTTCTCGAAAAGGCCAAATCCGCCCTGATAATCCCAGCTTGTCCACGGAATTCCTTTTTCTTCCAAATATTTCCGCACCACATCGTACCAATAAACCCTGTCGGCATGCGGACTATTGGGAATGTAAACACCAAACTCGCCACAGAAGATATTAACGTTTCTGCTCGTTTTGAAATTCACGGCAATGTCGATCAATTGCTTCACTGCAGCAACTGTTCCATCATTTTTATAATTATTCAGTGAGCTTTCTACCCAGGTTCCTTTGGCGCTGGATGGTGTAGCAGGCATTCGAGCTGCATCGTACGGAAAAGGTATTCCCGAAACATCCTGCATATAGCTGGTCCACGTGGCACCCTGATGGGTAAACATGAACGGATCGTAAAAATGAAAAGTGTAAATCAGGTTCATGCCCGAATAGGTCGGCATGTTTTTTAGTTCGTTGTAACTATTGTAACCCGAAGCACCAACCACAATCGTATGCTTGGTATCGACAGCCCGAATGGCATCAATCACACGCTCCTGAATCTGGCACCAAACAGCGGTGGTTATTCCATGCGGCTCGTTCAAAATCTCGTAATACACGTAATTCGAGCGATTTTTATAATGCGAAGCCATTTGCGGCCACACTTTCAGCAAAATACTTTCTACCGAAACTTCAGTATTTGCATTGGGGTCAAAAGTGTGATTATCGAGCAATAAATGAATTTTCAGTTCTTCAGCCCAGTCAACGGCCTGATCCAGAAATTCGAAGAACAGCGGGTCAATCACATAATCGGGCGAACCATTGGTCATATAATGTAGGTTTATCGGAAGACGAATCACATCGCAACCGAGGCTTTTAATCCGCACAAAATCATCTTTGGTGTATTTGGTAAACTGAATTTGTCTGGCACTACCCGATTGGAACCAATTGGTAAGATTTACGCCTTTTGAAAAAGGAACTTCAGCGTGAAGAGCACCAAAAACAAAGATCAGGAAGATATTCAATAGAGCCTTAATGGTTAATTTCATTGAAGTCAGGATCGTCGGGTTGTTTGTCAAAATTGCTCGCCTAAAGTATCGAAAAATTTAATTTTATTTGTAATTGTATTTTTTACATTTTGATTGATTTTTGTCGGAAAAGTAATTACCTTATAATCCTTAAAATGACCAGAATTTCCATTATTTTACTGTTTACATTATTGGTTCTTACAATTAATATTTGTCACGCCCAAACCGCAATTCGTATCGATATTGACGTAACCAAAGGAAAAATTCCGGTTTCGCCATATCTCTATGGGAAGAACAATGTGCTGCCAAGCACTTATTTGAGTTCGGGCACAAACGAGGAAATTACAAGAGCAAAAGAAGCCGGAGTTCGTCTTGTAAGGCAAGGTGGAGGCAACAACAGCACCAAATACAACTGGCGTCTGAAACTTTCGAGTCACCCCGATTGGTACAATAACGTATATGCAAACGATTGGGATGCAGCGGCAAAAAACATGCTTCAGCAGCTTCCGGGGATTCAGGGAATGTGGTCGTTTCAACTGTTGGGAAAGGCGGCTTCAAACTCCAATAACAACTTTAACGACTGGAGCTACAACCAGTCTCAATACTGGAGCGGTGTCACTCAAAACCTGGCCGGTGGCGGTAAACCCAATACTTTAGGCGGATCGAAAGCACAGATGGAAGGTAACCCTGACTTATACCTGATGAGCTGGACTGCTGATTCAACCGTTGGGATTCTGGACAAATGGTTTGGTGCGAAAGGGCTTGATTACGACAAAAGTAAATTTGTGTATTGGGCTATGGATAATGAGCCTGAAATTTGGTCGGGAACGCACGACGATGTAATGAAAACCCAATGTTCAGCAGAAGAATACATGCAATTGTATTTTAAAGTTGCCAAGGCCGCCCGCGCCAAATACCCGAATATCAAACTCCTTGGACCAACACCGGCCAACGAATGGCAATGGTATCGTTGGGGTTCCGATGGAATTCTTTCAGACGGCAAAAAATATTGCTGGCTCGAATTTTTCATCAAACGAATTGCCGAAGAACAAAAGGCTACCGGGATTCGTTTGCTCGATGCCATTGATATTCATTATTATCCAAGTTCGTCGGACGCTGCCAAATGTGTGCAGTTTCACCACGTATTTTTCGACCGCGATTACGATTATCCCGAAGCCAACGGCGTTCATACCGTTACCGGAGGCTGGGATACCAGCATTAACAAAGAATATATTTTAGGGCGGTGCTCCGATTGGCTAACTCAATACCTCGGAACCAATCATGGCGTTGGCCTGGCAGTAACCGAATCAGGCCTGGCTTCGACAAATGCCAATGTTCAGGCAGTTTTTTACGCCTCAACAATGGGCGAGTTCATGAAAAACAGTGTCGAGCTTTATACACCATGGAGCTGGAATGTGGGCATGTGGGAAACCCTCCACCTGTTTAGCCGCTACAATCAAAAATACTATGTCCAGGCCGCCTCACAGAACGACCCACTCGTTTCGGCCTATCCAACGATTAATGGTACTGCCGATTCAATTACAGTTGTTCTGGTCAACCGGTCGTTAACCGACAAACAAACCGTTAACCTGAATCTTTCAGGAATAAAAATAAATCCCGGCACTTACGGGATGTATTCAATTTCAGGATTAGGATCGACCGAAACGTTTGTAACGCACATCAACAATGGGTTAAAGAAATTGCAGGTTCAGGCAACGGCTAACGCAATGACTATAGAATTGGCGCCACTTTCAGTAAATTCCATCGTAATGAAATCGCTGGTTATGGGGAACTCTCCGGAGATAAAAAAGAGCGTTTTTAAAGCGAGTGTATATCCAAATCCGGCAAGCAATGAGGTTTATCTGGATTTTACGCTTCCTGACAAAAGCAGAATGAACATTGAATTTTTCAATTCGAACGGACAAATACTAAAGACCATAGCTAATTCATTCTTTGAGGTCGGAGATCATCAGGTTATTTTTAATTCAACCCCTTATCCTGATGGAATTTACTGGATTCGGTTCTGTTCTGAATCAAATGCAGAGACTGTCAAGTTGATCAAAGCTAAAAACAATTAACTTTAAACGAATCTTAAACCTAATATCCATGCTCAAAAAAAACTTTTCACTGCTACTTATCATCCTTTTAATCAGCGGACTATCGCTCTCTGCAAAAGAGAAAGCAATCACTCCAAAAAAATTTAAATTCACCGATATCGGAAATCCTGAAATCGCCGGAGCATCCCAAATTCAGGACAACAGTATCATTATTACTGCTGGTGGTGCCGATGTTTGGGGCACACGTGATGAATTTCGGTTGGCTTACATCGAGCAAACTGGCGATTTCGATTTTGCTGCCAGAATTGAAAGCCTCACCGATCCACATTTGTACACCAAAGCCGGATTAATGGCCCGTGAAGATCTTTCGGACAACAGCCGGCACATCTATTTCCAGGTTTTTCCGAACAACAATCCCCGGAACAAAAACAATGGCGGATACGAATTTCAGTACCGGAAAGAAAAGGCTGGTGAAATGAAAGCCATATACCCAGCCAAAGCAGATGGAACTCCGGAATTTCCGGTCAATTATCCCAACACATGGATCAGGCTGAAACGCACTGGGAACAACTTTACCGGCTTTTACAGCGCCAATGGGAAAGACTGGAAGACTTACACCACCTTTACTATGGAGATCTCAAAAAAAGTATATCTGGGTCTCGCCGTCACTTCGCATAACACGAAAAAATCAGTAACGGCTGTATTTCAAGATATCTCGCTAAAAAAATAAGCACGATGAAAAAATTATTCCTACTTGGATTCCTGATTTCAAGTGTTTTATCCTGGGCAATAAAGCCAGTTCCTTCCGATCCCAAAGCGAGCACTTCAGCTGTTAAATTGTTTCAAAAAATGCTAAAGCTGGAATCGAGAGGAATGATGTTCGGGCACCAGGATGCCTTTGCCTACGGCACAAAATGGTACAACCAGGAAGGCCGCTCCGATGTAAAAGAGGTTTGCGGTGATCATCCGGCCATTATTGGCTGGGAACTGGGCCATTTGGAACTCGGTAATGCATATAGCCTCGACTCTGTTTATTTCGACAATATTCGAAAGGGCGTTCAATATGCCAATAAAATTGGAGCAATCAACACCATTAGCTGGCACCAACGAAACGCCCTCACTGGCGGAACGGCCTGGGATGTAAGTTCAAAACAAACGGTCGCTTCCATTTTGCCGGGTGGCGAAAAACATGCTCTTTACCTGCAATATCTGGATAAGCTGGCCAACTTTATGCTTAGCCTGAAAAACGAAAAAGGCGAATTCATTCCAATTTTGTTCCGGCCATACCACGAGCACACCGGAAGCTGGTTCTGGTGGGGCAAAAACCTCTGCACAATTGACCAGTATAAAGCCTTGTGGCGTTTTACGGTAAATTATCTCCGGAATGAGAAAAACATTCATCATCTGCTTTTTTCGTATTCAACCGATCGCTTTGCTACCAAAGAAGAATACCTTGAACGTTACCCCGGCGATGATGTGATTGATCTGGTTGGTTTTGATTTATACGATAATGGACCAGAATACAAGTCGGTTCTTGACAATTGTGCAAAATTAGTGTGCAAGATAGCTGCCGAAAAAGGGAAAATAGGCGCGGTAACCGAAGCCGGCGATCCAACTGGCAAAAAAACCGAATGGTGGACCAAAACCATACTCGAAACCCTGCAGCCATACAATCTTTCATACGTATTGGTCTGGAGAAATTCGTTTACAAAAACAAAGGATGTTCCGTTTGGACCATACAAAGGCAGCCCCAGCGAACAGGATTTTGTGAAGTTTCACAACGATCCTAAAACATTGTTTTTGAACGATATAAAATAGTTTACAAGCCGATAAAATCAGAAGAGGAATTTCAATTGAAGTTCCTCTTTTTCGTTAAAGTTCTTTGGTATACAGCGCCCTGTATATTGAGCCCTGTGGGGTTAAAAGACTTTCGAATAGAACCACTTTATTAATGTAAACCGTATCGAAAACCGTTTGTCCATAATCCTTCACCAAAGTATCGATGATTGTTTTATCTGCCAGATATTTCATTCGGGCAATGGTCAGATGCGGCTTTAAAGGCTTTTGATCGAAACTAAAATCATTCTGACTGAGCAAATCGCCCAACTTTTGGTGGACTGGAATTATATTCTGTAGGCTATTCAATCCCAGCCAAAGCACATTGGGATCGCGCCGATTGGGAAATACTCCGACACCTTCGAGCTTTGGACTGAAAGCGGCCACATCGCTGAATGACTGATCTATCATCTGTTTCAGCACACCTACTTTTTCATCGGGAGTATCGCCCAGAAAATAAAGTGTAATGTGCCAGTTCTCGGGCTTCACCCAGTTCAGTTTGTTGAGGCGCATCCGACTATTGTTCTTCCACGATTCAACTTTTTGAATGGCTTTCGTTGATGAAACAGGCACACCAATAAACAAGCGCTTGGTCATGCGGAATAGTTTTACATGTGACTCTGAATAAACCTCAACTGCTTTTCGAGCATCGAAATTTTGTGCATTTCAAACTTGGCTTTTCGAGCAGTTTCAATCGGTTTGGAGTAAATATACTCAATTTCCATCGGCCGGCGATGATCATAGTCGAGTTTCATGCTCGGTGCATAAGGTTTCATTTTAATGGTCATGTCAATCATCTGCTGGGCAAGAGATTCTTTCAATTGCACACCACAGGCATTGGCACCACGAATAACTTCAAGCATCAATTCTTTCGAAAGCTCTCGGGTTGATTCGTTGGCCATCAGGCGATCAGTTGTTGTGTTCAAAACAACCGTCATCCCATTGAAAGGAATATTCCAGACCAGCTTTTGCCAACGCGCAAATCTCAGGTCGGGCAACAAATCAGCGTGAATTCCGGACTGTTGAAAATCAGCAACAACCTGAGAAATAACAGCCTGATCAGCAACATTGAAAGAAGCAATATTTAACTTTCCGTAATCGAGGTGGTGAATGTGTCCGGGACCAATTTTGTTCGAACAGATAAAGGCCAAGCCTCCGGCAAACATTACGTCGGGCAATTGATTCGCCAGATCTTCTTCCAAACCAAGGCCATTTTGCAACAGAATAACCACGGACCCCGGATGGACAATTGGGCGAAGTATGTCAGGCAAATGATGATTTCCGGTTGTTTTCAGGCAAACCAGAATCACATCGCATTGGGGCATATCAGCCGGAATTTTATAGGCATTCACTTGCGGCAAATGAAAATCGCCCAGAATCGAATCGACCCGAAGTCCGTGTTTTTGAACGTACTCAAAATCGCTCCTGAACAGGAAATGAACTTCCTGTCCGGCTTTGGCCAACATTCCACCGTAAAATCCGCCTAAAGCTCCCGTACCAATTACTCCATACCTGATTGCCATTTTCAAATCTGATTTCTGTTTTCATACAAAAATATCCTTAATGCCAGTTTTAAGTAATCCAAACAGAGTTGAACATCTAAATCGTAACAAAAAAGTTACAAGTCGCCAGTATCCAGCGAAATCGTTCAGAAGAAAACATTAGCTTCGTACTCCTTTGAAAACGAAACACCAATAACCTATTTTAAACCGAATATGAAAACAAAACTTTTTTCGCTACTGCTTGCATTTATCTGGTTTTCAGCTCAAAACCTATTGGCTCAGGAAAGCAAAACCGTGCAATCGCCTGATGGAAACCTTTCCATCACCATCCTACTGGCAAAAGACGGGACGTTGAGTTATTCATTCAAAGCCTTTCAGCAACCGGCTATTTTAAATTCACCGTTGGGATATTCCGATGGTTCAGGTTCAGTGCCGTCAGCAGGCTGGACTATGGAAAGCTCCCAACCCCGCTCGGTTGTTTCGGTGTGGAAACCAATTTGGGGAAAGCGCTCTATTGTTCCTGATGAATACAATGGACTGACATTCAATCTCACAGGCCCGGATGCCTCCAAACTTCAGCATTTATGCCTCGAAGTGCGAGCCTACAACAATGGCGTGGCTTTCCGTTACAGCGTTCCGGCCGAAGAAAAAAATAGCTTTGCGGCAACCTCTGAGTCAACTGCCTACCAATTTGCAGGCGACTATACAGCCTGGTTTTACAACGGCGAAAACGCGAACATTGGCCCTGTAAAACTTACTGAAAGCGACGGGAAACGATTGCCGGTGATGACCGTCAAAGCCAGCGACAATTTGTATATGGCGTTGCATGAAGCGAATCTGGCAACCGGAGATCCGCTGGTACTTCAATCGACAAAAGGCAGTACCACGATGTCGGTCATTTCCAAACCCGGAACCCTCGCTGCAGGTTTTCAATCGGCATGGCGGGTTATCCTCTGCGGAAAAACTCCGGGAACTTTGGTCGATTCGCATTTAATTGAACTCTTAAATCCTGACCCAATAGGCGATTTCTCATGGGTTAAACCCGGCGTAGCCGTTTGGGACTGGCGTATCGATGGAGCTCAAATTGACGGTTTCACCTACGGAATGAATTACTCGTCGTGGATTCGAATGGTTGACTTTGCTGCTGAAAACAACATTCGCTATTTAGTTTTGGACGCCAACTGGTACGGTCCGGAACACGAAGCAAAATCTGACCCGCTGAAAGGCGATAAAGTGAACGATGTAAAGAAATTACTGCAGTATGGAAAAGAAAAAGGTATCGGAATCTGGCTTTACCTCAACGATGTAGGCGGACGAAAATTTCCGATTGAACAAACCCTGAAACAATATGGCGACTGGGGTGCGGCTGGCATCAAATATGGATTTATGAGAGGCAATCCGGCTGAAAAGAATGCCTGGACTCGCAAGATCACGGAACTATGCGCACAGAACCACCTTTTGTGCGATTTCCACGACGGACCGGTACATCCATACGGACAAATGCGCACCTTTCCAAACGCTGTAACCCGTGAATATTGCCATGCTCAGTTGGATGGGCACCATGTTTTTGTTCCGAAAACCTTTGTAACAACCGTTTTCGTGAATATGCTTTCAGGTCCTATCGACATGAACAATGGAATGTTCGACCTTCGCCAGGGCAGGACCACCCGCGTTGACGAAAGCCAGCCAGTTCCTTCAACCCTGGTTTCGGAAGCGGCTCGAACACTGATTGTGTTTTCCGGAGCTACGATCATTCCCGATATTCCTGAATACTACCGCAAATACCCCGTTCTGCTGAAATTCATTGCTTCTCAAAAAATGCCTTGGATGGAAAGCAAAACACTTTCAGGGGAAATTGGCGAATACATTGTGGAAGCACGGCAAGCTGCCGATGGCGTTTGGCTGGTTGGCGCAGCTACCAACGAATCGCCTCGCGAGCTCGACATTCCACTCAGTTTCCTGAAACGCGGAAAATATGAAGTGACCATTGTGCAGGACGGTGACGACGCCCATTACCTTAACAACCGTGAGGTATTGAAATCGGAAACAAAAACGATGAAACCGTCGGAAACAGTGCGAGTTAAGCTGGCTGCCGGAGGTGGCGCCTGCCTGATCATTAAACAAACCGGAAAAACCAATTAAAACTCTTGATATAAAAATAGTTAGGGGGGTGATTTTAAATCACCCCCCTAACTATTTTTAATATTACCGGCTCGCGTGAAACTTCAGGAAATCGCAAATTTCTGTATGTGCCAGTTTCGACTCGCGAAAAAGGTTTCCAAATGCCGGATAACAGTGACACATCCCCTCGCCTACCAGCAAAGTAACCTCAACGCCTGCCTTTTGTGCCTTCTCAGCAAAACGAATCGAATCGTCACGCAAAATCTCATTACTCCCTGCGCTGATGTGCAATGGCGGCAAACCATTTAAATCGCCGTACAATGGCGAAATATAAGGGTTCCGCTTATCGTTTATGCCCGCATAAAATTCGCTGGCATTTTCCGAACTTCCTTTGGGCGACAAGCATTTCTCCACATTCGAAACATACGACTCTCCGGTTCGGGCTAAATCAGTCCAAGGCGATAAAACAGCAGCTGCCGCAGGTAATGCAAAACCTTTATCTTTAATTGTGAGCAAAGTTGCCAGGCACAATCCCGCACCTGCTGAGTCGCCTGCGAATACAATATTTCGCGCGTCAAAGCCATTCCCAAGAAGAAATCGGTACGCAGCCAAGGCATCGTTCAATGCTGCCGGGAATGGGTTTTCAGGAGCCAGCCGGTAATTAAATACCAACGCATTGACGCCGCTTCCTTTCACAAACTTTATCACATGTTGCCGATGCGATTCGGCCGAACCTGTCACATACATTCCGCCATGAAAATAAAGCATCGCTTTCTGAACATTGTTTGCCGGAAGTTTCATCCATTCGGCATACATTTCGCCAATGGTAACCGGCACTATTTCAACCTCGGGAGGAAGCTTTCCAAACATCCTTCCACCTTTTTCCGTCTGTTCTCTCAATTTTCGCACTCCTTCAGGAGAAGGATCGAACGGCTGCTTCCTGAGTTTTCCGCGAAACCAATGGCGATTGACCATCAACCCCAGGATAATTTTACTTTTTAAGCTTTGCATATCATTGTTTTTTAGTTTTCTGTCAACAACATATCCAGAAGAATACGCTTATCGGGCATGTTAAACCTGTTTCCATAAATAGCTTTGTTCAATGCCAATCCGTTGATTGACGAGAAAAACAAAGTCGCCATCTCCTTCGGATCATGCTTTTTTACCGTCCCATCTTTTTGCCCTTCAGTGAAAATTCGAATCATAACTTCATATTTCACATCATTCTGCATGCGAATAATTTCCTTCGCCTCTTCAGGATACGCATCGGCTAAAGCTGTTTGTGTTATCAGGAAATAATAGCTGGTGGTATTGGCATTTGTTTCAAAACCTTTCATCAAACCTTCCACCGCCAATACAATTTTCTCTTTTGCTGAAACAGGCAGCTTCTCAAGGTTTAAAGCCGCCTCATTCATCCTTTCCATAGCACTACTAATCAAGCAAATGAATATCTCTTCTTTTGACCGAAAGTAATGATAAACCAAACCCTGCGACATGCCCGTTTTTTCAGCAATGTCGCTGATTTTAGCTGCAGCTAAACCTTTTGTTGCAAACAACGACAAAGCCGACGAAAGAATCTTCTCTCTCCGTTCATCTTTTACTTTTTGATTGGCTTCCTTATTTCTTGGCATTTTTGATTGAATGTTTATTCAATACAAAAATAAATAAAATTCTATCGCTTAAACCAATCAGTATAGAATTTAAAATATTCTTTCTCGCTAATAGAAAAAAAACTAACAACCAAATACTTACAAATTAATCAGAACTTTTTGATATTGCGGATGGTTTATTGGAGTATAAAAAATACAAGTCATGGAGAAAGAAGCATTTATAATTGAAAGAACTTATGCTGCACCCATTGCGAAAGTTTGGGAAGCCATTACAGATAAAGATGAAATGAAATTGTGGTATTTCGATCTTCCGGAATTCAAGCCTGAAGTTGGTTGCGAGTTCCTGTTTTGGGGCGGGCCAGCCGAAGACCGCCAATACAAACACCTTTGCCAGGTGGTAGAAGTAATTCCGAACCAGAAAATCGCCTATAGCTGGCAGTATGAAGGTTACGACGGAAATACACTTGTATCGTTTGAACTTTCGGGAACTGATGGACAAACCACTGTTACCCTGACTCACGAAGGATTGGAAACCTTTCCGCCAGACCAACCCGATTTTGCCCGAAAGAACTTTGAAGAAGGCTGGACCTGGATTATTGGCACTTCACTTAAAGAATACCTCGAAAAGAATGTTTAACCTCTAAATAATAAGTACATGAGAATAGCATCTATAATTGTAAGAATCCTGATGGGACTTATGTTTGCGTTTGCGTCGATTGTTTTTTTCCTGAAACTTGTTGATACTCCTGAAATGACAGGTAGTGTAAAAATTTTCAACGACGGAATTGCGGCTTCCATCTATTTGATGCCCACCGTAAAGGTCTTTGAATTGCTTTGCGCCATAGCATTCCTAACCGGAAGATTTGTTCCGCTGGCAACAGTGGTAATTTTCCCGATTACAATGAATATCCTTCTTTTTCATGCGTTTCTGCAACCAAGCGGATTACCCATTGCCATTTTCATGATGATTGGGAACCTTTTTCTGGCCTACTATTACAGAAACAATTACAAGAGTTTATGGGCTGCAAAATAAATTGATTCAGAACTCATTAACTTAAAATCACAACAAAATGGCAGTATTTAATCCTTATCTGAATTTTAACGGAAATACCGAAGAAGCTTTTAACTTTTACAAATCGGTATTTGGCGGCGAGTTTGCCATGATCATGCGCTTTCGCGATGTGCCAGGCAACGAAAATATGCCGGCCGAGGTTCTCGACAAAATTATGCATATTGCTTTGCCCATTGGCAAAGGGAACATACTTATGGCAACCGATTCGCTCGAATCGTTAGGACAAAAGCTGGTTAAGGGAAACAATCACTATTTCATGCTGGGAACTGAAAGTAAAGAAGAAGCCGATGAGCTTTTTGTCAAACTTTCGGTCAACGGGAAAATCGAAATGCCGCTTCAGGATACTTTTTGGGGTGACTATTACGGTGCATTTACCGACCAGTTTGGTATTCAGTGGATGATTGATTACCAATACCCCAAAGCGTAATTTTACAAATAACAAAAAGCCCGGACTCGTCTGAAAGCGACTTGTCCGGGCTTTTTATTTTACTGATTCTGAAATGTTAAAAACCTGAAATTAACATTTCAGCAGAAGATTTTTATCTAATTTTAAGAGTTCTAAATTGAAAAGGCCATGAAAACAGCACTCTTAATTTTAGCAGGTTGCTTGTTAATGACGATCTCGTTATCAGCACAAACCAGGCAGGACACAAAAACAGATTCCATCAAAACCGGTTTTAACTCTTTTCAGCATATTCTTACCGACACACTGAAATTAACCAATCCTTTTGCGGAAAACCAGTTTCAGGCTCCGTTACGAAAATACAATTTCCCAAGGCAAAATCAGAATATTGCTTTAAACAGCAATTCTAACTTCAGGATGCCAGTTTACCATCCTGAATTTAAATCGAAAATGCCGGTTAAACAACCGGATCCTTCAGTACAATATTTCCTTCAGATTAAGAAAATCGATTAATGAATGGAAAATTAAAAAAGCCCGGGATAGCGCTTAACGATAAGCTTTTTCATTGCTTCAGGAACTTGATCAACCGGAACAGGTTTATCTTGCGGACGGGTTTGTTTTTGGTTGATTTCGCCCAGCAAACTCCAGCGACGTGTCATTTCTGCAGGTTCACGGGCAGGTAAATCGTACCGTGTAAAATCGATAATGGTTTCTGAATTTGACTTCAGCGGGCGAAGCAACGCCAATCGGAAGTCTTTATTCATAAACCAGCGGATCTCCTTATCGGCATCCGAGCCTCCAATGCCTGAGCCCTTTTCTTCGAACCGGTAATTGAAATCGTTGGTTTTGTAATGATTTCGCCAAATCAGGCCAAACTCGCCCTGGGTAATGAATTTCACATCGGGCCACTGCTTTTTAATTGCACTCAACCATGCAGTTAATCCGGCCACATCAATCGGCAGCGAAACTTCCCAGCAATTGGTTACCCAGGCAAAACCATTCAGCTCAAAACCACGGTCGAAATGAATAGCTGTAGTGTGAATCATCTCTTTCATGCCTGTTTCCAATCCGTACTTGCCAAGGGTTTCAATAGGCCCTACTCCCATCCGGCTGTTGAATCCTTCGGCAAAACCTTCGCGACGTGCCGCCAAAAAATCAGTCGTCCAACCATCGAGATTTACGCAATCGACAAAATCGGCAGTCCCCTGTGCTGGTTTGCAGAAATGCTCTTTCGACGGGTAAAACGGGTAACAAACAGCCCCATCGCCATCCTGGTTATCAATAGCGTACTGGCTCCAGATATTACCCTGACAGACATGAATTCCTTCCGCTTTTGCCAAGTATTCCTGATTCGTGGAAGATAAGAAGCCAGCAACAATACTGTTCGGGCGATAACCGTTTCCAACGATTTCAGAAACTTTGGCCAAACCATCGTGCAAATCCTTATTAACCTGCTCAATCGGGTTATATGCATTGGCAAAATATGCACCTGGAATGAAGGTAATTTCATCGCCATATTTATGATGATAACCAACAACTATTTCCCTTATTTTCTGATAATCTGAAGAAGTGTCGTGTAAAGCGAGCCAGCTGAAAGCCCAGGTAATTTTACTTCCGGGAAATCCCTTGTCGATGGCTTCCCGAAAACGCATCACTGCAGCCGGGGTATGCAAACTCCGCTCGTCCTCACCCAAGTTGCGATCACGGGCAACTTCAATCTGGTTTACCCGGATTATTGCATTAAACGTGAGGAAGCGGTTCCCCATTAATTTATCTGAGGCTGATTTGTTTGAGCCCTCCGAAACGAAAGCAAAAAGTATAAGGCAGCAAACTGAAATGAATGTTCTCATCGAAATTGGTTTAGTTAGTTATTAGGCCTGAAAATTCTTTTCAGCTATAAAGGTGGCAATAATTCTGAATGAATCAAAAAGGAACAGATCAGTCCATTTTTGTGGAAACGAATTAATCGTTGTTCAGTGCCCTTACGCGCGAAACCATCAGGCTGATTCCCAAACCAAAAACACCAATCACAGCAAACGAATAGCGCAATCCGGCCACTTCCGAAATGTAACCAATCAGCGGCGGCCCCATTAAAAAGCCAAGGAAACTGACACTTGAAACAGTTGCCAATGCAATTCCAGCCGGAATTTTGCTATGCCGCCCGGCAGCACTGTAAACCGTGGGTACAATGCTCGAAACGCCAAGCCCTACAAGCATAAATGCCAATGTACACGGCACCAGATAAGGAAAGAAAACCGAAGTAAACAATCCGGCAGAAATCATGACACCGCAAATTTGCAGTAACCTTTTGCGACCAATTTTCGAAATCAGGTAATCGGCCACAAAACGTCCGGTAGCCATCATAATCATGAATGAAGTGTAGCCCAGAACTACCAGCGAAGCCGGCGCTTTTACAACATCTTTAAAGTAAATACCGCTCCAGTCGAACATAGCTCCTTCACTCGCCATACTGCAAAAACCAATTATGCCAAGCTGCAATAAAATACTGTCGGGTTTGTTGAAAAACTTCCGGCGTGGTTCTTCCGGGGCAGCAGGCGCAGGCGAAGTTCTGACCAAAAACGGGTAATTGATCCAAACAATGGCCCAAACAATACCAATAATCGTTACAAAATGCCAGAAGACCGAAACATTCAGGTTAATCATAGCCAATCCAATCAATGCCCCCGTAAATCCGGCCAGGCTCCATCCTCCATGAAAAGAAGCCATGATTGGACGTTTGTATATTCGCTCGGCAGCCACACCCTGAGTGTTAATCGAAATGTTGCATAAGTTACCGGCCAATCCGAATAAAAATAAACCAATGGCCAGCTGCCAGCCAGCCTTAACCAGACCCAGGTTGCTAAGTAATACAGTATATGCCGGAAGGGCAAATGCCAGCGTTTTATGACTGCCGAAACGGGTAACCAGCTTGCCAGAGAAAGGCATCATCAAGAACTGACCTACAGGCAAGGCAAATAAAATGCTGCCGAACAAGGCGTCGCTAAGATTAAGATCAGTTTTTATATCAGGAATTCGGCTTGCCCATGACGAGAAACACAAACCCATGCTGAAATAAACCAACGCAACTGCCAGTCGGATTCGTCGTTTGGAAATGGGTTTATTAGCTGTTTCTGAAATAGATATGCTCTCTGTCATTCTCCTGTTCTCTGTAAATTCCAGCTACAAAAGTAAGGAATCGACACGATGAGCAGTTTTTATTCCGAAAAAATGATTGTTCGTTAAGAAATTGAGAAGGAAAAGCCATTTGAAAACGCAAATCAAAAACCTGTCGGATAATTATGTAATTGAGATATATCACGCATTTCGCACCAAGAAATATCGGAAAACATTAGAAAAATAAGACTTAAAAAGGTATTTTAAAACTCTTAAAAAAAGCTTGGTTCATAAACACCTTAACCTAACATTACATGAACTATCAGGACAAAACAAGGGAGGAATTAATAGAGGAGTTGAAGCAGCAAAGAAAAGAATTCCATTCGTTGAAAACATTGTTTAACAAAGAAGTAAACGAACGAAAATACGTTGAATTTGTCCTTCGCGAAAGACTAAAAGAGTTAACCTGCCATAATCAGATCAGCAAAATATTCAGCGATTCGGCACTCTCCATCGAAATGATGTGCGAAGAAATAATTCATGTAATACCCGAAGCTTTTCAGTTCCCTGAATTTACCAAGGCTTGCCTGTGTATTTATGACAAAGTTTATGCACTCCCCGACTTTTCAAAAACAAAGCACTTTATAAATCAACAAATTAAAGTTAAAGATCAAATTATTGGTCAGCTTGAAGTTTACTACACCGGTGAAGAAGTTACTTCAACCAATCAAATATTTCTTCCGGAAGAATCGATACTCCTTTGGACAATTGCCAGCCGCATTGGAAAATACCTCGAATTTAACAAGTCGGATGAAGATTTACACCAGAATGAGCTAAAATACAAGGATTTAGTTGAGAATATCAACGATGTTGTTTATGAAATTGATACTCATGGCATTATTCAATACATCAGCCCGTCCATCGAACGGATTCTCGGATACACATCGCATGAAATCATTGGAAAGAACTTTCTTGATTTTGTAGGTGAAAATGCAAACTTTTTAGCTCAACGCTTAGCCCTGCTGAAAGAAAAGTTTGAAATTGACAATGAGTATAAACTTCAGGCAAAAACGGGCGAGGAACGCTGGATCAGGCTTTCTACAAGGGCAATATACCGCAACAATCAGCTGACCGGAGCCTTCGGCACATTAATCGATATTACCGAGAAAAAGCAGCTTGATCTTGAGTTGCAAAAAAGTGAAGCTTTATACCGATCCATTCTCCAGGCTTCGCCCGATACTATTTTCATTTCCGATCTGGAAGGCCACGTACTTTTTACGTCGCCATTAGCTCTAAAAATGTTTGGGTACGAGGACAGTGGCTTTCCTCTGGGCATTTCGCTGTTCAGCTTCATCGATCCTGCTGACCATCCGAAAGCCCGGGAAGCCATTCGTCAAATGTTCGATGGAAAGTTCGGCGGATCAACCGAATATTTTGGAGTAAAATCGGACGGAACCCGGTTCGACATGGATGTCAACGGGGAGTTTATCCGCGATCCGGAAGGAAATCCAACGAGCATGGTGTTCATTGCCCGTGATATTTCGGAAAAGAAGCTGGCCGAGCATAAACTTCGGATGAGTGAATCGCTTTACAAGTCGGTTCTCGACGCATCGCCCGACACCATTACAATTACCGACTTAACCGGAAAGATTGTCTTTTTATCGCCCAAAGCTCTGAAAATGTTTGGGTACGATAAGGCTGAAATGCTGATCAACCGTATGCTTTTTGATTTTATTGATGAAAAGAGCAAGCAAAAAGCACAAGCCTCAATCATGGAAATGTTTCTGGGACATTTTTCAGGAGCCGAGGAATATACCGCAATTAAAGCTGACGGAACTCCTTTCGAAATAGAAGTTAACGGAGACTTTATTCGGAACGAGAAGGGAGAACCTGTTAATATGCTTTTTGTTACCCGTGATATTTCTGAGCGTAAAATTGCCGAAGAGAAGCTCCGTAAAAGTGAAGAAAACTACCGTGCCCTGGTTGAAACGATCAACGATGTGGTTTACGAAGTGACCCGCGAAGGCATTGTCAATTACGTAAGTCCATCGATCGAACGATTTCTGGGCTATAAACCAGAAGAACTTATCGGTCAGAATTTTTTCAGGTTTATGCACGAAGACGATCGCCCAGCAATAATCGAACGATTAGCTACCCTCAATCAAAGAAATTACTCGTTCCTGGAATACCGCTATTATTCAAAAGAGGGGAATATCTGCTGGGTGCGCTCATCGACCAACCCAATGTTTGAAAACGGTAAAATGATTGGTGGCCGTGGAGTGTTAATCGATATTACCGAACGAAAAAAAGCTGAGGAAGATCTTCGTGAATCGGAAGAAAAGTTCAGGATGATCTTTAATAATGTCTTTGACGGAATCAGCATTTTCGAAGAAGATCCGGATCCATCAAAGCGGAGATTAATTGATTGCAATGAACAATACGCTGCAATGTCGGGGCGAACCCGTGACGAATTACTAAAGCTGGGCAATATAGGTTCCATCAGTCAATCGATTGATGGGAACAACAACGAAGCCAGAATCCATGGTATTTCAGAGAAACTAGCCTACCACGGCTCGTTTAAATGGATCAGACCTGACGGGAAAGACAACTCGATAGAATATATAGCGATGCCAATAACCTGGCAAGGGAAATCGCATTCGATTGGCATTGATCGTGATGTTACCGAGCAAAAGCAAAAAGAAAACGAACTGCGCAAATTGTCTCAGGCGGTTGAGCAAAGCCCTGTGAGCATCGTGATTACTGATCTGGACGGAAACATTGAATATGCCAACCCCAAAGCATGCCAATCAACAGGATACACTTTAAATGAGCTGAAAGGGCAAAATCCGCGGGTATTAAAATCGGGAGAAACGCCAACCAACGAATACCAATACCTCTGGGATTCCATTTCGCATGGAAATAACTGGCGGGGAATATTTCACAACAAGCGAAAGAACGGCGAACTGTATTGGGAATCGTCGCAAATCACGCCGATTACCGATGATAATGGGCAAATAACAAATTACCTCGCTTTAAAAGAAGATATTACTGAGCGAAAACGAATTGAAGAAGAATTGGTCAAAAGCGAAGACCGGTTCCGACAGGTGGCAGCACAAAGCCAAACCGTTATTTGGGAAGTCAACGAACAAGGGCTGTACACTTATGTCAGTCCGATAGCCAAACAGGTTTGGGGATATGAGCCTGAAGAACTCATTGGGTCGAAGCATTTTTATGACATTCATCCAGCTGATGGCCGCGAAGAGTTTAAGCAAGCTGCATTTGAGACATTTCGGAATAAAGGTGTATTTAAAGAACTGATTAACCCCATTTTAACCAAAGCCGACAGGATTATCTGGGTTTCGACGAATGGAGAACCTATTCTGGACAAAAACAAAAATTTAATTGGCTATCGCGGCGCCGACAACGATGTAACCGCCAAAAGAATGGCCGAAGAGGCGCTGAAGCAAAGCGAATTTGAGTTGAATTACGCGCAGGAAATTGCAAACATGGGAAGTTGGAATCTCGATCTGGAAACCAACCACATTACCTGGTCGGAGAACTATTACCGCATGCTTGGTTTAGATTCCTTCCAATTCGACCTTTCCTATGATTATTTTCTGAAAATGGTTCATCCTAAAGACAAACATCTCATTGAAGAAAAACAGGCTGAAATACAAAGCACCAGGCTGCCGGTAAGTTTCGATATTCGTTTGATAATGCCCAACGGACAAATCAAATGGGTTCAGAATAATGTGGTACCAAGGTTCCAAGGGGAAAAACTGGTTGCTTTAAGTGGGGTGAACATCGACATAACAGAGAAAAAACTTACTGACGAAAAGATTAAACAGCAAAACGAACGGTTGAGTGCCATCGTTAATGCCATGCCCGATCTAGTTTTCGTTTCCGATCGAAACGGACAATACCTCGAATATTTTAAATCGAACTCGTCCAATCTTATCTATCCTGAGAACAAACTGATTGGAAGCAATGTAAAAGATGTATTCGACGAGGAAACTGCCAATCTGCATATCAGTAAAATAAATGAATGTCTCAATAGTCAGCAATTAATTACTTACGAATACTCCACCACACAAAGCGGACAGGCCCGTTATTACGAAGCCCGCCTTACACCGCTTGAAAACGACAGAGTATTGCGCTTCATTCGTGATTTTACCGATCAAAGACTGAAAGACAATGAAGTTAAGAAGCTATCGCTGGCGGTAACGCAAAGTCCGGTATCCATCGTTATAACCGATTTGGATGCCAATATCCAATATGTCAATCCGGCCTTCGAAACTACCTCAGGATACCATTTCGAGGAAGTTATTGGTAAAAACACCAATATTCTAAAATCAGGACTAACAGATCGAAGTATTTATCAGGATTTGTGGGCAACCATTGAAAAAGGCCTTTCATGGAAAGGAGAATGGATCAATAAAAAGAAAAATGGTGAATTCTTCTGGGAAGATATCAGCATTACCCCAATTCACGACCATTCGGGAAAAACAACTAACTATCTGGCCATAAAACAAGATATTACCGAACGCAAGCAGACTGAAGAATTACTCAGGCAGAACGAGGAAAAATACCGCTACATGTTCGTTAATAATCCTGAACCAATGTGGATTTACGATCTGCAGACACTTGCATTCCTCGAAGTAAACAGCGCCGCTATTGATCATTACGGCTATTCGCGTGATGAATTTCTTTCAATGACTTTAAAGGACATCCGGCCTAAATGCGACATTGAAAACCTGATTGCTGATGTAAATAATTCGCCTGATATGTATAGCCCGGCTAGCGAATGGCGCCACCTGAAAAAGAACGGAGATCTAATCAATGTCGAAATAATCTCCCATCCTATCGTCTATAACGACCGAAAGGCAAGGCATGTGTTGGTAAACGATATTACCAAACGGAAAATGGCGGAAGCTGAAATCAGGGAGCTAAATGCCAACCTGGAAATTAAAATTCAGGAACGTACTTCTGAACTTGAAGTGATTAATAACGATTTGCTTAAGGAGATTGAAATCAGAAAACTCACCGAACAGGCTTTAGCTCGAAGTGAAAACAGTTATCGTACTGTTGTTGAAAATGTTGCAGAAGTCATTTTCCAAACCGACGCTAATGGGTTATGGGTTTTCCTGAATAAATCATGGGAAGTCATTACCGGGTTCTCGGTCAGTGAGTCAATTGGTCAATTGTTTGTTAACTATGTACATCCCGACGACCGGCAACGAAACTGGGAATTGTTCGAACCACTTATCCTTCGGGAAAAAGACTATTGCCGGCACGAAATCAGGTACCTGACCAAAGACGGTGGATTCCGCTGGGTTGAAGTTTACGCGCAGCTGGGATTAAATGAAAACGGACAGACCATTGGAACATACGGAACCCTTCAGGATATTACCGAGCGTAAAAAAGCTGAGGAAGAACTGCTCCAATTATCAGCTCGCCTGGAACTGGCTTTACGGGTAGGTAAAATTGGGGTGTGGGATTACGATGTCGAGCGCAATAACTTATTCTGGGATGATCAAATGTTTGAAATATATGGCATTGACCGGAACGACTTTGGCAATACATACGATGCCTGGTTCAATGGCTTGCATCCTGAAGACCGCGAACAGGGTAATCTGGACATTCAACTGGCTATTAAGGGCAAAAAAGAATTCGACACTGAATTCAGGATCGTGCGGCCAGATGGCTCACTGCACCATATCAAGGCGTTGGCGGCACTTCAGCTGGATGTCAATCGTTCGCGCCATTTAATTGGAATTAACTGGGATGTTACCTTGGAGCGCAGATTGGCTGAACTTGAAAATGAATTGCTCCAGCTTTCGCCAAAGCTAACTGGTATTGCTCTTCCGGAGATTGATGCTGCCATTAACCTCGCACTTTCAAGAATTGGAAAAGTTTTGAATGCCGACCGATCCTATATTTTCGAGTTGAGCACCGATCATCAATACATGAATAACAGCTTTGAATGGTGCAACGACGATATTGAACCACAGATTCGGGATTTGCAAAATGTACCGACCGAAATGCTGCCAGAATGGATGGAAAAACTGAATAATCTGGAAAATATCATCATCGATTCGGTGAAAGATTTGCCTGAAAGCTGGACCGCTGAGCGCGAGATACTCGAACCTCAAGGTATTAAATCGCTGATTGTTATTCCGATGCTGGTCGAAAATAACCTGATTGGCTTTGTTGGCCTCGACTCCGTCCGAATCCAAAAGATATATACTCCAACAGAGATCAATATTCTGAAAATTTGGAGCAGTATGCTTTCGAGCCTTATCAACAATCAGCGCAACGAAAAACTGTTGGAACAAACCCGCCAGAATTATGAGACTTTTTTTAATACCATCGACGATTTCCTGTGGGTTTTGGATAGTGATGGCAATGTAGTTCACACCAACAACACGGTAAAAAACAGGCTAAATTATTCTACCGAAGAACTCTTAAATAAGTCGGTACTGATGTTTCATCCATCAGAACGACGCGAAGAAACCGGACGGATTGTAAAAGAAATGTTGTTGGGTAAAACTGAGTTTTGTCCGGTCCCTGTAGTGACCAAAACAGGAAAGATAATTCCTGTTGAAACACGTGTAAAATCGGGATTCTGGAATGGGAAACCCGTGATATTCGGTATAAGCAAAGACATTTCTCAGATTCAGCTTTCTGAACAGAAGTTTGCCTCGGCATTCCATTCGAATTCAGCCATTATGGCGATCTCTTATTTTAACGACGGAAATTACATTGATGTAAACAATGCATTTCTCGAAACCCTGAACTATTCGCGCGAAGAAGTGATTGGAAAAACAAATTATGAACTTGGGATTTTTGTCGATGAAAACGAGAGAAAGGAAATTATACACAGCTTAGATGAAAACAGGCCTGTGAGGAAACAGGAAGTTTTATTGCGGACTAAAAATGGAACTATTAAAACAGGCCTGATCTCGGCCGATTCGATTTTTATTGGCGAAACCCGTTGTCTGTTAACGGTTACAATCGATATTTCGGAGCGTAAAAAAGCCGAAGAGGAGCTCAAAAAAGCCAGAATTGAAGCTGAGCAAGCCAATCAGGCTAAAAGTGAATTTCTTTCGCGCATGAGCCATGAGCTGCGTACGCCAATGAATTCGATCCTGGGATTTGCCCAATTGCTCGAAATGGGCGAACTCAATCCTGGTCAGAAAAAGGGCGTAAACCACATCATGAAAAGCGGGAAACACCTGCTCGACCTGATCAATGAGGTGCTGGATATTTCCAGAATTGAATCTGGCCGTTTGTCGCTCTCGCTTGAACCCGTTCAGTTAAGCAGCCTCATTTCTGAAATGACTGATGTTATCCGTCCACAACTAGCAGCTCGCCAAATAAATATCGAACTTGTTAATTCTCCCGATAATTTTCTGTTCGTAAAAACCGATCGTCAACGGCTAAAACAGGTTATGCTGAATTTATTGAACAATGCAATCAAATACAATGAAGATGGAGGTTCAATTCACATCAACGTTCAGCAACAAATTAGTGACGAAAAAAAAACAGACATGGTTCGGATTTCGATTACCGATACCGGAATTGGCATCCCCGAAGAATCAATTCCAAAGCTATTTACTCCGTTCGAGCGAATTGGAGCCGATAAAACTACGATTGAGGGAACCGGTCTTGGACTTTCAGTGGTGAAAAAACTGATGGATGCCATGGGCGGAAATCTGGGCGTTGAAAGCAAACCGGGGCTGGGAAGTACGTTCTGGATCGAGTTACCGCATGTCGACAGCCAGCTCGAAAATGCCGTCAAATCAGGAAATTTAGCTGGTAATGAATCTTTAGTTGGCAAAAAAGGTATGATCCTTTATATCGAAGACAACCTTTCAAATATCGATCTGGTAGTCCAAATTCTCCAGAGCCAGCGAAGCGATATTGAATTAGTTACCGATACCAACGGCCGAAAAACAGTTGAGCTTGCTATAGACCACAAGCCCGACCTGATTTTACTTGATTTAAATCTTCCCGATATACACGGAAGCAAAGTGCTTGAACGCCTTCTGGCTGATGAGAAAACAAAAAATATTCCGGTAGTTATAATTAGTGCTGACGCAATGCCTCAACAATTGAATAAACTGCTGAAAGCAGGTGCCCGGAACTACCTGACAAAACCGCTGGATATTCCTGAGTTTTTGAAGGTAATTGATAATTTTTTACCGGCTGTGAAGTAAAAACCAATACTGAAACCTAAACATATTAAAGGCCCTATGATTGACTCAACCTTAAAAGAAGCAAACATTCTGATTGTAGACGATCAGGAAGCAAACATCGATGTTTTGGAAGGTTTTCTGGAAATGCAGGGATATGTCAATATCAGAAGCACTACCGACCCAAGAAATGTTGTTCCGTTGCTTACCAGTTTTGGTCCCGACCTCATCCTTCTCGACTTATCGATGCCTTATATGTCGGGTTTCGAAGTGATGGAGCAGTTAAAAACGAAACTTCCGGCAAATACCTTTTTACCGGTAATTGTGTTAACCGCCGATATAACCAAGGAATCGAAGCAACGTTCACTTGCTGGTGGAGCCAATGATTTTCTCATAAAACCTTTCGACTTAATCGAAGTTGGACTTCGCATCAGAAATTTACTTTATACAAGTTACCTCCACCAGCAATTACAACTCCAAAATCAGATTCTGGAAGAAAAAGTAAAAGAAAGGACTCAGGCGCTTGAGCAGCAGAATGTTGAACTGATTATTGCGAAGGAAAAAGCAGAAGCCAGCGACAGGCTAAAAAGTACATTCATCAGCAATATCTCGCACGAAATCCGGACTCCATTGAATGGTATTATGGGCTTTGGACAGATACTAACCGACAATAATCTTTCGACTGAAGAAAAAGAACAGTACTCTCAAATGCTGAACAGCAGTAGTCTGCGGTTAGTTAATACGATAACCAACTTCATGGATATTTCTTTGTTGAGATCTGGCAATCAGAAAGTTTACAAAAAAGAGATTAACATTAAGGGAAGAGTTTCAGAAATTGTTTCAAGGTTTATCGAATCGTGCCAGGAGAAAAAATTAGAAATTAGTATTACCCCATCCTTGCCTGATCCTGAGGCTAAACTATATACTGACAGCGAATTATTCAGCAAAATATTGTATCAGCTCATTGATAATGCTGTTAAGTTTACTCATGTAGGAACCATCACTGTAGGCTACCAGATTTACAAAAATGAAGTGCATTTCTTTGTAAGCGATACCGGAATAGGCATTTCGCTTGAAAATCAGGTTCAGATATTTGACAGCTTTATTCAGGAAGATGGTCAAATCACCCGCCGTTACGAAGGAAGTGGCCTTGGACTTTCAATTGCTCAGGGGCTGGTAAACTTACTTGAAGGGAAAATTTGGTTAAAATCGGAAAAAGGAAAGGGATCAACATTCTATTTCTCATTACCTTACCAAAAGTCGGCACCGGAAACCGCTCAACCTTTTGCTGTATCTCCACCATTAAAAGAGAGACAAACTATTTTGATTACCGAAGACGATGAAATTAATTTTTATTACTTCAAAACACTTTTAACGCACGATCGGGTTGAAATACTTCATGCCGAAGATGGGATTGAAGCCGTTGAGTTATGCAAAGAAAATCCGGAAATTGAATTGGTGCTGATGGATTTGAAAATGGTTGACATGGATGGTTTTGAAGCTACAAGGCGTATAAAATCATTCAGACCCGAACTCCCCATAATCGCAATTACGGCCTATTCGGAAACTGAAGATAAGCGAAAAGCCTTACTGGCTGGGTGTGATGAGTTTTTAACCAAACCCGTAAAGAAAGAATTTCTGATCAAAAAGCTCGAAGAATTCGGATTATCATACCACAAACCACTGTAGGGAATCTGTCTGATTCGGTCGCTTTATTGATTGAATTACTCAAATAATATAGTTAAATCGATAAAAATTTGAAAAAAAGCCATAAATTACAGCAACAATAAGTAATTATGGCTGACGGACATAGGGAGATTGTAATTTAAAGACGTTTTTAATGTCCCCCTCATAATTTTGTTTTGTCGGTCGCAAAGCTAATAGTAGCCGAACAATGACATTCGAATTTTTATGGGAACGACTAATCAGCCTTCACTAAAGTCTTTTCGCCAACAAGCTGAAGAAATTCTGAAAGCACGGCTTTCAACAAACGAACATCCGAAAACCGTTGAGGAGATGCAACGTCTCCTGTACGAAACTCAGCTTAATAAAATTGAACTGGAGCTATGGAATAATGATCTGATGCTTTCAGCAAATAAGGGTGCGGCGAACAAAAACGAGAAAATTAATCTTCTGAAATTAATCGATTTCGAGAAAGTAAATACTTTGCTCGAAGGATTCAACCAATCGACCGGTTTTGTTACGGCCATTTTAGACCTCGAAGGAAATGTTTTATCTAAATCGGGATGGAGACAGATTTGTACCCAGTACCATCGCATAAATCCTGAAACTTCGAAAAAATGTACCATTAGCGACACTGTATTGTCAAAAAAACTTGCAGAAGGCGAGAAATATCATTTTTACGAATGCCTCAATGGGCTGGTTGATGTTGCAGTTCCCATTATTATCAAGGGCGAGCACATTGCCAACCTCTTTTCCGGACAATTCTTTTTTGAGAAACCCAACCTCCAGTTTTTCAGGAAACAAGCACAGGTACACCAATTCGACGAAGACGAATACCTGAAAGCGCTCGAAAAAGTACCTGTTGTTTCGAAAGAAAAAGTGAAAATAGCTATGGACTTCCTTCTGGATATGACTCAGCTAATCAGCGAAATAACGCTTCAGAAGCTGGAACAAATGCAGCTAAATGAAGCCATTGTAAAAAACGAAGAACGCCTTAGCGGTGTTCTTGATAACCTGCTTGAAGGATGCCAGATCATTGGTTTCGACTGGAAATATACCTACCTGAACCGCACCGCCGAAATACACAACCGACGAAGCAACAATGAATTGCTTGGCAGCAGGTATATGGACATGTGGCCGGGCATTGAGCAAACCGACATTTTCAGGATAATAAAAAATACACTTGAAGAAAGGGTTTCACATCATCTGGAAAACGAATTTATCTTTCCTGACGGAAAAATCGGGTGGTTCGACCTGAGCATTCAGCCCGTGCCTGAAGGAGTGTTTATTTTGTCAATCGACATTACCGAGCGCAAAGAGGCCGAAAGAGCACTGCGCGAAAGCGAAGAAAAATACCGACTAATTGCCGATAACTCCGACGACTGGATTTATTGGATAATGCCCGATGGGAACCTGAAATACATCTCTCCGTCGTGCGAACGCGTTACCGGTTATTCAGTTGAAGAACTTACCAACAATCCACAATTAAACCAGGAAATTATTCATCCTGAAGACAGGTATAAAATTGAACAACACACTAAAGATATCAAGGATGGACAGCATCCGCACATCCTTGAGTTTCGCATCATAACCAAAAGTGGCGAAATCCGCTGGATAAGTCACAGCTGTAGTTCCATTATTAACCCAAATGGTGATTATATGGGGCGCCACAGTACTAACCGAAATATAACCGAGCGAAAACTGGCCGAAGAACAACTTTTTGAAAGTGAATTCAGGTTTAGTAAACTTTATGAGAATGGCCCGTTTGGAATGGTCCTGGCCTCCAAGGAGTTTCAGTTTAAAAAAGTAAATCCTGCTTTTTGTGCAATTTTGGGGTATGATGAAGCGGAACTTCTGAGTTTCACGTTTAAGGACGTGACTCATCCCGATGACTTGTCAAAAGACCTTGCCAATATCAAAAAACTAATGAATCATGAGATTCCGGTTTATAAAACGGAGAAACGTTATATCCGTAAAGATCGGAAGGTGATATGGGGATCGCTAACGGTAACTGCCACCTATGACAGTGAAGGTCAGTTTCTTTATAACCTGGGTATTATTGAGGACATAACCTTCAGGAAACAAGCCGAAGAAGACCTGAAAAAAAGTAAAAAATTACTGGCTGAAACAGAATTAATCGGAAAGGTTGGCGGCTGGGAGTTTAACATCGACACTTTGGAACAGAACTGGACCGATGAGGTTTACCGGATTCACGAACTTGATCTGGATTTCAAACAGAGTGTTGACAAGGGAATAAATTTTTATACCCCGGAATCCAGGCCGATAATAGAAAAAGCTGTACAGCGGGTGATTGATTTCGGCGAGCCTTTTGATTTGGAACTGGAAATAATCACCGCAAAAGGTAATTTAAGATCAGTCCATTCGGTTGGGAAAGCAGATATGGAAAACCGGCGAGTTTATGGGTTTTTCCAGGATATTACAGAACGCAAACGGGCTGAAGCTGAACTCCGTGAACGTGAAAATAAACTCAGTACAATTTTAAACCTGCTGCCGGTAGGCATATCGATTCTGGATGAGAACCAAAAGGTTGTATATGGAAATCCGGCTTTGGAAAATATACTTGGCATTACAAAAGAAAACTTAATAAGTGGAGAATATAATGAACGTAAATATTTACGCGACGATGGTAGTGAAAAGCCTGCAAACGAATTTGCAAGTGCCCGCGTGTTCAGTGAGAAAAAAGCACAATATAATTTCATTACAGGTATCGTAAAAGAGGATGGCAACACCGTTTGGACAAACGTTAATGCGGTGCCGGTTGAATTCCCTGACTGGAAAGTTGTATTGGTTACCGCAGATATTACCCAAACGAAACTGACTGAAGAAAAAATCCGTGAACTGAATGAGCGAATATCAACTGCAACCCGCGCGTCACAAGTAGGTATCTGGGACTGGGACATAAAAAATAACATATTGGATTGGGACGACCAGATGTATCAGCTTTATGGCATTAAGAAAGAAGACTTTCCGAAAGCCTACGAAGCCTGGCTTCAAGGCGTTCACCCCGATGACCGTGAATACTCTGATTTGATCTCTCAGCAGGCTATTAGGGGAGAGAAAGCATACAACACCGAATTTCGGGTTGTTTGGCCCAATAAATCGATCCATTGGATCAAAGCTTCAGGGCAGGTTTTCTTCGACGAAAATCAGGCGCCAGTCCGCATGGTAGGCGTAAATTTTGATATTACCGAACGAAAACTGGCAGAAGAGGAGTTAAAAATAAGTGAAGAAAGATATCGAAACATCTTCGAGAGTGCTGTTATCGGAATTTACAGAACTACACCCGATGGTAAGATTCTCCTGGCCAATTCAACCCTTATTAAACTATTGAAGTTCGACTCGTTTGAGGATCTGGCCACCCGAAATCTTGAAAATGAAGGCTTTGAAAGTAGAAAACTCAGGGATGAGTTCCGCGCCCGGATCGAAAAAGATGGTGTGGTAAATATCGAATCGACCTGGATAACCAAAGATGGTCGCCCGGTAATCGTTAATGAAAACGCAAAGGCCTTCTACGATAACAATGGAAAACTTATTTACTACGAAGGAACGATTGAAGATATTACAGAGCGCAAAAAAATGGAAAGAGACTTGCGTGAGAGCGAGGCCAAATTCCGTAATGCCTTCCAGACTAACCCCGACGCAATTACTATTAATCAATTAGAAACCGGGATGTACCAATCTGTCAATAATGGTTTTACGCAAATTTTTGGCTACATGGGGCAAGAAGTAATTGGCAAAACTTCCCTCGAAATAAACATGTGGTACGATCCTGAAAACCGCAAAGATTTTGTAGCCAGACTGAAAAAGAATGGTTCGGTTGAGAATTTCGAGGCGAAGCTCTGTACAAAAGATAATAAGATAAAAGACACACTAGTTTCGGCTGCGATTCTCGAATTTGAGGGTATTCCCTGCATACTTAGCACCACCAAAGACATTACTGCACTGAAAAATACAGAGGAAGCATTACGCTATAATGAAGCGTTACTCCGTGAAGTTGGCCGCATTGCCCAGGTTGGCGGATGGGAACTCGACCCGGTAACCGGAGTCTCGAGCTGGACCGAAGAGGTTGCCCGTATTCACGATCTGGATCCTAAAACAAAAGCCTCGGTAGCTTTAAGCCTTTCGCATTATTCCGAAGACTCGAGGCCAATTATCGAAAAAGCCGTTCAGGATGCAATAAATCACGCCAAACCATACGATCTGGAGCTCCAAATCACCACGCACCTTGGAAATCTCAAATGGATCAGAACCATTGGCCATCCAATTGTTGAGAACGGAAAAGTTTTGAAAATCAGAGGCTCATTTCAGGACATCACCCAGCGAAAATTATACGAACAGGCCCTTAGTGAAAGTGAAGAAAAATTCAGGGTATTAATGGAAAGCATTCCGTTACCTGTAACCCTTGTTAATAACAAAGGAGAAATTGTTTTCAGGAACGACCGGTTCCTTCAGGTAATGGGTTATACTTATGAAGAGGTTCCATCTGTTAATGAATGGTGGCTGAAGGCTTATCCTGATGAAACTTACAGGCAATGGGTAACTGAGACCTGGAATTCGGCAATTGAAGCTGCAACAAAAACCAATACTGATATTCTGGCCGAAGAATACCGCATTACCTGTAAAGATGGGGTTGAACGCATCATTATTGTATCGGGAATTATTATCGACGATAACTTACTTCTAACTTTCATCGACATAACCGATCGTAAAAAAGCCGAGGAAGAAATAAGGCTTCTGAATGAAACACTGGAGCAGCGCGTTGAAGAACGCACCATTCAGCTTAAGGAAGCCAATCAGGAACTGGAAGCATTTTCGTACTCGGTTTCGCACGATTTGCGTGCCCCGCTCCGCCATATCAATGGATTTGTTGATTTGCTTACCGAGAATTATGCTGATTCGATTCCTGAAAAAGGTCAACATTACCTCGACGTTATTGTCAATGCCTCGCGTCACATGGGAACATTAATTGACGATTTACTGCAATTCTCCAGAACAGGCCGTCAGGAAATGCAGCAAACCAACCTCGATATGAATATGGTAATGAATGAGGTAATGAATTTACTAAAACCTGAAATTACAAACAGAAAAATTGACTGGCATCTGGAACAGTTACCAGCTGTAACAGGCGACCATGCCCTTTTGCGGATGGTTTTATACAACCTGGTAAGTAATGCAGCAAAATTTACCAAGGCGAAAGAAATCGCCACAATCCAGGTTGGATTCATGGATTCGGAACGGGAATATACTTTTTATGTACGCGACAACGGGGCCGGTTTCGATATGAGGTATGCACATAAGCTTTTTGGTGTGTTCCAGCGGCTGCATACCACCAAAGAATTCGAAGGAACCGGCATTGGGCTGGCCAATGTGCGCCGGATAATTCTCAGGCACGGCGGGCGTGTTTGGGCCGAATCGCAATTATACGAAGGAGCAACATTCTATTTTACATTACCAAAACATAAGGAGACTGAAAAATGATCGTATTGAAAAAAATTCTTCTGGTCGAAGACAATCCAAACGATGTTGAACTTACGATTGAAGCTTTATCGGAGCATAACCTGGCCAACAGGGTGGTTGTGCTTAACGACGGAGTGGAAGCTATGGATTATTTGCATTATCAGGGGCAATATCAGCAACGGGAAAAAGAGAAACCCGCGGTGATTCTGCTCGACATCAAAATGCCCCGGATGGATGGAATAGAAGTTCTGGAGGCAATTAAAAAGGATAAAGATCTAAAGTCAATTCCAATCGTCATGTTAACCTCATCGCGTGAAGAACCAGACTTGAAAAAATGTTATGAGCTTGGAGTTAATGCCTATGTGGTTAAACCTGTGAACTTTAAAGACTTTTTTGAAGCGGTAGAATGCCTCGGAATATTCTGGGCAGTAATAAACGAACTGCCTCCCGAAGGAAAACTTTAATTGAGGGCCAGTCTGAATCCTAAACCAACTGGAATTACTTATAATCAATTATCTGCAATTATTTTCCAGCGAAATTCAACTAATTATTACCGATAAAGTCATAAAAAAACCCGGATAAAATCCGGGTTTTTCCTTCTTATAAATAGTTTCTTTTATTCCCACTTAATGGTTTTCGAATCAACTGTTGTAAACTGTAAGTTGTTTCCTTTATCTACAGTCACTCCGGTTTCTGCTTTTACAGCAACCAGTTCAACCACATAATTGGTATTTGTTACCGGCGATACTCCGGTTGCCCAACCCGACGATGTAGCACTGAACTCAAAATTAACAGCATCGGCACTAAGGTAAGTAGTCGAGAAAATAACTTTTTCCTTATTTTCAGAATATAAACGGACGATATACGCCTCAGCTCCAGTTACTTTATCCCAGGTTGTTTTAAGCACATGTGCGTCAAACGAAGTTGTTTTTATGGTAATCGGGGCAAGTTTTTCGTCGCCAACAACATCTTTTCCATAAAGAGTTTCGCCGGTTGTGGCTGTAACTTCCATCGTATATTCGCCTTTTGCAGGCATTTCAGCAGTATATTCGGCAGCAGGCATATAATAAACAAACTGTCCTTTATCAGCTGTAGCTGTTAACTGGTAAACTTTGCCCGGTGTGCCCGGTCCGGTCACTTTACCCGATTTAATATCGAAGTTTGCCGTTACATAAACGACCAAACCATATTTAATACCCGCGTCCGTCTTCATATCCTGAACAATTACATCGCCTACAGCTTGCAGTTGCATTGGAGTATCTTTTATACACGATACCATTGAGACAGAAACAACCGATAAACATAGCGCCCCTGCCAACCATTTTTTAAAATTTCTCATTTGAAAGTACATTTGAATTGATTACTAAAAATACGCATTATGACAACAAAAACAAATCCCGGTCAATTGGGGGTTATTTGTTTAACGGAAGACGGGTGTCATTATTTCATGGTTGCGTCAGCGCTGTTAAAATCATCAATTATTTACTTCCGGCCACTACGGTATAAAAATCTTCCGGATTAAGGTATTTTAGTGCCAGTTGCTTCAATTCCTCAGAAGTAACAGTGCGAAGTATATGCAAATAGTTGTCGTAAAACGAGTAATCCAGGTTAAAATCGTTGATGGCCTTAAAACTGCCAGCCAGAGCAAACGGCCCGTCGAAGTCGCGCAGGAATTCGCCCAACAGGTAGCTTTTCACTGTTTCCAGTTCGTCTTCCGAAATCAGTTCATTTTGCAGGCGTTTCATTTCAGCAGCAATTTCTGTCAAAGTGGGTTCAACATACTCATTGCCCACCTCGGTTGATATTATCAGATAGCTTGCTTTTTTAAAGGTCAAAGCGAAACTTCCGATTCCGTAGGTATAGCCCTTTTCCTCGCGGATATTGGTCATTAGTCTTGAACCAAAATAACCTCCAAGTATTGTAACCAAAACCGACAATGCATGATAATCGGGATGCGTTTTAGGAACCCAGAACTTTCCAACCCTGATGGCAGATTGTATACCATTGGCTTTTACAACATGATGCTTTTTTTCAGCCGATGAGTTGATTTCGTATTCCGGAATTTCCACTTTATCCCCAAGCCAGTCGTTACCGCCAAAGCGCTCATCGATCATTTGCAGAACGGCGTCGTCAACTTTTCCGGCAGCAATAATGTGGCAGTTTCCCGAGTGGTAAAACCTCCGGTAGAATTTTGTCAACTCATCGCGGGTTATCCGATCGAAATCTTCAAGTTTGTTGTTGATGGTATAAGGATGTGCATCGCCAAACAATACCTGGGTGAATTTCTTCTGGCAAAGCGTGCGTACCTTCTCGTTTTCGAGCAGCCATTTCTGTTTATTTTTGGCAATCAGCACCTCAAGTTCGTGCTCCGGAAAAACAGACCGTTTAATCATATCTTCCATCACTTCCAGAATTTCAGGAAGGTATTTTCCCAGGGTTACCACATTCACAAAGCCTTGGTTCTGATCGACCGTAAGCTGAATGTAGGCGCCATAATAGTCAAATTTTTCAGCTATTTCGGCGGCGGTAAAGTTGGCCGAACCTTCTTCGAGCATCGAATTGCAAAGGCTTGCCACCAGGTTAGCCGGTTGAAACCAGGTTCCGGCCTCAAAAACAAAATCAATTTTGACCACATCCTGGGTTCCGGCATTCACGAAATGAACCGGAATTCCGTTCGAAAGCAGCCGTTTTTCGGCTTTGACCATATCGATGTGTTCGATCGGGTTAACTTGGGGTTGTATGGTGCGATTCAGCATGTTTTATTTTTTAGCAAAGTAATTGAGTACCGAACAGTTTTCGGGCCTGAAAATTTGTTGCGAAACCTTCTGTATTTGTTCAGAGGTAACCGTCCTGTAGCTTTCTACCTGCGTATTGATCAGGCTGGCATCCTGAAGGACTTCGTTGGTCGCCAGGTTCATCGCTTTGGTCAGGTAATTCATTTCGCCGTACACAATGTTAGCTTCCACTTTATTTTTCACTTTTTCAAGTTCATAGTCGGGTACCAAATCCTGTTTCATTCGGTCAAGCTCAGCCTCAATGGCCTTGTGGGCAGTTTCGAGTGAAACTCCATCGCTTGGTTTTCCTGAAACCACAAACAATCCGGGCTCATAATCACCTGAAAGATAAGCATCAAGCTCGGTGAATAATTTCTCTTTCTGAACCAGGTTTTGGTACATACGTGACGAGTTTCCGTTGGAAAGCACATCCGAAACCAAATCGGTAGCGTAATACATCGGATCGAGCCGGTCGGTCATGTGATAAGCCATATAAATCGTATCGTTAGGCACATCGCGGTAAACCGTTTGTTCCCGGATTTCAGTTTGCACTGGTTCCTGCGGAATGTTACGTGGTTTCACATTGCGGTTCGGAATGGGGCCAAACCATTTTTCGGCTAAACGTACAACCTGCTTGAAATCAACATCGCCTGAAACCACCAAAACGGCATTATCCGGAGCATAGTGGGTAAAGAAAAAATCTTTTACCTGCTGCATGGTTGCTTTTTCGATGTGACTGATTTCGCGACCAATGGTTGGCCACTGATACGGGTGAACCTTGTAGGCCAGCTGGCGCAGCAAGGGCCAAACATCGCCATAAGGCTGATTAAGCTGCCGTTGCTTGAATTCTTCGATAACCACATTCCGTTGAACATCGAGGCTGGTTTTCGAAAATGCCAGTTCAAGCATCCGGTCAGATTCGAGCCAGAATCCGGTTTCGATATTGTTTTTGGGTAAAGTCAGATAATAATTGGTGAGGTCGTTCGAGGTGTAGGCATTGTTATCACCACCGGCCCTTTGCAAAGGTTCGTCGTACGACGGGATATGCTTCGATCCTCCAAACATCAGGTGCTCAAAAAGATGGGCAAAGCCGGTGCGGTCGGGATGTTCGTCGCGCGAGCCCACATTGTAGCAAACATTAACTGCCACCATGGGTGTTGTTTTATCCTGGTGAACAATCACCCTCAGTCCGTTTGCTAATTTGGTACGTTCAAAATGTATCATAAATAAGTTCCAAGTTCAAAATTTCAAATTCCAAGTTCAATCAATCCCCGATCCCTCTTGAAAGCAGTCATTCAGTAATTCATTCCGTCAATCCGTCAGTTAAATTAAAATTCAAACTGTTCGGTATTCATTCTTTCTTTTGCGGCCTGGTATTCAGAAACCAGATTTTTCATGATGGTCTCAACAGGTAATATTTCATTAATAATGGCGGCCACCTGACCAATTTCAAGTTCACCCTTTTCGAGGTCGCCTTCAAACATTCCAGTTTTGGCACGTCCTCGTCCGAGCATTGCGCGTAAATCATCGGCGCTGGCACCTTCCTGCTCCATTTTGTTGATCGTCTGAAAGAAATCATTTTTAATCAACCGAACAGCACCAATTTTTTTCAACGCCAGTTTGGTGTCGCCTTCGGTTAACCCAACCACCAACTTTTTAAAATCGGGATGGGCCGACGATTCTTCTGAAATAGCAAATCTCGAACCTATTTGCACTCCGTCGGCACCAAGCGCCATCGCTGCCAAAATTGCATCCCCTGAACCAATTCCTCCTGCAGCCATCAACGGGAGTTTTGTTACCCGACGAACTGCCGGAATCAAGATCAGCGTGGTGGTTTCTTCCTTTCCGTTATGTCCTCCGGCTTCAAAGCCTTCGGCAACAATCGCATCAACTCCGGCCTCCTCGCATTTCAGAGCAAAAGCCGAACTGGCAATCACATGAGCAACAATTATTCCGCGCTCTTTAAGCCACGAAGTATATTTTTTAGGGCTTCCAGCCGAAGTAAACACCACAGGAACCTTTTCTTCAGTGATAATGTTCATAATGGTATCCAGTTCAGGATAAAACAGCGGAACATTCACCCCAAATGGTTTTTGGGTGGCTTGTTTTGTTTTTTGAATATGCTCGCGAAGGGTTTCAGGATGCATTGAACCTGCGCCAATAAGCCCCAAGCCGCCATTGTTACTGACTGCAGCAGCCAGCCTCCAGCCACTACACCAAACCATACCGCCCGAAACGATTGGATAATTTATTCCGAAGAGTTTACAAATTCGGTTTTCCATATCAAAATTTTATTCTGAAAGTGGATGCAAAGGTATTAAATTAAAGATGGAATGACTTCGCACTTAACAAGTGAAATAGCCTGAGACGATCAGGCTTCTTCAACAATCACTTTTTCGAGTTCGGTGGTGAGCTGTACAATCGAAATATGGTGCATTAATTCGCCTTGCGAGGCCAGTGATATATTTCCGGTTTCTTCAGAAACAACAATAGCAATGGCATCGGTAACCTCCGAAACACCCACAGCTGCGCGGTGCCTGAGCCCCAAACTTGGATCAAGATCGTGCCGCTCAGTCAGCGGAAGAATACAACGGGCCGCAGCAATCCGGTTTCCGAGCACAACCACCGCACCATCATGCAGCGGCGTATTCTTAAAAAAAATTGTTTCGAGCAATGCCGATGAAATCCGGGCATTCATCTTTTCGCCCGACCGAATAATATCTTTCAGTTCCGATTTCAACGGGATTACAATCAACGCGCCGGTTTTCGAACGTGCCATATTATCGCATGCCCTGATTATTTCCCTGATATGCTGATTGGTAGCCGGTTTTATTTTTTCAGAAGCAAACAGTTTATCCAACCCGAAGCTCCTTTTCGTCTGATAATTTGTGCCTATTAATAACAAAAATCGCCTGATTTCCTGCTGAAAAACCACAATCAGGGCCAACACTCCCACCCCAATAAACTGGCCCATTAAGGTACTGAGCAATTCAAGGTTCAGCGCTTTTATAACCAGCCAACTCACATACACCAGGAAAAACCCAATGAAGATACTGAAGGCCACAGTGCCTTTGATAATGCGATACATCTGGTACAACAGAATTGAAACCAGCAGAATATCGATTACATCCAAAGCCCTTATTGTGATAAATAAAATCATACGTCAAAGTGATAAGGCAAAAGTAAAAGTATATTTTGACACAACGTCTAGCTGAACTTGTTTCAGCACCTCACCATTGAAAAGCCCCTGAAAACAAGTTCAGGGCGACGGCAAAGAATCAATACTTCTCTATTCAGATGTCGAACGAACCATGTTCAGGATCCGGATAGCCTCAACAGCTTCGCGAACATCGTGAACCCTCAATATATCGGCACCTCCCATCAGGGCCAGGGTATTAATGACCGATGTTCCGTTAAGAGCCTCATCCGGATTTGTTTTTAGCAGCTTATAAATCATCGATTTGCGCGAGACTCCCACCAACAAAGGCAACTGAAATACTTTAAACGAATCGAGCCTGTTCAGCAATTCGTAATTGTGTTCGAGTGTTTTACCAAAACCAAAACCCGGATCGATAATAACGTCTTTCACTCCCGCTTTGGTTAGTTTCTTAACTCTTTCGGTAAAGAAAAGTGAAATATCCCTAATAATATCATCGTATTCAGGGTTTTCCTGCATTTTAAGCGGAGTACCCTGCATATGCATCAAAATGTAAGGAACGCCAAGCTTGCCGATGGTATCAAACATATGAGCATCAAAATCTCCGCCCGAAACATCGTTAACCATGCATGGACCACAATCTTCAATAACCTTCAGCGCCACCCACGAACGGTATGTATCAATCGAAATAAAAGCATCAGGAAAATTCTTTTTAACCGCTTTTACAGCCGGCAAAAGTCGGTCGATCTCTTCTTTGGTTGAGATGGCATCGGCCCCCGGTTGAGTCGATAAAGCACCGATATCGATAACAGTTCCGCCCTGTTCCAAAATTTCTTCGGCACGACGAACAACCTTCTTTTCTGTTTTATACTTACCTCCATCGAAAAACGAATCGGGAGTAACATTCAGAATACCCATTACGACAGGTTGTGCAAGACTTAAAATCTGCCCGTTGAGATTGATGGTGTTCTTGCGTTTCAGGAATTTAGTTGCAGTTGTGGTAATTAACATACGATAAAATTTTGAGCCTTGAAAACATGTGGTTTACAAAAGTAAAATAAAAAGCAATCAAAAAAACACATAATTGCTAGTTTAATAGTTTGATTTATGGCTGGTTTTTCAGCTTTTTACCCTCATCGGCCCAGATAAAAAGGATGGCATTACAAAGGCATTTAATGGAATAAAATTAATATTTTTACGACTTCAATAATTACGATAATCATGGATAAAACAAGCCAGCAATACGATCATGTCATTAGTGTCTGTCAGGATATTTTTACCAAGAAAATGAAAGATTACGGCATCGCCTGGCGTATTCTTCGCCCCAGCTCGATGACTGATCAGATTTACATTAAAGCCCAGCGCATCAGAAGTATCGAACAAAAAGGAGTCAGCAAGATTGATGAAGGAGTTCGCTCTGAATATATAGGTATTGTAAATTACTGCATAATGGCGCTTATCCAGCTCGAAAAAGGCACCTCGGAAACTGATGACCTTTCCGAAGAGGAAACATTGAGTCTGTATATCAGGCATTTTGCTGAAGCCAAAGAGCTGATGATGGCCAAAAATCACGACTATGACGAGGCCTGGAGAAACATGCGGATGAGCTCGTACACCGATTTGATTTTGATGAAACTGAAACGGACCAAGCAAATTGAAGATAACCTTGGAAAAACAATAATCTCTGAAGGAATTGAGGCAAATTACCTCGATATGATCAATTATGCCGTTTTTGCGTTAATTAAGATTGAATTCTAAATTTCACGCTCATGTTTAAACACGTTTCACGCATTCTGATTGGATTAACGTTCGTATTTTCAGGCTTTGTAAAAGGAATAGACCCCTGGGGTTCTGCCTACAAATTCACCGATTATTTCAATGCCTTTCACATGCCCTGGATTACCAGTCTGGCTTTTGCGCTGGGTGTTTTACTTGCAGCAGCCGAATTTTTCCTGGGGCTAGCATTCCTCTTTAATTTCCTTATCCGGATTACAAGCTGGTTTATGCTGGCGTTTATGTTGTTTTTCACCGGACTGACTTTTGTTTTGGCACTTACCAACCCGGTTACCGATTGCGGCTGCTTTGGCGATGCGCTGGTTATTACCAACTGGCAAACCTTCTACAAAAACATTGTTTTGCTTGCGTTGGCCATTTTCGTTTTTATCCAGCGAAAGAATTTTGCAAGTAAAAACGGGCCTCTGTTGTCGACAGTCCTCACCGGATCGACCATGGTGGTGTATTTTTACCTGGTGGCCTATTCTTATAATCATCTGTCTATCATCGATTTCAGCCCATACAAGGTTGGTGTAAATATTCCGGATGCCATGAAGATTCCGGAAAATGCGCCAAAAGCCATTTATAAAAACGAATTCGTTTATAAAAACCTGAAAACCGGCGAAGAAAAGGAATTTGCAGAGGCCAATATTCCCTGGCAAGACACGCTTAACTGGAAATTTGTAAAGGCCAAAGATGCCGTTTTGGTGCAAAAAGGTTACACACCGCCAATTCACGATTTCAGAATTGAAACTCCAGAAGGTGAAGACATTAAGGATTTCTTCCTGTACGACGAAAAATATACATTCATCGTTATTGCCTCCAACCTTCAAAAAACCAATAAGGAAGGAATGAAACGAATCGCTGATCTGGCCGTAGCTGCCAAAGCCAAAGGGTATAACTTCATTGCATTAACATCAACTTCTCCCGATAGTTTTGAGGCATTCAAGAGCGAAACCGGAGCCAATTTCGACTTTTTCAATACCGACGAAATCACGTTGAAAACCATTGTTCGCTCGAATCCCGGAATGATTGTGCTGAAAAAGGGAACCATTCTGAAGAAGTATCATTTTAACGATATTCCGAAGCCAGAACAGCTCGATGAAGAATTAAATTAAAAACAGGCTGAAGACGAAGTCAATAGCAAATACAAATGAAAAAATCATTCACTCAAGCCTTCAGCCATTCAATCTTACAGTTAATACTAAAAGCCGGATTTTACCGTTCGGATAGAAAGCCGAATTTTGACACCTATGCGTAAACTAATTATATTTATCATTCTTCAGGCATTTTTATATCCGATGGCATTTGGCCAGATTGGCGGTGAATACACTTACGATTTTCTCAACCTCACAAATTCGGCACGAATGGCTGCCTTAGGTGGCAACCAGATTGCGCTGAACGATTCGACCGACCTTAACGTTTCGTATAACAATCCGTCGTTGCTTAATCCTGAAATGAAAAATCAACTGGCGGTAAACTACGTTGATTATTTCGCTGGTGTCAATTATGGATATGCGGCTTATTCGTTTGGCACTCCCCTGCCCGGAAACCTGGCGATTGGCGTACATTACATCAACTACGGCAAGTTTGATGAAGCATTGGCTACAGGAGAAAAAACGGGTGCAACATTCAATGCTGCGGAATATGCGTTCAACATCATTTGGTCCGATCGTTACAAGCAATTCGGGTATGGGATAAACCTGAAACCAATACTTTCGACATTCGAGAGTTACCAGTCGATAGGTTTTGCTGCCGACCTGGGTCTGAGCTATTACAGCAAAAACCAGAGTACAGTGGTCGCCCTGGTCGCCCGAAACATAGGCACACAAATAACCACCTATTACGAAGGAGCCGAAAACGAGTCAATCCCCTTTGATTTGCAGTTTGGTATTTCGCAACGCCTGCAACATGCGCCAATCCGGCTGGCAGCAACTTTGCAACACCTTCAGAAATGGGATTTAGCCAAACCCGAAGAAGATAACTCGGGCACCACAACCGTTTACAAGGAAGACAATTTTACCAAAAAATTTATGCGCCACATGGTTTTAGGTGTTGAGTTGCTTCCATCGCCCAATTTCACTATACGTGCAGGTTACAACTACCAGCTACGCCAGGAAATGAAACTGGACGAAAAAATGTCGACGGTTGGTTTCTCCTGGGGATTTGGTTTTCGCATCAAACGTTTTCACATCAACTATGGCTCGGCTCGTTACCACCTGGCTGGTTCCAGCAATCTGATTTCGATTGCTATTAATCTGAATGAAGGATTGAGAAGGAATTAACCGCTGACTTTGAATATTTCTGCTTTCCAACTTATTTCTTCGTGATAAAAATCAAAGGAAAATCCGAATTTCTTATGTTCCTTTGTGATCCGACATAAAACTCGATGTATGACCTTCCTTCCGAACGATAAAGTTTTCAGCGCTAAATGGTTTCGCGATTACAGCATGATCGTGATTGGTGCTTTCATTCTGGCTGTAGGATTTGTATTTTTCATTTCGCCCCACCGCATTGTGCCCGGTGGTGTTTATGGTGTCGCTATTGTTGTTCACTACATGACGCAAGGCATGTTCTCGTTTTGGCCTGATGGGTTCCCTATTGGATTGTTCGGTTTAATCCTGAATGTTCCGCTTACCATTGCCGGAATCAAGATTCTGGGACCTCGCTTTGGTGTAAAAACCGTGGTTGGATTCGTGCTTTCTTCGGTTTTCATGGACATGATCACGTACATGCGCGTTGATGGAGATGCCCCACTGGTAGCCGATATTTTGCTGTCGTGCGTTTTCGGCGGTGTGTTGGTTGGGTTCGGACTTGGATTGATATTCAAGGCCCGCGCAACTTCAGGCGGATCGGACATTATTGCCATGATAATTGCCAAATACACCCGCATCCAGCTCGGCCAACTGATGATTTACGTTGATTCGACCATCGTTTTGCTCAGCTTGGTGGCCTTCAAAGACTGGCAAATTCCACTCTATTCTTGGGTTGTGATATACATTACCGGACGCGCCATCGACCTGGTTTTGGAAGGTAGCGATTACAACAAAGCCCTGATTATTATTTCTGAAAAGCACGAAGAAATCAAGCATAAAATACTGATCGACCTGGAACGTGGCGGAACTTACCTGAAAGGAAGCGGAATGTTTACCGGAAACGACAAACACATTATTTACACCGTCGTCAGTCGCCGCGAAGTTGCCATTCTCGAAGAATACATCAGCACCATCGATCCCGATGCGTTTATCACCGTGATGGATACACACGAAATTTTGGGTGAAGGTTTCCAGTCGCTGAAGCACAAAGTTCAGGAATAAAAAAGCAGGAAGACCGAAGACAGGAGACAGGGAGAATTGAAAATGAGAATGGCTGTATGGTTTAATGGCTGAATGGTTAATAACGATTTAGCAATTTGACAATTTAACACGTTTCTCGTATCCCACAACTCGTAACTTTTTTCTGACTTCAAACTTGAAATCCGTAACCCTGCAAAGGAAAAATAACGGCTATTACTCGCATTATGGTTCAGTAATTTCTTAAATTTGGCTACAATCCTTTGCAAACAACATCACTCAGGCTATGAAGCAAGTCTTCCTTTTCATATTAATTACCCTTTTCTCAATCTCAGTAGTTGATGCCCAGAAAGTGGGTCTGGTACTGAGCGGTGGCGGCGCAAAAGGACTGGCACATATCGCCGTCATCAGGGCGCTCGAAGAAAACGGGATCCCGATTGATTACATTGCCGGAACGTCGATGGGAGCCATTGTGGCCGGGTTGTACGCCGCCGGTTATTCGCCCGACGAGATGGAAAAACTGTTTAAATCGGAGCAGTTCAAATTCTGGTCAACCGGACAAATTCAGGAGGAATATCGCTATTTCTTCAGCAAACGGGAGGACGATCCGTCGTGGTTTGAACTCGATTTGCTCAAGAAAGCCGATAAGCTAAAAATAATGCCCCCTACCAGCCTCATTCCTGAAGAACAGATGGACTTCGCCTTTATGGAAATGTTTTCGTCGGTAAATGCCATAAATAAAGGCGATTTCAACAAGCTTTTCGTTCCGTATTTCTGCATTGCCACCGATGTGTACAATAACCGCAAAGTGGTATTGCGCCAGGGCGATTTGGGCGAAGCCATTCGTGCTTCGATGACTTTTCCGCTGTATTTTAAACCTATCGAGATTGATGGCTCTCTGTTTTTTGATGGCGGAATCGTGAATAATTTTCCGGTTCAGGATATGAAAGAGCTTTTCAATCCTGATGTGATTATTGGGCACAACGTTGCCAACAATCCCGAGAAACCTGACCCCGACAACATCATGGCGCAAATCGAAAACATGATCATGCAAAAAACCGATTATACCATCGATCCACAAGACGGGATTTTCATGGAAACGACTTTCGACAATGTCGGCTTACTCGATTTCAAAAAGATTGATCAGATTGAAAAGGCCGGTTACGAAACAACCAATAAGAACATTGAAATCATAAAAAACCGTATCGGTCGGCGAATCCGGCCAACCGAACTTCAGCAAAAGCGGCAACAATTCAACCTGAAAAAGCCAACAATGAATTTTCAGAATGTTCAGGTTGAAGGGGTGACCGACGGTATGCAGCGCCAATACATTATTCAGAGCCTGAAGCACAATGCAAATATTGTTGACCTGAGCGAACTCAAAAAAGAATATTTCAAACTTGTAGCCGACCCGCAAATAAAATCGCTGCGGCCAGTTGCCCGGTACAATTCTGAAACCGGATATTTTGATTTGCATGTGATGGCCAAACAAAACACACCCATGCAAATTAAATTCGGGGCAAATGTATCAACCCGACCGATTAACCAGGGTTTTATCAGCGGCGATTACCGCTTATTTAACAAACGTTCGTACACACTGAGTACCAACATGTATTTTGGCCGTTTCTACAGTTCAATAAAAGCAGGGGCACGCATCGATTATCCAACCCAATTACCATTTTATCTGGCTGGTTACTTCACCTTGAACCGCTGGGATTATTATTCATCGACAACCGAGTTTGTTTTTGAAGACGTTCGTCCGCCCTACGTTATCCAGAACGAAAGCAACTTCAGATTGGAAATGGGACTCCCGCTGAACACCTGGGGCAAACTTACACTGGGAGGTTCGTTTTCGAATGCAAAAGACAAATATTACCTGAACGAATCGATTAAAGTGACTGATACCGCCGACAGAACCAATTTCGAGGCAGCTACCGGATCGGTCAATATTCTCTCGAACACCTTTAACGACAAGCAATATCCAACGGAAGGAATATCATCGTGCCTTTCGCTCAATTACATCTCTGGAAAGGAAGAAAATATTCCGGGGAGCACTTCGAACAGTACGATTTCTCAGGAATTCAATCACAACTTTTACCTTCTGAAAGGAAATTACGACCGGTATTTCAAAATTAGTCGCCATTTTACGCTCGGACTTATGGCTGAAGGAGTTTTCAGCAATAAAAAACCTTTCAGCAACTATGTTTCAACGGTTTTATCAGCACCATCGTTTAACCCGATTCCCCACAGCAAAACCATTTATCTGAATGAATTTCATGCCAACAAATATGTGGCTTCAGGAATTAAAGGTGTTTTTGTTTTTTCTGATGCGTTACATCTCCGGGCCGAAGTGTATGGTTTTGCACCCGTCAGGGAAATCATGGAAACCACGAACCACATGGCCATTTACAGCGATAAAAATTTCTCTTCAGTTAAGTTTATGGGATCGGGAGCTTTGGTGTTTCAATCAGCTATTGGGCCAATCAGCTTTTCGGTTAGTTACTACGATAAAAGTCAAACGAATTTCTTTGCCATGCTGAATGTAGGGTACATTCTCTTCAATAAAAGAGGGTACTAATTTTTTTCAGGCCAACAGAATCGATATAAATCAGAAGACTTACTTTTGTTCTTCATACAAATCCCTAAAAAGAATAATCATGCTAAAAGTAAACGAATACTTTGGAGGAACAGTAAAATCGATTGCGCTTGAAAACGCTGAAGGTGTTGCCACGATTGGTGTTATGGAAGCAGGCGAGTACGAATTTGGCACCGCAACCATCGAGCACATGACCGTTACAAGCGGAATTCTTGATGTGATGCTTCCGGGCGAAACCGTTTGGACAACCTATTTGAAAGGCGAAACATTCGTTGTTGCCAAAGATGTTAAATTCAAGGTAAAAGCCGATGGACAAGTGGCTTATTACTGTCTATACGTATAGACCCCCAAAGAAAAAAGTCATCAGGAAAATGTAATACAACTTTCCTGATGACTTTTCTAAATGCTCCAAACCCTAGGCTCTATGCCTAAAGATATGGTTTCAGTATTTCTTCCATTGCTGCAATCCAACCGGGCGAATCATTCAGGCTTTCCACCATCTGTAGTTTCTCGCCGCCTTCGTGCTCAAACATTTCTTTGTATTCGTAGCCAATCTCAACAGTGGTTTCCAGGCAATCAGCTACAAACGACGGTGCAACCACCAGTATATTTTTACATCCTGATTTTGCCCTTTCCATCAGATTCTTATCAGTGAAAGGAGTCATCCAGTTGTTCGATAGCCTCGACTGAAAAGAGACCGAATATTGTTCTCGCTTCAATCCTAACCGTTTGGCCAGCTCGCGGGTAGTTTGGTAACAGGTGGCTTTGTAACAGAATTTCCCAAATGCGGGCAGTTGGCTTTCGCAATTGCACGAAGTAATTGATTCGGCCGGATGATTCTTTTCCAGATGACGGTTGGGCAAACCATGATAAGTAAACACCACATGGTCGAAATTGTCAGGATTGCACGATCTGATTCTTTCGGCGAATGCTTCCAAAAACGCCGGATGATCGTAAAACTGATTAATAACAAGGGTTTCAGGAATGGTATTCCATTTTCGCATCCCGTCAATCACTGCCTGAATGGCCGTACCATTGGTTGATGATGCATATTGCGGAAACTGCGGAAATACAATTACACGATCGTAATTACCTTTCTGAATCTCTGCCAATGCTTTTTTCACCGAAGGATTTCCGTATCGCATGGCCATAAATACGTCGGCTTTTGCCCCAAGTCTATCCTGTAATCCTGCTTTTAATCGCTCGGAATAAAACAGCAACGGAGAGCCTTCTGGTGTCCACAGCCGTTGGTATAATTTGGTTGATTTGGGAGCCCTGAACGGAACGATAATCAGGTTAACCAGTATCTTCTGCAGTACCAGCGGAATATCAATGACCCTCCGGTCGTTCAGAAACTCGGTTAAATAACGACGAACGGCACTCACTTTGGGCTCGTCAGGTGTACCTACATTAATCAGGATTACAGCTGTTTTTTTACTTTCCATGCTTGACAATTTGCATTAAGAACATCTTTGTTGATCAATTACAACAATTCATTCAACAAATTGATCACAAATTTTACCATTTAATCAATAAAAGAAGAATATCCCCTAACTCCGGATGTGGTGTGGCATTTCCATCGGAATCTCAAACGACATCTCTACAACGCCTTTAAATTCGCCATTTTCCATCCAGGGAGTTTGGTGAATCATTTTGCGGATGCCGTTTTTTTCGATGGTATACAAATTGGAAAAAGGTTCGGCAAGCATTTTCATCAATAAACTGCGCGATGGCTCGGGATGACAATCAACCAGGCTTTTGCCAACCAGATCTCCTCCACCCGACTTCGCAAAAACCGCCTTCGACCGCTCGTTCATGTAAACCACTATTCCATCGCGGTCGCAAACAGTTATTGCACCTAAAAATCCATCAGTCCAGTTCATTCCGATTTATTATTGATGATTGATTATTTATTGAATTATTACGAAGTGCCTAAAGTGAGCTAAAGTTCGAAGTTAAAAAACGATGCGGGTTTTGAGTTCCTCGTTAAACTGTCAAATTGCTAAATCGTTATTAACCATTTAGCCATTAAACCATACATCCATTTTTATTTTCAAATCTTCACATCCTCATATTTCCAAATTCGCTTAAGCTTTGGGTTTGTGCTGGTAAAACCGCACCCAGTCAACCTCAAAGCGGTGGGGCAATTCGCCAACAGGCTCGGCCACAACAATGGATGCAATATTCAGGTGCATTTTAAACGCTGGAACATTGTGGCTTACCGTAAATACCTCTCTCCCGTTGATTTTCCAGGTCAGCGAATGCGAATTCCATTCCAGTCTGAAAATATAAAATTCACCGGCTTTCAATCCTGAAATACTTTCGCATTCGGCATGAATTCCTTCTGCTGATTTGGTGAGAAGTCCAACACGGTTTTTAGCGCCCATTTCAACCAGATTAACCTGCGGCGAAGCTTCTTCACCCAATAAATAAATAGCGTCGACTAAATTGGCTGTAGGAGCATATTTTACCTTGGCCTCCAGAATTCCGTGTTTCCACCATTCGCCACCAGCGGTCGAAACGATTCCTGAAGAGTAGTCAAATTCATTTTCAACAAATCCGAACGGGATTTGCCATTGCATGCCCTGGGTCTTTTCTTTGCGGACCTCTATTTTCAGGGTATTATACTCAACCGAAATGTTTCGTCCTTCGGTAAAAGCATGCAAATCGCCAAGTTGTGAGAAGTTTCGGCCCAGACTCTGATTACCCCAGTGCGACTGTGGCAACCACAACTGTGAGTCGAGCTTGGCTGATTTAAAACGGTCTTCGAAAACCAGGTCCCACTTCTTGAAAAAGTCAAAGACATTCGAATTATGGTATTTTAAATAGTTGACGAGCTGAGGGGTTTTCTTTAATTCGGAAAACCGAACTTCTTTAGTATATTCTTCTGTCTTTTCCCACTTATGTTTGTCTTCGAGGTAGCTAACCCTGGCTTTAAACTCATCCGAGTCGGTTATTTTCTTTAGCTCTTCGTAGCGTTTCCGTTCAACCGAATCTTTAATCAGCTTGTAATTTTTGTATTCAGCTGATTTGGCAAAATGCTCGTAGAATTTTATGTTGTCCGAATCCTTCAGCTTATGATATTCTGCATTTTTGGCATATTCATCGCTTTTCTCGTCCTTTTTCTTCTGGCTGTCAAACGAGGCGCTGTGTACAATTTCCTTTAGTTTTTTGTATTTAGCCAATTCTTCTGAAGAGGAAATCTTTTCAAATCGCTTCAGATCATCCAATTCGAGTGTATCATAAAACTTCCGGAGCCGGCTATTTTTTCCAAGTTTTTTGAATTCAGCCAATTGAGCTTCCTCCTTACTGCCCTTAAAAACCAGATGCTGTATCTCTTTTTTCCGTTGATGGAAAGTAGCCGATTTCAACAGCATATCAAGTTCGTTGTACTCGTTTAATTCCGGAGATTTTTCAAATTCGCAGAACATTTGGTAATCAGCAACTAAAGCATCGTGTGCGGCTTCAAGTTTTGCAGTTGATTTAATTAACCCGAAAGTACTGGCAATAAAAAGTTTAAACGACATAATCAGTTTTTTTTGATCTGAATTTCGAAGTGTTAAAAATAACAAATAAAATAAACAACTCCATTCTTTTCGAACTTCGCATGAAAAACGTTAAATTCATTCGAAAATTATTCAATTTATAATTAGGTGTTAATTATCTTTTCAACTGTCTTTAGTTAAATTTAATAATATCCGGGAAAAATTTGTCCGGATAAGCATTGATTCTTTATTATCGGCTCACAATTCAGGAGTATTTTGTTCACTTATTCTGCAAACTAAATAGTTCAAAATGAAAAACACAGGAAAGCTGCTCTTATCACTGATTTTATTTTTTTCGCTATGCACCGCCTTTGGTCAAAATTTTCTGGACAAGGAACTTTCACCAGGCAAAACCTATATTTTACTGGCTCATCCAACTGTTAATAATATTCAAACAATCAACTATTTATTAAGCAATAACATTCTTGAGCTACGCGGCGTCGAGTTTGTTGGTGTGTATTCAATAGCTGAGGCTTATGATTACAATCAGAGTATTGCATTGATCAAAAAACCAGAGATGAGTAAATTTCATCTTCAGAAGGTTGACGAAGTGATGAGTTCGGGCCAGATTTACCGTCAAAACGAGTGGACTCCCATATTTAAAAAGCTATTCGACAATTCGGTGGGTATTTTCTTCTTTGGGGGCCCCGATATTCAGCCCGAAGTTTACAAGCAGGAAAACAAATATTCGGTAGTAACCGATCCCAACAGGCACCTGTTCGAGCTCAGCTTCCTGTTTCACCTGCTGGGTGGATATCAAAATTCTGAGTTTATCCCGTTTCTTCAGCAAAAACCAGCCTATTTTGTCACCGGATTCTGCCTTGGCTTGCAAACCATGAATGTGGCTACCGGTGGCACATTGACCCAGGATATACCAGCGCAAACCTACGGTAAGAAAAACGCCGAGGAAACCCTGAGACTGAAAAAAGACCAGCTCCACCGGAATTACTGGCCCGAAATTACCAAAGACACTTTGCTGATGGCGAATAGCTTTCACCAGATTACTTACACTGCTCATCCGTTTTTTACCGAAAAGGTGAAAGCCGACAGTAAACTGACGCCATTGGTTTTGAGTAGCCATCATCAGTCGATTGACGAATTGGGTAAAAACCTGATTGTAACCGCCACTTCACTTGATGGTGATGTGATTGAAGCCATTCAGCACCGCCTATACGAAAACGTGTTCGCGGTTCAGTTTCATCCCGAAATTCCTGATTTGTATAAAGAAGGCAAAAAATGGAAGTTTGCCCCAACCGATACCCCCACTTCATTTTTCGAGATCCTTTCGCCTGCCGACCGCGAGTTTCACCAAAAATACTGGACAACAATCTCTAACGCTATCAAAGCATCTGTAAAAGCGCAAAAAGCAAAATAGAACATTAGGAATGGATTATTTATATTGAGGAATAAGGAAAGAAAAATTAAGAGGAAGTCAACCAATTAATTTTTCAGAATGACTTAATTCTCCAATCATTCAATCAATCCATCAGTCCTTCAGTTCATATCAGATAAAGTTCTATTTTTGCAGCTCGAAAAAATTGAAGAGACAGAATGAGTAATCAAACAGAAATTCAGCGCAGAAGGACATTTGCCATCGTTAGTCACCCCGATGCCGGGAAAACCACTTTAACCGAAAAACTCTTGCTTTTCGGAGGCGCCATTCGGGTTGCCGGAGCCGTTAAAAGCAACAAAATCAAGAAAGCCGCCACTTCCGACTTTATGGAAATCGAACGCCAGCGTGGTATTTCGGTGGCCACTTCGGTAATGGGTTTCGAGTACCGCGACTACAAGGTGAACATTCTGGACACGCCAGGTCACCAGGATTTTCAGGAAGATACCTTCCGCACGCTGACAGCTGTCGACAGTGTTATCATCGTAATCGATGCTGCCAAAGGGGTTGAGCCGCAAACCGAAAAACTAATGAACGTTTGCCGCATGCGCAAAACGCCGGTTATCGTGTTCATCAATAAGCTCGACCGTCCAACCGGCGACACTTTCGAATTGCTCGACGAGATTGAAAAACAATTGCAAATTAGTATCAATCCTTTAAGCTGGCCAATCAATAATGGCCCCGATTTTAAAGGCGTTTACAATATTTATAACAAAAGCCTGAACTTGTTTAAAGCCAACGTTCAGGAAATTGAGTCTGGCATTTCGTTTAGCGACATCGAAAGCCCTGAACTGGAAAAACACATTGGCAACGACGCCAAAAAGCTTCGTGAAGATATTGAGCTGGTTTACGGGGTTTATCCCGAATTCGACCATCAGGAATACCTCGCCGGTCACCTGGCACCTGTTTTCTTCGGAAGCGCCCTGTACAACTTTGGAGTTCAGGAATTGCTCGATGCATTTGTTGAAATTGCACCGTGGCCCCGTCCCAGTCAAACAGAAGAGCGCATTATTCTTCCCGAGGACGAAAAATTCAGCGGTTTTGTGTTTAAAATTCACGCCAACATCGACCCCAATCACCGCAGCCGCATCGCTTTCGTAAAAGTCTGCTCCGGAAAATTTGAGCGCAACAATATTTATACGCATGTCCGTTCAGGAAAAACTTTCCGCATTTCGAGCCCAACCGCATTTATGGCTGCACAAAAGGAAGTGATTGAAGAGGCTTACCCGGGCGACATTATTGGTGTACCCGACAACGGCACCTTCATCATTGGCGATACATTGACCGAAGGTGAAATGATTCATTTCAAGGGGATTCCAAGCTTCTCGCCCGAATTGTTCCGCTATGTGGAGAATGCCGACCCGATGAAAACCAAACAACTCAACAAAGGTGTCGATCAGTTGACTGACGAAGGTGTTGCCCAGTTGTTTACCAGTGTTTTCAATGGAAGGAAGATTATTGGAACAGTCGGACAGCTTCAGTTCGAAGTTATTCAGTACCGTTTGGAGCACGAATACAACGCTAAATGTCGTTTCGAGCCGCTTTCGATGTATAAAGCCTGTTGGATTGAGAGTGACAACCCGAAAGCACTGGCCGAGTTCAAAAACCGCAAACACCAGAAAATGGCCTTCGATAAACGTGGCCGAGACGTGTTTATGGCCGATTCTCAGTTTATTCTCGACATGGCCCAAAGCGAATTCAAGGAAATTAAGTTCCATTTCACCTCGGAATTTTAGCCGCAAGATTTACCACAGATTTATAATATTAAAAAGATCGGATGACTGGAGTTCATCCGATCTTTTTTGTTTTGAGATATCTGAAAATCAAGCACCACTAGATTTTCGATCCCACTGATTTATAAAACACAACCACACCAACACCCATTATTTCAATTATCTAACATCTAAAATGAATCCATGCTAATCTGTGGTATTTTTTAAATGACTATATTTTTAGTCAATTTTAACTAAAAATATTTGCTTGACTAATTTTTTAGTCGCATATTTGTTTCGAAGGATTGACAAATTAAAAACTGATAGATATGCAACTCACAAAAGCTGAAGAACAGGTAATGCAACATCTGTGGGACATGGGCGAAGGACTGGTAAAGGACATTCGCGACCGGTTCGACGATCCCAAACCTGTGCGGAACACGGTTTCAACCGTTCTGCGGATTCTGGAGAAAAAAGAATTCGTTTCGCACCGTACCTACGGAAATGTACATGTATATTATCCACTGATTTCGAAGGAAGAATATTCGAAAACACAGCTTTTCGGACTGATGAAAAGTTATTTCAATAACTCGTTCCCGGCAATGGCATCGTTTTTTGCCCGCGAAAAAGACCTGAGCATTCAGGATTTGGAACAGTTGATGGAGGAAACAAAACGCGAACTTTCGAAAGAATAAAAACTTAAAGCTATGGAAGCACTTGCACTTTACCTTTTCAAATCGTCGGTTTGGCTGACCGGATTTGCTGCTGTTTACTTCCTGTTTCTTCGGAACGAACGTTTTTTCGTACTCAACCGCATTTTCCTGATTGCAGGAATTTTGGTATCTATTATTTTCCCGTTTTTCACCTGGCACTACACAGTTGTGTTTCCGGTAACCACACCAACTGCTGAAGTTTCGGATCTGCAAATTCAGGCGGTTACAGCTACTGATGAGCCGTTGAAAATACAGAACCTGCTGTTGTATATTTATCTGACAGGCGCTTTATACCTGATTTTCAGGGTAGCAAATCAAACCCACACAGTTTGGCGGCTTATCCGAAAGTCGGAAACTCTTCATTTCAACTCAGTAAAACTTATCCGGACCAACCGGTATCCTCACTCATTTTCATTTTTCTCGTTTGTGTTTGTCAATCCTTCAACCGACGAAACCGAAACGAACGAGATTGTGAATCACGAGCAGGAGCACATCAGGCAACGGCACTGGATAGATTTACTGCTGTTCGAAATTCTCTGCACCATTCAGTGGTTCAACCCTGTGATATGGCTATATGGCCGGTTCATCCGCCAAAACCACGAATTTCTGGCCGACGAATATGCGCTGCGACGTACTTCGAATCCGGCCATCTACCGTGCAGCTCTACTCAACCAAATGTTCGGAGGACCGGTGATTTCGCTGGCCAATTCGTTCAATTACTCAATCAACAAAAAACGATTTAACATGATGAGACAAATAACATATTCACCATTCAGAAAACTAAAACTTTTACTGGTATTGCCTTTAATTGCAGGGGTTTTCTATGCATTTGCCGCTCCTGAATACAAATTTATTCAGGCCAATTCAGAACAACAGATCAATCAACCTCAAAGCCAGACGGCCAACAACTCTGTTCCGGTTAAAACTAATCAGGAGAAAATTGTAAAAGGGAAGATTACTGACGAAAACGGGAAGCCGCTGAAAAATGCGACAATCGTTGTTTCCGGAACCACAATTGGAACTGTAAGCGATGCCTCAGGAAACTTTGAACTTAAAATGACGAATGAATCGTCGCTGGTGGTTACATATGTGGGGTACGCAACACGAGTGGTAAAACCCGATTTCAGCAAAGAAATGGTAATTCAAACCACCAGAATTGTTGTTGGAATTGACCCGAGTGGCGAAACAACAATAGTTTCCAATGCTGACGATTTTATCAATCCGCCTTTATATATTGTTGATGGAAAGGAAATTACAAAAAGTGAAATGAAGGACATCAATCCGGACCTGATTGAACGGATTAGCGTTATCAAGAATAAGGAATTCACCTCAAAATACGGCGACAAAGGGAAAAACGGTGTAGTTTTAATTACCTTGAAAAAATCACCAGCTGTTGAGTTCTCGGCCAAAGAAATTGAATCTAAAAATGAGGGTGATGTGACAATTAAAGAACCTCAAACATTAAATATCAAAAGTAAATACGGCAAACAACCCTTAGTGGTCATTGACGGAGTCATTTCCAAAGATAAAAAGGTGGAAGACATCGATCCCAGTACAATTGAATCAATGAGCGTTTGGAAAGATGAAAAAGCTATCGAAAAGTACGGAGAAAAAGGCAGTGATGGAGTAATTGAATTTATTCTGAAAAAAGCCCAGAACGTTAGTAATAAAAACAAAAATTTGGGCGTACAAATCAGAAGTACAGAAAATGTAGGAACTCCATTAATTGTTGTCGATGGGATTATTTCATCCAAAAAGATGGAAGATTTTGATCCTGAAACCATTCAATCGATCAATGTTTTAAAAGGAGAAATGGCAACAAAAAAATATGGGGAGAAAGGTAAGGATGGCGTTCTTGAGATTGCCCTGAAAAAGGAGAAAGAAGTATTTGTTGTTGTTGAGCAAATGCCCGAGTTTCCGGGAGGACTTGCAGCTTTAAAAGAATTCGTAAGGGTAAATCTGCAATATCCCCAAGCTGCTCTTGAAAAAGGCCTTGAAGGAAAAGTATATGTGAACTTTATGATCTCGAAAACCGGTGCTGTTTCTGATGTTAAAGTTGCCAAAAGCGTTGATCCATTGTTGGATGCTGAAGCTGTTAGAATTTTAAAGGCAATGCCGAATTGGAACCCGGGAAAACAACACGGAGATGCAGTTGAAGTTAGTTACACACTTCCAATTGATTTTCGTTTGCCCCAAAAGAAATAAAATAAATTAAGCGATAAACGAAAGGCGACTCAAAAACGGTCGCCTTTCGTTTTCTATTATAAAATACGATTTAAACTATTCTAATCATTTAAATATCTTAATATTAGTTAAAAAATATTACATAATTATAGCACTACAAATTATTGTTATACCTTTAATCAACATGTTAATTTATCCTGGTTAAACTAATAACTATACTCAAATGAAAAATTTAATCCTTACAATCGTAGTATTTGTAATTCCCTTATTGCTATCTGCCCAAACAACTCTGAAAATTGGCCATATCAATTCACAGGATTTAATGCAGGCTATGCCTGAAAGCGATTCGGCTCAAGTTAAACTTGAGAAGATGACGAAAGATTTGGAAAACCAGTTTCAAGCAATGCAAAAGGAATATGATAACAAATACAAAGAGTTTGTAAGCAAAAAAGACACATATACCGAGTTAATCAGGCAAACAAAAAGTACTGAATTGCAGGAAATAGGTGGTAGAATACAACAATTTCAACAATCTGCGGAGCAAGATATTCAGCTTCAGCGAATGAATACATACAAACCTATACTCGAAAAAGCAAATAAAGCAATTGCTGAAGTGGCGAAAGAGAATGGCTTCACTTATATTTTAGACCTCGCGCAGGGTGGAGTAATATTTTATTCTGAAACAAGTACCGATATCCTTCCTTTGACTAAGCAAAAGTTAGGATTACCAAATAAACCCGGACCTTCTAAGAAATAGACTCAAAATTTTAGTTACGTGAATGAGGCGATCAGAAAAAGGTCGCCTTTTGTCTTAACAAACTTTTTGAAAAAAGTCAGCCTTTGGCTTAATGGTAAAACAGGTTTCAATTGTTTAATGTAATACAACTGCTAATTTTGGTATCGCTGAACCAATACTTTAAATAAGCAACTACAACCGCAATATGAGAACAATTTTCGCGCTATTCCTGCTCTTTCCAATAGCTTTTATATCTGTTACCAAAGCCCAGACAACGATTAAAAAACCACTCTCCACAAGCGATTTTGCCAGCTGGAAAGTACTGAATAACCCAATTGTTTCAAGCGATGGCAAATACTCGGCATTCGAAATAAATCCACAAAAAGGCGATGGTAATCTGGTGGTAAAACTTACCGATGGTAAAAAGGAGGAAGTTATGCCACGTGGTTATGCGGCCAGTTTTTCTCCTGAATCGGACTATATCGTTTATAAAATTAAACAACCTGTCGACTCGATCCGGAACGCCAAAAAGAAAAAGCTAAAAAAAGACCAAATGCCCAAAGACAGCATTGGAATCTTTGTTTTCAAGCACCACAAAGCATTTACATTTCCCAATCTGAAACAATTTTCACTTCCAAAAGAAAATGCGCAGTGGGTAGCCTTCCTCTCCGACATGAAAAATGCGAAAAAGAAACCGGTGAAAGACGATGACGCGAAAACTAAAAAAAATGATGACGCATCGGACCAAAAAAGCAAGCTGGTATTGTTTCATGCAGCTACAGGCGATACCATTTGTTTCGATAACGTGACCGAATACTTTTATGCACCACTTGGCCGAAACATAACTTTTATCCGACAAACAAAAGATTCGGTTGACCGCGCCGAAGTGGTTGTTTTTGACACCGCAACCCGTAAAATCAATGTTGTTTTCGATCATCCGGGTACAGCAAAAAAAATAGCTACCGACCTGCAAGGCGGGCGTTTGGGATTTGTTTTCTCCTCTGATACTTCCAAAGTAAAAACATATGGTCTTTATTATGGAACGCTCACCTCGGGTGAACCAAGGGTCGTTGTAATGCCTGAACAGAATGGCCTGCCTATTGACTGGTCGCCAAGTGAGTACGGTGAATTATCGTTTTCCGACAATGGGACAAAACTGTTTTTCGGAACAAACCGAATTCCTCAGCCAGAACCCAAAGATACATTGCTCGACGACGAAAAACCGATGCTGGATATCTGGACATGGAAAGACCGCGACCTACAGCCGGAACAAAAAATAAACCTCGAAAAAGAGGAAAAACGCAGTTATTTAGCTGTTTACCTGGTCGAAAAAGAGAAGGTGGTCCAGCTGGCCGATCCGGAGATGAGGGAAATAAAAACAATCCAGAAAGGGAACGGGATTGTTGCCCTGGGCATCGATCAAATGCGCTACAAGCTAGAATCTTCGTGGACAGGCCGGGGCGATGCCGATTATTACCTCGTTGAAGTTGAAACCGGTGTAAAACGGTTGATTGTTCAGAAAAAATCGCTGGTCGCGCTTTCGCCTGGTGGAAATTTTGTGGTTTGGTATAATCCTGCCGATTCCTGCTACTATTCCCGGTCTACCAACATCAATTCGTCCGAAGTCATTAAACTCACCCGGCAAATCAATGTTCCGTTCTTCGACGAGCGCTGGGATATGCCCGGAGAGCCATCCCCTTACGGAATCGCAGGCTGGGCCGAAAACGGTAAATATGTTTTCATTTACGACAGATTCGATATCTGGCGTGTTGACCTGGAAGGAAACAAAGTTCCGGTAAGCGCCACACATAGCTACGGAAGGAAAAACACCCTCCGGTTCAGATATCAGAAACTCGATCCAGAAGAGGAATTCATCGATACCAGTAAGCCTGTTATCGTAAGCGCTTTTGACGAAAAGAACAAGTCGAACGGATACTTCCTGGCCGATTTCAGAAACTACTCCGAACCACGACTACTCCTCATGGAAGATTACCGGTTTGAGAACCTTCAAAAAGCCCGTAAGGCCGATATGCTGATCTGGACACGCGAAAACGTAAAGGAATCGCCGGCTGTTTGGACTGGACCTACCTCATTCGAGCGCCCACATAAGCTTTCGGATGCCAACCCACAACAAAATCAATTCGTTTGGCCAGGCGTAAGGCTTGTTCACTGGACTTCCTTCTCCGGAAAAGACCTCGAAGGCCTGCTCTATTTCCCCGAAACCATCGATCCGGAACGAAAATACCCGATGATCGTTTACTTTTACGAGCGCAATGCTGACAATCTGCACGCTTACACGGCTCCGGCGCCAACACGGTCAACAGTAAACCGGACTTATTATACCAGTAACAATTACATTGTTTTCATTCCGGACATTACCTATCAGGAGGGCTATCCGGGACAATCGGCTTTTGACGCTGTGGTGAGTGGAACCCAGTTTGTGAGCAACATGTTTCCGTTTATCGACCGTAAAAAAATCGGGATTCAGGGGCAAAGCTGGGGAGGTTATCAAACGGCATGGTTAATAACCCAAACCAATATGTTTGCAGCTGCGATGGCTGGTGCGCCTGTAAGCAATATGACCAGCGCTTATGGAGGAATTCGCTGGGAGTCGGGTATTTCACGCGAATACCAGTACGAAGGATCGCAAAGTCGCATTGGTGGTACAATCTGGGATAAGCCGCTGCAGTTCATCGAAAATTCGCCCCTTTTTTACGTTCCCAAAATACAGACTCCTCTCTTAATTATGCACAACGACAACGACGGAGCAGTACCCTGGACCCAGGGAATTGAACTCTTTTCGGCCATGCGCCGCCTGAATAAACCGGTATGGATGCTCACATACAACAATGAAGAACACAACCTGAAACCTGAGAGCTGGGCTAACCGCATGGACCTGTCGATCCGCATGCAGCAGTTTTTCGATCATTACCTGAAAAACGACAAAATGCCTTCGTGGATGCAGTTTGGTATTCCGGCTATACAAAAAGGGAAAGAGTTGGGATACTACTAAGTTACAGGTTTAAGGTTTCAAGATCCATGTTTGAAACTTGATTATTCGATATTGGGTATTTTTAGCTCAAGACCTTGAATTGAACTTAACCTGAATTTCTTCACCGGCCGAATGCGGGGGCGTTCAGCTTTATTTATCTCTCCGGTCGGCAAGTTCAGTGCTTATTTTCCGCATCATTTTCTCGTTTAGCGGATAAATCATCATAAAGCCAACTCCGAGCAGAGTGCCAATGGCCGGGAAGAAACTCAGCATCATCCTGATCCCATGTTGCGCTGTTTCGGTTTGATCAACATTTGCCTGAAAACCGTAATAACCAAGCAACCATCCAACCAGGGCGCCACCTATGGTCCAGCCAATCTTTTGCGACATCGACGAAGCAGAAAAGATTAGTCCTGTTGCGCGACGCCTGGTTCTCCATTCCGAATAATCAGCCGTATCGGCATACATCGACCAGATTAACGGGAAGGTAATTCCTGCACACAAACTGATCAGGAATTGCATTACGAAGATCTGAGTTGTGCTATTCCTGTCGATAAAATAAAAATACACACTGAAGATCGTAGCCAGCGACATGGCAGTCAGGAATGTTCCTTTCTTTCCCAATTTGTTCGAGACAGGAATTGCCAATACAACACCCGCAATATTTGCAGCCTGACCCAATACAAAATACACACTGCTCAGCGTATCGAAAGTATGGCCAAACAGAGTCATCTGGAAGGCTTCCTGGTTTGGAATGTAGTATTTGAAATAATACATGGCTGCACCATCGCGTATCGAATTAAAAAAAATGGCAGCAATACCGGCGCCCAGCAAGATAAACCAGGGTCGATTTGTCCACAGATCCTTCAGATCGAGCTTCAGCGAAGTTTTTTCAGAAACAGGTTTTACCCGCTCACGAGTCCACGAGAAGGCAATCCAAAATAAGACGATTGAAACCAGCGCAAACACAATAGTAGCCATTTGCCATCCAAACTTCAGGCTCACACCGGTTCCAGTCATATTACTAAAAATATCGGCAAGAGGTTTAGCTAAAGCCAGAACCAGCATACTTCCGGCAAAGGCCAATGCAAACCTGAAAGTGGCCAGACTTGTGCGTTCCTTTCCATCAGCCGACATAACGCCCATCAACGAAGCGTAGGGAACATTAATCAGGGAGTACACCATCATCATTAACGAATAGGTGACATAGGCATAAATAATCTTTCCGGTCGGACCAAAATCAGGAGTTGAAAAAGTAATTACCCCCATGATGCCAAAGGGAATCGCCATCCAGAGTAAATAAGGCCTGAATTTTCCCCATCGGGTTTCGGTACGATCGGCCAGAATTCCGACAAATGGATCGAAAGCAGCATCCCAGATGCGGGTTACCAGGAACATTGTCCCAACAACTGCAGCCGAAAGACCGAATATATCTGTGTAAAAAAACATCAGATACATCGAAAAAAGCTTCCAGAAAATGGCCGAAGCAGCATCTCCCAGACCATAGCCTATCTTCTCTTTCAACCCAATCTTTCCCAAAATCACCATAAGCTGATAGTTAGTATTTACGCCGCTGCAAGTTATTTTTTCCTGAAGTCATGCAAGCCACATGGCGAAATTATTTTTCCAAATTCGATTAGATTGAACTAAACAGGGCAAAATTTAGAAAATGTAAAGGTATAAAAACAATAAAAGCGATCATTTCTGATCGCTTTTTTGAGCGGGAGACGAGATTCAAACTCGCGACCCTTAGCTTGGAAGGCTAATGCTCTATCGACTGAGCTACTCCCGCATGATTCAAGTTGCAAGTTTCAGGTTTCAAGTTCCAGGTTAAACTAACTTGAAACTTTGAACTTTAAACTTGGAACTCGGTTTGTGGGGAGAGCAGGATTCGAACCTACGAAGACGTACGTCATCTGAGTTACAGTCAGACCCAGTTGGCCACTTTGGTATCTCCCCATCATTTTTTTCAAGAACTTTTCTTTTGAGCCGAATCTCAGATTCGAACTGAGGACCCCGAGATTACAAATCACGTGCTCTGGCCAACTGAGCTAATTCGGCATAAAAAGTGGGTAAGCTACCTGCATCGCACCGCTCAACCGCCTACCCTTGCTGCCTTCCGACCCTGGGGGAATTCAGCAGGAGCTAGTCGTACAGGACTTACCCGGCGCAAAAGTAGAAAAAAAAGACTTCCCGCCAAACGAAAACAAATGCCCGCTGTAATTTTTTTTCAATCGCATAAACTAATCCATTAGCGATCAATTCAGTATTGATGAAAAAAAATTTAAACTTTCGCTTTTATACGTTTAATTAATCCTGAAATACCGTGCTGTCAATAAAATCAGATATATTTGTTTATCACATTTCAAAAAACCACTATGGAACAACAACCAAACACCAAACTGAAAGTTACTATGACCTACGGCATTTACCTGGCCGCAATTAGTATAGTTTTATCCCTAATCATTTGGGCAACAAGCCTTATTGAGCATATGGGATTATTTGGTTCTGCTTTTATCGGAGTTTTTCAACTGGTAATGCTGGCCTTCCTTTTGGTTTACTTTACCAAACGCTACCGCGACACCATGTTTGACGGAAGAATTACCTTTGGACAGGCATTTTCGTTTGGAGTAATGATTATTGTTTTCAGTTCTGTTATCAGTTCGTTGTACAGCTTTATTCTGAACAAATACATTGATCCGGATTACATGCACCGGGTAATGACCATGATTCAGGACAAAACCTACCAGATGCTATCAAACAGCGGGCTTTCGCAGGACCAGATTGATGCACAGATGTCGAAATTTGAAGAAAAAGGCATACCAACACCTATCGAAACACTGGTTTCGAGCCTTGAAGGTGGGTTAATTGGCGGAGCCATTATGTCGCTAATCAGTTCGGCCATTGTGAAAAAGAATGTGAAGGGAGAAGATGCTTTTGACGAAGCAATGGAAGAAGTTAAAAACGAAGAAGAATAAATAATGGATATTTCCGTAGTTGTACCACTTTATAATGAAGTTGAATCGCTTCCTGAATTAACAACCTGGATTGACCGTGTGATGACGGCCAATAATTTCTCGTATGAAGTTATTTTGATTGATGATGGCAGCACCGACGGCTCGTGGGAACTGATTGAGCAACTTGGCCTGCAAAACAAGAGTATCCGGGGAATCAAATTCAGAAGGAACTACGGAAAATCTGCGGGCTTATTTTGTGGCTTTGCTCAGGCCGAAGGAAACGTGGTAATTACCATGGATGCCGACCTTCAGGACAGTCCCGACGAAATTCCGGAGCTTTACCGCATGATTACCGTGGAAAAATTCGACATGGTTTCGGGATGGAAGAAAAAACGCTACGACCCGATTCTTTCGAAAAATATACCAAGCAAATTTTACAACTGGACAGCCCGCCGGATGACCGGAATCAAAATTCATGATTTCAACTGCGGACTGAAAGCCTACCGCAAACAGGTTGTAAAAAGTATTGAAGTATACGGCGATATGCACCGCTACATCCCGGTTCTGGCCAAATGGGCCGGGTTCAAACGGATTGGCGAAAAAGTGGTTCAGCACCAGGAGCGCAAATTCGGAACAACCAAATTCGGGATGGAACGCTTTATCCGTGGGCCACTCGACTTACTTTCGGTTATTTTCATTTCGAAATTCAGTAAACGGCCAATGCACTTTTTTGGGGTGCTCGGAGTAATTACCTTTTTAGTTGGTTTTGCTGCAGCCATATGGGTTGGCGCTCAAAAAGTGATGCATACGCTTCACAACGAACTGGCTCCGCGCATTACCGAAAGTCCGTACTTTTATTTATCACTGGCAGCAATGATCATCGGTACTCAACTGTTTCTGGCCGGTTTCCTTGCCGAATTAAATTCGCGAAACTCATCCGAACGCAACTCTTACCTGATTGATAAGAAGACGAACATCTGATCATCAGTTCAACATTTGATAACAGACTTCTCAGAACATTTTCCGCTGACCTGTCGTTTATCTTTAAATTTTGGGAAATGGCAACACAGTCAGTAGAAAAAAACAGAAGGCAACTTAGTACCGCCGAAGAAATTGTAAACAGCATTACTCATGGCATTGGTGCTCTTTTAAGTATTGTTGCGCTAGTTATACTTATTATTGTTGCCGGCCGGTCGGGTGATATCTGGCATCTGGTCAGCTTCTCGATATACGGAAGCACATTAATTTTGCTGTACCTGTCATCAACACTTTACCACAGTTTCTCGAATCCCAAAATAAAAGAACTGTTTGCACGGTTCGATCACATCTCCATATTTCTGCTCATAGCAGGCACATACACTCCTATTTTACTCATCTCAATCAGGGGAGTCTGGGGATGGTCATTGTTTGGCATCATCTGGGGAATGGCTATAACCGGGGCTATTATCCGCTCGATATACCTGCATCGTTTCCGCAAGCTAATGGTTGCCATTTACCTCGTTATGGGCTGGATGGCCGTTGTCGCTGCAAAACAAATTTATCTGCATCTGCCATCTGTCAGCCTTACATTTTTGATTTTGGGAGGACTTGCTTATTCAGCCGGAGTAATTTTCTACATGTGGCGTAAGCTTCCGTACAGTCACGGAATATGGCATTTGTTTGTACTGGCCGGAAGTATTCTGCACTTTTTTGCTATCTATTACAGCATTCAGTAAATTAGAAAATAGCCTTCTGGAATGATTTCTTTTATCCTGAAATTCGTTTCATGAAATCACTGCTATTCTTTATAAATGCCACATTCGACGGAAGTTTTGGCTTATTTATTGAAACCTGCCGGCCTGAAATCAAAATTTTTCCGGAATTGAATACCAGTGAAAGATTTGACAAATAAAGTTCGAGTTCTGATTTTTCGATGGCATTAATAAACGTTGTACACACAAAATCATATTTCCCTGCCGACAATAAGTTCGCCAAATCGTCGAAAGGCAGGCTTTGTCCAAAGTAAATGCATCTGCATCCAGCCTGGGCTGCGAGGTAATTAAAATAAAGAAGTCCCAGTTCGTGCCAATCGTTTTCGCGTTGAAAAAACAATAATACCGGGCCAGTAGAGTTCGATTCGTACTTACCAGCCTCACGAATCAGACGGTGACGAATCAGGTTTGATACAAAATGTTCGTGAGCCGCAAAAATTGAGCCTGCCTGCCATAATATTCCAATCCGTTCAAAAAACGGGAAGACAATGTGTTCAATTACTTTCCTCAAATCGTTTTCTGCGATCAATTTATCAAGTAGTTGCTCAAAGCCAAATGAATCGAGATTAACCGTCAGGAACAAAAGCTGGTCGATAAATTTATTCGGATCGCTCGAATTACGGTTGATCCGGACAACTTCCGACTGAAGTTTGGCAGCATCGAACGAAGCGACATGCGAAATTTTGTAGCCGTTTTTTATCAGCATGGCTACGTTCAAAATCCGTCTCACATCATCGTCCGAATAATACCTGATATTCGTATCAGTACGGTCGGGATCAAGCAATCCATACCGCTTTTCCCATATCCTGATGGTATGTGCTTTAACTCCCGATAAATGTTCCAAATCTTTAATTGAATATACCGACATAAACTTTTCTTCTTAATGTCAAAAATCAGATGTAAAACAAGCAATCTACGGTTTTGTTTTAATTTTTTCAATAAATAGTAAACAAAAAAAAACAATTCAGACAGGTACGATTAAAAACGCAGTTCTCGTTCAAATTAGCTAGCTTTGAAAAAGAACGATTATAATTAGGCCATATGAAACATGTAATCATTTGTCTGGCAATCTGCCTGTCGACTTTTATCGGAAAGGCTCAATCTTCCAAAAATTACGCCCTGGTAATTCACGGAGGAGCTGGTGTAATGGATCAAAAAAGTATGACTCCGGAAATGCAGGCTGAGTACCTCGCTGTATTAAACCGGGTTTTGCAGGTTGGTGATTCAGTACTGTCGCACGGCGGAACATGCCTCGACGCAGTTGAAAAGACAGTTGTGATTATGGAAGACTCACCGCTTTTTAACGCCGGGAAAGGTGCCGTTTTTACTCACGACGGCTTGGTTGAGCTCGATGCTTCGGTCATGGACGGCAAATCGCTGAAAGCCGGAGCCATAGCGGCTGTCAGAGATATAAAGAATCCGATTCGCGTTGCACGGGCTGTAATGGAAAAATCGGAGCACGTGTTGCTGAATGGAGCCGGAGCTTCGCAATTTGCCAAAGAACAAGGATTTGAACAGGTTCAAAACAGCTATTTCCATACTGAAAAAAGATATAAACAGCTTCAGGAGATTCTGAAAAAGGAAAGGGAAGCCGGAATTAATGACAAGCATGGAACCGTGGGCTGCGTGGCACTCGATAAATACGGAAATATTGCTGCCGGCACCTCAACGGGTGGAATGACCAATAAAAAATACGGCCGTATCGGTGATTCACCCATCATAGGAGCCGGAACCTATGCCAATAACGAAACCGGTGGATTTTCGTGCACCGGTCACGGCGAATATTACATCCGACTGGGATTTTCAAGAGACATTTCGGCCCTGATGGAATATAAAAAACTGTCAGTTCAGGAAGCTTGCCGGGAAGAAGTTCTCAAACTGACCAAACTCGGAGGCACCGGCGGTGTAATCGGTCTCGACCGTAAAGGCAATATTGCCATGGAATTCAACACCTCCGGAATGTTTCGCGGATACATCAAATCGAACGGAGAAAAAGAAGTATTGATTTTTAAATAATCCGGGCGTATAAACAAACGTTTTTCGACAATTGACAGGAGTTCATTTAGAATCTTCTTTACGCATCCGGAGTCAGGAAGGAACTCCGGCCATTTGGGAAGTGGAAATTTACAATTGACGCAAAAATTTCTGTTGACTTTTGTCGTCGTCAACTTCAGCATAACTCACCGAAAAATAACCTGATTGAAAAGTTAAGGTTTCACCTTTATCCGAGAACTTTGAATCGCGAACCAACTGAATTGAAAATTTGCCGGTTATAATCTTCTTTTGAGTGTCAACCGAAAGTATCTCAATGTTATTTTCAACGCGGGAATCAATGTGATATTCATCGGCAACCGAACTTCCACCAACAACACGCACCCATTCCGAGCTAAAATCGCTGGTAACCATTGGCGATCTTAAATCTTTCATTACGAAACTAATCGACAATTCTTCTTCCTGATCATTTTTGGGGTGACGTTTTAACGCGTTCAGATAAAACTTCTGTTCCGCTTCAGAATAACTTCCCCATGTATCAGTTGAAATCCAGTTACTGCTATTTTTTTGCGCAACCAGACTCGAATTGTTTAATACCTCTGTTTCCTGTTCCTTTTGGCATGATGAAATAAAAAACAAAACCGATACTATCAATATTAGAAAACTCGCTTTCATGACATAAAATTTCATTAACAATAGACTACATTCCTGACACTTCGGTTGCTTCTTATATTTAAAAAACTAAAGATTCAACTTTTATCCTTCCCGAATGTTTTTAAACGAAAAAAAATGCGCACAAAGCTATCTCTTTTATTTTTACTGATTACTCCACTTTTATCAATATCACAAAATATTCTTCAAAATCTTGACGTGAACCTCAGCACGGTAAAATACCCTTTCGAGGTTCATTTCCTTAATCTGCGTGTTCAGAACCAGGATCTGCAGATGGCTTACATGGTTATTCAACCGGAGAAGCCAAATCACAAAAACATAGTTTTGCTGCATGGCAAGAATTTTAACGGAGCATATTGGGAAACCACCATCCGAGAACTGGTAAAGAATGGTTTTCGGGTCATTGTTCCAGATCAGATTGGATTCGGAAAATCATCGAAACCACCGACATTCCAATACAGTTTCCAGCAACTGGCTTTAAATACCAAAACCCTGCTCGACAGCCTACACATTCATAACACGGCAGTACTTGGGCACTCGATGGGTGGTATGCTGGCTACGCGATTTGCGTTGATGTTTCCGGAAATCACAGAGAAACTTATTCTCGAAAACCCGATCGGTCTGGAAGATTACAAACAGCTTACCCCCTACAAGCCTGTCGATTTTTGGTACAAAAACGAGTTGGCTCAGAACTATGAAAAAATCCGTCAGTATCAGCTGGTTTTCTATTACAATAACCAGTGGAAGCCCGAATACGACCGCTGGGTAAACCTGCTTGCCGGCTGGACACTCAATAAAGACTATCCATTAATCGCCTGGAATGCCGCATTGACCTATGATATGATTGTTACTCAACCTGTCGTTAATGAATTCGGATTACTGAAATGCCCTACCCTTTTAATTATCGGAACCAGAGACAGAACTGCACTTGGAAAAGCGTTGGCCAATCCGGAAGTGCAAAAAACCATGGGATTATATAACGAACTGGGTAAAACGACACAGCAGAAAATACCAAACGCGCAACTGGTAGAATTAGACAATGTAGGCCATTTGCCACACATTGAAGCTTTCGATCGGTTTATTAGTCCTTTGCTACTTTTTCTAAATGAATAAGGCATGAACTAAAATTTTGATCAGATATATTGTGGCAATATTTTGTAATTTTAAAATTGTACATACCACTTATTATCGTACAATTAATTTACCAACAAACTAAAACTGATCAAATGAATACGTTCAGAGTGTACTTTACCCTTTTTAGTTTACTAACTTTAATTAACAGCAGTTTTGCCCAGGTAAAAGGCTATTATCGCTTTCCTTCGGTCCATAATGATCTGGTTGTTTTTACAGCAGAAGGCGACCTCTGGAAATATAATCAATCTACAGGCCTGTGTTCACGGATTACTACCAACCAAGGCGTTGAATCAAATGCCTCCATTTCTCCTGACGGGAAAAATATAGCATTTAATGCAGAATATGAAGGACCAACAGAGGCTTACCTCATTCCAGTTGAAGGGGGAATCCCTAAACGGCTCACATGGGAAGGCTTGAAAGGTAGTGGCCCTAAAATTTATGGATGGACCCGGGATGGGAAATTGATCATTTCAACCAGCTATTTTTCAACTCTCCCTTCAAGACAGTTAGCCTTACTTGACCCGACTACGTTGCAATACAAAAAGATACCACTAGCTCAGGCAGATGAAGGCGTTTTTGATGAAAATGGGAATCTCTATTTCACCAGACTGGCTTTTCAGGGAAGCCACACCAAGCGTTACAAGGGAGGTACAGCACAAAACCTTTGGATGTTTAATGGCAAAAACGAAGCAATACCCTTAACCTCAGATTATGCCGGAACCAGCAAAAATCCAATGTTTTATCAAGGAAGATTGTATTTTCTGACCGACCGGGACGGAACGATGAATCTTTGGTCAATGGCTCCTGACGGGAAAGACCTTAAACAGCATACTCATTCGGTTGCCTGGGACCTGAAAGACGCTGAGCTACAAAATGGGAAAGTCGTTTTTCAGAAACAAGCTGATTTATATTTATACGATATTGCCAGCAATCAGGAAAAGTTACTGGATATTTCACTCATTTCCGATTTTGATCAGAAACGTCCTGTTTGGGAAAAAGATCCGATGAAGAAACTCCAGGCAGTAAGCATTTCCAAGACTGGCAGTCATATATTACTCACTGCACGTGGCCGTGTTTTTAGTGCTCCGGTTGATGGTGGACGTTGGGCTGAAGTCACCCGAAAATATGGAATTCGTTTCAGATCAGCTGAATTTAGCGGTGATAAAGATGATGTAATTTTTAGTTCCGATGAATCTGGGGAAATGGAATTGTGGAAAACCGATCGAAACGGATTTTCAGTTCCAACACAACTAACAACTGGCAGTAAGGTTTTAATTATGAGCCACCAACCTTCACCTGACGGGAAGTACATCGCCTATACCGAAAAAGATTATGCACTGAAACTTTACGATTCGACTACAAAAACAGTACGACTAATTGATCAGGATAATGTTGGTGGATTTCGCAACTTATCCTGGTCTCATGATAGTAAATGGCTGTCATACAGCGATCCGGCAGAAAATAAGAATTTTCAGATCAAAGTAGTGAATGTCGAAACTAATCAATCTTTTTCCCTCACTACGGATCGATTGGATAGTTATAATCAGATATTTAGCAACGATGGGAAATGGCTTTATTTCGTTTCTGACCGCACATTCAGCACCTCGGTAGGAAGTCCGTGGGGTCCACGCCAGCCCGAACCCTACTACACCAAAACAAGCAAAATATACATGCTGGCCTTGTACGATTCGATTCGCTCACCTTTTCTGAACTATGATGAATTGAACCCGAAAGAAGAAAAGAAGGACGAAAAAAAGGAAACAACTACAACAAAGACCGACGAAAAAAAGAAAAAAGATAAATCCGTCAAGCCTGAAAAGCAACCCGATATGACCGGCGCAGTCAACCGTTTTTACGAGGTACCGGTTCCTGCCGACAATATTTCCGGACTTCAGGTGAATAAAAAGTATTTGTACTGGATTCAATCCGACCCGTCAGACTACCAGAACCGAAAACTGTTTGCACTTGAGATCTCCAATAAAAAAGACAATACTCCGGTAGAAGTGACCGATAAAGTGCAGGGTTACGACCTTTCAGGAGATGGTGAAAAACTGCTGATTCGAAAAGCCGATGGTATTTATGTAACCGATGCCAACGGGAAAAAGGCCGAGTTGAAAGATGCTAAAGTCAACCTGAAAGACTGGGTATTCCAGACAGATCCGATAGAAGATTGGAAGCAAATGCTTATTGATGCATGGCGTCTTGAACGGGATTATTTCTATGACAAAAATATGCATGGCGTGGATTGGAAAGCCGTCCTCGACCGTCATCTTCCCCTGGCAGAACGACTGACTGACCGATATGAACTCGACGACCTGATGGCTAGTATGGTAGCCGAACTATCGGCGCTGCACACCTTTGTGTATGGCGGTGAAAAACGCACGTCAACCGACGATATTGCTCCTGCATCGCTGGGTGCACGGCTCGAAAAAGATGCTGCAAAAGGAGGATATGTCATTGAAAAGATTTTCAATGGCGACCCTGATTATTCCGAAAAACGGTCACCTTTATCGCAGCCTCAGCTTCAAATCAGACTAGGTGATGTTATCACCAAAATAAACGGGGTGAATGTGCTTGAAGTGGGAAACATCAATCAATTGCTGAATAAAAAAGAAGGGCAGGAAGTCCGTTTAAACCTGAAAAACCAATCAGGAAAAGAATACGACCAGATCGTAAAACCGGTGAGTATGGAAACCGATGCCGATTTGCGATACAGTGAATGGGAACATACGCGCCGACTGGAAGTGGAAAGCAAAACAGAAAACAAAGTAGGTTATTTTCATCTCAGGGCCATGGGTGGCGGAAACTTTGATGAATTCGTAAAAGGTTATTATCCGATCTTTAATCGCGAAGGACTTATCATCGACGTACGCAATAATCGGGGCGGCAATATCGATAGCTGGATACTTAACCGGTTACTCCGGAAAGCATGGTTCTACTGGCAATCACGGGCAGGACAGCCTGACTGGAACATGCAGTATGCTTTCCGCGGACACATCGTGGTACTTTGTAACGAAAACACGGCTTCCGACGGCGAAGCTTTTGCCGAAGGAATTAAACAGCTCGATTTGGGTGAAGTGATCGGAACACGAACCTGGGGTGGCGAAATCTGGTTATCTTCGAGCAACCGGCTGGTTGA